>Ga0073934_10000177_pt1 | contig 191015 bp, 171 predicted proteins | sample LarsenN4metaG_FD_76834 | JGI IMG/M metagenome (GOLD analysis project Ga0073934, IMG submission 76834) | Hot spring sediment bacterial and archeal communities from British Columbia, Canada, to study Microbial Dark Matter (Phase II) - Larsen... ... | reverse complement strand
GGGCCGGGGCGGCGGGCGGCGCGCGGCCCGGGGGTGGGGGGGCCCGCGCGCCCCCGCCCGGCCGCCGGGGCGCGGCCGGGGGGGGGGGGGGGGGGGGGGGGGGGGGGGGGGGACGTGCCCGGGACGCGTGGCGCACGGGTCTGGTAAGGCGGGGACTGGGCCGATGGCAGTGGTGTCGAGATGGTGCCCGGAGCCGGAATCGAACCGGCATGCCGCTTGCGCGGCGAGGGATTTTAAGTCCCTTGCGTCTACCAGTTCCGCCACCCGGGCAAAAGGGGGATTCAGCCTGGAGCCGACGACCCGTCTTTTACTCGATTCGCGCCGGCGCGGGAATGCCCCGCGGCGTGCATCGGGCGGACCGGATGGGGCGACGCGTGCCGCCGGGCGGCAGTTGCCGCGGACAGGCGGGACGGGCCACGGGAAATTGGAGGCTGGGGCCGGATTTGAACGCGGCCTGAGCGGCTTTGCGGGCCGCCGCATGAACACTCTGCCACCCAGCCGGTGTGCGAGAACCCCACGAATCTGGCGAGTCGTTCCCGACTGCGGGTCTCCCTTTGAATTGGAGGCTGAGGTCGGAATCGAACCGGCGTACACGGCTTTGCAGGCCGCTGCATGACCACTCTGCCACTCAGCCAAGGTCGGACCTTGGAACGCACCGGGTCTGCATCGGACTACAGGGCCGAACGCAAACCCAGTATAAGAAAAAAACCCCGAACGATGTCGGGGCTTGTTCCACAAAACTGAAATTTGGAGCGGGAAACGAGACTCGAACTCGCGACCCCAACCTTGGCAAGGTTGTGCTCTACCAACTGAGCTATTCCCGCGACCGGACGCGTATTCTTATCGGCGACGTGCGGAGTGTCAAGCCGGAATAACCCATTGGCCGCGCAGGGGACAATCGGCAATCCGCCGCTGCGATCGGCCCTCGGTAAGGGCGGGCGGCGGTGCGATTCGCCGCCCTGTCGATTGCTCAGCGCGAGCCGGTGCGCAGCTTTGGCCACGCGGCGGCGACGTACAGGCACATCGACCAGATGGTGAGCACGGCGGCGGCATACAGCAGGGCGAATCCGACGCGATAGGTATCGAAGGCGCCGATGGGCTCCGCGTAGAGCATCAGGATGATGGCGACCATCTGCGCGGCGGTCTTGTACTTGCCGACGAAGGAGACCGCCACCTTGGAACGCGCGCCGAGCTCGGCCATCCACTCGCGCAGCGCCGAGACGGTGATCTCCCGCCCGATGATGATCGCCGCGGGCACCGCCAGGGAGACCGTGGGATGCTTCTGCAGCAGCACCACCAGCACGACCGCGACCATCAGCTTGTCGGCCACCGGGTCGAGAAACGCGCCGAGCGGCGAGGTCTGGTTCCAGCGCCGGGCGAGGTAGCCGTCGAGCCAGTCGGTCCCGGCGGCGAGCGCGAAGATCAGCGCCGTGGCGACGTGCGACCAGCGCCAGGGCAGGTAGTAGACCACGACGAACACCGGGATCAGCACGATCCTCAGCAGGGTGAGCGTATTCGGGATGTTCATCTGCGGCCGTCGGGTGCGAGAATCGTGGTCGGGGCGCCGGCAGCCGTGGCGACCGCGCGGCCGCAAGGATAAAGGAATCGCGGCCGGATGCGGAAGTGAGCGGGCCGCGCACGGGGCTACTCGTGGAACCGGTCGTAGATCCGGCGGGCGAGCGCGCGGCTGATGCCGGGCACCTTGCAGAGATCCTCGATACCGGCGCGGGCCACGCCCTGCAGGCCGCCGAAGTGCTGGATGAGCGTGCGCCGCTTCTGCGCACCGATGCCCTCGATCTCCTCCAGCGCCGAGGTGGTGCGCGCCTTGCCGCGGCGCTGGCGATGGCCGGTGATGGCAAAGCGGTGCGCCTCGTCGCGGATGCGCTGGATGAGATGCAGCGCCGGGGAGTCCGGCGGCAGGTGGCGCGTCTGTCCCGTGCTCGCCAGGATGAGCGACTCCTGCCCGGGCTTGCGCGCCGGCCCCTTGGCCACACCGACGATCACCACGTCGGTGATGCCGAGCTCCTGCAGGACCCCCTGCGCCTGCGTCACTTGCCCCGTGCCGCCGTCGATCAGCAGCACCTCCGGCAGGCGGCCGTCCTCGCGCTGGACGCGCGCGTAGCGCCGCTCCACCGCTTGGCGCATGGCGCCGTAATCGTCGCCCGGCGTCACGCCCTCGATGTTGAAGCGACGGTAGTCGGACTTCACCGCCCCCTCGGGGCCGAACACCACGCAGGAGGCGACCGTGGCCTCGCCCATCGTGTGGCTGATGTCGAAACACTCGATGCGCTCGATCGGGTCCTCCAGCTCCAGGAAATGCTGCAGCGCCTCCAGCCGCCTGCCCTCCTCGCCGGAGAGGCTGCGCCGCTGCCGCAGCGCGAGCTCGGCGTTCTCCAGCGCCATGCCGAGCCAGCGTGCGCGTTCGCCGCGCACCTCGTGGCGAACGGCCACGCGGCGGCCGGCATGCTGCGAGAGGGCCTCGGCGATGACCTCGGCCTCCGCCAGCGGCTGGCTGACCAGGATGAGCGGCGGCAGCGCGCGATCGCCGGAGGTGTCGAGGTAGTGCTGCGCGAGGAAGGCATAGAGCAGCTCCTCGGCATCCGCGCCCTCGGAGTTGGCGGGAAAGAAGGTGCGATTCCCGAGATTGTGGCCGCCGCGGATGACGAACAGCTGGATGCAGCCGCCGGCGGCATCGGTGGCCACGGCCACGATGTCGCAGTCACCGTCCTCCTGGGCGACGTACTGGCGCTGCTCGACGCGCTTGAGATCGGCGATCTGGTCGCGATAGCGCGCGGCGGATTCGTACTGCAGCCTCCCGGCGGCGGCCTCCATGCGCCTGACCAGCTCCGCGATGACGGCCTCGCCCTTGCCCTCCAGGAACATCACGGCGTGATCGACGTCCTGCCGATACGCCGCGGCGTCGATGAGGCCCACGCACGGCGCACTGCAGCGCTTGATCTGGTGCTGCAGGCAGGGACGCGTGCGGGCGCGGAAGAACCCGTCGGTGCAGTTGCGGATACGGAACAGCTTCTGCAGCAGGTTGAGGGTGGCGCGCACGGCGCCGGCGTTCGGATACGGACCGAAATAGCGTCCCTTGCCTTTGCGCGCGCCGCGATGGAAGCGCAGACGCGGGAATTTCTGATCGCTCGCCAGGTATATCCACGGGAAACTCTTGTCGTCGCGCAGGGTGACGTTGTACCTGGGCTTCAGCTCCTTGATGAGATTGCTCTCCAGCAGCAGCGCCTCGGCCTCCGTGTGCGTCGCCGTCACCTCCATGGCGGCGGTGCGCGCGACCAGCACCCGGATCTTGGGGCTCAGCCGGGCGGGGCTGCCGAAGTACGTCTCCACGCGCCTCCGTAGGTTGCGCGCCTTGCCGACGTACAGCACGCTGCCGTCGCCGTCGAGCATGCGATAGACGCCGGGTCGGGTGGTCAGGGTCTTGCAGAACGCCTTGCCGTCGAAGGCGGGGATCTCACTGTTCATCGTCTGTTGCGTTCGGGTCCAGATGCCGGGCCGGGCGTGATGGAATGCTCGGTGATCGCGGCGTAAGCTCAGTTCTCCGTCCGGGGATGCAGCCGAGCGTAGATGAGCGGCACCGTGCTCGCGAACTCCGCCGGCGTGTCGCGAAGACGGCGCCCGAGATCTCCCGGCGCGAACCAGGCCAGCGCGTCCACCTCCTCCGGGTGGGGCTGGAACGGGCCGTCGCTGGTCAGGCGGTAGACCCAGCAGAACTCCCAGCCCGTGGCCGCGCAGGCCTGCAGCTTGAAGAGACGCTCCGGCGGCGCGTCGAGGACGACGCCCAGCTCTTCGCGCAGCTCGCGCACGGCGCACTGATCGTAGTCCTCGCCGCGATCGACGTGACCCGCGGTCGCCGAATCCCACAGACCCGGGAAACACTCCTTGCGCCGCGAGCGCTTCTGCAAAAGCACCTCGCCCGCGTCGTTGTACACCCACACGTGCACCGAGCGGTGGCGCAGCCCGAGGCGGTGCACCTCCGAGCGCGGACGGTAGTCGATCACCGTGTCGCTCTCGTCGACGACCGCGAAGATCTCCTCGCTCATGCCGACGGGCATCCCGGACGCATGTGCATGCCGCGCGAACGCGCGCTCAAGGCGGCGGGACCGTGCGCGCGCTGCCGTCGGCGTTCATGGCCACGTAAACCAGGCGCGCCTCGGCCACTTTCTGCACCACGGCGTCGAACTCCGGCGGCGTGCGGCGCTCGACGTACACGTGCACGTTGATGGTCAGCGAGGTGCGCCCGACGTGTTCGACGTCCGCGTAGGCGAGCACCATGTCGCCGACCTTCACGGGCTTGAGGAACTGGAAGTCGCTGACGGCGCGCGTGGCCACCCGTCCGCGCGAGCGCTCGATGGCGCGCATCGCGCCGGCGAGATCGACCTGGCTCATGAGCCAGCCGCCGAAGATGTCGCCGTACATGTTGACGTCCTGCGGGCGCGCGGGGATCTTCAGCGCCGGTTCCACCGCCGGCAGCGCGTCGTTGACCCTGTTCATGGAGACGGAATCTACTAGGGAACGCGCGTCGCCGTCCATGGCCGATCCCGCTCCGGGGAGGAATCACCGGGCGGCGGGGCCGCCACGCGCGGCGCCCGCCGGCTCCTCAGCCGTCCGCCGGCCTCGAGGTGCCCTGCAGCAGCGGCCGCAGGAGGTCGATGGGCAGGGGGAAGGCGATGACGGAGCTCTTCTCGCCGGCGATCTCGGTGAGCGTCTGCAGGAATCGCAGCTGCATGCTCTGCGGGTTCTTCGCCAGCGTCTGCGCCGCCTGCAGCAGTTTCTCGGAGGCCTGCTGCTCGCCCTCGGCATGGATGATCTTCGCCCGCCTCTCGCGCTCCGCCTCGGCCTGTTTCGCGATCGCGCGCACCATGCTCTCGTCCAGATCGATGTGCTTGATCTCGACGTTGCTGACCTTGATGCCCCATGCCGCCGTCTGCTCGTCGAGGATCTTCTGTATGTGCAGGTTCAGCCGCTCGCGCTCGGCCAGCATCTCGTCCAGCTCGTGCTGCCCCAGCACCGAGCGCAGCGTCGTCTGCGCGAGCTGGCTGGTCGCGGCGTGAAAGTTCTCCACCTGGATGATGGCCTTCTCCGGATCGATGACGCGGAAGTAGATGACCGCGTTGACCTTCACGGAGACGTTGTCGCGCGAGATGACGTCCTGGGTCGGAACGTCCATGACGACGGTGCGCAGATCCACCCGCATCATCTTCTGGATGCCGGGGATGATGACGACCAGGCCGGGGCCTTTCACTCGCTGGAACCTTCCAAGGAAAAACACCACGCCGCGCTCGTACTCCAGCAGGATGTTGAGGATGGTCCAGACGATCAGTGCGGCAAGGGCCGCCACGGTGGCTGCGATGGTGATGTCGGTAGGCATGTCAGTTCTCCTCCTTCGCCGCCTCTACGATGAGGGTCAGGCCGTCGAGCGCCTTGATGCGCACCGTCTGCCCCCGTTTCAAAGCCGTCTCCGAACGCGCCCGCCAGATCTCGGAATGCGCCCGCACGTTGCCCGTGCCCTGGAAGTCCTCCAGCGCCACGCCCAGGCTGCCGATCATCTCCTCCACGCCGCTGACGGCGCGGCGACGATGCAGCTTCACCGCCATTCCGGCCATGCCCATGAAGAGAAGCGCGCTCAGCAGGGCGAACCCGCCGATCACCGGCCGCGACACCCGGAATGACTCCAACTCCGTGTCGAACAGGATCACGGAGCCGATGACGAAGGCCACGATGCCGCCGATGCCCAGGGCGCCGAAGCTCGGCATGAAGATCTCGCCGGTCATGAAGGCCAGGCCGATGAGGATCAGCGCCACGCCGGCATAGTTGACCGGAAGGACGTTCAGGGCGTACAGCGCCAGGAGCAGGCAGACGGCACCGATGACGCCGGGCACGACGGTGCCCGGATTGGCCAGCTCGAAGAACAGGCCGTAGACACCGAGCAGCATGAGCAGATAGGCGATGTTCGGATTGGTGATGATCGCGAGCAGGCGGCTGCGCCAGTCCGGCTCGATGGTCTCCGTCTCCGCCCCGGCGAGGTTCAGCGTGCGCGGCACCCCCCTCACCTTGACCTCGCGACCCTCCAGCGCCTTCAACAACGCCCGGAGATCGACGGCGATGAGATCGATCACGTTCTGCGCGAGCGCGTCCTCGGCGGAAAGGCTCGCTCCCTCGCGCACTGATCGCTCCGCCCACTCCACGTTGCGCCCCCGCATCTGCGCCAGACTGCGCAGGTAGGCCACGGAGTCGTTGACCAGCTTGCGCTCCATCGCGGTGCGCGCGGTGTCCGCGCGCGCGTCCCGTTCCGATTCCTCCTGCTCGCCGGCATTCTTCGCGGCTTCCCCGCTCGCGGCTGCATCCTTGCCCTGACCGTTCCCCTTTTCCTCGGGACGCGACGGCGCGCCGAGATCAGGTAGGCCGCCCAGCTGCACGGGCGTCGCCGCTCCGAGGTTGGTGCCCGGAGACATGGCCGCGATGTGCGCGGAATAGGCGATGTAGGTGCCGGCGCTCGCGGCGCGCGCGCCGCCGGGCGAGACGTAGACCGCCACCGGCACCGGCGAGGCGATGATGTCGCGGACGATCGCGCGGGTCGAATCGTCCAGCCCCCCGGGCGTGTCCAGCGCCAGCACGACCAGCGCCGCGTCGCGCCGGGCAGCCAGGTCGAGACTCCGGTGCACGTAGTCGCTGACCGCAGGACCGATGACCGCCCGAACCTGGAGGACGACCACCATCTTGCCGCCCCCGCCGCCCGCCGCGGCGGCAACCAGCCAAAGCGCAGGCAGCAACATCGTCAGCCATCGCATGGTATGCATCCGTTTGGACCCGGCCGAACCAAGGTCCTGGATAAAAAGCATAGTACAAACCAACGCGTGTCCCCGCCGGAGAGAGCGGAGTCCTGGGCGGCCGATCGTGGACGCGGCGCTGGCGGCGATACGCAGGATCGAACGCGCGCGGAACCGGACCGCGGTCCGCGGGACGCCCGATGCGGAGGAGCGGGCCGACCGCGCTCGGTCACGGGGAAATGGCCGAGCGACTGGGTCTCGCGCAAATCGGGCTGAGGTCAGGACGCGGGTCGCGTGAACCGGTCGCGTCTGGACAGGCTAGCCGGTCATTTCTTGCCCGCAGGCACACGCCCGACCGAATCTGCGATTCGGTCGGGCGCTTTCCCTTGGCTGGAATTGCGGCAAGTACAATCCTGACGACCGTGTTTCACCTTCCACGCCGGCGTGTGCGCGGCGTGGAAGAGTGCCGGGAGTCAAGCCAGGTCGAAGCGGTCGGCGTTCATGACCTTCGTCCAGGCGGCAACGAAGTCACGCACGAACTTCTCCTTGTTGTCATCCTGCGCGTACACCTCGGCATAGGCGCGTAGGATCGAGTTCGACCCGAATACGAGGTCGATCCGGGTCGCCGTCCACTTGACTGCCCCTGTCTTGCGCTCGCGGATCTCGAAAAGGTTGTTGCCGGCCGGCTTCCACGCGTAGCTCATGTCCGTCAGGTTCACGAAGAAGTCGTTTGTCAGTGCGCCTTCGCGATCGGTGAACACCCCGTGCTTCGTGCCGCCGTGGTTGGTGCCGAGAACGCGCATGCCGCCGACCAGCACCGTCATCTCCGGGGCAGTCAGCCCCATGAGCTGCGTGCGGTCGAGCATCAACTCCTCCGCGCTGACGGCGTAATCCTTCTTGAGCCAGTTGCGATACCCGTCATGGATGGGTTCCAGAACCGCGAAGGAGGCCGCATCGGTCATAGCCTCGGTCGCGTCGCCGCGGCCAGGCGAGAAGGGAACCGCAATCGCAAAGCCCGCGGCCTTTGCCGCCTGCTCGACACCCACGTTGCCCGCGAGCACGATCACGTCCGCCACGCTTGCGCCGGTCTCGGAGGCAATCCGTTCGAGAACGGCCAGCACCTTGGCCAGACGCTTGGGCTCGTTGCCTTCCCAGTCCTTCTGCGGAGCCAGGCGGATTCGTGCTCCGTTGGCGCCGCCGCGCATGTCCGATCCACGGAAGGTCCGCGCGCTGTCCCAGGCGGTGCTGACCATCTCGGCGATCGAAAGACCGCTGGCCGCGATCTTCGCCTTGACGGCATTCACATCATAATCGGTGCGCCCTGGAGGAACGGGATCCTGCCAGATGAGGTCCTCTTTCGGCACGTCCGGACCGATGTAGCGCGCCTTCGGCCCCATGTCGCGGTGGGTCAGCTTGAACCAAGCGCGGGCAAAGGTCTCCGAGAAATACTCGTGATCCTTGCGGAACCTTTCCGCGATCTTCCGGTAGGCGGGATCAAACCTCATCGCCATATCGGCATCGGTCATGATCGGCTTGCGGCGGATCGAGGGATCCTCGACATCGACCGGCATGTCCTCTTCCTTGATGCCGATCGGCTCCCACTGCCAGGCGCCGGCAGGCGATTTCTGCAGCCACCAGTCATAGCCGAGCAGCAGATCAAAATAACCGCCGTCCCACTTGGTCGGATGTGTCGTCCAGGCGCCCTCGATGCCGCTCGTCACGGTGTCGCGGCCAATGCCGCGCTTGGTCTTGTTGATCCAGCCAAGGCCCTGATCCTCGACGTCGGCGGCTTCCGGGTCCGGGCCCAGCAGCTTCGCATCGCCATTGCCGTGGGCCTTGCCGACGGTATGGCCGCCGGCCGTAAGGGCGACGGTCTCCTCGTCGTTCATGGCCATGCGGGCGAATGTCTCGCGAACCTCCTTGGCGGTTTTCAGCGGATCCGGTTTGCCGCCAACGCCTTCGGGGTTCACATAGATGAGACCCATCTGCACGGCCGCCAGCGGGTTCTCCAGCGATTGCGGGTCCTCGTCGTTCTCGTAACGATCACGCGCCAGCCATTCCTTCTCGGAACCCCAGTAGATGTCCTTTTCAGGATGCCAGATATCCTCGCGGCCGAAGCCGAAGCCGAAGGTCTTCAGGCCCATGGATTCATAGGCGACGGTGCCGGCGAGGATGATCAAGTCGGCCCAGCTGATCTTGTTGCCGTATTTCTTCTTGATTGGCCAGAGCAGACGGCGCGCCTTGTCCAGGTTCACGTTGTCCGGCCAGGCGTTTATCGGCGCGAAGCGCTGATTGCCCGTGCCGCCGCCGCCACGGCCGTCGGCGATACGATAGGTACCGGCCGCATGCCACGCCATGCGGATCATGAGACCGCCATAGTGACCCCAGTCCGCCGGCCACCACGCCTGGCTGTCCGTCATGAGGGCATGCAGGTCTTTCTTGAGCGCCACGACATCAAGCTTCTTGACCTCTTCCCGATAGCTGAAGCCCGTTCCCATCGGATTGGTCTTGGTATCGTGCTGATGCAGGATGTCGAGGTTCAGCGCCTTAGGCCACCATTCCATGTTCGACATGCCAGCCTCCGTGGCGCCGCCGTGCATCACCGGGCATTTTCCAACTGCCTTCGTGCCTTCTCTTTCCATACACACCTCCCGCAGGCGGGTTATTAGACTTAGTCCAAGTCTAATATAGTCCAAGAGGCGTGACCTGTACAGCAGAAGTTTCCCCGCGGGTGTGGCCGGCGCATGGGCCCCCCTATCCCCTGGGAATGTGCTGGTCCCTCAGGTCCGCTCCGACCGGCGGCAGACGCCCGTCGAGCGCATCGCCATTGCCACGGAAAACAGCACGATCTCCTCGTTGGCAGGACGGTTGGCCGTCGATGTACTGGCGGAGAGGGTGGGATTCGAACCCACGGTCGACCGAGGCCGACGCCGGTTTTCAAGACCGGTGCATTCAACCGCTCTGCCACCTCTCCTTGAAGGGGCCGTCAGGATACAGCACGGCCCCAAGTCGCGGAACGCGGCCGAATGCCCCACAACCCTAGTCGGCCACTGGTGTGCCGTCGAGGTCGGAGAGGCCGCCACGGATCAGCTCCATGCCGCCGCTCTGGACGACCTTCACCTCCTCGGTGCGCTTCTGAATGCGCTCCATGTCCTGTCGCTGCAGCTCGAGGATCTTGGCCGAGACGACCTGTGCCGGTGCCTTGGCCGTGAGCATGTCCTCGACCTGGTGGCGGATCTCCTGTCCGAGGCGTGTCTCCGCCTCGGCGAGGGCGTCGGTCCGGTTGTCTTCGCGCAACCACGGCATGGAGGCCTGCACGCGCTTCATGTCGCTGCGCGCCTCGGATTCGATGGCGTCGATCTGCGTGCTGGTGAGGGCGCGCAACCGCGTGGCCTGCTCCTCGGCCTGGCGGATCATCTGCTCCGCCTGTTCCCGCACGCGGTTTGCCGCGTCCATCGCGGAGCGCAGGAAGCCGCGCTCCATCTCCATCAGGCGCCGCTCCTCGCGCATGCGCTCCTCCTCCTGGATGCGCACGCGCTCGTGCCGGCTGCGATACTCCGCGAACACCTGCTCGGTCTGCTCGACCAGACGCTTGCGCGCCGCCTCCGCGGAGGCGCGTTCCTGGCGGGCCAGCTCCACCAGAGCGGCGTTACGCGCGAATTCCGCGCCGAGGATCTTGCGCAGCTCCGCGAGCTGCCCCTCGGTCGCCTTCTCCAGTTGCTGGGCCTGCGCCGGCGTCTCCTTCAGCTGGCGCTTGGCCTCCTCCAGCAGCCGGCGCTGCTCGGCCAGCTCGCCGGCCAGCTTCTGGCGATCCGCGCTCAACAGTTCCTCGGTCTCCGACTGAGCCGCAAGGAGCTTCTCCAGCTCCTCGATGCGTTGGCGGTACGACTGTTCCAGCTGGTCGCGTTCGGCCGACACGGCGCTGCTCTGCTGCAAGGCCGTCTCGTAGTTGCGCAGCTGTTCCCCGGTGCGCTCCAGCAGCGCAATGTTGTCCGCAAGCCGGGACTGCAGCTCATCGACCTGGCGGCGATGCGACTGTTCCAGGCGGGCCCGCTCCGCGTCGAGCGCGGCGGCGAGCTCTTCGGCATACCGCTGCTGCAGCCGCGCGCGCTCGGCCTCCACCGCGGCCTCCGCACCGGCATGCCGCTCGCCCTCCAGCCGCTCCCGTTCGGCCCTGATCGCGGCCTCGATCGCCTTCTCGTTCGCCTGCTGCGCCTGGTGCCGTTCCGCGGCCAGCGCCGCGTCCAGTTGCTCGCGGTGCGCGCGCTCCAGCATTTCGCGTTCGGCGGCCACGGCGTCCGCGAGCTCCTGCTGATGCGCCTGCACGAGACGCTCGCGCTCCGCAGCCACGGCGTTCGCGAGCTCCTGCTGATGAGCCAGTGCGAGTCGCTCCCGTTCGGCGATCAGTGCCGTCTCCAGACGTTCGGCCTCCGCGCGGGCCCGCTCGGCGGCGTCTGTCGACGGACCGGCGCTCGCTGCCTCGGCCTTTCTGGCCAGCTGTATCTCCGCCTCGCGCAGCGCCTGTCTGAGACTTTCCGCGCTCTCGCGTTCGTAACGCAACTGGGCCTCCAGATCGCGCAACCGGATCTCCGCGGTCTGCAGCGCCAGCGGATCGACGGGTGCCGCCGGGTTGGCCGCCTCCTCGACGGGCGACTCCTCGTAACTGACAATGGTCGCATCGCCGTCGACGTCCGCCTCGATGGCCGGCGGCAGCTGGGGCCTCGTCGCGGTCGGGTCCCTTTCCTTGCCCATCAGTATGGGCATCGCCAACTGATTGGCGGCCTGGGCGGCGGCGTCCGCCCCGAACGGGATGTGCGGCTTGTCGAGCACCACCGCCTTCTCGGCGGTGCTCGAGAACAGCTGCAGCGAGGCGAGGTGATCGAGGATGCGCAGCGTCTCCTCCTCCATCGGCACCGTGTCCTGGCCGTCGCCCTGCCCCAGCGGACGCGGGATCACCGTGGCGGTGAGGTCCGGGTTGTCCGAACCCGGCGCGTGCAATGCGTAGAGCGCCGCAAGCTGCGCCCCGCAGCCGCCCTCGACGCACGCCGCCTCGAATCCGCGCTCCCGCAGGATGAAGGCCGCCACCGAACTGCGACTGCCGTCGTCGCAATAGGCGATGTAGGTCCTGGCGGGATCGAGCTTGCCGGCGTACATGCGCAGCATGTTCAGCGGAATATTCATGCTTCCGGGCAGCGCGCCGTTGCGGCACTCCTCCGGGAAGCGCACGTCGAGCCACACCGCGCCGTCGCGCACCCGTTCCGAGGCCGCCTCGAAGGTCACGGACTTCAGCAGCGGATCTTTGATGAGCTGGTTGAAATCGTCCTTGGCGACGCGGATCAACTCTCCGTCGGTGATCATTCGCACGGTGGCGTTGCGGCGCATGTTGGAGATGAGGGCATCCTCGCCGAAGGCGTCCCCGGGCTTCAGCTCCGCCAGCTTGATGCCGTGCGCGCTGACCGAGGTCGTGCGCCTCACCTCGCAGCTGCCTTCCTTGATGATGTAGTAGTAGTCGCCGACGTCTCCCTGCCGGATCACGTTGTCCCCGGCCTTGTACTTCACCCACTCCATGACGCTGAACAGCCGCTGCATGCTGGCGGGCGGCAGCTTCCCGAAAAGCTCCGGCTTCAGGGCCGCGGCCATCAGCGCCGGGTTCATCGTCTCCTCACCGTCGGCGACGTCGTCGTAGGCACGGGGGTTCTCGGCGTCGTCGGGCCTCGGGGCGAGCACCCGTTCGATCAGTGCCGAGCGGATCTTCAGCACGGAGGCGGCGGTCTCGGCCACCGCGCTCAGGCGGCGCGGCTGCAGGTGCCCAAGGGGCGACTTCGCGGCATCGGTGTCGGCCGAGAGCCTCTTGGCCCGCACGCCGTCGGCGTTCAGCACCAGCGCCCCATCGAGGAGATAGTAAGTGTAGGAGTCCTGGCTGCCCTGCCGGAACAGTTCCTCGCCGGGCTTCAGTTCCACGACCTCGGTCCTGCCGAGTATGCGTTCCTGCTGCGGTTGGCGCAGGCGATTGAAGGGCACCAGGCGGCGAAAATGCTCTTTTAGCTGGCTTGCGTCCACAAACTTGTCCCGTAGGCTGAGGACTGTCCGCTGCCCCGGACAGCCGGGAAGGCTGACGTTCGATCGCCGAATCGATGCTGAATCAAGCCGTTTGCATCGGTTCTTAGTTGTGAGAATTAGCTTAGTCTGTCCCCCGATCGCCTGCAATGGTCAAGCCATATTCTTCCGCGCCTGGGCCGGCCGCGTGTGTGACGGCGTATGCACGCATCGACACTCGTCGCGAACGGCTCAACCACGTGCCGCGCCGCCCGGGGGCGGCGCGCGAACGACGCATGCGGGGGCCGCGGCGCTGACGGCGCCAGGCGGGTGGCGGCCCGCCCGGCGCCGTCGCGGGTCCCGACGCGTGCTGGGACGCCGCTCAGGCGGCCTTCAGCGCCGCGAGCACCTCGTCGAGCATCTTCTTCGCGTCGCCGAACAGCATGCGATTGTTGTCCTTGTAGAACAGCGGATTGTCCACGCCCGCGTATCCCGATGCCATGCTGCGCTTCATGACGATGGAGGTCTTGGCCTTCCAAACCTCCAGCACCGGCATGCCGGCGATCGGGCTGTTCGGATCGTCCTGCGCCGCCGGATTGACGATGTCGTTGGCGCCGATGACCATCGCCAGGTCGGTCTCCGGGAAGTCCTCGTTGATCTCGTCCATCTCCATGACGATGTCGTAGGGAACCTTGGCTTCGGCGAGCAGCACGTTCATGTGGCCGGGCATGCGGCCCGCCACCGGGTGGATGGCGAACCGCACGTTGCAGCCGCGCTCGCGCAGGAGCTTGGTGATCTCGTAGACGGTGTGCTGCGCCTGCGCCACCGCCATGCCGTAACCGGGGACGATGATGATGCTCTTGGCCTCGCGCATGAGCTCCGCGGTCTCCGCCGCGCTCACCGCCACCACCTCCCCGGCCGGCTGCACGCCGCCGGTCGCGGCAGGTTTGCCGCCTTCCGTGCCGAAGCCGCCGGCGATGACGCTGATGAAGTTGCGGTTCATCGCCTCGCACATGATGTAGGAGAGGATGGCGCCGCTGGACCCTACCAGCGCGCCGGTGACGATGAGCAGATTGTTGGAGAGCATGAAACCGGTCGCCGAGGCGGCCCAACCGGAGTAGCTGTTGAGCATCGACACCACCACCGGCATGTCCGCGCCGCCGATCGCCATGACCATGTGCACGCCGAAGGCGAGCGCGATGGCGATCATCAGGAGCAGCGGCACCATGCCGCTGCCGACGGAGTCGGCGTCGAGGAACATCCTGCCGAGCACGATCACGGCGACCAGGCCGGCGAGATTGATCCAGTGCCTCGCGGGCAGCAGCACGGGCTTGCCGCCGATCTTTCCGGAGAGCTTGCCGAAGGCGATCACCGAGCCGGAGAAGGTCACGGCGCCGATGAGGACGCCGACGTAGACCTCGAGCTCGTGGATGGTCTTCTCGGCGCCGGTGTAACGGGTCTCCGGGTCGATGTAGCTCGCCAGGCCGACGAACACCGCCGCGAGGCCGACCAGGCTGTGCATCAGCGCCACCAGCTCCGGCATCTGCGTCATCTGCACCTTGCGGGCGGCATACAGGCCGACGCTGCCGCCGATTAGCATGGCGAGGATGATCCAGGCGTAGCCGGCGCCCGAGACGTGCGGTCCGAGCAGCGTCGCGACGATGGCGATGGCCATGCCGATGATGCCGTAGAGGTTGCCGCGGCGCGAGGTCTCCGGGTGGCTCAGGCCGCCCAGGCTGAGGATGAAAAGTATGGTCGCAGCGAGATATGCGACGGTAACCAGACCTTCACTCATTTCGCCGTCTCCTTATTTCCGGAACATGGCCAGCATGCGCTGGGTGACGGCGAATCCGCCGAACATGTTGACCGCGGTCAGGACGATCGCCAGTGCCGCGAGCAGCTTCAGCCACACGCCCGGTATCGAGATCTGGATGAGGGCGCCGATGGCGATGATGCTGCTGATCGCGTTGGTGACGCTCATCAGTGGCGTGTGTAGCGCCGGCGTCACGTTCCACACGACCATGTAGCCGACGAAGCAGCCGAGCACGAACACGGTGAAGTGCTCCATGAACGCCGGCGGGGCATTCGCGCCGATGAACCAGAACAGCACCGCGCCGGTCCCGAGGACGACGGCCGCCCTGAGCTGCGGTGACCAGCCCGTCTTCTCGACCTTCGGCGTCGGCGTCGGCGGCGCGGCCACGGCCGCGGCCGCGGGTGCGGCGGATATCTTCGGCGCCGGCGGTGGCCAGGTGATGGTCCCCTCCTTCACCACGGTCGCGCCGCGGATGACCTCGTCGTCCATGTCGACCTTGAACGTGCCGTCCTTGCCCGGGCACAGTTCCTCGGCGAACCGCAGCAGGTTCGTCGCGTAAAGCGTGCTCGCCTGCTTCGCCAGCCGGCTCGGCAGATCCGTGTAGCCGATGATCGTGACGCCGTGCTTGACCACCACCTTGCCCGGCTCGGTCAGTTCGCAGTTTCCGCCCTGCTCGGCGGCGAGATCGACGATCACGCTGCCTGGCTTCATCGATTCGACCATGCCCGCGGTGATGAGCTTAGGCGCGGGCCGGCCCGGTATCAGCGCGGTGGTGATGATGATGTCCACGTCCATCGCCTGGCGCGCGAACACCTCCCGCTGCGCCTTCTGGTAGCCCTCGCTCATGACCTTGGCGTAGCCGCCGGTGCCCGAGCCCTCCTCCTGGTAGTTCACCGCGACGAACTCCCCGCCCATGGATTTGACCTGGTCGGCAACTTCCGGACGGGTGTCGTTGGCGCGCACGATCGCGCCCAGGCCGGAGGCCGCGCCGATGGCGGCCAGGCCGGCCACGCCGGCGCCGATCACGAACACCTTCGCCGGCGGCACCTTGCCCGCGGCGGTGATCTGCCCGGTGAAGAAGCGCCCGAAATGATGCGCCGCCTCGATTACGGCGCGATAGCCGGCGATATTGGCCATGGAGCTCAAGGCGTCGAGCTTCTGCGCGCGCGAGATGCGCGGCACGCTGTCCATCGCGAGCACGGTGGCCTTCTTGCCCGCCAGCCTCTGCATGAGCTCGGGGTTTTGCGCGGGCCAGATGAAGCTCACGAGCGTCGTGCCTTCGCGCATCGCATCGATCTCATCCGCGGTCGGCGCGCGGACCTTGAAGATGATGTCCGACGTCGACCAGAGCGTCCTGGCGTCGGGCACGATCTCCACGCCGGCCTCGCGGTAGGCGTCGTCGTCGAAGTTCGCCTCCGCGCCCGCGCCGGATTCCACGGCCACCGCGAAGCCCAGCTTGATGAGCTTTTCCGCGACTTCCGGCGTCGTGGCTACGCGCTTCTCGCCCGGGTACACCTCTTTCGGCACACCGATTCTCATGTCACTCCCCCAATCCAGGTTGACGAGTTCACATCGCTTCCAATCCGCTCCCGCGTCGCGCGCGGGCCGATACCCTCACTGCCGTTCCGCCGCCATGCGGTCCCGATCCCCGCGCGCCGGGCGGCTAAGACTGCATGATCGACGTCATGCCCCCCATGTACGGCTGCAACGCCGCCGGCACCCGGATGCTGCCGTCGGCACCCTGATAATTCTCCATGATGGCGATCAAGGTGCGGCCCACGGCCAGTCCCGAACCGTTCAGCGTGTGCAGCAGCTCCGGCTTGCCGGTCTCCCGGCTGCGATGGCGCGCCAGCATGCGGCGGGCCTGGAACGCCTCGAAATTGCTGCAGGAGGAGATCTCCCGGTAGGTGCCCTGGCTCGGCAGCCAGACCTCGAGATCGTAGGTCTTGGCCGCGGAAAACCCCAAGTCGCCGGCGCACAGCGCCACCACCCGGTAGGGCAGCTCCAGCCTCTTCAGCACCGCCTCGGCGTGGCCGGTGAGCTCCTCCAGCGCCTGGTAGGACGTCGCGGGCTCCACGAGCTGCACCAGCTCGACCTTCTCGAACTGGTGCTGGCGGATCATGCCGCGGGTGTCGCGGCCGTGGGAACCCGCTTCGCTGCGGAAGCACGGCGAGTGGCAGACGAATCGTTTCGGCATCTCCTCGGCGGCGAAGATGTGATCGCGCGCGATGTTGGTAACCGGCACCTCGGCAGTCGGTATGAGATAGAAGCCCTGCTCCGGGATCGCGAACAGATCGGCGGCGAACTTGGGCAACTGGCCGGTGCCGAGCATGCTGTCGGCGTTCACCATGTAGGGAACATAGACCTCGGTGTAGCCGTGCTCGCGGGTGTGCAGGTCCAGCATGAACTGGACGAGCGCACGCTGCATGCGGGCGAGCGTCCCGGAGAGGATCACGAAGCGGGCGCTGGCGATCTTCGCCGCGGTCTCGAAATCCATGCCCCGCAGGCGCTCGCCCAGCTCGACGTGATCGCGCGGGGCGAAGTCGAATGCCGGCGGCGCGCCCCACCTGCGCACCTCGATGTTGCCGGTCTCGTCGCGGCCGTCGGGCACGCTCGCATGCGGGATGTTGGGCAGTCCGAGCGCGAAGTCGTTGATGCGCTGCTGAACGTCGGCGAGCTTCGCCTCGCCCTCGCGCAGCTCCTCGCCGAGCCCGGCGACCTCGGCCATCAGCGCCGAGGCGTCCTCGCCCTTGCCCTTGGCGATGCCGATCGCCCTGGACCTGGAATTGCGCAACGCCTGCAGCTCCTGCGTGCGCACCTGCAGCTGCTTGCGCTCCGCCTCCAGCGCCTCGTAGGCCGCAACGTCCAGTTCCACGCCGCGTCTGGCCAGACCCGCACGCACGACGTCCATGCTGGTACGTAATAGCACCGGATCGATCATGTCCCCTCTGTTCCTGCCTGATGTCTCTACCTGTCCCGGGCGACGGCGGGTGCAGCGGCCGCGGCACCGGAGGCTTGTCCGGTACGCGGGAAGGTGGCATGCATCTCGATGGGTTCCCTGCGGGGTCGCGCCGAATTCGGCCAATAGTGTAGCGTGCGTCCCTGCCGATGGCGACCGCTGCGGGCGGAGATCGGTCCCCGCATGAGTGCGCCCGCGACGCCCACTCGGGCATGCGCACGGCGCTGCCGGCCCGCCGGATGAGGCCACGCACCGCAGTCAACCGCGGCTGACCGCGCCGTTGTCGCCGTCGGGATTGATGACCTCGAAATCCGCCGGGATCCGCGCGTAGAAGACGCGCACGCCCTCGCGCTCTATGAGCTCGAGCAACGCGCGCGATTCCTCGCCGCTGACGATGAATTCCACCTCTACCGGCAGGTCGCCGGCCAGTTCGAAGAAGTGGTTCGCATGCAGCGTGCGATGGCGTCCGAAACCGGCCATGGCGCGGAAGGCCGAGCCGCCGCGCAGCCCCATCCTGTTGGCCTGTTCGAGCAGCCACTCCCACAGCAGTATGCCGTGGTGCCGTTCGCCTTCGTGGACGTAGAACCGCAAGAACGCGCCGTGCATGCCTATCCCCCGCCATGGACCCGTGCCACCCGACCGCTCATCCGCTCGCGGCCAGCCTGACGGCGGCGAAGCCGAGCGCCGTCAGCAACAGCGAGCCGAACAGGTGCAGGCTCACCGTGCCGAGCGCCCAGGCAAACTGCTCGCGGGCGATCAGGGTGACCACCTCGGCGGAGAACGTCGAGAAGGTCGTCAGTCCGCCGAGAAACCCGGTCACCACTGCGAGGCGCGCCTCCGGCGGCAGCCCGGGATGCTGGTTGAAGTAACCGATCGCCACACCGACGAGAAGACCGCCGACGAGGTTCGACGCCAGCGTGCCGAGCGGCACGGTGGGGAACACCGGATTCAGGGCGTGACTCAACGCCCAGCGCAGCCACGCCCCGAGCATGGCGCCTACACCGACAGCAATCAAGCCTGGCCAAGCCATGTCATTCCTTTCGTCAGTCCAAGTCGGACCGGAGTGAACACGACCAACGCGGGGGCTCGGTCTTGCTGGAGCGGCGGCCTACGTTGCCCGGTTCACGCCGGGCGATTCCGTAGGCATCATCAGCCCGATCGGCGGACAGAGCGGGCGGTTGCAGGAGGAATGCCATCTCCCTGCGGGTACTCTACCGCCCGTGCCGGAGGCGCTCAAGTGCCGGCGGCGAACCGGCGGCCGCGACTGCCCCGCCACCCGCGCGTCATCGTCGGCACGCACGCGCCGCCTCACCGCTCGTCCTTCCGATGCCGGGCGTCGAGATCGCGCAGATGCCTCAGCTTCTCCGCGATCTTCGCCTCCAGGCCGCGGTCGGTGGGTTCGTAGTAACGGCGGCCCACGAGTCGCTCGGGCAGGTAGTTCTCGCCGGCGGCGTAGCCCTCGGTCTCGTCGTGCGCATAGCGGTATCCGCGCCCGTATTCGAGGTTCTTCATCAGCGCCGTCGGCGCATTGCGTAGGTGCAGGGGCACTTCCAGCGATCCGCTGCGGCGCACCTCCTCCATGGCGTTGTTGTAGGCCACGTACACCGCGTTGCTCTTGGCGCAGCAGGCGAGATAGACGATCGCCTGCGCGATGGCGAGTTCGCCCTCGGGGCTGCCGAGCCGCTCGTAGGTCTCCCAGGCATCCAGCGTCATCGGCAGGGCCCGCGGGTCGGCCAGCCCGATGTCCTCGGCGGCCATCCGCACGACGCGTCGGGCGACGTAGCGAGGGTCGCAGCCGCCGTCGATCATGCGCGCGAACCAGTAAAGCGCGGCGTCGGGCGAAGAGCCGCGGACGGCCTTGTGCAGGGCGGAGATCTGGTCGTAGAAGGCCTCCCCGCCCTTGTCGAACCGCCGCTGCGTTCCGCCGGCCAGGACCTCCGCGAGCAGCGCTTCGCCGATCTCCCCCCCATCGGAGAGGTCCAGGGCGATCTCCAGCAGGTTCAGCGCGCGGCGGGCATCGCCATCGGCGGCGGCTGCGAGCCGCTCGCGCAGTTCGGTGGCGAGAGTGGCGCCGGTGTGGCGCAGCGCCCGCTCGATCACCCGCTGCATGTGCGCGGCATCCAGCGGTTTGAGCACGTAGACCCGCGCACGGGACAGCAGCGCGTTGTTGAGCTCGAAGGAGGGATTCTCGGTGGTGGCGCCGATGAAGGTTATCGTGCCGTCCTCGATGTGCGGCAGGAACGCGTCCTGCTGCGACTTGTTGAAGCGGTGCACCTCGTCGACGAACAACACGGTGCGGCGCTGCTGCGTCTGCAGCGCCGCGCGCGCGGCATCCACCGCGGCGCGGATGTCCTTGACCCCGGAGAGCACGGCGGAGAGCGTGCCGAACTCGGCATCGCAGTGATTGGCGATGAGGCGCGCGAGCGTGGTCTTGCCGGTGCCGGGCGGTCCCCAAAGCACCATGGAATGCAGCTGCCCGGACTCGATCGCGCGCCGCAGTGGCTTGCCCGGGGCGAGGATGTGGTCTTGACCGATGACCTCGTCCACCCGCGTCGGCCGCAGCCGATCGGCCAGCGGCCGGTGATCAGACCCGGTGAGATCGGCGACGGCGCTCATCCGAAGATTATACGGCCAGCGGCGCCTTTCTCCCCGCGGCCGCGGCGGTGCCGTCGCGGCCTCCGCGGCCGATCTACGGCGACGCCGGGGCCGCCGTCAGGTCGTTCACGTCCACGCCGGGCGGGGGGGTGAAGGCGAAGAACTTCGGGTCGATGGCGGCGTTGCGCTGCTCGCCGCTGAACTTCAGCCGCGTGGTCTGGCCGAAATTGTCGAACAGCTCCATCCAGCGCAGGTCCTTGCCCTCGAAGCCGACTCGCACCTTGGCGTAGGCGTTCTTCGCCTCCTTCGGTGTCAGCGTCACCCATTCCGCGCCGTCCTTGCTGCCGTCCTCGGTGACGGTGAAGTTCTCGTCCACCTTGGCGTCGCTGCCGAGAATGAGGGCCGGGGCGCTGCCGAGCGCCTTCTCCACGCGTCGTATGGTCACCTGCTCGAGGTCCTTGTCGTAGAACCACACCTTGCTGCCGTCGCCGACGATGACCTGCTCGTAGGGCTTGGTGTAATTCCAGTGGAACTTGCCGGGCCGCTCGAGGTAGACGATGCCGCTCGAGGTCTCCAGCGTCTTGCCCTTCTCGTTGACGACGGTCTGCTCGAACCGGGCCTGCAGAGTCCTGAACTGCGCGAGGTACTCGTCGAGCGCCGCACGGGCGGCACCGCCGTGCGCCGCCGTCGCCACCAGCAGCGCGCCCAGGCCTGCGATCGCCCGCATGGGTTGTTTCAAGCTCATCGGACTACGGTCCTCCTGCAAGTATGTGGGTCCTGGCCGCGGCAGCCCTGCGCCGGCCGGCGTCAGTCCTTCGGCGGCGGCGGCGCCAGCACCTCACGGGTGCCGTTGGACTGCAGCGAACCGACCACGCCCGCTCGCTCCATCTCCTCGACCATGCGCGCGGCGCGGTTGTAGCCGATCTTCAACCGCCGCTGAACCGCCGACACCGAGGCGCGCCGCGTCTCGGTAACGAAGCGCACCGCCTCGTCGTATAAGACATCCACATCCTCCCCGGTTCCGTTCCCCTCCGCGTAGCCGCCGTTGCCGGCCAGGTCGTCGTCGAGATCGCCGCGCACGATGGCGTCGATGTACTCGGGCGTGCCCGAGGCCTTCAGGTGGGCGACGACCTTGTGCACCTCCTGGTCGGAGACGAAGGCCCCGTGGACGCGCGTCGGCAGGCCTACGCCCGGCGGCAGATACAGCATGTCGCCGTGCCCGAGCAGCGTCTCCGCGCCCATCTGATCGAGGATCGTGCGGGAGTCCACGCGGGACGAGACCTGGAAGGCGATGCGGCTCGGGATGTTGGCCTTGATGAGGCCGGTGATTACGTCCACGGACGGCCGCTGCGTGGCGAGTATCAGATGTATGCCGGCGGCGCGGGCCTTCTGCGCCAGACGCGCGATCAGCTCCTCCACCTTCTTGCCCACCGTCATCATCATGTCGGCGAGCTCGTCGACGATGACGACGACGTAGGGCAGCGTGTCGAGCCCAGGAGTCTCCTCCTCCTCCGCGCCGCTGGCGCGCACCAGCGGATCGGGTAGCGGTTTGCCCGCGTCGATCGCCTCCTGGACCTTGCGGTTGTAGCCGCCGATGTTGCGTACCCCCAGCGCCGCCATGAGCCGGTAGCGCCGCTCCATCTCGTTCACGCACCAGCGCAGCGCGTTGGCGGCCTCCTTCATGTCGGTGACCACCGGCGCCAGCAGCGCCGGGATGCCCTCGTACACCGACAGCTCGAGCATCTTCGGATCGATCATGATGAGCCGGATGTCGCTCGGCGTGGCCTTGTACAGCAGGCTCAGGATCATGGCGTTCAGGGCGACGGACTTGCCCGAGCCGGTGGTGCCGGCGACCAGCAGGTGCGGCATGCGCGCGAGGTCCACGACCACGGGCTTGCCGCCGATGTCCTTGCCGAGAGCGAGCGTGAGCGGCGAGGGGCTCGCCTCGTATTCGCGCGCGCTCAGCATCTCGCTCAAGGTCACCACCTCGCGCTGGGTGTTCGGGATCTCCAGGCCGACGGTCGACTTGCCGGGTATGACCTCGACCACGCGCACGCTCACGATCGACAGCGAGCGGGCGAGATCCTTGGCGAGGTTGGTGATGCGGCTGACCTTCACGCCGGGCGCCGGCTGCAGCTCGAAGCGCGTGATGACCGGCCCGGGATGCACCGCGACCACCTGCGCCTCGACGCCGAAGTCGGCGAGCTTCAGCTCGACCTGGCGCGACATCGCCTCGAGGGTCTCGTCGGAATATCCGCCCTTGGCCGCGGGCGGATCGTCCAGCAGGCTGAGCGGCGGCAGCTCCGCGGAGCTGGCCGGCTTCTCGAACAAGGGTTCCTGCCGCTCCTTGACGGCGCGCCGGCTCGGCTCGAACGTGGAGATCTGCGGCTCGATGCGCGGCCTGGGCCGCGCGACCTTCTTCTCCTTTTCGACCTTGACCACCGCCTCGCGCTCCTGCTTGGCGATCCGCCCGGCATTCCAGTCGGTGAGGTTCTCGTAGGCGGCGCCCAGCAGGTCGAGCCCGCGCAGCGTCCACGCCCCGATCTGATCCATCACCGCCACCCAGGACAACCCGGTCAGCAGCGTGACCCCCACCAGCAGCAGGGCGAGCATCACCAGCGGCCCGCCGAGGGCGCCGAGCACGGCCAGCAGAGTGCTGCCGACCACATCGCCCATGACCCCGCCGGTGGCGTGCGGTAGCTCGGCGCGCCCCCCCACGCGCAGCCACACCAGTGCGCTCGACATCAGGACCGTCAGGATCAGCCCGACGCTCCGCATGCCGAGGTGGTAGTAGTCCGCCGCCGGGGAGGCGTCGGTGCGCTTGAGGATGCGCCAGCCGATGAATACCAGGACAAGCGGCAGCAGGTAGGCGGAATGACCGAAGCAGTACAGAAGGATGTCGGAGACGTAGGCGCCGATAAGGCCGACCTGGTTGGTGACCACGCCGGGCCCGCTGGTGTGTGACCAGCCCGGATCCTGCACGTTGAAGGTCCAGAGCGCGAGCGCGAGGATCACCGCGGCGATCCCGAGCAGGATGAACGCCGCCTCTTGCAGGCGCCTGCCGAGGTTCAGGTTCAGTGCCGGACCGGCACCCTGTCGTTTGCGTACGGCTTGGGCCAATGGATCTCAATCCGTTTCTTTGAAAAGGAATATAACACACTGAACGGATGGATTTTTAGATGGCAGTCAAAGGGCAGCGACGGATCCCGCGGCCGGTCTTCCAAGCCGCTGAAACGCCGGCGTTCTCGACATCCGTCCGCGGCCGGATCCTGTGCATGGCCGCCGCCGGGGTCCCCGTCTACTTCTTGGGCTTGTCGCCCTGCGTGTAAACCGGAAAGGCGGCTACGTTGGCCGCACCCTCCGCCACGGCGGTGATCCGGCCGTGCCCCTCCTTCTCCACCTCATCGATGCGGAGGATGGAGTGTATCGGGAGGTGGGTGCGGGTCACGCCTCGGAACTCGCTCTTCAGATGCTCCTCGGACGGGTCGAGCACCACCGTGCTCTTCTCGCCGAACACCAGCTTCTCCACCTCGACGAAACCGAACAGGCTGCTCGGCTGGATCGCGCGCGCATAGATCTCGTAGACCTTGCCCTGGTTCTGAAAGATGACCTTGTACGTGCGCCGCGCCGCCATCCCAGGATGTTAGCACACCCCTGCGCGGCCAAAGGCGTTAAGTCCGCATTCATGGCAGCGCCCGGAGAATGGGCGGGAAGTCGAGACGACGGGGGCCGCGCGGGTCGCGGCCGTCGGCCTTGTCCCATTCATTTCCAATCGCTAGAGTTCGGCGCGAGGCCGCAGGCGCGCGCAGTGGATTCGCTTTGATTGCAATACGCCCTCCCCGCCGCGGCGAGGTCGCCGACAGTTGGAGAATGACTCACCGATGCAGTTGCGGATCGCAGTTCTGGGCGCGGCCATGGCCACGGCGCTGGCGGCCATTCCGCCGTTGTCGCGCGCCGACTGCCCGCCTGGTCAGGAGAACAGCAGCGGCGAGATCGTCGGGACCCTGCTCGGGGCCGCGGTGGGCGGCCTCATCGGCTCCCAGATCGGTGACGGCACCGGCACCAAGGTCGCCATCGGTGCGGGCGTGCTGGCCGGCGGCCTGCTCGGCAACCGGCTGGCCGCGCGGTTGAGCTGCCAGGATCAGAGGTACCACGCCGACACGGCGCAGAACGCCTTCGAGTCCCAGCGCACGGGCACCACCTCCACCTGGATCAATCCCGACACTGGTCACGCCGGATCCGTTACACCGACGCGTACCTACCAGCGGGCCGACGGCACGAACTGCCGGGAATTCACCCAGACGGTGGACGTCGACGGGCGACAGGAGATCGGCCATGGGACGGCCTGCCGCCAGCCTGACGGAACCTGGCACATCCTCGCCGCGCCATAGCCAGATCCACCTCGCCCCGGCCGCGCACTCGCGCGCCGGCAGCTGCCGTCGCCGCAGATGCGCCCGAACGCGGATGCAAGCGGATCCCGCGCCGGCAGCAGGCGGCGGACCTCACCGCGCCGGGGAATCGAACAGGTCGTCGCACGTCGGCTCGGCCTGAGCGTGGGCCCTGTGAGGCTGCGTGCGGCGCGATCCTGCTCGCACGCGGGGTCGAAAGCCGCACGCAGGCCGTGGCCGAGGCGAACGCCCCGGGTCATGCCCCGCCGCCGGCGGACCGGGCGTGGCCGGGCGCCGGCGTTCCGCACCAATCCGAGGTTGCCGCGTCGAGCCCGGCCTCGGTCGCCACCGACGTGGCCGCCGCTGGTTGCCTCACCCGCGCCAGCAGCAGGTACACCGCCGGGATCAGGAACAGCGTCAGCAGCGTTCCGAAACTGAGCCCGCCGACGATCACCCAGCCGATCTGCCGGCGGCTCTCCGCCCCCGCACCCGTGGACAACGCCAGCGGCAGCGAACCGAGCACCATGGCGAAGGTGGTCATGAGGATCGGCCGCAGGCGCAGCCGGGCGGCCTCGCAGACCGCCTCGAGGAGATCCCTGCCCTGATCCTGGAGCTGGTTGGCGAACTCCACGATCAGGATGCCGTTCTTTGTGATGAGGCCGACCAGCATCACCAGCCCGATCTGGCTGTAGACGTTCAGCGTGCCGCCGCTCCACTTCAGCGCGAACAGCGCGCCGCACACGGCCAACGGCACGGTCAGCAGGATGACGAACGGGTCGACGAAACTCTCGAACTGTGCCGCCAGCACCAGGTAGATGAACAGCAGCGCCAGGGCGAAGACGAAATACAGCGCCGCGCCGCTCTCCCGGAATTCGCGCGACTGACCGTCGAGCTCCGTGCGCGCCGTCGGCGGCAGCAGCTCCGCGGCCGTTTTCTCCATGAACGCCAGCGCCTCGCCGAGCGAGGTGCCCGGCGAGAGACCCGCGGAGATGATCGCGGCGCGCAGGCGGTTGAAGTGATTGAGCTCCCGCGCGGCCACCGTTTCATCCACCCGCACCAGGTTGTCGAGCTGCACGAGCTGGCCGTCGCGGCCGCGCACGTAGATGCTCGAGAGGTCCGTCGGCGTGGCGCGCTCCTCCGGCGTCATCTGCACCATGACGTCGTACTGTTCGCCCTCGCGCTTGAAGCGGGTGACCTGCCGCCCGCCCAGCAGGCTCTCCAGCGTTCGCCCTATGGTCTCGACCTCGACGCCCATCGCCGAGGCCCGATCGCGGTCGACGGTGACGCTGAACTGCGGCTTGTTGAGCTTCAGATCGGAGTCGACATTGGTCAGGCCGGGCCAGGCGCGCGCGCGCTGCACCATCTGGTCCACGACCTCCTGCAAGGTCTTGTAGGAATCGGCCTGCACGACGAACTGCACCGGAGTCGAGCGGAAGCTCTGGCCGAGCGAAGGCGGGTTCACGGCGAACGCCAGCACGCCCGGCAGGCCCTGCAGCTTGGGCATCAGCTCGGCGGCAATCTCCTGCTGTTTGCGTTCGCGCTGCTCCCAGGGCTTCAGGCTGACGAAGGCCATCGCCAGGGTCACCGGATTCGGACGCTCCAGGCCGGGCGCGACGACCATGAAGGAGGTGCGCACCTCGGGGATCTCGCTGATGAAGGCCTCCACCTGGCGCGCGTAGCGATCGGTGTAGGCCATGGTCGCGCCGTCCGGGCTGTTCATCATCGCGATGACGAAGCTGCGATCCTCCAGCGGCGAGAGCTCGCGCTTGATCGTGGCGCCGTAGCGGTAGATGCCCAGCCCGATCACGGCGAACACCGCCGCCACGCCGGCCCAGCGCAGCAGCACCGGGAGATGCCGGCGCAGGTATGCGGCGGGTGTGGCGACGGCGCGCACCAGCCGCGCGTACAGCGCGGTGACCCCGTCCAGGACCCGTTCGCCGGCGCGGTAAAACCAGCCGTGCGCGGCATGGGCCTTCAGCATCCGCGAGCACATCATCGGGGTCAGCGTCAGCGCCACGAAGCCGGAGACGAGCACCGCGGCCGAGACGGCCAGCGCGAACTCCGTGAACAGACGGCCGGTATTGCCGGTCATGAAGGCGAGCGGCGTGAATACCGTGGCCAGCGTCAGCGTCATCGCCACCACCGCGAAGGCGATCTCGCGGCTGCCCTCGAAGGCCGCCGCGAGCGGCGCCGTTCCGCGCTCGATGCGCCGATGTATGTTTTCCAGCACCACGATCGCATCGTCGACCACCAGCCCGATGGCCAGCACCAGCGCCAGCAGAGTGAGAACGTTGACCGTGAACCCCATGAAATCGAGGAAGACGAAGGCGCCGACCAGCGACACCGGGATGGTCACCAGCGGGATGAGGGTGGCGCGCACCGAGCGCAGGAACACGAAAGTGACGAGGATGACGAGGCCCAGCGCCTCCGCCAGCGTCTTCAACACCTCGCGGATGGACCGGTCGATGAACAGCGAGGAATCGAACGCGGTGGTGATCGACATGCCCTCGGGCAGGGCCGCGATGATCCTCGGCAGCTCCGCCTTTACGGCATTGGCGACCTCTAGGGTATTGGCCGTACTCTGCTTGACGATGCCCAGGCCGACGGCCGCCCTGCGGTTGACCCGGACCTCGTTGCGCTCGTCCACCGCGCCGAGCTCTGCGTAGCCGATGTCCCGCAGGCGCACCGGGGAGCCGCCCTGCTCGCGGATGATGAGCGCGTTGAACTCCTCGGGCGTCCGCAGATCCGTCTCGCTCAGCACCGTGAACTCGCGCATGCGGCTCTCCAGGCGCCCGGAGGGGATCTCCACGTTGCGCCGGCGCAGCGCATCCTCGACGTCTTGCACCGTGAGCCCGTAAGCCGCGAGCCGCTCCCGATCGACCCACAGCCGCATCGCGTAGCGGCGCTCGCCGCCGATGATGACGCTGGCCACGCCCGGCAGGGTCTGCAGCCGATCCTTGACCTGCCGGTCGGCGAAATCGGTGATCTCGAGCTGATCGTGACGGCTGCTCGAGAAGGCCAGCCAGATGATCGCCTGGGCATCGGCCTCGACCTTGCTGATGACCGGCTCGTCGACGTCATCGGGCAGCCGGCCGCGCACGCGCGAGACACGATCGCGCACGTCGGCGGCAGCCGCGTCGGGATCGCGGCTCAGCTCGAACTCGATGGTGATGCGGCTGACCTCCTCGCGGCTCACCGACTTCATCACCCTCACGCCCTCGATGCCGGCGAGCGAGTTCTCCAGCGGGCGGGTGACCTGGCTCTCGATGACCGCGGCGCTGGCGCCGGTGTAGACGGTGCTGACGGAGACGATGGGGGCGTCGATGTTCGGGTATTCGCGCACCGGCAGGCGGCTGAGCGACATCAGGCCGACCAGCACAAGCACCAGGCTCATCACCGTGGCCAGCACCGGACGGCGTATGCACAGGTCGGAGATCTTCATGACGCCAGGGCGTGAACGGCGCGCGACTACACGCCGGGGGCGGCCGTGACCGGCAGATTGACGATGCGGATGCTGGCGTTGTCGCGCAGCATCGTATGACCGGCCGTGATCACGGTGTCGTCTTCCTTCAGTCCGTCGACGACTTCCACCCGGCCGACCTCGCGCACGCCAAGCCGTACGCGCGTCAGCGCGGCCCGGCCCTCCTGAACGCGGAAGACGAACTGCTCGCCGCCGCGCGGGACGATCGCCTCCTCGGGCACCCACACGGCGCGCTCGCGCGTGGCCAGGGTTATCCGCACCTGCGCGAACATGCCGGGGCGCAGGGCCATGTCGCCGTTGGCGATGCGGCCGCGCGCGCGCAGCGTGCGCCCGGCCTCGTCCAGGCGCGGATCGATCGCGTATACCTCGCCGGTGAACTGCCTGTCCGGGTAGGCCGTCACGCGCACGGTGAACCGTTGACCCGCGCTCAGGACCGCGCTGTAGCGCTCCGGCACGTTGAAGTCGATCTTGATGGGATCGACGGCCTCGAGATTGACCATGGCGTGGCCGGCCTCGACATAGTCGCCCGGACTCACCTGCCGCAGCCCGATGATGCCGCTGATCGGGGCCACGAGCTTCGTCTTCGCAAGCCGTACGCGCTCCAGGGCGAGCTGCGCCCGCGCCGTCTGCAGCTGCGCCAGCGACTCGTCATACTCCTGCTGACTCATCACCTTGCGTTCCAGCAGGTCGCGGGCGCGCTCATACTTCAGTTCCCACAGGCGCGTGGCCGCCTCCGTGCGCGCGACCTCCGCCTGGAACTCCGCGGCGTCGAGCGTGAACAGGGTCTGTCCCTTCTCGACCGCCTGGCCTTCCTCGAAATCGATCGTCGCCAGCCGCCCGGCCACCTCCGGCCGCAGGGTGACGGACTCCCCTGCCATCAGGTTGCCGATGACGCCGATCTCCTCGCGGGCCGGCTCGATCAGCACCGGGGCGACCTCCACGACGGTGGGCGGCGCCTCCTCGGAATGGCCCTTCGGCGACGCTGGGCCCGCTTGTTGGGCCACCGCGCCCGCAGACCACAGGACGAGGATCAACCACCGTGTCGAACGCGCTCGGGAGAGGGTGCCCACCCTAGTCAAAGACCCCTGCATGCATGAAAAATTCCGAGGCCACTTCTTCCGCAACGAGCCGGCGGCCTATCCCTCCGCCAGGGTCCGCACGTGCGCGACCACCGCGCTCGCCAGGCCGCGCAGGTTGTAGCCACCCTCCAGCACCGACACCAGGCGCCCGCCGCAATGACGATCCGCAATCGCCATGACCATGCGGGTCAGCCGCTCGAAGCCCTGGTCGCTGACGCCGAAGCACCCCAGCAGGTCCTCGGCCCGGCTGTCGAAGCCGGCGGATACCAGCACCACGTCCGGGCGGAAGGCGTCGGCGGCGGGGAGCAGGTGCCGCTCGAAGGCGGTCACGATGTCCGCGTCGGTGGCGCCGCAGGGCAGCGGCACGTTGATATTGTAACCGGCGCCGGCCCCTGCCCCCCTGCGTGCCGGGTCGCCCGTGCCGGGATACGCGTGCCAGTCGTGCGTGGAGAAATACAGCACCTCCGGGTCCTCGTAGAAAAAGCCCTCCGTGCCGTCGCCGTGGTGGTAGTCCCAGTCGACGATCAGCACGCGGCGCAGCCCCCGCTCACGCTGGGCGTGGCGCGCCGCGACCGCGACGTTGTTGAAGAAGCAGAAGCCCTCCTCGCGCCCGGTGTTGCGGGCATGGTGCCCCGGCGGACGCGAACACACGAAGGCGTTGCGCACGGCGCCGGCAGCGACGGCGTCCACGGCCGCCAACGCGCTGCCGACCCCCTTGCGGGCGAGCGCATCGATGGCCTCGCCGTAGCCCGCGCGGATGGCGGCGATGTGGGCATCGGTGTGGATGAGCCGCAGCGCGCGATCGACGTCCGCGCGCGGCGGAATGTCCCTCAGCCGGCCCAGCAGGCCGCTCTCCTCCATCGCCGCGAGTATCGCCTGCACCCGGCGTGGTTGCTCGGGATGGTTCGGTCCGAAAACAGGGGTCAGGAACAGCGGGTCGTACACCCAGCCCGTCACCGCCGCCGGCGCCGCCCACGCGTACGTCCATCCCGGACACGCGCCCAGCGCCGCGCACCGGGCGGCGGTGGTCAGTAACTGTCGACGTTTCACATTTGTCCCATCGGCAAGCGTTTACACTGACACTAAACGATACCGCTGCCGCCTTGTCAAAACTTCGAGCGCCGCCGCGCAGGATCGCCCAATCAGCATGCAGCCCCACATGGACCTCGACCTTTGCCCGACCCCGGCCATCGAAGTGGCCCGCGATCTGGGCCGCGTGGCCAGGCAGGACTGGGACCGCATGGTCGACCCCGACTACCCCTTTCTTCGGCACGACTTCCTGCATGGCATGGAGAAGCACGATTGCCTGCGTCCGCACGGCTGGATGCCCGTGCACCTGCTGGCCCGCGCCGGCGGTCGCCTCGTCGGCGCGCTGCCGCTGTACCTGAAGGAGAATTCGCTGGGCGAGTTCGTCTTCGACTGGTCGTGGGCCGAGGCCTACCAGCGAGCCGGCGGTCGCTACTACCCCAAGCTGGTCAGCGCCATTCCGTTTACGCCGGTCACCGGCCCACGCGTGCTCGTCGCCGAGGAGCGCCAGCGCGCGGACTTGACCCGCCGGCTATTTTCCCGCGCCGAGCAGCTCATGGGGGAGTGGGGGTTGTCGTCCTTGCACTGCCTGTTCCCGGAGGAGGCCACGGCCGCGGCGCTGAGCGGCAGCGGGGCAGCGCTGCAGCGCGTGGGCGTCCAGTATCACTGGCACAACGCGGGCTATCGCGATTTCGCCGACTTTCTCGATGCCCTGGATTCCAAGCGTCGCAAGCAAGTGCGGCGCGAGCGCCGCGACGTCGCCGCCGGCGGGGTCGATATCGAGATCCTGCCCGGGGCGGCGATCGGCGATGAGCATTGGTCCGTCTTCCACCGGTTCTATTGTTCTACCTTCGAACGCAAGTGGGGCGAGCCGCGGTTCACCCTGCCCTTTTTCCGCTCGCTGGGCCGCGGCATGCCGGAGGCGGTCGTGCTGCTGCTGGCGCGCGAGCGTGGAGAGTATGTCGGCGGCGCCTTCGCGCTGCGCGGATCGCGCACGCTGTACGGCCGTCACTGGGGATGCAGCCGTTTCGTCCGCCACCTGCACTTCGAGCTGTGCTACTACGCGACCGTCGAGTACTGCATCCGGCACGGACTCACCCGGCTCGACGCCGGCGCGCAGGGCGAGCACAAGCTGGCGCGCGGGTTCGCCCCCGTGCGCACCTGGTCGGTACACTGGCTGCGCGATGCGGGGTTCCGTGGTGCGGTGGCCGACTTCCTGCGCCGCGAGCGGATCGCCGTCGATCGTTACATCGGCGAGCTGGAGGCGCACTCGCCGTACCGCAGGGGCGCGGGCGGCAGCGGAGGGCCGGCGTGAAATCCACACCCCTGTTCTGGTTCAGCACGCAGACCTATGCGCAGGACTTTCCGCCGCTGGAGCTCGCTCTGTCGGACCCCGACGGCCTGCTCGCCGCCGGCGGCGATCTGAGCGTCGCCCGCCTGCTGCAGGCATACCGCCGCGGCATCTTTCCGTGGTACAGCGAGGGCCAGCCGATCCTGTGGTGGAGCCCTGACCCGCGCACCGTGCTGCGGCCCGACCGAGTGCACGTCTCGCGCAGCCTGAGGCGGCGGATCGAGCGCGGCGATTTCGAGGTCAGCTACGACCGCGACTTCCAGGGCGTGCTGGCCGGCTGCGCCACCGCGCGCCGCGACGGCGGCGGCACCTGGATCACACGCGAGATGTCGGCGGCGTACCAGGGGCTGCACCTGAAAGGCCACGCGCACAGCGTCGAGTGCTGGCGCGACGGCGAACTCGCCGGCGGATTGTACGGAGTGGCGATTGGACTGGTCTTCTTCGGCGAGTCCATGTTCTCCCGCCGCACCGATGCCTCCAAGGTCGCGCTTGTTCAGCTTTGCAGCTGGCTGCGGGAGTGGGGCTACGTGCTCATCGACTGCCAGGTGCACACCGATCACCTCGCCAGTCTCGGCGCGGAGCCCATCCCTCGCAAAACGTTCGCGAGCATGCTAGAAAACGCGTGTGCCGTGCCGGCGGACTCGCGTGCCTGGCGCGGCCCCGGGGTAGGCTCATGAACAAACCGACGCGCGCCGCATCGCTGAACTTCTACACCACCCCCCCGCATGCCTGCAGCTACCTGCCGGGACGGCAGGCAGTGACGTTGTTCGCCGACCCGGGCATACCGAAGAACGACGTGGTCTACGGCCTGCTTTCCGCACACGGCTTCCGCCGCAGCGGCGAACACCTCTACCGCCCGCATTGTCAGGGCTGCCGCGCCTGCGTGCCGGTGCGGGTGCCGGTCGCGGAGTTCAGGCCCAACCGCCACCAGCGCCGCGCCCTGAAGGCGAACGGCGATCTCAGCGTGCGCGTGGTGCCCGCGCGCTACAGCGACGAGCACTTCGCGTTGTACCGGCGCTATCTCTCCGGGCGGCACTCCGGCGGCGGCATGGACAACCCCACCCCCCAGCAGTACCTGGAATTTCTCACCGCCAGCTGGTCGACCACGCTCTTCCACGAGATGCGCCTGGAGGATCGCCTGGTTGCCGTTGCCGTGGTCGACGTGATGGCTGACGCCTATTCGGCGGTCTACACCTACTACGACCCGGACTACCCGGCGCGCAGCCTCGGCAAGTTCGCGGTGCTGCACGAGATCCTCGCGGCGCGTGCGGCGGGCATGAAATGGCTGTACATGGGCTACTGGATACGCGACTGCCGCAAGATGAGCTACAAGGTCGCCTATCAGCCCATGGAGTATTTCTGGAGCGGCCGATGGGCCCGGGAGCCGCCGCTGCCGGCCGCGCGCGCCGCCGACACGCTGGCCGTGTGAGGAGGCTGGCGTCATTTCCGCCCCGATCGCGGCGCGCACCGGTTGACCGGATAGCCGATCGCTATCGATAAGGGTTCTTGATAGCCTTTATCCGAATATCTCATTGGACCGACGCGGCCCCGGTTCCTACCCTTGCAGGCCCAGAGCGAACGCATCGCTCAGAACCCCCAAACCCTCGAGGGATCCGAAACATGCTCGAGCGTCGTGAGGGCCAGCGCGTGCCCGAAGTCGCATTCCGAGTCGGTGAGAACAGCGAGGGGACGACCGTCACCACCGGGCAGATCTTCAACGGCAGGACCGTAGTCGTCTTCTCGCTGCCGGGCGCGTTCACGCCGGCCTGCTCCTCCACCCACCTGCCGCGCTGCAACGGGCTCGCGCCGGCGTTTTTCGCCAACGGCGTGGATTCGATCGTCTGCGTTTCCGTCAACGACACCTTCGTCATGAACGAGTGCGTCAGGGATCGGGAGTGCGAGAACGTCGTCCCGATCCCGGACGGCAACGGCGAGTTCACCGATGGCATGGGCATGCTGGTCCACGAGGCCGACCTCGGCTTCGGCAAGCGCTCCGGGCGCTATTCGATGCCGGTGCAGGACGGCGCCGTGCAGGAGTCGTTCATCGAGCCAAACAAGCCGGGCGACCCGTTCGAGGTCTCCGACGCCGACACCATGCTTGAGTACATCAACCCGACGGGGAGGAGGCCGGTGCAGGTCGCGATCTTCAACCGCGAGGGCTGCCATTACTGCGCCAAGGCCAAGGCGCTGCTCGCCGAACTCGGCTACGATTGCGCCGAGGTACCGCTGCCGCAAGCCACCCGCAGCCGCGTCGTCGGCGCGGTGACTGGCGAGAGCACGGTTCCGCGGGTGTTCATCGACGGTGAGCACATCGGCGGGCTGGAAGCCCTGCAGGAGTGGGTGAAGTCCGCGAAGAAGGCGGCCTGAGCAGCGTCCCGCAGTCCCGCGCCGGGAAATGACACGAGGCGCGCCGCGGCGACCGCGCCGCGCGCGCCTCGCATCAACCGGTGCGCTTGCGCAAGACGACAATCAACACGCATGGCCGGTCCATGCAAGCTCGACTCGAGGAGCGTAGTTCTGATGAAAGACTTGAACGTGGATGTCGCGGTCATCGGCGCCGGCACGGCGGGCCTGGCTGCGTATCGCGCCGCCGCCGCGACCGGCCGGCGGGTAGTGATCATCGAAGGCGGTCCGTATGGAACCACCTGCGCCCGCGTCGGCTGCATGCCGAGCAAGCTGCTCATTGCCGCCGCGGAGGCCGCGCATGTCGTCCAGAAGTGGCCGCATTTCGGCCTGCGTCTGCAGGGGTCGGTCAGCGTCGACGGCAAGGCGGTCATGGCGCGGGTCAAGCGCGAGCGCGACCGCTTCGTGGGGTTCGTGCTGGAGGGCGTGGAGGCCATTCCGACCTCGGCAAAGCTGCGCGGCCATGCGCGCTTCCTCGACGGGCACCACCTCATCGTCGACGATCACACCCGCGTACGCTTCGGCAGCGCCGTGATCGCCACCGGCTCCTCGCCGAGCCTGCCGCCGCCGCTGCGCGCGGCCGGCGATCGCCTGATTGTCAACGACGATGTCTTCGACTGGCAAGACCTGCCCCGCGCCGTGGCGGTATTCGGTGCCGGTGTAATCGGGCTCGAGCTCGGCCAGGCGCTGCACCGGCTGGGCGTGAACGTCCTGATGTTCGGACGCAACCGGAGCGTCGGGCCGTTCACGGATCCGGAGGTGCGCGCCTACGCCACGCGCACGTTCCAGTCGGAGTTCTACCTCGACGCCACCGCAGAGGTGCGCGCCGTCGAGCAGGTCGCCGGCGGCGTCAGCATCCGCTACGTGCATCAAGACGGCGCCGAGCGCACGGATACGGTGGACTTCGTGATCGCCGCGACCGGCCGCACACCCAACGTCCACAACCTGGGACTGGAGAACCTCGGCATCGAACTCGACGGCAGCGGCGTGCCGCTGTTCGATCGCGAGACGATGCGCTGCGGCAACAGCGACATCTACATCGCGGGCGACGTCGACAACGACGTGCCGCTGCTGCACGAAGCCGCCGACGAGGGCCGCATCGCCGGGAATAACGCGGCGCGCAACGAAGACCCGCAGCCCGTGCGGCGCCGGGCCGCGATCGGCGTGGTGTTCTCCGACCCGCAACTCGCCGTGGTCGGCGCCGCCTTCGGCACCCTGAAGCCGGACAGCTTCGTGACCGGCGAGGTCTGTTTCGAGGACCAGGGCCGCAGCCGGATCATGCTTCGCAACAAGGGCCTGCTGCATCTGTATGCCGAGCGGCGGTCGGGCCGCCTCCTCGGCGCCGAGATGATCGGTCCGGACGCCGAGCACCTCGCGCACCTGCTCGCCTGGGCCATCCAGTGCGAGCTCACCGTGGCGCAGGCACTGCAGATGCCCTTCTACCACCCCGTGGTGGAGGAAGGTCTGCGCACCGCCTTGCGCGACGCGAACGGGAAGCTGATGGCGGCATCGGCCGGCGCTCGCGCGGCATGACCAGCGCCGCCCCGCACGCCATGGACGGCGACCCGCGGGGTGGCTGGCCGTGCCCGCGGGCGCCGAGGCGCGGAACTTGGCGCGCTCGCGCGCTTTAGGGCACAATGCGCGCCGTTCCATGTCATTCTCGAGGGGTCGGCGCCGCCTTATGCCGAAGGAAGAGCACATAGAAATGGAAGGCAAGGTCATCGAGACCCTGCCCAACACGATGTTCCGCGTCGAGCTTTCCAACGGCCACATCGTCACCGCCCACATCTCCGGCAAGATGAGAAAGCACTACATCCGCATCCTCACCGGCGATACGGTGACGGTCGAGTTGACGCCCTACGATCTGACCAAGGGCCGCATCACCTTCCGCGGTCGCTGAGGTCCGCGCCGCCGCCCGGACGGCCGCGCGCGGCTCAGCGTTCGCGCAGCAGGCACTGGACGGCCCGCAGCAATCCACCACAACCGCGTTCGATGTCCCGCCAGGCCTGCAGGAATGCCTTTCGACGGCGCCCGTAGGGATCCGCCACGTCGGCCGGCACGCCGGGGGCCGCGTAGCTCATGAGCATGCGCAGCCGGGACTCCTCGCCCGGCGGACAGATGAACCGCAGGTGCGCATGTTGGTCGCGATCCATGGGCACGATCAGATGAAACGCTGCGAAGTCCCGGAGCTGGAACTGGCGACCACGAAGGGTGCTGATGTCGATGCCGTGCTCGGCGGCAATCTCGATAGCGGTGGGATGCGGCGGCTCGCCCTCGCGGGCCTGGATACCGGCGGAGTCGACATCGACGCGGTCCTGCAATGCCGCCTGCCGCAGCAGAGTGCGCATTACGCCCTCGGCCATCGGTGAGCGGCAGATGTTCCCGGTGCAGACGAACAGGATGCGCAGCGTCACGGAGTGCCCTCGGGCACAGGCGGCATATGCAGTGAAGGTCAGGCTCCCACAACGCGCCGCGCCCCGCGATCGACCGCGCGGGGCGACGATGGTGCTCTTGCCAAGAGGCCGGGCGGCGATAGGAGCCGAGGCGCCGTGTCAGCCGGCGACGGTGACGTCCTCGGCCTGCAGTCCCTTCTGACCCTTCACCACGCTGAACTCGACTCGCTGACCGTCCTTCAGTGAACGAAAACCATCACCGCGGATCTGTCGGAAGTGCACAAAGACGTCCTCGCCGTTCTCACGCTTGATGAATCCGTATCCCTTGGCATTGTCGAACCACTTGACAGTACCCTGCTCGCGCTCGGACATACCCCTCTCCTCCCCGACCTGATCCAGATCTTTTTATTGATATTGCCGACACCCCAAGCCGCCGACCGACGGGTCCTCGGATCGGACCCTTGACAAAAGCTTACAACATATGGGTGCGGATTCCCAAACCCGGCCGCGGGACGGGGACGTGGTCACCGGGGCCGGCGCCGCGGTCCGCCGCCGCTATTTCACCACCAGCTCGACGCGCCGGTTCTTGCGGCGGGCCTCTTCGTTGTCATTGGGAAGGAGCGGCTCGGTCTCCCCTTTGCCGACCGCCTCGAGGCGCTCCGGCGGCAGGCCGTGGTCGATGAAGTACTGGCGCACCGATTGCGCGCGCTGGCGCGACAGTTCCAGGTTGTAGTCGGCATCGCCGCGATCGTCGGTGTGGCCCTCGATGATGATGCCGAGGCCGGGGCTGCGCTTGAGCATCTCGATGGCGCGATCCAGCGCCTCGGCCGACTCGGGCTTCAGCTCGGCCTTGTTGTTCTCGAAGGTCACCCCGGTGAGGGTAAGCAAGGTTTCGCCTGCGCGCGGGCAGCCATGCTCGCCGACCACGACGCCCGCGGGCGTACCCGGGCACTGATCGGCCTCGTCGGCGACGCGATCGCCGTCACCATCGCCGCCGGCGGCCTGCTCGCGGGCCGCCACCGGCGACTTCCCGTTCGCGCCGATGTGCACGGTGTTCGACATCAATGCGTTGCCGGCATCGTCCAGGGTATAGGCATGGACATCGTGATCCCCTGCCGCCAGCATCGCCTTCAACGTCCAGCGCCCGTCGGGTGCCGCGATACTGCGGCCGAGTTCCTTGCCATCGACCACCAGCACCACCTCCCTGGTCGGTTCGCCGGTGCCGGCGAACACCAGTTCCCCTGCGGCGACCGTGGCATCTGCCTGCGGTTCGGAGATGACCGGCGTGGCGACCGGCTTCAGCGATGGCAGCCGGGTCACGATGATCGGGTGGCTCAGCCCCTTCTCGGCCCCGTCGACGCCGAGCAGCCTCGCGGCGATCCGGTAGTCCCCCGGTCCCGGCATCGCCAGGTCGTACCTCCAGCCGCCGTCGACGGCGACGGGCACCTCGCCCGCGCTGGCTCCGTTGACCAGCACGACCACCCGATCGCCCGGTGTGGCGGTGCCGATGAGGGTCGCGCTGTCGGTCACGAAGGTGGTGCCGTCGGCAGGCGCATCGAGCGTGACCGGCGGCACAGGGGCCGCGACCGCCTGCTGCGGCGCGGCCTCCTCCGGGCCGCCTGCGCCGGGGGTCGGAAACCCGCGCGCCGCATCGCGCCCGAACCACAGCAGCGGCAGCAGCACCGCGACCAGCAGCATCAGCACGATGGTCTTGAATCGATCGTACTGCCGCACGCTGTCCTGGACGGAAACGTAGTACATGGACGTTCAGTCCTCCGCTCAGTGCTTCTTCGCCGCCGTCTTCCGCGCGAGTTTCTCCGCCTCGCGCGCCCATTTCTCCGGCTCGATCTTCTGCCACTCCTTGGGCTGGATGATCTCGGTGATTCGGCGCGCGCTCATGCTGGCGAGCTTCGCATAGGTATAGACGCCGGCCCGGTTGAGCTTTTCTTCGTACACTTTGCCGATGCCGTCGATCACGTCGAGGCGATCCCTCCTCGGCGGCGTCGTGGCGGCGGCGCGGGCCGGCGCTCGCGCGCGGACCGGCTCGGCCGCGGGCTTGCGTTCCGCGCGGCGGCGCCCGGCTGTCGCCGCCTCGAGCTGGCCGCGCAGGGTGGCGATCTCGGCATTCGCCGCCTGCAGCTGCCGCTCGAGCGCGCCCGCCCGCTGCACGTGGCTGGCGGCGGCATCCAGCTGATGCCGCAAGTCCTCGCCCTGCGCATGCGCGGCCTTCAGCTCCTCGGTGAGCCGCTCGAGGCGACCTCGATCGCCGTCGCGCTCTGCAGCGAGACGCTCCTGTTCCGCGCGCCAGCGCGCCTTTTCCTGCGTGAGCGCGTCGAGCTGGCGCCGCAGCTCGGAGGCCTCGCTGCGCGCCCGTTGAAGATCGCTGGCGTGCGATTGCGCCTCCGCCAGCTGCGCCGTCGCTGCGTCCAGGCGCGCCTGCGTGGCCTCGAGCTCATGGCGCAGCCGCTCGGCATCGGCCGCCGCTGATTTCAGGTTGCTAGCCTCGGCGCCGGCCACGGTCAGCCTCGCGCGCAGGTCGGCGGCCTCGGCCCTCGCCTTGTCGAGCTCGGTCGCCACACCTTGCAGCCGCTCCAGCTCCGACACCGTGGCAGCGAGGCGCGCCGTGGCGTTTTCTAGCCGGCTCGCCTGCGCCTGCTGCTCCCGCCGCGCGGCATCCAGCTCGCGGCGCAGGCTTTCGGCCTCCGCCCCGGTCTGCTCGAGATCGGTGATACGTGCCCGCAGCGCCCCGACCTCCTGCCCGGCCTCTTCGAGCCGGCCTTGCAGTGCGGCGAACTCCAACTGGAGTCTTCTGGCCTCGCTGGTCGCGGCCTCCCGCGATTCGTGGGCGGCCTGCAGCTGCGCTCGCAGCCGGGCCGCCTCGGCCTGCGCACTCTCGATCTGACGCTGGTACTCCGCGCCGGCCTCCTGCTGCGCATCGATGGCCGCCTGCAATTGCTCGCGCAGTTCCCGGGTCTGGGTCTGCGCGCCGTCCACGGCGCCCTCGAGCCGCGCCTGCAGATCCCGGGCCTCCGCGCGCGCCGTCTCAAGGGCTGACTTCGCATCCTTCAGCAGCTCCAGCTCGCCAGCGGCGCTCTGCAGGCGTGCGCGCAGGTCCTCCTGCTCGCGGCGCAGCCGATCGGCCTCGGCGCGGGCCGCGCCCTGATCGGCAATGACCTCCTCGAGCTGCGCGCGCGCCTTCTGCAGCGCAGCGTCCAGTCCCCGGTTTGCCTCGGCGTCGCGCTGCAGCTGCGCGAGCTGCTCGAGCGTCGCCTCCAGGCGTTCACGCGCCTGCCTCAACTCCGGAAGCTCGCGGCGCAGCGACTCCAACTCCTGCTTCGTGGCCTCCAGTTCGCCGCGGGCCTCCTCGATCTCACGCCGGGCCGCCTCGAGTTCGAGCTGGCTCTCGCCGACGTCCTGGGCCTGCGCGCGCAGGACGGCGACCTCGGCGCGCGCGGACTCCAGCGCACTGCGCATCTCCTCGAGATCGGCCGGCAGCACCACCCCTCCGCCCTCGGCGCGCAGCATCTCGTTCTCCGAGCGCAGGCGCTCGTAGTCGGCCAGCAGACTCTCATGCTGACGTTCGATGGATTCGAGCTTTCTCCTGATCTCCTCGCCCGCGGAAACCGCGGCTTCCAGATCGGCGCGCGCCTTGTCGGTGGCGTTCTCGTAGTTGTGAATCCGGTAACGCCAGGTATCGAGCTCGGATTGCAGGCGCGCCGTACGTTGTGCCACCCGGCGGCGCCAGTACCACCAGTCGATGAGCCATTCGGCCAGCCATCCGACGATGAGTCCTACGACCAGCCAGGCCATCGGACTCATCTGGAACTGCACTTGCCACATAACTCCTCCCGGGAACCGTTCTCGTGCAGTGACGGGCGGGGGATACGCCCGTGTTTGCGGCGGAGTATCGCCGCGGCGCCTCGGCCCGCATTGGGTGTCGACCCTGGTGCCGGGCCCGCCGTGGGAGCCGGAATATTACCTACCCCAGCCCATTTTCTCAAAGAAACAGGCTACTATACCGCTGTGCTCACCCGGGCTGGATGTCGTGCTGACGCCGGCGGCAACCTCGCCGGCGCGCGTCGGATACCTCTCTCGCACTGACACATGAATCCCGCCAACCAGGGCGATGCGCGCGCCTCCCACGTCGATCGCCGGGACGGGCTGGCCTCGCGCGGCATGCTGTCGGTGGTCGGCGCGCAGTTTCTCTCCGCGCTCGCCGACAACGCGCTGCTGTTCGCCGCGATCGCCGCACTGAAGGCCGATACGGCCCCGGCGTGGACCACGCCGCTGTTGCAGGATTTTTTCGTCGTCTCCTACGTCCTGCTCGCCCCCTGGGTCGGCCCCTTCGCGGATGCCTTGCCGAAGGGGCGGGTCATGATGATCGGCAACCTCATCAAGCTTTGCGGCGCGGCACTGGTGCTCGTGGGCGTACACCCCCTGCCGGCCTACGGTCTGGTCGGACTCGGCGCTGCCCTCTACTCGCCGGCGAAGTACGGGATCTTGAGCGAGCTGGTGCCGGCCGAGAAGCTGGTCAAGGCCAACGGGCTCGTCGAGGGCTCGACGATAGTGGCGATACTGATGGGCACGATCGCCGGCGGGATCATCGCCGACCACTCGGTGCGCCTGGCGTTCCTCTGTGTCGCGGCGTGTTACCTGCTCGCGGCCCTGGCGAATCTGGGGATCCCGCGGCTGCCGCCGGCGCATCCAATGGCCGAATTCAAATTCCACAGCATACTCAGCGACTTCAGCGACGCCGTGCGCCTGTTCTGGCGCGCCCGCGACAGCCGCTTCGGACTGCTCGGCGCCAGCCTGTTCTGGGGTGCCGGCAGCACCCTGCGCTTCCTGCTCGTGGCGTGGGTACCCGTGGCGCTGCACATCAACGACACGCAGACTCCGGCCAAGCTCAATGCCGCGGTCGCCATCGGCGTGGCGGTCGGGGCGGCGCTGGCCGCGAGACTCATCTCCCTCCCGCAGATCAACCGCGTGCTGATCCCGGGCTTTCTGATGGGTGCGCTGGTTGCGCTCCTCGCGCCGCTGCAGTCGCTGCCGGCCACGGCGCTGCTGCTGGTGCTGCTGGGCGCCGCCAGCGGCATGTTCATCGTGCCCATCAATGCCCTGTTGCAGGAGTGCGGGCACGTCACGATCGGCGCCGGCCACGCCGTCGCTGTCCTGAATCTTTTCGTCAATCTCTCCATGCTCGTCACCGTGGGCCTCTACACCGCCGTCACGCATGCCGGCGCGCCGGTGGTACCGACGGCATACGGCTTCGGCATCGCGATCATGACGGGAATCGTGGCCCTCGGATGGTGGCGCCTGCGCGGCGCGCGCCGGTCGGTCTAGCGGCCTTCGCGCCCCGCCCGGAGGCATGGTGCCGGCGCCGCGCCGGCCGTCAACGTGCGCCTTGGGCTTGCAGCAGGGCGCGCACCCGCTCGGCATCCGCCGGCGTGTCGACGCCGAAGCCCGTGGGCGCCCGGGCCTCGGCGACCGCGATCGTGTAGCCGTGCTGCAGCACGCGCAATTGCTCCAGCGCCTCCGCCGACTCCAGTGTCGTCGGCGCGAGCCCGCGGTAGACGCGCAGAAAGCCCGCGCGGAAGGCATACAGACCGATGTGCCGGAAATACGGCTGTGCCGGCGGCAGCACCGCCGGTGTGTCCGCGAACGCGGCGCGCGCCCACGGTATGGGGGCGCGGCTGAAATACAGCGCGCGTCCGTGAACGTCCACCACCACCTTCACGATGTTCGGGTCGAAGACGTCACGCGCCTCGTGTATGCGCTCGCATACCGTGGCCATCACCGCCTGGTCATCCTGCACGAGCAGGTCGGCGACCTGGTGCAGGACCTCCGGCGGCATCAGCGGCTCGTCTCCCTGCAGGTTGACCACGACGTGCTCCGCGTCGAACCGCAGTGCCTCGACCGCCTCGGCAATTCGATCCGTTCCCGACGGATGCTCCGCGGAGGTCATCACCACCTCGGCGCCGAAACCGCGCGCCACCGCGGCGATGCGCGCGTCGTCGGTGGCGATGACGACCCTCCTCGCCCCGCTGCCGCAGGCGCGTCGATGGACATGCTGCAGGAGGGGCATGCCGGCGATGTCGACAAGCGGTTTGCCGGGGAAGCGGCTGGAGGCATAGCGTGCCGGGATGATGACGGTAAAGGGCATGAGATCTCCTCGGTGCACGACGATCCCGTGCTCCCGCTTCAGCGCAGACGCTCATACTCCTCGTCGGTGAGCGGTCTCGCCTCCTCCTCGAGCATCACCGGTATGCCGTCGCGGATCGGATAGGCCAGCCGCGCCGCCTTCGAGATGAGTTCCTGCCGTTCCTTGTCATATATGAGCGGCGCCTTGGTGACAGGGCAGACCAGAATGTCCAGCAGGCGTTTATCCATGCGAATTCCTCTTCAACAGTTCGAGAAGGCGGTGACCGAAGACCGGAGGCAAATCCGCTTCGATGGGCTCGAACCAGTGTTCGGGGCCGGCGAAACGGCTGCATTTCACCGCGTCCTTCTCGGTCATGATAACCGGCAGGCCGTCATTGAAGCAGATATCCGTCATCTCGTAGCGATGATGATCGGGGAACGCGTGACGGTGAACGCGGTAGCCGCGCATGCGCAGTGAATTGAAGAAGGTGTCCGGATTGCCCGTGCCGGCAACCGCGTGCACCTCCACCCCCTGCGCCGGCGCCGGCGGCGCGACGCCCGGGCGATCGCCGCGCACCGGCCTCATGGGCAGGCTCAGATACTTCATGGCGAACTCGCCGCGGCCGGCGATGCCGTTGGTGACGATCATGTCGACGCTCTTCAACCGCGACACCGGTTCGCGCAGCGGGCCGGCAGGCAGGCAGTGGCCGTTGCCGTGCCGCCGTACGCCGTCGACGACCGCGATCTCGACGTCGCGCCCGAGCCGGTAATGCTGCAATCCGTCGTCGCAGACGATCACATCGCAGTGATGGTGCTGCAGCAGCGCCGAGGCGCAGGCCAGACGGTCCGGACCGACCGCCACCGGACCGTCGCAGTGGCGCGCGATCACCAGCGCCTCGTCGCCGACCATGAAGGCGTCGCTGTCGGGACGCACCTGTTGCGGCCAGCTGCGCGCGTGGCCGCCGTAGCCGCGGCTCACCACGCCGGGGCGCATACCGTTGGCCTTCAGGAATTTGCAGATCCAGATCGTCAGTGGGGTCTTGCCGGTGCCACCGACGCTGATGTTGCCGACCACGATGACCGGCACCGGCAGCGACCCGGCGCGCAACAGGCCCCCGCGGTAGGCGCGGCGCCGCAGCCACACGCCGGCGGCGAAGACGGCGGACAACGGTAGCAGCGGCAGGTAGAGCGGATGTCCCGTGTACCAGATGTCTTCGAGCCTGATGCCCAAGGGCAGGCCCTTATTTTCCAGCAGTGTCTGTGGCCTCACCCTCGGACCGCACCTCGGTGGCGAACGCGACGTGCACCCAGCCGAGCTGGCGCGCGACGTCGAGCACCGTAATCACGGACTGATGAGACGCGTTGGCGTCGGCATGAATCAGCACGCGAGGCTCGCTCTGTCCCGCCGCGGCCTCGACCATTCCCTGCTTCAGCGTGGATTCCTGCGTACTGAGCAGCGCCTTGCCATTGATGAAATAGTGACCCTCCCGATCCACGGTCACGTCGACCGGTGTGGGCGTCTCCGCCTTTTCGCTGTTCTTGCTCGCCGAGGGCAGGGTCAGATTGATGTGCTCGGGATTGAGAAACGTCGTGGAAACCATGAAGAAGATGAGCAGCAGCAACACCACGTCGATCAGCGACGTGACATTGATGTCGATGTTGTCTTCCTGACCCCGCTGGAAGTTCATCAGGGCGATTCCTTGCGGCCGGCGACACGTCGCCGCTGGCCGGCGCGACCGGAGGTCAGGTCGATCGAGGCAGGCGCATCGCTGTCGGCGCCGGCCACGGTCGACTCCGACTCACGCTCGCCATGGAGGATCTCCACCATCTTGATTGCTTCCTGTTCCATGTCGACGATCAATGTCTGCACCTTGCCGCGCAGGTAACGGTGCATGAGCAATGCGGGTATCGCGACCGTGAGTCCTGCCGCCGTCGTGATCAATGCCTGCCCTATGCCGGCGGATAACGCCTGGGGATTTCCCGCACCGTGCTCGGCGACGGCAGTGAACATGCTGATCATCCCGAATACCGTACCCAGCAGCCCGAGCAGTGGCGATACCGCGGCGATCGATCCCAGCATATTGAGATATCGCTCGAGTTCGTGCGCCACGTGGCGCCCGACCTCTTCGATCGACTCCTTCATCACGGAGCGGTCGTATTTCATGTTGACCAGGCCGGCGGCGAGCACCCGGCCAAGCGGTGAACTCAGGCGCAGTGCCTGCAACCGCTTTGCATCCAGCACGCCGCTGCGCGCCCACTGCCATACCTGCTCGACCAGCCCGCGCGGGATGACGCGCTTGCGCTGCAGCGTCCACAGACGCTCGACGCTGATCGCCAACGCGACTATCGAACATATAACGATGGGCCACATGACCCATCCGCCTGCCTTGATGATCTCGAACACGGGCGATCGCTCCCTTCCTGCGCTGGCGTTTGCGGCGCTGACCATAGCAAAGGATGCCGCGCAGGAAAAGCCCGAGTCTCCAGGCCGCCCGCGGCCTCAGTCGTTCATCCAGAAGCGGCGGTGCGCACGACGGTAGCGCTCGGCGCCGATGCCGGAACCGTCGACGCGCAGCGTCACGGCGCCGTCGCGATCGGTGCGGAGGATCTCCGCCCGCTGTCGGCGATATCGCTCGAGGACCGCAGCAGCCGGAAAGCGCCAGCGATTGCGGTAGCCGACCGGAAAGACGACGTGGCGCGGCATGACGGCGGCGAGGAATGGCGCGCTGGAGGAAGAGGCGCTGCCGTGATGCGGCGCCAGCACGATCTCGTGCCGCAGCCCCGGGCCATGACGCTCGATGAGACCACGCTCGGCGTCGTCCTCGATGTCGCCGGTCAGCAGGGCTCGGCCGCCACGGCCGCGCACGCTGAGCACGCACGATGCATCGTTGTCGTCGCCCTGGAAGCCCGCGGGCGGACTCAGCACCCGGAACTCCACGCCGTCCCAGTGCCAGGTGAGGCCGTCCTGGCACGCGCGCACCCGGGGATGATCGATCGGCAGCGGCCCGCCCGACAGCACTGCACCAACGGGCATCTGCGCGAGCACCGATGCCAACCCACCGCGATGATCGAGATCGCCATGGCTGACGACCAGCCGGTCTATCGAGGCGACGCCGGCATGGCGCAGATAAGGCACGACGACCGCGGCGCCGGCATCGAAGCGGTCGCTGAAGCGCGGTCCGGTATCGAACACCAGAGTCCGGCCCCGGGTCTGCACGACCGCGGCCAGACCCTGGCCGACGTCGAGGACGGTCAGCCAGAAATCCCCCGGCGCCGGTCGCGGCGGGGCATGCAGAAAGAGCGGCGCCATCCATACCAGACCGAGCGCGCGCGCCGGCAGGCCGCGCGGCGCGAGCAGCAGCATCGCGCCGACGCCCGCGCAGAACGCGACGGCCGGCGAAGGATGCGGCAGCACTAAAGCGGCCCAGTCTAGAGCCGCCAGGGGTTGCAGGGCCCGCCATGCCAGATCGAGCGCCAGCAGCGCGCCGCGCAGCAACCAGTAGCCGAGAAACGGCAGCGGCGCGAGCAGCGCCGTGCCCGCGAGGGTGAGCGGCACGACGATGAAACTCACCCACGGCACGGCGAAGAGATTCGCCAGCGGCCCCGTCAGGGGGTGCTGCGAGAAAAACAGGGCCAGCAGCGGCGCCAGGCCGATTGACATGGCCAGGTGCACGCGCGCATAGCGCCGCCACCACGAAGTCCGCAATCCCTCGCCGCCCCCGTACATCAGTGTCGCCACCGCCACGAAGGACAACCAGAATCCCACCGTCATGACGGCCATCGGATCGATCAACAGCACGGCGGCCAGCGCCTGCGTCAGCGTATCGAAAGGGCGTGCCCGCCGACTGCGCCACAGCGCGAGCGCGACCACCGTGATCATGATGAGCGTGCGCTGCGCGGGCACTTCGAAACCCGCTAGGGCGCAGTATGCGCCGGCCGCGATCACCGCGCAGAGCGAACCCACGCGCTGCGCCGGGATCCACAACACCGTGTACGCCGGCAGCGACCAGAGCCAGCGGCCGAGGAAGTAGCCGAAGGCGGCGACGAGCCCGATGTGCAGGCCCGATATGGCGATGAGATGGCCGGTGTTGGTGCGGGAGAAGACCTGCCATTGCCGCTGATCGATACCCTCTCGCGCGCCGATGGCCAGGGCCATGATGACGCCGGTCAGCGGCTCCCCGCCGATCGCCTCCTGCAGTCGGTCGCGCAGCGCGGCGCGCAGCGTGTCCACCGGCGCCGCCTCGCGGCCGACCCGCGCATGCCGTCCCTCGGCCACGACGTAGCCGGTGGCCCGTATCCGCTGCTGGAACAGCCAGGCCTCGTAATCGAAGCCGCCCGGATTGCTGAAGCCATGCGGACGCTTGAGGCGAACGTGCAGACGCCAGCGTTCTCCCGGGGCGAGCACCGGCGGGGAATCGGCGCGCCAGTCCAGCCGTACGACGCCGCAGCAGCGCCATCGCTTGGCACCGAGTTCCAGATCGTCGACGCGGAACTGGAAGCGGACGTGGTCGGCATACCGCTCCGGCAGATCCACCACGGCGCCGGTGACCGCAACCGTCTGCCCCTCCAACATCGGCGGCAGTGCGTCGGCGAGCACCAGAGATACGCGCCACAGCGTCCAGAGTGCGCCGGCGACGACCAGGGCGGGCAAGCGCAGGCACGGCCATCGGATCGCGAGCACTGCGACGGCGGGCAGCAGCCAGCAATAGCGCGCATCCGGCAGCGCTGCCGGCCATTGCACGGCGAGCACGCCGAGCGCGAAGGCGATCGTCCCTGTACGCATGTTGTCTTCCCTGACGAAGTCCATGGGCGGCCCCCGTCCCGGCATCCGCCACGAGAGAAATCATGGCCTCGCCGACCGTGCCGTGTCCGCGCAGCCGGCCTGCCTCCGTCGCGACGCGCGGGGCCTGCGCCGCGCCGCGACCGTGCGCCTCACATCGCGCCTGTCGCCGCCATCACGTCGTTGGTGGTCAACCTGCCCGCGGACAGGGTCAGCACGCGGTCCATGCGCCGCGCCAGCCGCAAATCGTGCGTGACGACGACCAAGCTCGCCTGCGTGTCCCGGTTCAGCTCGAGCATCAGGTCGAAGACCTGAGCGGCGGTCTTCTGATCGAGATTGCCCGTCGGCTCGTCGGCCAGGACGCAACGCGGCGTGGTCACCAGCGCGCGTGCCACGGCAGCGCGTTGCCGCTCGCCTCCGGACAACTCGCCCGGCTTGTGGCGCAGACGCTCGCCCAAACCGACACGCTGCAGTAGCTCCGCGGCCCGCGCCGCCGCAGCCGCCGGCCGCCAGCCGGCGATGAGCAGCGGCATGCTCACGTTCTCGAGCGCCGTGAACTCCGGCAGCAAATGATGGAACTGATAGACGAAACCGAGCGTCTTGTTGCGCAGCACACCGCGCTCGGCCTCCCCCAGCGCGCTCATGCGCTGCCCGGCGATACGCACCTCGCCCGCCGTCGGCACGTCCAGGCCGCCGAGTATGTGCAACAGGGTGCTCTTGCCGGAGCCGGAGGCCCCGATGATGGCGATGCGTTCGCCCGGCAGCACCTCGAGGTCCACGCCGCGCAGCACCTCCACGCGCAGATCGCCGTCGTCGAAGGTTTTGCACACGCCGTGGCAGGCCAGTACGACGTCATTCATATCGCAATGCCTCCGCCGGCTGTGTGCTGGCCGCGCGCAGCGCCGGGTAGATCGTCGCCACCAGGGTGAGCAGTACCGACAGCGTCGTCACCACCGTCACGTCCGACCAGTGCATGTCCGAGGGAACCTCGCAGATGTAGTAGGTGCGGCAGTCGAGAACCTTGAAATGCAGTCCCTGCTCCAGCCATAGGATGAACTCCCTGAGGTGCGTGGCGAGCCAAACACCGGCGGCGCCGCCGACGACGGTGCCGACGACGCCGATCACGGCGCCCTGCACGACGAACACGCCCATCACCGCGCGCGGCGTCAGACCCAGCGTGCGCAGGATGGCGATGTCCGCCTGCTTGTCGGTCACCACCATCACCAGCGTGGAGACGATGTTGAAGGCGGCCACTGCGACGATCAACATCAGGATCACGAACATCATCACCTTCTCGGTCTTCAGCGCCTGAAAGAACGTCACGTGCTCCTTGGTCCAGTCCTTGATCACATAGACGCCGCCCAGCGCCTTGCCGATCCCCTCGCCGATGCGCGGCGCTTCGAAGAGATCGTCGAGCTGCAGCCGTATGCCGGTGATCCCGCTGCCGTAACGGAACAGCCGCGCGGCGTCCTCGATGTGGGTGACGGCCAGCGTGGTGTCGTACTCCTGCGCGCCGACCTCGAACACGCCGACCACGGTGAAGCGCTTGGAGCGCGGGATGTTGCCGGCCGCCGTTGCCACCGGCTGCGGGGAGATGATCATGACCTTGTCACCGACGTTGGCGCGCAACGACCGCGCCAGGGCCCCGCCGAGCAGGACCCCGAACCGCCCCGGCTCGAGCGCCTCCAGCCGGCCCTCGATCATCTTCTCGCCGATGAAAGAGACTTGTCCCTCGAGCGCCGGGTCCACGCCCTGAACCACCACCCCGTTGACGTAGCCGCCGTAGGTCGCCATGGCCTCGGTGCGGATGTAGGGCGCCGCGCCCACTACATGCGGCTGTGCGCGCAGCTTCTCCAGCAGCGGCCGCCAATCCTGCAGGGTGCCGTCGGCGGCCTGCACGCTCGCGTGCGCGGCCATGCCGAGGATGCGCGTGCGCAGCTCCTTCTCGAAGCCGTTCATCACCGAGAGGATGATGATGAGCGCCAGCACCCCCACGGCCACGCCGATCATCGACGAAAGCGAGATGAAGGAGATGAACTGATTGCGGCGCTTGGCGCGCGTATAGCGCAAACCGATGCTGACGGAGAGCGGATGGAACACGGATTCCTCAACGCCGGGCCGCGCGCGGGGCCCCGGTGCGCGGGCTATTCATAACGCAGCGCCTCGGCGGGCTGGGTGCCGGCGGCGCGCCAGGCGGGATAGAGCGTCGCCAGCAGGCTCAGCAGGAACGCGGTGATACACACCGCCAGCACGTCGGAGACGTGGACCTCGTAGGGCAGCTCGCTCAGGAAGTAGACGTCCGCCGGCAGCAGGTCTATACCGGTGGCCGATTCGATCCACCGCGCGATGTCCTTGATGTTCGAGGCCAGGGCGATCCCGCCGACCGCGCCCGCGGCGGTGCCGACCAGACCGATGATGAATCCCTGCACCATGAACACGCCCATGACCGATCGCGGCTTCAGGCCGAGCGTGCGCAGGATGGCGATGTCGGAACGCTTCTCCTGCACGGTCATCACCAGCGTGGAGACGATGTTGAAGGCCGCGACGGCCACGATCATCGTCACGATCACGAACAACATCGCCTTCTGGCTCTTCAGCGCCTTGAAGAAGTTGACGTGGAACTCGGTCCAGTCGATGGCGAAATAGTTCTCGCCCAGCCCGCCGACGATCTCGTTGGCGAGCGCGAGACTGCGCAATGGGTCGTCGAATCTCAGGCGGATGCCGCTGACCGCGCTGCCGACCCGGAAGAGGTCCTGTGCATCGGCCAGGTTGAGCAGCGCCAGCGCCGAGTCGTACTCGTACATGCCGATCTCGAACAGGCCGCGGACCTCGTAGGCGCGCAGCTCCGGCGTCACGCCCCCCGGCTCGCCCGTGGGCTGCGGCGCCACCAGCGTCACCCGATCGCCGACGCCGACCTTGAGCTTCTCCGCGAGCGCCGCCCCGAGCACGATGCCGCCGTCGTCACGCAGGACCGACAGGTCCGCCCCGCCCTGCCGCGGGTCGCCGAGCACGGTCACCGTCGGCTCCAGCGCCGGGTCAACGCCGTAGACCACCGTGCCGTTGACGCGGTTGTCGTGGGTGGCCATGGCCGCGGAGCGGATGAAGGGCGCGGCGCCGAGCACGTGCGGCTGTGCGGCGAGCTGCGCATTCAGCTCACGCCAGTTCTCGATCGGTGTGAAATTGCTGGCGACCGTGCTGTGCGCGGAGACACCGAGGATCTTGCTGCGCAGTTCCTTCTCGAATCCGTTCATCACCGACAGCACGGTGATGAGGGCCGTGATCCCGAGCGCCATGCCGAGCACCGAGGTCGCCGCGATGAAGGAAAGGAATCGGTTACGGTGTCGGGTCGCCTTGCCCCCGCGCGTGTAGCGCACTCCGATGTAGACAGGCAGCGGATGAAACATGGGCGGGCATTATACGTGCGCGGGCCGCCGCCCGCTTGTATGGAATAATGGCGGCGGTGAACCTGCTCGCGATCGAAACCTCCACCGAGGCCTGCTCGGCCGCCGTCCACGCCGACGGCCGCGTCTTCGCGCGCGCGGAATTGGCCCCGCAGCGGCATGCCGAGTTGATCCTGCCCATGTGCGAGGCCGTGCTGGCCGAGGCCGGGCTGAGCCTGCGGGACCTCGACGGCCTGGCCTTCGGGCGCGGGCCCGGCGCCTTCACCGGCGTTCGGATTGCCACCGGCGTGATCCAGGGCATCGCGCTGGGCACCGGATTGAAGGTGGCCGCGGTCTCCTCGCTCGCCGCACTGGCGCAGGGGATCGTGCGCACGCGCAAGGCAGGCCATGTCCTGGCAGGCATCGACGCGCGCATGGGCGAGATCTACGTCGCCGCGTACGCGGCCGAGCAAGGCATGGCGACCGCGGCGTCGGCCGAGCAGCTCGGCAGGGCCGCCGACGTCGTGCTGCCGCAGGACGGCCGATGGTCCGGCGCCGGCACTGCCTTCGCCGCGTACGAGGAGACGCTCAGGGAGAGGCTCGGGGATTGCCTGGCGGCGATCCATCCCGAGGCCTGTCCGCTGGCGGAGGACGTCGCGGCGCTGGCGGTGGGGATGTTCGAGCGGGGCGAGGCGGTCGAGGCCGAACTCGCCCTGCCCGTGTATCTGCGCGACCGCGTGGTCGATGCCGTGGCCATGCGGCCGTGAGGATGCGCCCGCGGCCTTCGCAGGGGCGTAGCGCATGATGCGCCGCTGGCTCCTCAGCCTGATCGCCGCGCTCGTCTGCTACCTGGCCGGCGCGTCCGGAGGCGGCGCACTGCTGCTTGCGCTCTCCACCAACACGCACGATCGCGGCCTGGAGGCGGCGATGACCGGCGCGCTCGTTTTCGGTCCCGCGGCCGCTGTCATCGGCTTCCTGGTCGCATTGCCTTGCGCCGGGCGCCGCGGCCCAGGCCGGCGGGGTCAGCGAACGTCGGCCCGGCCGCCGACGGACTGCAGCGGAGCCGGCTCGGCGCCGTTACGGACCCTCGCCGCATAGGCCTGACGCGCTGCGGGCAGCACCGGCGCGGGCAACACGAGCGCCGCGACGTAAAGGCCGGCCTCGCCCCGCATCGGCACCTGCACGGTTCCCCGGACGCCGAAATCATGGTCGCGCCACCGCCGGCGGTTCTCGCCCGCTCCGATCTCCGAGACCAGATCGACGCCCAGGACCGCCACCGTCGCGCTCAGCGCGCCCGCGCGCGACCGCACGGGCTGGAAGGCAACACGCGCCAGTGCCTGGTCGAAGATCTCCAGCGCCAGCAAGCCTGGCGGTTCACCGGCGGGCACGGGCAGCGCGCGATCCCTGAACCCGCCGCGCCATTCCCGTCCCAGCACCGGGAAGGCCGGCGTGTACACCTGGCCGAGCGCCCTCGCGCCGACGTTAAGCCCGCTGCCGCAGGCCGTGCAGCGGCGAGTCGCAGCCATCTCTCCGGCCAAGGTGGTCGCAGTAGTCGACGTGAAGCGCGACGGGGACAATTCGCCGCCACGGGTACGGGGATCGCTCGAGGCCGCCGAGCCACCTCTCCGGCGGCGGACAACTGCTGCAACCCCCGGAGGTGTAAAGCTCGAAAAGTGCGACCGTGGCCGGCCCGCTGCGCAGGGACAGCGAGACGGCCTGCAGACCGGCGTCCGGCAGCACGAGCGCCGGGAACATCGTCACGGCCGACAGCGTTCGAGGCAGCGATGGCATCCGGACCTCCGGCTTGGGGTGGCATCTGGAGGGGCACAAATGTCGGGCGCGGGGCGATGGCGCGAGGTTCCGGGCACATCGCCGCCACGGCCGATCCCGCCGACGCCAGTTGGGAGCGGACGCCGGCGTATCCGTTAATGTGAGGAGGTAGCGGAATTCTGCGCGCCGGGCACGCGCGCGACACGGCCGCGCCGACCGGTCACGGCATTGTGGGCGCCCGCAGCGCGCCGGCGATCAGCGATCCGCCGCGAACAGGTCGTCGTGCCAGAAGCTCAGCAGGGACACCATGAAGGAGAACCAGAACGCGGCGTAGCCCACGCCCTGGGCGAGCGACTCCTTCTGCAGCAGCAGGCCGATGCAGCCCATGCCGGTGAGGAAGAGAAAAAAACGGCTTTCGACCGGATAACGCTTGAAGGCCCGGCGGTAGCCCGCGCGGAGCTTGCGCACGTACGTCGCGAACATGACAGCTTTCCGTCCCCGTTCGTGTGTAACCTCGAACGGTTAACGGCCGCCATGGGACCGGGCTTTAACGTGCGCCGCGATCGCTCTCGCAACACGCCGCGCACCTCGCCGCCGCGGTCCGTCGAGCGCGGGGCGCGACCGGGCCCGGGACTCGGCCTAGCCCCGCGTGTTTCCGCTCGCCTGGCGCACCACCTGCGTGAGGATCCGCCCGTCGGAGTAGAGGATCAGACGGCGGTGGCCGGCGGGCCGATCGTCGAGCTCGTAGCGGGTGGCTCCGGGTTTGAACTGCACGCAGGTGGAAGGTGCGCCCCAAAGGCGCACGCCTTTGCGCTGCGCCTCGATCTCCTGGTGGATGTGACCCCAGAGCACGGCACGCACCTGCGGATGCCTGTCGAGGACGGCGAAAAAATCCTCGCCGTCCTGCAGGCCCATGGCGTCCATCCATGGGCTGCCGATCGGCATGGGGGGGTGATGCATTACGACGAGCGCGTGGCGCTGCGGCTGCGCGCTCAGCGCGGCGTCCAGCGCGCCGAGTCGCCCGGCGCCCAACCGTCCGCCCTGGCTGCCCGGGAGGTGAGTGCTCAGCAGCAGCAGGTGCCAGTCGCCCAGCTGCACCGCCTCCGGGCACGCCACCCAGCCACCGGTGAGATAGCGCTGCATGGTCTCCGGATCGTCGTGATTGCCGGGTATGCAGAACACCGGGGTCTCCAGGGGCTGCAGAGCGTCGCGCAGGGCGAGGTAGGACTCCGGACTTGCGTCGTGACTGAGATCGCCGGTCGCGAGGAAGGCGTCCACCACCGGATCCTGCCGCCGGATCTGCGCGATCAGGCAGGCAAGCGACCGCCGGGGATTGACGCCGTCGAATTCGAAGCCCGGGTCGCACCCGAAGTGCGTGTCCGAGATCTGAAGCAGTCGGATGGACTCTCGCTCCGGCGCGCTAACATGAGCGTCCGGCTCGGCGTTGCTCGCTGGGTCCACGACGGGCAAGGCCTCCCGGGGAATGAAACCATGACGAACAAGACTATCACGCTCACCGATGCACTATACGAGTACCTGCTGCGGGTCTCCTTGCGCGAGCCCGAGGTGCTGCGCCGTCTGCGCGAGGAGACCGCGCTCATGGCAGACGCCAACATGCAGATCGCGCCGGAGCAGGGCCAGTTCATGGGCATGCTCACCCGTCTCACCGGCGCCCGCCGGGCGCTGGAGATCGGCACCTTCACCGGCTACAGCGCGCTCAGCGTCGCCCTGCACCTGCCGGCGGACGGCAGGCTCGTAACCTGCGACATCAGCCCGGAGTCCACGGCCGTGGCGCGCCGCTATTTCGAGGCCGCCGGTGTGGCGGACCGTGTCGAGCTGAAGATCGCGCCGGCGCTGCAGACGCTGGACGAGCTTCTCACCCACGGCGAGGCCGGCAGCTTCGACATGGTCTTCATTGATGCCGACAAGGAGAACTATCTCCATTACTACGAGCGGGCGCTGCAACTCCTGCGCACCGGCGGACTGATCGTCGTGGACAACGTGCTGTGGGGCGGCAAGGTGGCCGACCCGGCGGTCCACGACACCGCCACCGTGGCATTGCGGGTCTTCAACGCCCGCCTGCGGGAGGACGCCCGCGTCATCCTCAGCATGCTGCCGGTCGCCGACGGCATTACCCTGGCTCTGAAACTCCCGCCGGGGCCCGATATCTAGTTTTTCTCGCTGCGCCTGCCCACTATTCCTAGCGGAGCGCTCGTTGGGCCGGATTCGCAGCGGCCTACCGCGGCATGGCCAAGCCCCTGAATCCCATGGGGGACACCTCCTTATCCCCAGCTTATCCCTGCTCTTTTCAGCCACTGCTCACAGAGTCTTGCACAAGATATTGGGGTTCAATGGTTTCTTGACCCCTTTTCCTTGTGGTGCTAAAACACTCACCGTCTTTTTGACACCAGGGCTGTGCACCCTCGGGTGCGGCAGCCTGTCCCGAGCAAAGCACAAAAAGAGATCGCGAAAGATCTTCTGGAGGAAGGCAGATGGCTGTGGACATTTCCGCTGTCTCTTCGGTCGCCGGCACCACCCGCATCCACGACCAGCTGGACCCTACGGCGCCGGCGCTCGATACCGAGCTGAGCGCCAACGCCCCCGGGCAGTACCGGGTGATACGCCGCAACGGCAAGGTCACCGCTTTCGATCGGGACAAAATCACCGTCGCCATGACCAAGGCCTTCCTGGCCGTGGAAGGCGGCAGCGCCGCCGCCTCCACGCGCATACATGAGACGGTCGCCGCCCTCACCGAGCAGGTGGTGGCGGCCATCACCCGTCGCCTGCCCGGCGGCGGCACGGTGCATATCGAGGACATCCAGGACCAGGTCGAGCTGGCGATGATGCGGGCCGGCGAGCACAAGGTCGCCCGCGCCTACGTGCTCTACCGCGAGGAACGCGCGCGTGAACGGGCGCTCGAGCAGGAGAAGGCGTTCGCCGAGGGCCGCGCGCGCGCCGCACTGCACGTCACGACCGCCGCCGGCGACCGCATCGCGCTCGACGAGGGGCGGCTGGAGCGCCTGGTCACGGAGGCGTGCGAGGGACTGCCGGAGACCGATCCGCGGCGGGTACTCGAGGAGACCAAGCGCAACCTCTTCGACGGCGTGGCGGAGGCCGACGTCGCCAAGGCGCTGGTCATGAGCGCGCGCACCTTCATCGAAAAAGAGCCCAGCTACTCCGAGGTGGCCGCGCGCCTGCTGCTCGACATGCTGCGCAGCGAAGCCCTGAGCTTCATTCACAGCCGTCCCATGAGCGCCACGCAGTCGGAAATGGCGATGGGATACGCCGAGTATTTCAAGTCCTACGTACGCCGCGCCATCGATCTGGAGCTGATGGATCCGCGGCTGCGCAATTTCGATCTCGAGCGGCTCGGCCGCGCCATCCGGCCGGAGCGGGACTTCCAGTTCACCTATCTCGGGTTGCAGACGCTCTACGATCGCTACTTCCTGCATATGCGCGGCACCCGCTTCGAGCTGCCGCAGGCGTTCTTCATGCGCGTGGCGATGGGTCTGGCGATCAACGAGATCGAGCCGGAGCGGCGCTCGATCGAATTCTACGATCTGCTGTCGTCCTTCGACTTCATGTCGAGCACCCCGACGCTGTTCAACTCCGGCACGCTGCGACCGCAGCTCTCCTCGTGCTACCTGACCACCGTGCCCGACGATCTCGAAGCGATTTTCAGCGCCATCAGGGACAATGCCCTGCTGTCGAAATTCGCCGGCGGCCTGGGCAACGACTGGACGCCGGTGCGCGGCATGGGCGCGCACATCAAGGGAACCAACGGCAAATCCCAGGGCGTGGTGCCGTTCCTGAAGGTCGCCAACGACACCGCGGTGGCCGTCAACCAGGGCGGCAAACGCAAGGGCGCGGTGTGCGCGTACCTGGAGACCTGGCACATCGACATCGAGGAATTTCTCGAGCTGCGCAAGAACACGGGCGACGATCGCCGCCGCACCCATGACATGAACACCGCCAACTGGGTTCCGGATCTGTTCATGCGGCGCGTGGTAGAGGACGGGGAGTGGACGCTGTTCTCGCCCGACGAGGCCACCGATCTGCACGACGCCTACGGCCAGGAGTTCGAGAAGCGCTACCTCGCGTACGAGGAGCGCGCGCGCCGCGGCGAGATGCGCGTGCACAAAACCATGCGCGCCGTGGATCTGTGGCGAAAGATGCTCGCCATGCTCTACGAGACGGGCCATCCGTGGATTACCTTCAAGGATCCCTGCAACCTGCGCTCGCCGCAACAGCACGTGGGCGTGGTGCACAGCTCCAACCTGTGCACCGAGATCACGCTCAACACCTCGGCCAGCGAGATCGCCGTGTGCAACCTGGGTTCCGTGAATCTCGCCAATCACGTGGCGCGGGACGGCGGCGGCGCGCGGCTGGATCTGGCCAAGCTCGAACGCACAGTGCGCACGGCCATGCGGATGCTCGACAACGTCATCGACATCAACTATTACAGCGTCGGCGCGGCCAAGAACTCCAATCTTCGCCACCGGCCGGTCGGCCTCGGGATCATGGGCTTCCAGGACGCGCTCTACGAGCTGCGCATCCCGAACGCGTCGATGGCCGCCGTGGAATTCGCGGACCGATCAATGGAGGCCGTGAGCTATTTCGCCATCAAGGCGTCCACCGAGCTCGCCGAGGAACGCGGCACCTACTCCAGCTTCCAGGGTTCGCTGTGGAGCAAGGGGATCCTGCCAATCGATTCCATCCAGCGTGTCGAGGAATGCCGCGGCGGCTACTTGGAGCAGGATCGCAGCCAGAGCCTGGACTGGGACAGCCTGCGCGCCAGGGTCATGCACGTCGGCATGCGCAATTCCAACACAATGGCGATCGCGCCCACCGCCACGATCTCCAACATCTGCGGCGTGGTGCAGTCCATCGAACCCACGTATCAGAACCTGTACGTGAAATCCAACCTCTCCGGCGAGTTCACGGTGGTGAACCCCTACCTGGTGCGCGACCTCAAGGCGCTGGGGCTGTGGGACGAGGTGATGGTCAACGATCTGAAGTATTACGACGGATCGGTGACGCCCATCGATCGCATCCCGCAGGAGATCAAGCAGCTGTACGCGACCGCCTTCGAGGTGGATCCGCGCTGGCTGGTGGAAGCCGCTTCGCGGCGGCAGAAGTGGATCGACCAGGCGCAGTCGCTCAACCTCTACATGTCCGAGCCCAACGGCAAGAAGCTCGACAATCTCTACAAGCTCGCCTGGATCCGCGGACTGAAGACGACCTACTACCTGCGCTCCATCGGCGCCACCCACGTCGAGAAGAGCACCCTGCACGAGGGCAAGCTCAATGCCGTGAAGAACGACGCCGCCGAGGAGTCCGCGCCGAAGGCCTGCCTCATCGACGATCCCGCATGCGAGGCCTGCCAATAGGGAACGACCAAGGAGATCGGCGATGACAGACACCATACGCGGCCAGGTACTGAAGGTGATCGACGGCGGCAGCTTCGACATCGAGGTCCGTTATGTCGGCGTCAACAACCAGCGCGCCTATCGCCGCATGGAGCGCGTGCGGCTGGCCAACATCGACGTCAGCAATCTCGACGCGCTGGCATGGCTGTCGCGCCGCAGTGCGCTGCCGGCGCGGCTCAGCGGGCGCGAGGTGCGCTGCTTCGTGAAGGAGCGGGACGTGCGCCAGCAGGTGGTGGCCACCGTGGCGATCGTGAACGCTGCCGCGGCCAGCGAGATCCGATAGATCAACAGAACCGAGATTCGAAGGGGGAGAACCGCATGTTGAACTGGGACGATCCTGTCGCGCGCTTCAGCGTCAAAGACGCCGGGTACGAGCCTGCCGCGCCGCCGGCGACGAATGCCGCCGGCGCCGTGGCGAAGGTCATGGCGGTGCCCAACTCCGCGCTGGTGGAGGCGGTCGGCCGCCTGATGCCCTCCAACACGCGCGAGGCGGTCGATCTGGACAATGCCGAGTCACATGGCGTGACGGGGCTGGAGCAGGTGGAGTTCGGCGCGCGCCGTCTGGCGGTCGACGACAAGCGGATGATCAACTGCCGCGCCGACGTCAATCAGCTCGTGCCGTTCAAGTACAAGTGGGCCTGGCAGAAATACCTGGACGCCTGCGCCAATCACTGGATGCCGCAGGAGATCAACATGAACGCGGACATCGCCCTGTGGAAGGACCCCAACGGACTGACCGCCGACGAACGTCTCATCATCAAGCGCAATCTGGGCTTCTTCTCCACCGCCGATTCGCTGGTGGCCAACAATCTCGTACTCGCGGTCTACCGTCACATCACCAACCCTGAGTGTCGCCAGTACCTGCTGCGGCAGGCCTTCGAGGAGGCCCTGCACACCCACGCCTACCAGTACTGCGTAGAGAGCCTGGGGCTGGACGAAGGCGAGGTCTTCAACACCTATCGCGAGGTGCCCTCGGTGCACGACAAGGCGTCCTGGGCAATGCGCTTCACCGATAGTCTGGGCGATCCCACCTTCCATACCGGAACGCACGCCGCCGACCAACGCCTGCTGCGCGACCTCATCGCGTTCTACGTCGTCTTCGAGGGCATCTTCTTCTACGTCGGCTTCGTGCAGGTGTTGTCGATGGGCCGTCGCAACAAGATGGTCGGGTGCGCCGAGCAGTTCCAGTACATCATGCGCGACGAGTCGATGCACATGAACTTCGGCATCGACGTCATCAACCAGATCAAGATCGAGAATCCGCACCTATGGACCGCGGAGTTCCGCAACGAGATCACCGGGATCATCCGCACCGGCGTAGAGCTCGAGGTCGCCTACGCCCGTGACACCATGCCGCGTGGCGTGCTTGGCCTGAACGCCGCCGTGTTCGAGGAATACCTGCACTTCATCGCCAATCGCCGTTGCGCGCAGATCGGCCTGCCCGAGCAATACCCAGGAGCCACCAACCCGTTTCCGTGGATGAGCGAGGTGATCGATCTGAAGAAGGAAAAGAATTTCTTCGAAACCCGCGTCACGGAGTACCAGACCGGCGGCACGCTGTCGTGGGATTGAGCAGAGGCCGCGTTACGGCGGCACGACGATGACCCCGCGCCTGCTGCCCAGGCGAGGGTCGTTGCATTACACGAGCCTGGGCGGAGGCGAGCCCGTGCACGGTCTGGAACCGGGCGATTCGGTGTACCTGAACTGCGAGGGGCGCCTCATGGCAGTGTCGCTGCTGAGCTGTGTCGACGAGCACTGCACCGGCATCGTCGAGCACGGCGTGAAGGGCGCATACGAGAGCGGCGCGAGGATCGAGTTCGACTCCGACGTCATCTACGTCGTGCGCAAGGGTCACTAGTGGGGGGAATTGCGGTTTGGTAGGCGACCGCAGGTTCGGCGTCCGGTTAGCGGTCCGGACGCCTTTTTTTTTCCGCGCCTGCCGCGCCTCCGCGCGCGGCTCTCAGGCGGCGCGACGCTCCTCGGAAGCCGCCGCCCGGCGCAGCGCCGCGATGCGTTCTTCCAGCGGCGGATGAGTCATGAACAGCCGCATCAGCCCGTGGCGGAGATTGCCCGAGATGCCGAACGCGGCCATCTGCTGCGGCAGTTGGCTCGGGCGGTGCAGCGCCTGCAGGCGCTCCAGTGCCGCGATCATCGCGCCGCGGCCGGCCAGCGAGGCCCCGCCGGCGTCGGCCCGGAACTCCCGCTGGCGGCTGAACCACATGACGATCATGCTGGCGATGACGCCAAAGAGCACCTCCATTACCATCGTCGTCACCCAGTATCCCGGGCCATAGCCCTGGCGCTCTTCCCCGCGCGACAGCGCCCGATCGACGATCATGCCGACGACGCGCGCCAGGAAAACTACGAAGGTGTTGACCACGCCCTGGATGAGCGCCAGCGTCACCATGTCGCCGTTGGCCACGTGCGACACCTCGTGCGCGAGCACCGCCTCCGCCTCCGCCCGATCCATCGAGTACAGCAGCCCGGTGCTGACCGCCACCAGCGCGTGGTTGCGGTTCCAGCCGGTCGCAAAGGCGTTCACATCCGCACTATCGTATACGGCTACCTCGGGCATGCCGATGCCGGCAGCCTTCGCCTGGCGCGCGACGGTCGTCACCAGCCACTGCTCCAGCGGCGTGCCCGGCTGCGCGATCACGCGCGCCCCGGTCGACATCTTCGCGACCGATTTCGACATCAGCAGTGAGACCACCGAGCCGGTCATGCCGATGACGGCGCAGGCCGCGAGCAGACCGCCCAGGTTCATGTCCACACCCTGCTGGTACAGGAATCGCTCGAGGCCGAAGACCTTCAGGGCGGCGGAGATCACCACCAGCACCGCGATGTTGGTACCCAGGAACAACATCAATCTCTTCACGCTATGCCCCTCCTGAATCAGTGCGCTCAATGTTGCCACGTCCGCCTTTGACATGCGATTGGCGCACGTATTCGCTGATGACAAGGTGGGAGCAGCAAAAAAAATCTCAAGTATGGATCGGCAACGCCGATACCTGATATTGGAACGGATTCCCCTCCCCTCCCTGGTCCGTTCCAATTCCGCCGGGGCTCCCCACGCCCCGGCACCTTTTCCTTAAAGAGTGCCGGTATCTTCCTGATAGGTAATGGCTTTTCGACGGTAGCTCGTCCCTTTTCGAGGTCCCGCTCAAGCCTCGGCCAGCACTGCGCGCTCGACGCGCTGGTAGCCGCGGGGCAGTTTCTCGCCACGGCGACCGCGCTCTCCCCGGAACCCAGCCAGGTCGCCGGACTTCAAGGTCATGTAGCGCTGACCGCTGTAGATACGTACCGCCGCGCCGCTTGGCACCGCGACGACGGCCACCACGCCGTCGGCGCCCGCGGCGACATCCGCGGCGGGGATCTGGATGAGCTTCAGACCCTTGCCCTTGTTCATGACTGGCAACTCCCGCATTGGAAATGCCAGGGCGCGCCCCTGGCGGGTGACGATCAGCACATCATCGGTCTCGAGGCTCGTGACCGCCGCCGGCGCCACCACCCCGCCCTGCCCCACGCTCAGCACCGACTTCCCGGCCTTGCTCTTGGCGTAGAGATCCTCCAGCCGCGCGACGAACCCGTAGCCCGCCTCCGTGGCCAGCACATAGTGAGAGTCCGGGTTCCCGAGCATGGCTCCGGCGAAGGTCGCGCCGTCCGGAGGGGTGAGGCGGCCCGACAACGGCTCGCCAAGACCGCGCGCGGAGGGCAGGCTGTGCGCCGCCAGGGAGTAGCACCGCCCGGTGGAGTCGATGAACACGGCGGTCTGGTTGGACCGTCCCAGGGCATGCGCCTGGTAGGCGTCGCCGGATCGATAGCTGAGCGCGGTCGGATCGATGTCGTGCCCCTTCGCCGCCCTGACCCAGCCCTTCTGGGAGAGCACGACGGTGACCGGCTCGGCCGGGATGAGATCCGTCTCGCTCATGGCCTGGGCCTGCTCGCGCACGACGATGGGCGACATCCTCTTGTCGCCGTACCTCGTCGCGTCGGCCTCGATCTCCCTCCTGACCGTCGAGCGCAACCGGGCGCGCGAGGCGAGCGTCCTCTCAAGATCGGCGCGCTCGGCGTCGAGTTCCTTCTGTTCCGTCCGGATCTTCACCTCCTCGAGCCTGGCCAGATGCCGCAGCTTCAGATCGAGTATGGCGTCGGCCTGCGCCTCGCTCAGGCCGAAGCGCGCCATCAGCGCCGCGCGCGGCTCGTCCTCCCGCCGGATGATGGCGATCACCTCGTCGACATTCAGGAAGGCGACGAGCAGGCCATCGAGGATATGCAGCCGGGCGATGACCTTGTCGAGCCGGTATTGGAGCCGGCGGCGGACGGTTTCGACGCGGAACTCAAGCCATTCCGCCAGCAGGGTCTTCAGGTCCTTGACCTGCGGCAGGCCGTTGCTGCCGATGACGTTGAGATTGACGCGATAGCTGCGCTCCAGATCGGTCGTGGCGAACAGGTGCGCCATGAGCGGCTCCACCTCCACGCGGTTTGAGCGCGGGACGAGCACCAGGCGGGTAGGGGTCTCGTGATCGGACTCGTCGCGCAGGTCCTCGAGCATCGGCAGCTTCTTGGCGTTCATCTGCTGCGCGATCTGCTCGAGGATCTTCGCCCCGGAGCTCTGGTAGGGAAGCGCCGTGATGACGATGTTGCCGTCCTCGCGCTCGTACACTGCGCGCATGCGCAGTGATCCTGAGCCGGTCTCGTAGATCTGCCGGAGCTCCGCCTTCGGCGTGACGATCTCGGCACGGGTCGGGAAATCCGGACCCGGCATGTGCTTGCACAACTCCCGCACCGTGGCCTCGGGATGGTCGATGAGGTGCACGCAGGCGGCCGCCACCTCGCGCAGGTTGTGCGGCGGGATGTCCGTGGCCATGCCGACGGCAATGCCCGTCGTGCCGTTGAGCAGCACGTTCGGAAGACGCGCCGGCAGGACGCGGGGCTCCTCCAGCGTGCCGTCGAAATTGGGCATCCAGTCCACCGTGCCCTGTCCCAGCTCGCTCAGCAGCAGCTCGGCGTAGCGGGTAAGCCTCGCCTCCGTGTAGCGCATGGCCGCGAAGGACTTCGGATCGTCCATCGAGCCCCAGTTGCCCTGTCCGTCCACCAGCGGATAGCGGTAGGAGAACGGCTGCGCCATCAGTACCATGGCCTCGTAGCAGGCGGAGTCTCCATGCGGGTGGAACTTGCCGATCACGTCGCCCACGGTGCGTGCGGATTTCTTGAACTTCGCGCCAGCGTCGAGTCCGAGCTCGGACATCGCGTATACGATCCGGCGCTGGACCGGTTTCAGACCGTCGCCGATGTGCGGCAGGGCGCGGTCGAGGATCACGTACATCGAATAGGCGAGATACGCGCCCTCGGTGAACTGGTGCAAGGGCTGGCGCTCGACGTTTTCGAAACGCACGATCGTGCTCATCTGACTCTCCGGCGAGAATTGCTCTGGAAAAATCAACGCCCCGACCGGCGACGACCGATCGGGGCGGCATTCACGGCGGTTATATTAATTGCTGCGGGGAGTAAATGCGCGCTCACGCGGCAGTCGGCGCCGGCTGCAGAGCCCCCTGCGCGGCGGGCCTGGCCGCGCGCTCCGGCAAGCCGCTCACCACGCCCATGGCCAAGGCCGCCAGGTACGGTACGCTCTGCACGATCAGCACCGCCGCCCACCATGTGACCTCGGCACTGTCGGAACCGTACCGCCACACCGAGGCGATGGCGGCGGCGATGAGCGCGACCGCGACGAGCGTCTCCTCCCTCGCCATCGTGAATCCCTGCGCCCACGCGTGCCTGCTTTCGGACTTCGGCGTGCGCAGGAACGGGCGGGACTTGTGCATCATGCCGGTGAAAATCGCCTTGCCGATGGTGTGAGTCAGCGCCATGCCGGCGATCGCCGCGCCAATACGGTCGACCCAGCCGCACTTCACACGCGCCTTGTACAGGGCGAGACTGTGGATCAGCTTGAATGCGAACACCGCCATTACCGGCCAGATGAAATCCCGCATGGGGAACTCGAAGTAGCGCGGCGAGGCGAGGATGCCGATGGTCCAGAAAATGCCGCCGAGCGTGAACATGAGGTGCACGGCGTCGGCGAACCACGGCAGCCAGCCGCCGATGAAGTGAAAGCGCTGGCCCGGCGACAACCCAGGACGCAGACCGAGCAGCGTGCGCCAATGGCCGCGGATGATCTGCACGGCGCCGAACACCCAGCGGAAGCGTTGGTTCTTGTACGCGGAGAAGGTCTCCGGCGTGAGCCCGCGGCCGAAAACGTGATTGACATAGACGGCCTCGTGACCGCCGCACAGCAGGCGCAGGCCGAGCTCCGCGTCCTCGCAGATGCACCACTCCCCCCATTTGCCGCTCGCCTCCAGCGCGCTGCGCCGGATGAGCGTCATGGTGCCGTGCTGGATTATCGCGTTGCGTTCGTTGCGCTGGACCATCCCGATCTCGAAAAAGCCGTTGTACTCCCAGTTGATCATCCGCTTGAATACGCTGTTGCCCCAGGCGCGATGATCCTGGGGCGCCTGCACGAAACCGACCTGGCTGCGCTCGAAATAGGGGATGAGCGATGACAACCAGTTGGCGTCGATGACGTAGTCGCTGTCGATGACGCCGATCACCTCGGCCCGCGGGGCAGTCACGGTAAGACCGAAGTTCAGCGCTCCGGCCTTGTATCCGGGCCAGTTCTCCAGGTGGAAGAAGCGGAACCTCTCCCCGAGGCGTTCGCAATGGGCGCGCACCGGTTGCCACACCGCCGGGTCCTTGGTGTTGTTGTCGAGCACCAGCACCTCGTAATCCGGATAGTCGAGCCTTGCGAGGCTGTTGAGTGTCTCTATGACGACCTCGGGCGGTTCGTTGTGGATCGGCAGATGCAGCGAAACCATCGGGCGATAGTCGCCGGTCCCCGCGGGCAGCGGCTTGAAATGCCGGCGCATGCGCTGCTGCCAGAGCAGCTCGGCCATCTCGAAGCCATTGATGAGCACCACCGCCAGCAACATCAACTGCGCCGGGAACAGCAGCGCCCACACTACTAAACTCGTGCCGGTAAGCCCCTCGGCGACGGGCATCAGCGCGCCGATCACCAGCACTGCGCCGGTCATCTGCAGCAGGGAGGTGAAAAACAGGCGTCCGCCGACGCGCACGTCCTGCCGCCGGCCGGCGAACCAGAGCATGGGACCCAGCACGAGCAGCGAGGCGGCCAGCGCTTTCGGCAACCAGTACTCGTCGTTGACCACCTCGCCGGTCATCGGAAACTTCTGCTCGCGCTCGGCGGTGAACAACCCCCAGTGCGGACCGACGCTGCCCTCCTCGAGGCGTTTCCAGGGCTGGTCGTAGGCCTCGACGATGAAGTAATCGAGCTTGCGCGACTGCGCCTCGTTGAGGAACTGACGGATGAAGCGAGAGGCGTTGACCATCGAAGGCTTGGCGTCTTTCTTGCGATTGCCGTTGCTCGGCCAGCCGGTCTCCCCGATGACCACCTTCTTGTTGGGGAAGGCGGCCTGAACCTGTCGATAGCGCTCGAATACCCACTCGAGCGCCTCTTCCGCCGGCACGCCCTCCCAGTAGGGCAGCACATGGATGGTAATGAAGTCGACCGACTTCGCCAGCTCGGGGTGCTGCAACCAGACGTGCCACGGCTCGGCGGTGCTGACCGGCTGACGCACGCGCTTGCGCACCTTCTTCAGGTAGGTCGTCAGTTCCTCCACCGAGAGGTCGTCGCGCAGGATCGCCTCGTTGCCGATGATGACGCGACTGACGTTGGAATAGCGCTGCGCATTCTTGACCGCGTTGACGATCTCCTTGACGTTGTTTTCCTTGCGCTTGTCCAGCCACGCGCCGCCCATCACCTTAATGCCGTATTGCTGCGCCAGGCGCGGCACCGACTCGAAGCCGTTGGTGGACGAGTAGGTGCGCACGGCCGCGACCTTGCCCTGCAGGCGGGCCAGATCGGCGTCGATCTCCTCGATAGACGGGTAGCGCTCCTCGTAGGGGTTGTCCCCGGGCTGGTAAGGGCTGAAGGACACGCCGCGGATGAGGTCCGTGTATCCCACCTCCGCGACCGGACGGTTCAGCCAGGCCCAGGCCGAGAGGTGCACACCGATGACTGCCGCGAGGACAAAAAAAGTGGTGGCGACGGACCTTAAACGCGCCGCCAGCGGTGTCGGTCCCACGCAAATGCCCTCTGCCAGGTTCAAGTCTCTCCCAGGTACCGCATGGCCCTGCGAATCACGTCGTTCCACCCTTGCAAACCTCCGCGATCACCGCCTCTCCGGCGGCATTCGTTGCTGCATCGCAGCATTCTTGTCGTTCTGCCCAACTTACTGATGCTGTGGCACAAAAAACGTGACCAATGGCCGATTTCCTATGCCTGGGCGCATAGTTTGCGGCGCTGCAACTTAACGCGGACTGAACTCTCGACCACGGCAGGCAGCGGCCTCGGGCCGGCTCTGCGGCCGTGACGGCGGGGCAGGAGCCGCCGGCATCCGCATCCACGGCTGAAAAACCGGGCTGCATCGGGAGTAGAACGCGGTGCGGCTGGTCGACGAAGCGGCGGCTAGACGGCCACGAGGTTGCCCTTGGTTTCTATCCACTCCTTGCGCTCCGCGACACGCCTCTTGGCGAGGAGCTTGTCGAGCAGTTCGTCGGTGGTCCGACCGTCCTCGATGGTGAGCTGCACCAGCCGGCGGGTCGCCGGCGCCATGGTGGTCTCGCGCAATTGCAACGGGTTCATCTCGCCGAGGCCTTTGAATCGCTGCACGTTTACCTTGCCGCGTTTGCCCTCGGCGGCGATCCTGTCCTCGATGCCCTGCCGCTCGGCGTCGTCCAGGGCGTAGTAGACGTCCTTGCCGATGTCGATGCGATACAGCGGCGGCATCGCGACGAACACATGGCCCGATTCGACGAGCGCGCGAAAGTGGCGCACGAACAGGGCGCAGAGCAGCGTGGCGATGTGGAGGCCGTCGGAATCCGCATCGGCGAGGATGCAGACCTTTCCATAACGCAAGGACTCCATGTTCGCCGACCCGGGATCCACGCCGATGGCGACAGCGATGTCGTGGACCTCCTGGGAGGCCAGGACCTGCCCCGGGTCCACCTCCCAGGTATTGAGGATCTTGCCACGCAGCGGCATGACCGCCTGGAACTCGCGATCCCTGGCCTGCTTCGCGGAGCCGCCCGCGGAGTCCCCCTCGACCAGGAACAGCTCCGTGATCCTCGGATCCTGGGAGGCGCAGTCCGCGAGCTTGCCCGGCAGCGCCGGCCCGCCCGTGATGCGCTTGCGCACCACGGCCTTGGCCGACTTCACCCGCGCACTGGCCCGTTCGATCGCGATGGCGGCGATCTTCTCACCGGCCTCCACGTGCTGGTGCAGCCAGAGGCTCAGGGCATCGCGTATGACGCCGGAGACGAAGGTCGCGCACTCGCGCGAGGACAGCCGTTCCTTGGTCTGGCCGGCGAACTGCGGATTCTCGAGCTTGACCGACAACAGATAACTGCAGCGATCGCAGACGTCCTCGGCGGTGAGCTTCAGGCCGCGCGGCAGCAGGTTGCGGAACTCGCAGAACTCGCGCACGGCCTCGAGCAGACCCTGGCGCAGCCCGTTGACGTGCGTGCCGCCCTGCGGCGTCGGAACGAGATTGACATAGCTCTCGGCAATCGGCTCTCCGTCGCCAGGCAGCCAGTGCACCGCCCAGTCCACGGCCTCGTGCGCGCTCTTCATGCTGCCCATGAACGGCTCCTGCGGCAACAGGTCGCACTCCGCGTGCGCCTCCGCGAGGTAGGTCTTCAGGCCGTCGGGGTAGAACCACTCCTCGACATCGTTGGCGACCTCGTCCTTCAGCTTCACGCGCAGGCCGGGACACAGCACAGCCTTGGCGCGCAGCAGGTGCTTCAGGCGCGGGACTGCGATCTTCGGCGTATCGAAGTATTTCGGATCGGGCAGGAAACGTATGGTGGTGCCGGTATTCTGCCTGCCCACGGTACCGATCTCCCTGAGCCTGGACTTCGGTTCGCCACCGGCGAACTCCATGTAGTACTCCACGCCCCCGCGGCGGACCCAGACCTCGAGCTTGCTCGAAAGGGCGTTGACCACGGACACACCGACGCCGTGCAGTCCGCCGGAGAACTGGTAGTTCTTGTTGGAGAACTTGCCGCCGGCGTGCAGCCGGGTGAGCACCACCTCCACGCCCGAGACCTTCTCGCCGGGATGGATGTCCACGGGCATGCCGCGCCCGTCGTCGGCGACCGTGACGCCATTGTCTGCATGCAGTGTCACGGACACCTCCGAGGCGTGGCCGGCGATCGCCTCGTCGACGCTGTTGTCGACGACTTCCTGCACCATGTGGTTCGGGCGCGAGGTGTCGGTATACATGCCCGGGCGCTTGCGCACCGGCTCGAGTCCGGTCAGGACTTCTATGTCTGCAGCGTCGTAGCGAGTCGCCACACCGTTCCCTCTATTCTTCTGCCACGGCGAGGCGGCCGGCGCGAGCGGCCCCCTCAAGGAGCTGCGCGTTTCTAACGCAGACGGCGGCGGGCGGTCAATAGACGTGCGTGCCGGCGCCCCGACGCCGGCGGTCGCGCCCTAATCGACCAACACGGGGACCGTTTCCGGCCCGGCATCAGACGGCATCGAGATCCGCGGCCAGTGAAGCCCGGACGGCCTCGGGGATGCGTGCGAGCGAGAACTGGTACTTCGGATGGTCGATCCCGGCGGCGATGGCCGCGCCGCCCTTCACCGCGCGGACCATGTCAGGCGTCAGCTCGAAGCGCAGGAAGTGCACCGCCGAGGTCTTTGTCTCCGTGGCGCGATCGAGATCCTCGTCGGCGTAGGGAAAGAGCGGATCGTGGCCTTCGACCCGCATCCAGACACGCCGCTCGATGCCTACCAGCTCGGCCAGCGCGCGCGTGCGTTCCGCCAAATCGGCGTACTCGAGCATGAACGTCGCCTTCCAATTGCGGCCATCCGGAATGAGCGGGTTGTAGGCCTGAAGCTCCTCCTGGATGCCCTCCTCCTCGAAGATCCGTTCGATGCGCAGCATCTCCTGGATCTGGTACTGGATGGTCACCCGGTCCTCGAAATACAGGGTCGCATGCTCGCCGAGGTGCAGCTGCCGGGCGCGCTTGTGCTCCAGCACCCGCGCGCGGAAGGCCGCGCGCTGCTTGGCGTACTGTTCCAGGGACATCAGGTCTTCGCGGGCCAACGCTCTCATGGTTGCACTCATCTCTGTCTCTTTCAGATCCCGTAAGCGTGGCGCAGCAGTGCGAAGGGACTCTCCGGCTGCCGCTTCTCCCTCAGGCCGTTCTCGATCTGGTGCCCGGCCATGGGGCAGTCGCTCACGTAGTGGTCGCAGCCCGACTGCTCCACGCGGCTCACCACCGGCCCGGCGATCTTCATCGAGATCCTGTGATACTCGGACTTCACGGCGTAGGTGCCGTCATGCCCCGAGCAGCGCTCGATGACGTCGATAGTCGTCCCGGGCACCAGCTGCAGGACGTCGCGGGTCTTCAGGCCGATGTTCTGCACACGCTGGTGACACGGGACATGGTAGGAAACCTTGCCCAGGCCGTTCCTGAAATCGGTCTTAAGCGCCCCCGCCTTGTGGCGGAGCATGAGATATTCGAAGGGATCGTACATCGCCTTCTTCACCTTCAGGGCCAGCGCATCTTCGGGGAACAGCAGCGGGATCTCCTGCTTGAACATCAGCACGCAGGAGGGGATCGGCGCGACGATGTCGTAACCCTCATCCACCATTCGCGCGAGCCTCGGCAAATTGAAGTCCTTGAGTCTCCCGACCGTCTCCAGGTCGCCGAGTTCGAGCTTGGGCATGCCGCAGCAGCGTTCCTGCGGCACCAGCGTCACCGGTATCTCGTTGTGTTCGAACACCGCCACGAGGTCCTCCACCGCCGAGGGCTCGTTGCGATTGCCGTAACAGGTGACGAACAGCGCCACCTTGCCACGGGTCTGATCGGTGGGCGTCGCCGTGATTTCGCCTCGGGCGCGCCCCGCCACCCGCTTGCGCGCGGTGCGGCTGTGGTACTCCGGCAGCACCGCCTCGGCGTGGACGCCGAGCGCGCGATCCATCAACTTGCGCACCGGCGGCATCCTGTTGGCGGCGTTGACGACCTGCGCGACGACCGGTATGCCGGCAAGGGAACCGACGAGATCGGTGGAAGTGAGCATGCGATCGCGGAAACTCGTCTTGCCCTGTCTGAACTTCTGCGCCTTGGCGCGCAGCATCAGGTGCGGAAAATCCACGTTCCATTCGTGCGGTGGAACGTAGGGGCACTTGGTCATGTAGCACAGGTCGCAGAGGTAACAGTGGTCCACGACCTTGATGTAATCCTCCTTGGCTACCCCGTCGACCTCCATCGTGGAGGACTCATCGACGAGATCGAACAGGGTCGGGAAGGCGTGGCAAAGGCTCACGCAGCGGCGGCAGCCGTGGCAGATGTCGTAGACGCGCGCGAGCTCCGTCTCCAGTGCGGACGCATCCCAGAATTCCGCCTCGCGCCAGGGCACCGTGTGCCGCGTCGGCGCCTGGAGGCTTCCCTCGCGCGAACCTTCTTTTCCTGCTGCCATGCTCCCCCCTCAAACGGCCACGGCACCTGGTGCCTTCGAGTCCCGAAAAACCGCAGAGCCGGCGCTGGGCCGGCTCTGTCTTTCACACGCGGACGTGATCAGCCCAGGGAATCCAGCGCCTTCTGGAAACGGTTGGCGTGAGAGCGCTCCGCCTTGGCCAGGGTCTCGAACCAGTCGGCGATCTCCGAGAACCCCTCCTCACGGGCGGTCTTCGCCATGCCCGGGTACATGTCGGAGTACTCGTGGGTCTCGCCCGCGATCGCCGCCTTCAGGTTGTTGGCCGTGCTGCCGATGGGAAGCCCGGTGGCCGGGTCGCCGACCTGCTCGAGATACTCGAGGTGTCCGTGCGCATGGCCGGTCTCACCCTCCGCCGTGGAGCGGAACACCGCGGAGACGTCGTTGTAGCCTTCCACGTCGGCCTTCTGGGCGAAGTACAGATAACGCCGGTTGGCCTGCGACTCCCCGGCGAATGCGTACTTCAGGTTCTCTTCGGTCTTGCTGCCTTTCAATGCTGCCATTTGAACCTCCTCTTTGACTGCCTCGATGGGTCTGTACGTAAAGGTGGTTTGATCCAACCTTGGACTTGGTCTAATGGAGTTTAACCGATGCTCCCAGACTGTCAACATTCCGCGCGACCGTCATTGTCAGCGGTCAATTTGACCCCGATCCCGACACTGGGCTAACGTTGCGCCCGCACGGGATGGGACGGGAGCGGCGGGAAGGTGACCAAGAAACGCGAAGGCGTCGATTTCGAGAAATCCATCGCCGAACTCGAGGCGCTCGTGGAGCGCATGGAGAGCGGGGACCTAACACTCGAGCAATCGCTAAAGGATTTCGAGCGCGGTGTCGCCCTCACCCGCTCCTGTCAGAAGGCGCTCACCGACGCGGAGCAAAAGGTGAAGATACTCCTGTCCCGCGACGGCGAGGCCGGACTGCGGGACTTCGAGGCCGCCAGTCCCGACACCGACGACAAGAACGAATAGCATCCCCATGTCCTTCGATGCCACCGTGCGCGCCCTGCAGGCGCGCAGCGAAACCGCGCTTGATCGCTGTTTGCCCCCGACCACCCTGCCGCCCACCCAGCTGCACGAGGCGATGCGCTATTCCGTGCTGGGCGGCGGGAAGCGCGTTCGGCCCCTGCTGGTCTATCTCGCCGGGGAAGCCGTGGGCGCGGAGCTGGAGGCCCTGGACGCACCGGCCGTCGCGGTGGAGCTCATCCACGCCTACTCCCTCGTGCACGACGACCTGCCGTCCATGGACAATGACGATCTGCGGCGCGGACGCCCGACCTGCCACCGCGTCTTCGGCGAGGCGATGGCCATACTGGCCGGCGACGCGCTGCAGGCGCACGCGCTGCACGTGATCACGCAGGCGAGCGCGGGCGGCCTCACCCCCGCGCAGCGCCTGGCCATGGTCGATACGCTGGCCGGCGCCAGCGGCTCCCTCGGCATGGCCGGCGGACAGGCCCTCGACCTCGCCGCTGTCGGCCGCCGCCTCACGCTCGAGGAGCTGGAGAGCATGCACCTGCAGAAGACCGGGGCCCTCATCCGCGCCAGCGTTCGCCTTGGGGCACTGGCCTCCGCCTCGGTCACCGAGGTGACGCTCGCCCGGCTGGACGACTATGCGCGCTGCGTTGGTCTCGCCTTCCAGGTTCAGGACGACATACTCGACATCGAGGGAGCGACCGAGACCATCGGCAAGCCGCAGGGCTCGGACGCCGCCCGCAACAAACCGACCTATCCGAACCTGCTCGGCCTCGAAGGGGCCAAGGCCGTTGCAGAACGCCTGTACAAGGACGCCATCGCCGCCATCGAGATACTCGGCGCGCAGGGCGAGAATCTGCGGGCGATGGCCGATTACATCGTCCGCCGCGACCGCTGATGGCCGCGCTGGAGAAACTCCTCTAGAATCCGGTCCAACCAGGAATCGACGTTGAACTTCGTGCCGCGCGCGCCCATCTGAACATTTGGACATCCGCCTGCGTCAGCGGGAATCCCGCGGAGAGGAGCAAGCCTGATGAACAAGCCCGTCGGCATCGCCGGGACCATTCCCGATACGCAGTCCACGGAGGACCTGCGCCGCATATCCATCGATCGCGTCGGCATCAAGGACATCCGTCATCCGGTCGTCGTGCGCGACCGATCGGGGCGGGAGCAGCACACCGTCGCCAAGTTCAACATGTATGTCGGCCTGCCCCACAACTTCAAGGGCACGCACATGTCGCGCTTCGTGGAGATCCTCAACGAGCACGAGTACGAGATCTCGGTGGAAAGCTTCATGCGCATGGTCAACGAGACGGCCGGCCGCCTGGACGCCCGCGACAGCCACGTCGAGATGACCTTTCCGTATTTCGTCCAGAAGGCCGCGCCGGTATCTCGGGTCAAGAGCCTGATGGATTACGACGTGACCTTCGTCGGCGAGGTAAAGAGCGGCCGCTCCGAGATCTGGGTGAAGGTGCTGGTGCCAATCACCTCCCTGTGTCCGTGCTCGAAGAGCATTTCCGACTACGGCGCGCACAACCAGCGCTCGCACGTGACCGTCTGCGTGCGGATCCGCGAGTTCCTGTGGATCGAGGAGCTCATCGACATGGTCGAGAAGATCGCGTCGTGCGAGCTGTACGGGCTGCTCAAGCGCCCGGACGAGAAGTACGTGACCGAGCGCGCCTACGACAACCCGAAGTTCGTCGAGGACATCGTGCGCGACGTCGCGGTGCAGCTCAACGGCGACGATCGCATCGCCGCCTACGTGGTGGAGTCCGAGAACTTCGAATCCATCCACAACCATTCCGCCTACGCGATGATCACGCGGGACAAGGATGCCGCGCCGCCCCCCGGTCGGGCCAAGCGTCAGGACTAGGGCTGCCCATGCGCGCCCTCCAGTGCCGCAGATCCGCCCTGCCGGGATCTTGACGCCCGGCGGGTCGCGTCCCGAGCGGCACCGCTAACCAATTGTATCGCTGGTTCTTTTGCAGCCTGGCACAACCGATGCAACGCCAAGGCCGTGTAACATCAGTCTAGTGACTGTTGCACTCCTCCCTTGGGTCTTGCAGGGCGCCTCGGGCGCCCTGATTTTTCCGTAAGGCTCCGTTCAGCCACGGCATTGGATTATATTTGGCCTGATCTGATCGCGTCGCCGCCCCCACCCCCATTCAAGGACGCTCGAGGTACATATCGATGAAGCCCGGGTCCCGGTCGCTGCCTTTCTGGGTGCCGTTGGCGCTGGTGGGCGCACTCTGGAGCACGGCATCGGCCGTGGCCGGCGAGGTCGACATGCGCGATTACATCATGCTCGATGAGGGCATGACCGAGGCCGAGGTGTTGTATCGCCTGGGTCCCTACGACTACGAAACGGTGTATTCGGATTACTATCACCTTCCGATCCGCAAGCGCTGGGCCTACCTTCCGGCGTATGGAAAGCGGGGATGGGTGACCGAGATCACCTTCGATCACCGGGGACGAATCCAGCAGATAGAGCGTTACCGGCCCTGAGTCGCCAACGGCGCGCTCAGCGACCGTCGTCGGCGCGCTTCGACTCTTCCCAGAGCGCCTCCATCTCCGAGGCGGTCGCCTCGGCAACCGCCTTGCCCTGCGCGGCAAGACTCTTCTCGATGTGAACGAATCGCCGCTCGAAGCGGGCGTTCGCCCCGCGCAGGGCCTGTTCCGGATCGACGTCCAGGTGCCGGGCGAGGTTGACGCAGGCGAAAAGCAGGTCGCCGACCTCGGCTGCACGGCGCTCCGGCCCCTGCGCGAGACTATCGCGCACCTCGCCCAGCTCCTCCAGGATCTTGTCGAACACCGGCCCCGCATCCGGCCAGTCGAAGCCGACCTGCGCGGCCCGCCGCTGCAGCTTGGCCGCGCGGGTGACGGCCGGCAGGCTGAGGGCGATGCCGGCGAGCGTACCGGCGGCGGCGTTCCCGGCGCGGCGTTCGCGCGCCTTGATCGCCTCCCACAGCCGCGCCTGTTCTCTGGCGTCCCCGACCGCGGCGCCGGCAAACACGTGCGGGTGCCGGGCCACGAGCTTCTCGCATATCGCCCCGGCCACCGATTCGAAATCGAACCAGCCGCGCTCCTTGGCCATCCGCGCGTAGAACACGATCTGAAACAGCAGATCGCCCAGCTCGGCGGCCAGGGCGTCGTAGCGCCCGCTCTCGATGACCTCGGCGACCTCGTAAGCCTCCTCCAGCGTGTGCGGCACGATGCTGTCGAAGGTCTGCTGGCGATCCCAGGGGCAGCCGGATTCGGGATCCCGCAGGCGGTCCATGATCTCCAACAGTCGTTCGATGCTCGTCATTGGCAGGACCCTGTTCATCAACGCGCGCCGGCCGTCCCCGCGCCGACGTCACCCCGGTTGATCTTATCCGCTAATTCGCATGTAGAATGAACGGCATGCGGGAAATTCGGTCGGAATTGGACAATATCCCCTCGTGAGCGTCATGTCGCCCCTCATCCTGAGACTCGACATATCGGGCACTCCCATCACCTGGATCCCTTGGGAGGATGCGGTGTGCCTGTACAGCCGGGAGATGATCGCCTGGACCGCCGGGGAGAGCGTGTTCACCTTTCACGGCGGTATCTCGCGGCAAACCGGCGCCCCGTCGCTGGTGACGGTCAATTCGATCATCGCCGTGAAGCGTTCCGACCGTCACGGTTACCAGCGCCGGGGTATACCGCCACTGAACAATCGCGAGCTGTTCCTCCGTGACGGCAGCCTTTGCATGTACTGCGGCGATGAATTCCACGACAGCCAGCTCACCCGCGACCACGTCATCCCGCTTTCACGTGGCGGCCGGGACTGTTGGTCCAACGTGGTGGCCGCGTGCAAGTGGTGCAACGCACGCAAGGGGAACCGCCTGCCGGAGGAGGCGGGCGTGAGCCTGCTGGCGATTCCCTACGTGCCCAACTGGGCGGAGTTCCTGGCACTGAGCAATCGACGGATCCTCGCCGATCAGATGGAATTCCTGAAGTCGCAGTTCAAGCAGAAGAGCCGCCTGCTCAGCTTCCAGTAGCGTCGCTCCGAGGCAGGCGAGCTCGCATCGCGCGCACCCGGCCGGCGCCCGCGGCGGGTCCGGTTGCCGGCCACGGCCCAAGGCGACGGGCGGTCGCGCTCCGCGCGGGAAACGCCCCGTATTCCGGTTACAATCCCCCCATGCGCACGTCCAACACCTCAACGCGTCTGCGGGAGCGGCCGTGAGCCGGGCCTTCGTCAAGGAACCCGACGGCGACTCCGCGGACACCGATCTGCCGGAGCGGCCGCTGAGCGAACATCCGCTCTACGTCACGCCCCGCGGCCTGCGCAAGCTGCAGCAGGAGCTGCACGAACTGCGCGAGCAGCTACGCGGCCTTCGGGACAGCGCAGAGGACATAACCGTCATGGCTGAACTGAAGCGCGTCGAGCGCGACGAGCGCTACCTCGAGCAATGTGTGCAGAACGCGATCGTGGTCGCGCCGCCGGCGTCCCTCGACGAGATCCGCTTCGGGGCCGCCGTCGATCTCCTCGATGAGGACGGCCATCGGCACCATGTCGTGATCGTCGGCGAACAGGAGGCCTGTGCGCCCACCGGACTGATCAGCTGGGTGTCGCCGCTCGCGCGCTCGCTCATCGGGCGTCGCGTGGGCGACATCGTCACCTGGGAAAGACCGGCCGGGAACGTCGAACTGGAGATTACCGGCATCAGCTATCCCGATCTCAGCTAACCCTCGGAACTTACGACCCTCCGAGAATTTGAATCACGTTCTTCCGATGGCGCCCCTCTCACACAGCCGCTGGCGACAGAGCGAGCGCATGCGCGCGGTGCAGGCCCCCATCATTCCAACGGTGGGAAGGTGGATCCACGATCACCCCGGCACGCTTTCGCTCGCGCAGGGCGTGGTCTTCTACCCGCCCCCGCCGGAGGCGATTCGAGCCGCGGAGCATTACCTGCGGCATGGCAATCACAAGTACGGCGCCGTGCAGGGCACCTCGAGTCTGCGCGCCGCGATTGCTGCCAAGCTGAAGCGCGAGAACGGCATGTACGTCGACGCCGACGGCGGACGCATCGTCGTCACGGCCGGCGGCAACATGGCCTTTCTGAATGCCATGTTCGCGATCTGCGATGCTGGCGACGAGGTCGTGTTGCCCCTGCCGTACTATTTCAACCACGAGATGGCGGTACGCATGGTCGGCGCCCGGCCGGTGCCGGTGCCGACGGCCTCGGATCTCAACCTCGATCTACAGGCCCTGCGCGAGGCGATTACGCCCCGCACGCGCGCCGTCGTCACCGTCTCGCCGAACAACCCCACGGGCATGGTGTATTCCCGGGAACAACTGAGCACCGTGAATGAGATGTGCCGGGAGATGGGAATCTATCACGTCAGCGACGAGGCCTACGAGCATTTCACCTATGCTGGCAGCACGCACTTCTCCCCCGGTTCGCTGCCGGAGAGCGCGCTGCATACCATTTCCATCTATTCGCTGTCGAAGAGTTTCGGCTTCGCCGCCTGGCGCATCGGATACATGGTGTTGCCGGAGCATCTTTACGGCGCCGTCATGAAGGCGCAGGACACCAACCTCATCTGCGCGAACCTGCTCGCGCAGGAGGCCGCTGCCGCCGTCATCGAAACCGGCACTCGCTACCGGGAGGATATGCGCCGCAGGCTGAGCGGCGTTCGCGAGGTGGTGATGGAGGAACTCTCGGCGCTGGGGGATGCCTGCCGGCTTTCGTCGTCGACTGGCGCCTTCTACCTGTTCGCGCGGCTCGACACGGAGATGGACCCGCTGGTGCTCACTCAGCGGCTCATCCGCGAGCACCGCGTGGCGGTATTGCCCGGGACCGCCTTCGGCATCGACGAGGGCTGCACGATACGGGTGTCCTACGGCGCCCTGGATCCCGAAACCGCCATCGCCGGGGTCAAGCGGCTCGCCAACGGGATTCGGGCCGCGCTCCATGAGGGCGGGTGAACTCGCTGCCGCGAGGGCAATCTGAAATTTCGAAACCAACGAACACCGAGGAGGCAAACCCGTGCGCGTGAACGTCCTGCTTGCCCTGACCCTGCTCATGCCGGCATCGATCTCGAACGCGGCCGACATCGAGGAACACTACGTCATCTGGGGATTGGGCCAGAACTCCTGCAACAGCTACAACCAGGCTCGTGCCGCCGGCGACTTCGAGCACTACCGGGGCTATGTGACCGGCTACCTCACGGCGTACAACGCCTTCATGCCGGAGACCTACAACATCGTTCCGGACATGGATACGAACGCGGTGATCGCATGGCTGGATGCACACTGCGCCGACAGCCAGACGATGAGCTTCGCAGACGCGTTGCACGCTCTGGTCGATGAAATGCACGAGAAGCGACAGAAGGCCAGCCCCGCAAACGGCGCCCGGTGGCCCTGAACCTCCCTGAACGCGGAGTGCCGAATGCGGCCGGTCTGGCCGCCGCCCTGCGCGCCTGCCTTCGCGCTGCGCCGGACTGCACGCCGTCGAGCCCCGCACCGACCCTGCGTCCGGCCGCGGTGCTCATACCGATCGTGAGCCGGTGCGACGGAAACGCCGTGCTGTTCACGCGCCGTGCCCCAACCCTGACCCATCACGCCGGCCAGATCTGCTTCCCGGGCGGCACCGTCAGCGCCAAGGACGCAACGTACGCGCAGGCCGCCCTGCGCGAACTGGAGGAAGAGACCGGGATCGCCCGGCGCCACGTGCACCTCGCCGGTGCACTGCCTGCGCTCGACACCCGCACGGGATTCAGCGTCGTGCCCGTGGTCGGTGTGATCGAGGACGGTTTCCGGCTGGTGTTGCAGGAGACCGAAGTGGCCTCGGTTTTCGAGATCCCTTTGCCGTACGTCCTCGATCGTCGAAATTACCAGTTGCGGCCCATGCCTGATCGCGATCAAACTCGCGTTTTTGACATCATTCAGTATGGTAATGATCTCATCTGGGGAGCGACTGCGAGGATGCTCGTCAATCTCGTCGCGATCCTGAACAATGTTGCCCCCGATCTGCACAAATCGCTACGCGCGACAGGGGGAAATTGCGATTTCTGAAAAAATGGTTCATCATTATTCACTAAAGGTCGAAAGACCTTGGGGCCCTTCGTGATAAGTGAAAAACAGGAGATAACATCATGCAGATGAAGTTCGTTAAAGTTTCCGCACTGGCCATGATCCTCGCGATGGCAGCCGGCTGCCAGCAGATCACTCGGGAAGAGTTCGAGGCCGTGAAATCGACGGCCGACACTGCGCTGAGCGAGGCACGTGCGGCCAAGTCTGCTGCTGATGCTGCTGCCTCCGCGGCCAGCGCGGCTCAGGCGTCTGCGGACGAGGCCAAGCGTGCGGCGGACGAGGCCAACGCCTGCTGCAAGGCCAACAGCGACAAGATCGATCAGCTGTGGAACCGCATCATGCGCAAGTAATTGCGCCTGAGACGAAAGCAGTCACTTAATCTGTAGATGTGTCCCCGGTGATCGCCTGGTCACCGGGGATTTTTTTCGGCGCATGCCAGCCGCAGCGGCGCATCCCGCCGGGGCGGATGGCGTTTCACCACACCTGGCCGGCGCCCGTGGCCTGATCCTGATCGCCGGCAATCTCCGCGGTGCGCTGCCCCGCCGGCTGATAGAACCACTGGCCGATGCCGACTGGAATTCCGTTGCGCATGCCGAGGGCGCTACGCACCTGATTCCAGTCCACCTCCGATCCGGATTCGCCAATCACCTTGATAAGTTGGGTGACGACGTTGTCGTACTGATCGTGCGCGGCTGTCGGATCCTCCTCGAGATGGGGATGTGCCTCCATGTACAGCGCGCCATTAAGGCGGCCGAGCTTGATGGGCTGATTGATGATACGCACCGGCGTGCCCACTTCGACCTGATGGAACAACGACTCGATGTCCTTGGGATACATACGGATGCACCCGTGCGTCACCCGCATCCCTATGCCCTCGACCTTCGCCACGTCGGTGCCATGGATGTAATACTTCGGGAGGCCGAGCTGGAGCTTGAATAGACCCATCGGATTGTTCGGGCCGGGGGGAACCACCGCCGGCAGCACCTCGCCCCAGTCGCGCAGATGCTCTGCTCGGATGGATGCCGGCGGCACCCAGGTCGGGTTTGCGATCTTTTTGACGACCTTGGTGACCCCGTGGGGCGTCGTCCAGTCCTCGCGCCCGATGCTGACGGGATGCGTGACGACCACCTGTGGCTGACCGTCCGGCCGCTTGGGGTAGTAGTACAGACGCATCTCGGGCACGTTGATGACGATCCCTTCGCGCGGGCTATCGGGCAGCACGTACTGGCTCGGGACAACGACTTCCGCGAAGGTGTTGTGGGCGATCATGTCCACGCCCGGGTTCGCGATCTTCAGTTCCTGATAACCCTGGTCGTAGGCCATCGCGACGTCCACGGCACGCGCGTTCGGCGGCACGGTGGCCATGTTGAGGGCGCCGACGACGTTGTCGCCGTTGGCGGGCAGCACGAACGTCTCCGCGGCAACGGAGAAGCTGGCAAACAACATCACGGCGGTGCTCATTCGGCGCCGCCTGCGCACACCTCGATCCTCAAAGGCAAAGTTCTCGGTCCTGCTGATGGTCATGCTGGTTCCTCGTCGTGCCCCGGTGCAGTCAATCAAAAATTCGACCGGTCGAATCCGTCGGCGTTCTCAGTTCTCGTTCGCCGGGCGCGATCATGCCGCATTTGGCGGATGAAAACCAGTTTCGACACAAAGGCTTAGGGAAGCTCTGCAAGAGGCAGAGCCTACAGCGGTGCATGGATGCACCGCCATCTTCGATGGCCGCAGGCCGTTGAAAATGAAGGTCGGCAAGAATCACACTTCCTGCCGACCGTGCTTCGGGAAGTTCAGGGTGGACTTCTTCGGGGCCTCCTTACGGGCTCGATGGTCCCTGGCCACGCAACCTGCCCGTCGCCGTGCCCAGCCATGCCCAGCCCGCGCAAAGCAACAACCCGCCGACCGGAGTCAGCAATCCCCACCATCTCGCGCCCGTCAGCACGAGCAGGTACAGGCTGCCGCTGAACAGCAGCGTGCCCCCGGCCAGCAACCACCCCGAGCGCTGTACGGAGACCTGGATGACTGGCGGAACCGGCCACGCGCCGATGCCGAGCAGCGCGAGCGCGTGCAGAAAGTGGTACAGGGCCGCGGTGCGAAACGTAGCCATCGCATTCGCGTCGACGCGGGACTCCAGGGCGTGCGCGCCGAAGGCGCCGGCGACGACGGCCAGCAGTGCCGACCAGGCCCCGATCCGCAGAAAGATCCAGTTTCTCACGCCGCGTTCCATTTCACGCCGTCGAGACTACCCCGACCTTCACCGAAGTTCGAGCCCCGCTGCGATATCATTCCACCGATGGGCATGATGCGGCAGCTGGCGGCCAGTCTACTCACCGCCGCGACACTCCTTCCCGGCGCCGGCCTCGCGCGGCAGATTGGCACAACGACGGAGATCTCCGCGCGTTATCGTACCGGCGACAGCTTCATGGGCATCCGCCTGCTCGGGACGGTGCGCCTTTCCAACGACCCTGTGGACGGTCACGCCGTCACTGGCCTTTCGGGCCTGGCATGGGACGAGGACGAGCAGCTGCTCTACGCGGTTTCCGACCGAGGATATCTGCTTCACCTGCAACCCCAGTTCGACAAGGAGCGCCTCGTCGGCGTCGATCTCACCGCTGCCCACAGCCTCCGCAGCAGGACACAGAACCGTCTGGCGCACTATTTGGGCGACGCCGAAGGGCTGGCCATAGTCAACGGCAGCAACGGCGTGGAGGGCGACGCAGAGTTGCTGATCTCCTTCGAGGGCACGCCTCGGGTGGATCGCTATCGCCCCGACGGCCGTTGGGTCGCGAGCGTGCCCATACCCGCGATGCTCAGCGACGGCTCGCGGTACGTCTGCCGCAACTGCCAGCTGGAGGCCGTCGCGCTCGATCCGCTCCTCGGTCTGATGCTGGCCCCGCAACGCCCGCTCAGCGGCGAGCCCCGCAACCTCCACTCCGTCTACGACGAGAGCTCCCGGGCATGGAGCTTCCCGTCCATCGCGGAAAGTCACTGTTCGCTGGTGGATCTGGCCGGCACGCCTCAGGGCGGGCTGCTGGTACTCGAACGCCGCTACCGGAATGTGTTCTCTCCGGTGGTCTTCGCCATTCGTCGCCTGCGCGCGGACCCCGCGCGCCAGCCAAACGGCGGCGCCGTGACCGTCGAAGACGTGGCGATCCTCGACAACACGCAGGGATGGTCGGTCGACAATTTCGAGGGACTCGCCCACCACCGCGACAACCGCTACTTCATGGTCAGCGACGACAACAACAGCGCGCTGCAGAGCACGCTGCTGGTCTACTTCGAAATCGAGGAAGGGGGGCAGGACCCGGAAGCCCGCCCCGGCGACGCCATGTAATCAGGGTCCGTTGCGGAAGACGAAATAAACCGCCGCCATGATGCACAACGACGCCCACAGGTAGTCGAGTTTGAGCGGCTGCCGCATGTACACGAGCGCAAACGGCACGAACACGGCGAGAGTGATCGCCTCCTGCATGATCTTCAGCTGCGCGAGCGAGAACTGCGTGTAGCCGATACGGTTCGCAGGGACCTGAAGCAGGTACTCGAACAGCGCGATGCCCCAGCTGATCAGCGCGGCGACGTACCAGGGCCTGCTGCCGAGATTGCGCAGATGCGCGTACCAGGCGAAAGTCATGAAAACGTTGGACAGCACCAGCAGACCGGCGGTTTGCAGCGCGACGGGCATGATTGCTCCTGGAGGGTATCGTCAGCGTTCGAGCAGGCGCGGCATCAGTTCCACCAGGTTGCACGGACGCGTGCGGTAATCGAGCTGATCGCGGATGAGCCGATCCCACGCCGTACGGCATGCGCCGGGCGACCCGGGCAGGCAGAATACATAGCGGCCGTTGGCCACGCCGGCGATGGCGCGGGATTGTAGGGTCGAGGTCTTTATCTCCTCGTAGGACAGCACACGGAACATCTCCCCGAAGCCGTCGAGCTCCTTGTCGAACAGTACGCGCACGGCCTCCGGCGTGCCGTCGCGGCCGGTGACGCCGGTGCCGCCCGTGGTCAGCACGACCTGCAGTTCCGGTTCGATCAGCCAGTTCGAGACGATCGCCCGGATCGCGTACACGTCGTCCCGGCAGATGCGACGGCCAGCGAGGCGATGGCCCGCCGACTCCAGCCGCTCCACCAGCGTGTCGCCGGACTTGTCGTTGTTCAGGCCTCGGGTGTCGGAGACGGTCAGCACGCCGATGCCCAAGGGCACGAACTGACGTTCACTGCGGTGCTCCATCGTGCTGCTCGCGCCTGCGGTGGTCGAATCGATCTGCGTTATCATATCACCGCAGACGCCTCCGGCAGCGACGGCAACCATGCCCCTCGAATCCGACGAAGACCTTCGCCTCGACAAATGGCTGTGGGTGGCGCGCTTCTTCAAGACGCGCGGACTGGCGCAAGAGGCGATCAAGGGCGGCAAAGTCGAGATCAACGGCGAGAGGCCCAAGCCCGCGCGGCAGGTGCGAATCGGCGACACGCTGCGCGTACGCCGCGGCCAGTTCGAAACCGTCGTCCGGGTCGTGGCGCTGTCGCGCCAGCGCGGACCCGCGAGCGTGGCGGCGGCGCTCTACGAGGAGAGCGCGGAAAGCATCGAGGGCAGACGGGCCCTGGCGCGCGAGTTACGATTGACGGCGGCGAGCGCGCCACGATTCGCGGGCCGGCCGAGCAAGCGCGACCGCCGCCATATCGTGCGCTTCACCCGCAAACGCGGCGACTGAGCTCCCGCGGCCACACCTCGCACCGTCGCGCTCGAGGCGACGCGCGGCATCGATTTGCACAGCCGCACGGTTGCATTTCGCGGATGAATACCCGATAACTGGCGCGCCACAGCCGGCTCGAGCACGGACCATGTCCCCCCACGATTCGATCGCCGCCATCGCGGCGAATGTTGAACAGGTGATACGCGGCCAGCGCTCGGCAATACGGCTGCTGCTCGCCGCGTTCACGAGCGGCGGACACGTGCTGATCGAAGACTACCCCGGAACCGGCAAGACAACCCTGGCCAAGGCGCTGGCCCGATCGGTCGATGCGCCGTTTCAGCGCATCCAGTTCACCCCGGACCTGCTGCCCTCCGACATACTCGGCGCCGCGATCTACGATCCCCGCGACCAGAGCTTCCGGCTGCACCGGGGACCGATCTTCACCACTGTGCTGCTCGCCGACGAGATCAACCGCGCCTCCCCGCGCACCCAATCGGCGCTGCTCGAGGCCATGGCGGAGTCGCAGGTCAGCCTTGAAGGGGAAACGCATCGGCTCGACGAGCTGTTTTTCGTCATCGCCACCCAGAACCCGGTCGAGACGCACGGCACCTACCCCTTGCCGGAGGCGCAACTCGATCGGTTCGCGCTGCGGCTGCAGCTGGGATACGTGACGCCGGCGCAGGAGATCGAGATCCTCGATGCGCACCGGGATCATCCACCGCTGGAGGACCTGCGCACCGTGGCGACCGTGGACGACGTACATGCCATGCGCCGCGCGGTGACGGCGGTGCGGGTGAGCGAGGAGATCAAGCGTTACATCGTAGACATAGTCGCGGCCACGCGCTCGGCCCCGGGCGTTCGCCTTGGCGCCAGTCCGCGGGCCTCGATCACGCTCCTCAAGGCCTCGCAGGCACTGGCGCTCGCCGACGGAATGGATTACGTATCTCCCGATTACGTCCAGGAACTGGCGATACCGGTGCTGGCCCACCGGATCGGCCTGGAGACCGAGGCCCGGTTCGGCGGGCTCTCGGCCGCGCAGGTCGTCGAGGGCATCCTGCGGCGGCTGCCGGTGCCGCGCTAGACGCGATCGCGCATGTGGCGCGCCGCTCAGATGCTGGTACTGCGCTGGGGAGCGCACACGGGCCGGTCGCTGCGCCTACGATTCACGCCCGCGGGTCGCGCCGTTCTGGCCGCGGCAATCGTCGCCACCGCGTTCGGGATCGACGTTGCGCGCACGCGCGCGCTGCAAGTCGCCGCCGCGGCGACGGGGCTGCTGCTGGTGTCGGCGGTCTTCCTCCTGCGCCGGCGCCCGCCCGTCCGCTGCACGCGCGAGCTGCCGCGCTACGGCACGGTCGGCATGCCGCTTGCGTACACGCTCCGGATCACGAATCTATCGGGCTCCCGATCGCTGGCGGATTTCGAGCTCGTCGACGAGCTGGCCGGATCGTGGCCGACGCGCGAAGAGTACGCACGTTTCGCCGAGCCGGATCGGCTCGACGGACGACTGGAGCGCTGGCTGGGGTTCCGGCGCTGGCTCAGGCTGGCGCTCACGCGCCGTGGCGGGATCATCCCGGCGCGGCACGCACATGCGCTGCCGCCGGGTGCCACCGCCTCGGTCGAGATGACGCTGCAGCCGTTGCGCCGGGGCTATCTGCACTTCGGCCGCGCCGGCCTGTGCATCCCCGACCCGCTGGAGCTCGTCAATTCCCTGCAATACTGCGGCGCGCCGGACCGGCTGCTCATCCTGCCGCGCAGGTATGCGGTGCCGCGGCTCGACGCGGTCATGTCCCGGCGGCACCAGCCCGGCCGGCTGCCTCGCGCCAGCAGCGTCGGCGATTCCCAGGAGTTCCTCGCGCTGCGGGAGTACACACGCGGCGACCCCCTGCGCCACATCCACTGGCGCAGCTGGGCGCGGACCGGCACTCCCATCGTCAAGCAGTTCGAGGACGAGTACCTGAGCCGGCTGGCGTTGATACTCGACACCTGCACGCCGCCCGGCCTGCCGCTCGAGGCGGCGCTGTCCATAGGCGCGTCGTATCTGACCGGGGATCATCCCGCTGACATGGTCATCGACCTGATGCTCATGGGTCCGCGCCTGTTCGAGAGTTCCTCGGGCCGTGGTCTCGGGACGGTCGACGCCCAGCTGGCGTTGCTGGCCTGCGCCGAACCGGCGCCTCCCGGGGAGTTTCATCGCTTCACGCACGGGGTGCTGGCTCTGCTGCCGCGGATCAGCGCGGCGATCATCGTGCTGCCGCAATGGGACGAGGCGCGGCGCGCCTTTCTGCGCACGCTGCGGGCGCGCGGCATGCCCTGCCAGTGTTTCGTCACCTCGCACGGGACGCCATCGGCGCCGGTTACGGCCGCCGATGGCGTGCTCGCGGTACGGCCGGAGTCCATAGCCGAGGACCTCGCCCGTCACCGCGCGCGCATGTCATCCGTCGCACCGGCCATGGCCGTGCGCGCATGAACGAGAGGCCATTGATCCTCGCCGCCGCCCTCCTCCTCTGGGGCTGGCAGGGCGGACATTTCTACGTTGCGGTGCCGCTCGCCCTGGTGCTGGAGGCGGCGCCGTTCGTGCACCGCCGCCTCGAGCTGCGCGAGGCCGATTTCCAGCGCATTGCCGACGTGACCAGCGTGCTGTTCCTGGCACTGGTGTTCATCGGCTTCAGCGATGACGCGGTGGGCGGCATCTACCGCATCCTCGAGTGGATGCCGGCCGTGCTCGCGCCCCTGCTCATCGCGCAACGCTACAGCACGGACGGTGGCGTACCGCTCTCGGCGCTGTTCGCTAGCCTGCGCCGCACCGGCGGGACCGTCCTGGAGCACGTTCCGAGGCTTGCCGACCTCACCCGGCCCTATGTCATCGTCTGTCTGATCGCCGCCAGCGTCGGTCCGACAGCCAACGATGGATTCATGCTCGCCGCCTACACGCTGCTGGTGGCCATGCTCGCGCCGCCACGGGGGTCGCGGAGGCGCCTGCTGCCGTGGGCACTGTGCGTGCTGACCGCCCTGGGCGCGGGACTGGTCACGCGCTCGGCGCTCTATCGGCTGCAGGACCGCGTGGAGACGTGGGTGATGCGATGGATGCAGGATTCCTTGGTTGCGTCGGTATCGCCCAACCAGGCGTTCACGGCGATCGGCATGATCGGGCGGCTGAAGTTCTCCGATCGCGTCCGCCTGCGGGTCAGGACCGACGCCGAGCTGACCGGGCCGCTGCTGCTGCGCGAATCGACCTACGAGGAGTTTCGCCACGGGACGTGGCGCAACGCGGACAGCACGATGTCGGCCATCGATCCCTATGGGGACGGCCACCGCTGGCGCCTGGCCGACGCGCCCACGCGCACCTTGCGTGCCGTGGTCACCGCGCCCGTGAACAATGACCCGGAGGTGATCCCCGTACCCCAGGGCGCCTACGGACTGGCGAGCAGGGATATCCTCGGCCTGCAGCGCCACTACGGCAGCGCCCTGCTGGTCGACGCGCGGCCCGGCTATCTCAGCTACGAGGTGGAATTCGGCGCCGAGCTGCGCGGCGAGCCCGAGCCGCGCCCCGGGGACTTGGCGGTACCAGAGACATACCGATCGGCGCTGACCCGGGTGAGATCCGAGCTGGGCGCGCTGCCCGCCGATGAGGGCGGCAGAGTGAGAGCGATCGAAGGCTACTTCCAGCGGAACTTCACCTACTCGCTGGTGCAGCGCGGACGCGGGCCCTGGACACAGCCGCTCAATGAATTCCTGCTCCACCGCCGCAGCGGGCACTGCGAGTATTTCGCCACGGCCACCGCGCTGCTGCTGCGTGAGCTCGGGATCCCCGCGCGCTACGCGGTGGGCTACTCGGTCTCGGAGTACAGTCCGCTCGAGGGCAGCCATGTCGCGCGGCAGCGCGACGCGCACGCATGGGTCGTGGCGCACGTCGACGGGGCGTGGCGGGTCGTGGACACCACGCCGGCCACCTGGCGTGACGAGGAGGACGCGGAATCGGGCCCGCTGCTCGCCATCACTGACCTGAGGGCATGGCTCGGTTACCGCTGGTCGAGGGTGCGCGCCTCGGGCGCCGAATTGCGCGCGGCACTGCCCTGGCTGCTGCCGCCGCTCATCGCGCTGCTGCTGTGGCGGCTGCGCCGGACCCGCCGCATCGGTGCGCGTCGCCCCGCAAGCATGGCGGCTACGATCCCGATGCGCGGTGCGGATTCCGAATTCTATGCGCTGGTCGACCGCCTCAGCCGTCGGCACGCGCCGCCGCGCCACGGCGAGACCCTGAGGGCGTGGCTGCGCCGTTTATCGTCGGCCGATCCAGCCGATCGCGAGCGCCTGGGCGCCCTGCTGGATCTGCACAACCGCCATCGCTTCGACCCCCGCGGACTGTCGCCGTCGGAGCGCGCCCGACTGCGTCGCGCCGCCAATATCTCACCTGGCTGAGTCCCCCGCCCTCCGCGCGGCACGGCCGCCGGCTTCAACCCGCGGCAGCCCGGGCGATCGCCTGTTGCATAGCGCGTCGCTCACCGTCGGAGAGCCACGGCTCGGCGAGATGCTCGCGCGCCGTTTCCACCGGGATCAGGCCGTCCTGCACCAGTCGCGCCTTCTCTTCAACGGTCACGCCGGGCTCGGCGAGGATCTCCGCGGGGTTGATGAGGCCGGTGCCCAGCATCATCGCCACCTCGCCGGTCTGCCGGCGCAGGACCGCGTAACTTTCGCTCAGCCGCCAGTCGAGGAAACGGCGCGACACCAGATTGCGCTCGTAGACGCTGCGCACTTCGAGCTTGTAGCTGCCGAGCGTGATGGGGTTTATCGTCGCCTCGATGTTCTCCTCCAGCTGCGTGAGGCGCTCTTTGATGAGGTCGGAGAACGCCGTGTCGCCGTCGCCCCTTCCGAGCACGGTATAGATGGCCAGTATGTCGTCGATGGACAGGCTGCGGTAGGTGTCCGTGACGAATATCTGGTTGCGGCTCCTCCAGAGAGCGTCGAAGTTCGCGTAGCCGAGCAGGCGTACCAGCGCCGGGACGCGCAGCAGGTTCGGGTTGAAACCGCAGGCGCAGATGAGCTGCGCACGCTCCAGGCCCAGCTCGCGCGCCTCCTCGTCGAGCAGACGCTCCTGCTGCCCCGGCGCGGGCGGTTGCAGATGCCGGAATATCCTCGCCAACTCCGCGTCGGTTGCGTACAGCAATCGTTCGAATGGCCTCATTCCCGTTTTCCCAGCTCCTTGAGCCCCGCGCGGCCCCCGGCGCGCGGCGCAACACCCTCACCAGTATGCTAGCAGCGAACCGTCCTCGGTGCGTGATTCGAAGCGACGCAGTGGCCGATCGCCCTTTTCGACGCAGGCGCCCGAAGCGACGTCGAACACCCAGCCGTGGCGCGGGCAGATCAGTCGGTCCCCCTGCAAGGCGAGCTCGGGGATGTTCGTCACCTGGTGCGGGCAGCGGCTGTCGAGAACCCGGAACTCGAGATCGCGGCAGCTCACGAACAATTCGCGGCCGTCGCAGGCCACGCGCCGCACTCCGCGCGCGGGCAGGTCGGCGATGGCGGCCACGCGGTGCCACCGCCCGGGCTCCGCTTTCAGCGCCTCCAGGCGGAATTCCGGTATGTCCATCTCCAGCAGCAGGTCCACGGCCCAGGTGATCTTGCTCAGGCCGAGCGCGGGAAAGGCCGTCAGCAGCCCGTCGAGTATCTCGTTGGCGGTGAGCCCCGCCTGCAGGCCGCGCGCGAGGTACTGGCGGAATCCGTCGTCGGTCTGCGCCGCCACCTTGGTGATGATTGAGATCAGCGCGCGGGTCTTGGGGTCCAGGTGCGCGCCCGCCTCGCGCAGGAAGCGAAAATACGCGCGCATCGCCTCCGGACGCGCGGCGAGGAGATACTCCAGCGCCTCGCTCATGAAGCCGCCCCGCCCGCCTCCGCGGTCCGCGCCAGTTCGATGACCTTCACCGACTCCCCCCACTGCACGATATCCGGCGTCGTGACCTGCAGGAACAGCCGGTCGTAATTCGGGTGTATGAAAACCAGCACGACGATCGCCTCCTCGTCCAGCCAGAGCTTCTCGGCGGTCTTGAACCTGAAAAGACGGGAGTATTTCGCGCTGCGGTTGACGAGGAAGTTCAGCGTCAGCACGCCGTCGCCGGTCTGCGGCTTCTGCGAGCAGGCCTCCTCCGAACGGCGCCGCACGCAGGTGACGTGCACGTCCGTGATGATCTGGCCGGAATCCCTGTCGACAGGCTTCACGCGCAGATGCAGAAGATCGGCCATGTCGACCTGCCTGACGCCGAACAGGCCGAAATAGTCGGCGCCCACGACGCCGAGCAGCGCAATGACGACAACCGCGATGATCTTCCTCATGTTCCTTCCGTTGATTTCAGTCGCGCCGCAATCGATCCGCAACCGCCATCGGCGTCGGATATCGCATCACCACCCAGTAGGAGGACGCCAGGAACGTCAGCAGCGTCGCCATTTTAAGCGTATCGGCGTGGATTTGTCCGATGACTTCTGCCTCGAGAGCGACCACCACGACGAACAGCGAGAACTCGCTGATCTGGCCGAGGCGAACCCCGATCTCGAAGGACATGCCGGGTTTCTCGCCGGCCTTCGTCAGGAGCATGCGGAACACCAGCGGTTTGAGCGCCAGGCAGCACAGCGCCAGCAGTCCCCCAGTCCATGCGACTTCGACGAGCGAGGAGAGATTGAACCCCGCCCCCAGCGAGAAGAAGAACAGCACCAGGAAAAAATCGCGCAGCGGCTTCAGACTCTCGGCAATGAACTGCGACACCGGGCTCGCCGCGAGCGTCACCCCCGCCACGAAGGCGCCTATCTCCCGCGGCAGGCCCAGCCACGCGCCGAATTCGGCGATGCCCAGGCACCAGGCGATCACCAGCAGGAACAGGTATTCCTGTATGCGGTCGAAACGCGCGATGAGCCTTTCGATCAGCAATCGCTCCAGGGTCGCCGCCAGCGCACCCACGGCAATCAGCGCGCCGAGCTGCCGCGCGATGCCGCCGACGGGATCGGCCTCGCCGCCGGCGCCCTCGATGAACAGTACGATGACGATGGCGATCAGATCCTGTAGCAGCAGCACGCTGATCATGACCTGGCCCATGCGCTGTTGATGCAGCGTGGTCGTGGGCAGCAGCTTCACGCCGATGATGGTGCTGGAGAACATGAGCACGGCGCCCGCCACCAGCGCCTGGGTCGTCGTCCATCCACCGGCGCTGGCAACCGCGAAACCGATGAGCCCGAGCGCCAGGGAACTCGCCACCGTGACCCAGAGCGCCTCGCGGAACATGCGGGTCAACTGGCTGGGGGCTAGGTTGAGGCCAAGCAGGTACAACAGGAACACGATTCCGATCTCCGCGATCCCGTTCAGCCAGACGACGTCGTGGACGAATCCCAGCCCGGAGGGCCCGAGCAGCATGCCGACCAAGATATAGGCCACGATCATCGCCTGCCGCGCGTACAAAGCCAGCGTGGCGAGCGCAGAGGCGCCGACGAAGATCAGGAAGATCGCGTTGGCAATGGAGCCGTCATGCACCGATTGCGTCCCCCTGCAGTGGCGGAAAGGCTTTGCGCGGGAACCACGCGCGCCAGATCGCGGCGAGCTCGCCGGAGTCGACCACCGTTCCGATCGCCGCGTCGAGCCGACGCTTCAGATCCCGCGCTTCGGGCCGCATTGCCGCGCCCCAGCGATTGCCGGTCGCGGCCACGAACGCGATGGCGAGTTCCGGATCCTCGCTCAGGCCGCCGAACGCGGGCTCGTCGTCGACGACCGCGTCGATCCGCCGCGACCGCAGGGCGTCGATCATCTCCCGGAATACGTCGTCGGAGGTGCCGTCGAAACCCACCAGCTCGCAGCCGCTCCAGCCGCGGGCCAGATCCATGTTGGTGCTGCCGGCGATCGCGCCGACCCGTCGGCCACGTAGATCGGAGGGACAGCGCACACCCGCGCCGCGCCGGACGAGCACTGCCTCGTCGAAGATCGCATAGGGTCTGGAGAACAGAAAACTCTTCTCGCGCTCCGCCGTGATTGCGCAGCCGCACCAGATAGCGTCGGCCTCGCCCGCCTGCAGCGACGGCACAAATTCCGCCCAGCGGCGGAACTGCCACCGCAACCGCAGCCCCATGGCTCCCGCCACCGCCGCGGCAACGGCCGGCTCGTAGCCGTGCCGGCCACGATCCGCCTCGGTCCAGAACAGGGGACGCGCGTCGAGATCCGCGCAGATCAGGGTCAGAGCGCCGTCGTTCGCCAGCAATGTCGCATCCCCGCCATCACACCAGGTTGGTATCGTCAGCGCCGCCGCCAGCTTGGTAGCATGCGCGTCAGGTCGAACTGGAGCCGAGCCCATGCGCATTTTAGTCTTCCAGCACCTCGATATCGAACACCCCGGCATCTTTCGCGATTTCCTCGATGCCGACGGAATTCCGTGGGACGTCGTGGAGCTCGACGCGGGGGATCCCATCCCCGATCTGGACGGGTATGCGGCGCTGCTGGTCATGGGTGGGCCGATGGACGTGTGGGAGGAGGACCAGCACCCGTGGCTGGCGCCCGAGAAGCGCGCCATACGCGCTGCGGTTCTCGATCGCCACATGCCCTATCTGGGCCTGTGTCTCGGTCACCAGCTGCTGGGTGATGCGTTGGGTGGACGCGTGGGCAAGGCGCGCGCGCCCGAGGTCGGCGTGATGCAGGTGCGGATCAACGGCGCCGGGCAGGCCGACCCGCTGTTCGCCGGCATCTCCCCGGTTGTGGAGTGTCTGCAATGGCACGGCGCCGCGGTGCTCGAACCGCCCCCGGGGGCCACGGTCCTCGCCAGCTCGCCGCTGTGCGACGTGCAGGCGATGCGTGTGGGCCGGCACGCCTACGGCATCCAGTTCCACGTCGAGGTGACGGCCGAGACGGTGCCGCAGTGGTCCGCGGTGCCCGAGTACAAGGCTGCCCTGGAAAAGGTGCTCGGCGTGGGCGCCGCGGCGACGCTGGCGCGGGAAACCGAGGTCAGGCTGCCTGCCTTCGCCCGCGACGCCCGCACGCTCTACGACAACTTCATGAGGATGCTGCGATCGAGATCTGGACCCTGACGGCCTAGGGTCGCGGCGTGTCCGTGCCTAGCGCCCCTGGCTGGCGGCCGTGATCGCCTGCCATTCGCGATCGAGCCGCGCCGCGGAAACGGGCGTGGCCGTGCCCAGCTCCTGCGCGAACAACGACACGCGGAACTCCTCGAGCATCCATCGGTACGCCTGAAGCGATGCCGGGCCGGAATCTGCCCCCTGCCTGCGGCAGTACTCGGTGTATCGGTGCAGGTGGGGACGCAGCTGGTCCGCGCGCTGCTGGTCCCTGGCCGGCTCGTGCGCGAGCTTGTCCAGCCGCGAGATCGCCGCCTTCAGATAGCGACCCAGGTGCGCAAACCGCTCCGGCGGCGTGGCGCTCACGAAGCCCGGATACACCAGCGCCTGCGCCTGCCCCTGCACGTCCGCCAGCGCCTCTCGCCAGGCTGGCCGATCGAGCGCGGCGAGCCGCTGGCGCAGTTGCTGCGCCCGCTCAAGGCATTCCAGCACCTGCGCGCAGAGAGCGTTGGCGAGCGGTACGACTCGTGCCCTGCCCTGTTCGCGACGGCGGTGGAATTCCTGCTGCCCGGCCGGCATGCCGGCGTCGGCGAGAAACACGCGGTCGAAAACCGCCGCCACGATGTCTTCGCGCAGGGTCTCGGCCTTGCCAATCGGGGCGAACAGGAGGCTCATCCTCTGAAAGTGCGGCAGGTTCTGGCGCAGGTACTTGAGCTGGGCGTTTAGCTCGAGCATGTACAGGCGACGCAGCCCCGCGCGGCTGATTGCGCTCGCGCGCGCGGCGGTGTCGACCACGCATAGCCGCACGCCATCCCCGAGGTCTTCGAGGGCCGGGTAGCCCGTCACCTTCGCTCCGGCGCGCTGCACCAGCACCGTGGCCGGTAGATCGCCGAAATCCCAGCGGGTGATCTTCCCGGGGCGCGGCTCCCATCCCGCGGATTGCGCGAAGGACGCGCGCACCGTTCCGCCCAGCCGCCGCTGCAGATCCACGAGATCGCGCCCCGCGGCCAGCTCGCGCCCGTTCTCGTCCAGCACGCGAAACCGCATCACGAGGTGCTCGGGCAGCGCCTCCTCGCGGAAATCCGCCGGGCTCAGCCGCACCCCCGCGACCTGCGCCAGACAGCGCGCCAGCCCCGCGCGCAGGCTGCCGGCGCGGAAGGGCATGTCTTCCAGGCAGCGTTCGACAAACTGAGGTATCGGCACCAGGGCGCGGCGTTGCGTCTTCGGCAGGGTACGCAGCAGCAGCCCGACCTTCTCCCTGATGAGCCCCGGCACCAGCCACTCGAACGGCTCCGGCGACAGCTGCGTAAGGGCGAGCAGGGGCACGCTCACCGTCACCCCATCTTCCTCGTGGCCCGGCTCGAAGCGGTACGAAAGGCTCAGATCCAGTTCGCCCAGGCGCAGCCCATCCGGGAACAGCCCCGCAGCTACCGGCTCGCCGCGCAGCAGGTACTCTCGCGGGATGAGCAGCAGGTCCGGGTCGGCGCGCTCCGCCTCCCTGAGCCACCGCTCGAAGGTTCGTCGCTCGCAGACGTTCTCCGGGAGGCGCTGGTCGTAGAAATCGAAGATGGCCTGTTCGTCGGCGAGGATGTCCAGCCGCCGTGCCTTGTGCTCTAGGATGCGCAGTTCCTCGAACAGCGCCCGGTTGCGGGCGAGGAACCCCGCGTCGGTGTCGAGCTCGCCATTCACCAGCGCCTCGCGGATGAAGATGTCGCGCGCCTCCGCGGGATTGATGCGCCCGAAGTCCACCCGCCGTCCGCTGGCGATGGTCAGGCCGAGCAGCGTCGACTTCTCGTAGGCGATGACGCGCCCGGCTCGGCGCTCCCAGTGCGGATCGCTGTGGCTGCGCTTCAGAAGGTGCGCCCCGACCTGCTCGATCCACTCCGGCTCCACCGCCGCGACGTTGCGCGCGTACAGCCGGGAGGTCTCCACGATCTGGGCGGCCACGAACCACTTCGGCCGGCGCCGGAACTGTGCCGAGCCGGGAAAGATGGCCGGCTTGATGCCGCGCGTGCCGAGATACTCGCTGGCGTCGGTGCGGAACGCGATCTGGCTGAGATACCCCGTCAACAGCGCGCGATGCACCGCGGCGTATTCCGCCGGCGCCGCATTGCAGCGGTACTTCAGCTCGGAGGCCAGCTCGCGCAGCTGGTTCCAGGTGTCGCGCCACTCGCGCACGCGCGCCGGGGAGACGTAATGCTCGCGGCACCATTGCGCCAGCCGCTTCTTCGACAGCAAGCGTGCCTGCTCCTCGTAGGCGTTCCAGAAATTGACGTACCAGAGAAGATCCGAGCGTTCGTCGTTGAAGGCAGCGTGGGCCGCAGCGGCCGCCTCACGCGCCTCCAGCGGGAACTCACGCGGGTCCTGGATGCCGAGTACGGCGGCGATGATGAGCAGTTCCGTCAGACAGTGCCCCTCGTGCCCGGCGACGATCAGCCTGCCGATGCGCGGGTCCAGCGGCAGCCTGGCCAGCGCGCGGCCGACGGCGGTGAGCGTCCGCGCCTCGTCCACGGCTCCCAGCTCGTGGAGCAGCGTGTAGGCGTCGTTGATGTAGCGCCCCTCCGGGGGGTCGAGAAAGGGAAACTCGTCGACCTCCCCTAATCCGAGCGACTCCAGCTGCAGGATGACCGCCGCCAGGTTGGTGCGCCGGATCTCCGGATCGGTGTACGCCGGCCGGCTCAAGTGATCCTCTTCGCTGTACAGGCGCACGCATACGCCCCCGGCGGTACGCCCGCAGCGGCCCGCCCGCTGATCGGCCGAGGACTGCGAGATCCGCTCGATCGGCAGGCGCTGCACCTTGGTGCGCGGACTGTAGCGGCTCACGCGGGCGAGCCCGCTGTCGACGACGTACCGCACGCCGGGTACGGTAAGCGAGGTCTCGGCGACGTTGGTGGCGAGCACGATGTGGCGGCGCGTGTGCGGTTCGAAGATGCGCTGCTGCTCCGCGGCCGTGAGCCGCGCGTAAAGCGGCAGGATGTCGGTGTCGGCGAGTCGCTCCCGGCCGAGCGCCTCGGCGGCGTCGCGGATCTCCCGCTCGCCGGGGAGAAACACGAGGATGTCGCCGCGATCGATGCGCGAGAGCTCACGCACCGCCTCGACGATGCCTGCGTTGAGGTCGACCTCCTCGGTCACCTCGTCCTGCACCAGTGGGCGGTAGCGTACCTCGACGGGATAGGTGCGCCCGGAGACTTCGATGATCGGCGCGCCGTGGAAATGGCGCGCGAACTTCTCCGGATCGATGGTGGCGGAGGTGATGATCACCTTCAGATCGGGACGCTTCGGCAGCAGCGACTTCAGGTACCCGAGCAGGAAATCGATGTTCAGGCTGCGCTCGTGGGCCTCGTCGACGATGAGCGTGTCATAGGCCTCCAGACGGCGATCGGCCTGGGTTTCAGCGAGAAGGATGCCGTCGGTCATGAGCTTGACGTAGGTGTTCTCGCCGATCTGCTCGCTGAAGCGCACCTTGTAGCCGACCGCCGCGCCCAGCGCGCTGCCCAGCTCCGCGGCGATCCGGGCCGCCAGCGTTCGGGCCGCGATGCGCCGCGGCTGGGTGTGTCCGATGAGACCCCGAACACCGCGGCCGAGCGACAGGCAGATCTTCGGTAATTGGGTGGACTTGCCCGACCCCGTCTCCCCGCAGACGACCACGACCTGGTGGGCCGCAATGGCGCGCGCCAACTCCTCGCGGCACGCGGACACCGGCAGCTCCGCCGGGAAGGTCGGCCTGGGGAGCATGTCGGCGCGCCGCTGCAGCCGCTCGCGCGCCCGCGCGAGCCGGGACTGAAACTCGCTTGCCAGCGGCGCGCCCTCGGGGCGTCCGCGCTGATGCCGCAGCCGATGCCAAAGCCGCTGCAGCACGCGCCGGTCCGCCGGCATACAATCAGCCAGCGCAGCGTTGAGCTCCGCCTGGGTGGGGACGTCCATGGGAAGGGGATCAACCTCCGTGCCGGCGGGCGGGAGATTTTTTGTCAATTCTTAGGTTTGCTGCTAGCATTAACCTGTAACCGCCTGATAGCATTCGATATAGCGTGTGCGGAGCATGGAAACGAGCCGAGCGGGCGCGGGGCCGGCATGAGCGGCAGGGTCAGTCCAACCATGGGCCAGGTGCTGGCCTGAGAGACGCGTAAAAGACGGGCGACGGTTCAACATGGCGCAGACGCTAGACATCTCCGGCTCGCAGATCAACGGGGCCCGCGATTATCAGGAAGATGCTTTTCTGATCACAACCATCGGCGGCAGTGACGAGAAGGATTCGGCGTCGCTGGTTATCGTCGCCGACGGCATGGGCGGGCACGCCGCCGGCAACGTCGCCAGCAACATGGCGGTGCAGACCTTCAACAAGCACGTCACCTCCCACTTCCCCACCAACGACGTGCCGGCGATGCTGCAGGACGCCGTACGCGCCGCCAACGCCTCGATCACCGACACCGTACGCGAGACCCCGGCGCTGCGCGGGATGGGCTGCACGCTGGTCGCCGCGCTGGTCGTAGACCAGAAGCTTTACTGGATCAGCGTCGGCGACAGCCATCTCTACCTGCTGCGTAGCGGCACCCTGGAGAAGAAGAACGTCTGCCACAGCTACGGCGGCTTTCTCGATCGCATGGCCGCGGCCGGCCGGCCGGTGGAGCCGGAGGCGGGGTTTTCCCGCAATATGCTGATGAGCGCGCTCTCGGGAGACGAGATCGCCGAGGTCGATTGCCCTGACGAACCGTACGCGCTGCAGCCCGGGGATCGGATCATCATGTCCACCGACGGTCTGGATTCGCTCAATGCGGCCAAGATCCTGTCCTACTCCGACGGCGCCAAGGGCGCGCGCGAGTTCGTGTCGGCGCTCCTGAAGGGTGTCGAGGAAGCGGCGATCCCGCGCCAGGACAACACCACCGTCGTGGTCATCGACCTGCCCGGACGCGGTGAGCGCACCGCCAACGGCAAGCCGGTACTGAAAGACGTCGTGGCCGAGGGCCGTACTGCGGAGCGGGCGGCCGGCGCCGCCAGCGGCCCCGCCGAGTTCGTCAGCACGCCGGTCCCCGAACCGGCCCCCGCGCCGCGTCCGATCCGGCGGGCGGCCAAGCGCACCGACCCGCGCGACGCCTACCTGCGTCCCAGCCGCTGGCCGCTGGTATTGCTGCTGCTGGCGCTGGCCGGTGGCGGCGCCACCGCCTATCTCTACCGCGATCGGATCCTGGCCAACCCCAGCGTGGCCGCCCTGCTCGCCGGCCTCAGTGGGCCGACGACCACGACGATCACGCCCGCGCCGGAACCCGAAGCGGAGGAATCGTCGCCCGCGCCCGCCTCGACCGTGCCGGAGCCGACGCCCGCCCCGGAAGCCGCGCCCCAAACGGAACCTGCAGTCACGACCTCGCCGCCTCCGCCACCGCCGATCGAGGAGTTCCGCGACGGCAACGGACCGCCCATGGTGTGGGTGCAGGGCGGGAGCTTCGAGATGGGCAGCGCGGGAAGCTGGCCGGAGCCGACCGAGCATCCCCGTCACTCCGTGACCGTGCGCCGGTTCGCCATCAGCCGCACCGAGATCACCAACGCGCAGTACGCGCAGTTCCGACAGCCGCCGAACCCGTTCGGACTGGGCGACTCCGCACCTGTCTCCGGGATCAGCTGGAACGACGCCGTGGCCTACGCGCGCTGGCTGTCGGCACAGACGGGCGAGAATTATCGCCTGGCGACCGAGGCGGAGTGGGAGTACGCCGCCGCCGCCGGATCCGATCCGCAGTACTGGCACTGGGGACGCACACCGAAGCCCGGAATGGCGCACTGCTTCGGGTGCTCGCCGGACCTGAAGCCGGTCAAACCGGTCGACGTGGGCAGCTTTGGCGCCAACGCCTTCGGCCTTTACGACACCGCCGGCAACGTCGCTGAATGGGTGCAGGACTGCTACCTGCCGAATTACGACGGCGCGCCCACCGACGGCAGCGCCCGCGAGACGGACGGGTGCACCGAACGCGTGGTGCGTGGCGGCAGCTATGAGGTGCCGCCGAAATCGATACGCGCCGCCCGTCGCGACAAGTGGCCGGCCGCGCGCGGACATGAAAGCATCGGCTTCCGCGTCGTTCGCGAGGAATAGCGGGGGCGCGCGCTCATCGCTGCCCGCCGCGGTCGCTGTGCCCGAGTTCCATCGAAGGCGCGATCCGGTCCCGTATCAGCTGCTTGAGTTCCTTGGACTCCGGAAAGCGCCCCTCACGCTCGCGCGAGAACAGGAGCTCCCCGTCGAGGTAGACCTCGAACACGCCGCCGGTCCCGGGCACCAGCGCGAGCTCGCCCAGCAACTCGCCGAAGGTCATCAAGAGCTCCTGCGCCAGCCAGCCGGCGCGCAGGACGAAGCGGCACCGGGTGCAATACCGGATCGCCACGCGTGGGCCCTGTCCATGCATCGCTTACGCCTCCGCTCGGCGCCTTGCGCCTCTCGTGGGAGCGACGATGGCACGCCCCCCGGGCGCTGACAAGGGCAGAGGGAAAAAAATGGAAAGCGTTGTCAATTGCGCCATCTACACGCCTCAGGGCCGGCGCGAACGCGACTGCACGGTCGAGGAGATCAGCGACGTCCTGCCGAAGACCGAGGGGTTCGTCTGGATCGGCTTGCACGAGCCCGGCGAGGCGCTGCTCGGGAAGATCCGGGAAGAGTTCGCCCTGCACGAACTCGCCGTCGAGGACGCCCACCGCGCCCACCAGCGCGCCAAGCTCGAGACCTACGGCGACGGCCTGTTCATCGTCCTGAAGACCGCGCAGTTCCGGGACGGCGGCCTGCATTTCGGCGAGACCCATCTGTTTCTCGGCCGCCGCTATCTCATCACCGTCCGGCACGGCGCGTCCAGCGGCTACACCGACGTCCGCGCCCGCTGCGAGGAGCAGCCCGCGCTCCTGCGCCACGGCTCCTCCTACGCGCTGTACGCGATCATGGACCGCATCGTCGACAACTACGCGCCGGTGGTCGACGGTTTCGAGGAGGAGCTCGACAACATCGAACACCTGGTGTTCGAGGGTTCGTTCAACCGCGCCACGCTGATACGCCTGTATCATCTCCGGCGCGCGCTGGTCGAGCTGCGGCTTGCGGTCGTGCCGGTCATCGAGATCTGCAATCAGCTGATCCGCCTGCATCCCAATCTGGTGCCCGACGCCGTTCGCCCCTACTTCCGCGACATCGCCGACCACGCCACGCGCATCAACGAGGCGATCGACACCATGCGCGAGACGCTGACCGGCGCCATGGACGTCAACATAGCCATGGTGACGATACGCCAGAACGACGTCGTGAAGCGTCTGGCCGGCTGGGCAGGGATCCTGGCGCTGCCGACGCTCGTGGCCAGCGTCTACGGCATGAACTTCGACTTCATGCCGGAGCTCAGGTGGCGCTGGGGCTATCCGCTGGTGCTCGCGCTGACCTTCGGCGCCTGTCTCCTGCTGCACCGGCGCCTGCGCCGCGCCGGCTGGATCTGATCCTCAGCGTCCGGCGAGGTAGCGGCGATCGTCGAAGGACGCCACCCAGGAGGGCCGGTAGACGACCATGAGCGTGATGAGCGCGCCGCTGACGAACGCCTCGCCGAACATCATCAGCACATACGGCATGAGGCGGGCGAACCATTCATCCCCGTAGGGCACGGCCGAGGGGAGCAGCAGCACGGTCGCCGTGCCCATGGCCAGCATGCCGAGCGCGCCGCCGAGGAAGGCCGAGGCGTAGACGTAGATGAAGAAATTGTTCGGCAGACAGCGCTCCACGCCGCGCGCCAGCAGGTAACTCACCGCCACGGGCAGCACGACGGTAACCCAGGCATCGGTGATCGCCGCCGCCACGGGCGTATGCCAGCGCAGAAGATTCAGACCGATGGCGAGGCTGCCGCCGAGGATGGCCAGCCGCCATCCGAACATCAGGGTCATCACCGTTGCTCCGAGGAGGTGCAGGTTTAGGCCGAGGATGTCGGTGCGGATCTGCCAGATGAGGAACTGCACCACAGCGCAGGCGAGCAGCCGGTTGAGGTTGCCGTCGCGAAGCAGCCACCGCCACTGCGTCCCCGACAGTGTCCAGATCAAGAGCGGCCACCAGGCCCACTGCAGCCAGCCGTCAGCCATCGGCATCGTCCACGCGCACCGGCAAAGTCTAAGAGCTGTCGCCGCGAGCGGATTTGATCGTTGTCATGGCGCGGGCGGAGCCGTTGCGGGCAGCGGCGCCGCACGGCCATGAAGTAGAATGCCCTCATGTGGACACGACGGGCACTGCAGGCCGCGAAGATGGCCGCCGCCGCCGTGGGCCTCCCCCTGTGGGTGTATCTGCGGCAGGAGCGGCTGTTGTTCGAGCGCAGCAGGTTGTCCGCAGAGGAGGCCGCGCGCATCCGCGGCGAACACGGGCATGCCGAGGAGCTGCACTTCGAGGCGCGCGACGGCACCCGACTGCATGGCTGGCTGGTGCGGCCGCGGATCGAATCGCCCTGCCCGCTGCTCATTTATTACGGCGGCAACAACGAGGAGGTCTCCTCGTGCATCGCGCATCAGCGATCGCTCGGCGATCGCGCGCTGCTGCTGGTGAACTACCGCGGCTACGGGCTCAGTCACGGCAGGCCGAGCGAGGCGGCGTTGCTGGACGACGCGCTGCTCATCCACGACGCCGTGGCCGCGCGCCGGGACATCGATGCCCGGAGGATCGCCGTGATGGGCCGCAGCCTCGGCAGCGGCGTGGCCGTGCACGTGGCCGCGCGCCGCCCCGTCCGTCACATCGTTCTCGTCACGCCGTACGACAGCATCGCCCACGTCGCCCAAAGGCGCTACCCCTACGTACCGGTGAGGCCGCTGCTCAAACACCCCTTCGACTCGCTGTCGCGCGCCGCCGCGATCCGGCAGCCGGCGCTGTTCATCACCGCGACGAACGACGAGGTCATTCCCGAGCTGCACTCGCGCATCCTTCACGACGCCTGGGGCGGGCCGAAGTCCTGGCTGCAGCTGCCGGGCACCGACCACGCCAACATTGCAGACCACGCCGAGTACTGGCCCGCCGTCGCAGCCTTCCTTGGAGGCGGCGGGTCACCGGCCTGAGGTGCGCCGGCCATGCCGGCTACCCCCGCGCGCCTGTCACCGCCAGCAGGTACAGCGCCGCCAGTGCGACGTAGGCGAGAAAACTCGCGCCCAGCCACCAAGCGTGGCGCCGCCGCGGCCTGGCCCACGGCGGCAGATGCGCCGGCAAGAGGCGATAGTTCAGCAGGTAGAGCGCAACCGGAAACGTCACCGTGCCGATGAAACCGATGACCGCGCTCAACAAGATGAGCGTGCCCGGCTGATCGGCCAGCATGGTCAGGCCGGTGACCGCGGTCAGGACGCAGATGAACAGAAAATACCAGCGTCGCTGCGAGTAGCGGCGCGCCGCCGGGAACAGCACCTGCACGATGTCGGCCTGCGTCCGCGCCACCGCATCCGCGGTCGCCAGCCAGGTGTCGGCGAGAAACGCGGCCGCGACGACGAGGAACAGCACGCGCCCCGCTTCGCCCAGGCTCGCCGCGAAGAACTCGCTCTGCACCACGGCCAGTTCGTAATCCTTCGGCAACAGTCCCTGCGGGAACAGCAGTGCGTAGGCCAGCAGGCAGGTCATCATCGTGGTGGCCAGATTGCCGAGGATGCCGATCAGCGTATCGGTGCGCAGATACTTCTCCCATGCGCGCCAGCGCGCCGCGTCCTCGCCGGTGTCCCGCGGCAGGCTCCCGCTCACCGCCGCGGTCTCCGCGCGCCCGGTGATGAGCCCGGTTATGCGGCCGTTGTGCGCGGCCATGCCGCTGCCCTTGTCGCGCAGCCAGTACGAGTAGAACAGGATCCAGAAGCCGCCCAGGCCGGCGAAGGTGATCGCGGTGAGCAGCTTGGTCGCGTCCGCCGGGTCCCACGGCCGCGGCATCGGTCCGCCCTGACCGGCGAGCCCGCCCAGGAATGCCGGCACGACCCGCAGCACCTCCGGCTGGGCGCAGGCCCACAGCAGGCCGAGCACGGTGATCACCGCGACGGCCTTCATGAACCACTCGATGAGCAGATAGACGACCGGACTGAGCACGATCGCCACGAAGAACACCGCGATGGAGGCGTAGCCCCAGAACAGCGACTGGCCGCGCTGATCCCAGCCGTGCGGAAAGTCGGTCAATGCCGCCAGTGCGGTGCCGCCGGCGGAGGCGAAGGCGCCGAACCACAGGAACGAGGCGGTCATCAGTATCCACAACGCCATCCCGAAGAGCCGATTCAGCCGGATGAAGCCGTGGAAGATGCTCTCGCCGGTCGCCAGCGTATAGCGCCCTATCTCCACCGTCAGCGGGTATTGCAGGAGGCACGCGGGTGCCAGCAGCACCAGGAACGCCAGCCCGTACTTGGCTACCATGTACGGCCACCAGATGAGCTCGCCGCTGCCCTGCGCGAGCGCCATCCACACCACGCCCGGACCGAGAGCGGCCAGCCAGCCCGGGAACGCCGGCACGGCGCGCCTCGGCAGTTCATGCAGGGACTCGGTGGCGAATCGAGTTGCGGTCATGCTAACCGGTCGATCAGACGGCGCCGCTGCTGGTCATCGTCGACCTCGGCAGGCGGCTGCGCCACAGGTACAGAACCACGAGGCCGGGCAGCGCCGCGGCGAAGGTGGCCAGGAAGAATTGCGCCCAGCCCCATGCCTCGACCATGTATCCGGCGCGCGCCCCGATCAGTATGCGCCCCACCGCCGCGAGCGCCGAGAGCAGCGCGAACTGGGTCGCCGAGTAGCGCGCATTGCACAGCGCCATGAGCAGAGCGGTCGCCGCGCTGGCGCCCATGCCGCCGGCGAGGTTCTCGAGCGCGACCACCGCGGCCATGCCGAGGTAGCTCTTGCCGACGAGCGCCAGCGCCCAGAACCCGAGATTGGTCAGCGCCTGCAGAATGCCGAAACCCATGAGCGCGGGATACAGCCGCAACCGGGTCATCCACAGCCCTCCCGCGATCGCGCCGAGTATCGTCGCCGCCAGGCCGAGCACCTTGTTGATGACACCGACCTCCTGCATCGTGAAGCCGAGCTCGCGGATGAAGAACGTCGTGCTCAGCGAGCCGGCGAGTGCGTCCCCGAGCTTGTACAGCAGCACCAGCACCAGCATCGCCGCGGCGCCGCGGCGCGAGAAGTACTCGAGAAACGGCTCCGCCACGGCCGCCCGCAGCGTAGTCGGCTGCTGCCCGTCCGCATCCGGCTCGCGGGCGTTGAGCGTAGTCAGCACCCCGACGATCATCAGCCCCGCCATCAGCCAGTAGGTGTAGCGCCAGCCGATGCCGGCAGCAAAGATGAGGGCGAGGGCGCCCGAGGTCAGCATCGCCACCCGGTATCCGGAGATGAAGACCCCGGTGCCCAATCCGCGCTCGCGCTCCTTCAGGGAGTCCGTGCGGTAGGCATCCACGGCCACGTCCTGGGTGGCGGAGAAGAACGCCACGGCCAGCGCCGCAGCGGCAATGAGCGGCAGGTGCTCGACCGGCGAGAGCGTGCCCATGTAGACGATCGCGACGATCAGCGCCAGCTGACTGAGCAGCATCCATCCGCGTCTTCGGCCCAGCCCCGGTACGGAATAACGATCCACCAGTGGCGACCAGAGGAACTTCAGCGTGTAGGGGATCTGAACCTGGTTGAACAGGCCTATCTTCTTGATGTCGACATTGGCGACGGTGAGCCATGCCTGCATCGTGGAGGCGGTGAGCGCCAGAGGCAGGCCGGAGGCGAATCCCAGCAGTGCCATCTCGGCCAGGCGGCGCCCGGAAACGGACGATGCGGACTTCGGCTCCATGTGGCCAGTCATGTAGAGTAACGGCCGCGACCGGCCAAACAGTGCGGAAGCTTACACCGCGAAAGGGAGAAGATGGGCATAGAGATCGAAAGAAAGTTCCTGCTGCGCCATGACGGCTGGAAGAAAGGCGTGGTCAAGTCCGTGCACCTGTGCCAGGGTTACCTGCAGACCGGCGCCGGCAGCGCCTGCTCCGTCCGCGTGCGAGTGGACGGGGACGAGGCCCGTCTCAACATCAAGAGCGCCTCGCTGGGTACGACGCGGACCGAGTTCGATTTCGGCATCCCGGCCGCCGAAGGCCGCGCCATCCTCGAACAACTTTGCGCGCGACCGTTCGTCGAGAAGATGCGCCACTACGTCGAGCACGCCGGGCATTGGTGGGAGATCGACGTCTTCGAGGGCGAAAACGCCGGCCTCGAGCTCGCCGAGATCGAACTGCGGCACGAACAGGAGGCCTTCGAGCGGCCGGACTGGATCGGCGAGGAGGTCTCCCACGATCCGCGTTACTACAACAGCAACCTGGTGCGGCATCCCTACAAGGACTGGAAGAACCCGGGCTGAGCCGGGGTATCGACGCCGCGCGGCGACCCCCTTCCCCAGGCGCCGCCCGCCATGCGGAGGCTCAGGCGCCGATGAACAGGACCTTGGCCTTCTCGAAGGTCTTGTAGATCCCCCACAGCAGCGGGACGCCGACCAGCAGCCAGCTCACCGCCACCACCGGCCAGCTCGACGGATCCGGATGCCACTCCGGTCCCGCGTCCGCGGCCTGGGCCTCGCCCTGCGCGCTACTTCGAGTTTCCTGTTTCATGGCTGAGTCTTCTCTCCGCTTCGAGTTCGGCGGCCGTCATGAAGTATTTGTCCGCCACCGGCCGCACCAGCAGGTTGCAGATGAAGCCCAGGACCAGCATGGCGGCGAGGATGTAGAAGGTGGATTCGTAGAGGTGCTCCGGGGCGATGCCCCGCGCCACCCGCGTATCGTGTATGTAGTTCACGACCACCGGCCCGAGTATTCCCGCCGTCGACCAGGCGGTCAGCAGGCGGCCGTGTATCGCCCCCACGAACTGGGTGCCGAACATGTCGGCAAGGTAGGCCGGAATGGTGGCAAAGCCGCCGCCGTACATCGAGGCAATGATGCAGAAGCAGCCCACGAACAGCGCCAAGTGATCGCCGCGCGCCGCCATCGGCGCCAGCGCGTAGAGCACGGCGCCAAGCAGGAAGAAGGTGACGTAGGTGCGCTTGCGCCCCAACTTGTCCGAGAAAGACGCCCAGCCGATGCGGCCGAAGATGTTGAACAGCGAGATGAGACCGACGAAGCCGGCGCCGACCGCCGCCGCCGCGGCCTTGTCCTCGTCGGTGAACTCGGCGAATCCCACCTCCGGCTTGCCGAAGAGTTGCCCGCCGAAGGTCTCCTGCAGCATCGGCGAGGCGGCGCCGATGATCCCTATGCCCGCCGACACGTTCAGGCACAGCACCAGCCACAGCAGCCAGAACTGCGGGGTCTTGTGGGCGTTCTTCAGATGCACGTGATGCCTCGTGATCATGGTGCTGGTGGCGGTGCTCGCGGCCAGCCGCCAGCCCTCGGGTTTCCACCCCGGCGGCGGCACGCGGTAGCCGAAGGCACCGCCGAGCATGAACACGACGTAGACCGCCGCCATGGTCACGAAGGTCTGCCAGACGCCGGGGTCCGTCGGAGTCTTGAAATGATTCATCAGCAGGGTCGCGAACGGCGAGCCGATCATGGCGCCGCCCCCGAAGCCCATGATGGCCATGCCGGTGGCCATGCCGCGCCGATCGGGAAACCACTTGATGAGCGTGGACACCGGCGAGATGTAGCCCAGGCCGAGGCCGACGCCGCCGATGACGCCGGAGCCCAACCACATCATCCACAGCTGGTGCCAGTAGACCCCGAGGGCGGAGATCAGCAATCCGCCGCACCAGCAGACGGCCGAGACCAGACCGGCCTTGCGCGGCCCGGCGCGCTCAAGCCAGCCGCCCCAAACGGCAGCCGAACAGCCCAGCAGGACGAAGAATAGCGTGTACATCCAGCCCAGGTCGAACTGCGTCCAGTTGCAGTCGGTGGCCACCAGCGCCTTCAGCGTCCCGGCTGCCTTCTCCGCGAAGGTGGTGGCGCCGGCGGCGCATGCCGGCACCGCATTGCCATCGGCGTCCACCAGCGCGCCGCCGAGCGGCTTCCAGAACACCGAGAAGCCGTAGGCCATGCCGATGCACAGGTGTATGGCGAGGGCGGCAGGCGGCACCAGCCAGCGGTTGAATCCAGGCTTGGCGATGATGCGTTCTTTGGACAGCAGCTGCGCCATGATGCGGAGTCCTCCCAGTCAGGCGTTGTTATCGTTAGAGCGGTCGGCGCCGTGGCGATCGGATCGGGAAATTCGAACCGTGCTGGGCGGCAGAGTGTCGAACCCGATGCGATAAGTCAAGTCATTGTCCGGACACGCCTCTGCGACCGCTTTCAGGGTGGTATACTTCCTCGCGTTCGAGGAATTCCATGAGCCCCGCTCCCGCCCATCCGTCCCCGCAACTCATCGACCGTTACGGCCGTACCGTGGACTACGTGCGCATCTCGGTGACGGATCGCTGCGACTTCCGCTGCGTGTATTGCATGGCCGAGGAGATGGCATTCCTGCCGCGTGCGCAGGTGCTGACCCTGGAGGAGCTGGCCTTCATCGGGCGCGCCTTCGTCGAGCTCGGGGTTCAGAAGATACGCATCACCGGCGGCGAGCCGCTGGTGAGACGGAATGTTATCCGGCTGTTCCGGGATCTCGGTGCGCTGCCGTTGCGTGAGCTGGTGCTGACCACCAACGGCTCGCAGCTGCCCCACATGGCGCAGGAGTTGAAGGACGCCGGGGTGCGGCGCGTCAACATCAGCCTGGATTCGCTACGCGCCGACCGGTTCAGGCGGATCACGCGCGTCGGGAATCTCGACCAGGTCCTGGCCGGCATCGAGGCGGCGATGGCGGTCGGCTTCGAGCGGATCAAGATCAACTCCGTCATCCTGCGCCATCGCAACGACGACGAGGTCCTCGACCTGGTGCGCTACGCCAGCGGGCGCGGTCTGGACATCAGCTTCATCGAGGAGATGCCGCTCGGCGTCATCGGCGATCACGATCGCGCCGAGGCGTATTATTCCAGCGACGAGGTGCGGCGCGACATCGAGCGGGAGTACACGCTGACGGCGACCGCGGAGACCACGGGCGGGCCTTCGCGGTATTTCCGCATCCGCGAGACCGGAACGCGAGTCGGCTTCATCTCGCCGCACAGCCACAACTTCTGCGACGCGTGCAATCGCGTGCGCCTGACGGTGGAGGGACGGCTGCTGCTCTGCCTCGGCCAGGAGCATTCCGTCGATCTGAAGCGGGTGGTGCGCGCCAACCCCGGCGATCTCGACACGCTGAAGCAGGCCATCCGCGACGCCATGGCGATCAAGCCCCGGGGACACGATTTCGATCTGGCTGCCCGGCCGGTCATCTTTCGGCACATGAACGTGACCGGCGGCTGAGCATCGCCGGGCGACGGGCCGCAGCCATGGCCGCTCGCCGCCCTCGCACCGCGACGCCGCCGGCAACGTGTCCGCACCCCCTTCCGCACCATCGCCATGACGACCGATACAGCCCGCTATCGCCCGATCATGACCAGCAGCGGTCTGCCAGCGACGCACGCCGTCACCGCTTTCGACGAATACGGCCAGCCGCAGCCCATGCAGATCGCGGGGGAGAACCCGCTGACGCTCTACGTCGACAAGCGCGAGGTCGTCACGCTGATGACGCTGGGCACGCATCCGGAGCTGCTGGCCCTCGGGTACCTGCGCAACCAGAGGCTCGCGACCGATCTGGAGGACATCGTCTCCGTGCAGGTCGACTGGGACGTCAATGCCGTGGCCGTCACCACGCGCCGTGGAACGGCGGACTGGGACGAGAGGCTCGCCCGGCGCACGGTCACCACCGGCTGCGGGCAGGGAACCGTATTCGGCCGCATCATGGAGGAACTGGACGAGCTGCGATTGCCGCCGGTGCCGCTGCGCCAGTCCATGATCTACGGGCTGCTGAAGAGCCTGCATGCCTACAACGAGGTGTATCGCAACGCCGGCGCGGTGCACGGCTGCGCGCTGTGCGCGGGCACCGAGATCCTGAGCTTCGTCGAGGACGTAGGGCGACACAACGCCGTCGACGCCATCGCCGGACAGATGTGGCTCGAGGACATCGCCGGGGAGGACAAGGTCTTCTACACCACCGGCCGGCTGACCTCGGAGATGGTCATCAAGGTCGCGCAGATGCGCATCCCCGCTCTGCTCTCGCGCTCTGGCGTCACGAAGATGGGACTGGAGCTCGCGCAGAAGGTCGGGGTCACCCTTATCGCGCGGGCCAAGGGCCGGCACTTCCTCGTGTTCCACGGGGCCGAGAACATCCTCCACGACGAGGTGCCGCCGCCGGTTACGGGCGCCAGGCCGACGGAACACAGATGATTGGCGCCGGACCAGCACCCGGGCGCCGCGGGCCTGAACGAGCGGATGCGGATCTCCGCGCTGTCGGCGCTGGTCACGCTTCCCACCTGCGGCCTGATCGGTCTGTGGGTCTGTGCCCGGCACAGCCGCCCCGCCCCCGACGTCGGCACACGGGCGCTGGCGGTCGCGGTCGCCGCCGGCGGCGCCTTCGCGATGCTGTCTCCGCGGCTGTTCCCGAATCGGATCGGCAGGCCGGGGAGGACCCCCTTTCTGCATCCGGCGCGCCGGTCGGCCCTCGGCGCAGGACGGAGGGCCCCGGGCCGGCATATGTCGCCTCGCCTCACCCCCGGCTTCCGGTCGGCCCGCGGGTAAAGTCTGTACGCTTCCGGTCGCTATGCACCGGAGATGCGCGACACGAACAAAACGCACCCGAACCGCCGCGCCCCGTACAACGCTTGGCGCCAGAGACGCCCGTGAACGTCCTGTTCATCGAGGACCAGTCCGACATCGCGGCGCTGATCCAGAGGCGGCTGGCGGCCTGCGCCGGCCCCGCCATGGCGATCACCCACGTCGCCGACCTGAGGTCGGGCCTGGCGGCGCTGAAGACCACCCCGTTCGACGTGGTCATGACCGATCTCAACCTGCCGGATTCCCGCGGCGTGGAGACGGTGCACCGGCTGCTGAAGATCTGCCGCTACATACCGGTGGTCGTGCTCAGCGCCGTCGACGACGATCAGGCCATCCTCGACACCGTCGAGTCCGGCGCGCAGGAATACATCGTCAAGGGACAGACCGACGGGCACGTCATCGCCCGCACCCTACGCCAGGCGATCAAGCGCAAGCAGGCCGAGCTGAAACTGCGCCGGCTGGCGCACTACGACAGCCTCACCGGGCTGGCGAATCGCAGTCAGTTCCGCCGCCGCCTGGAACAGGCACTGGAGCGCGGCGTGCGCCGCCAGCGGGGCGTCGCGCTGATGATGATCGATCTCGACAGGTTCAAGGCGGTCAACGATACGCTCGGCCACCAGGCCGGCGACCGGATGCTGGTCATGGTGGCCAAACGCCTGCGCGCGTGCCTGCGCGAGTGCGACAAGGTGGCGCGGCTCGGAGGGGACGAATTCACGGTGACGCTGGAGGAGCTGAGCTCTCCCGACGAGGCCGCCGCGATCGCCCAGAAGATCGTGGAGGCCATCTCGCGGCCCTTCATGGTCGGCGGACAGGAGTTCTATGTCACCCCCAGCATCGGCATCACCCTCCATCCGCTCGACGGCGACAATGCCGACACCCTGATCAAGAACGCCGACACCGCCATGTACCAGGTCAAGGCCGGCGGTCGCAACGGCTTCAAGTTCTTCACGCCGGCCATGAACGAGCTCACCGGCGAGCGTCTGCGGATGCAGGCGGCGCTGCGCCAGGCCATCGACCGCAACGAACTGGTCCTGCACTATCAGCCCAAGGTCGACCTGCAGTCCGGCAGGCTGCACGGCGTGGAGGCATTGCTGCGCTGGCAGCGCGCCGGCGGCCGGCTGTTGCCGCCTGCGGAGTTCATTCCCCTGGCCGAGGACACCGGTCTCATACTTCCGATCGGCGAGTGGGTGTTGCAGCAGGCGCTCATGCAGGTCCGCGCCTGGTCAGAGCTGGGGCTGCCCGGCACGCGCGTGTCGGTGAACATCTCGCCACGGCAATTTCGCCAGTGCGACCTCGCGGCGGTCGTCGCCGCGGCCCTCTCGCAGACCGGTCTCGGCGGCGAGCATCTCGAGATCGAGATCACCGAGGGGGTGCTGATGGAGGATACGCAGGCCTCGGTGGCGACGCTGGAGCGGCTCAAGACCCTCGGCGTGGGCATCGCCATCGACGATTTCGGAACCGGCTACTCCTCGCTGCATTACCTGAAGCGCTTCCCGATCGACACGCTGAAGATCGATCACTCCTTCGTCAGCGACATCCCACGCGACCACGACGACGCCACCATAACCCAGGCGATCATCGGCCTGGCGCGCAACCTGCGCCTGAACGTCATCGCCGAGGGCGTGGAGACCAAGGAACAACTCGCGTTCCTGCGCGCCAATCACTGCGACCAAGGACAGGGCTACCTGTTCAGTGCGCCGCTGGACAAGGCGCAGATGGCCGGTTACCTGCGGCGCGAGCGCATCCGCGCCGACCTGGAGGAGACCACGCCGCGACCGCTCGCCGGCAACGGCTGAGCCGTTCGGTCCGCTGCAGTGCGCGCGGCATCCCGCCCGCGGCACGAGGCGCAGCCGCGGGGTCGAACGGCGGACGCGCCCGGAGCCGATCACCGGTTGTCGCCATCGACCAGCGCTCCCAGGCCGCCGAGCAGCGAGCCCTCGCCCACCGAACGACCGCCGGCCGCCGGTGCCGACATGACGATGCGGTTCGCCAGCCGCGAGAGCGGCAGCGACTGCAGCCACACCCGACCCGGCCCCGTCAGAGTCGCGAAGAACAGTCCTTCGCCGCCGAATATCGCGCTCTTCAGCTTGCCGACGTACTTGATCTCGAAGCTCACGCCAGGCTGGAACGCGACGACGCAGCCGGTGTCCACGCGGATGCTCTCGCCCGGCCCAAGATCGCGGATGGCCAGCGTCCCGCCGGCATGCACGAACACCATGCCGTCGCCCTCGAGCTTCTGCATGATGAAGCCCTCGCCGCCGAAGAGGCCCACACCCAGCTTCTGCTGGATCGCGATGCCCAGCGATACGCCGCGCGCGGCGCAGAGGAAGCTGTCCTTCTGGCATATGAGGGTTCCGCCGACCTCGTCGAGGTCGATGGCGATAATCTTGCCCGGGTAGGGAGCCGCGAACGCGACGCGGCGCTTCTTGTCAGATTCGTTGTGGTAGATCGTCGTGAACAGCGACTCGCCGGTCAGCAGCCGCTTGCCCGCACCCATCAGCTTGCCGAACAGGCCGTCCTGCTGCGACTGGGCGGAGGTGTCGCCGAAGACAGTGTCCATCTCCACCCCGTCCTGCATCATCATCATCGCGCCGGCCTCGCCGACCGCCGCCTCGCCCGGATCGAGCTCGACCTCCACGTACTGCATGTCATCACCGAAGATCTCGTAATCGACTGCGTCCATAGCCATGGAATAGGACTCCCGCGTGCACTGGAGTGGCTCAGTATAGCCTCTTCGATGCGCGCGTCGGCGGACCCGCACTTGCCGGCCGACGCAACTTCCCCATAATGGCGCCGGATGAATGTCGCCGCCCTCCCTGGGAGTGCCTGCCCGCTCTGTTCGGGGCCACGCCACGCGCCCTACGTCGTCGTGAAGGGCTATGCGTATCACCGCTGCTCGGATTGCGGCTTTGCGTTTCTCGATCCGATGCCGAGCCAGATCGATCTGAACGCCGAGTACCAGGGCCACAAGGGCATCACCGCGGAATACTACCCGCATGCGGCATCGCGGCGGCGCAAGGCCCTGTTCCGCGCGCTGCGCCTCATCCGCCGCATCCGCGGCCGGACCGTCATCGACATCGGCTGCGGCGGAGGATTTTTCGCGGGCGCGGCGCGCCTCCTCGGCGCCGCCGCCGCGACCGGCGTCGACGTGGACGCCAGCACCATCGCCTACGCACGCCGCGCCTATCCGGAATGCGAGTTCCATTGCGTGCCGCTGGACAGCTTCGTGCCGGCCGCCCCCTACGACCTCGTACACTGCTCCGAGGTGATCGAGCACGCCCCGGATCCGCACGTGCTCATGCGGCTGCTGGTCGCCTGCTGCCGCCCGGGCGGACACGCCTTCATCACCACGCCCGACCTTGGCAGCCCGAATTTGCCCGCCAAGGTGGAGGAATGGCCGGGTTTTGCGCCCCCGGTGCACACCGGGCTGTTCACCGAGGAGAATCTGCGCGCGCTGTTCCGCCGCTACGGTTTCGAACCCGTCCTGCGCCTGCCGCCGCGCAAGACAGGGATGAAGATCCTGTTTCGGCGGGTGTCAGCCCCATGAGCGCGGCCGGACGCCGAGCGCGGGCCGCGGCCGCGACCGCGCCACCGGGAGGAGTGCGCGCATGAGCGTCGATCCGGTGGTGCGCAGCGAGATCACGGGCGTCGTACTCGCCGGCGGTCGCGCCACGCGCATGGGCGGGGAGGACAAGGGTCTGCTGCGCGTCGCCGGCAGGCCGATGGTCGAGCACGTGCTGCGGATCCTGCGCCCGCAGGTCAGCGAACTCCTGATCAATGCCAACCGCAATCTCGAACGCTACCGGGAATTCGGCGTGACCGTGGTCAGCGACTTCATCGAGGGCTATTGCGGACCGCTGGCGGGCATGGCCAGCGCCATGAAGGTCGCGCGCACCGCCTACGTCCTGACCGCGCCGTGCGACTCCCCGTTCCTGTCCGAGGATCTCGCCGCACGACTGCATCGCGGCCTCGTCCGCGACGGGGCGCGGATCGCGGTGGCCGACAGCGGCGCGCGCCTCGAGCCCGTGTTCGCGCTGGTGGATCGATCCCTGCTGCCGTCGCTGCTCGCCTACCTCGAGTCCGGCGAACGCAAGATCGACCGCTGGTACGCGCAGCATCCGATGACGCGCGTGGACTTCTCCGACGAACCCGGGATGTTCAGCAACCTGAACACGCCGCAGGAACTCGCCGCCGCCGAGGCGATGTTGCACACGCGCGCCGCCGCAAGCGGACGCACCGGCGGGGAGTGATTCGCCCGTGATTCGCGCCTCGCGGCGCGCGAGCACGTTGCCGTGCCCTGCCCGCCTCCGCACACGGCCGTCGAAGACGAGCACCAGGGGCTTGTCATGGCGATCCGCAGCACGCAAGCTGTAAGCCATGCGCAAGACCTTCAACAGGGTCCCCATGATCGGCCTCGCCGCCTGGAGCGGGACCGGCAAGACGACGCTGCTGCGGGCGTTGCTTCCCCGGCTGCGCGAGCGCGGCCTGCGTGTGGGCGTCGTCAAGCATGCGCACCATGACTTCGACATCGACATCCCGGGCAAGGATAGTTATGAGCTGCGCCGCGCCGGCGCCACGCACGTGCTGGTCGGCTCGCGCAGGCGCTGGGCCCTGGTGGTCGAGACCGACCTTCAGGAGGATCCCTCCCTGGCGGACATGCTCGCGCATCTGAGCGGGGAGGCGCTGGACGTGATCCTTATTGAGGGCCTCAAGCGCGAGGATATCCCGAAGATCGAGTTGCATCGCCCGGCTCTGGGGATGCCGACGCTTTTCCCCGACGACCCGAACATCGTGGCCGTCGCCGCGGATCGTCCGATCGCGACGCCGCCGTCGGTTGCGCTGCTCGACCTCAACAACCCGGACCAGATCGTCGCCTTCGTACTCCGCCACCTCGGCCTGGCGGAGAATGTGGGCAGCGAAGTGGCGGACATGGGGATGCCATGATGACCGGAGACATGCAGACCGCGGCCAGCTGCGCCGACGATCATGATCCGATGTCGCTGACGGTTCAGGACGCGCTGGCGCGCATACTCGCGAACGTGTCGCCGGTCTGCGAGCCGCACCCCGTGCCGGTGGCCGACGCGCTGGGCCGCATCCTGGCCGCCGACATCGTCTCGAAGATGGACGTGCCGGCACATACCAACTCGGCCATGGACGGCTACGCGCTCGCAGGCGCGGACATTCCCGCGCAGGGTACGCGCGAGCTGGAGGTGATCGGCACCGCCTATGCCGGACGGCCGTACGAGTCCGCGGTCGCGCGGGGGCAGTGCGTGCGCATCATGACCGGCGCCCCCCTGCCGCCGGGCACGGACACCGTCGCGATGCAGGAGCGCGTCGAGCGCCGCGGGGATCGGATCATCCGGCTGGACGGGCGTCTGCGGGCGGGCGATAACGTGCGCCACGCCGGCGAGGACATCCGCAAGGGCCAAGTCGTGCTCGCCGCGGGGCGCCGGCTCATGCCCGCGGACATCGGACTCATCGCGTCGCTGGGCATCCCCGAGGTCGCGGTACACCGACCGCTCCGGGTCGCCATTTTCTCGACCGGTGATGAGCTGAAGCCGGTGGGCGAGCGGCTCGGACCCGGCGACGTGCACGACAGCAACCGCTACACGCTGCGGGGCATGCTGCAGCGCCTGGGAGCGCAGATCAAGGACGTCGGAATCGTGCGCGATACGCCGGAGCAGACGCGTGCCGCCTTTGAGGCCGCGGCGGAGGGGCAGGACGCGATCATCTCCAGCGGCGGTGTTTCGGTGGGCGAGGCCGATTTCGTCAAATCGGTGCTGAACGAGCTCGGCCACGCCGAATTCTGGAAGGTGGCGATGAAACCGGGCCGGCCGCTGACCTTCGGCCGTGTGCGCGGGGCGGTGTTCTTCGGTCTGCCGGGCAACCCGGTGTCGGTGATGGTGACCTTCTACCAGTTCGTGCAGCCGGCCCTGCGCCGGATGATGGGGGAGACGCAGACCGCCGGCCTGCGACTGAAGGCCACCAGCCTCTCGAGGCTGAAGAAGCGCCCCGGGCGGGTGGAGTTCCAGCGTGGCGTGCTGGAGCAGGACGACAGCGGCGCACTGCTCGTGCGCAAGACCGGCATGCAGGGCTCCGGGATCCTCACCTCGATGTCGCAGGCCAACTGCTTCATCGTCCTGCCGCAGGACTGCGCGGGCGTGGAAGCCGGCGAGCCGGTCGAAGTGCAGCCCTTCGCCGGGCTCATCTGATGCGCGATGAGATCGGCATGAAAGAAAGGGGGGCGCCGCAGCGCCCCCTTGCACGCCGGACCAGGCGTGGCTATTTCCAGATCGGCCGGCCCAGATCCACCTGGTCCGGATCGGTGAGTGCGCCGGCGGCGCCGCCGATTGCCGCACCGATCGCCGCGCCAGTACCCGGGGCGCCGACAACGGCACCGCCGATGGCACCGGCCGCGGCACCGATACCCGCGCCGCTCACGCCGCGATCGAGCGGCGTCGTTCCGCAGCCCGACAACACCACCGCCGCACACAAGGCGGCCACCACCGTTGCAATATTCGACTTCGCGTTCATATCAGGTCTCCTTTCGTCGTTGGCTTTGATCGTTGTTTGACCATCAGCGACCAGGGCGAGCCCTCTGGGGCCGCGCTGACCCGGCATGCATGGCGACCGCCGCTGCCCGCTCCGCACGCGGCCATGCGCCGCGGCGAGCGGGGTCGTCGGTCGATGTCCGGCATTCTGAGTAAGCCCGCAATGAACATCGCCTGAACTTGCAGTCACCGAGCCCCCTGTCCGTGAACGCGGTTGCAGAACCGGGAAGCCGCGGTTTCCGCTCGCCAGGGCAGCGGAGGCGCCGATGTCATTCGCGCGCCTGGTGCGGCGCAACATGTACCAATGTGCGACATACGCCGGCGGGGGCCTTTAGCGCCGTACCGCACACGGCTATAGTTCGATCATGCATATGCTCGCCGGTACCGGAATCCCCGGCGGCGTCTGCCCACAAACAAGAACGGCATGGCTGCGGGAGCGGCCGCCACCACGCACGTGGAGGAGAGAGAAGACCATGCTACGAGCCCTCAAGCTTGAGCCCGAGAAGTGCACCGGCTGCCTGCAGTGCGAGATGGCCTGTTCGTACGAGAACGAACAGGTGTTCAACCCCTCGAAGTCGCGCATCAAGGTGTTCAACTTCCACGATAGCGGCCGGTTCGCACCCTACACCTGCACCCAATGCGCCGAGGCCTGGTGCCTGCACGCCTGCCCTGTGGAGGCCATCGTCATCAATGCCCAGACCGGCGCCAAGGACGTGCTCGAGGACGTCTGCGTCGGCTGCAAGGTATGCACCATCGCCTGCCCGTTCGGCACCGTGAACTACAACCACGATACCGGCAAGGTGCAGAAGTGCGACCTCTGCGGCGGCCAGCCGGCCTGCGCCGAGGCCTGCCCCACCGGTGCCATCACCTACGTCGATATCGACCAGACCGGGCTCGATCGCATGCGCGCGCACGCGCAGCGATCGCTCGGAGCCTCCGCATAACCCTTACGGACAGGAGAGATAGCCATGGGTTGGACTCGTAACGTCATGCGCGTGAACCTGACCAAGGGAACCATCTCGCGCGAGCCGCTGAACATGGAGTGGGCCAGCCAGTACCTGGGTCAGCGTGGGTTGGCCAGCAAGTACCTCGTCGAGGAGATCGATCCCAGGGTCGATCCGCTCTCGCCCGAGAACAAGCTCATCTTCACCACCGGCCCGCTGACCGGCACGATGGCGTCCACCGGCGGCCGCTACTCGGTGGTGACCAAGGGGCCACTCACCGGCGCCATCGCCTGCTCGAATTCCGGCGGCTTCCTCGGCGCCGAGCTCAAGGGCGCCGGCTGGGACATGATCATCTTCGAGGGCAAGTCGCCGAAGCCGGTCTACCTGTACGTCGAGAACGATCACGCCGAGCTGATGGACGCCGCGGACATCTGGGGCAGGTCCATCTGGGACGCCGACCACATCCTGCACGCCAAGCACCAGGACCCGCTCATCCGCATCGCCGCGGTCGGCCGCGCCGCCGAACAGGGATGCCTGTTCTCGGCGATCGTCAATGACCTGCACCGTGCCGCCGGCCGCTCCGGCGTGGGCACCGTAATGGCGTCGAAGAACGTCAAGGCCGTGGTCGTGCGCGGCACCAAGGGGGTCGGCAACATCAAGGATCCCAAGGCCTTCATGCAGGCCGTCAGCGCCGGCAAGAAGGTGCTTGCCGAAAACGCGGTAACCGGCCAGGGCCTGCCCAAGTACGGCACACAGGTTCTGATGAACGTGATCAACGAGATCGGGGCCATGCCCACGCGCAACATGCGCGAGGTCCAGTTCGAGGGTGCGAGCAAGATCTCCGGCGAGGCCATGCACGAGGTACGCGCGAGCGACGGGCGCGCCAACCTGGTCACCAACGCTGCGTGTTTCGGCTGCACGATCGCCTGCGGACGCATCTCCGTGATCGACAAGAACCACTACACCATCGTCAACAAGCCGCAGTACTGGGGCGCCTCCGGCGGGCTGGAGTACGAGGCGGCCTGGGCGCTCGGATCCGACACCGGCGTCTCGGACCTGGAGGCGCTGACCTACGCCAACTTCCTCTGCAACGAGGACGGCGTCGACCCGATCTCGCTCGGCTCGACGATCGCGGCCGCGATGGAGCTGTACGAGGCAGGCGTGATCACCAAGGAGCACACCGGAGGACTTGAGCTGAAGTTCGGCTCCGCCGAGGCGCTCACCCGGCTCACGGAGCTCACCTGCCGGGGCGAGGGCTTCGGGCGGGACATTGGCCTCGGTTCCAAGCGTCTGTGCGAGAAGTACGGACGCCCGGAGCTGTCCATGACCGTGAAGGGCCAGGAGTTCCCCGCCTACGATCCGCGCGGCATCCAGGGCATGGGCCTGACCTACGCCACTTCCAACCGCGGCGCCTGCCACCTGCGCGGCTACACCGTGGCCTCGGAGGTGCTGGGCATCCCGGTGAAGACCGATCCGCTGGTGACCGACGGCAAGGCCGAGCTCGTCAAGGCGTTCCAGGACGCCACCGCGGTGGTGGACTCCACGGGTCTTTGCGTATTCACCACCTTTGCATGGACGTTGAACGACATCCAGCCGCAGATAGCGGCCGCCTGCGAGGGCGACTGGTCGCTGGAGAAGCTGCTGGAGATGGGCGAGCGCATCTGGAACATGGAACGCATGTTCAACAACGCCGCCGGCTTCACCGCCAAGGACGACACGCTGCCCAAGCGCCTGCTCTCGGAACCGGCGCAGACCGGACCGGCGAAGGGCAAGGCCAACGACCTGCACAAGATGCTGCCGGAATACTACAAGGTCCGCGGCTGGACCCCGGAGGGCGAACCCATGCAGGCCACCAAGGCGCGCCTGGGGCTCTGACATGAAACACCTCATCATCGGTGCAGGACCGTCGGGAGTCATCGCGGCGGAGACGCTGCGCAGATTGCAGCCCGAGGCGAGCGTGACCATCGTCGGCGACGAACCCGAGCCGCCGTACTCGCGCATGGCGCTGCCCTACCTGCTGATCCGGAAGGTCGGCGAGGAAGGCACCTACCTGCGCAAGAACCCGGCGCATTTCGAGCGGCTGCGCATCGACGTGATGCGCGAGCGCGTGCAGAGCGTCGACACCGCCGCCAGAAAGGTGCAGCTCTCAGGCGGCGGCGCGCTGGAGTACGACAAGCTGCTCGTCGCCACCGGCTCGCGCCCGGTCTCCCCGCCGATCCCCGGCATGGACCTGCCCGGCGTCCACCCGTGCTGGACGCTGGCGGATGCCCGGCATATCGCCAAGGGCGCCGTGCCCGGGGCGAAGGTCGTGCTGATGGGCGCGGGCTTCATCGGCTGCATCATCCTCGAGGCACTGGCCAAGCGGGGCGTGGATCTGACCGTCGTGGAAATGGCCGACCGCATGGTGCCGCGCATGATGAACAACACCGCCGGCAACCTCATCAAGAAGTGGTGCGTGGAAAAGGGCGTGCACGTGCACACCTCCACCAAGGTGGTGGCGATCGAACCGGGGGCCGGCGGGCGCAAGTTCGCCGTGCGCCTGGACAACGGCACGGTGCTGGCGGCCGATCTCATCATCTCCGCCACCGGCGTGCGGGCAAACGTCGAGTTCCTCCAGGGCAGCGGCATAAAGACCGATCAGGGCATATTGATCGATCGCCAGATGCAGACCAGCAACCCCGACGTCTACGCCGCGGGCGACGTGGCGCAAGGCCTGGACTTCTCCACGGGCGAGTACTCGGTGCAGGCCATACAGCCCACGGCCGCCGACCACGGGCAGCTCGCGGCGCGCAACATGGCGGGGCGGCGCGGCGCCGTTCACCGCGGCAGCGTCAACATGAACGTGCTCGACACCCTCGGGCTGATATCGAGCTCCTTCGGGCTGTGGATGGGCGCGAAGGACGGCGAAAGCACGGAGCTCTGCGACCCGGGCCGATACCGTTACCTGAATCTGCAGTTCGAGGACGACGTGCTGGTGGGCGCCACCAGCCTGGGACTGACCGAGCACGTCGGCGTCCTGCGCGGACTGATCCAGACCAAGACCCGGCTGCGCGCGTGGAAGGACAGGCTACTAAAGGACCCCACCCGCATCATGGAGGCCTACCTGGGCAGCACCCAGGCTGTGGGATTCAACGCCGGCCTCATCTGAGCACCGCCGCTCGCGGACCGCGCTGCGGCTGGTAGGATCAGCGCTCCGGACCGAAACCACGGGCTGCGCATGAAACTGACGTTCAAACTCTACGCCACACTGAGCGAATACCTGCCGGCCGAAGCGCACGATCATCAAGTCGAATCGGAGGTCGCGCCGGGTACGACGCCGAACCAGGTGATCGACCGCTACGGGGTGCCGCGCAAACTCGCGCATCTCGTCGTGCTGAACGGCGTCTACGTCCCTCCCAACGAACGCGACCAGGCCATTTTGCGGGACGGCGACACGCTGGCGGTATGGCCGCCGGTGGCCGGCGGTTGAGGAACCAAGGACCGTCGCCGGCTGATGGATGCGGGCATTCCGAATCGGATGCCGGAGGGATCGAACGCGTCGAACTGCTGATGAGCCTGGACGAGCCGGAGTTCCTCCGGCTTCTGCCCGTCGCCTTGGCCGGCCGCGGCCCCCGGCGCGCGCCGGGGTCGGTGGAGGTGGGCGAGGGCCGGCAGCGCATCACGATCCGCTACGCCGAGGCGCCGCCGCTGCAGATTGCCTCGCTGCGACTGCCCCGACTCCGGCTCACGTTCGAGTTTCGGGACTGCGGCCGCGCGTACGCCGCGCAATTTCTCGAGGAGTTCCTCAAGCACTATCGCCGTGGCGGCGGCTGAGCGCCGTCGCGGGCCTTCAGTGGCGATCGGCCCGCCGGCGGCGATTGGTCCCGGTCGCCGCATCCGACCGCGCCAGTTCCGCGGCCTGGCGCACCCAGTTCTCCCGATAGACGCGCTTGCCGAAATTCGGCAGATGTCGGGCCACCCACGCCATTTCCTCCGGCGACCAGGCGGCAATCTGGGCATAGAAGTAGATGCCGTTGCCATGCAGCCAGCGTTCGTTCACCGGCCCGATGCCGCCGATGGCCTTGAGGTCGTCCGGCCGCTGCCCGTCGCCCAGTTCGCCGGCTGCCGGCCTGCGGCCCTCGCCCGCCGCGAGGACCAGGCTTTCGAGTTCCTCCACCGACAGCCCCGCGACCATGGACGGCGCGCTGGCGGCCACCTCCCTGGCGGTGTCGCGCGCCCCCTTGTCTTCCGGCACCGGCACCTCCAGTCGATGGACGCTTGCGGCCACCGGGACCGCCCGTTCGTTGCCCGACCTGGCCGCCTCGCGCGCCTCCAGTGCGGCTATGCGCTGGCCGGCGCGGTCGAGCTCAAGGCTCAACGATGCCTCGCGCTCCGACGCCGCTGCGGCCAGGCGGTGTGATTCCCTCAGTTCCTCACGCAGGCTTTGTTCCTGCTCGGCGATCATCGCGAGCCGGCTGTGGGTCTCCGTGAGCTGCGCCCGCAGCTCCGCATTCACCGCCTGATGTTCCTCCATGCCCGCGTTCGCTGCGGCCAGCGCCTGACGGGTGTCCTCGAGTTCCACGCGCAGCTCCTCGAGTTCGCGTCCACGTTCGACCTGACCCCTGCCGATGGCGTCGCGCTCCGCATGCATCGCGAGCTCGCTCTGCATGGAGGAGCTCAGTCTCGCCTCGAGCTCCCTCAACGCAACGCTCAATCGGGCATTCTCCTCCAGCAGTTCCTGCGCCTGTCTCCTCGCCGAGGCTTCCGCGGCGAGGGACTGGTCGAGTTCTCCGCGCAGCGACTGCTCCACGGCGTGGGTCGCGGCCAGCCGGTCCGCGGCCTCCTCGAGCTCGCGCCGCGCCTCATCCAGATTGCCGCTCAGCTGCTGCTCGCGCATGCGGATCGCGGCGCTGGCCGCCTGCAGCTCCGCATAGGCCTCGGCCAGCTCCGTGGCGACCTCCTCCTCGCGCCGGCGCGCCTCCTGCTCCGCCGCCCTCATGGCCCGGCGCGCCTCGATGATCTCGGCGAACAGCGTGTCCACCTCCTCCCGGCTGATGGCGGGTTCGCCGCTGAACGCCGCCCGCGCCGTCGCGGTCAGTTGGGCGATCCGATCGTCCCGTTCGCGCAGTTGCGCCTCGAGTTCGGCGATGCGCTGGCTGAGTTCCGCCTGCAGCCGGTCGTGCGCGTGACGCAGCTCGCTCAATTCCGCCTGCGCTCGCAGGGTGTCCTGCGCCTCCTGCCCGCAGCCGGGCCCGGTCTCGACGCCTGCAGCCGGCGGGCGCGGCGTATCGGTCACCGGGGTCCCCGTCTCCGCTGTGCCCGCATCGGCCGGCTCCTCCGACGCGCCGGCGCCCGTGCGTCGCAACCAGTAGCCAAGCGCGGTGCCCAGCACGGCGGCCGCGAGCATTTGTGGCCACCACTGTGAAATCACGTCCATGAAGTCTTCCTCTTGCAGGTTGGACCTTGATAACGACCGTCGACGAAAACGAGGTTTCTCTGGCAGAACCCGTGCCATCCGAATCGCCGTGTCCGCCGCCGCCTCGCGGCGGACGGTTGCCGCCTTGCCCGTCCTACGATAGCCGGGCCAGAGCGGTGATATCTGCGCAGGTGGTCAGGAATCGGCGCATCGGCGCGGGGGGTGCCGCGCTCCACATGGAAAGGTGGCGGTGGGGCAGGATGCGGTCGAAATGCGGGGTGCCCCCGCCCTGGGCGAGATGCGGAGCCACCGCCTTGCGCCGTCCATCACGCCCCTCCCGCGGCGGCGTTCGTCTTCGCCGCGTTCTCCCCGATGCGTTAATTGAATCATGCTCTTGCCGATCACGGGAAGTGGCCCCTGCGCGGCGCGTCCTTCGCATCCCTCACCAGCAACGCCGCCGCCGTGGCGCGGCGGCGCAACCGGCGTGCCGCCCCGGCGCGCGCCCTCAAACGACGCGCGAATAGCGCGGCCGATCGTCGCCATCGCGAGTGAGGTAACGATCGAAGACCATGCAGATGTTGCGGATCAGCAGGCGCCCTCGCGGCAGGACCTCGATGCGCGCCCCGTCGATCCTCAGCAGGCCGTCGGCCTGCATGCCGTCCAGCACCCGCAGCTCGTCGGCGAAGTAGCGGCTGAAGCGAATTCCGAAGCGCTCTTCGACGGCGGCCGTATCGAGCTCGAAATTGCAGATCAGCTGCATGATGACCGACCGCCGCAGTTCGTCGTCGTTATTGAGCTCCACGCCGCGAAACACCGCAAGACCACCTTCATCGATGCGCGTCTGGTAACGCGCCAGCTCGCGTTCGTTCTGGCAGTAGACGTTGCCGACTCGGCCAATCGCGGAGACGCCCAGACCGACGATGTCGCAGTGGTCGTGGGTCGAGTAACCCTGGAAATTCCGCGACAGGCGCCCCTCGCGCTGCTCGACGGCCAGCTCGTCCTCCGGCAGCGCGAAGTGGTCCATCCCGATGTAGACGTAGCCCGCGGCCGTGAGCCGCTCGACCGTGCGCGCGAGCATGTGCAGCTTCTGCGCCGGCTCCGGCAACTGCGACTCCTGGATCTGGCGCTGCACCTTGAACATGTGTGGCAGATGCGCGTAGTTGAATACCGATATCCGATCGGGCGCGGCCTCGATCACCTGCTCCAGTGTGCGATCGAAACTCGCCACGGTCTGCAGCGGCAGACCGTAGATGAGATCGATGCTGATCGAACGGAAGCGTGCGGCGCGCGCGGCGTCGATGACCGCCATGGTCTGCTCCGCCGGCTGCATGCGGTTGACCGCCGCCTGCACCCGCCTGTCGAAGTCCTGGACCCCAAGGCTGACGCGATTGAATCCCAGATCGCGCAGGAACGCGACGTCCTCGGCACTGACGGTGCGCGGATCGATCTCGATGGAGAACTCCGCGCCGCCATCCTTCGAAACCGTGAAATGCTCGCGCGTGGCCTGCATGAGCCGCTGCATCTGCTCGCGGGAAAGGTAGGTAGGCGTGCCGCCGCCCCAGTGCAGCTGCTCGACCTCGCGGGAACGATCGAACAGCGCGCCCTGGCGCGCGACCTCCTTGAGCAGACGCTGCAGGTACTGCTCGGCCCGGGTGCGATTGGCCGTGACCACCTTGTTGCACGCGCAGTAATAGCAGACGGTGGCGCAGAACGGGATGTGAAAGTAGAGCGAGAGCGGCGCCGGGATGAGATCGCCGTTGGTGACGGCCACGGCGTCCCGATACTCCTCCTCGCCGAAACTCTCCTGGAACTGCACCGCCGTGGGATAGGAGGTATAGCGCGGACCCTGGCGATCGTAGCGCTGGATGAGATCGCTGTCGAAAACGGCCGCGGTTTGCATGGTGTGTTCGCCTCGCCGATTACGCCCGGCGGGGGGCGCCAGGCCAGCGTATTTACGCACTAAACGGTCGCGGCACTTTGACACAGATCAACCCGGTTTGAACGCCTAACTCGCTGATGTGCTTGCTGTTCCCCCGCATGGCCCGGGACCTCCATGCTCGCGCCGCCGTCTGCCACCGCATGCCTGACGCCTCCTGGCCGCGGGTCGCACTCCCATGTCGCGCGCAACGCGGATCTCTACTCCTCTTGCCGTGGCTCCCGAAAGAACTCCCGCACGTCATCGATCCGCTGGGTGCACCGCATCGGCGGCAGCGCGGACAGGAACACCTTGCCATAGGACCGGCCGCGCAGCCGCGGGTCGCAGAGGCACAGCACGCCCCGATCGCGCACGTCACGGATGAGCCGGCCCACGCCCTGCTTCAGCGCGATCACCGCCTCCGGGAGTTGATAGTCCCGGAAGGCGTTCACGCCGCGGCGCGTGAGCGCGCGGATCCGCGCCTGGGTCAACGGGTCGTCCGGCGCCGCGAACGGCAGCTTGTCGATGATGACGCAGGAGAGCGCCTCGCCGCGCACGTCCACGCCCTCCCAGAAGCTCGCCGTGCCCAGCAGCACCGAGTTCGGCGTGGCGCGGAATCGCTCCAAGAGCTCCCCGCGCGGCGTCTCGCCCTGCGCGAACAGCGGATAGTGCAGCCGCGCGCGCAGCAGCCCATGGGCCTCGCGCAGCGCGCGATGGCTGGTGAAGAGCAGGAACGCGCGGCCGCGGCTCGCCTCCAGCACCGGCAGCGCGGCCTCGATCACCGCCGCGGTGTAGCCATGCTGGCGAGGGTCGAGCGCGATCGCGGGCAGGTACAAGAGCGCCTGGCGCGCGTAATCGAACGGGCTCTCCACGCACTGCGTGGCTGCGGATTGAAGCCCGAGCTGGCGGGTGAAATAGCCGAAATCCCCGCGCACGGCGAGCGTGGCGGAGGTGAAGATCTGCGCGCATGGCTGCGCCCCCACCCGCTGCTGAAAGAGTGAGGCGATGTCCAGTGGCGTGGCGTAGAGCGTGAACCCGCGCGTGCTGGTCTCGAACCAGCGCACCGTCTCTTCCCCCGCCTCGCCGTCGAACTGCCGCAGCTCACCGCCCAGTTGCACGCAGCGCTTCAGGGCATTGGCCAGCATCGGCCCGCGCTCGGCCATGGCCTCGACGTGACCCTGGAGACCGCGCAGACTGGCCGCGAGCCCGTCCATGGCCTCGGCCACCGCCGGCCGATCGCGCAGCGCCGGCCATTCCGCGCGCGTCTCGCCCTGCCCCAACGCGAGCCGCAGGTCGCGCGCGGCCTTCTCGATCCGGTAAGCGGCATCGCGGATCGCGGTCGCCTCACCCGCCTCGGCGAGCTGCGCCTGCACCGCATCGCGCGCCAGATCGATGAGCTGCCGGCTGCTGAAGGCGCTGCCGAAGAACTGTGCCGCGGTCTCCGGCAGCTGATGCGCCTCGTCGAAGATGACGGCGTCCGCGCCCGGCAGCACCTCGCCGAAGCCCGCCTCCTTCAGCGCGGCATCGGCGAGAAACAGGTGATGATTGACCACCACGACCTCGGCGGCCTGCGCCTCGCAACGCGCCCGGGCCACCCAGCATTCCTGGAAGTGGCGGCACTCCCCGCCCAGGCAGTTTTCGGCGGTGGAGGTCACCAGCGGCCACACCGGCGAGTCTTCCGGCACCGCGTCGACCTCCGCCACGTCGCCGCTGCGGGTGCGCGCGGCCCACGCCTGCACCTGCATCAGCGCCGCCTGCGTGGTCCTGCCGGGGCCGCCCTCGCTCAGCGCCTGCTGCAGCCGGTGTAGGCACAGGTAATTGGCCCGGCCTTTCAGCATGGCGACGGTGACCGGTACCTGCAATGCCCTGCGCACGACCGGAAGGTCGCGATGGAACAGCTGGTCCTGCAGGGTCCTGGTGCCGGTCGAGACGATGACGCGCCGGCCCGAGAGCAGGGCCGGCACCAGATAGGCGAAGGTCTTGCCAACCCCGGTTCCGGCCTCGCAGACCAGCGCCGAGCGCCGGGCGATCGCCTCGGCGACGCTCGCCGCCATCGCCTGCTGCCCGGAGCGCACCGAAAACCCGGGGATGGCCGCCGCCAGCGGGCCACGCCCGCCGAGGAGTTCAGCACAGGTCGCGATCATCGGGGAGACCGGGCTGGGAGTCGGATCGCCCCGGCGAGGGCTGTCCGAACGCCGGCGCGCGCGTTCCGCCCCGGATTGCGGTGGGAGATTATCGGGCGCCGGTATTGTCCCAAACCCCGTCGTCCTCCAGGCCGTGCTCGCGCGTCCACAGCAGGCGGCCGATGATCTTGAAGCGAGCGACGGAGATCATGCCGCGGGCCGTGCGTTTGCTCGCCGACGGGTCGTTGAGGGTCTGCACCAGCACCTCGCGATCGGCCTCGTGGATCTCCACCGGCTCGTAATTCTCGTCCATGAGCACCAGGATGACGTAATCCCAGGGTTGCTCGAGCTTCAGCTGGCCCAGGCGATGGCCCGTCTTGCTCTCGTCGAAGATGGCCCGCCCCTTGATTTGTATGCGCTCGATCCTGCCCTCGCGTTCGCGTACGGCATCGTAGCCCGCGGCGCTGTTCTCCGCCGGCTTCAGGCCGAGCAGCCGGATGGCGTCCTGCACCGCGATCTCGCCGGTCACGGGCAGGGTCTTGCCGGTCGCGCGCCGATAGTCCGCGGCCAGCCGCCGTGCCTCGCCCACCAGCCGATCGATGGAATAGACCGTCGTCACCCTGCGCCCCCGATACGCCGAACCTGCCGCGCGGAGCCGGCAACACGGCGCCTCGCAATTGATTCAATCATACAGGATTTGTGCGTAGGCCATTGAGTTTCTTCGTCCGCGCCGCATGGAGTCCGGGCAGTCTCGCGGTGCGGCCGATATCCTCACGGGTAGTAGATCCTCACCCCGGCGGTGACGGCGAGGAAATCCGGCGACAGCGTCGCCGGTACGCCCGCCACGGCGACATCGGTCTCGAACAGCGTCGTGTACTTGGCCTCGAGACCGATCGAAAAATTGTCCTCGATAAAGTAATCGAACCCGGCGCCGATTGCCGCGACCGGGGAGGAATCCTGGTCGCCGCTGAAGCGCGTGGCCGTGAACGGCTGGTCGCGATCGCCGACCTCGCCGAACCCGATGCCCCCGCCGGCGACCACGTAAGGGACGAGGGAATCGCCCAGCAGCGGGTAGCGGTACCGACCGAGCAGCGTATACGTGAACACCGGGTAACCGGTGATCTCGCCGAGCACCGGCGAGGCCAGCTGTGCGCGGGTGTAGTTGACGTCGAACTCCGCTCCCCAGTGCCGGTTGAAGTTCACGCCGAGCCCGCCCTCGCCGTACAGGCCCGAGAGGGTCTCGATCTCCACGCCCGGCACGGTCTCGGTGTCGGTGAAGATCGCCTGCCCGCCCTTCAGCGTAAGGTAGCCACGCCGGCGATCCGTGTCGCCGGCGTCCGGCAGCGGCGGGCCGACGCGGCGGCCGAGGTGATCGGCGTAAACGCGCAGGCCGGCGCTCAGCTCGATGGCATCGCCGCTGAGCGGCCGATCGACGCCGCTGTCGTTCACCTCCGGCTCGAAGCCGAAGACGTACTTGGCCTGCGCCGTCAGCGCAATGTTGTCGGCCACGAAATAATCGAAGCCGGCGCCGGCGACGCCGATAAGATCGAGATCGTTGCCGCCGCCGTCGAAGGTGAAATCCTCGCGGCCGCTGAACTCGCCGAGCCCGGCGCCCACCCCGGCCAGAAGGTACGGGACGAACCGGTCCTGGAGCACCGGCCGCCTCCACCGCACCTCGGCGGTCGCGCGCGCGAGCGTGTAGTCGCCCAGCTTGTTGCCGTCCGGACGTAACAGGGCCGTCTTGTGATAGTCCAACGCCGCCTCGACCCCGAGGTGGCGGCCGAGATCGACGCCCAGGCTGAGACCCGCCGCCGGGCTGCCGGAATCGGTCTCCAGCTCGAGATCCGGCGGCGCATCGGGCTCGGTCAGGAAATCGGTCCCGACGCGGACGTGCAGGTACGGGCGGATCTCGCTCAGCAGCTCCTCGCGTGTGTCCGCGGACGCGCCGCCTGGACCGACGATCAGCAAGATCGCTAATACATACAGCCACCTGCCTCGCGGCGCGAAGTGCGAATCGAGTTTGCCGGCGCCTGCCATAGACCCCGGATTGGTGCGAAGTAACCCCATAATAAACATGAGGTTAATTGATATATCTCCAAATAACAAGATATATCGGATTTGGGAAAAAGTAACCAACCGGCTGAACTTTCGTGGAAGAATTTCCGCCAGCTGACAAACCGGTCGAAATTGCGGGCTCAGGCGAGGTCGGTGGGGAAGGCGATGGCCTCGCGCAGGGTCGGTAAGCCCAGGGCAATCATCACCAGCCGGTCGAAGCCCAACGCCACGCCCGAGCACTCCGGCAGGCCGGCCTGCAGGGCAGCGAGCAGGCGCTCATCGATCGGCATCTGCGGCAGACCGGCCCTGGCACGGCGCCGGTTGTCCTCCTCGAAGCGCCGCCGCTGTTCCACGGCATCGGTCAGCTCGTGGAAGCCGTTGGCGATCTCGATGCCGTCGATGAACAGCTCGAACCGCTCGGCGAGCGGCGGATCCCCGGGGCGGACCCGCGCCAGGGCTGCCTGCGAGGCGGGAAATTCCGTCAGGAAGGTCATCCCGTCACGGCCCAGACCGGGCGCGACGAGGTGGCTCAGCAGCAGGTCCAGCCAGTCGTCGCGCTCCAGTCGCTCCGGCTCTCCGATCTGGATACCGGCCGCCGCGGCCCGCTCGACTATGTCCGGCAGCGGCGCACGCAGGGGATCGATGTCGGCGTGACGCCGGAAGGCCTCCGCGTAGCTCACGCGCTCGCCTGCCGCGGAGCGGCCCGCGACCGTCGCCACCAGCGCCGCGGTCTCCGACATGATTGCGTCGTAGCCCAGCCCCGGCCGGTACCACTCCAGGAGCGTGAACTCCGGATTGTGGTAGCGGCCTGCCTCGCCGCCGCGGAAGGCCTTGCCGACCTGGTAGATCGCGCCGCTGCCGGCGGCCAGCAGGCGCTTCATGGCGTACTCCGGCGAGGTCTGCAGGTAGAGGCGCCGCGGCCCGTGGTCTCCCGGCAGCAGGCAGGTGGTGACCGGATTGGCCAGATGCGGGTCGGTCACCCCGGCGTTGCAGAGCGCGGGGGTCTCGACCTCCAGTACGTCACGCTCCGAGAAGAAGGCGCGGAGCCGCGTCAACATCCGCGCCCGCACCCGCAGCGCCTCCAGAGTGGCGGACGGGCGCCACTCCGGCAGCGGATCCTCGCGCACAGAGCCGGCCGCCCGCGCTATTCCTTCACGCGCGACATGTACTCACCGGTGCGGGTGTCGATCTTGATGGTCTCGCCCTGGTTGACGAACAGCGGCACCTTCACGGTGGCGCCGGTCTCGACCTTGGCGGGCTTGGTGGCGCCGGTGACGGTGTCGCCGCGCACCCCAGGCTCGCACTCGGTGATCTGCAGAGTGACGAAGATCGGCGGCTGCACCGCCATCGGCACGCCGTTCCAAAGGGTCACGATGCAGGTCTCCTCGCCCTTCAGCCACTGTGCGGCGTCGGCCATCGCGGTGCTGCCGGCGGCGACCTGCTCGAAGGTCTCGGGGTTCATGAAGTACCAGAACTCCCCGTCGGTGTAGAGATACTGCAATTCCGTGTCGACGACGTCGGCGCCCTCGCAGGTGTCGCCGGACTTGAAGGTGCGCTCCAGGACGCGTCCGGTCTTCAGGTTACGCAGCCGCACGCGATTGAACGCCTGGCCCTTGCCGGGCTTGACGTACTCGTTCTCGAGGATGTTGTAGGGGTCGCCGTCGATCAGCAATTTGAGTCCGGCCTTGAATTCGTTTGTACTGTACGTCGCCATGAGTGTATCCCGGGAGGTCCGCCAAAAGTCGGTTATGATAACGCAAGCACAGGCCCGAGTTCAGCCCGGCCGCTGGCAGCAGGAGCTCGCCGCCGGGATCGCCGATCCGCACGAACTGCTGCGATTGCTCGAGGTCGAGCCGCGGACTCTGCCGGTGCCGGTTCTGACGGCGGCGCCGTTCCCGATGCGGGTGCCGCACGCCTACGTGGCGCGCATGCGCCGCGGCGATCCCCTGGATCCCCTGCTTCGCCAGGTGCTGCCGATCGCGGCGGAGACCCGCCACGCGCCCGGCTACGTCGCCGACCCGGTCGGCGACCTCGCGGCGGAGGCCGTCCCCGGCGTGCTGCACAAGTACCAGGGACGCGCGCTGCTGATCACCACCGGCGCCTGCGCCGTCCATTGTCGGTATTGCTTCCGTCGGCAGTTCCCCTACGCGCAGTCGCACGCGGCACGCGACCGTTGGGCCGCGGCCCTCGGCTACCTGCGTCGCGATGCCTCGATCCGCGAGGTCATCCTGAGCGGCGGGGACCCCCTCACGCTCGGCGACTCCAAGCTCGCGGATCTCGTCCAGGCGCTCGATGACATTGCGCACCTGAAGAGGCTGCGCCTGCACACGCGCCTGCCGGTCGTGGTGCCGTCCCGCGTCGACGACCGCCTGCTCGGCTGGATGGGACGGACGCGGCTGCAGAAGGTCGTGGTCATCCATGCCAACCACGCCAACGAGATCGACGGGCAGGTGACCGAGGCCGTGCGCCGACTGCGGGCCGTCGACGTCATCCTGCTGAATCAGGCGGTACTGCTCGCCGGCGTGAACGACCAGAGCGGCGCATTATGCGATCTGAGCGAGGCGCTGTTCGCCGCGGGCGTCCTGCCCTATTACCTGCACATGCTCGACCCGGTCGCCGGGGCGTCGCATTTCGACGTGCCGCCGTCGCAGGCCCTGCAGATCATGAGCAAGCTGCGCACTGCCCTGCCCGGCTACCTGGTGCCGCGGTTGGTACGCGAAGTGGCCGGTTCCCCCGCCAAGGTGCCGGCCGAACTCTTGTCTGACGCCGGCGTTCCCGTGGCCAACTAGCCCTGACCACACGGCGGCACCGCCGGCGGCGGGGAACGGCGCGGGGGCGGGATCAGAGGCTCGCCAGCAGGGCCTCGCCGGCCGCGACACGACGCCACCCCGCGAGGGCCGGCACGTCGGCCGCATCGCCGTCGCGCGCGATCGCCTCGAGATCCGCGCGCGGGGCGATCAAGGTCATCGGCAGGCCGAGAGCCGCGGCGCGATCGCGCAGCACCTCCTGCAGGCGCTGCAGCCGCGCCTGCAGCTGCGGCGTCGCGCGCATGTCGCTCACCAGGGCCGGGGCGTCCACCGCCAGACCCTCCTGCACGCAGGCGAGCAGGACCTCGGCATCGCGATCCAGCTGTTCGCGCGGCAGCACCGCGAGCGCGCCCAGGTCCTGCTTTGTCTGCGGAGCGCGAGTCGCCACGGCGTATAAGGCCTCGTCCGAAAGCACCCACCTGCGCGGGCGGTCGCGCCTCGCGGCCTCGGCCTCGCGCCACGCCGCCAGCCGCGCGGCGATGTGCTGGGCCCGCGCGGGCAGCCTTGCCAGCGACTTCAGGCGCCGCCACTCCCCTTCCGGGTGCGGGCGATAACGCGCGGGCTCGGCCATGCGCGCGCAGTCCTCCTGCAGCCAGGCGAGGCGACCCGTATCGCGCAGGCGCCTCTCCAGCACCGGGTACATCTGCGCCAGGTGCTCCACGTCCGCCTCGGCGTACGCCAGCTCCGCCGCGCGCAGCGGTCGGCGCAGCCAGGGCGTGCGGGTCAGGCTCTTGTCGACGGTCACCCCCAGCAGCGCCGCCACGAGCGCCGCGTAGGAGGGCTGATCGGCGATGCCGAGCAGTGTCGCCGCCAGCTGCGTGTCGAACAGCGGCTTCGGACATGTTCCCCACCGATGCACGATGATCTCGAGATCCTGGTCGGGGGCATGCAGCACTTTGAGGACCTCGGGCGCGTCGAAGATCTCCCGCAGGGGTTCCAGATCCGCCACGGCGAGCGGATCGATGCAGGCCGCTGTCCGCCCATCGCAGATCTGCAGGAGCGCGAGTTTCGCAAAGTAGGTGTCCTCGCGGACGAACTCCGTGTCCAGCGTCAGCCATGGACATCGACGCCAGGCCTCGGCCTGACGCCGCAGCGCGTCATCGGTGGTAATCAGCATGAGTCGAATTCAGGGCTCGACGATCCCGGGGCCCGGGAATCAAAAGAGGTCCTTTAGGTGACGCCGCCGCAGGTTGCGTTCCGCGGCGATTCTATCAGGTCGCGCCCGGCATGCCTGGCGGCGCTGCCTGCGATCGCGCGGCGCTCGCTGCGTTCAGGGCGAGGCGGCCAGCAGCCACGCGCCCCAGGCGACGAACGCCACGCCGCTCATTCTGCCCACGGCATGGCCCGCCGGCAGGAGCTTCTCCGACAGCATCAGCGCCGAGAGACCGACGATCCAGCACACGTTCATCACGCCGCCGTAGAACAGCAGGCCCATCGCCAGCCAGCAGCAGCCCGTGCAGTGGGCGCCGTGCACCATTCCCATGCGCAGCGCCCCGCCGGTTCCGCGACGCCAGTGACGCGCGATGAATGCGACGGGACCGCGGCAGCGCCGCAGGCAGGCGTGCTTCCACGGCGTCAATTGGTACAGGCCGACGGCCACCAGCAGGCCTCCGCCCAGCCATGGATAGGCGGCGGCCATCGCCATGGTGAGCCACCCATCTTCTGCAGCCACCACTGCAGCAGCGCCGCCGCGGCGCTGTATGCCCCCCAGACCAGCAGGTAGCCCCCGGCAAAGACGACAGTCGGAACGTATGGCGCGCCCTGCTCCCGGCTGCGGCGATTGACGAGCGCGAACAGCAGGACGAACGGCGCCGCCCCCGGCAGCATCATCGCCGTCATCATGATCCACCACATCAGGAAGACGACGAGGGCGTAGCCCGGCGTCCACTCCGTCGGCATGACCATGTCGACGTCCATGCCGTGCATGTCCATGCTCATTCCGGCTCCGGCGAGCAGGTAGGTCCAGGCGAGCGCAAGGATCAAGGCCATGGCGCCGAGGACGACGGCCCGATCGCGCCGCACCGTCGCCTCGATGAATGCGCTGACCGGCTCCCGTCGCAGGGCAGCGACTCTGTCGACCCTGGCCACAACGCTAGTCCACCGGGCCATCGGGCGTCATGTGGATCATGCAGATGTGACCGTGTCCCTCCCCCCAGTCCAGCGGTATGGCGCCCCAGCCCTTCGTGCGGCTGCTGACGAACTCCGCCTCGCGGTACTCGAAGCCTGCCGGCAGCACGACACGAGCGCGGTGCGACTCACCGGTCACCGGGTTGGTGATCGGCGCGGCGTGCGCATCGATGTAGCCGGGAACGGAGAAGTGCCCGGTCCAGCGCTCGTAGTCCACCTCGAAGTGTATCGGCGCGAAGACCGGGTCGTACAGCTTCGTGAGCGTCGCGGCGAGTATGCCGAACACCGTGGCACCCGGCTTCGAGGTCTCTCCTGAGAGTATGCGGAGGATCGCCTGACGCTGCGCCTCGTCGGCGCGCTCATCGACGAACAGCAGCGCCTCGCCGTTGCCCTCGTGGAGCGCCTTGGGCCAGGCGAGCATGCCGGCCCAGCACATCCCGTCGAGCCGCACGCCGTCGAAGTGACCCTCGTCGATGCGCATGGCCACACCGGCGCGGCAATGCCCGTGAGTGGGTGGAGCGTTGAACTGACAGGGACAACCCCAGTTGCAGTTGCACGTGGAGATCTCCGGTCCACGTATGCGCCAGTCGAAGTCCGTCATGGAACCTCCTCACCGCTCGGTCGTGTTCCGAGTCTAGATCGGTGGGAATCGCTCCACCACTCGCCAATGAACCTACACCTCGCGGATCCCCGGTGGCGAGCAGGCTGCGCGCACACCACCGCAGGTCCCGCCTGCGTCGTGCATTGCCAAGGCCATGCAGAAATCGATTTTCCCTGCTATTTTTTGATCTACGGCATCGCAGGAGGCGTTCCATGCCAGACTGCACCTCGCCCCCTCCCGCGGCGCGCCTGCGCCAACCCTACGGTTGCGCCGTCGATCCAGAACACAACCCTGATGCTGCGCGGCCGCAAACTGGGCGGCATCGCCGACCTCAGACGGTGGCGCGAGGCAGGCGGCCACGCGCGTGACCGCACCGCAATCCGATGAATTGCTGGAAAGGCGTGTGCAGGAGCGCACGGACCAACTCCTGCGCGTGAACGAATCGCTGAGCCGCGAACTCGCCGCCCACAAGGGCATAGAGACGGAACTCGAACAGACCCGCGCGCGGCTGCAGCACGTGCTCGCGGTCAGCCCGGCGATCACCTACTCCACCGAGGCCGCGGGCGACTTCGCCTGCACCTTCGTCAGCGAGAGCTGCGTGGAGATCATGGGGTACAGCCCCCAGGAGGTCCTCGACGACCCGGACTTCTGGACCACGCACCTGCATCCGCAGGACGCCAGGCACGTGCTGGCCGAGCTCGCCCAGCTCATCGAACACGGCGGCGGCTCCGTGGAATATCGCTTCCGCCACCGTGACGGCCACTACCGCTGGTTCCAGGACACCTTCAGGGTGATCAAGGACGATAGCGGGCTGCCTTTCGAGATCGTCGGTTCCTGGGCCGACATCACCGAGCGCAAGATGGCGGAGTCCTTCCGCGTCCTCTACCAGGCGAGCCTGCAGCAGCCGCAGGGGATCAAGAAATGGTTCGAGGGCTTCCTGCAGACCGGACGCGAGGTGCTGCACCTGGACAAGATGAACCTGCTGCGCCCCGATCCCGAGGGCCTCTGGCTGCGGGCCGTTGCCAGCACCGAGACCAAGGATCCGCTCGAGTCCATCCGCGTCCCCATCGGTGCCGAGGGCGGCGCGCTGGCCAGGGCCTATCTCACCGCCGAGCCCGTCATCTGGGACGGCCAGTCGCCGCTCGCCGAGGAGCTGCGGCTCGCGGCACCCTACGACCAGCTCGCGGCGTTCCGCTCGCGCGTCTTCGCGATCATGCCCCTGCTCGTCGAGGGACACACGATCGGCGTGCTCGCGGCCGGCTGGGACTACGCCCGCCGCAGGTTCGAGCCGGCCATGCTGGAATCCCTGCAGCTGCTGGCGTCGCAGGCGGCGCGCGCGCTGGACTACGCGCGCCTGTACGCAGCGGCGCAGCCGGTGCTGAAGCGCTCGCTGCAGCTCAAGGAGGTCTATCCCGCTTTCGCCGAGGCGGTGAAGGCACTGGTGAACTACGACCGCATCGGCGTCGTGGTGCCCAAGGGCGGCAGGTTGCTGATGGCGCTGTCGGTCGCACAGCCGCCGCTGGCCTCCTACGAGGGCGAATCCTGGGAGAAGACGGACGGCACGGCGGTGGACTGGGTGCTGAACCAAAGGCAGCCGCGCCTGGTAGGTGACCTCCTCACCGAGCATTCGTTCACCGACGAGGCGTTCGTCGCCAAGACCGGCGTGCGGGCAAACCTCCTGCTGCCGCTGCTGGCCGGCGGCGAGGCGGTCGGCGCCTTCTTCCTGGACAGCCTGACGCCGGGCGCCTACACCGAGCGGGACATCGAGCTGCTGGAGCCGGTGGCGCAGCAGCTCGCGCTGGCGATCGAGAACACGCGACTGTTCGAAGAACAGCAGGAACGGGCCCACGAGCTGGCGTGCACCATGGAGGAGATGAAGGTCCTGCAGGCGATAGGCCAGGCCGTCAACTCCACGCTGGACCTGCAGACGGTGCTGACCACCATCGTCGCGCACGCCGTGCAGCTCTCCGGCGCCGACGCGGGCACGATCGATGAGTACGACGAGCAGAACGAGCAGTTCATCCTGCGCGCGACCCACGGCATGGACCACCAACTCGTGGCCGCGCTGCGCGCGAGTCCCGTCCGGCTGGGCGAGGGAGCGGTGGGCAAGGCGGCGGTCGCGCGCGAGCCGGTGCAGTTCGCGGACATCGACGTCGACGCCTACGAGCCACGCCTGCGCAGCCTGATGGCGCAATCCGGGTTCCGGGCGATCCTCGTCGTGCCGTTGCTGCGCGAGGGCCGCATCGTCGGCGGCCTCGCCGTATGCCGCAGGCAGCCGGGCGAGTTCCCGCAGAAGACCGTCGACCTGCTGAAGACCTTCGCGGACCAGTCGGTGCTGGCCATCGAGAACGCCAGGCTGTTCCGGGAGATCGAGGACAAGAGCCAGCAGCTCGAGATCGCGAGCCGGCACAAGTCGCAGTTCCTCGCCAACATGAGCCACGAGCTGCGCACGCCGCTGAACGCCATCCTCGGATACACGGAACTCATCCTCGACGACATCTACGGCGCAGTACCGGCGAAGATCCGCGAGGTACTCACGCGCCTGGACAAGAACGGGCGGCATCTGCTCGCGCTGATCAACGACGTCCTCGACCTGTCCAAGATCGAGGCCGGTTCGTTCACGCTCGACCTCGACGACTACGCCATGCAGGAGATCGTGCAGTCGGCGGTCACGGCAGTGGAGGCCCTGGCGACCGAGAAAAGGCTTGCCCTCGCGGTCGATGTCCCGCCGGATCTGCCGACCGGCAGGGGCGACGCGAGGCGGATCACCGAGGTGCTGCTCAACCTCGTCGGCAACGCGATCAAGTTCACCGAGACCGGCGAGGTGCGCGTCGGCGTCGCCCTGTCGGACGGCACGTACCAGGTGTCGGTGGCCGACACCGGGCCGGGAGTCGCGCAGACCGACCAAAGGAGGATCTTCGAGGCGTTCCAGCAGGCCGACGACTCCAACACCCGCAGCAAGGGCGGGACCGGTCTGGGGCTGTCGATCGCCAGGAAGATCATCGAGCAGCATGGCGGCCGCATGTGGGTGGAGTCGACGCCGGGCCAGGGCGCCACGTTCCTCTTCACGCTGCCGGTGCGCGTGGAGCCGCGCGCGAGCGAGTCATGACCAAGCGCATCCTGGTGGTCGAGGACCAGGAGGACAATCGCCAGATCCTGCGGGACCTCTTCGCCAGCGCGGACTACGAGACCATCGAGGCGAATACCGGGGACGAGGGTGTGCGCATGGCCGAGGCGCACCGTCCCGATCTTATCCTGATGGACATCCAGCTGCCGGGCATCGACGGCTACGAGGCCACGCGCCGGATCAAGATCAACCCCGCGCTCAGCCACATCCCGATAATCGCCGTGACCTCTTATGCCCTGAGCGGCGATGCGGGCAAGGCGCGCGACGCCGGTTGCACGGAATACATCACGAAACCGTACAGTCCGCGGCAATTGCTCGCCACGGTACGAAGGTACCTGGCGGGCTAGGCGCCATCCATCATGGCCTCTGCCGCCCGCATACTGGTGGTCGACGACGTCCCGGACAACGTCGAGATCGTCCGCGCACGCCTGGAGAGCCAGGGATACGAGGTGCTTACCGCCGCCGACGGGGAGGCGGCTCTGGAGACGGCTCGCGCGGCGCTGCCCGATCTGCTGCTGCTCGACATCATGATGCCGAAGCTCGACGGCATCGAGGTGACCAAGCGGTTGAAGGCCGACCCTTCGCTGCCCTTCATGCCGATCATCCTGGTCACCGCCAAGGCTGCGGCGAGCGACATCGTGGCAGGACTGGACAGCGGCGGCGACGATTACCTGACCAAGCCGATTGACCACGCCGCGCTCATGGCCCGCGTCCGCTCGATGCTCCGCATCAAGGCGCTGCACGATGCCGTGCAGACGCAGGCCCGGCAGCTCGATGCGCAGGCGGCGGAGCTGGCGGCCTGGAACCGCGAGCTCGAACTGCGCGTCGCGGCACAGGTCAAGGAGATCGAACGCGTCGGGCGGCTGAGGCGATTTCTGCCGCCGCAGGTCGCGGATCTGATCGTCTCGGCCGGCGACGAACGCGTGCTCGCGAGCCATCGCCGGGACATCGCGGCCCTGTTCTGCGACCTGCGCGGATTCACCGCCTTCGCCGAGACCTCGGAGCCGGAGGACGTGATGGCGGTACTGCACGAGTATCACGAGACGCTGGGGCCGCTCATCCACCGCTACGAAGGCACGCTGGAGCGCTACGCGGGCGACGGCCTGCTGGTGTTCTTCAACGATCCGCTGCCCTGCCCGGATCCGAGCGCACGCGCCGTGCGCCTGGCCGTGGCGATGCGCGCCGGGGTGGCGGCGCGCGCGCAGGACTGGGGCAGGCGGGGATATCGTCTCGGCTTCGGCGTGGGAATTGCGCAGGGCTACGCCACCCTTGGTCCGATCGGTTTCGGTGATCGCTACGATTACGGCGCCATCGGCACGGTCACGAATCTCGCCGCCCGGCTTTCCGCCGAGGCCAGAGACACGCAGATCCTGGTGAGTCAGCGCGTGGCCGCCGCCGTCGCCGACGTCGCCCGCCTCGAAGCGCTGGGTGAGCTCGAGCTCAAGGGAATCAGCAGGCCGCTGGCGGTGCACAACGTCACCGGCCTGCTGAGCCACGCCATGACCGGAAACTGACGGAGCACCGCATGAAACCGCGCGCAAGCGGGGGTCTGGACCGTGACGCGGCAGCACTCGCATCCTGAGCGCAGAACGATCAACCTCGCTCTGCAGGGCGGAGGCTCGCACGGCGCGTTCGCCTGGGGCGCGCTGGACAGGCTGCTCGAGGACGGGCGGGTGGCCATCGAGGGGATAGTCGGCACCAGCGCCGGCGCCATGAATGCCGCCGTCATGGCCCATGGGTTGACGATCGGCGGCAACGAAGGTGCCCGCGCGGCCCTGCGCCGGTTCTGGAATGCCGTCATGGACCAGGGCGCCTGCTCCTTCCTGCAACCGTCGTGGATCGATCGGCTGACGAGCCGCGGCAACATGGATTTCTCGCCCGGGTGGATCATGCTGGACAACCTGACGCGCATGTTGTCCCCCTATCAGCTCAACCCCGTCAATCATCACCCGCTGCGCGACATCCTGCTGGCACAGGTCGATTTCGAGCGCCTGCGCCGCGCCGCGGAGGTACAGCTTTTCGTCTGCGCCTGCAACGTCACGACCAACCGGCTGCGCGTGTTCGACCAGGGCGCCATGAGCGTGGACGCGGTGCTTGCCTCCGCCTGCCTGCCATCGCTGTTCCAGGCCGTGGAGATCGAGGGTCAGTACTACTGGGATGGGGGCTACATGGGTAATCCGCCGATCTTCCCGGTCATCTACCACTGTGCGTCGGCGGACGTGGTGCTCGTCATGATCAATGCGATAGTGATCGACCAGCCGCCCCGCAGCGCGCAGGCCATCCTCGACCGCATCCACACCCTGAGCTTCAACTCGAGCCTGATGCGTGAGATGCGCGCCATCGCCTTCGTCAACCGCCTCGTGGCCGCCGGCTTCGACGACGGCGGCAGGCTCAAGGCCGTGCGCATACACTGCGTCGACGCCGAGGCGGAGATGCGGGGTCTGGGGGCCTCGAGCAAGTACAACACCGAACGTGGATTCCTCGAATGGCTGTTCGAACTGGGCCGCGCGCGCGGCGCCGCCTTTCTCGCCGAGCATTTCGAGAAGATCGGGCGCGAATCCTCGACCTGCATCGAACAGCGCTTTCTCTAGCAGTGGCTTCATCTCAGGAGGAACTACCCCATGACCACCACAGCGCACAGACTCTACGGCGAGATGCAGGCCATTCGCGGCAAGGACAGGTATCCCGACGGTCAACTCGAGGCCTACCTCGTCGACAAGGTGTTCCCCAGGACCACGGAGGAGCTGACGTTGCGGCTGTCCAACGTGGTGGCGGCGTTCTACGGCTTCATCCTCGAACACGTAGGTGCGCGATTCGGGTGGCAGGCGATGGACGAGATCTCCCGGACGCTCTTTCGCGAGCTGGGACAGTTCAAGACCAGGGAGGCCCTGGAACGCGGCGTGGAAGTGCCCAGGGATTCCAGGGCGCCGAGCCTGGTGTTCATCACCGCCGTGTTCACCGCCTCGCCCGAGTACAACTTCGAGCTGGTCAAGTACACGCCCGCGGAGACGGTGCTGCGGGTGTGCGGCATCTCCAGGTACGACCGCATCGCCAAGAAGCTGGACATCGAGAGATACCTGACCTGGCCGGTGCTGACGCCCTTTTTCGAAGGGGTCGCCGATGAGCTGGGGATCGCATGCCGCATCGACATCGACGGCAGGGGCCTGGGCCCGGAGGGACAGTGCGACTGCTACTTCACGTTCACCACTGCCTGAGAGCAGGCCCGACGTACGCGCGGCCACGGCCCCCGGGCGCGGGGTTGCATGCCCGTCACAACCTTGTAAGCTGCGGACCCTGCAAGCCAACGAGAGAGGAAGCCGAGATGGCCAATGAAGTCCCACAGGTGGGCGCACCGGACCCGGAGCTGAACACCTCGCCGATCTTCGACGAGTACGACGAGGCCTCGCTGGACACCGAGCTGGCCACCGGCGTCTGTTATTTCAACGGCGCCACCTACCCCATAGGCTCGTTCGTGCGCAGCGGGGAGGATGTATTGCGCTGTGTAGGAGGCGGCGTGTGGGTGCGCTGGAGCGAGGTCGAACCGGAGTGAGCACCGCGCCGCGTTCCGGCAGCGGCGATCGGCGGCCCGCGCCGCCTCGAGGCACGCCACGCGGGCGATCGAAGGGGCGCGCGTGAGCGCATACATCCCCGTATTCGAAAGGGCTGCGTTGGCGGCGGCAGTATAGGCATCCGCGATTCCACCTGGGAGCCGCGGCATGCCGCGCGCGGCCGGCCGCGCCGGTCGAGGGCCGCGACGTATAATGTGCATCCGCCGGCGATCCCGGGGGGCCGCGGCCATGGTCCCGCGCACGAACGCGCCCCGGCCCTCCGAAACAACATCCGACGGCTAGGAGACTGCACGTGCTACGCTGGTTCGAGCGCCTCGTCGATCCCTACCCCAAAGCGCCGCCAGAGACCCCGCCACGCGGCTTCCTCGCCTTCCTGTGGAGCGGCACGCGCGGCATGCGCAGGTACATCGCCGCCATGACCGCGCTGACGGTGACGATCGGAGTCTTCGAAGCCATGCTCTTCGGCATGCTCGGCAGCATCGTCGACTGGCTGGCCGACGTCGAGCCCGCGCGCCTGTGGCGCGACGAGGGCCACCGATTGCTGCTGCTGGCCGCCGTCATCGTCGCCAGCACGGCGCTGGTGGCGCTGCAGAGCATGTTCAAGCTGCAGACGCTGGCCGGCAACTTCCCCATGCGACTGCGCTGGAATTTCCATCGCCACCTGCTGGATCAGAGCATGGGCTTCTACCAGGACGAGTTCGCCGGCCGGGTGGCGACCAAGGTGATGCAGACCGCACTGGCGGTGCGCGACACGGTGATGATCGTCTCCGACATGCTCGTGTTCGTCGCCATATACTTCGTCACCATCGCCTGGCTGGTCGGCGGCTTCAATATCTGGATGCTGCTGCCGCTGCTCGGCTGGCTGGCGTTGTTCGTGCTCTCGTTGCGGTACTTCGTGCCGCGGCTGAGCCGCGTGGCCAGGACGCAGGCCGACGCGCGCGCCCTCATGACCGGCCGCATCACGGATGCCTACTCCAACATCACCACCGTGAAGCTGTTCTCGCATGCTCGTCGCGAGGCGGCCTACGTGCGCGCGGCGATGGAGGAGTTCATGACCAGCGTGCATGGCCAGATGCGTCTGGTCACCGGCTTCGAGGTCGTCAATCACAGCCTGAGCATGGGACTCATCCTCTCGACCGCCGGCACGGCGCTGTGGCTGTGGAGCCGCGGCGAGGTGGGCGTCGGCGCCGTGGCGGCGGCCACCGCGATGGCATTGCGGTTGAACGGCATGTCGCACTGGATCATGTGGGAAACCGCGCAACTGTTCGAGAACATCGGCACCGTGCAGGACGGCATCAACACCCTGGCGCGAGTGCACGCGGTGGTCGATCGGCAGGGGGCCACGGCGCTGAAGGTCACGCGCGGAGACATCCGCTTCGAGGCGGTGACCTTCGGCTACGGCGATCGGCGACCTGTCGTCGAGGACTTCTCGCTGCACATCCGGCCGGGGGAGAAGATCGGACTAGTGGGGCGCTCCGGCGCCGGCAAGTCGACGGTGGTCAACCTGCTGCTGCGCTTCTACGACATCGAGCGAGGACGCATCCTGATCGACGGGCAGGACATCGCCGCCGTCACCCAGGACAGCCTGCGCGCGCAGATCGGCATGGTCACGCAGGACACCTCCCTGCTCCACCGTTCGGTGCGCGAGAACATCCTCTACGGCCGCCCGGACGCCACGGAGGCGGAGATGATCGCCGCGGCGCGGCGCGCGGAGGCGCACGATTTCATCACCGCCCTGAGCGACCCGCGGGGCCGCAGCGGCTACGACGCGCACGTCGGCGAGCGCGGCGTGAAGCTCTCCGGCGGCCAGCGCCAGCGCATCGCCATCGCGCGCGTGATGCTCAAGGACGCCCCCATCCTGCTGCTCGACGAGGCCACCAGCGCGCTCGACTCGGAGGTTGAGACGGCGATCCAGACCAACCTGTATCGTCTGATGCAGGGCAAGACGGTGGTGGCGATCGCCCACCGCCTGTCGACTATCGCGGCGATGGATCGGCTGGTCGTGCTCGACAAGGGGCGCATCGTCGAGGAGGGCGACCACCGCACCCTGCTTGCGCGCGACGGACTCTACGCGCGGCTCTGGGCCCACCAGAGCGGCGGGTTCCTCGCCGAGGACATCGACGAGGAGATGACGGAGACGACCGCTGCGCCGGCCTGAGGCGCCGGGCGCCTCGTTCACTGCTCGGGACTGCCGCCGCGCCCGCACGCCGAGTCGAGCACGGTCACCATTGCCGAAACGCGAGCCTGTATAATCCCGCGCGCCGGGAATCGCGGCCACAACGCCGACCGCGACGCCGGCGAAACCCCTGTCCTCGCGAGGCCCGCTTCGATGCAACTTTACGGCTCTCTTACCTCACCGTACACGCGCAAAGTGCGCGTTGTGCTCGCCGAGAAGGCGATCCCGTGCGAATTCATCGTGGCCGATGCCACGGCCGACGCCGGCCCCGTGCCGGCGCTGAATCCCCTGGGCAAGGTGCCGGTGCTGATGCGCGACGATGGCTCCACACTGTTCGATTCACCGGTGATCGCCGAATTCATCGACAGCATGGCGGCGCCGGCGCTGATCCCGCCGGTCGGCGATCTGCGCTGGTCGGTGCGGCGCTGGGAGGCGCTGGCCGACGGCATCATGGACGCGGTCGTGGCGCGCCTGCTCGAGTCGCGGCGGCCCGTGGCGCAGCAGTCCCGGGAGTACGTCGCCAGGCAGGAGGGCAAGGTCGCGCGCGCGCTCGCCTTCGCCGCCGCGGAACTGGGCGACGGCGTGCATCTCGTCGCCGATCAATTCAGCCTCGCCGACATCGCGCTCGCCGTGGCGCTCGAATACACGGACTTCCGCTACCCGCACGACTGGCGAGGGCGCCACCCGCGGCTCGCGGAATGGCTCGCCTTGACGGCGACCCGCCCTTCGCTGTCATCGACTCAGCCGCCGCGCTAACCCACGTCCTCCTGCACAGGGCCCGTCGTCGCGCCGGCAACGATCTCCGCGCCGCCCGGGGCGCCCGCCAGCAGATCCGCGACGAGCTCCGGCGCGGCGGCCGCCAGCCACCAGGTGCGAAAGCGCGCCCCGGCGATCTGCCCGGGGAACGCCGCGTCGACGATGCCGCGTTCCGCCAGCGCCTGCGCCGCGTGCGGGCCTGGCGTCGGAACCGCGGATTTCACCAGCGCCAGCCCGGCCGCGCCCAGCCTGCCGGCCAGGCGGGCCGCCAGGCTGTCCGACGTCACGTCCCACCCGGGCGCAATCGATCGATCGCCGGCGAACACGCCCACCGCCGGGCAGACCACGGCGCGCCCCCGTTCGAGCAACGCGAGCAGCCGCGCCTCGTCCTGCGCGCGCGCCAGGCGCGGCTCGATCGCGGTCAGCATGCGCCCGAACTGGTCCATCGCCTGCAGCGCCATGAAATGGGCGTCGGCGTCGGGGAATCCCCACCTCGCCTGGGCCGCGCGCACCGCATCGGCGAACGGCCCGCCGCCAGGCACGATCACCACCCTGCCCGCCCCGTGCGTCGCCAGCGCGGCCACCCAGGCGCGCAATCGGGGATTGTCATGCAGGCTGCCGCCGATCTTGAACACCCAGATGCCCGAGCTCATGTCCTGGTCCGCGGCGAACGGCCGCGCTCAGCGATGCACGACGAACTGGTCCTCGGTGCGCATGAACAGCCGCAGCATGGCCGCCGCCTTGTCGAGGCTCTCCTGGTACTCCGCCTCCATCACCGAATCCATGACGATGCCGCCGCCGGCCCAGGCGTGCATCCAGCCGTCGCAGTAGACCAGCGTGCGGATGGCGATGCTGGTGTCCATGTTGCCGTCGTGTCCGACGTAGCCGATGGCGCCGCAATACACGCTGCGGCGGTGCGGCTCCAGCTCCTCGATGATCTGCATCGCGCGCACCTTCGGCGCGCCGGTGATGGAGCCGCCGGGGAAACAGCCGCGCAGCAGGTCCACCGCGTGCCGGCCGGCGTCGAGCTCTCCGGTCACCGTGCTGACCAGGTGATGCACGGTCGCAAAGCTCTCGACCGCGAACAGGCTCGGCACGGAGACCGAACCGATGCGGCACACCTTGCCGATGTCGTTGCGCAGCAGGTCGACGATCATCACGTTCTCGGCGCGGTCCTTCGGACTGGCACGCAGCTCCTCCGCCAGCGCCGCGTCGCGCGCCGGGTCCTCCGAGCGCGGCCGCGTACCCTTGATGGGTTTGGTCTCCACGCGGCCGCCGTCGACCTTCAGGAACCTCTCCGGGGAGGAGCTCAGCACCGTGCCGTAGGGCGTGAGCATGAAGGCCGCGTGCGGCGCGGGATTGAGCTGCCGCAGGTACTTGTAGGCATCCCACGCCACGCCCTCGGCGCGGGCGGAAAACCGCTGTGCGAGATTGACCTGGTAGCAGTCGCCGTCGCGCAGGTACTTCTTCAGGCGCGCGAAGGCCCGGGCATATTGCTCCTTGGTCATGTTGGCGGTGACCGCGGAGCGCACGCTGAAGGAAGGACAGTAGGCCACGGGCGTCTCCGCGTGCGCCACCTCGGTGATCGAGCGCCATTCATCCAGCGTGCGCTCGTCCCGGCCGCCCGTGACGATGTGGGCGCGCCGCTCGAGATGGTCGACGACGATTGCCCAATCGTAGATCCCGATGGCCATGTCGGGCATCGGCACGTCGGCCTTGGCGATCACGGGCAGGCGCTCCACGCGGCGGCCGAGGTCGTAGGCGAAGTAGCCCAGGGCGCCGCCGCTGAACGGCAGCCCGCCGAGCGCGGGCACCCGCTCGCCCAGCGTACGCTTGAGGACCGCGAAGGGATCCTCCCGGGTGACGATCGTTCCCTCGCGCGAGGTGATCTCGGTGTTCTCTCCCCAGGTGGTCAGCGTGGTGTGGGGCTCGGCGCTCAGGACGTCGTAGCGGCCCTGTGCGGAGCGCGGCCGCCCGCTGTCCAGGAAGATGCACCAAGGCCGTTCGGCGAGCCGCTCGAATCGCTGCACGCTGTCGGTCAGGTAGGGGATCTCGACAATCCGGGGGTGCGCTTTCATCGGTCGGCCGCCAGTCTCGCCACGGCGAGCGCAGGCGCGCACACCGTCGCCATCTCTCGCCACCGCGCCGGTACGCCCATCAGCGTCGCCCACTCCGTGTAGGGGCATTGTAGCCGGCGCGCCAGCTCGCGGGCGACGAAACGGCCGCAGCCGGCGCCCACGACGGTCACGGCGTCGCCAGAACGACGTCGCGACAGCACGCGCTCGAGCGCCGTGCGGATCTGATGGAGCTGCTCGGTGGCAAGGTGACGCGCGAGCCGTTGCCACTCCGCGGCGGTTGCCTCGCCGGCATCGCGCCCGAGCATGCGCGCGAGCCGCCGCGCGCAGTCCGCAGGGCTCAGGCCCCTGCCGTCCGCCGTCGCCGACTGGTAGTGCCGCGACGGCAGCTGGCCGGTCAGCCTGTAGACATCGCCCATGTTCGCGAACCACTCCGCCGCCACTCCCTGCCACTCGCCGCCGAAAGGCACCTGCCGCGCGACGGCCATCACGGGCGTGCGCACGACGCCCGTATACACGAGCTCCTGCTGACGCAGGCGCTCGCCGTCGCTGCCGCCGAGTGCATCGACGCGACCGCGCCGCACGGGCACGATGTCGGTGGTGGTGCTGCCGATATCCACCAGCACCGCCTCGGAACAGCGCCGGGCAACCATCGCCGCGGTCGCGTGCCAGTTGGCGGAGGCGACGGCCTCGAGGCGGCGGCGCGCGATCGCCACCGTGCGCAGCCCGGCGTCCATCGTGTAGACCAGCACGTCGGTGCGCCCCGCGTGCCCGATGAATGTCCGCAGCAGCGCGCGCACGCCGCGACGGCGATCCGGGAACAGGTCCACGAGCTCGCCCGTCATCGTCACGGCGTGGCGGTACGCGCTCAGGTCGTAGCGGCGGTCCAGGTCGAGCAGCACCGCCTCGAGCCGATCCAGGCCTTGCCACAGCGGGCAGGGCAGCTGCGCCACCTCACGCAGTCGCCCGTCCGCGGCGAGGCACGCAACCTTGACGTGCGCACCGCCGATGTCCCAGCCGAGGACCCCACGCGGCCGGCTAGCCATGCGCGCGCACCTCCACGCTCCGTCGCTCCAGGGGCAGATCGAACACCGAGGCGTCGTTGGCGCAGGCCCGGCGCAGGAGCTCGAAGGCGTTGTAGCCGATGGAGGCGCTCAGGCCCGCGTAGGCGGTGGTCAGCCGCGGGTTGACCTCGACCACCACCGGTCCGTCTGCGCCTACGATGAGATCGACGCCGACGTACCCGAGCAGTCCCGGCAGCGCTGCCGGCAGGCGCCCGGCGAGGGGCTCCACGGCCGCGAGATGCTCGATCGCGCCGTTGACCACGACGCCGCTCTGTCGCAGGGCGTCGCCCGCGCGCGTCTGCAGTTGGCGGTTGCAGCCCAGCAGCCGTACCCGCCCCGGCGCGCACAGCAGCGAGAGACTGACCGGATCGCCGGGCACGAACGTCTGTACCACAGGTGCGGCGATCTCGGCGGAATCCAGCCGCGCTCTCACGGCGGCTGCGTCGCGGAGGTGATAGGTGTGCTCACTGCCGGCGCCCTCGTCCGGTTTGACGATCCACCCGTGCGCGCTCGCGGGCAACCGGCTGGCGTCCGAGGAGGTCGGAATCACCTCTATGCCCGCACGCTGCAGCGCGGCCGCGGTCCTGGTCTTGCTGGCGGCAATACGCACGGCGGCCGGATCGCATCCCAGCAATTGCCGGCCGCGCGCGACGACGAGGCCGTTCAATCGTTCGAGCAGGCCGTCGGTCTCCGGCGCGATCGGCAGCACCGCATCGACCGCATCGACGGCCGCCGCCCAGCGCGGCCACGGCGCATCCTCCACGTCGACCACCTCGCACCACGCCGGCGGGCGGCTCAGGCGCGTGTCGCGCGCCACCGTCACGGCGAGACCGGCCGCGCCATGGAGATCATGCAGTACTGCCTGTAACATCAGCTCGCCCTCGGCGGCCAGCGACTCCGGCAGCACGCCCCCCGCGAAACCGCCGCCCGTGACGAACTCGATAATCAAAAGCCGCAACGCCCACCTCCGTGGAAATCATACCGGTCATCGATCTGAAAGGCGGCCTCGTTGTGCACGCCCGGCGCGGCGATCGCCGGCGCTACGCCCCCCTCGCCTCGCGTCTGTGCCGCTCGAACGAGCCGCTGGCGGTAGCGCGCGCGCTGGTGGCCCTCTGTGCGGTCGGGACGCTGTACGTTGCCGACCTGGACGCCATCGCCGGCGCTGGCGACCACGGCGCCGTCCTGCGACTCCTCCTCGAGGCCATGCCGCGGATCGACATCTGGCTGGATGCCGGATTCACGACGCCCGAACAGATCGAACGCCTGGCCTCGGCACGCATCACCCCGGTGCTCGGCAGCGAGTCGATCGCGGATATGACGCATTATCGCCACCTGCGCGCGAGGGCGCCGGACGCAGTTCTCTCGCTCGATCGTCGCGGCGAGGAGATACTTGGACCGGCCGAGCTGGCCGCGCACCCGGGGCTGTGGCCGCGGCGGGTCATCCACCTCGACCTCGCCCGTGTCGGGTCGGGCGAGGGGCCGGATGTCGCCGCGATAAGCCGCATGCACGCGCTGTCGCCCGCCACTGCGCTGTACGCCGGCGGCGGCGTGCGCGGCGTCGACGACCTGCGCGCCCTCGGCCAGGCCGGGGCCCGCGGCGCCCTCGTCGCGACGTCTCTGCATGAAGGCGGTCTCAGCGCGCAGGACCTGCGGATCCGAGCCGATTGCGAGGGTCCATAAAAAAACTGCCCCGGCGCGAGGGCCGGGGCATTGTTGCTACGGGCCCGTGGAGGAGCCCCAGGTTTGTCGTTGTTGTCGTAGCGGAACTCAGACCTTCGCCGCGAACGGGTGCGCCGTGGACTTCTTCGCGATGACCTCGGAGGCCTTCGGCTCGCGCTTGACGGCTCGCTTGATGGCTTCCTTGGTGGCGCGATAGTTGAAGTCCTGGATCTTGGCGTCGTCGTCGGCCAGCCAGTGGATGAACACGCCGACGCAGACGAACACGTCATCGGCCTCGTTGGCCGGAATGGTGCCGTCCTCGACGCACTCGGTGACGGCCATCGCCACACCGCGCTGGGCCGGTCCGAACATCTGCACCGCCTGCTTGGCGCCCTTGATGGTCACCTTGTTGAACATGACGGTGCTCGGCTTGCACGCGAGATTCGGCGCAACCACGGCGAGCAGGGAGGTGAAGCCGTCCTTGTTGTTGACCAGCGCGTTGGCGAAGGCAACTTCGGCAGCGCTGCCGCGGGGTCCGATGATGAGGTCGATGTGAGCAACTTCGTTGCCATCGCCGACCAGGGATTCGCCGACCAAAGTTCTGTCAATCACTGCCATGGTTTTTCCTCCTTTGGAAACACTAGAGTTTGTTGATGGTTCTCCGACAAGAGCCTTGAAGATAGACATAGCTTGTCACCCCGTTGCTTATCTAGGACGGACCGACTGGCCCGGCCACATCGGCTGGCCACTTATGGGATTGGTATGCTGAAGTCGCGGACTCTAACTCGTCTTCTCAAGGAGGGCATCGAAGCGACAGGCGGCTAACGAAGTGACAGTCAAATCCGCGCTGGTCCCCGGGTTGATTCCCTCCTGTTTTAGATTTTTGTCCAGCTCCAGCAGTATGGGCACCGCTGTATCGGGATTGTCGCACGCTTTCATATGCGTTTCCACTGCCTGGAAGCGCGCGCGAACCGCCTCGGCCGCCTCCGGCCCGTGCTTGCGCAGGACGTGGGAATCCGGAAATTCCGATGCGAATCGCAGGTAGCAGGCCACCGCGGTCCACTGCGGTCCCCACCCGCGCGCCGCGGCCGCCGAGACCGCGGGCATGCCCAGCGCGAATATGTCGGCGTAATCGGTCACGTACTGAGAGGCGATGCGGTCGCGCTGCGCCGCGGCGCGCATGGCCTCGAGCAACGTGACCGTCGGGACATCGGCCACGTCCTGCGTCGCGCTGCTGCCCAGCCCCGCCGGGTTGGCCAGGCGTATGGCCCGGTAGGCCGCGTCCGCATCGCCTACGGTCAACGCCCGCATCACCCGACGCAGACGATCGCGCAGCCCCGGCGGTTCATCGCCTTCGAGCACCGCGTGCGCCAGTGGCGCCAGCAGCAGCACGATGCCGAGGTTGGTATTGCAGCCGACCGCCGCAAAGGTCGCCTCCACGCTGCGGAGGATCCGCTCCCCCACCGTCAGCCCGGGCAGGGAGATGACGCCGGCGATCGCCTCGGCGCTGCGGAAAAAGTCCTCGGCGTCCATCCGATGGCCGCCGGCGTGGACACTGACGTTGCCCGGTTTCAGAGCCTGCACCTCGAGTCGGCAGGCCTCCCGGACGGTGGCGGCGACCGCCTCCGGGGACAGCGCCGCCATGCTCAGGGCAGCGCCTGCAGCGGCGCGTCCGCGGCGATGCGCGCGAAGAAATGGTCCGCCAGCCGCGCCGCGAGATCCACGGGCGAGACGGACTGCAACCCCTGCCAGGCCGGGATGCTGTTGACCTCGGTCACGGTGTAGCCGCCGCCACGCAACGGCATGAGGTCCACGCCCGCATAGTCGATGTCGACCGCGCGCGCCGCAGCCACGGCCAGACGCCTCAACTCGCCATCCAGCGGCAGCGGCGCGCAATCTCCGCCCTGCGCGCGGTTGGTCAACCAGTGCCGGGTATTGCGACGGTACATGCCCGCAACGGCCTGCCCGCCGATCACGAACACGCGCAGGTCGCACCACTCGCTGCCGATCTTCTCCATGAACTCCTGCAGGTAGTACACGCCGTTGAGCCCCTCGCCGTCGGCAAGATCGGCCGGCGATTCGATCAAGCGCACGCCGATGCCCTGGGAGCCGAACAGCGGCTTGGCGATCAGTCTGCGGCCGCGGCCGGTCTGCGCGATGACGACGGCGCGCGCCTGCGTCGGCGACTCGCTTATCCAGGTCTCGGGCGTCGGCAGGCCGGCTCGCTTCAACAGGAAACTGGTCATCGCCTTGTCGACCGTGCGCTCGATTGCGCGTGCGTCGTTGTAGACCCGCACCCCCATTTCGCGCAGCGCGTGCAGGATGTCGAGGCGGAGTATCACCTGCTCGAGCGTGCCGCCAGGAATGCCGCGCACGAACACGCCGCTCGGCAACAGATCGAAGGCTGGAATGACGATCCGCGGCAGCGCGCCGGACAGGTCGAGGTGACAGGCGAGCGAAGAGACGTACTCGCCGGGATGGCCGTGCGCGGCGAACGCGCGCTTCAGCTCGCGCCCGTGCCAGCCCGGTTCGTCCGTGATGATGACCACGCGCGGATCCCGCGCCGTGATGTCGACCGGCAGGCCCATGCCCTTGTCACCGTCCCAAACCACCTCGAGATGGTCCCCGCCTGCCGCGCGATCAGGCCGCGCCGAAGGAGCGGTCGAGGAGTTCCTCGTGCAGCGCGCCGGCCTGGAACGTGCGGCCGGTCTTCATCGAGGTCACCACGGCGCGCGCCGGGCTGAACAGCATCGGATCGATCTTGTAGAAGTCGTAGCCGTAGTCCTTGAAGATCTGCGCGAAGGGCTTGCCGAAGTCGCGTGATCCGTTGCTGGGCAGCTTGATCGCCAGGTCCCGCGCCGCCTCGTCACCGCTGGCGACGAACAAGTGCACGTGGCCTCCGAAGATGATCGCGTCGTTGGTACGACCCATGGCATCGAGGAAGTCGGGGGCCGGCGGGCACAGCGGCGCGCTGGCCGCGCCGTCGACGATCTCATGGAGTGGGAACCCGACCGCGTGCACCTTGTGCATCGCCACCTCCAATACCCGGCCGACCACCTGCACCGAACCGGCGAGACTCGAGGTCGGCGTGAGGATCAGGGTCAATCGCCGCGGGCTCACCTTGCACATCTCGGCGATCTTCTGCGTGAGCTCCAGGGGCGGCGGCTTGTCGACCTCGATCACCATGACGGCGTCGCCCGCGCTATCGCGGTAGGCGAGCTCGTGGAAGAGCTCCTCGCGGCTGCCGAGCGCCCGCGCCGGCCCGGAACCCAGGGCATTGAAGCCCTCCTTGCCGGAGCCATGGCTGAGGCTCCAGCCGGCATACTGGCTGGCCAGGCACGCGAGCACGGGGTTGGTCGAATGCACGTCGATGTGCCATTTCCAGCGCCCGAACACGCTCGCGGAACGGATCCGCGCGCGCCCCATGCCGCCCATGCAGATCTCGGTGACCATGCGCCCGACCTCCAGGCCGCCGGCGACTTCGATGCCGGCATCGACGATGCGCACCCCGTTCTTCAGCCGGTACGCCTTCACGCGCAACGCCTGCTGATTGGCGACCAGGCTCTCCACGATCGGCGCGGCAAGGGTGTTCACGCTGACCGGCGCGCTGGCGGCGCCGGCCGTCCGCCCGCGGCTGTTCGTCCTGCTCTTGGCGGTCGCCCTGCCGGCGGCCCTCTTGGCACGCGCCTTCTTTTTCCTAGCTGCCATCATTCGTCCTCGTCAATCTCCCGGCCGTCGTCGCGGCCCGTGTAACGGTGGAGGGATCCGCGTCGTGCGGCCCCGGTCCAAAACAGGGCCGCTATCCTAAATCGCTTTCCGCGGCCATTGTCTCCCGCGCCCATGCCGCGAGTTCCCGGCACCTGCGGCGCACGGCCTCAATGGCCTGCTCCGCATCGGCGCCCTCGCCACGGATGGTGCACAGCGGGCTCCCGGCAGCGATGCGCGCGCCGGGCGACGGGACGTCCGCGACCCACTCCGGCCACGCGCGTGAGACCGGGAACGTCAGCGCGCGGGGCGCGTAGTAGACAGCCTGCGCGCGCGAACCGGCCACCGGCGCGGGCCGCCGCAGCCCGCCCCGGCAGGCCTCCACGTGGAGGAGGAACGCCGCGGGCGGATCGGTCTCGAACAGCTCGAAGGAGGCCGGCGGGCGCGGATTGACATCGACGAGCAGCGGCCGACCCGGCGGCGCGAGCACATAGTCGAATCCGCACAGGCCGCGCAGTCGGAAAGCCCTGGCCAGTCGCAGGCACCACTGCGAGAGCAGGCCGATCGTTTCCCCGTCGGACGGCTCGGCCACGAGGCCACTGTGCTGGTACGGCGTCAGCAGGTCAGGCTGCGCGCACCAGTGGCGGCAAGTACCGATCAGCTCCGCGTTGCCGACGCCGTCGGCGAGCATCAGTGCGGACATGGACACGCCCTCCACCCGGCGTTGCGCATAATGACCGGCGCTTACCGGACTGCCGCCGCGCGCCGGGCGCACGTGCGCGCCTCCGCAGCCGCCGATCTTCTTCACCAGCCAGCCGTCCGCGGGGATCGTCCCGGCGATCATCGTCTCGGGGAAATCGATCCCCTGGAGGCGCAGCGACGGAAACAACGTCGCAGGCTCAGTGACCGCGCGCAGCGTCGACGCACCGTTGCCGAGCACCGGCGCGAGCCGCTCCAGACCCTCGAGCAGCTCCGGCGCCGACTCGAAACCGCTGCCGCACACGATGAAGTCGGGCCGGCGGACGGTGGCGATCTCCCGGGCGGCCGCCAGCAACGCACCGCGGTCGAATCCCGCACCGCTTGGGGGCACCACCCGCGCAATCGTGCTCGCCGCGCGGGTGTCGCTGTCGCCGAACAGGTCGATCGCGTAGACCGCATAACCGCACCGGCGCGCCGCCTGCGCGAGCGCGCGCGCCGAGAGCGAAACGATGAGAACGCCCGGTACCGGCAACTACAACTGCGCGGCGAACTCGCGCGCCACCTCGAAGGCCTCCGGAAAGCTCAGGTACACGGGCTTCTCGGCGTCGATCATGAGCTGGAACAGGCGGGTATGGACCTTGTACTTGACGTCGCCTACGGCGAGCGCGCCGATGCCCACCGCCTGCTTGGGCGTATCGGCGAGCACCTTGCCCATGTCGAGCACGCCGATCCCCTCGATGCCGAGCGGCGGCACGGCGTTGACGTCCGCGGCCACGATCATGCGCGGCGCGCTGCGCAGCATGCCGGCGCTGAGCACCTGCACGCCGGCGCGCGCGGCGCTGAGCACGATATCGGCGTCCTGCAACAGCGCGACGATACCCTCCGGCGAGCTGCCCTCCGCGCCGTGCATATGCGTGCCGAACCGCTTGTTGTATTTTTCGGCCAGGTCATCGGCGATGGCCTTGCGCTGGTGGCTCACCAGGAAGGCCTCGGCCCCTTCGCGCGAGGCCAGCATCCCGGCGCAGATCGCCACTGGGCCGGTGCCGCCGAAGATGTAGACGCGCTTGCCCTTCAGGTCTCCGTCGCCGCGCTTCAGGCACCAGCGCTCCACGCAGGCCATGAGTGCGGCGGCGGTGGTGATTGCGCCGCTCGGGTCGAGGAACACGGAGACCTCGAACGGCGGGACCATCGCCCCCTTGGCCGCGTCGAGCATGTCCAGCGAAAGCCCCAAGTCGCGCCCGCCGATGAAGATGCCGGTCCGCTTCACGCCTTTCGGTCCGCGCGAGAAGATGGTGTCCTGGGTAAGGGCGGGGATGTCCTCGAGGGCGACGTCGCTGTACGGAACGACCGCGTCGTAGTTCGCCTCGTAGGCCATGTTGATGTCGAACGGGCTGACGTTCTTGGTGGGGTTGAACATGTGCAGGATGTACTGGCTGTTCTTGGCCCGGCGATCCTTGCAATGCCGGCGATCCGCTGTCGTCTCGTTCATGATGCCCGCTCTTGATTATCTGAATGGTCGATATCGAGGACTGCGCCGGGCGCGCCTCGGTCAGCTGCTGAGTACCTGGGCGCGGGCACCCTGTCGTGTGCGCGTCTCCTGCACGGCCAGGCCGCGATTCAGCCCCCGCACCACCACGAACTCCAGCGCAGTGTCCCGCCAGCGCGCGCGGGCGTCGGCCTGCGCCGCCAGCGCCGCGGAATCGTCCGGGAACAGCGCGAACCCCGTCGGCCCCCAGGAGGTCTGCCCTATGCCCCTGACCCCCTGTCCGAGCAGCCACTCCAGCACCGCCGCCACCCTCGGGCTGCTGAAACGGCCGCCCTGCGCCGAGGCGAACATCTCGCCCATCGCATCCTGCACGACCTTGACCGCCTCGGCGAACATCCCGAACTGTCGCTCCGCCAGCGCCGGCAGCATCTGCACCAGCACGCGCCGGCTCAGCTCGGCGGCCATCGCCGCGCTCATCGTCGGCAACTGTGCGAACGCCTCGGCCTCGCCGGCGCCGTGCACGCCCTGCCGGTTGTGATCGAAAATCAGCAGGACCCGCCACTGTTCCGGGAATGGCAGGCGCGCGACGACCGGCGGCACGACCGTTTCCTGGCCGCGGCCGCCGTCGACGATGAAACCGCCCTGCTCGGAGGCGGCGATGCCGATGCCGGAACGCAGGCCGCGCCCCATGAGGCTCGCCAGTTCCGCCGCGGTGAGGGCGAGGCCGGCGAGACGGCCGGCGGCCGTGCCGACGGCGAGCGCCATCTGAGTGCCGGAACCGAGGCCGACGTGCTCGGGTATGGCCTGCAGCAGGCGCAGGTTGATGCCCGTCGTGAGGCCGAGCCGCTCGCGGATGGTCTGCAGGTAGCCCCTGGCGCGAACGGCGCCCGGCCCCTCCACGGTCACGGTATCGGAGCGGGCGGCGGTCAGCCGCGTGGCCACGCCGGAGATCGGCAGTCCCAGACTGACGAAGCGGCGGCCATAGCCGCCCTCCATGTCGACGAAGCCGAGGTGCAGGCGCGCCGGCGCATCAACCAACACGATGTGCGTGGAGTCGTGCGCACGCTCGGATGCCATGGGTGTGAGGGTCCCCGGAGTTCGGATGCAACGAATGTCTGATCCAGCAGGCGGCAGTATACCGAACGCGTACCGGCCTCGCAGCCGGCCGCAACGTGCCGGCGCGGGCCCGGACGCACGCCGCGACCGCCGCCCCTCCTCCTGCACGTGGCTGTGGCCGCGATCGGCATAGTGTGCTAATTTCTGCACCCTCTGCGCAGGGGCCGCGGTGCCCGCGCCCGTGGTCAAAGAATCAACGAGAACTCGCTGCCGCGTCGGCGGGGGAACAGCCATCAGAGCGCCATGAATCCAGCCACCGCAGCGTCGCCGACGGCGAAGTCGGATACCCGCACACACACCTCCGTCACCTGTCCTTTCTGCAGTCTGCTCTGTGATGACCTCGAGATCGCCGATCGCAACGGCAAGCTGACCGTTACCGCGGGCGACTGCGCCCGCGCCCGGACCGGTTTCGAGCGCGAGTATGCCGTCGTCTCCCCGCGGACCGACGGCAGCAACGTCAGTTTGGCAGAGGCCGTGGCCGCGGCGGCGAAGTTGCTGCGCGGAGCGCGGCATCCGCTCTTTGGCGGCCTCGGCACCGACGTGGCCGGCATGCGCGGGCTGCTGGCGCTGGCCGACAAGACCGGCGGCATCGTCGATCACATGCTCGGTGACGGCATGTACCGCAACATCCTCGCCATGCAGGATCGCGGCTGGATCATGACGACCATGACCGAGGTCAGGAACCGCGCCGACGTCGTCGTCTTCGCCAACCTCGACGCGGTGAGCGACCATCCGCGCTTCTTCGAACGCAACATCTGGAATGCCGATTCGATGTTCGGCCTGCCGACGCGAACGCGTCAGCTGGTCTATCTCGGCGACGGTCTGAACACCAGGCCCGGCGTCAGCCCGGACGGCCGCAAACCCCTGCACCTGAAAAACGAGCCGGAACGGCTGGGCGAGGTGATCGGCGCCCTGCGCGCGCTGCTGGCAGGGCAGCGCCTGCAGGCAAGCACGGTGGCCGGCGTGAAGGTCGCCGAGCTCATGAAACTGCTCGAGATCATGAAGGGCGCGAAGTACGGCGTCATCATATGGTCGCCGCCGCGCCTGCCGTTCGCCTCCGCGGACCTCGTCGTCGAGGCGATCTGCGACCTGGTGAAGGAACTCAACGCACAGACCCGCTTTTCCGGCTTCGCCCTCGGCGGCAACGAGGGCATCCTGACCGCCGGCGCGGTCTGTGCCTGGCAGAGCGGCTATCAGCTGCGCACCGACTTCGGCGCCGGCTACCCCGAGTTCGACCCGACGCGCAATGCCACGGCGAGGCTGCTCGAAAACGACGACGTCGATTTGTTGATGTGGACCTCGACCTTCCTCACCGGCCATACGCCGCCCAGGACGAAGGCGCCGACCATCCTGCTGGCGCCGCCGCTGCGCGGCCTGGATACCCGTTGCGCGGTCTATATCCCCGTCGGCACGCCGGGGATCGACCATCGCGGCCAGATGTGCCGCGTCGACAACGTCGTGTCGCTGCCCCTGCACCAGGTGCGCGAATCGGCGCTGCCCAGCGTGGCCAGCGTCTGCAACCTTCTCCTGCAGTCACTGTAACAGGCCCCCATGCTGATCAAGCTCACTGGCGGTACCGTCTACGACCCGATGCACGGGGTAAACGGCCAGGTGCGCGACCTCTACGTCCGCGACGGCCGAGTCTTGTCCAACCCTCCCGCCGACCAGCGCATCGACGAGGAATACGACCTGCGAGGCAAGGTGGTGATGGCCGGCGCCATCGATCCGCACTCGCACATCGGTGGCGGCAAGGTGAACATCGCCCGCACGCTGCTGCCGGAGGATCACCGCCCGCACCCGATACCGCGCACGCCCCTGACGCGATCCGGCACCGGCCGCGCGGCGCCGTCGACCATCACCACCGGCTATCGATACGCCGAGATGGGCTACACAGCGGTGTTCGAACCAGCGATGCTGCCGGCCAACTCGCGACAGGCGCACATGGAGATGGCCGACACCCCGATCATCGACAAGGGCGCGTACGTCATGCTCGGCTCGGACGACTACCTGCTGCGAATGATGGCCGCGGGCAAGACGCAGGAGGAGATCAACGGCTACATCGCCTACACGATCGTCGCGGCGCAGGCGCTGGCGGTGAAGGTGGTGAATCCTGGTGGCATCAGCGCCTTCAAGTTCAACCAGCGCAACCTGGATCTGGACGAGAAGAACAGCTACTACGGCGTCACCCCGCGTCAGATCCTGCAGACCCTGGCGCGGGGCGTGAAGGAGCTGGGCGTACCCCACCCGCTGCACATCCACGGCTGCAACCTGGGCGTGCCGGGCAACATGCAGACCACCCTCAACACCATCACCGGCGTGGAGGGCCTGCCGATCCATCTGACGCACATCCAGTTCCACAGCTACGGCACCGAGGGCGACAGGAAGTTCTCCTCCGGCGCCGCGCAGATCGCCGAGGCCATCAACCGGCACAAGCACGTTTCCGCGGACGTTGGCCAGATCATGTTCGGGCAGACGGTCACCGCCTCCGGGGACAACATGGCGCAGTTCCGCAATCGCGCCTTCGCCACGCCCAACAAGTGGGTGTGCATGGACATCGAATGCGATGCCGGCTGCGGCGTGGTGCCGTTCCGCTACCGCGACCAGAATTTCGTCAACGCACTGCAATGGGCGATTGGCCTGGAGATCTTTCTGCTGGTGGAGGACCCCTGGCGCGTGTTTCTCACCACCGATCACCCGAACGGCGCGCCGTTCACCTCCTACCCGCACCTCATCAGGCTGCTCATGGACAAGAGCTTCCGCGACGCGTGCTTCGAGCGCCTGCATCCGGAGGCGCAGGCGATGAGCACGCTAAAGTCCATCCAGCGCGAGTACTCGCTCTACGAGATAGCCATCATGACGCGCGCGGCGCCGAGCCGCAGCCTGGGCCTGAGCGACCGCGGCCACCTGGGCGAGGGCGCCGCTGCCGACATCACCGTCTACACACCGCACGACGACAAGGAACGCATGTTCGAGAAGCCCGATTACGTCTTCAAGGACGGCACGCTGGTGGCGAAGAACGGCAGGATCGTAAAGGTGACCGACGGGGGTACCCACACGCTGCGCCCGGGCTTCGAGAAGTCCGTACTGAAGCCGCTGCGCGCCTATTTCGAGCAGTTCCATACCGTGCGGCTGGAGAACTTCCGCGTCAGCGACGAGGAGATCGTCAACGAGGGCCGGGGCCGTGTCATCATCAACCCGCTCCGCGCAGGCTCCCGGGGATAGGCGATGAAGATCAACGGCGTCGAAATCGAAGACACCTTCGCGGAGGCGTTCCCGATGCGGGCGACCCGCATCATCGTCACCGCTGTCAACCGCCGCTGGGCGCTCAATGCCGCCAACGCCGCCACCGGCTTCGCCACCTCGGTGATCGCCTGCGGCTGCGAGGCCGGCATCGAGCGCGAGCTCAAGCCGGGCGAGACGCCCGACGGGCGGCCGGGCGTGTCCATGCTGCTGTTCACGATGTCGAGCAAGGAAATGGCCAGGCAGGTGCAGAACCGCATCGGCCAGTGCGTTCTGACCTCTCCCACCAGCGCCTGCTTCGCCGGCCTGGGTCCCAGCGTGGGCGAGAGACTCGCGCTGGGCAAGAATCTGCGGTTCTTCGGCGACGGCTATCAGATCGCGAAGAAGATCGACGGCGCGCGCTACTGGCGGGTGCCGGTGATGGACGGGGAGTTCCTCTGCCAGGAGAACACGCGCATGATCAAGGCGATCGGCGGCGGGAACTTCCTGGTCCTCGCGGAGACTCAAAAGCAGGCACTTGCCGCCTGCGAGAAGGCGATCGCCGCGATGCGGAGGATACCCAACGTCATCATGCCGTTCCCCGGCGGAGTGGTGCGCTCCGGTTCCAAGGTGGGCTCTAAGTACAAGGCCCTGCCTGCGTCCACCAACGACGCCTACTGCCCGACCCTGAAGGGGCAAGTGAAGACCGCCCTGCCGCCCGAGGTCGGCTCGGTGATGGAGATCGTCATCGACGGACTCGACGAAGCCGCCATCCGCGCGGCGACCAAGGCCGGCATACGCGCCGCCTGCTCGCTGGGCCGCAGGCGAGGTATCGTGAGAATCTCGGCCGGCAACTACGGCGGCAAGCTCGGCCCCCACCTCTTTCACCTGCGGAAGATCCTGAAATGAAGGCCCTGACCCTCACCCTGAAGGCCGCGCCCGCGCAGCGCGTCGATCTCGCCCCGATCACGCCGGACAAGCTGCGCGGGAAGAAGGCGGCGGAGATCGGCAAGATCCGGCTGCAGAGCGGCAACCATACCGTCGCCGTCGCCGAGCTGTTCGCGGTGGCCGCCGGGGACCCCGACACGATCGTCATCCGCAAGTGCACCGAGAAGTTCGACAACGTCGGGGCCGGAATGGCCTGCGGTTCGATCACCGTGCACGGCAGCACCGGTTACCGGACGGGGGCGCAGATGACGGGCGGCACGCTGACCGTGCGCGGCAGCACGCTGGACTGGGCCGGCACCGGGATGGCCGGTGGCACGCTGGTCATCCACGGGGATACGGGTCGTTGCCTCGGTGCAGCATGGCCCGGGGACGCCCAGGGCATGCGCAACGGCACGATTATTGTTTGTGGGAATGCCGGGGAGCGCGTCGGCGACAAGATGCGCCGCGGGGCCATCGTCATCGAGGGCAACGCCGGCGATTACTGCGGCGCTCGCATGATCTCGGGGTCGATACTCGTATGCGGCAAAGCAGGGGATTTCATCGGCTACTCCATGAAGCGCGGCAGCATCTTGCTGACCCGTGCTCCGAGGCTGCCCGCCACCTTCAACGACTGTGGCACCTTCGAATTCGGATTCCTGCCGCTGCTGCTGCGCAGCCTGGGCAGGCTGAGCCGCCGCGCCGCCGCCCTGAGTAAGCGCGCCGGCGCGCGCGCGCAGCGTTACGCGGGCGACCTCGCCAACGTCGGCAAGGGCGAGCTGCTCGTCCTGCGCTGAGCAACCCACCGCAAATCCCGCTTCAACACAGGAAGGATCTCGCTGTGAGCACGGCATCCGTCACCAAGGTCAAGAAACCGCGCGGCACCCCGCGCGGCCGCCAGGTCGACCCCAAGGCACTCGCGGAGGTGCGCGCACTGCTCGGCGACGCCCCCCGGAGGCGCGACCTGCTCATCGAGCACCTGCACCGCATCCAGGACCAGTACAGGCAGATCTCGGCGGCACACATGGTGGCCCTGGCCGAGGAGATGAACCTGCCGACCACGGAGGTCTACGAGGTCGCTACCTTCTACCACCATTTCGACGTGGTGAAGGAGGGCGACGCGGCGGTTCCGGCGCTCACGGTGCGGGTGTGCGACTCCGTCACCTGCGAGATGTTCGGCGGCAAGACGCTGCTCGCGGACCTGCAGGCGCGTCTGGGCCCGGGGGTGCGGGTGAAGGCCGCCCCGTGCGTCGGCCGCTGCCATGGCGCCCCGGTCGCCGTCGTCGGCACCAATCCGGTCGACAATGCCACCGCCTCGAGCGTGGAAACGGCCGTCAAGGCCGGCCAGCACACGGCCGCGGTGCCGAAGGTAATGGGCTACGAGGACTACCGGGCCAGCGGCGGCTACGCCACGCTGCTGCGGTGCATCGGCGGCGAGCTCAGCGCGGAATCCGTGGTCAAGACGCTGGAGGATTCCAACCTTCGCGGTCTAGGAGGCGCTGGATTCCCGGCCGGCCGGAAGTGGCGCATCCTTCGTGATCAACCCAAGCCGCGCATGATCGCCGTCAATATCGACGAGGGCGAGCCGGGCACGTTCAAGGACCGCTACTACCTGGAGCGCGACCCGCACCGGTTCCTGGAGGGAATGCTGATCGCCGCCTGGGCGATCGAATGCGACGACGTCTACATCTATCTCCGTGACGAGTACGCAGGCGTGCGGGCGGCGCTCACCGCGGAACTGGATGCGCTGCTGCGCAATCCGCCCTGCCCGCTGCCGAAGAACATCCAGCTGCGGCGCGGGGCCGGCGCTTACATCTGCGGCGAGGAGTCGGCCATGATCGAGTCGATCGAGGGCAAGCGTGGCATGCCGCGCCTGCGTCCGCCCTATGTCGCTCAGGTTGGTCTGTTCAACCGCCCGACGCTCGAGCACAACATGGAAACGCTGTACTGGGTGCGCGACATCCTGGAGAAGGGGGCGGCCTGGTTCACCTCCCACGGCCGCAACGGCCGCAAGGGGCTGCGTTCGTTCTCGGTGAGCGGACGAGTGCAGAAGCCCGGGGTGCACCTCGCCCCGGCCGGCATCACCATGCAGGAACTCATCGACGAGTACTGCGGCGGCATGCTGCCCGGACACACCTTCTATGGTTACTTCCCGGGCGGCGCCTCGGGCGGCATCCTGCCCGCGTCGATGGGCAACATCCCCCTCGACTTCGACACCCTCAATCAGTATGGCTGCTTCATCGGTTCGGCGGCCATCATCGTGCTCTCCGACAAGGACAGCGCCCGCGGCGCGGCCCTGAACGCCATGCGGTTTTTTGAGGAGGAGTCCTGCGGACAGTGCACGCCCTGCCGCGTGGGGACGGCCAAGGCCGTGAAACTCATGGAAAGGAAGGAATGGGACGCCGAGCTGCTCGAGGAGCTCGCCGGCGCCATGGCCGATGCCTCGATCTGCGGCCTCGGACAGGCGGCGCCCAACCCGCTACGTTGTGCGATGAAGTACTTCCCGCAAGAATTCAAGAAGTGATCCAGTCGAGCTGAACGCCATGGCCGCCAATCCCGCTGATATCCCGTTGCCCGAGACCACTACCTTCACGCTCGATGGCCGCAGCATCCAGGCGCTGCCGGGCGAGACCATCCTCCAGGCCGCCAAGCGCGTCGGCATCGACATCCCCCATTTGTGCTACAAGGACGGCTATCGACCCGACGGCAACTGCCGGGCCTGCGTGGTCGAGATCAAGGGTGAGCGCGTGCTGGCGCCGTCGTGCTGCCGTGCCCCGACCGCCAACATGGAGGTCGCCGCCAGGAGCGAGCGCGCCGTGAAGTCGCAGAAGTTGGTGGTCGAACTGCTGCTCTCGGACATCCCGGGGCAGGGCAAGTCGCCATACTCGCCGCGCTCGGAGCTGGACCGGTGGGCCGCGCACCTCGGCGTCGGCAAGCCGCGCTTCGAGGCCCGCCACCAGCCCGCTGCCGACCTCAGCAATCCGGCCATCGCGGTGAACCTGGACGCCTGCATCCAGTGCACGCGCTGCGTGCGCGCCTGCCGCGAGGTGCAGGTCAACGACGTCATCGGCTACGCCTTCCGCGGGCAACATTCCAAGATCGTCTTCGATCTCGACGACCCGATGGGCGAGAGCACGTGCGTGACCTGCGGCGAGTGCGTGCAGGCCTGCCCCACGGGCGCGCTGATGCCGGCCAAGAACGTCGGCCAGGCCAAGATCGACCGGCAGGTGAACTCCGCCTGCCCGTACTGCGGCGTGGGATGCCTGCTCACCTTCAACGTGAGCAACGAACGGATCATGTACGTCGACGGCCGCGATGGGCCGGCGAACCTGAGCCGCCTGTGCGTGAAGGGACGTTACGGTTTCGACTACGTGCACAACCCGCTGCGGCTCACCAAGCCGCTCATCCGCCGCGCCGACGCGCCGAAGTCGCCCGCGCTCATCCCGCCGGAGCAGGTGAGCAAGTTCTTCCGCGAGGCGAGCTGGGAGGAGGCGCTCGACCTCGCCGCCGCCGGACTGCGCCGGATCCGCGACGAGCACGGCCCCAACGCGCTCGCCGGCTTCGGCAGCGCCAAGGGCAGCAACGAGGAGGCCTACCTGTTCCAGAAGCTGGTGCGCACCGGGTTCAGAACCAACAACGTCGATCACTGCACGCGCCTGTGCCATGCATCCTCGGTCGCGGCGCTGCTCGAAGGCATCGGCTCCGGCGCGGTCTCCAACCAGGTCGCCGACGGCACGGCGGACTCGGAGGTAATCGTCGTCATCGGTGCGCGGCCGACGGTGAACCATCCGGTTGCCGCCACGTTCATGAAAAACGCGGCGAAAGAGGGCAAGAAACTCATTGTCATCGGCCCGCAGCTCACGGAACTGGCGCGCTATGCGACGCATTACCTGCAGATCCGCCCGGGCTCCGATGTCGCGCTGCTCAACGCCCTGATGAACGTCATCGTCAGCGAGGGGCTGCAGAACGACGCCTACATCGCGGAGCACACCGAGGGGTTCGAGGCGCTGCGCAAGAAGGTGCTGCAGTACACGCCCGAGAAGATGTCCGCGATCTGCGGGATCGACCCGGAAAAGATCCGCGAGGTGGCCCGTCTTTACGCCAAGTCCAAGGGTTCGATCATCTTCTGGGGGATGGGCATCTCCCAGCACATCCATGGCACGGACAACTCCCGCTGCCTCATCGCGCTCGCGCTGATGACCGGTCAGATCGGACGCCCCGGCACTGGTCTGCACCCCCTGCGGGGCCAGAACAACGTCCAGGGCGCCTCCGACGTCGGGCTAATTCCGATGGTCTTCCCGGACTACCAGCGGGTCGACAATCCGGAGGCCCACGCCTACTTCGAGAAGCTCTGGGGCACGAAGCTCGACCCCAAACCCGGGTTGACCGTTGTGGAGATCATGCACGCCGTACACGACGGCAAGGTGCACGGCATGTACATCATGGGCGAGAACCCGGCCATGTCGGACCCGAACCTCAACCACGCCCGCCAGGCGCTTTCGGAGCTCAAGCACCTGGTGGTGCAGGACATCTTCTTCACCGAGACGGCGAGCTACGCCGACGTCGTCCTGCCCGCCTCGGCCTTCCCGGAGAAGACAGGCACCTTCACCAACACCGACCGGCGGGTACAGCTCGGCAGACAGGCTATAACGCCCCCTGGCGAGGCCAAGCAGGATCTTTGGATAATCCAGGAGATGGCCCGCCGGATCGGCCTGGACTGGAATTACGGCGGTCCCAAGGACGTTTGGAACGAGATCCGGAAGGCTGCGCCAAGCATGGCGGGCATCACCTGGGAGCGCCTCGAATCGGAGGATTCGGTCACCTACCCCTGCGAGAAGGAAGGGGACCCCGGGGAACCGGTGATCTTCACGGACCGGTTCCCGACCAAGTCCGGGCGGGCGCGGTTTGTTCCCGCTGACTACTCCCCGGCCGCGGAGTTGCCGGACCAGGAGTACCCCTACGTGTTCATCACCGGGCGCCTGCTCGAGCACTGGCACACGGGCAGCATGACCCGCATGGCCTCCGTCTTGGATGCGATCGAGCCGGGGCCGACGGTCGTTGTGCATCCCGACGACGCGGCGCGCATCGGCCTCGGTCCGGGCGCACTCGCCACAGTGGAGTCGCGCCGCGGTCAGGTCACCGCGCAGGTGCGGGTCAGCCGCGAGGTCCAGGTCGGATGCGTCTTCATGGCCTTCGCCTTCAGCGAGGCGGCCGCCAATCTCCTCACCAACGAGGCCCTGGATCCGTACGGGAAGATCCCGGAATTCAAGTTCTGCGCCGTCCGGCTCAGCCGCGCCACGGCCTGACCGGACGGCGCTCCAGGGGGGCCCCGCCATCGTCAGGTACCGGGACGGAGACGCCCGTCCCGGCGGTCCCGCCCGGTCACACGAAGCCAGCCGGCGCGGCTCATTCGCGCGATTTGCGCACTGCAGCGCCCGAAAGTCCCTCGCCCGCCCGGTCCCGGCTCTGGCTCACACCGCGAAATTATGGAAAATTACCGGCAAGGGTATGGGGCGGCCCGCCGACGGCGGGTCGCGACGAGAACGCTACGGAGGAGCCTGCAGACATGGCGCGATACAAAGACGTCTTTGAACTGAGTGTGCAAGACATCGAGCTCATCGAAAGGGCGCTGAGACACGAGATTGGCGAGCTGAGCGGGCGCCTGCACGTCAGTCCGATGGAGGCCGCCCACGGGCATCGCGAGGACGAGGCGCATATCCGGCGGCTGCACGAGGTGCTGGGCAAGCTGCACAATCAGAAGATTTTCTACGGACAGGCCAACCAGACGGGCATACCCATCTCCGGTTGACAGCCCCGTGCGGCCCCGCCGAGCGTCGAGCCCGGCGGGCCGCTGCCACACGTCGGCGTGCGCCTACTGCGACGCTGCGGAAGTCAACTCCAGCGGCCCTACCGAGGTGAGCCGCAGGTACTCCTCGAGCACGGGTTCGGCTCCGGGCGCGCTGTCCGCCGGTGCCGGCACCAGCGTATGGATCTCGTAGAAATACCCCGGCAGCTGCTCTGAGACCGTGAAGGTGTAGGCCTTGTCCTTCAGCTTGCGGAACCTCTCGTTGAGCTCCGCCTTCGGATCGTTCTCGTAGGGAGTGATCGTGATCCGCTTCGCCGGCAGTTTCCTGCCGTCGAATTCGATCTCCGTATCGGCGATCCGGGCGTTCGTCGCCAGAGCGTACTTGATTCTCTGCTGGAAGTACCGACTGCCCCCCTCGGTGAGGCGCTTCATTTCCAGGACATCCCCCTGCAGGAATATGGCGAGCAGCACGTTGCCGTTGATCGCCTCGTACGGCGGGATGGCGAGGCGGCGCTGGCCGCTGAAGAAGTCGACGGTCGCCTTCTTCATGCCCTCGGGCAGCAGCTCCGTGATGTGCAGGTGAACACGGTCGGTGAACCCTTCCTCCAGCGACCCTGCCTTCTTGAACTCGTACTTGAGCGTCGACGGCTCCGCGATGCCCTTCAACTGGTCGCCGAGCCAAAGTATCGTCTCCGCCTCGGAGATGGGGGGCAACGACTCCTCCGTGCCCGCCGCCGCAGCGTCACCGCCTGCCGCGGCGGGCGCGCCGCCGCCCTCGGTTACATCCGCCTGCGCCGGGCGTGACGCCGCTCCTTGGGCATCATCGGCCTCTTCCTCCTGTGCCAGGGCGGTCGGCACCACCGCAATGGCAGTCAGTAAGATTCCCAGGGTAATACCACGCTTCATTGCTATTGCCCTCGCTCGGTTAATGCCTATTTCGCGGCCTCGCCGGTCTCGCCGGAGCCGGCCTCACCGTCTTCATCTGCCGGCGCCGAGCCCTCGTCGTCGTCATCGTCCGACGCCGCCTGATTGCCGGCCTCCACCTCCAGCAATGGCACGCCGTATTCCGCGAATATCCGGCTGATGTCCTCACGATGCTTGTCGATGAGATCATTCACCTGCTGCTTCCACTCCTTCTCGCCATAACGCACCGCCATGGAGAAGGTGAAGTCGAACTGTATGCGCGGCTCCGACTTCATCGGGATGACCACGATCTCCGCATCCTTGATCTTCTTCGACATGTAGCCCGCAATGGGCCCCCATTCGAAGGTTACGTCGATTTTGCCCTGCACCAAATCCTGCTCGATGATTCGTCCCGGATAATCCGACAGGTCGGCCGTCATGTGCTGATATGGCACCATGTTGTCGAACAATCCGTGCTTGAAGGCCCAGTCCGTAGCAGGGCCCCGATCGTAGAGGCCGATGCGCAGGCGCTTCTTGCGCTCTTCCGGCAGATTGACGAGATCCTCGGGAGTTTTGATGTCGTCCAGTCCACGCCCCTTCACGTAGACCATCGCCCAAGTTGAACGGTAATACGGCTTGGTCGTGGCGGCCATGTCGAATTGTTCGGGCACGCTCATCACGAGATCGCATTTGTACGAGCCGTCCGGGTTCTCCTTCCTCAGCGTGTTGCGGATGAACTTGAAGCGCTGCGGGAACCAGTAAAACTCCAGCGGCAGGCCCAGGCTGTCTGCGAACAACTTAGCAATCTTGTTCTCGAACCCTTCCTGCTTCTCATTGGAGGCAGGCAGGGCGTTGGGGTCCGCGCACACCTTCAGGCTGGTGCGCGGCGGGACGTCCTCGGACTGCGCCAGCGCGGGGCTGCCGATGGCAGCGACAACGAGGGCGACGGCGAGCGTGAATCCGACAGCGTTCGTGCGTTTCATGGACGTCCTCCAGCGCGGCCTTCTGCCTTATTCAGTGCTAGGTGCAATACAATCGCCTGCCGTTCCGCCCGTGCCAGGGGGCCGACAAGCGGGCACAGCGGAAAAAACTGAGGCGGTCTGCCTGTCGTATGCCTTCAAGCCAGACCGCCTCGTTTGTCTCTTGCGACTTCAGGACTTTTTCCAGCCCTTTCACGGAGTTCCCGGTTTATGGGAACATCTTCGCGAGCTTCTTACCCATGCGCTTTACCAGCGGATTGGAGCTCGCGTTGATCGCATCGAGATTGGCCGGCTTGCCGTCGCCCACGAGGATCACGCCAACCATGCCCATGGAGGCATGCGGGACGCACTCGTAGACATAGGCGCCCGGCTTGTCGAGCGTGACATGGAAATCCTCGTTCAACTTGCCTTCCCAGTGCTGAGCGCCCTCGGGCACCTCGATGGACTTGGTGTTGTGAGTGCTCATGTTCTTCCAGGAAATCGTGTCGCCCGGCTGCGCCTTCACAAGGCTGATGTTCAGATCGGGATCAACGGGGTCGAAATTACGGGGGCCGGCAACGACCGCGACCTCGGCAGCGGACGCGGCCGCCGAGGCCACGAGCGCAAGGGAAAAGACCCCAAACTTAACCATTTTCATGCTTCATCTCTCCAGAGTGATTTTCAAGTAATTGCCTTTTGATTTTCGCCCACTGTCAACCGCGGCGCGCCTTCGATCTTTTTCTTCCATGCGGACGCGAAATCCGCTGAGTTAGAAACACCCGCCGGATGAAAGTTCACCAGTCTGGCAGCCGTCTCCGTCGGCGGCCCATCGCGCCTGAGACAGCGTTCAGCGGCGGTTCAGGACGGTCGATCCAGCCGAGACAGGGGGATCGCGTAACTCGAAAAATGCGGCGGAAAACCGTGCAGATTCGCGGTTGCTTTATACGACAGCCACGCGAAAACTACAATGACCATTCTTCCCGGATCGGAGGCATTCAATTCCCACCCGGCCCGCTAACGGAAACCAGGGCGACGCAGCGGCGTTGGCCGACGCGGTCATCGGCGAATACCCGCAGCGTCGGTACCGGGACGGCCGCGGGAAGCCGCGTGCAGGTGCACCCGCGCTGTCGGCGGGCCGGACCCCAAAAACGAAAAACCCGGTACCTCGCGAGAGGTACCGGGCTCAGGTCAACTGCGGTATTTGGTGTTGTTATGAATCGAACTTACGGCAGGCTGAAGACGTTCAGCACGCCGCCGTTCTTCGAGACGCTCTTCAGAGCGCGATAGCCGCCGGCCGCACCGAGCGCCCACTCATCCGGAGCGGTGTTCTCTTTGCGGAACGCGACCACCGCACCGGCCCAGCCACCGATACCGGAGAGCACGCCGACGTACTGCTTGCCGCCATGCGTCCAGGTGTTGGTGTTGCCGATGATGCCGGAGGCGGTCTTGAACTTCCAAAGGAGCTTGCCGCTCTTCTGGTCGACCGCCTTCTCCCAGCCCTCCAGCGTGCCGTACATGGCGATGCCGCCGGCGGTCGTCAGAACGCCCGACCACACGGACCACCGCTCCGGGATCGACCAGACGATCTTGCCTGCGTCGGCGTCCCACGCGATGAAGTTGCCCATGTTGTCGTTGGTCTCGTTGTTGCCGAACTCCGGCCCCGGATGCACCTTACCGGCCGGGAACATCGTCAGGTTTGCGAACACGTACGGCTTGCCGGCCTCGTACAGCGGGCTGGACACCGGCTCATACGTCATGCAAACGTGATTGGTCGGCACGTAGAACAGGCCCGTCAGCGGGCTGTAGGCAGCCGGCTGCTGGTCCTTGGTGCCCAACGCCGCCGGGCAGATGTCCTTGGCGACGACGTCCTCACCCTGGGAGTGGGTCGACTTGGACTCGACGACCAGCGGACGGCCGGTCTTCATGTCCACGTGCGTGGCCCAGTTCACCGCCGGGTCGTACTTCTCCGCCACCAGCAGCTCACCGGTGACACGGTCCAGCGTGTAGCCGAAGCCGTTGCGGTCGAAGTGCACCAGGGCCTTGCGGTCCTTGCCCTTGACCTTCATGTCCACCAGGATCATCTCGTTGATCCCGTCGTAGTCCCACTCATCGTGCGGGGTCATCTGGTAGGCCCAGCGGGCCACACCGGTGTCGACGTCACGCGCGATGATGGACATGGACCACTTGTTGTCGCCCGGACGCACCACCGGGTTCCAGGTCGAGGGGTTGCCCGTGCCGTAGTACAGGAGGTTCTCCTCCTTGTCGTACGGCCACCAGCCCCACACCGAGCCGCCGCCGATCTTCCACTGGTCACCCTTCCAGGTCTTCAGCGAGGAGTCCTTGCCGACCGGCTTGAGCATCGAGGTGGTCTTGTCGTCGAACAGGATGTCGCTGTCCGGGCCCATCGAGTAGGCGCGCCAGGCCAGCGAGCCGTCCTTGATGTTGTAGGCGTTGATCCAGCAGCGCACGCCGAACTCCGCCCCCGACATGCCCGTGATGACCTTGTCCTTCATCACGTGCGGCGCGTTGGTGTTGGTCTGCCCCAGTTTCGGGTCGCCGTTCTTCACCTCCCAGACCTTCTCACCCGTGCCCGCCTTCAGCGCCACCAGCGTGGTGTCGTTCTGCTGCAGGAAGATCATCCCGTCGCCGTAGCCGAGGCCACGGTTGACGTTGTCGCAGCACAGCACGCCCTGGACGCTCTCCTCCTGGACCGGGTCGTATTCCCACACGATCTCGAGGGTGTCGAGGTCAATGGCGAACACGTCGTTCGGGAAGGCGGAGTGGATGTACAGGGTGTTGTTGCTGCGGCCGGTGGCCTCGGGCGGCAGCACCAGCGGGCCACCCTCGTGACCCTGCAGACGGCCGGTGGAGAACGTCCACGCCATCGTCAGCTTGTTCACGTTGGAGGTATTGATCTGGTCCAGGGCGGAGTAACGCCAGTTCCAGTAGTTACCACCGGGATAGGCCCAGTAGTTCGGGTCCTTCGTGAGCTTCTCGACGCTGTCGTTTGCGAATACCACGCTGGGTACCGCCAACGAGAGGGCCGCGAACACCCACTTCTTATTTAATTTTCGCATGACCTCCTCCTTACTCACTAGTTAACTGTTAACAAGTTTCCAGGCTTGATCTCATTAACTCCCTACCGACCCCCAGCTCCCCGAGACCAAGAAGAGAGCTAGCGGAAATTGGAATCCTGTCGCGTGCGACGGCTAACCTCACCGCCGTAAGCGACGCACTCGGACGGTGCGAACAGCCTTATGGAAATTGATGCGCCGCAGAAAAGCACCGCTGAGTGCGGACGTGAACGGGAAACAGTGGTCGTTACAGCAGGACGATTCGTTTTAATTATCATCAGTAGCCGAACGTTGTGACCTGCAACGTCTTACGGGTTGGCCCGGTGCCTGCCAACCACCCTTCCTTTATAGCCACCCCCCTGCCGTTTGTCCAGAAAATAACCCCTGCTTGGAAGGGAACTTTTCTCGTCGCGGGAGGGGGATTTCCCTAAAGTGGGCGGATTATACGCACACCCTCCGGGGCACAGCAATACTGAACATAGCTTGTCGGTGCCCGAGCCTTCCCAGCATCAGTTTTAACGGCCGCATTACGGCCGCAGGGGGCCTGAATTCCGGCCTCGTCAGGGGGAAACGGGTTGCGGGCCGGAGCGCCGAACGGGACGGCGCACGGAGCCGAAAAAGAGAAAGGGCGCCCGTGTGCGCCCACCTCCCTGCGACCGGACTGCGGCGCCTTGCTCGAATTTACTGCGCGGCTTCCTCCGCGCCCGACTTCGCCGCCTCGGCCGCGGCCGCCGAAGTCTCCTCAACGCCGGCTTCGGCCTCATCCTTGCGCTTGACTTCACGGACGGTGACAAAGCACCGCTTTTCAGCGTCCTCGCGCGCCTTCATTAGCGCGGCGTAGTTGTCCTTGCCGATTGGCATATCGCGGAAGACGCCACCCTTGTCGCCCGGAGTGTCCTTGTTGAGCATGTAGACATTGGCATCGACGAATTGCTCATAGGTCATCTGCTCGGCGACCACGTCGATCTCGCACGAGCACCCCGTCAGATTCTCGATCTTGGGACCGCCGTGCCGATCCATGCAGTCCAACGCGTAGTTGAGCCGGTCGAGCGTCGGGTAGTTGTTGTTCTCGGCATTCGCCAGCGCCGGAACCGCCGCCAGCATCAATGCCATCGATGCCGCTGTCGTTCCAAATCTCATTGCTTCCTCCTCATCGGGAAATTTTCATGTCGATCGATGCCATGCCCTCGAGTGCCGCGCATCTTACACCATGCCGGCCGACCGTGATGCCGTGCCGCCCGCGACGGGAAAGCCCGGCCTCGCCATGGAGGCAGGGCGTCTCCACCGGCTTAACCCTTCGACACGCCAGTGCCGACTAGTTCACCGCATCGGGCAAGGGAGCGCTCGATCCGGGGAACAAGCCGCCTTCGGCTGACGCGCCCGACCGCGCACAGTCGTTATACTTCCCGGAGTCGACATGCCCCCGCCGCCGAGGGACTGCGCCCGAACGGCGCGGCGCCCCGACCGCGATGGCATGGCGTGGATTCCGAGCAATGGAAAGGACCTGAAGAGAGAATCGAATGAATCGGATACTGATCACCGGGGGCGCGGGCTACATAGGCAGCCACGTGGCGCGGCAGCTCGGAGAGGCCGGGCACGATTTGGTGATCCTCGACAACCTCTCGAAGGGGTTTCGCGAAGCCGTGCTGTACGGGGAGCTCGTCGTGGGAGACACCGGCGACCGGGAGTTGGTCTCGGAACTGCTGCGGCGACGCCATATCGATTCCGTCATGCACTTCGCCGCACACACGGTGGTGCCGGAATCGGTGGCCAATCCGCTGAAGTATTACGCCAACAACACGTGCAGCACGCGCAACCTGATCGAGTGCTGCGTCGCCGCGGGGGTCAGGAATTTCGTCTTCTCCTCCACAGCCGCCGTCTACGGGATTCCAGCGAGCGGCAGCTGCGACGAAGACACGGCCACGAGTCCCATCAATCCCTATGGCATGTCGAAGCTCATGAGCGAGCACATGTTACGCGACGTCTGCGCGGCCACGCCGATGCGGCACGTGATACTGCGCTATTTCAACGTCGCCGGCTGCGACCCGCACGGCCGTATCGGCCAGTCGACGCGCGAGGCGACGCTGCTCATCAAGGTCGCCTGCGAGGCAGCCGTGGGCAAACGCGAGAGCGTCGCCATTTTCGGCACCGACTACCCCACCCCCGACGGCACCGGTGTGCGCGATTACATCCATGTGGAGGATCTGGCCGACGCCCACCTCCGCGCGCTCGCTTACCTCGAGAACGGCGGTTCTTCGGCGACCCTGAACTGCGGCTACGGCCACGGCTACAGCGTCAGGGAGGTGCTGGAGATGGTCGAGACGGTGTCGGGGGTCAAGCTCAACATCAGGGAGGAACCCCGCCGGCCGGGCGACCCGCCCGGCCTCATCGCCGTGGCGAACCGCATACGGCAGACGCTCGACTGGGCACCGCGGTACGACGACCTGCAGGCCATCGTGCGCTCGGCGCTGGCCTGGGAGCGCAAGCCGCGTTACTGACCGCGCGCCGCCGGCGCCCTCAGTCGGCGGCCACGCTGGCCGCGGGTCGAGCCTTGGGCGCGAGGCCGGGCAGATGCGCCCATTCCGGTCGCCTGAAGAGGAAGCTTGCCGAAGTATTGCGTGTCGCCCAGAACAGCACCATCGCACACAGGACGCTGCATATCGAGATCAGCGCGGCCGTGGTGCCCGGGTCGGGGATGACCGGCATCGATTGCGCGAGCTTCAGGAATGCCTGCATGGGAATGAAAAATCCCAGGTAGGTGACGATCGAATGCTGCCCCAGATACCGCAGCCAATCCATCCAGTCGACACGCGAAAGCAATGTCCCGACGGTGATGACCGCCGCGGTCCCGACCAACCCGAGTAGCAGCGAAACACCCTGCGACTTCGAGAGGCCGGAATGCACCATGTAGGCGTTGACGACGATCCAGACCAGGACGGCGACCAGCGCGACGCGCGGGCGCTCGATGGCGCCGTCGGCCAGCCTGAAAACGTGGCGGGCGAACGCGTAACCGACATAGAAATAGACGTAACGCACGCAGAGATGGTCCACCATTACCCAGTCTTCGGACCCCAGAGGAAACATCTGCAGCAGGGCGGCCACCGGCAACATCAGCCACCACGGCACGCGCCGCGTCAGCCGCGTGAACAGGAACATGATGGGCAGCGCCTGGATAAACCACAACATCGCGAAGGGCTTCCAGACTATCCATGCGAGTAGGCTTTCGTCGGGCTGGCCGGGTTCGCTGGCCGCCGTGCCTTCCGTAGCGACCCTCGCCGCGAAGAAGATGGTGGTCCAAAGGACGTAGAAATAGAGATAGTGCACGACCTTCTTGTCGAGGTAGTCCCGCCACGGGCGGTCGATCACGCGCGCGAGGAACAGGCCCGAGAGCAGGAAAAAATCCGGCATCCGGAAGGGTCTGGCGAAATCGGTCCAGTATTGCATCCAGCCCGCCGTGCCCATTTGCATCGTCATGTAGTCGGCCACGTACAGGGTGACGACGCCGATGATGCAGATCCCTTTGGCGAAGTCGACCCAGGCGTAACGGTTGGTCTTTGCGGTTTTGACCGTCGAACTCACACTCGCGCTCCGATTACTCCGTGGACCCGGTTGGTGGACGCTGCAGATACGGCCGAGCGGGTTGTTGCACCCGACCCGTTGGGTAAAGCCGCCCCTGCCTGTCCCCCGATCGAGCTGCGAGCGGAAGCCCGCTGCCGCCGGCGGCCGGTCCACGACCTCGAGGACCACCGGCTGCCGGGATTCTCATGCGCCCTCTCACGTTCGCCAAGCGCTGTCGGCGCATTATTCGACCCAGGTCGCGTTATGGGCCAGCCTCGCGACCGCGGCTGTTGCGGCTCATCGTCTGGGCGCCTCTGGGCCGGCGCATCTCTTGGTCGACCACATGGCAACCCGTCGGCGGCCATGCCCGCCCGGCGGATCGGGTCGCGGTTCGTCAAGGCGGCGCGGAGGGATCCAAACGCCCAGGCCGGGATTGCAGAAATGCGTCCATGACAGCCTCGCGACAGGATGCGCATACCGCCACATCCGCGGAACTCTCCGAGGCCTCCAGGTCTCTCCGAGGAAGCCGGCACTTCGGATCGACGATGCGTAGGAGGCGCTGCTCGAATTCCGCCAAGTTCGGCCGAGCTGTCCGAGCGCATATCGCTGCCGGTATCCGTACCGCGAACACGCACCCAGTCCGACTCGGAGGCTGGCCCCCAGCGGCAGTTCGACCTTCCGCCGGGCCGCGCCGATCGGACCGAGCCACGCGATCCCACTCAATGAGCCACCCGCTGGAACGCGGCTGTCAGTCGTTGTCCGCGGCGGTGAAATGCCAGCCGGTCTGGTTTTTCCACGGCGCTGCCAGGTCTCCGCCGCTCCCGCCGTAAAACACTATGTTTCTGACGGTTTCCCGCGTTTTGAAGCCGAACTGCGCGAGGCTACGCAATACAGCTTCATTGCCGAAATACACGACATTCACCGCCTCGCGGCCACTCTGCCGCTGCTCCGCGAGGAAGGCCGCCAAGAGGCGATCTAGCACTTCCGAGGTGTCTCGAGCGAACAGGTCGGCGACATGCACGACATTGCCTTCCACTTCATAGATTATGTAGCCGTCCACCTCTCCGGTACGCGTGCAGACGAGCGCAGCTGTCTTGTAGTGCGCGTACGGGCACTCTGCGAATCGCCAATTGAGAAACGCGCTCGTGCGCTCACCCACAATATCGTGCTGTCCCGCGGAGCGCTGCCACAATCGGTCGAATCGCTCGTCGAAGGTCGAGAACGTCTCCAGCTTGTAAAGGCTCTTGGGCGGCTTACGGCGTCTTTCTCGCGCGATAGCTTGCAGCGCCAAGTCGCAGGCGTGGCCGAGCAGGTGCGAGACAAGAGCGGACTTCACGTAACGCTTGACGTAACCCTGGCTCCGCAGTACCCGTACGAGGCGGATTTCGCTGCCCACCATTCTGTAGCCCACGCGACGCTGCACCGGTTCCGAGCTCTTGTTCGGAGTGCCATAAAGGAAATCGAACTGCCCACCATCGCACGCGGAGATCGTCGCCTTTTGCAGCATGATGGCCGGGCCGACGGTGCGGTGTCTGGGGTCTACGACAAATCCGCCGGTGATGCCGCCCCTGTAAAGTCTGCCGCCAACGCGGAAGGTTCTCGGGAAGACTGCAGTCGAACCCACGATGCTGCCGTCGTTCGTGTCCCGAACCAGCCAGCAGCTTGCCGCGCCGCTGACATTGTCCTGATATAACCACTCGAACTTGCTCTGCGGCCACCGCGGAAAGTTCCTTTTCCAGAAACTGACAATCTCGCGTCCTTCTCGCGGAAGATCTGCCTGAAAAACCGAGTAGCTCATCGGCCTGGCCCACTGATGCGCACGACGCTTGCCGTGGCCGCGTCGTCGCAGAATCTCACACTCGTCGGCCCAGGAGGGTGCACTCGAGATTCCAGAGAAACTCGTGGCGATCGCTTGCCACGGCCAGACGCTCCATGGACATAGGATCGCTATCGAGGGAAACGGGGCCGTTGATGCTGAGGACGGCGGTCGCATAACCCGCCTCGCGTGCCACTGCCGTCGACTCCGCGGAGAAATTGGGATTGAGGCAAGGGTGCGGATAGGAGAGGTGCTTCACGGATACACCGAGCTTTCCCTCCAGTCTGCGCTTGGATTCCACCAGTTCGACGCGCATTTCCTGCGAACTGACATGGGCGACGTTGGGATGTGAGAGCGTGTGCGAACCGATAGCATGACCGTCGCTTTGCAGGCTCCCGATCTGTCCCCAACTCATCATCAGGCCGTCGGCCCTGTACGGCGCGGCCTCCAGCTCCGCCTCGATTGCTCGCACGGCCTCCTCCTGCGCGTGCCCGGTCAGCGAAGCGCATCGGCGGCAGGAACGCCGCATCAGGCTGATTCGATCCTCGCGTTTCTCGAGATTGAGCGTGCGCCCGCTTTCCACATCCAGCCAGCTGTTGCGTTTCGTGGTCCAGATGGCATGGCGCACCCGCACGAACCAGGGGGCTTTCGCCCCATCCACCGCATCGACCGTTACGTAGAAGGTCGCCGGCACCCCGACGCGACGCAGCAGTGGCGCGGCGACCTCGCAGTTGTCGGCGTAACCGTCGTCGAAGGTCACCGCCACCGGCCACTTGGGCACTTCCTTCTGGCCCCTCAGGAACAGGGCCACTTCATCCATGGTGACCGGATTAAACTGCCTGGCCACGAGTTCCATCTGTTCCCTGAACACGTCTGTCCTGTGAACGATGCTCGATCCTATCGAGTCGTCGACCAGATCCGGGTCGTCTCGGATGGAGTGGTATTTCAGGATCGCGATGAAACGGGGCCGGACGGCGCTGGCGGCTCGCAACATGCCGGCACTCAGGATGAGTTTCTTAGTGAGCGACTTGCATCTCTCGCTGACGTTCATTCCGTCCTCCGCACGAGTCCAAACAGGATTTCACGACGTTCGGGTCAAATGCGAGAGCGAAGCGGATCCTCGATTTGGCCAGCGATTGCGGCAGTGTCGAAAAATCAAGCACGTTTTGCGCCACTCATCCAGCGCTTCCCCTCCCCGCCACGGCCGCCACTTCCCCGACTACACTCACGCGCCCGCATCCGCAACACGCCGGCAGGCGGTCCTGACCTTCGCACCTAGCCGCAGGCTGCACGCGCTGCTCCGTCAAGGACCTGTCCGCTGCCGACGCCTGGTCGGAAAGCCACGTGGCCGTCCTTGTCAGGTCCCCTCTTGGTGAACCTGGCGCATGCATCTCACCTAGCTCGTCAGCCTTCTTCTGGCACGTTGGTACACCGGATCCAGGTGCATGAGTCTCGCGGCCAGATAGCCCGTGGGTCCCGGCGGGAGAATGAGAAAATCGGTGCCCTCGGCCCCCTCCTTCCCCCCCCACCTTGACTTGTAGTGCACGTCGCCGCTGCCCATGTCGATTGCGCGGACGCCGCGTTCCGCGCAGTTCAGCAGGTCGCGCAGATACAGGATCCACCCCGCCCGATACTGCGCGAACTCCTCGTCGTACTGATTGGCGATCAGGTAACGTGTCGACCCCGACGTCAGGGTGAACCGGAAGGCGATCGGCTGCCTGTTGAAATAGACCACCCAGACATCGAGCTGTCCCTTGGGACCGAGCTGCCGCGCGCAGACCTGCTCCCAGAACCGCAGGCTCTCCTCCGACATGTAGCGGGGCTGCCCCGACTTGCTGGTCGCCAGCCAGGATTTCCTCTCGATGGCTCCGCAGGCCTCGAGCATGGCGCGCAGCTCTTCGCCCTGCGGGTTGCAGTAGTGCCGGATCTCGGACTCTCCCTCCCGCTGCATGCGGCGCTCGTAGGATCGGACGCGCTTCATGGAGGAATGCTCGCGAACCATCGCCTCATACTCCTGGGTCGAGGCGGGAATGTCGTGAGCGACGATGGTCGGCTTGTTGACGAACCTGACCAGCCGGCGGCATCGCCGGGACAGCTCCTCCAGCAGGCTGGACCTCTCCGGGTATGCCGTGTCGGTAGGACCGAAGCGGTAAAACTCGAACCATCCCTGCCTTTTCAGCAATGCGCGCGCGAACGCCGCGCAAACCTGCTCATGCACGGCCTCGTGACATACGAAACCGCGTACCGGCTGGTAGTACCCCGGCAAACACCAGAATGGGAGGCGAAAGGTGTGCCGCTTCGCCAAAGGCAGTATTCCGCGCACCGCCCCTTGGCCATCATGGGCCACCAATATGCGGCTGTCCCCGGTCCACGGTCCCGAGCTGCCGAGATGCCGAATCCACGCCGAATACCACTCGTATCCGAATAACTGCTGATGCTCGGGCGCATCCGCAATGCAGCGCTCCCAGGCCTCCCTGATATCCGGGAGCGCGCCATCGCGTCCCTCCAGGATCTCTACCGTAATCGAAGCACTGTCCGACGCCGTCATCGTTTCGTCCCGAGGTTGAACATCATTGTTCGTTTTCCCTGCCGATGAACCCGCCTTGCCGGGCGCACGACGTCCTGATACGTCACATCGGCGGAATCAGCGCCAAGCTGCCGCATTGGCGCTCGTGCACGGCGGATCCAGCCTCGCACGGCGTTCATGGTGCCAGCCATACGGCGGCTTCGTGGCATTCAGGCCACCACGATTGTGACGTCTGCACGCGTCGCGCGCGTGTTCAGACACGCTACCCCGATCCCGCCCCCTGGGACGTGGCGTCAGGACTCCGCCGGCTCGCCGCGCTTCAGTTTCCTCTTCAGCCACTCACGGAAGCGAATGAACAGACCGTGAGAACCAATCAGCATCCGGTTGCGCGCGGTATCGCGCATGACCAGCATCAGCGCATCGTCGTACACCTTGTTGCTGTAAAGGCCCTTGTATGCGGCGTCTCCGGTGCCGAAATTGAACCACCTGGCCGGCCTCTCCGAAATGATGTCTTCTATGACGCGCAGGAACAACACCGTGCCTGGAGATGCCTCGGCTAGCTGGTGATCGAACCCGACTTCGGTGGCGTTGAACACATCGGCGTACTGATAACCGATGAGAAACGCGCACGGTGTTTCGCCGTAGAAAAGCAGATACGAGCGCAGCAGACCGGTCTCCGCGAGATGCGCCTGCCTGGCATGCTCGTCGGCGCCGGTGATCACGCGCACCCCGATATTCCTGTACTGCCATGACCTCTTCGAGATGGCCGCGGCCGTCTCGAGAAACATCGCCACCTGATCCGCCCGATCGATACGCACCAGCCGGGATCCCGGCCTTACGGATGGATCGAATCCTTTCAGGCGTCGTTTGAAATTTCTCCGAGTGCGGCTGTTCTTCGATTCGAGGTATTTATCGAATGTCTCCGGGAGGCGTATCAGGTGGTGACTGTGCAGGCCATTCATGGCGTGGCACAGCCATCCGCTCTTCCGGTACTCGTGGAGGTACTTCCACGTCGGCGAGTCGGCAGGAAGCGTCTTGAAGAACAGTCCGCGACAGTCTCGGAACTGCTGCGCAATCGCGTCGTAGAGCCGCGCATGCGCGGCCGCTTCCGCGGCCAACAGCGGCTGACTGCCGAGAATGTTGGCGACTCGGATCCTGGTCGCGAAAATCGAACGCTCGCCGATGTCGAAGTTCAGCGGCAGGTCCTGCATCCGCAGGGCCACGACGCCGGCAATCGCGTCCCCGCCATCGTGCACCAGCGCAACCAAATGGTTCGCGCTCCTGTCATGGAGCGCCAGATTCTCGAGCCAGGGTGGCGATTGGTACAACGCATCGGGATTGTCGCTGGCGGCGATGAGCCTCTCCCAGGCGGCGCGGATCTCGGGAGTCCGTACCGCCTCGGCGGCATCGAGAAAGCGAACCGACCACCTGTCTCCTCTCATCGTCGAGGCTGCCATACGGTCATGCTTCCATTTCGCTCCTGACTGCAATATTGTCCGACGAAGACGTTGTCACCGAGCCGCGCATCCGGTTGGCTGAACAAGGCCGTCCGACCGATGTATTCATCCCGTCCTACGGCGGAGAGCGTCCGGCGATAGAATGCCCTGCGTGCGTAGATCCCCAGCAGCCAGGGCACGCGCGCCATCCGCTCGAAGGCCGCCGTGAACGCCTTCTCCTGGCCGAGCACCCGACGAGCCAGGGCATAACCAAGCAGGTCCGGCAGGCTCCACGCGAACTCGATCAACTCTGCCAACGCTTTGAATCTTCGATACGACACGGCGCGCGGATGCTAGCAAAACCCCTTTGCTCTAACCGGCATTCCGGCTGTGCCTGCGTCACGGACCTGGAAGACCTCCGAACAGGCCGCTGGCGCGCCCCTTACTGTGGCGTGCGGCGCAAACGGCATGGCCGCCCCGGGCATCCCCGCAAAATTAATCGCCGTGCCGGCCCGCGCAACCCGTGGACGCCAGGGCGTCATCGAGATTCGGCCCATATGCGCCGCCAGAGCTTACCGGGCCAGCGGGCCACGCCTTCGAGAAACCCGACGCCCAGGCCGAGGTGCACGCAGGCGATGATCGCGGGCAGACGCCAGTTGAATGCGATGCCGGCCCGGCGCGCCAGGCGCAAGCCCTCCAGCGCCAATATCGACGCGTAAAGCAGTATCAGGCCCAGCCAGCCTGCAAGGAATCCGCCATGACTCAATCCGGCCAGGGGGAGGGCGACGAGCAGGACCACGAATCCGGCGGGCACGATCGTCTCTAACCGGAAACGCTCCGGGTGCTTGAACACGAACCCGGCGCGTCCGTAGCCGTAGCGACGGGTCTGCCGGAACAGCCCCGAGAAGGAGTCGCGGGGGTAGTAATGCACCGCGAGGCGCGGAGAGGTATAGCAGCGCAGACCGGCACGCTCGATCCTGTAGTTGAATTCGAGGTCCTCGGCGGCGTCGAAGGTTTCGTCGAACTCGCCCACCTGCCTGACGAGGTCCCGGTGGTACATCACCCCGATGCTGAGGGGACTCGTCCATCCCTCGAACTGGGAGTAAATGTAGGATTCCTGCGAATGCGCCAGCGGCGATTGACGGGCCAGCGCCACCATCCTCTGGAAGTCGCCGATATCCGGCGGTGTCAGCGGTTGCGGTCGCCCCAGGACCTGGGCGTCATGCTCGGACACCAGTTGCGCCGCGGTAGAGAGCAGATCGCGGCAGGGGATGTGAACATGTCCGTCGATCAGGAGGAAGTACTCGCCCCTGCCATGGCGCAACGCCAGGTTGCGGCCGGCGCTCGACAGGCGCTTGTGATTAGCGAGGAGCTGGATGCGCAGATCCGGATGGTTCTCCGCGAACGCGCGCACGATCTCGGCGGTCCGGTCCGTCGACATGCCGTCGGCGACGACCACGTCCAGCAGTTCCCGCGGGAAGTCCTGATCGTAGATCTGCTGCAGGGTCTGCGCGATGAACCGCTCCTCGTTGCGCACCGGCAGCATGACGGTGATGCTCGGCAGACGCCGCTCGGCGATGTTCATGTCGCCATGGCCTCCCGATAGACTTCCAACAGACGTTCGGTCTGGCTCGCGGGCGCAAAGCGCCGGTAGACGTCCTCGCGCGCCTGAACGGAGACCGCGTGCGCGAACGACCGGTCCGTCAATATTCTCAACAGGCCGGCCGCGAGCTCAGCGGGGGCGCGCGGCGCCACGAGCAATCCGGTCCTGCCGTCTTCGATGACCTCGGGCACCCCCCCGACCCGTGTCGCCACCACGGGAAGCCCCAGCGCCATGGCCTCGAGCACGACATTCGGCAGACCCTCGGAAAGAGACGACAGCGCGAAGACGTCCGACTGACCGTACAGGCTGAGGATGTCCCTTCTGAAACCGAGAAAATGAACGCACGGCTCCAGTCCCTCCTCGCGCGTCTGCGTCTTCAAGATCGCCTCCTGTGGCCCCGTTCCCGCCAACAGCAAGTGCGCGGATGGGACCTTCTCCCTCACGATCGCCATGGCTCTTAGCAGATCGTCGTAGCCCTTTTCGGGGCTCAGCCGGCCAGCTGCCAGGATAGTCCGCGCGCCCGCGGGCAGGCCCAGCTGCGTGCGGATGTCGGTCTGCGCCGGGTCGCTCCTCAATACGGTCTGGTCCGGAACGGTCACCGCGTTCTCCACGACGTGGATCTTGCGCTCCGGGACCCAGGCCTCCAGCAACCGCAGGCGCTGCGACTCCGAGACCGCCACGATCGCGTCGGCGAACCGGATAATCGACTTGTCCAAGAGACTGTACAGGTGGATCTTCAGATTCTCGCTGGTCCAGCCCCGCGAGAAGCCGATATAGCGGCAGCGACGCAGCAACTTCAGCAGGAGGGTGTAGAACCCGGCCTTGTAGCCATGTGCGCAGACGACGTCCGGACGCCACTCGTCGTAGATGCGGAGCAACTCCCGCAGCACCGCCACCAGCCGCCATTTCTGCGCCGGCAACAGCAGGCATTCAATGTCGCGCTTTTCCGCCTCGAGTTTCAGCTCGTGACCACCCGGCTCGGCGAAACTGATCAGCAGGACGGCGTACGGCCCGCGGGGGAGCCTTCCGATGTGGTTGAGTATCTGCTTCTCCGGGCCACCGACGAAGTTCGTTCCGATGAAATGGGCAATTCGCGTTGTCGATTGGGCTCTTCCTGTCGTCGCGACACGTTGGCGCACGGTCCCGGGCCTTCCTGCGTCAGGCCCAGTTTCGCACCCGGTACACCCACATTCCGATGATCTCGTGCAAGCTTTTTTCCAAGGAGAGAGGGCTATGGTTGGCCGGCACCCAGGCCCACCATGTCGACCGCTGGTGGCCGTGAAAATCGCACGGGTAGGCTATCGCATCCAGTTCCTGCTTGCTCGCGACGGCCATCGCCCGAGGCATCCTGAGTGCGCTGGTCACCAGCCACACGCGCCCGTACTGTCCCTTCAACATCGACTTCGAAAAAACGAGGTTCTCATAGGTATTGGTCGATCTTTCCTCGACCAGTACGCGGTCGTCGGGGACACCGAGGCGCCTCGCCACCTCCGCCATCGTCCGCGCGACGGATGATCGCCCGTCCGGACTGGGTGCCCCGGAGAACATCAGCCGCCCCCCGAGCTTCTCGTGAAGGCGGATACCGGCCTGCAGCCGCTCCCAGCCATCCTCCCCGATCCGCGCTTCGTAGCCGGTCCTCGTACGTCTGAACGATCCCGCTGTCAAGACCAGGACCACGCTGTCGGCGTCTTTGGCCAGGCTGTCCAGATCAACGGGCCGATACTGCCCCTCTAAATAAAGCGTCAGCGCATTGCTCACGACCGGCGCGCTGCCGAAATAAACAGTCACCACCGCAATTGCGAGCAGGTGCCGGAACCGCCGCAGATCCGCGCCTGCCGTCGGGCGATATGCCGCACTCGCCAGCGCCAGCAGCAGCACCATGACCCAGAGCGGCAGTCTAAGAAAAAGGTGCGACAGTTCTGCCATCGTCGACTGCCTCTTCCATTTCACGGACACGATCGCGCAGATGAATTCGCTGCGCGACCAGACATCGCGCTACGTCGGTATATCGTCCCTAGGTTTCGCAAATGACCGTGCCGAATCTGGCGATCTCTGCGCAGACCTTACCAGAGATTCCACGATGATCCGTTCCAGGTCCAAGGAGATCTCCAATGGAACGTCGATATTATAGTCGTCCTTGTACACGAAGCTGGGCTTCTCCTTGTACGCGTAGTGATGCCATACGGGAGAAAACTCCGTAATCAGATACCCGGCTTCACTTTGAATGATGTCGATATTCAACCACGTAGCTTTCAATTCCCTTGCCAGTCGTTCGGAGAGATCGATGATCTCCTGCGGCACGTAACTCCACTCGCCTACTCCGCCACCGTCTATGTTCACCTTCCACATATCTTCGTCCGCCTTCCCCCGCCAATGCGCTTCAACCACTCTTCCGTCGCCTACCACAGTCTTGATATCCCTGTCATGCGGCACGAATTTCTGTGCCAGTAGCGGGGGAGAAAAAAAAGGATAAGCCATGCGCCGCTCGCGGATCAGGTAGTAATAAAATAGACGGCTGGTCAGCATACGCAAAAAATGTCGCAAGGCACCTAGCCGGAACAGGTCGAGCTGCGACAATCTGTAAAGGTGCACAAGCTCCGACCTCGAGCTCACCTTGACCACATAGTCGCCGCCTGCGCCATATCGGTTCTTGACCACCAACGGAAACCCGAGACGCCGAACGATCCCATCGATCGCCTCCTCGCAGGTTATCGCGAATGTCTCCGGGTAGGGCAGGCCCTTGCCACGAAGAAAAAGGTACTGACGGTACTTGTCGGAGTAGTACGGGATGGTATTCGGGTCTGGAAACATCCGCAGGTGCGGGAACAGACGATGAATATGCAGCAGGTTGTCGTGCACCCGGAAGAGCGACTGGGGGTGATTAGACGTGTAGGTGAACTCCGGGAAATAGATGACGATGTCAATGCCGCTGAAATCGTATCCGATCCACTCCGGCGTATCGAAGTCGAGTACCGTAACGTCGACGCCCGAGTCAAGCAGGCGTTTCTTGAACGTGTCAAAACGGCGCCCAGACCTGAACAGCACTGCTTTCAACATCGGCCTCTCCGACAACCCCATTTCCGTCGCCTAGACTCCAGTATCGATTGGCTTTAGTTTGTCCGGCTCGACGCCCGCCACTAAAGCGCGCGCCAGCACCACGGTCGCGTCGATCACCGGCCTGCCATGAAGAACCCGCTCCGAGACCGCCAACGGCAGCTCTGTACATGCCAGCACCAGCGCCTCGACTCCCTTTTCAATCACCATATGTCGCGCTGCCTCGAGCACATCCGCACGCGCGCGTCCGGTGACGTGCGCCGAGAATGCCTTGATGCCATAGTTCTGGTCATAGATCGCCGCGTGGACGAGATCTCGCTGGACCTGTGGATCCGGGTAGACGGCCGATAACCCCTCGACTCCCATGACCACTCCATACGCGTCGCTACTGACGGTGCCGTCGGTCGCGAGCACACCGACACGCCGGACGTCCGGGTAATGGACTCGTATGAAGCGAGCCACTTCTTCAATCATGTTTATCACGACGATGTTGCTTCCGCCCGAACGGAGCGCGGAAATCAATCGGTCGAACAGGCGCGGTGAGTGAGCGGTGTTGCACGCGATCCCCGCCACGGCCGCTCCCAGCGATTCCAGCGCTCGCACGCAGCGAACCAGACCCGGCACCGGGTCGGCGGTCGACTTCCCAAGGAGAAACGCACTTCTGTCCGGCACCTCGCGAGGCCACGACAATACCACCACGTTAAGGTGGTCCTGGTCAGTCGACGCACGCGTCTGGTCGAGCACCTTGCGGGTCAGATCCAGCCCCGCGTACGGCCCAACGCCGCCGACAATCCCAACTATCCTGCTTTGCTCGACCATTTAGCCGTTCCACGGAAATCATTCGTATTGAGCGTCTCCATATACGGTAGATCCAGGCTCGCGACAACTGACGCCCCGAATCCATTCAATCTACCCTCCTAGTGTCTCCTGCGACCAATACCCCTGATCGCCCTCAATTCCTCCAACGTGAAGAACCTCCCCCACCACAGAAGCAGCGGGAAGGAAACCAACGCAAGCACGGAGCCAATCTGCCCAGCGACCGAATGATCGCTCCAGATCAGTACCGCGTCACATATCGCAAATGTGACAATTGCCCCGCCGAACACCAGTAGTATTCGGCGCCACTCGATCGGTAGCCGGTAGTACCTGTTCGAGAAATGCAGGTTCGCGAACACCATCGTCACCATGGCCATCACAGCCGCTATCGCAGCGCCCCACATCCCGAGGAAAGGTACCAGAGCCGCATTTGCGGCCACCGCCACCGCGGCCGCAATTCCCGCAATCAGTGGCTTGTATTTCGTCTTTTTCGCTATCAGGATTCCTGCGTCCGCGAGACCAGAGATGCTGTAGAACACGGCGGCCAGACATGCAAGCGGAACCAGAACGATGGCCCCAGCGAATTCGTCGCCCGTCACGAGGGGCAGTACGATCGGCGCGAACACCGATACTCCCAGCGCGACCAACACGCATGCCAGCGTGAATAATGTGAAAACGCGGCTGACGAGCACCGGTCCGTCGGGCTTGTCATAGTTGTCGAATAGGAACGGCGACCATACCTTCAGGAAGGGGTCCATCAGGAACAGGGTACCTACGGTTCCCAGCTTCGCCGCGAGCGCATAGACCCCGACCTCCTCCAGGCCGGAATAGAGGCTCAGAAAATACCGATCCGCATTGTTGATCAAATACATGAAAAACGCCGCCGGCAGGAGCGGCAGGCCGAAAATGACCATCTTTCGGATAATCTCGACGGACACGCGCAGCCTGGTCGTCGCCGCAATGTATGCGATCACCCCGGCGGCGATGGCCCCGGTCACACCGATCTGAGCAAGGAAGACCCCTTGCACCCCAAGACGCATCCAGTAAACGAGCACAACGTTCGCGATCAGATAGAGGACCACGAACAGCACGTTGATGAGAACGTAGGCTATGGAGCGCATTTGTATCTGAAAATACGTCATGCCGACATTGAGGAACATATCGCAGGGAATCCACAAGAGGGCAAGCAGCATGACGGTATCCGTCACATGTCCACTGAGCAGCTCGTCGCGGACGAGACCCTCGAATGGCAAGACCACGGCAAGTATCGCCGCGCACGAAAGCGCCACAAATACCATTGTCGAGCCAGTTACGGTCTCCTGCCATACCTTGTCGGCCCGGTTATCGAAAAAATAGCGGATGTACGCCTGGCGAACGCCCAGAAACATAACGATCATCAAGATGCTGCAGAGCCGATAGAGCAACTCGACCGCGCCATAGTCCTCGGTGCTGAGCGCGTGCGTGTACAAGGGGATCAGCAAGAAACTTCCTGCCGCTCCCAGGCTGCTTCCTATCCCGTAGATAATGGAATGCCGCGCGAGTTTCTTGATCTCTTTTGACATTGGTGCCGGCTCAGGGGTGAGGCCACCGCGGGGATTCGCAAACTCGAAGAACCACGTCGCAGCCCGTGGCGGGGGTACGCATCCCGGGGATCCCAGGCTATCGCCTGACTGGCTTGCTCTTGTCGTCGAACACAAGATCCATCAACACGACGTGCGTAGCAAAAAAGACCAGCCAGTAGTAACGAAAAAGACTGTGCGCCGTTAAGCCATAAATAAGAAGAAGAACGATCGTCGTTATCAGCATCTTGGCGGCGGCATGTACAACCTCGCTGCTCTCCCTCGACGACATCCGCACCTGCCGCGCCTTCCGCAATTGCAGTAGCGTCGTCGCCACCAATGCCACGAACAGAATCGTGCCGACGACTCCGGTCTCGGCCATCACCTGACCGTACAGATTGTGCAGGCCCAGTGCCTCCGGATCATCGGCAATCACCGCTATGTTGGTGTCTTCGACTTCGGCGCGGGCCAATGCCGACGATCCAGGCCCGTAACCGAACACGGGCCGTCGCTGCCCGAGCGAAAAGCCATCGAGCAGACCCTGAAGGCGGCTCTGAGCGGACTCCTGCGCAATTCTATCCGAGCCTTGCCTCGATACTGCCTCCTGGTCGACGACTATGAGATCGAAGTACCGATGCCTCAAATGCTCTGGCATAACGCTCAATGCAACCGCTCCGCCGATAGCGAGCGCGAGCAGCAACTTCACGCTCAGCAATCTCTTTCCATAAGTAACGAGTACGAACAGGAGAGCACAGACCATTGCCGCCCGGCTTCCGCTGAAGATGACTGATGCGAAGCAGACGGCCATGAAAAACAGGACCAACCACTTGACATCGTTCCGGCGCGTGAGCGTAAACCAGAATTGAGCGAAGGGAAGCGAATACAGCGCCAGCAGACCATACGCATTGGCTGCGCCGACTCCGCCACCCGACCACACCCCAACCATCCGCTTCCCGCCTTGTTGATACACGTAGCTGCCCCCAGCCAGGAAATCCCGCCATGAGAGAAGTTGATACCCCAACGAGATCACTGCAACCCCGATGATGAAAACCTTCAGGTCGCGAACACTACGAATACCCAAGACTACGAAGAAGTAGAACAGCATCAGTTTCCAATAGTTCTCGATCCACCAAACGGCCCAGACCGCGTCCTGATAGGGAGATTGGAGATAACCGACCAAGCACCAAAGGAAGAAACTGACGAGGAGTACGGTTGCAAGATTCAGTGACCGGACAATCCTCTGCCCGGACAGGAGGGAAAGCACGATGAGAACCACCAGTATTCGCTCAAAATGGATATCGGCGATTGTTCCGAAGCGAACATGTGGCGTTGTCGTCAACAGCCACACGTACACGAGGATGAGCCAGGTCGAGACGCTGACCGGCTGTTCGTTATCCGTCTGCGTCGCAGTTGCGGCGCCGGCCTTGATCGCAGTTGTCACGTTCCCTTTCCCCGGCCGGCCGGCCGCTGGCGCATCGGTGGTCTTTGACATGAGGTGAATCTCTCTCTTCCGCAAGGAGCGTTCACAGCTGTATCGGGCGCTGGCCGCGAAAACTTCGCGGCGCGGCCTCTACCAGAACCCATGGATGCCAAACCGGGCAATGGTCTCGGGTCCCGGGATGAATGCGGCACCCCTCTCGGAGCGCTTGCAGTCTATTCGGCACCCCATAACGACCCAATGGGAAAGCAGTGGATTTGTGTGTCAGTTACCAATCAGCGTCAAGGCGGCCCTAGGGCCACGTAATCCAAGGGTTTATTATACGTCAGCCCATCCGTATGGCCGCCCGTAGGCAACGTCGATACCAGTCCATGAATGAGTCGTCCCCAGTCGCGGCAGGCTACGCCAGGACCCTCCTCGGCTCGCTCTGCCTGGCTGGCGGCGCTGCCCGACTCCGATCCCGAATCGAACCGACCGGGCCGGATGACAGTGCCGGACAAGGTCGAAGCGGGTGCCCCCAAGCGCAGTCCGTCGCACGCGAGATTACGACTACAATGAGTGAGAACCCGACCATTTCCCTGGTCATCGTGACCTACCAACGGGACGACTTGGTCTGCGACACTCTACGGGTTCTCGAACCACACGCCGGCCTTTTTCACGAGATCCTGGTCGTGGACAACGGCAATTCTCCCGCGCTGGGCGACTTCGCGCGTACCTATCGGCCCGGTAACCTCCGTATCCTCCCCCAGACAAGCAATGATGGTGCCGTCGGCCGTACGCATGGCATCATGGCCTCGTCGGGCGACATCGTGCTGACCCTGGACGACGACGTTCGACTTTTCGACCCGTCGGAACTGCTCAGCCTCCGCCGTTTTTTCCAGGCCGGCACCAGGATCGGATGCGTCAATTTCAGGATTCTCTACGAAAGCGACCTGTCCTTGGACCTCAGCGACTGGTGCCACCCTCGGGATCCCGCCCGGTATGCCGATCGGCTGTTCGAAACCAGCTACATCTCCGAGGGCGCCTGCGCGCTGAACGGCGCAATGATCCGGCGGATCGGTGCCTATTCCCTGGACCTGTTCATCGGCCAGGAGGGCGTCGAACTGGCCGCGCGGATACTCGACGCCGGCTACGACATTTACTATCTGCCCTCCGTCAGTGTCACCCACTCCGTGGCCAACCAGGGTCGAACCAGCGGGCGGCAGTTCTTCTTCAATGCCCGCAACATCTACTGGATCGCGCTCCGTACCTACCCGCTCGGACTGGCCATTCGCACCGTGTGTCGGGAGTGGGGCACGTTGGCGCTGTTTTCGCTGATACGCGGCCGGCTGCCCCATTTCGCGCGGGGCTGCCTTGAAGGCCTGCGCCGCACAGCCACGCTGTGGGCCATTCGCCGACCCATCGGATCGGACACCGCGCGACACATTGCGAGACTGAACAGCTTCAAACCAACCGTTTGGACACGCCTCAAGCGGCTCTCGCGCAGCAAGACGCTGGACTGACCATGAATGTCCTGTGGACGAGTATCCTTTCGGCGGCGATGCCTGTCCAGTTTCGGGGCGACTCTGACCGCAAGCGGCTCTATCTCACTTTCGACGATGGCCCTAACCCCAATACTCCCACGCTCCTGGACATGCTCGAACGTCATGGTGTCAGGGCCACGTTTTTCGTACTTGGCAAACGCATCGCCGATCGTGAATCCATTCTCTCGGCCATCCACGCGGGGGGCCACCGTATCGGCAATCATTCCTTCAGCCATGCGTCGGCGCGGACTCTCTCGTATACCGCGCTCCTCGACGACATGGATCGCTGCGCGCGCGAGATTCGCCGGATCCTGCCTCAATGGGAGCCTGGGATCTGCCGCCCGCCCTACGGTGACCTGTCAATTGGTCTCCTTCGTTACGCCGTCGCCCGTGAACAGCGCATTGTGATGTGGAGCAAGGATGCCATCGACTATCGCGCCCCAAACACCGACGCTATCGACGCACGAGTGCGCGACGTACAGGACGGCGACATCATCCTGTTTCATGACGAGTTTCCGGTCACGCATGAGGCCCTCGACAGACTCATCCCGTACTGGAAGGCGAAGGGTCACGAGTTTGCCGCGCTGTAGCGCACAATCTGCCATTCCACTGCCAAAGTGATTGGGTCAGCCGAAAGCGGACTCACTGGCATGCCGGCTGCACATCTTCGCTTGGTTCCATGACCTCGCGGCGACTCTTGCGGACGCCCGGATTGCCACCAGAGCCGCACTACCACCAGCCGTCTGCCGCTGCCTCGGTGGACACCTCCGTGGAGCGTGGCCCTTCCCGACCGTCGAGCGTCATGGCGCTCACCGCGTATGTCCGCGCCTCGGCTGCACCGACGTCGACATAAAATGTCCCGCCGCGTGGCGATATCGGCAGCCGTTTTCCGTCCCGGTAGATTACATACTCGTAGACACCTTTTGTTGCGACGTCGCTCCATTCGACCAGGTATGAATCGAGGAAGCGCGTCACCGTCACGCCCTCCGGAGCCGGCGGGGATCCCGATTCCCTCGGGAGTACGGTGTTGCCGCTCAACGTCAATCTGCCGACGGCCTCATCGCCCACCGAAAAGCCGTCCGCGACGTACTTGTTGTCCATCACCGCCACCGAGTCAGCCGACGAGAACTGGAAGGCGTAAGGCTCATTTGCCTTAACCTTCCCCCTACGCGCGATGACGGTGTTGTTGCGAACGATGATATTCCGCATCAGCGGGTCGGCTTCGTCGCTGCCGATAAAGAAGCCAAACACGTCGCCTCGCACGTCGCTCGCCACGATGACCGTGTTGTCCTCGAAGGTATTGTCGCCGCTCGAGTACCTGTCGCGAATCCCATAGACGTTGTTCTCGACGTACTCGCCCTCCGTGGCGCTCGAGGAGTACTGCACGTCGATGCGGTTCCCGTATATGAAATTTCCACTCGCCCCGACTTCTACGCCCTGTCCCCAGCCGTCGAGGTTTATCCCACGACCGTCATCGCTGATAATCTGATTGTCGTAGATGTGTACGTTGTGGCTGCGACCGGCAAGGAGAATGCCGTAGGGCGCCTTGCTGCCGGGGCGACGCTTCTGCTGTATGCGATTCTTGTAGACATCGGATCGATTGGCGTTGTCGGCTCCGATGTATATGAGCTGCATCCCGCGATGCCCCCCGACCAGAATGTTGTCGTGTACCTCGACCCCGCCGAGATTTCGGGCCGAGAGCGACAGTGCATCGGCTCCGTATCCGTCGATAGCGGATGTATCGCCGAGCACCTCGATGTACGTCCTGAATATCTTCGACCCGTTGAAGCTGTATCCCTTGTCAGCCTGTATTCCGCCGCACTCCACGCCAACCGTACGAATGACCAGGTCGTGAATCACGTGGGGGCCGGCCTGCCACGATGCCCCATACAGAAGGATTGCCGGAGAATCCCGCGACTTGCCGGCACCCTGCAGTATGGTGCCGTTGGTAATGGTAACCCGATCCACGCCGACCGCCACGTATACGCCGAATACGGAGGTGGATCTCGGCTCGGCATTGTAGGTAATCGTGTGACCATTCAGGTCCAGCGTCACGTCATCCGCCGTGATCACGACCGCC
>Ga0073934_10000176_pt1 | contig 191875 bp, 170 predicted proteins | sample LarsenN4metaG_FD_76834 | JGI IMG/M metagenome (GOLD analysis project Ga0073934, IMG submission 76834) | Hot spring sediment bacterial and archeal communities from British Columbia, Canada, to study Microbial Dark Matter (Phase II) - Larsen... ... | reverse complement strand
TCAACATGACGTCGCGCTTCAATCTGTACAACTACAACATCCTCGGCGGGAAATCGAACTTCAACAATAACGGGACAGAGGTCAACACCGGCGCCACGGCTTTTGAAATTTATCCTCGGCGCGCCCGCGTCTATACGACGTTTTGCTGGCTGGATTGCTTCTATTCTTTCGAGCATTCGATCGACGGCGAATCGGCGGAGCGGGACGCGTCGTTTCGCGACAACGAGTTCATGGTCAACTTCGCGCAGTTGAATCCGTATCTGCCGTACTTCTCCATCGGTCTTCGGCGCGGCGCCGGTCGAACGCACGTGAGCCGCAGCTCGGACAACGACGGCAAGGCCGAGCACAGCATCATCCTCGACGGCTTTCAGTGGGGCGGCGACGGCTCGCATTCCGGTCTGGGTCTCGGCTGGGACGGAGTCGATATCGGTCCCGGCGAACTCGATCTTTTTATTAACTTAGCGACCAGCCGGCAGGGGACGTGGCAAGAATTCCGCCAGAATGACACGATGGGGATCATGACCTTCGTCGGTGGCAGGCCTTTCGCCAACTTAAAGAACAAATGGATCTCCGGTATCGACCTCGGCGTGGGCTACCAGGGGCACTCGCTCGACCGACCGGAGAACGAAGACGAAACCAATTCCGCGGTTAACATTCGGGTTCGTAACGTCGAACGGCGCGGCCGGTTCGATCTTTTCCGGCCGAGCAATTTGCAGGGCGGTGATCAAAACGTTGGCTCCGGCTGGGGCAGCGTCTGGATCCCCAGTATCAAGTGGACGGTCGGTCCTTACATGACCCGCGCTGTTTACGTGACCACCCGTTACGCCAGCCGCGATCCCGGACTTGGTCGAGGTATGTGGGGCAAAGGCTGGACGGTTGACCATCAGTTAATGCTCTGGAGCCCGAAGGGCTTCTTCACCGGCAGCCAGACCACTCCGAACACGATCGTGGTGTCGTTTGGTTTCGAGCGTGCCGTCATGGATTGCGGCCGGGGTTGCGATGCCTCGCCGGGCGCCGGCGCGTTCCATCACCAGCACGTGACGAACCGGGAAGCGGCGCTCTGGTACTGGCTGCGGCCGAGCCTCGGAGTCGGCATGTGGTGGCACTGGTGGACGACTTCCAATACACCGATCAATACTCAGGTGGGAACCGGCTGCAAGGATAAAGTCGCCGAGGCTACGGCCGGCAAAGGCGTGAGCCGGAGTTGCGACTTCTATTCGTTAAACACGGGTCTAAGGTTCCGCTGGTAAGTACCGGCTGAGCTGAAACGTAAAAAGGGCGCGAGCAATCGCGCCCTTTTTTTTGTGTGCGCCCGGCAGGGCGCATTTCTACTACGTAGTTGTTAACCATTTCCAGCACGGAACCACGTTAACTTGTGCACCAGCTGAGTCAATTATTTCTTCGGACGCAATCGTAATCACCGTGAGTTTGCGAAGATTTAATTCCTCCGCGCCTTGGCGCAGCGCCCGCGTTTCTCGCTCAAGGGTTTTAAGCGAAGAAAGATTCTGTGTTACTTGAATCAGTTCGATATTTTCCGAACCACGCCGCAGCAAAAAATCCACTTCAGTGCCGGCACGGGTCTGATAATAGAACAGATCCAAATTAGGCTTGAAACCACGCCGTACCAGCTCGACAAAAACTAGATTTTCCAGCAACCGCGAATCGTTCATAGTGACTGGCTGCGATTTGGCGGAAATGAAGCCATTGTCGAAAGTGTAGATCTTGCGGTCCGCCTTGAGGCGCATTCGTGGTTTGAAAAAGTAGGGCTGAAGGTCCTGCACGAGGTACGCTTCCTGGCAGTAGGAGATAAATTTCTGAATGGTCGCGATTGATACATTTCGCAATGAGCGCTCAAGGCTACGCGCCGAAAAGCGGTTTGCGGCGTTATTTACGAGTAAATTGATCAAGTCATAGATCGCGGTTGACGCGCGAATTCTATGACGAGTGACGATGTCCCGGAGCACGACGGAATCAAAGAGTGTTCGCAAATAGCTGCCCGGTTCCACAGCGCTCAAGTTCACTTCGGGGAAGCCGCCCCACAGCAAATAGCGATGAAATGCCTCGCTGTTGTCCATGGCCTCTGACCCGATCGCTTGGAGAAACTCCTGATAACTGAAAGGTAGTAACTCGAAGGACAGGTGTCGCCCGGTCAGAGCGGATCCCAGCTCGCGGCTGAGCAACCGGGAGTTGGAGCCGGTGATGATGAGCTTGTACTCGCGGCGATGAAGTTTGTTAACGAAGCTCTCCCAACGGGGGAAGTTCTGAATCTCATCAAAGAAAAGATACGCGGTCTTGCCATAGACCGACTCGATCGTTTCCAGCAGTTCGTCACTACCTATCTCGCCCCGCAGTGCGTCGTCCTCAAAATTGACGTACGCAAATTGACTGCCGGCGAGCGCCTGAAACGCGAGTGTTGATTTACCTGCCCGTCGTGGTCCTATGAGGACCTTGACCGGACTCGACGAGAGCGCTGATTTAACGGTATTGACGAGTTGGCGGGGAACTACTCGTCGCTGGAGGGCCGAATCGCGCTCGCGACGGTGGGCCTCAATCGTATTGCGTAGTGATTGCATCATGTTAAACAATAACAGAAATATTGTTTAATACAAGAATTTTGTGTAGCCTGCTCCACTTTAATTTAGGAAAGAGAAAGTTTTTATTATCCGAACATGCGCCCGACAGAGATCGAAAGATCTGGGAAAATGAGCGAGGTGATAGAATCGCTCCCTTTGTTGTAGGAGTTCAGAGTACGATACCCGGCTCGCGGGCACTTACGCCGCCGGCTTCCACCTAATAGCAGGTCTCTTACGGCTCGCTGCACACTCACGCAAATATAGCTTAATGAGCGTTCGAAGAGGGATTCCCGTTTCCGCCGAAAGCGCTTCGAAGTAGCCCACGGTACGGTCATCAAGCTGGATTGTGACTTCTCTCTGTAGCCGTTTGGCGTAAGGATTCGCTTTCGCCTGGGATAAATCATAACGTTTTCTCATAGTTTCCACCTTCTGCTGTATTGGGCGCATTCAGAGCGATCCGCCTTGCGGCCGAAATGATGCGAATCACTTCGTCTTCCTTCCGATAGGTGTGGCAGACAACCAACAACTGTAGTGCGGCGCTTAAACCTAGAAAGAATAAACCGGTCTTCGTCTTCCGAGTGATCCGGATCGGCCATCAAAAGGCCATGCTCGTCCGCAAACGCCGTCTCTGCTTCCTCAAAGGCGACTTTGTGATTTCGTAGGTTTCTCGATTCTTTTTCGGATCCCATTCGAAGCGGAGATCGGCCATCGCGAAGCAGTCTACAGACCAATGGCATTTTAATACCAGCGGTAACCGCTGACTCAATCGCATTTGACCCGGCGCTATCGCGACGCCAATTCGAAAAATCCCAACCAAGAATGCCCGTGGTTTGGCTCGACAGTTCAGGAACTGGAATGACGCAATCGACGTGCTGCGGCGATACGTTCGAGCGGTGCGTAAGAAACCGTCCGCGAGTTCCGCAGGAATATCAGCCCGCCATACCTCTCTGTCAGTGCGACGGCAATAATTGAGTGGCCCACGGCCGATGGCTTCTTTGAGTCACCGCATCGTACGGCTTTCGTGCGAAGCCGTTGGACGACACCTGGATTCCGTTGTCACGGGAATGGCGAGAATGAGATCGGATGTGCTGCGGATGAATTTACGCGGAATGACAGTAAAAGCTAAGGGCGCGGAATTCAGAATGGATATCCGAACTCTGCGCCCTCAGCGCCTTTCATGAAAGTAGGTCTTTACTTACTTTTGGACGACAACGAGTATAACAAATCCGCCTCTTTCCCCCTGGAGCTGTGAAAAAATGATGAAACCTCGCCCAACGCCACAAATCTCCCCTGACCCCTCCCTTCGACAAAGCTCAGGGCATGCTTTGCCAAAGAGGGGGACCGGAGCTCGAATCATGCGCATTCTCAATCACTTAAAAAGAAGCGCCGCTTTTAGCAGTCCCCCTTTGAAAAAGGGGGAACCAGGGGGATTTGATTGTTTCACAGCTGCCCTTTGTCAAAGCAAAGGGGGATTTTCATGCGCTGTGTTGTACCAACCGATACATAATTATTCTGCGGTATCGATCTAACTAATTGCTCTTATCGTCACCCTTGGCGGCGTCTCTTCGGTCGCGGCGCTTGTCTTTGGCGACCTCATCGGCTTCGCGCTCCAGTTCGTTGCCGATGAACTCGGAATCGGCGATGACCTGCGGCCAGTTGATTTCTCTGCTATCGATGCGCGCGAGCTGCTCTCTGATTCCTGACCTGATATTTGAACCGGGGTCCCAATAGGCTTTATCGGAGCTATTGCGGTTGATGTACTCGAGCCAGTCGTTGAGGCCGGTCAGCCCGGTTTGAAGCTCCTTGGCGGCTCTCTGCCGGTCGCCTTCCTTCGACAATGCTAAACCGAGATAGAGCGGCGCAAAGTAATCGTCCGGATGCACTTTGCGGGCCTGTTCCAGCGCTTTTTGCGCCGATTTCATATCGCCGCCGGCGTAGTGCGCGCGTCCAACGTACGTCCACACCCCTTCTTTCATCGGGCCGATCCGGTAGTAATAGTTGGGGTCGATCTCCGAAGTGCGCTGGAAGTGGCTCAGGGCTAATTTGGACTCGCCGCGCATGAGCGCGTAGCGGCCGCGCTGCAGGTTGCTGCCCGCTTCGAACGAGGCGCACGAAGAAAGTAAAAAGGCAGAAGGTAAAAGGTAAAAAGCGAATTTGGCGATTGTTGTATTGTTCATGGCCGAAGCTCCTTTCGCGACAAGGCTAGCGCAAAAAAAATCCAGAGACAATTGCCCCTTTCGGTTTGCAATGCGCCTACCCAAACGGGTTTCATGCGTCGATCGCCTCAAGATGGACAATTGACAGCATCACAGCCATTGGCTATCGTTTGGGCCAATTCGTATCTGGCCTCATATATCTTCTACGCTGACAATCGGAGGTACCCTAGTGCATAGCTCGTTTCTATTGCCGCGCTCAAACAGGCGTTCGATTTGCCCGTTCTTTGCCGGAGTTGTCGTGATCGCTTTGGCCGGTTGCTGGCAGCCGCCTTACCTGGGTGCCGGGGGCAAGTACAATGAGGCCAATATCGAACTGATGCGCGGCCGGCAAGCGGACCTGGATAAAGCGATTGCGAATCTGCAACTGGTGGTCCAGGACAATCCGAGCTACCGCGACAGTTTGACGCTGCTGGGAAAGGCCTATTATCGCAAGGGACGATATTACGATTCCTATACCATCGTTCAGCGCGCGATCGCGGTCAACAGAAGCGATGAAATCGCCTGGCTGGTTTATGGGTTGTCGCAGCTCCGGATCGGTGAAAACGAAAAGGGTCTGGAGACGATCAAAGGCGGCCTCACGTTGCTTGCCAAAGCGATGAAGGAAGACTATCGCGGCTATCCCGGTTGGGATCCGCGCGGGCTGGTGCGCGGCACACTCAACCGAGCGGTATTTCAGGCTCTGAAGGGATTGGAGGAGCGGGAAAATCTTATTCAAATCAACGAGCAATTGCTCGCCCGTATCGACGAGGAGGAATGGTTCCAGCGCTTCGGCAAGCAGCTCGACCGGATACAGAACGAAAGCAATTGAAAACTGAACAAGTTTGCGCGCGGCCGTGCGAATTTACTGGAAGAGAGAGGGTTTGTTATGAAGACGATTCTCTGGGCAATGACTCTGTTGGCCATCGCAAGCGGCAACTCTGCTGCGCAAAGTGTCCCGCCTGAGCTGATCCGGTACGCGGACGCAATTTTTTATAATGGCAAGGTAGTCACCGTCGATAGAGATTTTTCCATTGCCCAAGCCGTGGCCGTGCGCGATGGCAAGATTCTCGCGGTCGGAACCAATGCCAACATTCAGCGGCTCGCCGGGCCATCAACCCGGCGCATCGACCTCGCCGGTCGTAGCGTCGTGCCGGGATTCATCGACAGTGATGGCGATAACGCCTTCGCCGGCGGCGATCTTTACAAAGACACGATGGTTAACGGTGTGGTCGGGAAGAAAGTGCGCGGCAAGAACGTGCCTGAAATGCTCGAGCAGGTGCGCAAGTTGGTGCAGCAGGCAAAGCCTGGATCGAACGTCTACGTGCGCATGGCGGATGAATTCGTCAGCGATCTTTCCAAATTGACGGCCAAAGATTTGGACAAGTTGGCGCCCGCCAATCCGCTGATGCTGTCTCTTTCCAGTTCGGAAGGTGTGGTCAACACGTTGATGTTGGATAAGGCATTCGCGGCGGGGTTACGCAAAGACCATTTCCAAATTGTTAAGGATGCAAACGGCAATCCTACCGGACAGATGTTCAGTCAGGCGCTCGGTTTCATCGGCTGGAATCTGCGCGACTGGCCGGAGCTCACGGAAGAGATTTTCAAGGAGCAGGCGGAGATTGTCGATAATTTTCTCCGCGTCGGCGTGACGACGATCACCGGCCATGCGAGCGGTTACACGGTCACGATCGTGAGCCAAATGTACCATCAGGATCGACTCAAAATGCGTATTCGCCCGACGCTCGACTTCGCACGCCAGAATCCGGTGGCCGACCAGATGCTTCGGCGCACGCCCAACTTGGTGAATTTTTCTCTCGGCGATGACATGGTGCGGATCGTCGGCGCAGCGGTCGGGCCGGTGGACGGCGCCTCGGATGACGGCGGCATTCTTACCAACGAGCCCAAGCGGGTTGCCCACGCCGAAGTCAAAGGTGGTCTCTATGGACGCAATAAATGGACGGGCCCCGAGTGGACCGGCAAACAGTGGGGCGATTTGACCCTGGCGGAAAAACGCGACACCGAATGGTCCACTTTCCAGCTCTTGCGCAAGCACGGCTGGAACATAAGCGGCAATCACAACATGGGCAGCGGCGCCACCACTATCGTTCTGGAAAGCCTGGCGGATGCCGAGAAACAGGCCGATATCAAAGTGCATAAGATGCTCGGCCGCAACGCCCTCGACCATAACCTCATCTGGGACGCAAAATCGATCATGTTGGCAAAGCAAATGGGCGACAAAATGGCGTTCGGCTTGAACTCTGAGATTTTCAGCCAGCGCGTCGTACGTGGCGAAGAAATGATCTTCGCCCAATACGGCGAAAAGATGCACACTATGCAACCGGTTAAAGATTTGATCGATGCCGGGGTGAACGTACATCTCGAAGGCGGTAAGCCCGACGAGTCGCCGGTGTGGCGCATCGAGCGCTTCGTGACGCGCACCGACAAGAGCACGCGCAGCCCGCGCGAAGGGCGCGTCTGGGGTAAAAACCAGGCGATCGACCGCAAGCAAGCACTCAAAATGACGACCTATAACGCGGCCAAATTCATCGGCGAAGAAAAAGTGCTCGGTTCAATCGAAAAAGGCAAATACGCCGATCTCGTGGTATTTAACGGCGACTATATGACCGTGGCGGATGACAAGATCGATGAGCTGCTCGTCGATATGACAGTGGTCGGCGGCAAGGTTGTGTATCAGAGAACCGGCGCGAAGTGATAGTTGGGAAGAATTCAAAGAGCATAAGGTCACAAAGTAGGGGCGCGATTTATCGCGCTCTCGGAGCCGGATAATTGACCGCAAAGAACACAAAGGGCGCAAAGAAAGAATTCCGAAATGTAGCGGCGGGTTTTAAGCCCGCCCTCTTTGCACCGGAGAAGCAACCTGAAAGATTCCAAACGTGACACCGGCGCGGCGGGTTTTTTTGCTGACGTTTTGGGTCGCTGTCCTCGGTCCGGCGCGCACCGACGCGGGCCATGAAAACCGCGATGTTACGACTATTTCCGCCGAGCGCCTGAAGCTCCTCCTCGACGCGGGCGAAAAGTTTATCCTTATCGATTTACGACCGGCAAAAGATTTTCAGCAAAAGCGACTCGCCGGCGCGCGCTCGATCCCCGCTTCTGAACTGGAGAAAAGGCTCAGCGAGATCCCAAAGTTCGGACGAGTGGTCGTCTACGGAGCCGCCTCCTCCAGTGACATTCCGGACAGCGTGTTTCAGCTTTTTGAAGACGAGCGATACAAAAACATCACCGTCATGCTCGAAGGCCTTGAAGGCTGGGAGAAGCGCAAATTCCCGGTTGAGACCAAACGACGTTAAGGGCAGAATAGGCAGAACTGTGCCTGAGCCGGTTAGATGAGCATTCGATTTAACAACGTCAACTTTCTTATCATCATGCTCCTACCCTCGATGGCGTCTGCCCATGCTTACCTCGTCAAGTCTGTTCCGGCGGGGCGGGCGACGCTGTTCAGTTCACCGGGGAAAATCCAGCTTTGGTTCAATGAACGGCTGGAGCCGCGCTACTCGTCGGCGTCGGTCCTCGGACCGGACGGGCAGCGTGTCGATCTTGAAAATGCCAGGGTCTCCGAGCAAGATCCTAAGCAGCTCTCGGTCGCGCTGAAACCGCTCAGGGGCGGCCGTTATACAGTCAAGTTTCGAGTCCTTTCGGTCGACGGCCATGTGGTCGAACAGAGTTTCCCGTTTACCGTTCGCGACAGCAAATAGGCGAATAAGATCTAGGAGGTTACGATGGTTGCTTCGATTCAAGCGTTGCGAGTTTCGAGTTTCGGGTTTCGAGTTCTCGATCCGAAACCTCAAACCCGACGAGGATTGTTCTTAGGCCTGACGTTTTTGGCGTTTATTTTCTGGTGTTTGAGCTCGTCTGCTGAAGCCGCGAGCGCCGCTGCCGCGATCGCGGAGGCGAAGAAATCGGCCGAGAGCCAGGGGTTTCAATTTATCACCAGCCGCGACGAGATCATCGCCAAAGCCAAGCAGGAAGGTTCATTGCGGGTCATCTCTTCCGTGGATACCCAAACATTCAAGCCGATGATGGAGTCGTTCAGCAAGAAATATCCGTTCATCAAGATTCGCATGGACGAGATCGGCGGGCCGGAAGCTTTGCAGCGTTTTTTGCTCGAGCTCAAGGCGGGCACGGTGAAGGACATCGATACGTCGGAAGCCAGCTCGGAATTCTACGTCGAGAATGCGGCTCACGCGGCGAAACTCGACATTCTGGGCATGGCGCAGCATGGGGTGCTGGGGATCAACCCCCGAATGGTCGACCCGGAATATCGCAACGTGGTTTCCGTCGCGAGCAACATCTGCTCGATCGCTTACAACAAGAATCGAATTGCGTCCGAAGCCACGCCGAACAAATGGGAGGACTTTCTCAAACCCGAATTTAAAGGGAGAAAATTCGTCGCCGACATTCGCACTCAGTGCATGTCCGCGTTGATGGTCGGCATGGGCGAAGAATGGGTATTGAAATACGCGCGGCAGATCAAAGAACAGGAGCCGGTTTGGATGCGGGGGAACGCGCGCGCGATGACCGCGATCGCCACCGGAGAACAAGCGATCCATCAGATGACCTTTTATAACAGCTGCGTTGAGGCGGCGCGCAAGGACCCGACCAAAGCTCTGCAATGCAAAATTATCGACCCGGCGCCCGTGTTGTTGCGGGAAAATCAATTCGTTCTCAAGACCGCGCCCCATCCCCACGCCGCGCTCCTTTTCATCGAGCACATGGCGAGCCGCGAGGGGCAGAAGATCCTCGACGACTATGAGCCGATCAAATCGAGCGTGTATTCGGACGGCGAGGTGGCGAAGCTATTGAAAGGGAAAAAGGCATCGATCAACGACCACAAGACTTTTTTAAATACGCCGAAGTGGATGAAGTCGATCGTCGACGCCTACGGCTTCCCAAGAGCGGAGAAGTAGAACTCTAGCCGAAGAGAGTCCCGCACGCCGTCGCGATAGGCTGACTTTTCCGCGTGAACTAGTGACCGCCTATATTCGCGATGGCGTTCAACGGGAAAGCCCGCCTTTCAAACGTCGCACGGAGAAGAGGTAACATACCGGCCGGTATGTCGAATAGGCGTCCGCCAAAGTGTGCCGAGCATGGAGTTGCCAAGGAGTGGCGCGCAACAGAATTTGAATATTCCGAAGAGGGGATATCCGTTCGTGTTCCTAATCTGCATGCTTGGGTGTGCCCGGTCACTCAAGAAGCGTCTTTCACGCCGGAGCTGGTTGACGAACTTCTCATGACCATCCGTGAGTTGCTCGCCGCCGCTAGGCGAACGCGACAACGACGATCGGAGCTAACCAAATATATCATATCAGTCGGTTGAACCTGCCAGAAAGTAAAATCCTCCCTATCCTCTTCAAAAGGGATTTGATCGATATTTCCGCTTTTGAGGTTAGGGGAGACTGATGCTTGTGCAAGTAAGCTCCCTTTTGCCGTGATTACTCCTTCGGGCGTCGTCAGATCGATCCACCTTGCCTCTACGGCGCTGCTATTCGGCTCCTTCGCAATCTCTTGGCTGATTTTGCGACCGGCGCTCAGAGCGGCGGGTGAGGCGGCCGCGCTTGAGTTCGCTGTCTTCGATCGTTTCCAATTGCGCCTGGCGCGCTGGTTGCTGCTGTTGGTTTTTCTCTCCGGGCTGGCCTCCTTTTGGTTGCAAACCACCGCCGTCTCGGGCGCATCGCTTTTTGCGGCATTAAATCCCACGCTGATGAGCGATGTTTTGCTTGGCACGCGTTACGGCTTGGTTTGGTCGATTCGAATGGTGATGCTGTTGTTCTTGGAGTTCATTCTCAACCGTTTGGAGCGGGGTGAATTTGCGTATGGGCGCGGTTGGGCGTTACTCGTCTCGGCCGTGGTTGTGGCCGCGCCTGTTTTTGCCGGCCACGCGGCGGCGGGTGAGGGATTGTGGCTCGGGGTTCAACTTGCGGTTGGTGCGGCGCATCTGATTTTCGCCAGCCTTTGGCTTGGGGGATTGGCCGCATTCGCCGGGTTTCTCAATTGGTTAGGACGCGTCGATCACGATTGGAAAGAGGCTCTCTTCAAGGACGCGACGCGAAGATTTTCACTCCTGGGTCTTCTTAGCGTTACGTTTCTGCTTGCCTCAGGCGCCTACAATGCATGGACATTCGTGGGCACCGCCCCCGCTCTCTTGGGGACGAGCTATGGTCATTTTTTATTGCTCAAACTCACGCTGCTCCTGCCGCTGATCGCTCTGGCTGCGGTCAATTTATTGAAGCTCAAACCGCGGATTCTCGCCACGGCGGATCGATCCAGCGACAGGGTCGCGGAATTGATGCGCCGGCTCCGGCGCAACGTAACCCGCGAGGCGATCATCGGCACTGTCGTTTTAGTTGTCGTCGGCATGCTGAGCGTGACGCCGCCGGCGCGCCATGTCCAGCCGGAGTGGCCGTTCGCGTTTCGCTGGTTTTGGAGTCCCACCGCTGTGAGCGCGAAAATCCGCGCGCAAATCGCTGACGCCCAATGGCTTGCCGCGGCGGCAACCGTGGGCATCGCCTGCGCGTTTGTTCTGCGGCGCCGGCCGCGTTATCGCCTGCTCGGTGTCAGCCTGGCCACGCTCGGCTACGGCGCTTGGATTTATCACACGGCGATCTCCATCGACGCTTATCCGACGACCTACCTTAGACCTTCCGTGCCTTACAATACGATCTCGGTCGCCAACGGCGCGCACCTCTATCAGGAAGCTTGCGCCACTTGTCACGGCGTTGGCGGTTATGGCGACGGTCCCAACGGCCGAGGTTTCAAGCCGAGACCGGCAGATCTCACGGCCAAGCATGCCGCCGATCATACGGCGGGCGACTTATTCTGGTGGCTTACCCACGGCTTTGTCAGGGACGGCGCGCTGACGCCGATGCCCGGCTTTGGCGCGAGCCTCACCGACGAGGAACGCTGGGACGTGATCAACTTCCTGCGCGCGCTTTCCGCTGCCGAGCGGGCGCGTCAGATGAGCGCGCTGGTCGAGCCGGAGCCTTGGCTGGTGGCGCCGGACTTTACTTACCGGACCTCCAACGATGAGCATCGCTCGCTCAAGGATCATCGCGGCAATGACATCGTCCTGCTGGTGCTCTTCTCTTTGCCGGAATCGCTGCATCGCCTCGCCGAGCTGGACAAGATCTCCGCTCAGTTGCAGGGTAAGAAAGTAAGTATGTTGCTCGTGCCAAGCGAATTGAGCGACGCCGCCCGACTCGACGGCAGATTCAAATCGCTCGCGATTGTCACCGACGGCAGCCGCGAAGCATTTGCCGCCTATGCGCTCTATCGGCGCAGTTTTTCGGAGGCGGGAACCCAACCCGATCCGCCGGTGCCGCCGCACATCGAATTTTTGATCGACCGGCAAGGCTACGTGCGCGCGCGCTGGATCCCGCGCGATGGTCCCGGGTGGGACAAATTGGACCATCTCTGGCGTGATGTCGATCATCTCAATCGGGAAAAACCCTCGGCGCCGGCGCCGGACGATCACGTGCATTAGTTTGAAACCGGCTCAACAAAGGCTCGATCGAGTGGAGGTCGTTGCTCCAGATGGACTGCTCGCGCGCGGTCTTGAACCGACGCGGTGTTAGCCAAGTAGGCGCGTGAAGGGAGATTTCGGTAAAAAAGCAGCCGGAGCTGCATCGCTGGATTGACCCGGGTCAAACGGCGGTAGTATAACGCAGTCAAAACGGGCGTTGCGAAAAGATGACCGCGGACTTAGGGAGAAATGATCTGGAGTATTGGAGTCATGGAGTGATGGAGTGTTGGAGTATTGGGTTTTGTCCGGACCCGCCACTCCACCAGTCCATGACTCCATCACTCCAATCTTCATCGGCGTGGCGGAACAATCAACGACAATGCCAATAAAAAAATATTTCACCGCATTCGGGTACCTTTTGCTGTTTTTAGTCTCCTTAGGGCTGGTGGGCTACGGCTGGACCATGCGCCAGTTTGAAACGGCGCAGGACGCTTTCCGGCGCGGCGATCACGCTGCGGCGCTGGAGTCGTATCGCCGCGCCGAGCTGCCGTTTGAAAAAATTCCCCAGCTCGGACAGATCTTGAAAGAAGAATATACGCGCCTCAATTTGAACCAGGTGACGATCCTTTACCGCCAGAAACTGAATCAAGAAGCTTTGGAGAAGCTCGAACAGATGCCGGCGCAGCTACCCGCGGTGGCGGAGAACGCCGAGTACGCCTATTGGATGGGCAATCTTTTGTTCCGGCAGGCAACCGAAAGCAAAGACCCGGAAACGGTTTTGACCGCGCTTAAAGGCGCGCTGTCGGAGTATCAAAAGGGGCTGGCGGCGAAGCCGGACGACTGGGACCTCAAATACGATTATGAGTTGGTGCGCTGGGTATTTGCCAAACAGGGAGGCGAGCGGCAAAAGCAGGAGGCTAAGGTCAAGTCGATCATCGACAAGATGCGGCCGCAGGAGCCGGCACAGCAGCAGATCGCTCCCGAAAAACGCGGCTAAGGGGAGCGCACCTCGCTGGCGATGAAGTTTCTCTATCCCGAATATCTCAAGCTGATTTTCTTGCTCGCGGGCTTACTGCCGTGTTGGCTTTATTTTCTTTACCGCAAACGGCGCACGCGCCAAGCCCTGGGCGTCGGCCGCGCGCTGGCACGGATGTCGCGCTTCGTGTCGCTGCGCAAGGACTTGCTGCGCTGCGTGTTAATCAATTTAGTGATGGCGGCCCTCATCGTCGCGCTGGCCCACCCGCAATGGATTCAAGAGCAGAAAATTCCTCAGCCCGGCGTGGTCGATTTGGTTTTCTTGCTCGATACCTCGCCTTCGATGCGCGCCACCGATATCCAGCCGTCGCGGCTCGGACGCGCCCTGGACGTGCTGGGATCGTTCGTGCGCAACAAGTTAGCGCAAGATCGCATCGGCCTGGTTTCCTTCGCCGGCAACAGCATGATCGTCTCCTATCTGACCGAGGACGCCAACAATATAAACTATTATATCGATTACCTGAGAGGCGATCCGACGATCAATCACGGCACCAACATCGGGCGGGGTCTGAGAAACGGTCTTACCGTGGTCACGAAAGAAGCCGAGTTGGCGCCGGACGCCGTGCGCCACAAGAAGATTTTCATTCTGCTCTCCGACGGCGAAGACCATGGAGCCGAGCTGCGGGAAGCGATCGGGGCAGTCAAGGAGCAGGGCATCAAAGTTCACACGATCGGTGTCGGCTCGCGCGAGGGCGCGCCGATCCCGATCGGCTATGAGAAAGACGTGGCCATTTATCTCGAAGACGACAAGGGCAATAGGATCATCAGCCGCTTCGACGAGCAGACCCTGCAATGGATCGCCGAAGACACCGGCGGAAAATTCCATCGCTCGTTCAGCGGTCTGGAGTTGGAAAAAACTATTGCAGAGATCGTGCTCGGCGAGCGCGAGATCACCGGGTTTCGCAAGAGCACCGAGTTCCGGGACCTGCATCAGCTTGCATTATTGGCGGCGGCGGGATTTTTTTTAGCCGCGCTGCTGCTATGAAGAATGGGGTGATGGAGTGATGGAATGATGGAGTGATGGGTTTTTGGGTTTTCTCAAATCAACACTCCGCCGCTCCAATACTCCATTACCCCGGTTGTTCTTGCGATGGACTTTGTCAAAGAAAACAGCGCCGAGAACGCCTTTGCCGCCGTCGAAGCGATCGCGCGCGAAATCAACAAGGTGATCGTCGGCCAGGAATGGCTGATTCAGCGCTTGCTGATCGGGCTTTTTTCCGAGATCCCCTATTCGTTTCAGCGCGACGGGGAGCAAAAATCCGGCTACGGCCACGTTTTGCTCGAAGGGGTTCCCGGGCTGGCCAAGACGCTGACGGTGATGACATTGGCCAATACCATCAGCGCCAAATTTCAACGCATTCAATTTACTCCGGATTTGCTTCCCGCCGACATCATCGGCACGCGTATTTTCGATGCCGCGCTCAGCTCGTTTCGAACCGAGAAGGGGCCGATCTTCGCCAATTTGATTCTGGCCGACGAGATCAACCGCGCGACGCAGAAAACCCAGAGCGCCCTGCTTGAAGCGATGCAGGAGCGCCAGGTCACCATCGGCGAGACGACTTACGCGCTCGAGGAGCCGTTTTGGGTGCTCGCGACGCAAAACCCGGTCGAGCAGGAGGGTGTGTACGCGCTCCCGGAAGCGCAGGTAGATCGCTTCTCGCTCAAAGTCAAAGTGGATTATCCGTCGCACGCAGACGAAGCGGCGATGTTGGCGCGCAGTTTAAGCTCGGTGACGGTGCGTTCGGTCATGACGCCTGCGGAGGTGATTCGGATCCGCAAAGTGATCGGGCAAACCTTTGTCAGCGATGCGATTCGCGAATACGTCGTGCGCATCGTGCGCGCCACCCGCAACGGCGCGCCGAGCCGATCGAGCTTGATCAGCGAAATGGTGCTGCACGGCGCGTCGCCGCGCGCGGCACAGCATCTGCTTGCGTTAGCGCGGACCACCGCATTCTTCGCCGGGCGCGATTACGTGCTGCCCGCGGACGTCAAGCGCATCGCGCCGGACGCGCTGCGCCACCGTCTGATCCGTACGGTGCGCGCCGAGGCGGAGAACGTCTCGCCGGATGAGATCATCGACGAAATGCTGGGAAAAGTGGCGATACCGTAATTCAATTGAAAATGGAAAATGGAAAATTGAAAATTGCCCGACAGAGACGAGATGGAGTCTTGGGGCGGCTCGGTGCGGGAAGATGATTCCCAAAGAATTGATGCAAGAGCTGCATTACCTTGAGATCTACACGCGCAAGGCGGTGCGGGACCATCACATCGGCGATTATCGCAGCCCGTTACGCGGGCGCGGCTTCGAATTCGATCAACACAAGCGCTATCAACACGGCGATGATTACCGGCAGATCGACTGGAACGCTACCGCCCGGATGGGCCATCCCTATGTGAAGCGAGATTTTGAAGAGAAGGAACTGAGCGCGCTGATCATCGCCGACCTGTCGCGTTCGATGGATTTTGCCAGCGGCGATGAATCGAAGCGCGAGCTGTTGGTGCGTATCGCCGCGACCCTGGCGTTCTCGGCGGCGAGCGACAACATGAAAGTCGGCCTGCTCGCTTTCACCGACCGGATCGAGCTGGATGTGCCTCTGAAAAAAGGTTTGGCGCACAGCTGGCGCGTCGTCGAAGCGCTCTGGAACGCCGAGCCGCGCTCAACCCGGACTGACTTCGCGCTGCCGTTCGAGCATTTGCTGACCCGGCTGACGACCTCGACGCTATTGTTCCTGATCTCCGACTTCGTACAGGTGGAAAGGAGCTTCGAGGGGCATGCGCTCCGGCACCTGGCGCGCAAGCATGACCTGATGCCGGTGATCGTGGAAGACCGCTGGGACGCTAGGCTCGCGGGCGGCTCGGGCTTTATGCGCTTGCGCGACGCCGAGTCGGGCGGCGCGATGATTGTCAATCTCAGCGCTCGGAATAAGCATGTCTACGAGCGGCTGATGCAAGCGCGCCACGCCGCCCTGCAGCGCTCCTTTTATCAGCTCAACCTGGATCATCTATTTATCGATATGGCAGCGCCTTTTTTGGATCCGCTTTTGGGGTTTTTTCTCGCGCGCAAGAGGCGTCGGTGAAGCTGCTCGCATCGCTCAAGTTATTGCTTGTTGCCGCCCTCGCGCTCGGCGCCGCGGCTCCGGTTGCGCGCAAGGAGACCAGGATCGCGCTCTCCACACAGCTCGACCGCACCGCCATCTGGGTCGGCGACACCTTTCATTTCACCGTGCGGGCGATTCATGATCCGGCCATAGAGATCGTCGTCGATAATCTGCGCAAGGAAAACTTGAATCTGGCGCCGTTTGTCGTTCGTCAAGTGAGGGTGCGGCAGGATAATTTCGGGGTTAACAAGACGCTCACGGAAATCACCCTGCTTTTGACCACCTACGAAAGCGGCGCGGCTGAGCTCAAGATACCCTCGTTTCCGCTTTATTATTTCACCCGCACCGGTTCGGCTCGGGCCGCCGGCGAGACCGCCGCAGAATCGGTGCCGACTCCGGCGGCGAAGATCGGCTTACGCTCGACGCTGACAGCGGACAGTCTGAGGCTGCGCGACAGCCGCGACATCTGGCAAGTGACGCGACTGCGCTGGTTGATTCCCGTCGCTCTCGGAAGCTTGGGTCTGCTCTTGCTGACCGTACAGCTGATCCGCCGGCTCTGGGCGAAATCCCATGTCGATCAGCCGGTCAAGCGCCGTATGAGCCGGCGCGCACGCAGGCGCATGGTACGCGAATTTATGAGGCACGCGGAAACGATCGGCCGGGATTCGCCGGCCGAACAACAACGGTATTACGGCGGCGTCAGCGAATTCGTGCGCCGCTACCTCAGCGAGTCGTTGGAGATCGAGGCCGCAAGCCTGACCGCCGAAGAGATCGCCGCAGCGCTTGAACAGCTCGGGCAAAACGGGATGAGCACCCCGGTGAAGCATATTTTGCAGCGCTGCGAGCAAGTGCTTTACAGCCCGCAAGGCGCCCAGCTGGGCCGAGAGTGGCGCGACCAGGTGCACAGCGACCTGAGTAAGTTCGCCCAAATCGCGCGGCATTAACGGATTGCGGAGGGGTTGACCGCAAAGAACGCAAAGTACGCAAAAGAAAAAAACTCCGCAAAGGCGCAAAGACGCCGAGTACAACATCCCCTTCTTCCCCCGTTGCCAAAGGGAATGAAACGGGAATTTGCTGTACGCTGTGTTGCGGGACCCGTACATGAAGTACTTTGCGGGGGAAAATTTTCTCCATGCAATTCGCCCGGCTCGATCTCCTGGGGTTTTTCGTTGCCATCGGCGCTTTACTGCTGCTGATCCGCTGGCGCCGGCGTAAGAGTTATTTCGACCATCCCTTGCTATTTTATCTGCGGCCTCATCTGCGCCCGGCTTCTCCGCTCGTCTATCTGCCGAACTTCCTCGAATACGTGGCGCTTGGCTTTCTCGCCGCGGCTTTGTTGGAACCGGTCTTGCCGGTCGCCGAACGGCTGGTTGCCAAACAGGGGTTGGACATCATCCTGGTTCTCGACCTGTCTTCGAGCATGCAGGAGCCGATTGATCTGAAGGGCTCGGTGGAGCGGCTGAGGATGGGGATCCGGACCAAAGAGAAAAGCCGCCTCGAAGCGGTGAAGGAGGCGATGGCGAAGTTCGTCGAGCGGCGCCGGGACGATCGGCTCGCGATCGTGGTTTTCTCCGAGAACGGCTACGTCGTCGCGCCGATGACTTTCGATGAAACTTATGTCCGGCGCTATCTTCAGATGGTGGACAACAAGACGTTGGCGGGCGAGGGGCAAACCGCGATCGGTGAAGGGATCCTGACGTCGTTGGATCTGGCGCTCAAACAGGCGCGCGAGGGCCGGGGAGCGACGAAGGGAAAAGTCATGGTGGTGTTGACCGACGGCGAAAATAATACCGGCCGCGATCTATATGAGGCTATCAGCAAAGCCAAGGCGGAAAACTTCAAGATCCACTTCATCGGCGTCGAGCTCGATCGCGTGCGCGACGCCGCGCGCCTGATGGCTGCGGTGGAAAGCACCGGCGGCAAATACTATGACGTGCGCGACGCCAAGCAGCTCGAAGCGGCTTACGCCGACATCAACAGCACCGAGCGGGGTTCGTTTCTGGTCAAGATACTCGACAAGCAAGTGCCCTGGTATTATCCATTCGCGCTGGCTGCCCTCGGATTTCTCGCCGCCAGCATGGCGCTGCGCGCGATCCCGTATTTTATGGAAGTGACTTAGCGCGGCTCGTCGTGCAACTCTTCCGGAGCGCCGGCGTGCGGGAAGTTGCTTTATCCGCTGAGGTCCGCTCTGCGCGCTACCAGGTTGCGGCCATCGCTTTTTTCAGCTGCTCGTTATCGTCCCAAGAGTCGCCCGACGGCAGCAGCAACTCGGTCGACCGTACGCGATAGACGTCGCCGTGCAGCGCGGCGTAGGGCGGCGCGCCTTCTTGCAGGTCGGCCGCGGCCTTGAGCAGCCGGCGGCGCATGGCGACAATGCCGATGTCGCTGCTGCCGAGATGCTCCTTGGTCCGATCGACGAGCGGACCCATTCCCTCCTGGACCGAAAAATCCTGCTCGCCGATTCCCTTAATGCCGGTGTAGGTCAGGGTTTTTTGCAGCTCGCGGTCGATCAGGTAATCGTTCGACATGTTGCGCGCCGGGTAATGGGTGCCGGGGATGAACTCGACGTGCACGCTGGAACCGGCGCGCATTTCGGCGACTTCCCTGGCGCTCAGCGGCTCGGCGATATTCCAGGTGAAGACCCAGCGCATGCAGTTGTTATCATCGATCGGCACGAACGCGTGAGCGATTTTCTTGTTCGGGCCGCTGCCGCCGCCGGGAGGCATGGTGTAAAACGGCAGCAAGAAATTGTTGTAGCGCCAGTAATCCTGGCCCTCCTGGCCTTTGTACTTGCCGCCGATCAGCACGCCATAATCGGTATCCTTGGCAAACAGCTTGGGCGGATTGGTGCGCACGCGATGCACCAGGCGCGGATCGCCGGTACGCTTGCCCTGGGCCTGCCAATCGTCGAGCCGGCGGTGCGAGTCCAAATTGCTGTGCAGAAAAATCGAATGGATGGTGTCGATGCCGCCGTCGATCGCCTGAACGAAATTGTTTTGCTGATAGTTCCAGGAAGTAAAACGGTGCCGCTCGGGGACCCGGGCCCACTCGAATTCCGGCAACTCGGGGATCTGGCCTTGCGGTCCCATGTAAGTCCAGAGAATGCCGGCGCGCTCGCGCACCGGGTAGGCGGTGATCCGGATATGATCCTTGAACGAGTTCTCCGGCTCTTCGGTGGGCATATCCACGCACTTGCCTTCGACATCGTACTTCCAACCGTGATAGGTGCAGCGCAGCCCGTCCTCTTCGTTGCGGCCGAAGAAAAGATCGGCGCAGCGGTGCGCGCAAGCGCGGTCGATGAGACCGATCCGGCCGGAGCTGTCGCGAAACGCAAGCAGCCGCTCGCCCAACAGGGTGACCCGCACCGGCGCTCCATCCGGTTCGCTCAGGTCGGAAACGAGCAAAAACGGCAGCCAAAATCTGCGCACGAGCTCTCCCATCGGCGTTCCGCGCCCGACGCGTGTCAGGCGCTCGTTTTCTTCACGGGTCAGCATGATTGCTCCTTAGCTGGAACACGAGGTGTCTTCTCAGTTCTTCGCCCAGGCCCGACTCTCCCACTTTCGTCGGCGAGGGAGTCTGATCTCTCGCTTTCTTTCGTGGTGATCCTTTCGTGGCGCTATGATTACTCCGGATATTTTCTCAGCCACTCGATGTACTCCGCCACGGCTCGCTCGATGGTATACTGCGGCTTATAGCCGACCGCTTGCTTGAGGCGCGTGATATCCAAGTAAGCGTTGGGACGATAACGCGGACCGCGGCCCGGAGGCAAGTCGACTTGTGCGCTCGGCACGATCCTTTTCACCACGTCGACGAACTCGCGATACTGCAGCGGGCGCTCGCTGCTGATATTGAAGATGCGATCGGGAAGCGAATCAGCCATCTGGAGCAACTGGATCGCGGTGGCGCAGTCTTTGACATAGAAAGCGCCGGTGTCGTCCTCTTGATGCGGCGCGCCGCCGCGGGCGCCGGAAAAGTTCGCCGGCAAACCCTTGGCAGCCGCATGAACAATGCGGCTCGTCGGCGCCGCCAGGCTGTGATAGAGCGGGCCGAAGGGCGTGCCGATGCGCAGAGCGATGACCTCGACGGCGGTCCGGGAGGCGAAGTGCATGCCAAGGATCTCCAGCGCCTTTTTGAACGTCTCGGTCGGATTGCCGGAATGGATCGGCACCCGCGTCTCTTCGCGAAACGGTCCTTCGGCGAGGCTCGCGTAAACCGCAACGGAACTGGCCAGGCTGACGCGGCGCACGTCGAACAGTCGAGCGGCTTCCAGAACATTCAAAAAACCGATCACATTGACGCGATAATCTTCCGCCGGAGTCAAAGCACCCAGGCCGGGCACCGCCAGATGAACGATGCCGGTGACTTTGTGCTTGCGCACGATCGCGTTCACATCGTGAGCGGAGGTCACATCGAGGCTTTCGATGAACGCCCGTTTGCCAATGTCGGCTTTGATGAAATCGGGCTCCCGCCTTACTTTGAACTGGGTGAGGACGACCTGCTCGCCAACGTCGAGAAAACGTCTGGCGGTGTGCAGGCCGATGAAGCCGAGACCGCCGGTGATGAGGATCATCGTTGAGGTTCCTTAGCGCTTTTCAGACCACGAGGGCAGCTATTTCTAAACGGCACACCTTCAGCCTCGAGCGATGCCTCAAAGCAGGGCTAGCGCCGGAGCCAGCCGCTTATCGTATGAAACGGATCGACCTGTCAAGCGCCATGAGGCGCCTAACATTCCGTTTTCGAGAAACGCCAAAACATGATACAAGCTCGACGGCAGGTGTAAATGGGGCCGTCAATTAACGGATCGAGGGTATAAACTTGAGCACCGCACTCACTCGCAGCAAGTTGCGCAAGGCCTCCGCTTGGAGCGTTCTTGCCCTGGTCTGGTCGTATGGCGCGGTAGCTTGGCCGCAGCAGCACGCCGAATTGCTGTACTTCGCCAACGACCGGGTCAGGACCGTCAAGCTGGTCGAACGCGACGAAATCCTCGAGTACCGAGTCGAGGTCATGCCGGAGCGGCGTTACCGCGAGACTTTTTTCGACAGCGCGAATTTACAATTTTACCGCGGCGGCATGTTCCTCAGGTTGAAGGAAAGCTTCGACGGAAACGTACAGCTGGAATTCGCCCCCGGCCGCGGCGCAAGCGATCGCGTCGGACGGGGACTGCTGCGCGCGGTCGGGGTTCCGGCCAGCAGGTTGCCTGCGGCTCGAGAAGGGCGGATCGACGCATCAGGAGGCTCGCTCAAGTCTTTGCAGCTGCCCCAAGGTGACGATTTCAAAAGAGTCCAACTGGCGGTGGAGTACGGGCGCCATAGCGTCGCTTTGACCCGAAGCGGCAAGCCGGAGTTTATCGTGAGCCTATTGACCGGCAGCTTTGAAGGTTTTTCCGGCCGCAAGCTCCGCAAGGAGTTTTGGGCATTGCAGATTGAAACCGCCGGTCCTGCGACGGCCGCTCAACTCGGCGAGCTGGCGCGTATACGCGATTATCTGATCGCTGATTTGAAGTTTCAGAAGCAGGCGAAGAGTCTCTACGCTTACGGCGTTGAAAAAGTCGTGTTGCTAAGGCCGGAGGAGCGGCGTCTGGAAGCGGTCAATCTCCTCGGCGGCTCTCGGGGCAAAGCGCCGGATCAGTTCGATGAACCGGACGCCCTGGCTTTCACGCTCGACGGCCGCTTGATCGCCGGCGATACCGAAAACGCGCGCTTCAAGATCTATCGTTTCGAGGAAAGTTCGCAGAGCATTCAGATCGTCGGCCGTGAAGGAACGGCGGCGGGGGAATTTGGCCATGGTTTGGTATTTAAATCCCGCGGCTTGACGGTCTACCACCAGGTGCAGGGGATCGCGGTCGACAAGAACGGACTGATCTTCGTCATCGATCAGGGCAATCAGCGCATCCAAGTTTTTACGCCGCAGGGCGAAGTCCTGGCCAAAAAAGCGATCCCCCTCATATACTGTCCGAGCGAAACGCCGCGCTGCGCCGGGGCGATCTGGCGTCCTCTCAAGGGTCAATACACGAGCCTACAGGGGTTAGCCATCGATCAGGATGGCGCCGTGTTCGTTTCCGACAGCGGCACCAGCCGGGTTTATCGCTATCTGCCCAGCGGCGAGTTCGATGGTAATTTTAGGATCCCGGAGACGGACCCGGTCACTCAAAAACCGCTTCTCAAAGAACCGGAGTCCATGGCGGTCTATCAGGACAAATTGTTCGTCGCCAATGAGGGCACCGGCGATATTAAAATTTTCAATCGCAAGAGCGGCGCGCCGGTCGAACCGGTAAGTTTTGGCGCTGATGTTTTCGCGGGAGACGCCGAGGGAATCGGCGTGGTGGGCGATTATCTTTTCGCCGTGGATGTGCAAAACAGCCGCATCGCGGTCTTCGACTTACGCGCCGCGCCGCCCAAGTTTCTCATGGGCTTTGTCGGCGATTTCGAATCCGGCGACGGCATCGCCATCGACCCGACGGGGAAATACGTCGCCGTCGCCGACCAGGGCAATTTGCGCATCGTTTTGTTTTCCCTGCCGGAGATCATGAATCAGTTGGCCGCGCTTAAGCCGCAGCGATGATTTTGGCCGGGCGCGCCGGGCGTGCAATTTGATTTTTGTGTTTAGAACGCGCTTTGGTGGCGACGAAATCACAACGAATCTGAAAGAAACCATTTTATGCCTCCACGTGGCGCCGCTACGACGGCGCGAACCCCCCTGGACCGCTTTTTATTGCTGTTTGCTGACGTGCACGCCGGCGAAGGGCTGGCTGCGGTTCTGTTGACGGTCAACTTGTTTTTGTTGTTGACCGCTTATCTCATCATCAAAACGGTGCGCGAAGCGTTGATTCTTAGCGAAGGGGGAGCGGAGATCAAAAGTTACGCCGCGGCCGGCCAGGCGCTCTTGTTATTCGCCCTGGTGCCCGCCTATGGCTACCTGGCAAGTCGGGTGAGCCGTGTCACGCTGATCAACGCGACGAGCTTATTTTTCATCTCCAATCTCATCCTTTTTTATTTTCTGGCACAGCTGCGAGTGCCTCTCGGCGTGGTGTTTTTCCTCTGGGTCGGCATTTTCAATCTTTTTATCATCGCCCAGTTCTGGTCCTTTGCCAACGACATCTATAGCGAGGAGCAGGGCAAGCGGTTGTTCGCCATTGTCGCCTTTGGCGGATCGGCCGGCGCGGTCCTCGGGCCCAAACTGGCGAGCCTGCTTTTCGAGCCGCTCGGGCCTTATCTTTTAATGCTGATCACCGCTGCGCTGCTCGCGCTCTGTTTGATCTTTCCCAACTTCATCGCTCGCCTGGACTGGGCGCGCGGGCCGAACCGAGAAAAAACCGCTCAAAGCGAGGGACCTTTGGCCAAAAATGGCGCGTTTAAATTGGTCATCGGCAAGCGTTATCTGCTGCTGATCGCGGCATTGATGATGGTGTCCAACCTGGTAAACACCACCGGCGAATTTATCATGGGCAAGTCGGTCACCCTCGAGGCGCAGCGAGTCGCGGCTTCAACGCCAGGTGCCGCGGAGCAAGCGGCCGACCCTGCGGCCCAAGAGTCGCATAACAAGAAAGTCAGAGATTTTATCGGCCGCTTTTACGGCGATTTTCTCTTTACCGTTAGTTTCCTGAGCGCAGCGGCCCAGCTCTTTTTAGTGTCCCGCATCATGAACTATTGCGGCGTTCCCGGCTCGCTGTTTTTCCTGCCGATCATCGCTCTGTTTGGCTATTCGACGATGTTTTTGTTTCCGGTGCTGGCGTTCATCCGGCTCGCCAAAGTTGTCGAGAATAGCACCGATTACTCGTTGCAAAACACCGCACGGCAGGCGCTTTTTCTGCCCACCAGCCGGGAGGAAAAATACAAAGCCAAAGCGGCCATCGATACCTTTTTCGTCAGGATCGGCGACGTGCTGTCAGCGACGGTGGTGTATGCAAGCGTACAGTTCGGCTTGTCTGTGCAGCACTTGACCCTGATCAACGTGGGTTTGGTCACGCTCTGGCTGTTGCTGGTGAGCGGCATCGGTCGAAACTACCGATCGCTCACCTCGGCCTCCGGCGTGAGGCTCTCGAAGTAGTTAAGCCAGACGGAAACGATGAAAATGCGCCATCAGGGGTGTCGATGGCGCGACGGTCCTCATTATTCGCCTTCAAGCTTCGGCCGTTTCTTGGCGGCCGCGCTCCGGCGAACGGCGTTGAGGGCGCCGACCATGGCGCGCGCCACGCCGTAAGTGTATGCCTCATTGGACATTGCCTTTAATTTCTCGATAGACGGCTTCCGAGATGCCGGCGGCGCCGCTTTTTTTGCCTTTTTCATAGGCGTCCTCCAGGGCTCGTTTGAGCTTGGCTCTGAGATCTTCAGGGGTGTAGCGGCGCGCCATCGCTTCGGCAAAGGCTAAATCGGCAATTCTCGCATTGCCAATGCCGTCTCGATTGTCGACGATCACGATGCTCACGGCTGGATAGTTTTTAAAGGCGGCGGCGATTTTTATAATCGTCTGGACCGCACCGAGGTGAGTACTCAAAAAAACTTCCAAAGGCACAATGCGGCCCATTTCCCGCGCGCGCGGCAGCACACCATTCACCAGTGAAATGATCGGATCGCGGTAGACAAAAACGATACTTACGTTGCGGCCGCTCTCCAGTGCCTGAACGATGCGTCCGACGGCCGACCCGTAGGTCGCCAGAGTGGTATCGTAGATAATCTCCGCCACCTGCAGCTGCGCGGCGTCGGAGAACTCGGCGATCTTACGCAAGCTCGTCGTCTTGCCGACGCCGGCACCGCCGGCAGTGAACAGCACTTGCCGGCGCCGGTTGGGCGGAGTCTTTTGCGCCAGCGCGCGGCGATAAATCTCCTTGATCAAGGCGCTCGCCGGCTCGTGGACGGCTTCGCCCCAGCGGGTGCGAGCGGCGACCGTGGCGGGGTCGGCGGCGTCGATGCCCCCCGGCGCGTAGTCGAGGGACAGTTCGCGCGCGTTGTCGACGTTGATTTCGTTACCGAATTTTTCCAGATAGCGCGCGATCGCGGCTTCCGTGTTAGCTTCCAGGTAGGCGGCAAAACGGGCCTCGACAGCGCGCTGCTCCGCCGTGAGCCGTTTGGCTTTGGCGATGCCCAGTTTGCCCGGATAGGTCTCGCCAGCCTGCGCGCCAACGAGCGCCGCACTGTAGAGGAAGAGCCATAAGCCGAACCAGATCGGCTGCCGCGCCGAAAACGGGTGGCGGCGAACCCTACGCATGGTCATGCTCTGCGGCGCATTCATAGACCCACAAGCTACACCACTGGGGATACAAGGCAAAGGGCAGCGCGCTGCTGCGGCCTCGGCGCGATGCTCATGCCGCCGTTGGCAGCTATGAATTTCCCGCGATGGCCTTTGATTTTAGTCAAAGCCCCACTGCATCTGCCGAGCCAAGCCGACGCGCGCTCGCGCGCTCTATCTCAGATAGGATGGTTTTTAGCGCGCCGAGAGCTGATCGCAATGCTTGGGGAGCGGACCGGATCTAGACGCGCTATCGGCGCGGCTCATGGGAGCAGCGCGGGCTTGTTTTATTACCTCATGGCGCCGGGTTACTGGTTGCGGGTAAAACCCTGCGAGATATACCGGCGCGAGAAAAAAGTCAGCAGGCCGATCACCACCAGCATAGCGACGCCCAAGGTCGAAGCGAGAGAAAAATCGGCCTTGCGCTCCCAGTAATGGTACATGACCACGGCGATGGTTTCATTGCCCGGCGTCGCCAGCATGAGCGGGATACTAAAGCTCCGGATCGTGTGCGAGAACACCCACACCCAACCGCCGATGAAGGGCGGCAGGAGCAGGGGAAAAGTGATGCGAAACAAGGTCGTCAGCCGGCTCGCGCCGCTGGTGCGTGCCGCTTCTTCGAGCTCTTTATGCACTTGGGTCATCGCCGAGTTGGATGTTCTGGTGCCGAAAGCGATGTAGCGGGTCATCAACGCGAGCGTCATGATCCACATGGTGCCGTAGATGGGAATCCAGCGCAGGGACGGGTGGAGGTACAAGACGATCAGCGCCAGGGTGATCGAAACCGTGGGGATCGCATGCGGGATGAACGCCAGGCCGTCGAGGATCATGCCGCCTTTGACTTTGATGCGCACGATCAGCCACGAAACCAAATAGGAAAGGCCCATGGTACCGGTGGCCGTGACGATGCCGAGAATCAATGTATTGATCGTGCTGCCGACGATCGAAGGCTCGCTGATCAAAGTGGCGAAGTTATCCAGGGTCAAATACTGCAGCGCGGCTTTCGAAGGAACCATGTAGCTCGGCAGGAGCGACGCCCAGAGCAGGGTGAGAAAAGGAAAAATGATATTGAGCAGAAAAAAAGCGATGAACAGCCCAAGGGCCGGCCAGCGCCATTTCCCTAGCGACAACCGGCGCGGGCGAAAGCCTTTGCCGGTAATCGAGGCGTAGCGGTCCGCGCGCCGAATAATCACTCGGTAATAGATCCACACCATGACGATGGTGAAGAGAATGAAAATCGACGAATAGGCGGAAGCCAGGCCGTAGCTCGGGCTCACGTAGGCGGTGAAATAGATCAAGGTCGGCAGCAGATAAATGCCGGCTTGCAGACCGATCAAGAGCGGCGTTTCGAAGTCGTCGAGGTTGCCGAGAAAAGCGTACATGGCTGCGGCCAGAACCGCAGGCAGCATGAGCCCCAAGGTCACCCGGCGGAGGGTTGTCGCAGTGCCGGCGCCCGAGATGCGCGCGGCTTCCTCCATCGACGGATCCATGAGACGAAAAGCACCGACCATCAGGAGAAACAAGGTGGTGCTGCCGCTCAACCCTTCGATGAAAATCATTCCGGGCAGGGTGAAAATATTGAACGGTCCGGTGTCGAGCTTCAGGCCGAACAGAGCCAGCAGATCGCGGGTGTAGACATTGATGATGCCACTGCGCGGGCTGAGCAGAAGAATCCAAGACATCGAGCGCAAAATGCCCGGCATCGCCAGCGGCAAGAGCATCATGGTCCAGGCCCAGTTGGCGCCCGGCATGTCGGTGCGCTCAACCAGCCAGGCGAAGATCGTCGCCATGGTCAAGCTGATGGCGCTCACGGCCAGGGCATAAATCAACGTGTTGACGAGCGCCGGATAGGTGAGCGCGCTCAAATAGACCGTGCGGTAATTGCCCAGGGTGAAAGCGCCGGGAGAAATAAAATTGCCTTCGCGCAGGCTGGAAACGATCAGCATGATGATCGGCGCCGCAACCACCCAGAGGAGCAGAAAGGTGATTGACAACGAGAGCGCGTTGTTTCGGATCGCTTGGCCGATGCGCCATTTCGGCCACGTGATCGCGCCCGCCGGTAAGCCGGTCTCAGTTTTCGCCATAGGCTGGCCGCTTTCTTTTCTTGGCTAGCGGATTTCCGGCTTGGGAAAGCCGTAGGCCGCGACAATCGCCTTCATCCACGCCTGGGTCTTATGGTATGTGCGAAAATCATTCAAGGAGATTTTTTTCCCCTGCAGCAGCTTGCTGACCTCGCCGGGGCCGAAAATGCTCGACTTCATCGGCTCGATTTCATCGAGCACCTTTTGTCCTTCCGGGCTCGCTTGATGCTCGAGAAAGAGCAGCGCCGCGTTGACATTGGTCGCGGTCTTGGCGACAAAATCGGGCTCCTGGATTCTGACTGACACCGGCTCAACCACCTTGCACGCGAGGTTCTTGCTCTTGTCTTTTTGCGTCGCGCGCACACAGGAATGGTAGTTGGTGAGCTGATGCATTTGATACTCACCGATCGAGATCGCCGTCAGCGCCCGCGTGTTGCCGCGCACCCAAACGGGTTCCTGTTCTTTGATCTTGCGGGCGAAGTTGATCACCCATTCTTCGCCCTGCACAGCCATCAAAGCGGCCATACAATGGGGACGGATGTCGACGACCATTTTTTTGCCCTTGAACTCGGGCTTGAGCACGTCTTCCAGCTGGTTCGGCACGCGGTCGCCCGGGATCAACGATTTATTGTAAGCGATGGCGCACAAACCGCTCGCCACGGCGACCACCGTGCGGTTATCCGGGTCGATCATTTTTGGATTGATGCGCAAAATGCCGTGCTCGGCCATGCCGAGGATATCGAGTTTCAGCGCGTGGGCGGTGAAGTCGGTGTAATGATCTTCGGACGCATGGAGCACGTCCCAGTCCTTGAGCGTGCCGGCTTTCAACTCGAGCAAGTGGCGCTGCACCGCCTCGGTGCCGGTGATCTCGGAAATCTGAATGTCGATGAACGGATATTTTTTCTTGAACGAATCGGCCATCGGCTTGAAGCTCGCCGGATCGAGCGAGCTCAAGGCGCGCAGGCGGCCTTCTTTTTTGGCCTTGGCGATGATTTCGTCGCGGCTGCTTTCGAAGATCAAACCGTTCGCCTCGGCGGCTTTTTTCGCTTTCACGAGGGCGGCGCTCGGAGCGGCCGCGCCATGGCTCTGCGCGGCGAAAATCCAGCAGCCGAGGGTGATCCACGCGAGGTTTCGCGTCAAGCGGAAAATCTTCATGACCTGCCTCCTCTTGCCTGGTCCTGAATTACTTCTGCTGGAGCTTTTCCATCTGCTCGAGAAACGAGCCGTGCAACGGTTTGAAATCTTCCCAGCCCGGCTGCGCCTGCTTGGGAGCCTTTTCGACGAAACCCTGCTGAATGAGCCCCATGAACAAAAACAGCGGCTTCGCCTTGATAATCAAAACCCGCGCCGGACGATCTTTGAGGGCATTGAAGTGTTGATGCACGCAGCCGGGCGTGACCAGGACGAGATCGCCGGCGCTCCAGTCGTAGCGCTTGCCGTCATGGACGTCGTAGCCTTCGCCCTCGAGAACGTAAAGCAAGGCCGAATTCTGGTGACCGTGCTTCTGTGATTTGCCGCCGGGAGCCAGTTCCTCCTGCGAGCAGTGCAAGCTCTGGGTGAGTTTGTGACCCGGATTCAGCATGTTCTTGTGAAACACTTGCGGTCCGCTGCGCCAGGGCAAATTGGCGCCCTTGATAACGCGCGGCATGGAGCGCAGACGCTCCAATTCCTGCTTGAGGCTGTAGCTCTTGGCGCCGATGCCGCGCACGTAGCATCGTTCTTCGTCGTATATGTGTTGTTCCACGCGATGATCCTCCCGTTTTAAAAGCCGGTTTTTTTATCGAACGGCGGCGCTTCTTCGAGATCTTCGACGTCGCCAAAGCCCAAGGTCTTGTAAATCCGGTTGCTCGCCGAAATGAAGCGCGCCGGTTTTTCCGGATCGCTGTTGAAATGCTGATGCACCGTGTTGATCGGAATGAAAACCAGATCGCCCGCTTCCCAGTCAAACCGCTTCGGTTCGGCGGCGGGATGCCATTGGTAGCCTTGATCGTCGAGATCAAAATCGACGTCCCAGTGGAGCGAGTAGCCGCGCCCCTCGAGGATGAACATCAGCTCTTCCGCCATGTGGCGATGCCTGCCCGAGCGCCCCCCGGGCGGCAGCTCCTGCTGGTACATATCGATGTCTTTGATGCGCGGGTTGATCTCCTCGCGCGCCATGTGTTTGAGCCGGCCGTGCGGGCTGTCCTCCCAGGGCATTTCTTCAGGTTTGACCGCCTTGGGATATTGATCGAGCTTGGCCTTTTCGTCTTTGGCGCGTTTGACATCATCGGCGTAAAAGCTCGCTTTGCGTTCGCCTTTGCGCCATTTCTTAGACTCTTCCATCGGCATCGCCGCTTTTCCTCCGTTGTCTTCAGATCGCAAGTTATCGTTTGAGCTCGGCCTTGGGAAAACCATAAGCCTCGAAAACCTTGGCTTGCCATTGGTCCATGTGCTGATGGTCCTCCCAGCTGACCGTAGAAAGTTTCTTACCGCGCAACTCGCGCTCGACGATGCCGCCGGGCACGTGGAGCGATGAGCTCGCCGGCTCATTTTCATCGGCGATTTTCTGCGATTCGGGGCTTGCCATCCACTCGAGAAACAACAGCGCGGCGTGGGGATTCTTACTGCCGGCTTGAATCGCTTCTTCCAAAGACAACCGCACCGGCACCGGCTCGAGCGCGACATATTGGAGATTGCCCAAGCGATCCTTGCCAATCGCCCGCTTGGTGGTGTGAAAATTGGGTCCAACCATCATCGGCACCTCGCCCGCGGCGATGGCGGTGATCGTGCGGCTGCCGCCGCGCACCCAGATAGGATCCTGGGCGGCGAGTTTGCGGGCAAAATCGAGAGTCTTTTCCAAACCCCAAGCCGGCACGAGGGCGGCAACTTCCGTGGGGCGAATATCGGCAGCGAATTTTTTCCCTTTGTACTCGGGCTTGAGGAGATCCTCCCAGAGCTTTGGCACCCTTTCCGCGGGGACGACCGTCTTGTTGTACACGGTGACTTGAAAGCGGCTGTAGTAACCCGCCACGTTGCGATTCTTTGAATCGATCATCGGCACCGGGATCTGCAAAATTCCATGCTGCGCCATCCCAAGCATGTCGATCTTCCACAGGTACGGCAGGTATTCGTTATAGAAATCGGTCGAAAGATGGAGCACGTCCCAGTCTTTGGCCATGCCGCTTTTGATCTCCAGAATATTGCGGCGCGCGGCATCGGCGCCGGTGATTTCTTCGATATGGAGATTGATGAAGGGGTATTTGGCCGTAAATGCCTTGATCGCCGCTTTGATCGTCGGCGGCTCCATCTCGGCGAGCACCCGGAGCCGCCCTTCTTGTTTGGCTCGGGCGATAATCTCATCGCGGCTGGTAAGGAACGTATAGCCTCGGGCTTCGGCGTCTTTCTTGGCTTTGAGCGCAGCCGGGCCGGCGTCGGCCGCCAGCGCCGCGGTGCTGCATGCCCAGAACGCGACAAACGAAATCAGCGCGAGTTTCACAAACGGAAGCGCCATCGTAAATCCTCCAGCTTCGAGCCGCGACTCCTTAGAGGCGATTGCCGGCTGCTACCCTGTGCGCACGCGCGCTGTACTCAGGTGCATCGGCCAGCTGCACGATTCTAGAGTAGCCGAGCATACGGTAAAGCCGATTGCTGGCGCCGATGAGACGGGCGCGCTTCGACGAATCGGCATTGAAGTGCTGATGCACGCTATTGTGCGGTATATAAACCAAATCCCCGGCCTGCCATGCCCATCGACTTGGCTGTTTGGCGATACGGGCATGATACTTATCGGTGATGTCGACATCCACATCCCAATGAAGGTCATAGCCTTGGCCTTCGAGCACGTAGAAAACTTCGTCGGCCATCTGCCATTGTTGGCCCGAACAGCTGCCGGCTTCGATATCCTGCAGGTAGACATCGATCGCTTTCACTCTTAGCGGCACGGCGGTGCCGGCGAGCTCACGAATCTTGCCATGGGGCGTGATGCTCCAGGGCGTATCGTGCGGCTTGAGGACTTTTTTGAGCTGCTCGTCCTCCGGCGCGCGCGCGACAGCGAAGTCTGTAGGCGGACCCCATAAATCATCGTCAGGGGGAGGGGTCGTGCCGAGCGGCCCTTGTTGGTGCAGTCCTAAGAAAAGCCAGGTCGGCTTGGCTTTCATGATCAGGCCGACCGCGGGCCGTTCCGTGTCGAGGTTATTATGCCAGTGAACGGAATCGTTGTGCACCGCAAGGCAGTCGCCCGCTTCCCAATCGTAGCGTACGCCGTCATGCATGTCGAAGCCGCGCCCCTGGAGAAAATAAATAAACGCCTCGTTTTGGTGGCCGTGGCCTTTGTCGCGGGCGCCGGGCGGCAGCACAACGAAATGGCAGTGAAGACTCTGCGTAATAAAAGGCTCTTTGCCGGGACTGATGATCGATTTTTCTTCGACCTTGTCGCCAGCGGCGTTTAACAGATCGCGGAAATCGCGCCGGATCACCCGGGGCGCTTCGGCCAAACGGCGCCGCCGCATCTCGTTTAAGGAATAAGTGATGCTTTCGACTGAGCGAACGAAAACTCTCGGCTTGGAGTATCTTGGCGGCGGATTCGCCATGGCGATTTCCTTTCGTTGCGAGGAATATAATGGAACCGCGCCTACTGTCAATCGACAGCCTGACGCAAGATTTCCTTACGATCTTGCGGGTATTACTTCACCCGGACCGCCTTCCCCTTCAATGCGGCCAGCAGCAGCGGAGCGGCCAGCAACAAAAACGAGACGGCGATCAGGACGGCCGAGATCGGCCGGGTGAGAAAGATCGTCGCATCGCCGTGGGACAGCACCATAGATTGGCGCAACGCGCGTTCGATCAACGGCCCGAGTACCAGACCCAAAACCAGCGGCGCGCTGGGATAATCGTAGACTCGAAACCAGTAGCCGAGCAGGCCGAAGCCGGTAAGGAGCCAGAGATCGGTGGCGCTTTGGCGCACGCTGTACACCCCAATGAAACAAAAGCCGAGGATCAGCGGGTAGAGAAAACGGTAAGGCAGGCGCAGCATGCTTGCGAAGAGCGGCACCAAAGGGAGATTCAAGATCAGCAGCATGACATTACCGACGTACATACTCGCGATCAAACCCCAGACGAGTCCGGGTTGTTGCTGAAAGAGCAGTGGTCCGGGCTGAATGCCATAAAGGATGAGAGCGCCGAGCAGCACTGCGGTGCCACCCGAGCCGGGCAGCCCCAGGCTAAGCATGGGAACCATGGCGCCGGCAGTGTCGGCGTTGTTTGCTCCTTCCGGTCCCGCGACGCCCTCAATGGCGCCTTTGCCGAAGCGCTCGGGATTAGATGAGTAACGCTTCTCCACGGCATATGACAGAAACGACGAGATCGAGGAACCGGCGCCAGGGAGCACGCCGACGACAAATCCGATGAGCGTTCCGCGCACGAATGACCAGCGGCAACGACGCAAGTCCTGCCAGGTGGGCAATAGATCGCGCAAGCGCGACGAGACTTTGAACATTTCCAGCTGCGCGCGCGATCGGCCGACATTGAATAAAACTTCTCCCACCGCGAATAAGCCGGTAGCCACGGTGATGAAGCTAATGCCGTCCGAAAGATCGCTAACGCCGAAGGTGAAGCGCAGTTTGCCGGTGAAGATATCGAAACCGACGGTGGAGAGTAAGAGGCCCACGATCGTAGTCAAAAGCGCTTTGCTGAGGGAGCGACCGGCGAGGTAGGCGACCGTGGTCAATCCCATGGTCATGAGAGAAAAATATTCCGGCGGACCAAAACTCAATGCGACTTGGGTCAGCCAGGGGCCCAGTAAAATCAAGCCAAACAAACCTAACGTTCCGGCGATGAACGAAGCGATCGCCGCAATGCCGAGCGCTGCGCCGGCGCGTCCGCGCAAAGCCATTTGGTAGCCATCGATACAGGTCACCACTGCGGAGGACTCGCCCGGAGTATTGACCAGAATGGACGTCGTCGAGCCGCCGTACTTCGTACCGTAGTAAATTCCGGCTAGCATGATCATCCCCGTCGTTGGATCCATGCGAAAAGTGAGCGGCAACAAGATCGAGACGGCGGCCGTTGTGCCGATGCCCGGCAAGATTCCGACGACGGTGCCAACCGTGACCCCGATCAAGCAGAACAGCAGGTTGTTTGGCAGCAAGGCTATCTGGAAGCCGTGCAAAAGGTTAGTCAAGACTTCCATCGCGGGTTAAAAGCCGAGCGGCCCGACGGGAAGCGTCACCGACAGCAGGCGGACGAAAAATAAATAAACGGCGCCGCCGTAAACGATGGCGACCGCACCCGCTTTCAGCCAACTCTCGCTTTCGAGCCGGAGGAAAAAAGCCGAGAGGCAGGTGAAAGCCGAGATGAAACCGGCGTATTGGACGGTCGGCAGAAAAATCAGCAAAGCGGCGAAGGCGGCCAATTTTTTCGCCGACCAGTGCGGCGGCACCGTCGCGCTGGGCTGGCGCCAGGCGGCGGCGATCACCACGGCGGCAAACAGAACAATCGCGATGCCGAGCCAGTAGGGAAAAAACCCGCTGCCGGCGCCATAGCTGCTGGCAAACTCCAACCGGGACGCCTGCCAGACGACCCACAGTCCAAAGAGAAAAAACAAGGCGCCGATCCAACGGTCTGAACGGGTCATGACGGATAGAGGAGAGGTGAATCAAGTCACAAAGTACAAGGTGGGATTTTGCTTGCGACAAGCCGCGAACCGGTTGGCATATGCTTATCGTTCCCTCTCGCGCGGTCTGTTTCGGAGCTCATGCGCACTGGCGGGCGAGATCGCCGGCGTCGCTCAGAGTCTCCATGCTGTAGACAAGCTCTACCGCCCTCGCTGCGCGTTTGGCGCCAAGGACAGGCTCGGCGAGACCGAAGAATTTTTCTTTGACGTCCTCGTCGGTAAGCGGATTGTTGGCGAAGCCCTTCTGGATCGGAACCTCCGACACGAGAGCGCCGCGCGTTTGAGTGGCAACCGTAAGCTTCGCCTGGCCAGAAACGCACTGCGGATCGGGCAGCACTTCGACTCGCCGGCGCAAATCTCTGACCCTGGGATCGTTGGCCGCGGCGTCGCTAAATTGATCCGGTCCGGCCTTGCCGTAAAGCAGTCCGACGGTGACACCGTGGGCGATGCTGAACATCGATTGCGTACCGTTTTGGGGATCGTTCTTGCCCATCAAATACTGAGCATGGGGCTCGACGCGCACTGCCGCCGAGACGATTTCGTCTGCTATCCAATCATGCGCCTTGCGCAATTTTACCGCGGCTTCAATCGCCGCGTGTCCCAATCGGCCACAGGGAAACGGCTTCAGGCGATTATTGATAATCGCGTACGGGTTGCCGAGGTTTTGCGTCAAGTCCGGCGTAGGGGTGCCCCCCATCGCCTGGCACACGCTCAACGGCCCTTCGAGCGCCGGGCCGGTGGTGCAGCCACGCGCCGCGAGTTCTGCGGCGAAGATGCCGTTCACCGCCGCCTTGCCGCAGTGAAAAGGCTTGATGAGAAAACCATGCATGGCGACCAAACCGGACGCTTGCGTCGCGGCGATGCCGAGCGCGTGGACGATCTGTTGCGGCGCTAGCTGGGTCAACAGCGATGCGGCGGTCGCCGCGCCGAAAACGCCCGCGACGCCCATCATATGCCACCCTCGGGCGTTCTCCCAGCCACCGATGGCGCGGGTGATTCGACTGGCCACTTCGAACCCGAGTACGTAGCTGCGCAACAGCTCGCGGCCTGAAATGCCGCGCTGCTCGGCGAGAGCCAGACCGGCGATTGCAGTCGGCGGGCTCAAAGTGTCGTCAAAATCGAGTGCGTGCGCCGCCGTGGCGTTAACCAACGCGGCATCCAACAAGAGCGCTTTCCTGCTGCGGGCCAACAGGGTCACCGCGGATTTTCCGGTGTTCTCACCGATGACGTCGATGGCGAGATCCGCTGCTTTCGAACGCGTGCCACCGACGGCAGCTCCCAAGCAATCCAATATGCCGCGCTTACCTGCCTGGAGGGCAGCGCCCGGCAGCGAGTCAAATTCAGTTTGCGCCAAGAACTGCGCCAGCATCAGAGCTTGATCCAAAGCGCGCCTCCGTTATTTTTTTGCTTCGTTCACGCGCGCCAGCGATTTCGCCAGACTGTCGGTCTCTTCGTCTAAAAACTGCCTAAAATCTTTGCTGGTGAGAAATTTGGGAAACAGCTCGATCTCTGCGCTAAATTGCTGATAGCCCTGGGTTTTGGTCAGTTTGCGCAAGACGTCTTCCCAATAATGCACCGCGGAGGCGGGGATGTCCGGGGGCGCGACGATGCCGCGCACGGTGCCGCGCGATACCCGCGCCGTGACACCGGTCTCGCGCAGGGTCGGCACGGCGGGATAGCCGGCCAGGCGCGATTCGGAAAAACTGGCGATCGCGCGCAGCGCGCCGGCCTTCAAATGACCGCCCATATCGGCGGGCTGGCCGATAACCAGATTGACGTGGCCGCCTAGCAACGCCGTGATCGCCTCGCCTCCGCTGGCGAAAGCAACATAGTCCCAATGGGCGCCGGTCGCTTCGCCGATGATGATGCGGTCGAAATTTGGGTTGCTGGTCACGGACGCCCCGGCTTGCTTGATCTTGTTCGGATTGGCTTTCGCGTAGTCGAGAAGATCCTTCATTGTCTTGAACGGCGAATCGGCGCGCACGACGACCAGGTTCGGGTCGACTCCGAGGAGCGCGATCGTGGTCATGTCCTTGTAACTCACCTTGATCTCCGGCGAGATGAGCGGCGCAGCCACCCAGACGCTGGTCATGCCGGCCAGGACATGATCGTCGCCCTTGCGCTTGACCAGCGTCGTCATCGCTTTCGCGCCGCTGCCGCCTTGAACGTTTTCAACGCGCATCTGTTGAGTGACGAGTTTTTCCTTCGCCATCACGTCGGTAATGCGACGAAGCATCGTATCCATGCCGCCGCCGGGACCGCTGTGCGTAATGAAGAGAATCGGCCGGTTCGGATAACTTTCGGCGGCGCCGAGCGGCCGCGCCGAAAGCAACGAAGTGAGCGCCATGGAAACGATTACGAAGCAGGACAAATTCATCGGTTCTCTCCTTGTGCTGTTGATCCCAGCAGTTAACGCCACGCAGGCCGGATGCCCAGGCCGAAATCAAGAACCTTGCGCTAAGAGCGTACCCCAACCATGAACCGGGGCGATCACTCCGGGTCGAATCAAATTATTCCATACTTCGAGACTTAGGTTGGTGAATGCCGGCTTACCGAACTCTTCTTCAACGGCAGGGATCGCATGCAGGCTCATCGCCGCCGCGCCGGGAATGAAGACGGCTTGCGCTTGCGGCGCCAGGCGGGCCGCTTCTCGCCCGACGCCGAGGGAAGTCTGCAAGCCTTCTTCAAAAGACATCGCGGCGGCATCCACCGCAGATTGATTTCGCCGGGTGATCCCGGCGACTGCAATGCCGCCGTCTTGCAAATAACGAACGATCTCCTGATTGATGCTATCGCCCCAGCGGCTGCCGACGGCCACGCTTGTCAAACCGAGGTGCTTCATCGCGGCAATCAACGCCTCCAGAGGCGCGTCCGCCGTGATGCCGGTTTTTTCTTTGGTCTCGGCGAGCAGGCGTCGAAGCCGCGGCCGGCCCAAGCGAACCGAAATCGGCACGCCGCCGAGGACGATGACATCGACATTTTCTCGCACCAGCGCGGCGACGCACTCCCAGTACTGGCTGATGGCTCTTTCAACCGCCTCGGGCGCATAGTCGTCCAGCCCGAGTCCGGTGGCGACCTCCATCACGTCCGGCGGCACGATGCGATAAAACTGATAGCTCAGCCCGCGTTGAACTTTTCCCGGCGAACGCGGATTGATCAATCCGTAGCGAAAGCGCGGCAGGAGCTTTTGGATTTTTCCGTCCATATTTTTATGATTTCGTGCCGACCCGTTCCATGAGATCGTGAACGCTCGTTGTGCTGTCAAGCGATAGGGCGATATCAAACGCCTGCTTGGCGCGTTCCGGCGCTAGCACTCGTGCGGCACATTGGGAAAATTTTTCTTCCAACTCGGCGGCGCTGATCCATTTCTGAGCCTGGCCTGGTTCCAACGTCGACTTGCGCTCGAGGCGTCGACCGTCATTCGATTCGATGACCAACTGCGCCGTAACCTCGTTGCCGCCATCCTCGAGGAGGTTGGGATCGGCGCGGACAACGATTTTTTTCATTAAAGCCTGGATCGCCGGGTGGTTGACCTTTTCGTCGGTGAAATCATTCAAGCTCAAGCGCCGGGCGATCAGCGCGTGGGCGAGAGGAAATGCGACGCTGAATTTTCCTTCCAGGCCGGTTTTCGGCTCAGGGTGATTGAGCGTCGAGGTGACCACATTGCTGACGCCGACCTCGATGCGCGCGATGTCTTCCGCTCGAAGGCCATGCGATTGGGCGATTTCGATCATCGTGGCAATGACCGGGTGGACGAGGATCGCGCAGGGAAAGCGCTTGATGTGGAGACCCGGGTCGATGATGAAAAAAGGCGCACCTAATTTTCCTGCGATTCGCGCCGGATCGTACTGTCCGCCCATGGCCAGGAAAAAACCACGGTACGCCTCGAGGATATGCGGCGCCGACGTAAAGCCGTCAAGAGCCAGCTCGGCGGCGAGGACGCCGGCTTCAGCGGCGCGGCCTGAGTGAAACGGTTTGGTCATGGTGCCGAAATTTTCGCGTAACCCGCCGGCCATGGTTGCCGCCAATCCCAAAGCGCGCATGAGCTGATCGCGGTTCAAATGAAGTACTTTTCCGGCCGCCGCCGCGGCGCCTAATCCGCCCATGGTCGCCGTTGATTGATAAGCGACCTGATAGGCGTCGGGAGGAATCGCTTCGGTGACGCGGCAGCCGACTTCGATGCCGATGGCGCAGGCGAGCAGCAGGTCTTTGCCGCTAATATCGCGCGGCTCGCCGACGGCCAGAGCAGCGGCGAGCGCGGGGGTGGTCGGGTGGATGCGAATGCCGTGGGCGGTTCCGGGCCAACTGGAGAGTTGAATACTATCGAAGTCGAGCGCGTGGCCCGCGGCGGCATTGACGAGGGATGCGGCGGAAGCGCAAGTCTTAAAGCCGGCGCCCACCACGGTTGCATCCTGACGGCTTTCCGCGCGCCGGATATAGCGCTGCAAAATGCGGCTGCCGTCCTCGACCGAGCCCGCCAGCATCGTGCCGACCGCATCGACGATGAGCGTCTTGGTCCTCCAGACGACTTCGCGAGGCAACTCGTCGAAATGCGCCGCGGCAACAAAACGGGCGATGTCTTCGGTTACACCCAAGTTTTCTCCTTGGCCGAGATAAGAGTGCCATCCGGAGCAGCTACCATCGATCGCCGCATGGCTTAAGAATTTGCGCGAAATTCTTTTTCAGGCGAGCCATATACTGGGGCGGCATTGGTGTCAATCGATGCGGGCGAGCCCTTTGGGGGAACGGCAAGGAAAAGGGGACGGCTTAGCACACGCCGTCCCCTTTTCTTGATCCAAACCGAGAGAGATTACTTGCTCTTGGCTACCTTGATCTTGCTGGCCGCGTCGCCTTTGTATTCGACGGTGACATTCTGGCCTTCCTTGAGTTCGGAACGGTTGCCGACGCCCTCCAAGGTCGTGCGGCTGCCGCTGATATTGACGGTCACTTCCTTGTCCTTCGACTTGACCGTTATACTGCGTCCGCCGTCACCCACCTTGGTGATGTTGCCGCTAATCTCATCGGCTTGGGCTACTCCGGCGAGCGTAAGCGCAAATAGCGTTACGCCGACCATGCTGCAGAGTTTTTTGATCATCGATGCTCACCTCCTTTCCGGGATTGATAGTCGCACACGTGTTTGACGGTGCAATCTATTTTTTTATTCGAATAAGTCAAGACCAAAGTCTTAGAAAGAGTCCGAATTGCGCTTGATTTTCAGGCGAACCGTCAATGGCGGAGTATTTGGCTAAGACTTGAGCCCTAACTATGTGATTTTATAGTCGTAATTTGACGCGTTCGTATTGACAGCGAATTTCTCCCTGGCTAATTTTCGCCTGTCGCTACAGATCGATAAGAAGAGGGCGGCAGATTAATCCTTGATCAGGAAGGAGGTGAACACTGCATGAGGGCAAGAAAACTACTGCTCGGTCTCGCTCTAGCGCTGGCATTGGCGCCGGCGGCGGGCTTAGCGCAGGAAAAAAACGGGACGATCGCGGGATTCGATAAGGAATCGCGCATGGTCACGGTGAAGGGCAAGGATTGGGAACAGAAGGCCAAAGTGAGCAGCGGCGATGCGAAGGACAAAGCGGATCTCCTCAAGGAAGGAACCAAGGTGAAGGTTACGTTTGAAGATCGCGGCGGAGGAGATGTGCGCGTCAAGTCGATCGAGGGCCGTTAGTTCTGTGCTGTAATCGTTTATTTGTCGACGCCAAACCGGGCGTTTCAGATGCCCGGTTTGGCGTCGGCTTTCAGTGTCTGTCAGGTGAACGCGCTTCCGCTTAGTGACCCGTCTCTCCGTTTAAGAACACCAGCCGAGCCACGCCAGTGGCGTTTTTTCGACGAGCAGGGCTGAACGCGCTCCCAGTGAACTCTTAGAAACGGTTGCAACCGCTAAGACTTGCAGCATCGCCGCATTGAATTCCTCAGCCCGCGTCCGGTTGAGCGTCAGTAGAAACCGGTCCGCCCGAGCATAAACTCGAATCGATTTTAGTTTCATCGGCTTGACCTCTTTTTGATCGTGTTCTATGACCACGGTGCAAGGAGTGGCCGATGCTTTCCAGAGAAGAAAACGAAATGCTCACCCGAACCGGCGCGGGAACGCCGATGGGTCAACTGTTGCGGCGCTTTTGGCTGCCCGCACTGCTCGCCGAAGAACTACCGGCGCCGGACTGCCCTCCCGTGCGCGTGCGGCTTTTGGGAGAAGATTTAGTCGCGTTTCGCGATACCGCTGGCCGGATCGGTCTGCTGCGCGCTTATTGTCCGCACCGTCGCGCGCACTTGTTTTTTGGCCGCAACGAAGAATGCGGCATCCGATGTATCTATCACGGCTGGAAATTCGACGTCGATGGCAACTGCGTCGATTTGCCGACCGAGCCTGCCGAATCCAACTTCAAGGACAAAGTCAAAGCCGTTGCGTACAAGCTGCGCGAGGCGGGCGGAATCATCTGGGCTTACCTGGGGCCGCAGGACCGCATACCGGACTTGCCGCGACTGCCGCTCACTCAAGTGCCGCCGGATCATCGTTTTGTGATCAAGCGCTGGCAGGAATCCAACTACTTTCAGGCGCTCGAGGGGGGCATCGACTCGGCGCATACGCGCTATCTCCACGGCCGGCTCGATGCCTATTACAACACGCCCAATTACCAGCGCGCCACCGAATCCCTGCGCCAGCGCTACCAACAAGATCCCGACAGTCTGTCGCCGCGCGAACTGGATATTCTCTTTCGCATGACGGACAAGATGCCGCGCGTTATGGCTGAGCGGACCAGTTATGGGTTGGCCATCGGCGCGCGCGGCACGATCAGCGAAGAGAACTACTACTGGCGCATCAATCAGTTCCTGATGCCGTTTTACACGATGCCGCCGCGCGACCCGGGCGGTCACGCCTTCGTGCCGATCGATGATGAGAACTGCTGGGTATGGACCTTTTGCGTGATGGCTAACCGGCCGTTGACCAACGATGAGATCTACTCCATGCGCACGGGACAGACCGACGGCCGCTTCGGAGCGCCGGTGGACAAAGAGTATCGACCGCTGGCAAACAAAGCCAACGATTTTCAACTCGATCGCCAACTTCAGCGCACATTCAATTTCACCGGCATCTACGGCACCGGCAATCAGGATATGGCGGCGCAGGTGAGCATGGGACCGATCACCGACCGCACCGAAGAGATGCTCGGCGTCACCGATGTGGGTATTATCGAGATGCGCAAACTTTTGCTCAACGCGGCTAAGGATCTGTGCGAGGGCAAAGAACCGCCGGAAGCGTCCAATCCCGATGTCTACGACGGCGTGCGCGGCGTGTCGCTCGTCCGCGACAAGAAGATCTCCTTCGAGGGCTGCGTCAAAGACGCGCTGGCGGAAATCGAACGAACCAAGCATAAGTTTCGCGAATTGAGCAGATCATGATCGTGCGCGTTGGTCGTAGCTCGTGCTGGGTTCGGATATCGAGATAGGCTTTTCTGCGTTCGATCATCCTCGCGAAAGCGGGTATCCAGCGATGGGTGGAATGAGCCTGGATTCCCGGCCTTCGCGGGAATGACGGTCAACAATAGCGCAATGTGGAGTTTCCATTTCATGACTTGTCGGCGAGCGTAAAATAATGAATCACTTCGTGCTGCGTCAGTGTTTTTACGCCGAAGGATAGACGATGAGCGAAAGAGTCTGGGCGGCGACACAGATTGGCGTGGGCCAAATCGAGCTGCGCGAGTATCCGCTGCCGGAGATTTCCGCCGACGATGCCTTGCTCAAGATCGAGATCGCCGGAATCTGCGGCAGCGACATCGGCGGCTATCAGGAATTTGCCGGAGAACCGCGCATTCGCGGCCATGAAAATGTCGGCTTTCTCGCCCAGATCGGCGCCAACGCGGCTAAACGCTGGGGCGTGAGAGAAGGCGACCGGGTCGTGGTCGAGCAATACCTGCCCTGCGGCAATTGCCGCTGGTGCCGCACCGGCGAGTATCGTTTCTGTGATCAGACCGATAAACTGCCGGGCCAAACCATTCTGCGCTATGGTAATACCCCGGTCAGCGTGGCGCCGTCGCTCTGGGGCGGCTTCAGTCAGTATCTGTATTTGCCGCCGAACGCGATCGTACACAAGATTCCCGCTCATGTGCCGGCCACTCATGCGGCGTTGTTTGTGCCGCTGGCCAACGGCATGCAATGGGCTTATCTTCAGGGCGGCGCCGCGCCGGGTAAAACAGTCGTCATTCAAGGCCCCGGCCAGATGGGTCTGGCGAGCGTCGTCGCCGCGCGCGAGGCCGGCGCGCAGTGCGTCATTGTCAGCGGTCTGTCGCGCGATGCGCACCGCTTTGAGGTAGCGCGCAAACTTGGCGCCCATCATACGGTCGATGTCGAAAGGGAAAGCTTGAGCGCGCGGGTCAAACAAATCACCAACGGCCAGGGCGCCGACGTGGTCGTCAACGTGTCGCGCGGCGGCAGATCGACGGTGCGCGATGCTCTCGAGTGCGCGTCGAAGATCGCCACCATCGTGCTTGCGGGTCCGGGCACTCAAGAGATTCCGACCAAAGGATTCGGCCGCAAGCTGATCACCATGAAATGGGTGCAAGGAGCTTCTTTCAACGCGTTCGAGCTAGGCTTGCAGCTCATGGCATCGGGCCGATACCCGCTCAGTGAAATCAGCACGCATCAGTTTGATTTGCGACATGTCAATGAAGCCATACGCGCTTTTGCCGGCGAGGCCGAGCCGGCGGGCGTGATCCACGCGAGCATCCGTCCGGAAGTATAATTCGTCTTGGGCTCGATCACGGCCGCCGTTATGGCAGATTTCTCAGGCGGAAACCGCGATTTATCTTTCAATGACTGGCGCGGCAACGTAGCGGCGAAAACGACGATGCGCGAGAAAGCGAAAGAGACCCGGCGAGAGACGCTGAAACCCGCAGATAAGGTCGAGCCAGCGCGGAATGATAATCTCGAAACGGTTTCTCTCGATGGCGCGCAGGACCGCGAGAGAGACCGCCGCCGCGCTGACGAAAAGCGCGGCGGGCGACTTGGGTTCCGTGTTGCGGAAGTCGCGACTGAAATCGGTCGGCACCGGCCCGGGACAGACAACCGATACGTGGATGCCCAGCGGCTTGAGCTCATGATAGAGACTTTCGGACCATCCGTTGATGGCGAATTTCGAAGCGCAGTAGGCGGACATATTGAGCGTGCCGATCTTGCCGGCGCCGGAGGAAATGTTGACGATATGGCCGGCGCCCCGGGCGATCATGGAGGGCAATACTTCCTTGGTGCAATAGACCGCGCCGAGATAGTTCGTTCGCAAGATCGCTTCGATGCTGTCGAGCGGCGTGTCGATGAATGCTTTACGCATGCCGATGCCGGCGTTATTGATCAAGATGTCGATCTTGCCGAAATCGCGTAAAACTTGCGCCATCATCGCGCGCACTTGACCCGGATCGCCGATGTCGCAGGCGATCATCAGCGATCCAGGACTGGTCTTGCGGACGAGTTTCAAACTTTCGACCAGCCGATCGCGCGAGCGGCCGCAGCCGACGACGACCGCGCCGCGGGCGGCGAGATCGCTGGCGAGCTGTCGGCCGATGCCGGCCGAAGCGCCGGTAATAAAAATGATGTGATCTTTAAAGTCCATAGGGTTCCGCAAGGGCGCTAAGGCGCAGAGTTGATCAAAAGAGTTTCGAGTTTCGGGTCTCGGGTTGCGAGTTTCGCCGGCCGCTTTGCAACAAGTAACGGCTGAGTTCTCGGCCGATAAATCCGGAAGCGCTGGTGATGACGAGCTTCATGCCCCGATGATCCTTCGTGGCTAGCCAGAAGATCGGTCGAGGGAATGCGAGATTGCAGGATGAAACTATTTCCGCCCTCGCCTGTCAAGTTGTGCTATGTTGCCGAGACCGGCGCGCTTGGTTCTGGTTACACCATCGCGCCGTAGCGCTTGCCAAGAGGAAAACATCGAATGGCTGAAGAGTTCAGCGTCGAAGAGCAAAAACGACTCGCACCTTTCTTCACCAATCTTGAGCGCGATACCTTCGGTTTGAAGCTGCCCCAGGAAGTCGCGGGCGCGCTGTTTTCGCGCTACAGCCGCTCAAGCAAAAGTTTGCGGCGCACCTTTCTCGACGAATTTCTCGGCGACCCCGAGCTGGGGCTGAAGGAGCTGCTCAGCGGCGCGGCTCCCGCCGGCGACGATAGCGCGGCAGTTCAACGAGCGCGCGCTTTTTACGATCGTGTCCTGGTCGGCTACGGCGACGATTCCGTGGCGCAATTGGGCGGCGCGCACGTCGCCTGCGAAAATATTTCCAACGTAGCGGCGAAATTGTTGGAAGACGCCCGCATCGGCATCGCGCCGCTGGAAAAATCGACGCGCTATGTGCGTTTCGACCAGAAAAACGCCGGGGGGGAGTATCTTTTCTATCGCGAACCGAGAATTATGGCGTCGCGCCACGGCGATCATTATCTCGCCACGATGAACTTGCTCTTCGATGCCTACGCCCGGCAAATGGAGCCGATGCTGAACCATGTGGCCGCGTCGCTGCCGATCGAGCAGCTCGAAGTGCGCGACCCGGTATCGGGTAAAAGTTTGAGCTATGCCGAGGCCGCCAAAAATGAACGATTGAAGCGCTGGGCGGAGACCGCCTACCGCGCTACGGTGCGGGCGCACGCCTGCGACGTGCTGCGCAGCTATTTGCCGGCGGCGACGCTGACGAACGTCGGCATGTTCGGCGTCGGCCAGGCCTTCGAATACCTTATCAGTAAGCTCTACTCCGATGGGCTGAGCGAAGCGCAAGCCTTGGGCGCGGCGATTCATGGCGAGCTTGACGCGTTGATTCCATCCTTCGTCAAACGGGCCGAGCGCAATGAGTATCGAATGGCGCTCGCCGCTTCCGCGAGAGCGCTGGCAGCGCGGGTGGCGCGGGTGGCCCCGGCTCTGACGGCTGAGCCGGTGGCGCTGATCGATTACGAGGCTCAGGCGGAAGAAAAAGTGATCGCGGCGATCCTTTACGGCCAGGCGCGCCAACCGCTCGCGCAGCTGCGTCAACTGGCCGCGACGATGAGCCCGGAGGAGCGCCGAAAAATTCTCGCCGAGGAATTTGCCCAACGGCGCCACCGCCGCGACAAGTTGCGGCGTGCTTTCGAGAATAGCTACTACACTTTCGACATCCTCGGGAATTTGGGTTTGTACCGCGATTTGCACAGACACCGCATCCTCACCCAGGAGCGCCAGGACTTCACAACCGTGCACGGCTACGATGTTCCCGCCGAAATCGAGGAGGCGGGTTTCAAAGCAGAATTCGACGAGTGCATGGAGCGAGCGGCGCAACTTTACCAGGCGGTTTATGCCGATCTGCCGAACGAAGCCCAGTACGTCGTGCCGTTCGCTTATAAGATCCGCTGGTATATGAAAATGAACCTGCGCGAGGCTCTGCACATGTGCGAGCTCCGAACCATGCCGCAGGGCCATCCTGACTACCGTCTGATCTGCCAAGAGATATGGCGCAAGATTCAGGAAGTTCATCCGACCTTGGCGGACTCGGGGAAGTTCATCGACTGGAAAAGCTATCGGTTGGGACGATTGCAGTCGGAGATGCGGACGGAATTCAAGAAGGCCACATATCGGAAATAAATGACGCCATCCGTCGAAGGCGACGGTTGCGCTGTTCGATCTCTTCCTAGACCGCTTCCACGTGCCGGTAAGCACGCGCTTTGGCGCCGCAGCCGATTCAGGCAAGAGTCTAAGCCGCACATTTCGGACTTGCTAAGTCCTTTTTGCATGATAAAAAGGACTTATGTATCCACGATTACTACAGCCGCCCCCGAAACAGAGTTTTTTTCTGTTCGGTCCGCGCGGCGTCGGCAAAACCGCTTGGCTCCACCAGCAGTTCCCCAGCGCCTTATTTTTCGATTTGCTCGATCATCAAATCTATACGAGGCTGCTCGCCAGTCCCGCGCGTCTGGGCGAGCAAATTCCAAAGGACTATAAAGGCTGGGTGGTCTTGGACGAAATCCAGCGCGTGCCGGAACTGCTTAACGAGGTGCATCGGCTTATCGAATCGCGCAAGCTACGCTTCGCGCTAACCGGTTCAAGTGCGCGCAAGCTGCGGCGCCGCGGCGTCAATCTACTGGCGGGCCGCGCGCTCACGCGCCACATGCATCCGTTCACTGCGCTAGAACTCGCCAATGACTTCGATTTGAAGCGCGCCTTGCAGTATGGCTGTCTGCCGATGGCCGTGACCAGCGAGCGGCCGCAGGATTATTTGAAGAGTTATGCTGCGACCTATCTTCGCGAAGAAGTTCAACAAGAAGGCCTGACGCGCAATATCGGCGCCTTTGGGCGATTTATCGAGGTTGCCAGCTTTTCACAAGGCAGCGTGTTGAATATGGCCGCGGTCGGGCGTGAATGCGCCGTGTCCGCCAAAGTCGTGGAAGATTACTTCAGCATTCTTGAGGATCTGCTGATTGCGGTGCGCTTGCCGATTTTTTCTCGACGCGCCAAGCGGCGATTGGTGGCGCACCCGAAGTTCTACTACTTCGATGCGGGGGTCTTTCAATCGATTCGTCCCCGCGGTCCTTTGGATGCTCCGGAACAGATTCATGGGGCGGCGCTGGAAACGTTGTTCCTTCAACAAGCGCGCGCTCTAAACGATTACAAGGAGCTTGGATATCGGTTGCATTACTGGCGTACCGCGATTGGCGACGAAGTGGATTTCGTCCTTTATGGCGAACGCGGTCTACGCGCGTTTGAAATCAAAATGGCCGAAACCGTCCGACCCGACGACCTGCGCTCATTACTGCGATTTCGTGAGGACTTTCCCGAGGCCAAAAGCCACTTGCTTTATCTCGGTCAGCGCCGCTGGCACGACCGCGGCATCGAGGTGTTGCCATTCGGTGAATGCGTCGCCAAGCTGGACCGCTGGTTGTGATTTTGCTGGCGCCGACGCGCCGTTCGCGCCGAGTTCCCGCCATCACAGGTCGAACTCGCTGCAACTCATAAAAAAGTTACACTGGGGGCTCGGGCAGACATACTTGCACTTCTGGTTGACCAGTTTGGTGTTGCAGAGCGGGCAGAAGTCCCACCAGTTTTCTTCGCTCTGAGTTAGTCGAGCTCTGTCCGCCTTGTTCTTGTCGACAAAATCCGCGCTCATCAGCTGTCTCAATGTTTGTAATGCAAGTCATTGCAGCTGACAAGAAAAATTTTTCGCGCGGCTCCGAACTGGGTCGGGGTTTTGAAGCTTCGCTGTCGGGTGTTCGCGTCACTGGCGGGCGGGGGCGTTGTCGCATTGGCACTACGCTAGCCGGCGTGCGCGCAGAAATCCCTTGAATGATCCCGGCGGTACTCTATAATCCAGGTGAGCGGTTGGAATGGAAATGGCGGAACTTGGTGTCATTTTACTCGCTGCGGGACAGGGCACCCGGATGAAATCGGCGCTCCCGAAGGTGCTCCATCCCCTCGGCGGCAAGCCGCTCTTTCTGCATGCCTTGGGAACCGCTCAAAGCCTCTGCCCGGCGCGCGTTGCCGTCGTCGTCGGCCATGGCGCCGAGGCGGTAAGGCAGGCCTTCCCGGATCACGGCGTCGAGTGGTGCGTCCAGACGCAACAACTCGGCACGGCACACGCGGTGCTCTGCGCCAGGAGCATTTTCGAGAATTTTAGCGGCGATCTGTTGATTCTTAGCGGCGATGTGCCGCTGATTCGCGACGCCACCCTGCGCGCCATGATCGAGCAGCATCGCTCGAAGGGCGCCGCATTGACCCTGCTTACGGCGTGTCTTGAACGGCCTTCCGGCTACGGTCGCATCTTGCGCGACCGCAGCGGCGCCCTTTCCGGCATCGTCGAAGAAAAGGACGCCAGCGCGGCCGATCGGCAGATCCGCGAAGTCAATGCCGGCGTTTACGTCGCCGCGGCACGCTTTCTGTTCGCCGCCTTGGGCGCCGTCAAGAACCACAACCGACAACAGGAGTACTATCTGCCGGATATCGCCGCCGTTGGGCTGGCGCAAGGAGAGCGGATCGAAACGGCGCAGGTTGACGACGCGCGCGAGATGCTCGGCGTCAATACACGGGAGGAACTCGCCTTTATGGAAAAAGAGCTGCGCGAACGAATCAATCGCAAATGGATGCTGGCGGGAGTGACGCTCAAGGACCCCGACACCACGTATATCGACGAGGGCGTAACCATCGGCAGGGACACCGTGATCGGGCCGAACACGCAACTGCGCGGCAAGACCGTCATCGGCGAGCGCTGCCAAATCGACGGCAGCGCGTTTCTCACCGATATGGTGATCGGCGATGAAGTGCAGCTCAAGTTTTCCGTCGTGCTGACGGCCAGCCGCATCGACGACGGCGCCATCGTCGGCCCGTTTGCGCAGCTCCGCCCCGGGACTCATTTAGGGCGCAATGTGCATATCGGCAACTTTGTCGAGGCGAAAGCCGCCGACATCGGCGAAGGAACCAAGGCGAGCCATCTCACCTATCTCGGCGATGTGACCATCGGCCGCGACACCAACATCGGCGCGGGCACGATCACCTGCAATTATGACGGTTTTCGTAAGTACAAGACCCGCATTGGCGATCGCGTCCAGGTAGGTAGCGATACCACACTGGTCGCTCCGGTCGCTCTCGGGGACGATGTTTACGTGGCGACGGCGAGCACGGTGCGGCACGACGTTCCCGCCGGCGCCCTGGTGTTCAACACGAGGGAAGAAAAGATCCGCGAAGGCTGGACCGAACGCAAACGCGAGCAGATGAAAGGAAGCAACAAATAGATGTGCGGCATCGTCGGATACATCGGCCATCGACAAGCGGCGCCGCTGATCCTCGAAAGTCTGCGCAAACTCGAATATCGGGGCTACGACTCGGCCGGCATTGCCGTGCTGCACGACGGCCAGGTGGCGGTGCGGCGCGCCGAAGGCAAGCTCAGCAATCTGGAAACGATGATTCAGGGCGAGCCGATGTCGGGCGTCGTCGGCATCGGCCACACACGGTGGGCGACCCATGGCCGGCCCTCGGAGACGAACGCGCATCCGCACCGGGCCGGCGACGTAGTGGTGGTGCACAACGGCATCATCGAAAATTATCTCGAGCTTAAAGATCAGCTGACCAAACGCGGCACCCACTTCAGCTCCGAGACCGATACCGAGATCGTTGCCCACCTGGTGGCGGAGAAAGTCGAGCGAGGAGTCGATTTTCTCGATGCCGTGCGGCGCACCTTGCGTGAAATCCACGGCTCCTATGCGCTGCTTTTTCTCAACCGGCGCGATCCCAAGCGGCTGATTGTGGCGAAGAACTCGACTCCGATCGTGATCGGCTGGGGCGAGGGCGAGACCTTTATCGCGTCGGACATTCCGGCGTTGCTGGATCACACCCGCAAAGTGACTTTTCTCGAAGACGGCGAAGTCGGCGAAGTAACCGTCGGTTCGTATCGATTGCTCAATGGCCACGGTAAAGCCGTGCACCGGCCGGTGAAGGAAATCACCTGGGATGCGGTGGCGGCGCAAAAGGGCGGCTATGCGCACTTCATGCTGAAGGAAATCCACGACCAACCGCGCGCGCTCGCCGACACGTTTCGCGGCCGGGTCGCGCTCCGGGACGGCCGGGTATCGCTCGAAGGGATCCAGCTCAGCGTCAAAGAGGCGAGTCAAATCCAGCGTATCCATCTCGTCGGTTGCGGCACCGCCTGGCATGCGTGTTTGGTCGGCAAGTTTTTGTTGGAAGAAATTGCCGGCATTCCCGCTGAAGTGGATTATGGTTCGGAATTTCGCTACCGCTCGCCTTTGATGGATCCCAAGTCGATCTTGCTGATGGTCAGCCAGTCGGGCGAAACCGCGGATACCTTGGCCGCCAGCGAAATTGCCAAGGCCAAGAAAGCCAAAATATTTTCCATCTGCAACGTGATCGACTCCTCGATCGCGCGCAAATCCCACGGCGTGCTCTACACCCACGCGGGCCCGGAGATCAGCGTCGCCAGCACCAAGGCTTTTACCACTCAGCTGACCGCGCTTTATTTATTGGCAGTCGCCTTCGGCAGGCTCAACGGCAAGCTCAAGGCCGAGCAGGCGAGAAAGCTGTTGCGCGATTTGATGCATCTGCCGAGCTGGGTGGAAAGCGCGCTCGAGAGCGAGGGCCAGATCAAAGAGCTCGCTCGCGAACTCATGCACAGCGCCGATTTTCTCTATTTGGGTAGGGGGATCAATTATCCGATCGCGCTGGAAGGCGCGCTCAAGCTCAAGGAGATCTCCTATATCCACGCCGAAGGCTATCCGGCCGGCGAAATGAAACACGGGCCCATCGCGCTGATCGACGAGACCATGCCGGTGGTCGTGCTGGCGCCGCGCGACCGCTATTTTCAAAAGACCCTTAGCAACTTGAGGGAGGTCGATGCCCGGGGCGGCAAGGTGATCGCGCTTACCGATGATCCGAAGGCCGCGACGGAGCTGAACGCCTATCGAACCGTAACCTTGCCGAAGGCTTCGCACTATCTGACGCCGCTGGTCATGACGATACCGCTTCAATTACTGGCTTACTATATCGCCGTGCACCGCGGTACGGACGTCGATCAACCCCGCAATCTCGCCAAGAGTGTGACGGTCGAGTGATGGCTCTGCGCCAACGCTTGGCGGAGCAACTCGGACGCACGCTCGTCTCTCTGCGCCATCGCAATTTTCGCTTACTTTTCTGGGGCACCAGCCTTTCCCACGTCGGTGATTTCGTCCAAGCGATGGCGCAAAGCTGGCTCGTCTGGACGATGACCCAGTCGCCTTTCCTGCTCGGCGTGGTGGGCTTTTGCCAGGCCCTGCCGCGCTTGCTGCTGGGGGCGGTGGGCGGAGCCATCGTCGATCGCCTGGAGCGGCGCCGCTTGTTGGTGGCGACCCAGCTGCTGGCGATGGCGCAGGCATTTTGTTTTTGGGCGCTGGTATACTTTGACTGGATCCAATTTTGGCATGTGGCGGCGCTGGTGCTGTTTCTGGGAGTGATCAACACGCTCAATCAGACGGCGCGCCATTCGTTGATCAACAACCTGGTGCCGCGCGAGGACCTGATGAACGCCATCGCGCTCAATTCCTCGCTCGCCAATCTGGCCAAGATCGTCGGCCCGTCGCTCGGCGGCGTGCTGATCAGCATCATCGGCGTGGCCGGCTGCTTGTTTGTCAATGCGGTGAGTTTTGTCGCGATCATCGCGACGCTGCTGGTGATGGAGTTTCCCGCCATCAGAGGCCGAGCGATGGTCGAGACGCCGTTTTGGCAAGAAGTGAGCGAGGGCTACCGGTTTCTCCGCGCGGAGCGGCGTCTGTGCGCGGTGATCCTGCTAACCTACGGCGTGGCGCTGGTGGGAACGCCGTATACGCGTTTCCTACCGGTTATCGCGACCGACGTTTTGCACGCCGGACCGACCACCTTCGGACTGCTATTGGCGGCGCCTGGGATCGGCGCCGTGATTTCCGGCTTGGGCATCGCCTCGCTCGGGCGCGTGCGCCGGCGCACGCATTTTGTCGCCATGAGCGTCTATGCGTTTTCCTTCGCCCTGATCATGTTTTCTTTTTCCCGTTCGCTGCCGCTATCCATGTTGTTTTTAATCCTGGTCGGCGCCAGCAACATCGCTTTTCGCGCTGTGGCGAATTCGATCGTGCAAATGGAAACGCCGCCGGAACTGCTCGGCCGCATGCTGAGCCTATTCTTCATGGACAAGGGGTTGTGGTCGTTCGGCACGCTGTTCATCGGCGCCATCGCCCACGCGATCGGCACGCCGCGGGCGATCACCGTGGCGGGCATCGCTTGCGCGCTGGCGGCTTCGTTGATGCTTTACCAGCAACGGCAGACCAGAGAAAGCCCGGCGGCGGAAGGAATAAGCAAGCAGATTTAAACAGCCGAGCTTCACACCGGCCAAACGAGTCATGTGCCTCTGTGCCGGGTTCTCTTGTAAACGATGTTACCGGTTTCTATGGCGAACAATCTCAATGGAAACCGAAATCAACGCAGTCCGTCGCGCAGGACGCGGGCGGCCTCTTCGGGGGCGACGGAATTGATGTGTGCGCCGCTGCCCCATTCGAACCCGGCGGCGCGAGCGAGCTGGGGCAGGATGCGCAGCTGCCAGTGATAATACTTGTCAGCGCCGTCCGCGATCGGCATCGAGTGGATGAAAAAGTTGAACGGAGGATCGCCCAGAACAGCGTCGATCCGCTTTAAGATCTCTTTCAGCGAGCGGGCGAAAGCTTGCACTGTTCCCTCAGGACTGTCAGCGAAAGCCGGCAGGTGGTTTTTCGGCACGAGCCAGGTCTCGTAGGCGAAGCGCGCGGCAAACGGGCAAAGCGCGAGGAAGTGTTCATCTTGGAAGATGACGCGCTCGGGCCGGCCGGTTTCTCGCTCGATGAGGACGCAATAAATACACTCGCCGGTCGCTTGGAAGTACGCCTTGGCGCGCTCCAGTTCTTGCCGAGGAGCCTGCGGCACCGCCGGCATGGCGACCAGCTGCGAATGGACATGTTCGAGCGTCGCGCCGGCGCCATCGCCCTGGTTCTTGTAAAGCAAAGCATAGCGCCAGCGCGCATCTCGGCTGAGCTCGCGCAAGCGCTGCCGATAGGACAACACGACGCGGGAAAATTGATCCTCACTGAGAGTGCCGAGGCTGACATCGTGGGCGGGGCTTTCGATGATAACCTCGTGCGCTCCGAGCGCGGCTTGGGACGGGTACAGATTATCGGTCAGGCCGGCAGCGGGCTCTGCCTCAGTCAAAGCCGGGTACTTGTTCGGCACCACGCGCACCCGCCAACCCGGCCCATCGGCGGCGCTCTCAGCCGCGCGCGCGGCCCAGATCTCGGGCGGCGTCAGTGCTTCGTTTCCCGAGCAAAACGGGCATGGTTCGGCTTCGGCCCGTTCCTCCGACGAACCGAAGCGGCGCGGCCGATGGGCGCGCCCCGGGGCGATGATCACCCAACGGCCGGTGGTCGGATCTTGGCGGAATTGTCTCACGGCGATGGATCTGCGCCAGCCGGATCGCGAAAATCCTTGGCGTAGAAGTAAAATTCAGACGAACCTTGCCGCGTCGCCTCGGGCTTGGTGCGCTGAACGGCGCCAAAGTGTTGCTTCAACTCGGCGGTGAAGGTTTGCAAGTCGTCGCTGATAAAACTCTTCACCAGAAGGGCCCCGCCGCGGCGCAACAGCGCGACGGCCACCGCGAGCGCTGTCCGGTTGAGTTCCAAGCAGCGCGCCATGTCGGCATCGCGGATGCCGCTCAGCTTGGGAGCCAGGTCGGACAGCACGCAGTTGGCCCGGCCGCCGAGGAGTTGCGTGATGTGTTGCTGCACGTCGATCGAGGCGGCATCGCCGGTCAATAGGATAACGTTGCGTTCGGCGAGCGGCTGAATGGGTTGCAAATCGACGCCGATCACCCTACCGCTAGGCCCAACGATCTTGGCGGCAACCTGCAGCCATCCTCCCGGAGCGGCGCCCAAGTCGACAATTCGATCGCCCGGTTTCATGAGCCGATAGCGCTGTTGCAGTTCGAGCAGTTTGTAGGCGGCGCGCGAGCGGTATCCTTCCTGCTTGGCCTTTTTAAAAAAGCGATCTTGGGGTTTGTAAGCCATGCAGCGGCGCTGGCGGCGATCGGTGCGCCGGAACTCACCTTACAATTCGAGCGCGCAAAAAAAAAGCCCGGTCTGAGCGCCAGACCGGGCTTGTTCGCTAGAGTGATCCGCTGTCTTAGCGCGCCGCCTTGACCTGAAATTCGACGCGGCGATTAACGGCGTGCGCCCACGCAGCGTCCATGCCGACCGCAGGCTTGCTTTCGCCGATGCTGACGGTGGACATGCGGCTGCGGTCGATGCCAAGAGTCGCAAGTTCGTTCATGACCGTCTCTGCGCGCAGCAGACCGAGTTTTTGATTGTAGTCGTTGCTGCCCCGAGTATCCGCATGGCCTTCGATGACAACGGTGATGTCGGTTTTTTCCTTGAGTCGCTGTGCGGCGAGATAAACCTGGCCTTTGCCGAGATCGGTTAGATTCGCTGAATTGAAAGCAAAAGCGACGGCCGGAAAAACCAGTTTTTCCACTTCGACGACTTTGGGCACTTCTTTGACGACTTCCTTAACGACGATCTTTTCGACCGGCACCTCGACAATCTTCACCGTTTCAGGCGCGGGCACTGCTGCCGATGTCTTGGGCGGCAGCACCGCTTGTTTGACCGGCGGCCTGGCTGGAGCAGCGGAGTAATATTGAGTCGAGCCGCGCTCTTCCGCCAGCAAGGGTGGATGAGGCCGGTGGCCAAAAAACGCTTCCTGGGGTTCGGTGGCGCTGACGATCAAATGAAACGGCCGAAATATTGTCCACTCTGCCAACCAGCCGATCGGATGGAGCAAATAGGCGGCTACCCGTAACGGGTTAGATTGACTATCGTCGTATTCGTCCCAGGCACTCAGAGCCGGTCGAGAACTCAGGGCCATTACGCACAGCGCGCTAGCTAAAACCCGAGCGGTCTTCATTTGAGACCTCCTTAGAGAGCGTGAGACGCCAGTTTAGAGGGTGGCCTCCGCTTTGTCAATTTTTTTGCTGGGATTTTACCTCGTTACGCTTGTATCGTAGATAGCCATGGACTATGAAAGATAGCGGTTATTACTGAACATTTCCCCTCTGAAAGTGGACCGACCCATCGATTATGGCTTTGGTTTGCGAAAAAAGAGACCGGGTCATTTGGCTGACCTGGGACCGGCCGCCGCTCAACGTGTTGGACATTGCGCTCCTGCGCGAACTTGAGGGCCGGCTAGCCGAGTGCGCCCAAGACTCGAGCGCCGATGTGGTGGTTCTGCGAGGCGACGGAGAGCGGGCATTTTCCGCCGGCGTCGACATCAAGGATCATACCTCGGAGAAGGTACCCGAGATGCTCGACGTGGTTCATGGCACGATCAGGAAACTTCTGGCCCTGCCGCAGGCGACGGTTGCCGCCGTCCGCGGCGTCTGTCTCGGCGGCGGCTGCGAGATCGCCAGCAGCTGCGATTTCATCATCGCGGCGGAGCAGAGTTTTTTTGCCACGCCGGAAATTATCGTCGGCTGTTATCCGCCGGTCGCTCTGGCGCGGTTCTCCCGCTTGATCGGTTATCATCGCGCCGCCGAAATGATTCTCACCGGACGCCGCTTCAGCGCCGCGGAAGCCCTGTCGATGGGATTGATCAATCGAATTTATGCCGAAGAGCAATTTGCCGCGGGTGTGCAGGCGCTGCTCGACGAGCTGCTTAACAAAAGCGGCGCAGTCCTGCGCTTGACGGTACAGGGACTGCGCGAGTTGTCGTTGATGGGCTTCGAACAAGCGCTCAAGCGCTCGGAAGAAATCTACTGTCGCCAGTTGCTCCAGACCCACGACGTCGAAGAGGGGATCAAGGCTTTTCTCGAAAAGCGCCCGCCGCGCTGGCTGCACCGCTAGCTCGGATGAACTAACCGCAAACAACGCAGAGAACGCAGAGGTGGGAGAATCGGTTCCGCGCCATGCGCCTGCTTAAATTAGCCGCTCTTTTGTCTTTGTGGATGGTTTTTTTTGCTGCGGTCGCCTTGGTGCATGGATGGATCTCGATTCTCGGTCTGCCGCTTCGCTGGAAAATCGTCAGCCGGCTCAATCGGACTTATATGCTGCTCGGACGGACCATCCTCAACATTAAAGTCATCGTGGAGGGGGATGAGGGGTCTCTCGAACGAGGCGGCTATGTGATCATCGCCAATCACGTGAGTTACGTTGATGGCATCGTCCTCGGCAGTATCTTTCCGGTCGTTTTTGTTTCCAAAAAGGAAGTGCGCCGCTGGCCGATGGTGGGGTTGTGGAACATTCTTTGTGGGACCGTGTTCATCGACCGCCAGCACAGACAAGGGGTCGGCGCTACGGTGCAAGAAATGGTCGCCAAGCTCAAACAGCAAGCGAATGTTCTGTTGTTTCCCGAGGGGAGTTCAAGCAACGGCGATCGTTTGCTGCCGTTTCAATCCGCGCCCCTGGCGGCTCCGTTGCGCAGCCGTTCCATCATCGTGCCGGCCACGCTCATTTACAAGAGCATCAACGAGCGCCCGGTAAGCGCGGCGAATCGCGACTTGGTCTACTGGTATGGCGACATGGATTTCATAGCGCACTTTTGGCGCCTCTTGGCGCTGCGCAGCATCGAAGTTCTGGTGACGATCCAGCCGAGAATCGAATGCTTTCGCTATTCTGATAGTTCCGCGGGCAGAAAAAAGCTTGCTGAGGACTGTTACAACCGGATCCTCGGGCGGTCCACGGCCGAAGCGCTATATTCAAACGAGGATGCGGAAGCGAAACGCGAGCCCAGGCTGCCCCGTTAGCTCAACTGCTTTTTGATGTTGTCGACGAACTCTTTGAGCATGGCATCGGCCTTTTTGCGGATGATCGGCTGGCCGAACTCGCCGATCTTGCCGAGGATGTTGACGTCGGTTTCGACCAGCAGCTCGGTTTGATTGGCGCCGAGTTCTTTCAAATTCATGGTGGTTTTCCCGTTGACGGCTCCGGCGGCCATGCGATCCTTCGCTTCGGCGCGCAGAGCGGCGCGCCAGGCCTCTTTGTTTCGCTCCTCGAGAAAGATCTTACCCTGGAGGTTCAGCTTGATCGGACCCACGCGCACCGTAAGCGCGCCCTCGTAGGTAGTCTCGTCAATCTTGGTCACCGCCTCCACTCCGGGCAGTGACTTGGCTACTTTGGGAACATCCATCAAAAAATTCCAAAGCGGTTCACGGGCGACAGGGATCTGCGCGGTCTGGGAAAATTTCACTTTCTTCTGCCTTTCTTGACGACTTTCTTTTTCGCAGGCGGTTTCGGCGCGGCCTTGGCGCGGGCCTGCTGGCGAATATCGGCGAGCGCCTTTTCCAGCGCGCGCCTGACAAACACAGCCGCCATGTCTTTCTTGTAGGCGGCGGAGCCGCGAAAGTCGCTTACCGGATCGACCATCGCCTTGGCCTTCTCCCCCGCTTCGGCGAACGCTTCGGGCTTGAGCGGTTGGCCGCGCAGCACCGCCTCCGCCTCGGTGGCGCGAATCGGCGTGACCCCGACGCTCCCGAGAGCGATGCGTACATCGGCGATGTTTTTCCTGTTCTTGTCGAGCGTGAGCACGGCGGCCGCCGATACGGTGGCATAGTCGTCGGCCGTGCGCGGCAGGAATTTGATGTAAGCCGCGCCGGTATTGGGCGCCATCTTGGGTACGAACAGTTCGGTGATGATCTCATCGGGGTTGAGCACGGTCTCGTAGTAATCTTTGAAAAACCCGTCCAGCGGGATTACGCGGCTGCCGCTGGCGGAGGTCGCTTTGACCGAGGCGCCGAGCGCGATCAGACTGGGGGGCGGATCCTGATTGGGATCGGCATGGGCCAAACCGCCGCCGACCGTCGCCATATTGCGCACCCGGATAGTCGCGACGTGATGAAACGTGTCGGCGAGCATCGGCAAGCGGCGGCGCACCAGCGAGGAGCTTTCCACTTCGCGATGGGTGGCGAGGCCGCCGATGCTGAGGCCGCCGTCCTTGATTTCAATGCCGTTTAAGCCGCGCACGGAACGGAGCGCGACCAGGCAGCTCGGCCGGACCAACCGCTGCTTCATCATGATTACCAGTGCGGTGCCGCCGGCGATCAATTTGGCGTCGCCGCCAAACTCTTTGAGCGTGGCGTGTACTTCCTTGAGATTTTTCGGGGTGCGGTATTCAAACGGTATCATGGTGGTATCCTTATTATTTGGCGAATTGGTGCGCTTTCTGAATCGATTCGATGATCTTGTAGTAGCCCGTACAGCGGCAGAGATTGCCCATCATCCAATCCTTGATTTCATCTTCGCTGGGCCTGGGATTTTCCTTTAGTAGCGCGGTTGCGGCGACTACCTGGCCCGGGGTGCAGATGCCGCACTGAAAGCCGCCGTATTGGATGAAGCTCTTTTGCACCGGATTGAGCTCGCCGTTTTTGGCCAGACCTTCGACGGTGGTGATGTCGTGGCCGTCCGCCATGACCGCCAACGTCAGGCATGAACTGATCATGTCGCCGTCCATCAGCACCGTGCACGCGCCGCAGACGCCGACGCTGCAGCCTTCTTTTGTGCCGGTGAGGCCGAGGTCGTAGCGTATGCAGTCGATCAAAAGGCGATTGGTTGGCACCTCCACCTCGAATTTTTTGCCGTTGACGCGAAACTTGATCTTCTTGTTCATCACAGTTCCTTTCTCGAAAAATAACTGGGGGGTGGAGTTCTCAGTAGCGACTGGAAAAACTCACTAGGGGTCTCTTATAGAAAGAAATTTCTTAAACTGCAAGTTGTTTTTTCGCTAAATATTCGCTGGGTTCGCCGTCATTGGCGGACGGAATGTGAACCGGAGTCGATGCGGATATTGCCGCCGCAAAGGCGCGAAGGCACCAACAATTAGGGGAAAATTTCTGCTCCGAACTTTGCGCCTTCGGCCTCCGCGAGCGATCAAAATATAACGACCGAGCGGATGCTCTTGCCTTCGTGCATCAGATCGAACGCTTCGTTGATTCGCTCAAGCGGCAGCCGATGCGTGATCATGGGATCGACTTTGATTTCGCCGGCGAGATATTTTTCGACGTAACCCGGCAGCTGCGAACGGCCTTTGACGCCGCCGAAGGCGGTGCCGCGCCAAACCCGGCCGGTGACCAGCTGAAACGGCCGGGTGCTGATCTCTTCGCCGGCGGCGGCGACGCCGATGATGGTCGATTCGCCCCACCCTTTATGACAACACTCGAGCGCCGCCCGCATCGTTTTGACGTTGCCGATGCATTCGAACGAGTAATCGACGCCGCCGTCGGTCATGTCGATGATCACCTGCTGCACCGGGGCGCCGTCGGCTGGCGGCACGAGGAAATCGGTGGCGCCGAGGCTTTTTGCCATGGCGAATTTTTTTTCGTTGATATCGACGGCGATGATGCGCTCGGCTTGGGCCATCACTAAGCCTTGGATGACGCTCAGGCCGATGCCGCCCAAGCCAAAGACCGCGGCGCTCGAGCCGGGCCGCACTTTCGCCGTGTTGAGCACCGCGCCGATGCCGGTCGTGATGCCGCAGCCGAGCAGGCACACTTTGTCGAGCGGCGCGGCGGGATTGATTTTCGCCAGCGCGATTTCGGGCAGCACCGTGTATTCGGAAAATGTCGATGTGCCCATGTAATGCAAAATGGGTTTGCCCTGGAGTGAAAAGCGCGCAGTGCCGTCGGGCATCACCCCTTTACCTTGAGTCAAGCGGATGGCGCCGCAAAGATTGGTGCGCCCGGATTTGCAGAACTTACACTCGCCGCACTCCGGAATGTAAAGCGGTATCACGTGATCACCGGCTTTGACGGTCGTCACGCCTGCGCCGACTTCTATGACCGTGGCGCCGCCTTCATGGCCCATGATCGCCGGAAAGAGCCCCTCCGGGTCCTTGCCCGAGAGCGTGTAGGCATCGGTGTGGCAAACACCGGTGGCGGCGAGTTTTACCAGAACTTCGCCCTTTCTTGGCCCGCTGACTTCGACTTCTTCAATGACCAGAGGTTTGCCTGCTTCCCAGGCGACCGCCGCGCGCGACTTCATAAAGCCTCCGTGATCCCGGCAACAAGGCGTGCATGTTTTGTTTGGACCTGCTGCCACGTGAGCGGCGAAAATTTCCGAGAACGATGTTGCCAAAATTTGGCAACACGCGCAAAAACTTTGTCACCGTCGCGCTCACGCTAGCAAAAAAAGTCGCTCCTGAAAATCGCAAACCGCATCGAGCTCGATCAACGCGCTTCCAAAGATGATTGTTTCGGCTGGTGGCACGCCCGGTGCGATAGCGACAACTCGCGCCGCTTGCCGCCCAGGACGTGAGCTTAGCGGAACTTCGGCGACGACGTAGGCGAGAAAAGAAAGGGGAATATCAGGATGAAAAGAAAGAGGAAAGTTTTGTTTGCGGGAGCGCTGCTGATGGCTCTGGCGAATGCTTCGGTAGTTTGGGCGCACAAGAACAACACCGAAGCCGGGATCGGTTTTTCGAACAATCCGGCCATAGACGGGACGTTGGTTACGGTCACCGGAACCGTCTTTTATGACGGCACTCAACTGGGAAATGGTGCCGGAGGACACGGTAATTACCCAACTTACGGAACGCCCAGTACGAATGGAGTCATTAAAATCGAGCAACTCCGCCTTAATGGCGATCCGGTGGCGTGCGGGACGGCCGGCGCGGCCTTTGTCAATATGGCTCAAGGCGCTCCCAATGCGAGCGGACAATTTAGCACTAGTTTTTCTACAACAGGGCTGGGAGGTCAGACTATCGGTTTTCGCGCGCATCATCCGGCGACGGGATTCCCCCATGGCGATGCGAAAACCAAGAGCGATTGTCTCGACCTGCAGATCATCCTCGCGCTTGATCCGCTCCCCGACGGCACGACCAGCTACACGCAGGGATTTTACGGCGCATCGCCCATCGGCGAGGCTGTGGTCGCCGATCTCATGGACGAAACAACCTGCGCGACTGTCAATCAAACCTTGGAGAAATCGGGAGTGGCCGGTACGCCTTTCGGCTGTTATTCCACGCTTCCTCTTATGCTCACCGGAACCGTGGGACCGGGAAGGGACAACGGGTTTCTTCCCTCCGGTTTTCTGCCGGGTCAGAACCTGGCGGCTCAGTTGATTACCTTGCTTCTCAATCTGAACCTCGCCTACGTGCTGCCGGAAGACGCCGTTCCCATGCTCGGCGATTACTATATTAATGTAGACGTCGTCGAGGATCTCTTCGGCGATCCGCCTCTGCCTTCGGTGCCGCCAACCTACGTGGATCCGGTGTTGAACATTCCAGAGCTCGGAACCTGCGTTGATGCGGATCTCAACTCTGTCTGCGATGACGGAACGATAACTCTCACAAGCTTGGGCGCCAAAATCGCAGCCCTCGATGCTGCTCCTTCCGGCACCACGGTCCAGAATATTCTCGACGCGGCTTTGAATCTTCTTATCTCGGGCAACGCATCCATTTCTTTGAACGGCGTGACTCTCACCAAGGGTGACCTGACGGAGATTCTTGGATTGATCAACGAATCGTTCGACGAAGGCGAAGCGAGCGGATTCGTGACGGCCTTCGACGCCGACTGATTTGCCGGTTCGGCGCATAGAAACAAAGGGGCTCTCGAGCGAGAGCCCCTTTGTGCTTTTATGAAAACGCATTTGAAAATCAATGAACGGCTGGCGTTTCCCTCGACCTTCTTACCTGACCGAGCGTTGCCTCTCGTTCCTTCTTCGACAAGCGAATGCGCAACCTTGTCATCACTGTAAACTATGCTTACGTGACGTGACGCCTGGGTTTGTCAATTTCGGCACGCCATTCCAAATCTACTTTGGCTCCCTCTGAATCCCTGCGCGGCATCCGCCGACGCAATCTGTCGTAAATTTTTTTGCCACGACCACCGACAAGTCCTCCTGAAGGGTGGCACGCACTCTGCAGAAACGGAGTGCGCTTTCAAATTTGTTGACGCGATGAACTGATTGCCCCACGTGGTCACCACGGGCGTCAGGGAGCGAATGGTGAAACCGGCAACAGAAATGTTCTGTGCCGGTTTTTTTTTGCCGTGAAAGCAAGATCGAAACATCGCTGGACAAAGCGATGGAAACAAAGCGGTCGGTGTCACATTTCGTCGTTTACGACGATGGAGGTCAGTACATGAAGCGATTGGTCACAGCAATCATGGTGGTCATGGTGAGCTTGCTCTACGTGACGTTGTGCCAAGCACAGATTATCGGCACGGGTCAGCTCGGCACAGCGCGGCGCGGTCACACCGCAACGTTGTTGCAAGACGGCAAGGTTCTCATCGCCGGCGGCGACAATGCGACCGGTCTGGTGGGGACGGCGGAAATTTTCGATCCGATTGCCGTGACCTCCTCAAATACCGCGTCCAATCCTTTATCTCCGCGCACCGATCACACGGCAACGTTGCTTTCGGATGGGCGAGTTTTCATTATCGGCGGCGTCGATAGTAGCGGTTTGCTTTCATCCACTGAATTCTACAATCCCTATGGTGTTCCCGCTCCATCGTTTTCCGCGGGCCCAACGCTGTTGCGCGCGCGCAGCGGACACACCGCGACCGTTTTAGCCGATGGCAAAATTCTGATCGTCGGCGGCGAGGCCGCCGGCAGCGCGGAGATTTTCGATCCTGCGACGGAGACGTTTTCGATGGTGACCGGCCGTCTCAGCACGCCGCGCCAATTGCACAGCGCCGCATTGCTAAATGACGGCCGAGTTCTCATCGCCGGCGGCGTCGTGGGAGCCAACACCGTGCTTACCTCGGCGGAAATCTACGACCCGCAAACGCAAATGTTCACGCCGGCCAATGGCACGATGCAAACGCCGCGCGGCCTGGCATTGTTGCGCGTTTTGCACGACGGCAAAGTCCAAATCATCGGCGGCGACGGCGAATTCTCCATGGAGATGTTCGATCCAGCGACCGATTCCTTTATTGCCTTGGCGCACATCCCGCCGCACGACGACTATTTCTATAGCATTCTCGTCGGCCGCACCCGCTCGGCCTTGATCACGACGATCATCCAGCAGAACCCGATGCTTCAAGGCACACCCGAGCTGACTCCCGAAATCGTCGCTCTGCTCAATCGCCTGGATCACACCGTGACCGAAATTCCGCAGAGCAACCGGGCCTTGATCGCCGGCGGCATCAACGACGCCGGACAGATCCTCAGTTCGGCGATTATTGTAAGCAGCTCAGCGGCGAGTGTTACGACAGACAAGCTCGATTATCCTCCGGGTGAGACCGTTACGATTACAGGTCGTGGCTTTCAGCCGAACGAAAACGTCTGGATGCTGCTGCACGAGGAACCGGAAACCCGCGAGGATACCATTCTGATGTCCGTGGCGGATAGCCAGGGGAACTTCACTAACACCGAGTTCGCGCCCTTTCCGATCGATCTCAACAGACATTTTACCTTGACCGCGATTGGACAAGCGTCCGGTTTTACTGCGCAGACAGCGTTCAAGGATGCAAGGAACTTGACTCTAACCTTCGCGGGCATCGGCGGTTCAGTGACGGTCACCCCGAGTACGGGGACTGTTAACGCTCCGGTTTCATGCGGCGGTACCGGCACAAACGCCGCCTCCCAGACCGTTACGAGCACTTGCGCGCCAAATATTACGATCTCCGACAACGGCGCGACCGTGACATTCAATGCGAGCGCCGGCGGCGGTTCGACATTCATGGGCTGGAGCGCGCCGGGAAATCTAAGCTCTTCGACTTGTACGGGCACCACCAATCCATGCAGTGCTGTATTGGGTTCCAATCCGACGTTGACAGTTACCTTCAAGAGGAACGTAACCGCGAGCGTGACCGCCGCTAACAAAGTCTACGACGGAACCACTTCGGTAACGATCACTACTTGCACGCTCACCGGAGTACTGCCAGGAGACGTCGGCAATGTGACCTGCACAGCAGGTGGCGCAACATTTAGCGATAAAAACGTTGGTAACGGCAAAATGGTGACGGCGACTGGCATCACACTGGGAGGTAGTGCGGCTGCAAAGTACTCACTTACCTCGACGACAGCCACAACAACGGCCAACATCACGGCAAAGCCGATCACAGTAGCGGCTGTGACCGACAGCAAAATCTACGACGGTACCACTTTGTCCAACGGCGTGCCGACGGTCACGCCGGCTTTAGTCCCTAGCGACAGCGCCAATTTCACCCAGATATTTAACAACAAGAACGCCGGCACGAACAAAACTCTGATGCCGGCAGGTGCAGCGAACGACGGCAACGGCGGTAACAATTATAACGTGACTTTCGCAAGCGTGAACACCGGCACTATTACCCAGCGCGCGTTGACGGTAACCGCAACCGTTTCGAACAAAGTCTATGATGCTACCACGATCGCGACGGTGACATTGTCGGACAACCGAGTAGCGGGTGATTCGTTAGCGTTGAGCTTTACGAGTGCGAACTTCACAGATGCGAACGTTGGCGACAATAAGATAGTGAACGTGAGCGGCATCTCGATCAGCGGAACCGATGCGGGCAACTACACGTTCAACACGACAGCGACGGCGACAGCCAATATCACCAAGGCAGATTCGACAACAACGATCACCTGTCCGGCTAACGTGACTTACACAGGATCTCCGCTAACACCGTGTTCGGCATCGGTAACTGGAGCCGGTGGGTTGAATCAAGCTTTGACCGTAACCTACACGAACAATACTGACGCGGGTACAGCGACGGCCATCGCCAGTTTTGCAGGCGATTCGAATCACAACGGTTCCAGCGATTCGAAAACCTTTACAATTGATAAGGCTGGATCGACGACATTGGTGACCTGCCCAGCAAATGTGACTTACACAGGATCTCCGCTAACACCGTGTTCGGCATCGGTAACTGGAGCCGGTGGGTTGAATCAAGCTTTGACCGTAAACTACAGCAACAACACGAACGCCGGCACGGCAACCGCCAGCGCGACTTTTGACGGCGATGCGAATCATACCGGTTCCAGCGACTCGAAGAATTTCGCCATCAATAAAGCTCCTTCGACGACCACAGTAACCTGCCCGGCGAACGTGGTGTACAACGGCTCGGCGCAGACGCCATGTACAGTCTTAGTGAGTGGTGCCGGTGGATTAAACTTCACGCCTGCGGCCAATTACTCGAACAATATCAATGTCGCCACAGCGACGGCGAGTTATACATTCGCCGAGACCGCCAATCACCTGGGAAGCAGTGACTCGAAAACCTTCCAAATCATCAAAGCCCCCGTGACAGCGACGGCAGGAGGCGGGTCAGCGATCTACGAGGGTATAACCAGATCACCGTCGCCATGTATGGTGACCGGCGCGTACATCGGCGACCTCACTTGTGCCAACAACCCGGCAGTAGTTGGCCCGAATGCCGGGACTACGACAATAATGCCAGTAGTGAGCGGCACGGGATTGGATAACTTTGAGATTACTTCGATTAACGGTTCTTACACCATCGAAAAAGCGGTCTCGACGACAATGGTGACTTGTCCTGTGAGCGTGACCTACAACGGCTCGGCGCAGACACCCTGCACAGTATTGGTGAGTGGCGCGGGCGGATTAAACCTGACGCCTCCGGCCAATTACCTAGATAACGTCAATGCCGGCACGGCCACGGCGAGCTACACATTTGCTGAGACGGCGAATCACCTGGGCAGCAGCGGCTCGATAACATTCGAGATCACCAAAGCTCCGGTAACCGCAACTGCGGGCAGCGGGAACGGGACCTATAATGGTGAGACCAAATCGCCTTCTCCCTGTATGGTGACTGGCGCGTACACCGGCGATCTGACTTGCGCGAACGATCCGGCAGTAGTTGGTCCGGACGCGGGGACTACGACAATTATGGCAGTGGTAAGCGGCACTGGCCTCAGTAACTTTGAGATCACTCAGGTTAATGGCTCCTATACCATCAACAAAGCAGAATCGACCACGACGGTGACTTGCCCGGCGAGTGTAATTTATAACGGGGCGGCTCAGACACCCTGCTCCGTGTTGGTGACCGGCGCCGGCGGATTGAACCTCGCACCCGCGGCCAATTACTCGAACAACATCAATGCCGGCACGGCCACGGCGAGTTTCACATTCGCCGAGACGATCAATCACATCGGAAGCACTCACTCCCAGACGTTTGCGATTAACAAGGCCGCCGTGACTGCGACCGCGGGCAGTGGCTCGGCGACTTACGACGGTTCCACGAAATCGCCGGCGGCCTGCATGGTGACGGGCGCATATACCGGCGATCTGACTTGTGCCAACAGTCCTGCGTCAGTTGGTCCAAATGCCGGTACGACAACGATCATACCGGTTGTTTTCGGTACAGGGATCGACAATTTCGACGTGATGCCAGTCAATGGGTCTTACGTGATCAACCAGGCTTCATCCATGACCGTAGTCACTTGTCCTGCGAGCGTGACATATAACGGCGCAGCTCAGACACCCTGCTCAGCGACGGTAACAGGAGCGGGTGAGCTCAACCAGCCGCTTGCAGTCAATCACATGAACAATATTAATGCCGGGACGGCGACGGCAAGCGCTTCGTATCCGGGCGATGTTAATCACCTAGGTAGCAATGATTCCAAGAACTTTACCATCGATAAAGCTAACGCCGCTTGTGCCGTGACCGGCTACACCGGCACCTATGACGGCTTGCCGCATGGTGCGACGGGGAGTTGTACGGGTGTGGGTGGAACATCGTTGGCAGGGTTGAATTTGGGTTCAAGCTTTATCAACGTCCCAGGGGGCACGGCCAACTGGGTGTTCACTGATGTCACAGGCAACTACAACGATCAGAGCGGCTCAGTTGCAATCTCCATCAGCAAGGCGAACGCGACCTGCGTAGTGACCGGCTACACCGGCACCTATGACGGCGCTGCGCATGGCGCGACAGGGAGTTGTACCGGTGTGGGCGGACCAAGCGACGTGTTAGCCGGCCTGAGCATTGCCCCAACCACTTATACCAACGTGCCCGGTGGCCTGGTTCACTGGACGTTTACGAACAACAACTACATGGACCAGAGCGGCGATGCGATAGTGACGATCACCACCGCGTTTGCTTACGATGGTTTCTATTCGCCGATCGCAGGATACGGCGGCGCCTACAACAACACGGTAAAGACGTTCAAACTCGGCAGCACCATTCCAATTAAGTTCAGCGCGATATGGTTGAGCACTGGCGCTCCGCTGATCACCGGTATCCACACGCTGCAGGCAATTAAATACAGCAATGCTACCGATTCGGACCCGCCGATCGATGCCACGCCAACTGACGCGGCAAGTACCGGAAACCAGTTCCGATTAACCGATGGGCAGTGGCACTTCAACCTCAGCACTAAGGCTAACGGCTTCTCGGCCGGCACCTGGTTGCTGGTCGCCACTCTGCAGGATGGGAGCAAGCACTCTGTCTGGATAACGCTCAAGAAGTGATCTGTATACAAGCGAGACTCATAACCGGGGAGCCTCAAAGGCTCCCCGGTTTCCATTAAGAGAGCGCCACGACGGTCGCTCTAGATTCAATAAACTTACCTAACGCGACTAGCTGGGGCTCAGGTCTGAGCTCTGTTTCCGCAAGTCGATATAAGCCTTCTATGTCATGTCATGGCAATTTGTCATTCCTGACACCGTAATTTAGTGCGATTGTAGCCATTGTACGACAAAAGGATTACTGGACCGCGCGTCAAAGCACGTCAAGGCTCGCCAACTGTATCTCTCGTACAACCAATAGAGTATTGGCATGCACTCTGCGGTAAGCGCAGCAACTCTGAAGAAATTAGCGGAGTAAGCGTAAATTATTTGACACGTCTGTGGAAAGTAGTGTAAAAAGTACGCCACTGAAAGTTGACGCTGTGAACTGATTGCCCAATTTGGTCACCAGGGGCAGCAGGGAGCGAATGGTGAAACCGGCAACGGAAATTTTTCTGTGCCGGTTTTTTTGTGCTGAAGTTTTTCTGAGAAAAAATTTTCTGAAGAAAAAAAGAAATCAGAGCTGCGGACAACGGAACTCGGAGGCCCATCATGGAGATCAGACAACGGATTCTTCATCTTTGCTTGCTCGCACGCTCGAGGGCAATCGCCCTGCGGTCGCTCATCGCAAGCTTGGTTTTTCTCGCAAGCCTCGTGCTTGTGGATTCTTCCTTTGCGCAGAATCCGGGTACGTGGGCACAACTCGAGGACAATCTATAGGGTCAGGTCTATTATAGTAGCCACTCGCGTGATTGATGTAAGGTCCTACTCATGGCACGTCCATTACGAATCGAGTTTCCGGGTGCGCTTTATCATGTGACTTCGCGCGGCGACCGTCAGGAATTAATTTTTGAAGATGATGAGGATCGGACAGGCTTCTTGGCGATTCTAGCGGCGGTGATTTCGCGCTTTCGCTGGCGCTGCCATGCGTACTGCCTGATGGGAAATCATTATCATCTGATGATCGAAACGCCTGATGGGAATCTGACTAAAGGAATGAGGCAATTAAACGGCGTCTTCACTCAATGGTCCAATCGGCGCCACAAACGCAGCGGACATTTGTTTCAGGGCCGCTACAAAGCGATTCTCGTCGATCGCGATTCGTATTTTGTCGAGCTTGCTCGCTATGTGGTGCTCAATCCGGTGCGGGCTATGGTGGTTAAACATCCCCAGCAATGGCCTTGGAGTAGTTACCGAGCAATGACCGGAGCTGTCGTGGCACCGCGATGGCTAACCCCAGGGGATCTATTGGCCGAGTTTGGCAAACGTCGAGGAGAGGCGAGGAAGAAATATCAAGAATTCATCATGGACGGAATCGAGCAAGAGAGCATTTGGAAGGATCTCCGGGGGCAGATCTATTTGGGAGACGATGATTTCGTGGAGCGGATGCGCGGCAAGTTAGGCGACCGGGAAGAGGATTGTGAACATACCGAGAATTCAACAGCGAAGACCGGCCGTCAAGCTTAGTGTGCTTCGTCGCCAGTACAAAGATCGAGACGCTGCGATCAGAGCGGCATACGAGACCGGGGCCTACAGTTATCAACAGATCGCGAAGGAATTTGGCGTTCATTTCACTACTGTTGGACGAGTTGTTCGGCAAGGTTGAAGCAATTTACGCCGGCGCCGTGCCGGTGCTATGATAATAGACCTGACCCCTTTGGGGACCCCCTGCGGTGGGTTTGACAGAGTGGCGGCTGTCGTATAAAAGCTGCACGTTGATGCTAAGGGTTGTATGCTGAGCGCCCAAGGCGAAGCCTACGTCAAAGGAGGAACGCGAAATTGAAGGTTCGCTCTATGCTCATCGCCGTCATGGCGTGCTGTGCTCTCACCCTGTCCTGCTATGTGCTTGTCTCGTATGCTCAGTCTTTAGGTTCCGAACGAGCGATCGCAGCGGACGATGATCCGCTGCTGCATCCCTTACCTCCGGGAATTCGCGTGCGTGCCTTCATTCACACGCCGCGTGTCGTTCAACCGAACCATACTGGCATATGCAAAGAGACAGTTCCGGGGGGTGATGAACTCGAGTGGTACGATGTTGCGCCCTGGCGTATCGGGCCATCGGGCATCACTTGGAAGCTGAACGAATCCACCGTGCCGGCGGGGATTTCTGCGAGTCAGGCGCGGAGCGCGATCGATGATGCTTTCTCGGCTTGGAGTTTCATAAGCCCTAATCCCGATTTCTTTTTTGACGGTGGAAAAACCACGATAAAAACCGCCAAACTCGATGGAACCAACGCGATTCTCTGGAAGAAGCTGCGAGCGGGAATCTTGGGTGAAACTTATGTCTGGTACGACACAGTGACGGGTTTGGTGGTCGAAGCGGACAGCGTGTTTAATAGCGCACACCCATGGGTTGTCTCCAACGCTAGCGGCGACTGTTCTGATTTCGATGCGTATGATCTACAGAATATCGCAACTCACGAGTTGGGTCATTGGATCGGGCTTGAACATGTCTTTGCCGAAGATTTGACCATGTTCCTCTTCGGGGCCGGCGGTGAGCTCAAGAAACGTTCCCTCGGCGTAGGCGATGTACTGGGCGCTTGCTTTATCTACGGTTGCGATATGCCATGAGCCGATCCCGCAAATCCCCGCGCGCGAATTGGTCTGTGCTCGGGCTTTTTGCCCTACTGGCTTTTGTTCCTAGCGATCTTTCCTGGGAGCTAAAAAATTTGCGGTCGGAATTACTCTGGCAGCGACGGATCTTCAAGCCGTGAGCGTTTTCGCAAGACCGAGAGAGAGAAAATCGATTTCACGCGCGCTTTCAAAGCTGGAATCGTACTCCGTTTCGGATCCAACTACTTAAGCATGAAATCCCTTCTTATCTGAGAGTGCATGAAAGTTATCGGTTAGTCTTTTCGAATCTTGTTTCCATTTGGAGATCGCCTCGGTCACATAGCCCGAAAGAAGTCTTCTTTCATCTACGGTGCGCGTCCGCACGATTTGCTGGACGATTTCATCGCCGAACCGATTAATTGCTTCGATGCAAGGACCGATCTCGGGATAGTTAGCTTCGTAAATGGCCGTCAAGCGATTGCCAATCGTCTCGACAATCGGCATTAGCCTTTCTACGGCCTCGAGGTCATTTCGACCAAGGAACCAGTCGACACACTTAACCAGCTCGTCGTGTGCGCCGGAGATCTCGGCAAGCGTCTCCGCATCGACTTGATGCATTACCATATCGCGCTTTTCCATTTTCTCCCCCATATCCAATGTTGCGGACTTGTCCAGCGTTGTCGTGCCACCGTCAAGCCTACGCAATGTGCGTGCCGTTGGAAGCATTCCCCTATCGGCTCTGGATGTCTTCAAATTCTTTTGCAACTTGGCCGTGCAGTGAACGAATCGGGCCTTTATGTGAAATATGATGATCGCTCAAGGCAATTGAGCGAATCGCGGCTGATGCATGACTGTGTGGAAGTACGGCGGGCGCGGTGGGGAAATATTTGACAAGCGCATTCCAGTTGAGATAAAAGCTGCACGTTGATGCTAAGAACTGCACGCCCAAATTGGTCATAAGGGGCCGCAGGGAGCGAGTGGTGAAACCGGCAACAGAAACTGTGTGCCGGTTTTTTTGTGGCAATTTCTCCGCGGCGAAGGGCGAATGCGCAGAAAGGAATATCTATGGGACGAAACCACGGCTTCACGTTTTGGGCGCCGGGCGCGCTGGTTGTCTTACTTGTTTTGCTCGCGAGCAGTACAGGGCACGGAGAAGTTGGCACGGGTCCGAGCCATCGGGCCGAGCCGGTCGTTCCCGGACGATTCATCGTGCTCATGAACGGAGCCTTTGATCCGGCTCAGGTGGCGGCCGATCATGCGGCAATCCCGCTCCACGTCTATCGGGTTGCCTCGCGCGGTTTTGCGGCTCGCCTTTCAGATAGTCAAGTCAATGCGCTGCGCAGCGACCCGCGCGTGAATAATGTCGTCGCTGACCGCAAGATGACCATCGCTGCGAAGCCCGGAACCGGTGGGGGTGGGACAAGCGGTGAGACCATTCCCACGGGAATACGGCGAATCGATGCTGAAGGAGTGAATGCTACTGACGACATCGGCAACACGATTGTCGCAATCATCGACACCGGAATCGATCTGGATCATCCCGATCTCAATATATCGGACGATTGTCGCTACAATGTTTACGGCGGCGCGCCCGAAGACGGAAACGGTCACGGCACTCATGTCGCGGGAACCGTGGCGGCAAAAGCAGGCAGTGGCGGCGTGCGCGGAGTGGCTCCGGGCGCAACGCTATGCCCAATCAAGGTGCTGGACGATACCGGAAGCGGAGCGTGGTCGGACGTCATGGCGGGTATTGAGTATGTGACCGACAAACGGGTGAAGTTCAACGAGAAGGACCCGGCAGGCATCGATATCAAAGTCGCCAACATGAGCTTAGGCGGATGCGCGGCTATCGTTTTTATCTGGTGCCTTGCTGAACCGCCGGCCGGCAATGATGACTGCGGCAAAGTGGACGGCACGGTTCAAGATCCTCTACATCAGGCGATTTGTAACTCAACCATCGCGGGCGTTGTTTACAGCGTCGCCGCCGGAAATGATGCTGCCAATGCCCTCTATTTTGTTCCGGCTGCCTATCCGGAGGTGATCACGGTATCGGCAATCGCGGACTACAACGGTCTGGGAGGGGGCCGGGCCAAGGCTCCGAGAGGGTGCAATTACGGGCCGGACGATTCGCTCGCGAGCTTCAGCAACTACGGCGAAACGGTTGACATCGCAGCGCCCGGAGCCTGCATACTCTCAACCTATAAGGGCGGCGGCACAAAAACGCTGAGCGGCACGAGCATGGCGGCGCCGCATGTAACCGGTGCGATCGCCGCGCTGCAACCGTTCGCGGTTACAGCGGGCGATAAGGACGCGCCGCGAAACCTTGCGATGCAGGCGCTGTCGAAAAAATCTCAGAGCGATGTCTCTTGCGGTTTCAGCGGTGATCCGGACAATTTTCATGAACCTTTGGTTTACGTTGGCCAGTCGAGTAGCTTGAACTGCAACTAGCCGAGAAAGGAGAAACAACCAACCGTATTCGGATGACTCTTCTCAGGGTTCGATTGAATGATCATCGCGGCGGCGCTTAGTGAAAAGCTTGCGCCGCCCCGTTTTTTTCGCCGGCAGCGATCGTCTCCGCGGGAGCGCCATCAATGCTGCTTTCAATCCTCGGCACGGCTGTTGCTCATCCGATTTCGCTGCCGCCTGATTGAGCAATTCATAGAGGACAAAAATTCGTTTTTGCGCCAAAGCGCGGAAAATGGATCTGGGGAGCTTCATTTGGCGCACCGCGCACGCGGGCAGGGCTGACCGAACAGCGGAATTCGAGCCGCCTTCAAGGTCCAGAAGCGAGCGTAATTGTTCAGCAGGCGTTGCGTTGTGAAGAGCTGTGAGAATCTGAACTCGATAAGCGAAAGGAGTTTAACATGTGGAATGGTCTTGGTTTAAATCGATGGGCCGCGCTATTCCTGTGGGCCTGCTTCGCCGCTGCCCCAGGTGTCGCGTCAGCCGATCATTCATGGGGCAACTACCACTGGGCGCGCACGAGCAATCCGTTTACCTTGAAGATTGGCGACAACGTGACAAGCGCGTGGGACCCTTATCTTAATGAGGCGATCAGCGACTGGAGCGCATCCAGCGTTCTTGACCTAACGAAAGTGACGGGCCAGTCCAATCCGAAGAACTGCCGCGCCACGCCGGGTCGAGTCGAAGTTTGCAACTCTAAATATGGCAACAACGGTTGGCTCGGCATCGCCTCGATTTGGATCAGCGGCAGCCACATTACCCAGGGCGTCGGAAAAATGAACGACACGTATTTCAGTACCGCGACGTATAACACTCCCGCCTGGAGACGGCTCGTCATGTGCCAAGAGATCGCTCATGCCTTCGGTCTCAGTCACCAGGACGAGAATTTCGGTAATGGAAATCTCGGTTCATGTATGGACTACACGGCCGACCCTGATGGGCCGCCGAGCAATGAACATCCGAACGCGCACGATTTTGTCCAGCTGGAGACGATCTATGCGCATCTCGACGGTACGACGACCGTGGGCCAAACGGTACAAAGCGCGCCCGGACGACGAACAATGCCGCCCGCAATGGCCGATCTCGATATCGAAGGGCCGGGGCAGTTTGGCAGATTGATTCATTCATCTCATGGCGGATGGAAAGAAACCTACGAGCTCGATTTCGGCGGCGGTCACAGGATTATCACTCATGTGATCTGGGCTGTTGCCGATGATCATGAAGACCGCGACCATGAGCACGGGCGGCAATAGCTGAGAGGCGGACTTAACAATTTGCGGCGCGAGATTTCATCTCGCGCCGCAGTTTTTTCGCGTGCTGGCGGGCGCGAAATTCACCCGTAGGAGCATCCCCCCTGATCTGCTAGACTGATTTTGTGAGCACGTTGCCATCGATCGGGTTTATCATCTTGATCGCGGTCGGCTGCGCCAATGGCGCTGTAGAGCCTTCGAGCGCAGCTCGGCTGCAACAAAAACCATCGAAGAGTATTCCAGTCACCGACTATTCAAGCTTAGTGCATCACTTGCGCGCTCTTGGAGCGGGCGCTTCGGCGGCGGGAGACGTCGAGCAGCCGTTCTTTTCAGTCACGGGCAAGATGATCAAAGTGCACGGCGAGGATGTACAGGTATTCCAATACGCCGACGCGGCAGCGGTCGAAGCAGAGGCGGCACCGATCGCGCGCGACGGCATGACGGTTGGGACGAAGAAAATTTTTTGGGTGGGCGCGCCGCACTTTTTCAAAAAGGAAAAGCTTCTGGTCTTATATGTCGGCGACAACCCCAAGGTTCTAAAAGCGCTCGCGGCTCTGCTCGGCCGACAATTCGCGGGTCAGTAGCGGGGCCTGCTTCAGAATTCTTCCGCCAGTAATTCATGTACCAATCGGTACAACACAGGGCATGAAAATCCGCCTGTCATCCTCCTTTAACTCCTTTCATAAAGGCGCTAAGGCGCAAAGCAAATAAGTCATTGCGCGAGTTTCGACTTGCATTTCCTGTGGAGTTTGTGGGATTGGTAACCGATCTCACAAAGAAGGGAGCGTCTTATGTTTCTTGAAATGCGAACCTATGTCTTGAAGCCGGGAATGACCAACAACTTCGTCGAACGTTTCGCCGAGGGGCTGACGGCGCGGCTGCAATTTTCCAAACTGCTGGGGCTTTTCTGCTCCGAAGTGGGCGGGCTCAATCGCGTCACACACGTCTGGCCCTATGAGAGCTTCGAAGATCGGGAGCGGATCGGCGCCGAGGCGCGCAAAACCGGCAAGTGGCCGCCGAAAACGCAGGAATTCATCGTCACGCAGGAGAATAAGATCGTCCAGCTCGCGCCGTTCTCGCCGCCGCTGCCCGAAACCAAATTAGGCAATCTGTACGAATTTCGCACTTACACCTATCAACCGGGAGCGATGCCAACCGTACTGGAGCGCTGGAGCAAAGTCATCGGCGCGCGCACCAAGGTCTCGCCGCTGGTTTTCGCCGGACAGACGATCATCGGTCCGCTCAATCAATATATACACGTGTGGGCGTACAAGGATGCCGGCGAGCGTGAGCGGCTGCGCGCCGAGGCTTCGAAAACCGTTGAGGGCTGGCCGCCGCCGACCCGAGAGCTGCTCGTCATGCAGGAAAATACGATTATGACCCCCGCGCCCTGCGCGCCGTTCAAATAACATCGGGAGTGGGCTCGCCAAAACGCAAAAGGCGGAAAGCTAAGCGGACGATCCGACGATAAAACCTCGACGGATGCGCATCTGCGAGAGGGAGAGCGCCCCCGGCTCTCCCTCTCGTTTATCCGAAGCGGTATGCGACCACTCATCAAGCTCGTTCTGGAACTTGAGATAGTTTTCCGTTACACCCGATTCAATGCCTTACTTGTACAAGTCGGTTATTCGTCCGCTGTTGTTTCAGAAGGACCCTGAAGAAAGCCATGAGCTGATTTTGCGTTGGCTAGCGCGTCTCGAGTTTCTTTATGGTACTTTCGAACATTGGTACAAAGTCGATGACGAACGGCTTGCGGTGAGGATCGGGCCGCTGAGTTTTCCCAATCCTGTTGGGCTTGCCGGCGGATTCGACAAAAACGTCACCGCGCCGAAGATGATTTCTAGCTTCGGGTTCGGCTTTATGGAAGTCGGCGCGATCACGGCGCAGGCGCAACCCGGCAATCCCAAGCCGCGGCTCTACCGACTGCCCGAAGACGACGCCCTCATCAATCGGTTGGGCTTCAACAATGAAGGCGCCGCAGCCCTCGCCATCAAGCTCGCTCGGCTGCGCGCGCGCGGCGGCTGGCCGAAGATACCGTTGGGCATCAATATCGGCCGGACCAAAATCGTCGAGACCAAAGACGCGGTGGCCGATTTTCTCGCCTGTTTCAGCGCATTGTTTCCCTATGGGGACTTTTTCACTCTCAATGTCAGCTCGCCCAACACGCCCCATTTGCGCGACTTGCAAGAGCAAAGCTTGCTCCGCGAGCTGCTCGGCGCGGTACAAGAAAAGAACCGCGCCTTGGCCGCGCGGGTGCAGACCGGCGCAAAACCGATATTCGTCAAAATTGCGCCGGACATGGAGTTTTCGCAGGTCGACGAGATCATTGAAGTGGTTTTGCAAACCCAACTCACCGGCATTATCGGCACCAATGCGACGGCGTTTCTGCGCGAAGGACTGCGATCCCCGCACCGCCGAGAGCCCGGCGGATTGAGCGGGCGGCCGATCACCGCGCTCGTGACTCAATTCATCGCGCATATCTATCAAGCCACCCAAGGGCAGCTACCGATCATCGGGGTCGGTGGAATTTTCAATGCCCAAGACGCTTACGAGAAGATCCAAGCCGGCGCCAGCGCCGTGCAGATTTACACCGGCTGGGTCTTCGAAGGTCCGGGGGCGGTGAAACGGATCAATCGAGGGCTGTTGCGGTTGTTGGAGCGGGACGGTTTAAAACAAATTTCCGAAGCCGTCGGAACAAGCGTACGAATCTAGCAGAAGTACTCCCGCCAAGACGCTTCAGGTTGTGGCGACTTGGTGAGCCAATTCTTTGAGACGCTCGTAGTCTCCTGGAACATCGAGGTCCAGGAAGGGCAGTTCGTCGGGCCAGTCGACAAAAGCGGTTTTCTTGCGGTGTTTCTGCATCAATGCGCGACCGCCGTGTTCGCCGGTCAGTTTTAACAATTCCGGAAAGAGTCGACGGCGAAACAAGACCGGGTTGCGCGGTTCGCCGTCGAACTTTGGCGCAACGATCGCGGCGGTGCTGTCGGCGAATTTTTCGATCAAGGCATTGATCAGATCCTTGGAGATCAGCGGCTGATCACCGACCAGAAACATGACACCGTCGCAGTTCTGATTGGCCGCCCACAAGCCGGCAATGACCGAAGTGCTCTGACCGCGGTCGGCCGCGTAATTCAAAAGCCAGAATAAGCGTTCGTCGGCAATCGGTATCTGCCGGCGCACCAGGCCGAGATCGCGCGTGACGCAGACGATCTCGTCCAGATCGGAAGCAAGGGCGCTTTCCAATACCCATTGGAGCACCGGCTTGCTGCCGAGAGGCAAGAAGAGTTTCTGTTGACCCATGCGTTCGGCCCGGCCGGCTGCCAATATGACCGCGGAAATCATCGGAGTGGTGTCCTGTCTAATGCTGCAAAACGTCGATAACGGGGTCTTCGCTTCTATGACTGGTCAGCACGACGCGCTCGGCGCCGCTGCCTAGAAGCTTCTTGCCCAAGACCGATGCGCGTACGGCGTCTTTGGTCGAATCGACCTGGTTAATCACCGCGATTTTCCGGCTCGTCGGTGGAATACCCTTCCAGCATCCGGCCGGATGTCGAATCAACTGAACGATAAGATCTTCGGTGATGATGGTTCCGGCCGGGCAGGCGAGCAAAGCCATGGCGCGTTCGGCGCGATGAATCGACGCGCCGTCGAGCGGTTGGCCGAGCACCGCGAGCGCCATGAGCCAGATCACCGACTGACAACGCGCAGGGATCACCGGTTCATCGTCGCCGGGAACTTTGAACAAGCGCGATGCGGCGCCGTCGGCTTCCACCAAGATCGCGTCCAGAAGCGCCATTTCACTGAGCCGGTCCAACCAAGCGCTGGGCAGTCCCGAAAGTTTTTCATCTGGCCCGACACTCGTTCCGGCGCCGAGCACGGCCGGTGAGGGAATATCGCGACAGAGTTCGATGAAGGAGTCGATATCGTCGACCAAGAACAGCCGGTCGACGTGGGGTTTTCTCGGCTTGTAAATCTTTGTCGTCGTCGTCGCCAAAATTTTCTTACCCTCGGCGCGAAGCTCCTGGGCTAAACGGAACATCGTCGTGGTTTTACCGCCGGCGCCGATGAGCGCCGCCATTTCGCCGAGGCGAATGTCGAGCGCTTGATGGAGTTGCATGGTCCTCTCCCCTAACTCTTCCGCAAACGAGATGCAAGTATAAATCTTTCCGATGGACGAATGTCACGGAGCGATCACAGACCCCGTTCGTGTGATTGCGCGGAGTGCTGCGGCGCGCAGGTCGGCGCGCACTTCCCTTGAAAGGGTCGTCCCTTTTGGTTAACGTCCGGTGCATGTCAAAAACCTTCAGCATCGAAGTCGCGAAGGACTATTTCAACTTCGCGTCCGCGCATTTTTTGATTTTCGCCGATGGCCGGCGCGAAGCGCTGCATGGGCACAACTATCAGGTATCGGTGAAGCTCGAAGGGGAACTGGACCGCGCCGGCGTGGTGCTCGATTTCATCGCTTTCAAACCGTTGGTAAAAAAAATCTGCGACGCGCTCGATCACCGGACGTTGATTCAGACGCAGAGTCCGGTGCTGCAGGTGGTTCGGCGCGAGCGCGAGATCGAGGTGCGTTACCGCCGACAAAAGCTGATTCTTCCCAAGCAAGATGTCTTACTCCTGCCGCTCGCCAACACCAGCACCGAGCTGTTGGCGGAGCATGTCGCCGGCCGGATCCGCAGCGAAGTGCGAAAGGGATTTGGCGGCGCCAAGATCCGCTGCCTGGAAGTGGGCGTTGAAGAAGCGCGCGGCCAGCGAGGTTTTTTCCGCGGCGAATTTTAACGGCGCCAAGGCGCGGTTTCGGGTTACGAGTTTCGGGTTACGGGTTTCAAATACGGACGTAAAAAAATACCGGGGTGAGCTATTCCAGGCGATGGGAGGAACACGGAACCCGTGCCTTGTAACTCGAAACTCTTCTCGTTGGTCAGCTGTGCGCCAGGACCCAGCGGGCGACCTCGTCGTGGCGGGCGAACCAGACGTCGGCAAAGCCCTTCATGTAACGCAACAGGTCGTGCAGCATCGCCGCCATAAGGGGCCGGCCGCCAAAATGGCAGTGGACGGTGAGATTCAAAAGCGACGGCGCTTCATGCTTGTATAGGTAATCGAAAGTATCCTTATAGACGTTGTAAAAATCACGCGGGCTCGAGCGCAGCGTCCGGTTGTCGGTGAAATCGCTATGCGCGATGGCGACCAATTTGCCGTGCGGAGTCTCGAACGCGTAAGGCAAATCGGTATCGTTATAGTCGCCATGCCAGATGAAGTTTTCCTGCGCCAGAAACGACGCGGTGTGCACGGTCGGCGCCGCCACCGGACTGAACCAGCCGACGGGCGGCGTGCCCAGCGCGCTCGCGATGATGCGCTTGCAGCGCTGAATCACTTCCTGCTCTTCCGCCGGCGAGAGATACGGCAGGATCAGATCTTGAGTATACGAATGGCCGGCGATTTCGTGGCCGCGCTGGTGCAATGTTTTGACAGCTTCAGGAAAAAGCTCAGCGCCTTTGGCGTTCAAGCAAACGGTCGCATTGATCGCGGCGTCATCAAGTATCCGGATGAATCGCCAGATGCCGGTTTTGCCACCGTACTGCGACCAGGAGATGCCGAGCAAATCCGGTGTGCCGGGCTTCAGCGCGGTGGTCATGGGCGAGTAGGGCGGCGCTTTGCCTTCCGACCAGACCTCGAACATGATCGTCACCATGACGGCGAGTTTTTTCTGATTCGGCCAGCTGGTGATCATTGGGGTCCCTGCTTCTACCTGAATTTCTAATCTTCCTCGCGGCGTCCGAAAGCCATTTATTTCTTTGTCTGCTCAGCGTGCTTTCCGCGACAGCTCTTTTTTTCGGATCACGCGGCAAAGCCACTGCGCCAGAGCTCGGCGATGCGGTCGAGATCTTGGCGCGGCAGTTCGAGGTCTCCGGCGCTGGCGTTCTCACGCATCTGCGCAGCGTTGCGCGCACCAGGGATCGTGGTGCTTACCGCCGGATCGGCGACGCAGAACGCCAGCGCGGCCTGAGTCAAGCTGGCGATTCCGCCGCGGACCAAAAAACGCAGCTGATCGGCCTTGGCCAGTTCGCTTCTGAACGCTTCGCCTTTAAAGCTGCGCGCGCGTACGTCGTCACCTTGAAATCTTGCTTCGTCGGCAATCGTCAGCTTGCCGGTCAAAATTCCACGACGCAGCGGCACCCGGGCGATGATGCCGACGTTTGCCTTTGCCGCGAGCGGAAAAATCTTTTCCGCGGGCTCCTGAGCGAGCAAGTTGTATTCAATTTGGATGGTATCGGAGCGTCCGTCTTGAACCGCGGCGATCGCCTCCTCGATCGAATTGATCGACACGCCGTAATGGAGAATCTTGCCGGCCCGTTTAGCGCGTTCGAGCACCTCCCAGACCGCGCCGTTTTGAATCACCTCGACCGTCGGATTGTGCAGCTGATAGAGATCGATGCGGTCGGTCTGGAGCCGCGTCAAACTTTCTTCCAACACCCGGCCGATGTAGTCAGGCTCGAAGATGCGCTTGCCGCGGTTGGGACCGGTCATCACATTGCCGCCTTTGGTGGCGATGATCACTTTGTCGCGCTTGCCTTTGAGAGCGTTGCCGAGCAGCGTTTCACCGTATCCGGCGCCGTAAGCATCGGAAGTGTCGATGAAATTGACGCCAAGGTCCAAGGCTGTTTCGATGGCGCTCAGCGACTCCGAGTCTTTCATCGGACCAAAATGGCCCGCGTGCACCATGGTCCCCAAACCGATAACGCTGACCCGTAATCCGGTTCTGCCGAGTGTGCGGTACTTCATGCCGACCAACATAAGACAGCTCCGGTAGGCATGGCAAGCGTTCGCGCCGTGCCAATGGGAACTTTTCAGTTTGAAAATCGTTCTGGCTGTGAGAAGGCACGGAGTTGGACACTACCTGCGCGCTCTATTACAATGGCCCGGCTGTGAGCCGAAGCGACCCGCGCCAGTTGGAACGGGAACGATTCTCGTCGGAGATCACTTTATATCTGGATCATCTCTATCGGGTCGCGTTTCATTTGCTGCGCAACGACACGGAGGCGCAGGACTGCGTTCAGGAAACCTGCGCTCGCGCCCTCGGCGCATACCGAAATTTCACGCCCGGAAGCAATTTGAAGGCTTGGCTGACGCGGATCCTGTATAATTTTTTTGTCGATGCTTACGCGCGCAACAAGCGGACAGTTGCGGCGGCGGATTTGTCGGAGCGCGCCGACTCGGCGGGCGATTTTTGGGACAGCGCAGCGAGCCCGAGCCCGGGGCCGGAAAAATTGATTCTTCAACAAGAGCTCGGCGCTAAAATAGCGGCGGCGCTGAGAAACATTCCGGAAGAGTTCCGCAGCGCCGTCGTTCTCGTCGATATGGGCGATTTGTCGTATGCCGAGGCGGCGGAAATTCTTTCCTGTCCGGTCGGCACGGTGCGCTCGCGTCTGTCGCGCGGCCGCCGATTGTTACAGAGACAGCTGGACGGCTATCTCGAAAGATCAAGCGCGGGCGAATAAATGATGCGCTGCGAACAAGCCCGAGAGTTGATTACGGCGCTGCTTGACAACGAGCTGGAGAGGTCGGAGCGGGGAGCGATCGATGCTCATTTAAAAGTCTGCGGCGATTGCGCGCGCGCCTTCGAACAGGAGGGAGTGCTCAAGCGGCGGATTCAACTGGCCGCGCGGCAAATGAGCGCTCCAGCAGAGCTGCGCCGCACGGTCGAAGAGAAAGCCATAGCGGAGATGCCGGCGGCGGGATGGGCGAAGCGATACTTGGCGGCATGGTCGGCGTGGCGCTGGCGAAATATTTTTAGCGAGGCGACTCTTCCCGCCTGGCGCCGCGGGCTTGTGGCGACGATATTGCTCGTGATCGCGAGCACGGTCATGTACACGCAGTGGCGCACCGAGAAAGAGAACAGCATCGGACTCGCCGCCCTCAACACCCACGTATCGATCATCAGCGGCAAAACGACCCTGTTGCGGGCGGTCAATCTGCCGGCTATGCGCCAAGAGCTGGCGCACGCGGTGGGCGACCGGTTCAAGCCGGTGGTGCTCGATTTGTCCGTCAGTAAACTCTATCCGGTTGCCGGCTTCGTGCAGAGCATCGAAGGGCGCGACCTGCTCGTAACGGTGTATCAGGGCGACGGGCCGGCGATCACGTGTTTTACTTTCATCGGCAGCGAGGCGGATGCGCCGCATGATGCCGAGCGGTTCTTCGATGCTGAGTCGGGCATCAATTATCTTTCCTTTATGCGCGGCGATTTGACCGGCGTGCTGCACCGTGAAGGCGAGGTGATCTGCCTGCTGGTGTCCAAAATGGCGCCGGCGGAATTGCTGGCGGTGCTGCGCGGCAAATCGGCGCACGCGTGAGCGCGACCAGTCGGAGTGATGGAGTATTGGAATGCTGGAATGATCGAATAATGGCTCTGAAACCAATACTCCAGTACTCCAACATTCCGCTACTCCAAGCCACGTTCTTGCCGCGTTGACAACCCAGTCCTAATTCCATACTCTTCCTTTGCCGGTCCATTCTGAGCGGGCGTAATTCAGTGGTAGAATGCCAGCTTCCCAAGCTGGACGTCGCCGGTTCGACCCCGGTCGCCCGCTCCAAAATTCTTCGGAAATCAATAACTTCTACGTGCCATTTTTTTTAGACTGCGCATCCCGTGATGAAAAGCACGAGTATGGCTCTCAGCCCATGATATGGTGCATCCCAGACAATATCATCCCGATCTGCGCAGGCATAGACTAATACGGGCAGAACACTCAGCTGGTCAGCAAATCTACCCGCGCCATCGGTAGCTCGGAAGATTAATGTTCTGCGGCGGAAGAGAAATCTTCCTTTTCACTTCGCGCTGAGTAGATTTGCCAATACCGCATCATTAAATTCCTCCGCAAATTCGGCCCATTGTTAACTTCGCGGTGGATACCCAGGTTTGGCTTGATGCTTGCGTTGTAATGACACGGCTGCGTAAGCGATAAGGAAGGACAAACTGATGGGATACAAAATTTGTTTCTCTGCATTCCTACTCGGTCCGTTGCTGATCGCCACGCTCTCGTGCGCAGCGAGCGCTTCTGAAAAAGTGAGGATCGGCTATCCCGCGTTCACCGGCGCCTACGCACCGCTGTGGCTAGCGGTCCACGAAAACTTGGGAAGAAAATACGGGTTAGACCTCGAGATAATCTACGGCGGAAGAACGAGTCCTGGCCTACTCTTGGAGAGCGGCGGAGTGCAATATACGGTGCAAACCGGCTTCGGAACCGTCCAGTCACATGCGCGCGGGATAAAGGATCAGGTCATTATTGCGTCGTTTGCCAACACGACCGGCTTTTCCATCTATTCGAAACCGCAAATCAGCAAAGCGAACGACCTGAGGGGTAAAGTGGTGGGCACCGCAATTCCAGGCGATGTGACGAACGCGTTGGCAAAATATGTCCTGAAAAACAGGCTAGGCCTCGATCCAGCGCGCGATGTAATGATCATTCCTTTGGGAGAGCCGCCCAACGTCTTGCCAGCGTTGCACACCGGCGTCGTTGATGCCGCAATGCTTGGAACTCCGGCAAGATTGCTAGCGAAGAAGATGGGATTTCGCGAGTTGCTCGATCTTGATGAGCTTGGAGTGCTCATTCCTTACGTTGGGGTATCGGCGCTGAAGGCCAACGTGAAAAAAAACGTAGATGTAACCATAAAGCTCGTGGCGACATTGACGGAGGCAATCCAAATATTCAAAAGCAACAAAGATAAGACCCTGCTCGTAATGAAAAAATATCTGCGAGGCGCGAGCGACGAGGTTCTTACAGGAACTTATGTTTATTTCAGTACCCGGACTCAGCACATTCCGTATCCGTCCATCGAGGCGATAAAAACAGCTTTGGACATTTTATCCGATGAACACCCGCAAGCCAGGAGCGTAGATCCGCACGAGATCGCCGACTTTTCTTTCGTGAAGCAGGTCGAAAGCGCCAGCTCCCGGTAGGCATGGATGAACATGAAATCGGCTGATCCAAAAGACGCGGCATCGATATTCACCTCCCGCGATCTCGCTGAACAATGGCACCAAGGGAAATCGCACCGCGCCGAGGTTAGCGGCTCGGCAAATGCAATGATGATGGATTTGGCCAATCTTCGCGCGGGGAGCAGAGTGCTCGACATCGCAGCCGGCACAGGTGACCAGACGCTCCTGGCGGCACGATGCGTCGGACGAACGGGGTACGTACTGGCTACAGATGTCTCTGCCAGCATGCTTGAGATCGCCGCCAAGATGGTGCGAAATGTCGGCCTCACCAATGTTGACTTACGCCTGATGGACGCCCAGAAGATCGATCTCGACCGTGACTCGTTTGACGCCGTGATCTGCCGGATGGGCCTCATGTTATTTTCCGACCCTATCAAGGCGCTTGTCGGAATGCGCAACGTGGTAAAACCCTCGGGGAAGGTTGTCGCGCTGGTATTGTCGAGCGAAGAAAAAAATCCGTTCCTGGGCATTCCGCTGGGAGTCGCGCGCCGGGCAGCAAAGATAGCATCTCCAGAGACTGGGCGCCCCGGGGTATTCGCACTCAGCAGTCCGGGAGCGCTCGAAGAGGTCTACAGACGGGCCGGGTTCGCCGATATAGCCGTGCATGCGGCCAGTCTAAGACGGCGCTTTCGCTCCATGGACGACACTCTCTATTCCCTAAGGGCCTTGTCCCCGTTTTTTCTTCACGATTTTGTCACGAATTTGAGCGATCGCGGGCGTGGAATGTTTTGGCAGGAAACCGCGCGTCAACTCCGTCAATTCGAGCAGCCGAACGGTTTCGAGATTCCTGGTGAGGCGCTCATTTGCGTCGGCACCAAATAATATTAAATAGTGCTTGATCGCCCTGATCGTTAGCATTAAAAGAAGCAGTGGTTGAGCACTGATGCCGTCGAAATTTTTCACTGCAAAAAAACAATTCCCGTCCAAGGAGAATCCTTATCCAGAGTCAAAGCAGGAACTCCAAAGTTTGCGGCGGCAATTATGCGCGGCTATTGAGCAACAGACAGTCACGAGCGAAATCCTGCGCGTCATCGCGCGCTCGCCGACCAATCTTCAGCCCGTTCTGGAGACGGTGGCTGAAAATGCGGCACGGCTGTGTGAGGCAAGCGACGTTCAGATTTTTCGCGTCGAGGGTGGACTGATTCGACGCGTAGCGGCATATGGATCAATGCCGGTCCCGCCAGCCGACCTTCCCATTAGTCGAGGCAGGCCTCTTGGTCGGGCCATCACGGACAGACAAACGATCCACGTCCATGACCTCGCCACCCAAGTGAAAACTGAGTTCCCTGAGTCCAAACCCTGGCAACAAATGAGCGGCGCCCGGACCGTCCTTTGTACGCCGCTGATGAGAGAAGGAGTCCCCATCGGGGTGATCTTAATTCGCAGAACCGTCGTAAGGCCGTTCTCTGCGAATCAAATTAACCTGCTTGAAACCTTTGCCGATCAAGCGATGATTGCAATCGAGAATGTGAGACTGTTCCAGGAAATCCAGCAAAAGAACGAGCAGCTCGAAGCGGCCAGCCGACACAAGTCCCAGTTTGTCGCCAGCGTGAGCCATGAGCTACGCACCCCGCTCAATGCTATCATCGGCTTCTCCGATGTCCTGTTGGACTCCTCACTGGCGGTTAGCGAAGAACAGCGGTCGAGGTTTCTCTCGCACATCTTAAACAGCGGCAAGCAGCTACTCGGCTTGATTAATGAGATCCTCGATCTCTCCAAGGTCGAAGCTGGACACTTGGAGCTACAGATCGAAAAGGCATCTATTAACGCTGTTCTCGAAGCGGCGGTAAGCACGATGAAACCGTTGGCTGCGAAAAAGGCGATAGACCTTGAGGTACGAAGTAACGATCAGCTTCCTGGGATTCCGATGGATGCGGCCCGCATAAGGCAAGTGGTCATGAACCTGGTCGGAAACGCCATTAAGTTCACTCCCGAAGGAGGGCAGGTTCGACTCCGGGCGGATGCTATGAATAAGAACGTGCAGGTCGAAGTGAAGGACAACGGGCTAGGTATCCCGACAGAGGATCATGAACGAATATTCATTGAATTCGAGCAGGCCCGGATCGGCAGCAGCAAGAGCAAGCCTGAAGGGACAGGATTGGGTTTAGCGCTTGCTAAGAAACTCGTGGAAATGCACGGCGGTAAAATCTGGGTGGAAAGTGAGGTAGGAAAAGGAAGCCGTTTTTGTTTCACGCTGCCCATTGCTTGATCGGCCATCGTTCCCCACGTAAATGAGCCGAGCGACAGGATGTGAGAAATATGGCTGGAGAAAAAATCCTCCTGATTGAAGACAACGCCGTTAACCGTGATCTGACAGAGTTCCTGCTCGAGTCTCAAGGTTACCAGGTGCGCGAGGCAGTGAGCGCCGAAGAAGCTTTTGGACTGCTCAAATCCGAGCGGCCGGATCTCATTGTGATGGACATTCAGCTCCCGGGGATGGATGGGCTGGAGGCGCTAAGAAGACTGAAAGAGAATCCGCTTACACGGAACATCCCAGTTGTCGCCGTGACTTCGTACGCGATGAAGGGAGACCGAGAGAGCGCCGCTGCGGCGGGCTGCGCCGGTTATGTGACCAAGCCGATTGACAAGACGATCTTCCTGCGAGAGATTGCCGCCCACCTGTCGACCAGAGCAACGATCTAAAGAGCGTTATAAGTATGGCCGAAACACAGGTTCTCATCGTCGATGATGATTCCGCGTCGCGCGAACTGCTCGAGGTCTGGGTCAAGGCGTTTAAATGTGAAGCAGCGATGGCGGTCGATGGCCGAGAAGCTTTGGCCGTCATTCGTCGAGACCCCCCGGCCCTCGTGCTTTTGGATCTGCAGATGCCCGGCATGGACGGCATCGAGGTACTGCGGGCGCTACGGTACGAGCGAATTAATCTTCCTGTCGTCGTCATCACCGCACACGGGTCCATCGAAAGCGCGGTGCAGGCGATGAAAGAAGGCGCGTACGACTTTATTCTCAAACCTTTTGATCCCAAACATCTGGAGATCGTGATTACAAAAGCGCTCGAACGCGAAAGCCTCAAGCGCGAAATAGAAGTGCTCACCGAAGAGGTGGATAAGCGTTATCACCTAGTCGTCGGCAATAGTGCGAGCATGAACGAAGCCGTCGAGACTGCCAAGAAAGCAGCGGCCAGCAAAGCGACCGTGCTGCTACTCGGAGAAAGCGGAACAGGTAAAGAGATTTTCGCGCGCTCAATCCACAGCTGGAGCGAGCGAAAAACCAAGCCGTTCATCGCGATCAATTGCGTAGGCTTGTCTAAAGAATTGCTTGAGAGTGAACTGTTCGGCCATGAAAAAGGCGCGTTCACGGGCGCCCACGAACTGAAGAAAGGAAAGGTAGAAGTAGCCCATGGCGGCACGGTTTTTCTCGATGAAGTGGGCGATGTCTCGCCAGAGCTTCAAGCAAAATTATTGCGTTTTCTGCAAGAGCGAGAGTTCGAGCGAGTCGGCGGCACAAGAGCAATAAAAGTCGATGTAAGGATTGTCGCGGCAACCAATCGCGACCTAGAACAGTCCGTAACCGACGGTCGCTTCCGTCCAGACCTGTATCATCGTCTGAACGTCATTCCCGTTGTGCTGCCTGCATTGAAAAACAGAAAAGAAGACATTCCAGCACTAGCGCACTATTTCATGAAACGGTTCGCGCAGGAGGCTAAAAGAAGTTTTGCCGAGATTAGCCAGGAAGCTTTGGAGAACATGACCAATTATGAATGGCCCGGCAATGTTCGCGAACTCGCCAATGTCGTTGAGAGAGCAGTCGTTTTGGGACGTGGGCCATGCATCGAGGTGCGTGATCTCCCTGCTAGAATTCTTGCGGTCGAATCTGCCCTAGACACGGCAAACCTCTCCTACCGTAACGCGCTACAAACATGTAAACGGGAGATTATTCGTCGCGCTCTTTCGCAATGCAGTGGGAACCGCCAAAGCGCAGCGAAGTTTCTCGGTCTCCATGAAAAATATCTTGCGTCACTGGTAAAAAACTTACGCATTGAGTGATTGGAAGCGCTGAGCAATTGAGTTTCCACGTTGGGGTATGGCGGAGTGTTTGATCGGCAATCAAGTGATTCGTTGAGGAAATCTCAAAGAAACGAAAAAAGTTTTGGGACTCGAAAAAAAGAGATAAGTTCTCATCAGAAACAGAAAAGCATTTAATTCACCTGGAAAATTCCCAAGTTAGACGTCGCCGGCCCCGGTCGCCCGCTCCAAAATTTTCGGAAATCAAAAATTCCCTGACTCTGCGATAAGAGTATGCTCGTCAAGCGGTTTTCGGGCGTACAGCTATTTCGGGTCCTCCTAAATGTCTCATGTTTGAAGTGAGCGATCCCCCTAAATGTCTCACTTTGGAGAGAGGCGCGCCGCGGGTCAGAAAACCTTGCGATTTCTCGGAGACTTCCGAGCTAGTGATGAAATCTATTTGGCATTGGAAATGCGTCAGCTAAGTGGTGACCAGACTCACAGGAAAGGAAGGTGAAATGATGGCGCTGAAAAATATTCTTTGGGCATTCTGTCTGGCCTTTTCGTTCGCTGGAGCGTTAGGGTCCACGGGTTGCAACACCGTCCGTGGCGCGGGCCAAGACATCGAGCGTGCTGGTGAAAAGACCCAGGATGCCGCGAATTCAGTAAAACGACGAATGTAAAAATAGGAAACGTTCAATCGGTGAGCAACGAACAAAACAGGAGGGAGGTTTCATGGAACGAGTGGAAAAATCCATTACTGTCGATTGCCCGTTGCAGACTGTTTACAATCAGTGGACGCAGTTCGAGGAGTTTCCCCGCTTTATGGAAGGCGTAAAACATGTAACCCAGCTCGATGACAAGCGGCTTCACTGGGAGGCGGAAGTTGGCGGGAAGCACAAAGAATGGAACGCAAGAATTACAGAACAGATTCCAGACCAGCGGATCGCTTGGGAGAGCGAGGCGGGAGAAGCGACATCGGGTATTGTGACGTTTCGGCCAGAAGGAGCGAATCGAACGCGCGTCAATCTGGAACTCAGCTATGATCCGAAGGGTTTCGTTGAATCCGCCGGGGACGCCATCGGCGTCGTTTCGCGCCGTGTGGAGGGCGATCTTGAGCGCTTCAGAGATTTCATCGAACAGCGCGGCCGCGAAACCGGCGCATGGCGCGGCACAATCAGAGATTCCGTTTAAATTAATGATCGCATGACCGGGACGCGAGAGTGACCGGTTGCCGAGTTCAACCGTTTGCGGTCAGACAAAACGGGCGCTGGATTGATCCAGCGCCCGTTTTGCGCTTCGTCGTTAATGGCCGGTTTTAAATGACCCTCAATCGCCGGTTCGAGGTGACCATTGCCACCGCCTGAACGACAGGTGGGATGTTGCAACGGTGACCGGCTGCTCCCGCTCACTGATGATCCGACAGTATTAGTGGTGGACCTGAGCTTGAGCGAAAGTGATCCTCCGCTGTCGATCAATGTCGGCGAATTAATGCGTGCATGGCTCGGGACCTGGGAACTGGATCACTAATTAAAGGGAGAGCGCGATGTTAAGCCGAAGACGTTTCATGGCGAGCGCAGTTTTGATGGGACTTTTGAGCGCGGCAGCCTGCGACAAGAAAGACGGGGAAGGTCCTGCCGAGCGCGCCGGGAAAGAAATTGACAAAGCAGTGGAACAGGCACGTCCGGCAGTGGAAAAAGCCAAAGACGCCGCCAAGGCAACGGCCAACGAAGTGACCGATAAGACCGACGCCGCCGCCGAAGCTACAAGAGAAGCGGTCCAAGGAAACTCCAAATAAGGGGAACGGTGCATGTCGTGGGTCGGACGCCATATGCCGGCAGAATCTATAGCGAATCGCCGCATACCAGTCTCGCCGATTCGACCGGATCGCGACTAACCAAACCCGGTCTTTGTTCAAAAAAAATATCGCTTAAACTTATCTAGGAGAAAGATTCGTTTGCTTTGGCCTTTGATCCACGCGAATGCAGGCTAAATTTCCTGAAAGGGGAAAACGATGGAAGACCCGTTGGAGCACCCGGCGATAAGGTGGATTCTCACCATCATCGTGTTTATCGCCTCATTTCACGCCACGTGGACGGCGCTCGAATACATCAACCGTCCTCCGCACCCAACGCCGAGTCCCGAGCACGAGATTAGAAGGCCCGAGTTTCCGTCCCAGCACTCACCGGGAGTGCTCATCGGAGATCGTTCCCGGCGATCGACGACATGGTTTTAAGCTGTTGCGATTAGCTGTCGGAAGCCGCAAGCACATCTGCGAGCGCGGTATTGCGATCCTCGTCGCTTGGTGTTAGACGCAGGCTGACGGGGTGCTCACGGGGTCGCCGTAACGACCCCGCGAAGCCCTGGGCAGGCTCCCTCTGCTCGGGGCTTCGGTGTTTATGGGGAGGAGATTTGCGAGCCCATCTTCATCCTGATCTCGCCCGCACGCAGCATCGCCATAGCGAATGAGCTGAGCGAAACCGCCGTGCCAAAAAAGCTAGTGTCTTCGCCATAATTTAGCGCGATCCAGATTGGCGGAGTTCGATGCGTCGACGGTTGCCAGCGCCGTGCTCTGGTTTGCCTTTTCGGATACGAACGGCGCGTGTGCCTTGATTGCGCAGGCGATGTCGCCGTAAGTGATAGGTTTGTCAAAGCATGTTTTTACACCGCGGAGATCCAACTCGTTTTTTGTGACAAGATGCACGCCGCGCATCGCAATAACCAGGACATTCTTCTTGGCCGTCGCTTGCCGCGCGATCGCTCGCCATTCGACCATATCCAAATCCACGAGCACTGCGACCACATTTTCAGCAAATTCCGTGTAAGCGAGGGCTGCGCTGAGATCGTTTAGCTGGATCGCATGATACCCGTCATGGCTAAGCAATTCAGCCAGCGCCGCCCTGGCGATCGGCTGTTTTTCGGCGACGAGAACTACTTTCGGACATCGCTCTTGGATCGTGGTATTCAACGTCATGCATTCTCCTCTTTTTGTCTAATGACTCACTAATGCGAGCAATCTGCCTCGGCTGTTGCCAGTTATTGCCGCCCAAAAAGATGGGGGTTCTTCAGCGAATCCGAAAGATCACGAAGAACTTTGGCATCCTTGACGATTTCACGCCGCTGATCAAGGCTACAGCTGGCCAGGCACTACTTAGCCGCTCGCCTAACGAGGCACACTGGCGGGTCGCGTCAGACTGGACGACTGAACGAACAAAATTTTTTCTGGATGAGTCTCTGCTTGGCTGTGTCGTTCTCGGTGAGGGATTCTCAAGCAACACGGCGGAACTCTCGCTCACACAAACTGTGGGCCGCCGTGCTGCTGCGGCAGATGTGCTCAACAACTATTCGGGATGTAAAATCTATATTCCAGGAGCTGGATTTTTTCAAGCAGCAAAAGATTTCAATCGTTCCACGCGCAGTGCTGAGCGGATACCAACCGGCAAAAGAACCTGTTCTATTGAGCGGCTCTCTCGAGCCGCTCAATGATTACGGTTTTCGGCTGCACGCCGACCATACGGTCCAACTCTCGCCCGGCTTTGAGCACCAATAAAGTCGGGATACTCTGAACGCGAAAACGGCTCGCGGTCGCCGGATTTTCGTCGACATTGAGTTTTGCGACGCGCACACGGCCAGCCATTTCCGCGGCCAGCTCCTCGATGACCGGCGCCACCATTCGGCACGGCCCGCACCACGGCGCCCACAGGTCGAGCAGCACCGGCACGGGCGAACGCTCGACTTCGGCGGCAAAGGTCGCATCGGTGACGGTCACCGGCTTATGATCGACCCGCAGAGTTGCCTGGCACCGGCCGCATACGGGTTGCAGCCCGCGGGAGATTTTTTCCAGCGGCACGCGATTGGTCGCGCCGCAAGAGGCACAGCGGAGCAAAATCGGATCAGCCATAGCCTTCCGACCTCTAATGAATTTACCGCGCGCTCATGGGACCTCAGCAAAGGTTAGCTCAACCGCAAGCGAACGCAACTGTGCTCTAAAACTTACGTCAAGGAAGAAGGAAGCGGCCGTAGGAAATGTATGGCAGCAAGATTCTCCCCTGAAGCGCCGACGCCAGTGCGCATTCGCTGCCGATTTGGAGTATAAAGGCGAAAAACACTCGGAGACCGAACATGACCGAAATACGGCGGGATCTTACCGGCGGTGTGTTGGCCGTGCTTTTTATTGTCACTCTGATCGGCTCGGCGATCTGGATCCTGCGTCCGTTTCTCGGTGCCATCGTCTGGGCGACGACGATCGTGGTTGCGTCATGGCCGCTCATGATTGCCGCACAGGAGCACCTCTGGGGCAGCCGCGCCCTCGCGGTCGCATTGATGACGCTGTTGCTCCTGTGTGTTCTGGTGGTGCCGCTGACGTTCGCCATCGGCACGGTGGTCTCGAATGTGGATGATATCGTCGCCTGGGCAAGGTCGCTGGCGTCATTCAAGGCGCCTTCGGCGCCGCAATGGGTAGCGGATCTGCCACTGGTCGGTCCCAAGCTCGCAGAACTATGGCAAAAGATCGCCGCCGCCGGCCTCCAGGAAGCGGCGGTCAGAGCTGCGCCGTACGCAGGAGGGTTCGTTGTCTGGTTCGTCGCCCAGGTGGGGAACGTTGGCGTATTGCTGGTGCAATTCTTGTTAACCGTGATTCTCGCTGCGGCCATGTACGCAAAAGGCGAGTTAGCCACCGAGCGTCTGCTTCGCTTCGGCCGGCGGCTCGGCGGTGCAGGCGGGGAGAACGCGGTGGAGCTCGCGGGCCAGACGATTCGCGGCGTCGCGCTCGGCGTGGTTGTGACCGCTTTGACTCAAACGATCTTCAGTGCATTGGGCCTGCTTATCGCCGGAGTGCCTTTTGCCGCCGTGCTGAGCGCCGCGATGTTGCTGCTGGCGATTGCGCAGGTGGGAGTCGTTCCGGTGCTCGCCGCCGCGGTTGCTTGGCTCTTTTGGACCGGCGACACGTTCTGGGGAACCTTCTTGCTGGTGTGGACGGTGATCGCGGGGACAATGGATAATTTCCTGCGTCCGGTCCTGATCCGAAAAGGGGCGAACCTGCCGTTGCTGCTGGTTTTTGCCGGTGTCGTCGGCGGCCTTCTAGCCTTCGGTCTGATCGGCATCTTCGTCGGTCCGGTGGTGCTCGCCGTAGCCGACACGCTGCTGACCGCGTGGATCCACGGCGACGTGCAAGAAAATCAATCCATCGAATCTCAACCACGATCCGAAGCGTAACTTTCCCGCTTGCGGCGATGGCAGCTCGGAGCCGGCTTGCCCGAGCGATCTCTGCGCTCATTCTCGAAGTTTTTTGATCAATTTGGACGAGTGAGGAAAAACTTTCCCAAATTCTTCCAAGTGCGTGTTCATTGATGCGTGAAAAAATGAGCGGTTGTTAACACATCGTTCTTTTTTATAGTATAAGCGGGCTCAGTAAGGGAGGTCTTATGGCTCGCATAGCTTTGCTGGTAATTTTTATGGTCGGCTGTTCGTTCGTCGGACCGCTCGTCAGCACACAAGACGAGAAGCGCGCCCAAGCGATCTTAATGACCGAGTCGCAGGCGTGGCAAAAAAAACAAGAGCAAAAAATCCTCGAGATCGCCGCGCGTCTGATCCGCGCCGCAGAAACCGTGGAACCGCTCAAATTTCAATTCGCCGCGCGCTCCTATGATGGTTGGATGCGGCTCGACGCCGACGCGGTCAACGCGTGGACGGACGGCGAGCACGTCTGGATTACCCGCGGCATGATGCGCTTCTTGAAGAACGACGATGAACTGGCGTTGGTGCTCGCGCACGAGATGGCGCACGCCTACCAAGGCCATATCGTCAACCTCCGGGCCCGACAAGTCTTGGAAGCTGCGCTCGGCGCCTTGATGGAAATCTTTGCACCGGGAAGCGGCGCGGCGGCGACGCTCTTGCTGGATGTAGCGACAAAGAAGTTCGATCGCGACCAGGAGCGGGAGGCTGACTTGTACAGCCTAGTGTGGGCTCACAAGGCGGGTTTCGATATCGCGGTGGTAAGGGATCTCTGGCGCCGAATGGCGATCGAGATCCCCGAAAGCGTGGAAAGCGGGTTTCTGTCTTCGCACCCCAGTTCGGCGGAGAGATTGCTCTCAATGGAAAAAGTTGCCGGCATGCTGAAAGACGGTAACGACCCGCAACGCATCGTGGCGATGGCTAAACAGCAATATCAAAAAAATTGGTATTCATACTGGTAATCCACCAAGCGAATTCGTCGGTGAACGAGGGGCGGCGTAGCACCGGCGAGCTGCGTTGCCGGGTTGATTTTGCCGTCTGATTGCTCTTAAATTCGCCTCTATCGTGGCCTCTTGCGTTTCCGATCGTTTCTTCAGCCGAAGCCTCCGGCGCACGCGCTGCTGGATTGTCGTACTTTGCACTCTCGTGATCTGGTCGGGTTCGAGCCGTTGTTACGGCGCAGAGCCGGCGCGGCCGAAAAGAGTTTTAATCATCTCGACGGGCAGCCGGCTCGCGCCGGGATTCGCCATTGTCGATCAGCAATTGCTCCAAACATTGGGCAGTATTCCTTCGGTGCCGGTCGACATCTACGCCGAAAATTTAGACCTGGTTCGCTTCCCGAGCGAGCGCTACAAGCAAATCTTCAGCGACTATCTCACGGCGAAATACGCTACGCATCCTCCGGACCTGGTCATCCTGGTCTTTGTCGGTAACCTGGGCGTTCCCGGCAACTTGCTGCCGCAGATTTTCCCGCAGACGCCGATCATCGTTGCCGGCCTGACGGAGGAGGAAATTCGCCTAGAGCAATTTGGCGGCATGCTGACGGGATTGGCCCAGCGGGTCGACGCCAGCGCGGCGTTGGATTTGATCTTGCGTTTGCAGCCGGAGCTGCGCCGGCTGGTTATTATTGCCGGCAGCGCCGACATCGATCGCCAGGTGCTCCAGCGTTTCAGACAAGCTGCACAGGGGTTCAAAGAGCGTATAGAAATTAATTTTTGGGACAACCAGACGATGGCCGAATTGCGCCAACGGGTGGCGAACCTACCTCCGAGAACCGCGATACTATTCTCCCGCATGTTTCGCGATGCGGCAGGTCAGGCTTTCGTTTCCTCCCAGGTGGGCCAGTCGATTGCTCAATGGGCGAATGTGCCGGTCTATGTCATGTCCGACGCGGCCTTAGGTACGGGGGCTCTGGGCGGCGCGCTCGCGAGCATCGAATCCTTCGGCAAAAGGGCGGCGGAACTTGCGCGGCTCGTTCTGACGGGGACCGATGTAAGATCGCTCAGTTTCGAAATTCGCACCGAGACCGTTCCCGTTTTGGATTGGCGGGCGTTGCAACGCTGGGGAATCAACCAAAATCGGCTGCCGCCGAACAGTGTCCTCCGCTATAAACCGCTGACGCTGTGGCAAGAATACCGAGCCTATGTGATCGGAAGTATCGTCGTTTTCGCCCTGCAGGCGGCGATGATCGCGGCCCTGCTGGTTCAGCGACGGCGCCGGCGCCAAACGGAAAGCCGCCTTAAAGAGAGCCAGGAGTTGATGGAGCTCGCCACCAGTGCGGGAGGATTGGGATTATGGTCCCGCGATCTCTCCGGCGGTCGCATCTGGGTTAATCCTACCATGCGTTCTCTGTTCGGCTTCGGCCCGGAGGAGGAGCTTCGATTCGATGACTTGACTATGCGGGTGCACCCAGAGGATCGATCTCGGATGATCGCCGAGGTCGAACGAGCCCAAGCGGCCGGGTTGCCGTTCGCCGGAGAGTTCCGCATCGTCCTGCCCGACGGGGCGGAACGCTGGCTCATGTCACGGGGCCGCACGATCAGAAACTTTTATCGGAGCGACAAAGAAAGTCGCGTCGGCGCGGTCTGGGATATTACGGAGAGAAAGCGCAGCGAAGAAAAATTCCGCAGCGCCGTCGAGTCCTCGCCCAATGCCATTCTCATGGTCGGCGAAGAAGGTGGGATTTTTTTGGCCAACGCTCAGGCAGAAAAGCTCTTTGGTTATGCGCGCGAAGAATTGCTCAATCAATCTTTTGAGGCGCTCGTGCGCAGAGGCCCGGTTCCGGGGGAGCGAGCGGTGATGCAGGAGCTATTGCACGCGGTTCATTCGGCTGAACGCGGCGTGTTTCTCGCCTGGATGTTCGCGCAAAAAAAAGACGGCAGCGAAGTTCCCATTGAGATCGGACTTAGCTCGATTCGAAGCGATGAAGGTCAGCTTGTTTTAGCCACCATCGTCGATGTCAGCGAGCGCCAAAAAGCTGCTGAGGCGTTGGAGAAAGAGCGCAGGTTCCTGCGCCAAGTCATCGACATCGATCCGACGCTGATTTTTGCAAAGGACCGTGACGGGCGCTTCACCCTCGCCAATAAAGCCGTGGCGGACGTGTACGGCACCACGGTGGAGAATTTGTTGGGAAAAACCGATGCAGATTTCAATACCAATCGTGACGAGGTCGATTTCTTTCATCGAATCGATCTAGACGTCATCGATACAATGCATGAACGTTTCATAGCGGAGGAGCGGCTGACGGATGCTCACGGCAAGACTCATTGGGTGCAGACCGTGAAGCGGCCCATTTTCTCGGAAAACGGCTCCGGGATCCAAGTATTGGGCGCATCCACGGACATTACCCGGCGTAAGGCGATTGATTTGGAACTGCAAGAACAGCGCGCTCAGCTGGCCCATGTGGCGCGCATCTCGAATATGGGTGAACTGGCCGCCTCGCTGGCACACGGATTGAATCAACCGCTCACGGCGATCCTGAGCAACGCCCAAGCCGCTCTGCGTTTCTTAAACAGCAAGCCGGCGGATCTCGAAGAGGTGCGCGAAATTCTCGAGGATATCGTTAAGGACAACAGCCGCGCCGGGGATGTGATTCGGCGCATGCGGGCGCTGGTAAAAAAGGAAGCTCTCGAACTCGCGCCTCTCGATCTTGCTGCCTTAGTGCGCGACGTTTTGTCGTTGGTGCATAGCGATGCGATTCTGCATAATGTCACAATCGCGCTTCATACGGACGACACGTTGGCGCCGGCGCTCGGCGACAAAACCCAGCTGCAGCAGGTCGTGCTCAATCTATTGTTGAACGCCTTCGACGCGATGAACGATTGTCCGATCGGCAAGCGGGAGGTCAAAATAAAGTTGGAACCTACCGGCAGCGGCTTGATCCAGGCCTCGGTAAGCGACCAAGGAGTGGGTTTGAGCGATGACCAGCTGGGACGAATTTTCCAACCTTTCTTTACCACCAAGCGGGAGGGCCTGGGCATGGGGTTGTCGATCTGCCGATCAATCATCGAAGCCCATGGAGGACATCTCTGGGCGGAAAACAATGCCGAGCGCGGCGCGACCTTTTATTTCACGGTGCCGGTAAGCGACGAGGGCCGAGTGACGAGTGACGAGAGCGCGGGACGGAAATGAGCCAGAGTGCGACCGTAGTTAGTCACAGGATAAAGTCATTGGCATTGTGACCCGCTCCATTGGAAGCATGAGGAGTGAGAAGATCAAGTGACGACGACTGACAAAACATCTTCCCCGCGACTCTCGACCCGCGACCCTCAACCCTCCACGGCCACTGTTTTTCTGGTTGATGACGACGCTTCGGTGCGCAAGGCACTGACGCGGCTAATCAGGTCGGCCGGTTTTGGGATAGAGGCCTTTGCGTCGGCGCCTGAGTTTCTGACGCGGTGGAGTTCGCATGACGGGACACCGGCCTGCCTTGTCCTCGACGTGCGCATGCCCGGACTAACCGGGCTGGATTTGCAGCAGGCGCTGCTGGCGAGCCATACGATACTGCCGATCATTTTCATTACGGGGCATGGCGACATCCCGATGGGCGTGAAAGCGATGAAGGACGGCGCGGTCGATTTTTTGCCCAAGCCGGTCAAAGATAGCGTGCTGGTGGAGGCGATCGAGCGAGGGCTTGCCCGTGCCGAACGCGAATTTAACCTGCACCAAGAGTTAGAAAGCATTCAACGGCGACTTGCGACGTTGACTCCGCGGGAGCGAGAAGTCATGGGTCTTATGGTTCAGGGCCTGTTGAACAAACAGATCGCCTTCAAACTGGGGACCGTCGAAAAAACCGTGAAAGTGCACCGCGCCCGCGTGATCGAAAAGATGGAAGTCAATTCTCTCGCGGCGCTGGTGCGGATCGCCGAGCGTGCCGGGATCGGCAAAGCGTTGGAATAGTGACCAGTTATCAGTGATCAGTGATCAGTTATCAGTAATCAGTAATCGGGGAACAGCACCAAAATGAAGCAGTGATCCAGCGATCACACCAGTGATCACTGAACACTGATCACTGATTACTGATAACTTCTTTGCCCCGCACTCGTCCTCCCGCGACCCTCGTCACTTTCTCTCCCCTATTGGACCAAAGTCCAATATACACACCCAGCGCCGCTCGATAGATTCCTCCGTGAGCAGAAAACAACCTCATCATGTTTGCGGCAACTTTGCGGGAAGCTACCGTTTTGAACAAGCCCAAGCCGTTAATTGCGATCGTCGACGACGACGAATCGGTTTGCCGTGCGGTGCGACGGCTCGTGCGCTCGGTGACAATGGATGCCGAGACATTCAGCTCGGGTCAGGATTTTCTCGATTTGCTTGAAGCCATGCCCGCTTTTCAGCCCGACTGTTTGATTCTCGATGTGCAGATGCCGCATATGAACGGACTTGACGTTCAGAATCACCTGGTCAGGCGCGGCCGCTCGATACCGATTGTGTTTATCACCGCACACGATGAGGTCGGGGTCCGCGAAAAGGCGCTAGCCGGGGGGGCTGTAGCCTTTTTACGGAAGCCGTTCAACGACGAGTTGTTGATCAAGACGCTGCGCGAAGCCCTCAAGTCTAACTAGCTTGCTGCAAAGACGGATCAAGCACATGCAAGAAGAGGGCGAATCGTAATCGGAAGACCTTCGGAGGTATTGTAGATGACTCAGTCAAAGCGGTTTTACCGTTACTCCCTACGCATCCGGTCGAGAGCTTTGATCACCCTTTTGGTTCTCTTGGTGATGGATTTGAAAAGCGGACTCGCAGCCCAAACCGGCTACGAATCGCTACCTGTGCTGAACGCGTCGAAAATCCTGTCACCCGAGCTATTGAGCGGACCGAATCACCGCGTTCAAGAACGCGTGACCAATGACGGTTTCCTGAACATGTACACCATCGATTCCACCTTCGGCCAGTTCAAGGCGGTATCAACGGCTCTCCTGCGGGTGCGGATTCAGGAAATCAAGGCGATGGCGGCAATGGATAAGCTCAAAGGGACCAAGGAGTACGGCGCGGCGGTGAAGGAATCGGCGCTGTCCGCAATGGTTTCTGCCAAAGACATGGTGTTTCAGCCCGTGCAAACCCTGAAAACCACCGTCAGCGGCGTCGGTGTTGCATTTCGCCGCGCCGGCGACAGTGTTTTCGGTTCCAAACGAAGCGACACGGAAGACAGCCGGTTCAAAAACCTCATCGGCTTTACCAACTATAAACGAGATTACGCTTACGAGCTGGGTGTCGACGTCTATTCCAGGAACGAAGTTCTGCAAGATCGCTTGAATGAAATTTCCTGGGCGGGGTTTGCCGGAGGGCTTACGGTGAGCGCGGCCATGGCTGCCGTGCCGGGCGGCGCCGGCGTCGCCATGACCGCGATCGGCACGACCCGGCTTTCCACCGCAATATTCAAAAATCAGCCGCCCTCGGACCTAAGACGGATCAATACAGACAAGCTCAAGACGATGGGGATCGACCCATCGACCATTGAAATGTTCATCAGCGACTCGGTCTATTCGCCGCGCGAACAGACCTTGCTGGTCGCGGCGCTCGACGAAATGAGCGGCGTTGCGGACCGAGAAAGATTTGTCCAACTCGCCGCCCTGACCAACAACGTGGACATGGCGCTGTTTCGCCAACGCCAGGCGGAGATGTACGCCGGTTACCACAAAGCGGTTAGCCCTCTGACTCAATTCGTCTCGGTGGGCCAACTTCCCGGAGCGCGTTCGCGTGACGGCGCCTTGGTATTCAATTTTCCAATTGACTACCTGGTCTGGACCGATTCTCTGGCGCGGCTTGTTGCCAACACTGACAATCTGATCAATCAGTTGCCTGGGATAACCCGAAAGGAGCTGTGGCTGAGCGGGAATCTGAGCCCGAGAGCGCGCGCTGAGATGCGCCGTATGGGTTGGATAACGTTTGAAAACGGCGAGGTGTTGGTGGTCGCGCAGGATAAGCCTGCGCCGTCATACCGCAAGGAAGGCCAAGCTCCCGACGCGACTTTGAAACTGCAGAGCCGATCGGTGGCTTTGGGCGCGGGTGTGAGTTGGGGCGAAGGTGTTCTTACGTTCCAAGGCAAGAACTACCCGGTTGCGATTTCCGGCCTGAGCCTGTTGGATCTCGGCGTTTCCAGCGTCAACGCCACTGGGCAGGTTTATTTTCTCAAACAGATTGCCGACTTCTCGGGTAATTATTTCGCGACGCAGGCCACGTTCGCCGTCGCCGGCGGTGGCGGCGAACTGGTGATGGCAAACGGGAATGGCGTCTTTGTAGCACTTCAATCGGAGCAAAAAGGAACTCAGCTTACGTTGGGTGCGTCGGGTGTGAGTTTGAAGTTGAAATAGTGCGCGAGGAAAGAGTGTCGAGTGTCGAGTGACGGAAAAATGAGCTGGACGAGGCGATCGGGTATTCAGGCTTGACACTCGACCCGCGACCCTCGTCACTCGGAAAGAGACAGTTACATGAATAAACAATATTTCGCCGTACGCACTTTGGCATGGCTGATCATTGTTGTGTTAGCGGCCCCGCCGGGATTGATTGCGCAGGATGTCGAGAAGGCGCCGGCGTTCAAACAGGAAGAGCTCGATCAGCTGGTAGCGCCGATCGCGTTGCATCCCGACGCGCTGATTTCGCAAATCCTGATGGCGTCAACCTACCCCCTTGAAGTCGTTCAAGCCGAGCGTTGGGCGAAGCAGAATGCCAAACTCAAGGCAGATGCGCTGACCGCGGCTCTGGAAAAACAAGATTGGGATCCGAGCGTCAAATCGCTGGTGAATTTTCCCCAAGTACTCACCATGATGAGCGAGAAGCTCGATTGGACGCAAAAATTGGGCGACGCGTTTCTGGAGGATCAAAAAAGAGTTCTCGATACGGTCCAGAGTCTGCGCGCCAAGGCACAGGCATCGGGCAATCTGAAATCGACCAAAGAACAGAATGTCATCGTCGAGGAAAAGATCATCAAGATCGAGTCGACCAATCCGCAGGTCGTCTACGTACCGACGTATAACCCAACGGTGGTTTATGGCGCATGGCCTTATCCTGCATATCCGCCCTATTACTATTATCCGCCGGGATATGCGGCGTCATCGATGATGTGGTTTGGCGCCGGAGTCGCCATAGGCGCGGCGTGGGGTTATGCCTGGGGCAATTGCAATTGGGGCGGTGGCGATGTGGATATCGACGTCAATCGAAATACCAACATCAATAATAATATTAATCGAGATCAAGCCAAACAAAAGCTCCAAGAGCGAGGAGCGGGCAATCAAAGAGGTCAGGGTAAATTCCAGCACAATCCCGAACATCGCAAGGGAGTGAGTTACCGCGACCAGGCGACTGGCCAAAAATTTGATCGCGTCAGTACCAACGACGCGATCAAATCCCGCGAGCAGTTTCGCGGCCGGGCGGAACAGGGGAGACAGGACTTAGGGCAACGAGGCGGTATCGGCGATCGCGCGAGCGCTGGCGGGGGTCTGGGTGATCGTGGAGGGCTCGGCGATCGCGGTGGCGCGGGCGGAGGTCTCGGTGATCGTGGTGGTGGCGGATTGGGCGGTGACCGCGGCGGCGGTTTAGGCGGCTCCGGCAGCCGCGGCGGCGCCTTTCAGGGCGTCGATCGCGGTGGCAGCGCGGCGCGGAGCGCGAGCCAGCGCGGCAGCTCCAGCCGCGGCAGTTTCAGCGGTGGCGGCGGCTCGAGGGGTGGTGGCGGTGGTGGTCGTGGAGGAGGAGGCGGCGGAGGACGGCGGAGATAGGAGAGTGACGCGTGTCGAGTGATTCGGTGATCAGTTATCAGTGATCAGTGAAGAGTAAAGATCGGAATATTGGGATGATGGGTGCAAGTGGGGCAAATGGCGTTTTGAAAACCCACTATTCCATTGTTCCATTTCCATTGTTTCAACTCTCCTTCTTGGAGGAACAAATGAAGCGGCTCCAAAAAATTACCAGCGGAAAAATATTCAGAGGCGCGGCGCTGATGTTCGTACTCGTCGCAAGCGGAGTATCGTTTGCGGCAGCGGCACAGCAAAAAAGTTTCTCATCGCCCGATGAAGCCGTGAAAGCGGCGATCAATGCGGCGAGAAACAACAACGACAAAGAGCTGTTAGGGATCTTCGGATCGCAAGCCAGAGAACTATTATTTTCCGGCGACACGGTTGCCGACAAGGAGAGGCGCGCTCAGTTTCTAAAAGCCTATGATGAAAAAAATAGCCTATCAAAGGAAGGTGAAAAAGTAGTTTTGATCGTCGGCAAACAGGACTGGCCGTTCCCCATTCCGCTAGTACAGCAAGGCCAAGGCTGGTTTTTCGACACCGACCAAGGCAAGCAGGAGGTTCTCAACCGGCGCATCGGGGAAAACGAGCTCAACACAATTCAATCTATTCTGGCCGTGGTCGACGCTCAGCGCGAGTACGCGGTGAAGGACCCCAATCGCGACGGGCTGCTGGAGTATGCGCAAAAATTTATTAGCGATCCAGGCAAGCGCAACGGGTTGTACTGGGAAGCGAAACAGGGCGAGCCGCAGAGCCCTCTCGGACCGATCATGACCCAAGCGAGAGGCCAAGGCTATCAATTTAAGACGTCGAGCGGCCCAGCTCCTTATCACGGCTATTACTATCGAATCCTCACGGCGCAGGGTAAGAATGCTCCCGGCGGCGCGTACAGCTATCTCTGGCGAGGAAAAATGATCGGTGGCTTTGCCGTGGTCGCTTACCCCGCAGAGTACGGCAACTCGGGAATCATGACGTTTATCGTAAATCATGAAGGGAAGGTCTACCAAAAGGACCTCGGCCCGAATACCGCGGCGACGGCGAAAGGAATGAAAGAGTACAATCCGGACAAGACCTGGACGGAGGTCAAGGAGTAGAGAAGGGCAAAGTGTCGAGAAAATAGTGAGCGACTGAGGGATGAAGAAGTTATCAGTAGTCAGTCGTCAATGAGCTGATCGTACTCAGTGGTTAGTGAAACCGCGACCGGCCCCGCGACACTCGCCACCCGACCCTCGGTTCGCGTAATAATATCAACTTCACAAAGAGGAGATGATGATGATTGTGATGCGGGTTTTCAAGAAAGAAATTGCCGTTGCGTTCGGCAGTCTAATTTTTCTCTCGGGCTGTGTCGCGACCCAAGATTGGGTGCAAAACTTCGTCAATGAGCAATTGTTCCCGGTCAACAAGCGAATTTCCGAGAACGAAGCAGCGGTCACAAAGGTTGACGGCAGAGTCGCAAGCGTCGAGGGGCGGGTGGCCAACACCGATGCCAAAGTCGAAAACATGGCAAAACAGATCGCCGAGCTGGAAAATCGTCTCAGTCAGACCAACGCCAAGGCTGATCGTGCGTTGGAAAGTCTTCAGCGACTGCGGCCGGAGCGAAAGATGGTCTTGAACTTTACCGAGGGGGCGCAGTTCGCAACCAATTCGATTGAGTTTAGCGGTCAAGCGAAAAAGGAGATCGACAACTTCATGAGCGACTTCAAGGGTCAGGCTGATGACGACAATCTGGTGGTTGTGGTCGCGGGACATACCGACAATGCTGGCGCGGAGCGCTATAATTATGACCTGTCGAAAAGACGCGCGGAAAGTATCGCTGCTTACCTGACGGCACAGGGAAAAATTCCACCGGCGAGGATTATGGTCGTGGGCTACGGTGAAAGCGCTCCAGTGGCGGACAATCGCACCGAAGCCGGTCGCGCTAAAAACCGCCGGGTGGAGATCATGGTCTACCGAGACACCATCGGTGTGGGCGGAACGGACACGTCGCCCCGCGGCGCGACGACGACACGCTAGCGGAGGGCTGATGGGTCATCGGTTATTGGCGATCAGTATCCAATCGGAGGATCGGAACAATTGGAATAGTGGAATAACGGTAATTGGTAGTGGAGCGATGGAATGATGGAATATTGGAATGGTGAAAAGATGGAACGTCGGTGCTTCCGATCAATCAGTATTCCAGTATTGCAGTACTCCATGATGCCAAAATCGCGCCATTCCAGATATGTTATTGCCGGTTTGTTTTTGATCGGACTGATCTGTGCCTGCGGCCAGACCGGCGTTCGAGACATCCGGCTTGTTCAAGACCGAAACCTGCCGCGCCCGGCGCGAATCCTCATCTATGATTTCGCCGTAAGCGAGCAAGAGGTCAGAGAATATCAGGGCATCATGCGCCAGCAACCGGCGATCAAAGATGCCGCAACCCGAGAGCGTTTGCTCGCGCAGGAGGTAAAAGATGCTCTCGCAAATGAACTGGTGGATCAGCTCAAGCCGTTGGGATTTGATGTCCAAAAAGTCGAACGCGGGACCAGTGCCACCGGTAATGATCTGCTCATCGATGGTCAGTTTATGACTGTCGATGAGGGCAGTCCGTTGAAGCGATTGGTGGTGGGGTTCGGCACCGGCGCATCGTTGGTGCAAAGCCGGGTGCAACTCTACCAAGCCCCCGATGCCCGCTTGCTGCTGGAATTCACCACTCAGTCGGATAGCGGCAAGCTGCCTGGTGCCGCGCCGACCCTGGGTGTCGGAGCGGCGGCGCAAGGAGGAGTGACAGCAGGCATGGCCGCCGCCAATGCAACGGTTTCCGGCGTGCGAAGTTATAACTCGGAGGTCGCAAGGATGGCTGCAGCGAGCGGCGATCAAGCGGCACGCTACTTGTCGGAATTTTTTGCCAAGCAAGGATGGATCCGAGCCGACCAGGTGCGCAAGGCGAGGATGGTGGTGTATTAGCAATCTGGACGGAACCATGAGATCAAAACGGCTCTGCGGAATCGTGCAGACAAACCTGCTGTGGAATTTGATCAGCGTCGTTGCCTGCCTGCTGACGCTCACGTCTTGCGTCGTGTATGAACCGGTTCCGACGCCGCCTCCGCCGCAACCGAGCACTTTCGACCGCGCGTGGAATGCGGCGATCGGCGCAGCTCAAGACGAAGGCGTGCGGATTACATCGGAAGACAGAGTCAGCGGAATCATCACCGGTTCAAGAGCCGATCAAGAGGTTACCATCAATATCCGCACTCAAGCCGACGGTAACGTGCGCGTCGAGATGAGCCAAAGAGGCCCCAAGGGATCCGACCCGGGGCTCGCTGGAAGAATATCCCGTGCCTATGACCGGCGCATGGGACGGTAGCTCTTCGTTCATGAGCGTCACTAGTCAAAGCTATTCAAAATTCGCAGTGGTTTCGAGTCATCGAACCAACGAGAGAAATCCCTCTTTGTCCCCCTTTAGCAAAGGGGGATGTGAAACAATCATGAACCCCGGTGCAATTACTTAAATCGCACCTTACTCCTCTTTACCAAGAGGGGAACCGGCGCTCGAACCATGCGCATTCTCAATCAGTTAAAAAGAAACACCGCTCTTAGTACTCCCCCTTTGAAAAAGGGGGAAACAGGGGGATTTAAAGGAATAAAGGGTGGCATTTCTTTTACTCGGTTTGTCGATCAAAACGCAGGTAAGAATCTAGCAATTGCGCTAGTTCTGCTCTGTTGCCTCGCCGCCGGCTGCGCCACGCCGATCGGCGTCGTGCGCGGCACCACGCAGCAGACCTACTACGAGCTTACGGCAAACGTGCTTTCCGCCGGAGAGCCAAGCGGTTGGTCCAAACAAGTCCTGCACCGTAATAATCTCTCGGCAAAATTCGACCAAGATCCGGTCGAGACCCTCGCTGAGCTGAACCGACGGCTCAAGGAGCGGATCAATTCGGACCGTTTGTTCGCGCTGGCCGAGCTGTGCTTCTTTCACGCGGAGCAAACCGGCAAGCGCGAATACTATTTAGCGGCAGCGGTCTACGCTTACGCCTTCGTTCTCCCCGGCCGCGACGACTTGATGATCCGTCCGATCGACGCGAGAGCGCGGCTGGCGGTCGACCTCTACAACTGGGGAATCGCCCGCGGGCTGTCATCCAACAATGGTGAGGAGGTCGTGCTGGAAGCCGGCAAGTGGGAGCTGCCGATCGGCGAGATGACGCTAAATGTCGAACCATCGCAGTACCTCTGGGGCGGCTACCGCTTCAAGCGATTTATCCCGGTGGGCGAATTCATCATCAGAGGCATTGCCAACCGCTATCGTCAAGCTGGGGTCGGCGCGGCGCTTGCCGCCGAAGTGGAGCCAGTGGGGGAGGGTCCCGCCGCGGAGGCGGCGCGCAAACGCATCCCGCCGCGGACCAAGGTGCCGGTAACGGCGTTTATCCGGATCGCTGAACCGCTTGGCAACCTCCTCCAAGGCAAGATCGAAGGACACATCGAAGTCTACGCAGCCGATCAGCATACTACGGTAAAAATCAAAGATCGCGACGTGCCGCTTGAGCTGGAACCTACGGCGGCGCTGGCGTATGGCCTGGAGGGCGCACCCGTCTGGGATTTTGAGATCGCCGGGTTTCGTTTTGCTGATCCGAAAAAGATTTTTGGCGACGGTCTCATAATGATGCATCCCTATCGAAAGGGGCGTATCCCAGTCGTCCTGGTTCATGGCACCGCCTCGAGCCCGGCGCGTTGGGCTGAGATGTACAATGAGGTGTCGCACGACCCCGCTCTCGAAGGCCGATATCAGGTCTGGCTGTTTCAATACAATACCGGACAGCCGGTTCTTTACTCGGCAATGCTCTTGCGGCAAGCGCTCGCTAATGTAGTTAAAGACCTGGATCCAAACAATGAAGATCCGGCGTTACGGCAAATGGTTGTCATCGGACACAGCCAGGGCGGTCTGCTGACCAAGCTGCTCGCTGTTAAGAGCGGCAATCGTTTTTGGCAAAATATCACCGACCAACCGTTTGACGAGGTTGAAATGGCGGAAGAGACCCGTAAGTTGGCCCGTGAATGGGCGTTTTTCGACCCTGTACCGACAGTGCGGCGGGTGATATTCCTCGCTACGCCGCATCGCGGCAGCTATCAAGCCACCGGTCTCCTGCTGAATCTCGCCCGCAGGTTAATCAACTTGCCGGGAAATCTGGTTTCACAGTTCCAAAACGTCCTACAAGGACAGGCGTTCGCTCATCTGAGAATGAGCCAGCTTCCCACCTCGGTAGACAACATGAGTCCGGGCCATCCATTTCTGCGAGCCTTGAACGATCTTCAAATTGACTCAAGCATCAGGGCACATTCGATTATTGCAGTGCTCGGCGGTCCGCCGTTTATCGGTAAGACTGACGGCGTGGTCGCCTATGAGAGCGCGCATCTCGATGGCGTCGAATCGGAGAAGATCGTCCACTCCGGACATTCGACTCAAGACAATCCTGAAACCATTGAAGAAGTCATCCGCATCCTGAGAGAGCATATCGGGGTAAAGTGACAAAGCTGCCGAAGCTTGATTCCTGCCGCTACCGCCTCTAAAGTCAGGGCCGTGAATCGCCCTGGCCTATTCGCCATCCGCCCATCTCTGTCGCAACTGTGCTTGCCGCTTGTTCTCATTTTCGTCTTCGTTGGCTCCTTAGAAAGTGCGCTTGCCGCCGAAGAAAAGCGAACGACGCGCGTACTCATGCTGTTTAGCGAGAGCAAGTTCGTCGTTGCCAATGTTCTCATCGAACAGGCGGCGCGGGCTGTGCTTCAAAAAAACGGTCGGTCGATCGACTTCTACGCCGAATATCTCGATGCGGGCCGCTTTCCCGAGGAAAACCATTACCGATTGTTCAGAGAGTATCTGCAAGAAAAATACGCCCAGCGTCCTCCCGATCTGGTGCTGGCGTTTCTCGCGCGCAAATTCGAACTGGCGGGGCAACTGCCGGCAGAACTCTTCCCGAAAACCCCAGTTATTTTTGCAGCTTTGACCGAAGCGGAAATTCCAAGTGCTCAGCTGGGCAGCAATGTTACCGGCGTGGTGCAACGAATGAATGTAGCGGGCGCGCTTGGCGTTATCCCGAACGTCCAGCCTGATACGCAACGCATCGTGGTCATCGGCGGCACTGCGCCGCTCGATCGGCTCTACCTTGCCATGGCCGAGGAAGCGGCGCGTCCAATGAAGGAGCGAGTGCAGGTGGATTTCTGGACCACGCGCTCTGTAGCAGAAATGCGCCATGCGGTGGCATCGCTGCCGTCGCAAACTGTGATTCTCTTTTTAACCGTATTTCGGGACGCTGCGGGGGAAACATTTTTTCCCGAGCAAGTTGTATCGCTGCTGGTAAAGTCATCGAGCGTGCCTATCTATGTTTTGGGCGACCCGATGATCGGGAACGGGGTTGTCGGCGGAAGGGTCGCGCAGCTTGAAGCGTTGGGCCAGCGCGTCGGCGAGCTTGCTCAACGCGTGCTCGACGGCGCGGCTCCTGCCTCGTTGCCGGTTGAAGTCCGCCAGGATGGCGTGCCGATGTTCGACTGGCGGGCGCTCAAGCGCTGGGGGATTGGCGAAAGCCGGTTGCCGCCCGGCAGCATTGTCCGCTTTCGCCCGCCAACCATGTGGCAGCAGTACCGTTGGTACCTCCTGGGCGCGCTGATTGTCTTTGTTCTTCAGGCGGCGATGATCGCGGGCTTGCTCTTGCAGCGCAATCGGCGTCGTCGCGCCGAAGCCGAGCTACAGCGCAATCGCGACGAGTTAGCCCATGTGGCGCGGGTCTCTACGGTCGGTGAATTGACCGCTGCCGTGGCCCATGAGTTGAATCAGCCGTTGGGCGCGATCCTGAGCAATGCCGAGGCGGCCGAGATGTTTCTCAAGGCGGAGCCGCCGGCCGTCGATGAAGTGCGAGATATTCTCGCGGACATTCGCAAGGACGATCAGCGCGCCGCCGAAGTCATCCGGCGGATGCGCAGCCTGCTGCGCCGGAAGGAGTTGATGCCTCAGGCGATTGATGTCAATGCGGCCGTTGAAGAAGTTTTGAAACTCGTGGGCATCGATGCCGCAGCGCGCAAAGTGACGATCGGTTTCGAGCGCGTGGCTGGGCTGCCGCGCGTCTGGTGTGATCTGGTGCATTTTCAACAGGTGCTGTTAAACTTGATTCTTAACGGCCTGGAGGCGATGGCTGAGACGCCGCAAGAGCAGCGGCAACTAAGGGTGCGCGCCGGGCCTGACGGAGCCGGCCTGGTGAAGGTTTCGGTATTGGACCGCGGCCAAGGTATAGCCGCCGACAAGCTGCCGAAGCTGTTCGACCCTTTTTTCACGACCAAAAAGGAAGGCTTGGGCATGGGGCTCTCGATCGCCCGCACTATTGTCGAAGCGCACCACGGGGCGATTTGGGCGGAGAACAACGCGGATCGCGGCGCGACGTTCTACTTTACGATGCCTCTGAGTGACGAGGAGCGGGTGACGAGTGTCGAGTGTCGAGGGGTGGGGGACGAGTAACAAGTGTCGAGGCAAGCGGGTTGGGGTCTCGGATGAGTCAGAGTGGGCTGGAGAGTTTTGGTGCGTATCAAAAAGCGCGAGAGTTATTTGATTGGGTCATTAAAGACATGGAGCTTCTGAAGAAAAATCAGCTTTGCTATCGGCTAGTCTCGCAGCAAATAGGAAGCGCTGACTCGATCTGTGCAAACATCGAAGAGGGGTATGGAAGAATTAGCCGTGTTGAGTATGTTCGTTTCCTCGATATCGCACGAGGTTCCGCTCGCGAGACACGTGGGCGGTACGAACGGTTGGCGTCTTGGCTGGATCCAGAAGTGGTTCAACGAAGACTCCAGCTGCTCGACGAGATAATTGGAATTTTAACACGATCAATTGTTAATATGAGGAGAAAGTAGGCAACAGTAAGTGAATAAGGATCGGCCTAACCACTCGACCCCCGACACTCGACCCTCTATTTCAGTAGTCATTCACCTCGTCGACGACGACCCGTCTTTTCGCACTGCCTTGACCCGTCTGTTGCGCGCGGCGAACTATGACGTGAGGGGCTATGCTTCGGCAAAAGAATTTTTGGATGCCGCTCCTTACAACGCTCCGGGCTGTCTGCTCCTGGATTTGAAAATGCCGGGAACAACCGGCCTGGATTTGCAGCAGGCGATGGCAGGCATGGATGAACCGTTGCCGATCATCTTTCTTTCCGGCAACGGCGATATACCGGCGAGTGTCCGCGCGATGAAAGCTGGCGCAGTCGATTTTCTCACCAAGCCAGTTGAGCGCAAGAATCTCCTCGAGGCGATCGAGATCGCCCTCGAACGCGACGCCAGCGAGAGAAAAGCGCGCGCGAATCTGCGCGCGCTGCGACAACGCTATGAAACGCTTACGCCGCGCGAACGCGAGGTGTTGGCGCACGTCGTCAGCGGGAAACTGAACAAGCAGATCGCCTTCGCTCTAGGCACGACCGAGCGTACCATCAAAGCGCACCGAGGCAGCATCACGGATAAGCTCGGCTTTCAGTCTGTCGCAGAACTCACCCGCATGGCGCAGAACCTGGGCATCGAGCCGGCGCCGTAGCAACCGAGGGACGAGTGTCGAGGGTTAGCAGTGATCAGTCATCGGTAATCGGTAATCAGTATGGCGCTCGCTCTTCTCTTTCCTGGATAATTGAGCACGGATACTGGTAACTGATCATTGCGATCGAGGGACGAGTGTCGGGTGTCGAGTGACCGGACCACCGCTCACTGATCACTGATTACTGATCACTTCTCTCCTCGACCCTCGTCCCGCTTACCACGGTTAAACTGATCACTGATAACTGGTCACTGATAACTTCTTTGCCCCACACTCGACCCGTCGCTCGACCCTCATCCCGCTTTCCTCGTCCCCTATTGGACCAAAGGACAATAGCTTTAAGGGTGTGGGCCTTGCTAAAAGTGATCATTCTCTGACGCTCCGCGGTGAAGCCACTATGTCCGATGGATCTATTGTCGTCGTGGAGGACGATGCCGGAATGCGCAAGGCTCTCGAGCGGCTTTTGCGCGCCGCGGGGTTTCGCGCTGTGCTGTTTCCATCTGCGGAAGCTTTGCTGGCAACGGATGCCGCGGACCTTGCTGCTTGCCTGGTTCTGGATATTCAACTGCCGGGCCTGTCGGGATTTGAATTGCGGCGCCGGCTGGCCGCTGCTGGTCTCGCAAGGCCGGTTATTTTCATCACCGCGCACGATGAGCCGAGCACGCGTCACGAAGCTGAAGGATCGGGATGCATCGCTTATTTGCGAAAACCCGTTGAGGGAACGGTGCTGCTAGCGGCGATTCGCCGCGCACTGGCTATCCAACCCGCGGCATAGGTGACCGAGGGAACGGCACACAGCTATAGACAGAGCACTGCATTCACCGTAACAGAGACCGTTCACTGAGTACTGATTATTACTGATCACTGATTACCGATCACTGACTACTGATCACCGGACCGGTGAGGGATTATGAAACAATTCCTGCGTGAACCACTTTGGCACTTTCTTGTGCTCGGAGCGGTTTTATTTGGACTGTATCGCTGGCAGAGCGATCCGGTCATCGATGGGGCGGGCAAACGCATCCACATCACGGCGGGCGATATCGAGCAGATGCGGGCGATTTTTTCTCGCCAGCGGCAGCGGCTGCCGAGCGAGGCGGAGCTCAAGGGATTCATCGACGCGCGCATTTACGAGGAGGTTCTCTATCGCGAGGCGCTCGCCTTGGGGCTCGATCGGGACGATACCATCGTGCGGCGCAGGCTGGCGCAGAAATTCGAGTTTCTGACGGACAACCTCAGCGATCCTGTCCATCCCAGCGAAACCGAACTGGCGGCGTTTTTCAAAGAAAACGGCGACCGTTATCAAATCCCGGGGCGGTTGTCCTTCGCGCACATTTATTTCAGCGTGGGGAAGCGCGGCCAGCGAGCCGAACAGGACGCCAAAAATGAATTGGCGCGCTTGCGCTCGGGCGCATCCGCCGGGGGGGGCGATCGAAGAAATGGGCGATGCATTCCTGTTGGAACAGCGTTACCAACAAATCACGCCGGAAGAGATCGAGAAAATTTTCGGTCCGAGGTTTTCGACGGAGTTGATCAAGGTGCCGCTACGCGAATGGCAGGGACCGATCGCTTCAGGCTACGGCATCCATTTGGTGAAAGTCGACGACCATGAAACTTCGCGAGCGACGGCGTTAAATACCGTGCGCGAGCAGGTCAAGCGGGATTGGCTCGACGCAAAGCGGCGCGAAATCAAGGAAGCGACGCTCAAGAAACTAAGAGACCGGTACGAAGTTGTCATCGACGAAGCGGCGTTTCGCGCAACGGTGATCGCGCAAAGCGATCGTGTTCAGGAGACCGGTCAGTGAAACGCTTTCTGTTTCTTTTCGTTACGGCGCTGCTGATGATCAGGGCGTCGGCGCAAGCGCATGAGGTCCGCCCGGCGTACTTGGAAATCAAGGAAAGCGCAGCCGGGCAATATCGACTGCTCTGGAAGCGGCCCATTCTCGGTGAAGTGGCGCTCAGGCTCGAGCTTCAGCTGCCTGAGAGCTGCGCAGATGAGGATTCGCCAACCCGATACGCGACTGTCGATTGGCTGATCGAACGGCGCGTGATCGCATGCGGCGCCGGCGGGCTTGCCGGCGAAAGGATCGGCATCGATGGGCTCGAAGCGAGTATCACCGACGCGCTCGTGCGCAGCGAATTTGCCGACGGCACCACCTGGATCAAAAGACTCACACCGCAGGCGCCGACAGCGGTGATTCCAGCCCGACAAACCGGCTGGTCGGTCGCGGGCGAGTATCTCTCGTTGGGAGTCGAGCACATTCTTACCGGCGTGGATCATCTGCTGTTCGTATTGGCTCTTATCATGATCACGCGCGGCGGTTGGCGGCTCGTTAAGACAGTCAGCGCGTTCACCCTGTCGCACAGCCTCACGCTGACAGCGGCAACGCTCGGCTGGGTGCATGTGCCGCAGAGCCCCGTTGAAGCAGTGATTGCGCTCAGCATTGTGTTCGTCGCATGTGAAATCATCCGGGCGCGACGCGGGCGCCAAAGCCTCGCAACGCGCTCGCCGTGGATCGTGGCGCTGACTTTCGGACTGCTGCACGGATTAGGCTTTGCGGGAGGCTTGAGCGATGTCGGACTGCCTGAAGGGCACATACCGCTGGCGCTGTTGTTTTTCAGTATGGGCGTAGAGACAGGTCATTTGATGTTCGTCGGTGCGGTTTTGGCTCTGATCGCGGCGCTACGGCGCATCGCTTTGCCGCTACCGCGCTGGGCCGAGTTAGTGCCGGTTTATACCATCGGCGGCGTGTCGATGTTCTGGGTGATCCAGCGGGTGGCGGCGTTTTAGAGACGAGTACCGAGGGTCGAGCGCCGAGTGAGGGAAGACCAGGTTAGCAGTGATTGGTAATCAGTGATCAGTAGTCAGTGATCAGTGATCAGTTCAGTCGACACTCGTCACCCGACACTCGGAACTGAAAGGGTGAGGCCGAGGATGAAGAGTCGAGGATGGAGTGAGAGTGATTGGCTATCAGTGATCGGTGAACAGTAAGGTTTCCGGTCGCGGGTGCCGATTGCTAAGGTTGGGAGATTTCAAGTTGCTTACAAATCGCGCGAACCGTCCCCTCTTTGATCTCGCGATGGCGCGGCACGCTGGCGATCTTGCGCAGCGACGGGTTCAACCAGATGGAGTGTCCGCCACCTTCGCGATAGAGGAGGCAACCCTGGTCACGCAGATGACGCTCCAGGTCGATCCTTTTCATGCATCAGGAAGTTCGATGAACTCGCGCACTGCCTCGGGCGAGAGGTTTTTTTCTACCAGGTCGCGTTGGCATTCCACGACCAACCTTAGCGCGTCCAGGAGATTCGCTTTTGCTTCGGCGAGTGTGTCGCCTTGCGAAATCGCGGCGGGAATTTCCTCCACGAAACAGGTGTATCCACCCTCTTTCGCCGGCTCAAAAACCGCGGTCAGCTTCATGTGCTTATATTACCACAACGCCGTCTGTCCGCAATTCCGAAAAAAGCACGATGATCAATGTTTTGAGAAGGTTTCAGTGTTCAGATTGAAGTCCCTGAAATCCGACAAGCGAACTCAAGATCAGGCAGGAGCACGACGATGTCGATGAAGAAAATCTCACGGATTGCACGAACCAAGATCAAACGGCGCGACTTTATCAAGATCGCGGCTTCTGCTGTTGCCGGCGTTGCGATGCCGGGACTGGTACGAGCGCAGGGCGACGCGGGCGCTCTCGATAAGGAGAGAGCCGAAGCGGCGCACAAGCGGCCGACAGTTTACTCGCCCTATGCCGGCCGCGATTTTCCGACGCGCCCGTTTTTCGGCGATACCCATCTGCACACCTCGTTTTCCATGGACGCGGGCGCGTTCGGCGCGCGCATCGGACCGCGCGACGCATACCGATTCGCCCGGGGCGAGGAGATCACCGCGTCGAGCAGTCAGCCGGTAAAGCTCTCGCGTCCGCTCGATTTTCTCGTGGTTGCGGATCATTCGGACAACATGGGCTTCTTCCCCGATCTGTTCGCGGGAAAGCCGGAGCTGCTCGCCCATCCCACCGGCCGCAAGTGGTACGACATGGTTCAATCCGGCAAGGGAGCGGAAGCGGCAATCGAAATTATCGTCGCTTTTTCTCAGGGAAGTTTTCCGAAGGAGCTCATGTATAACCCGGGTACGCGCGCCTATCGCAGCGCCTGGCAGGAAACCATAGCTGCCGCCGAGAAGTACAACGAGCCGGGCCGTTTTACCGCGTTCATCGGCTACGAGTGGACGTCGAACACCGGCGGCAACAACCTGCACCGCAATATCATCTTCCGCGACGGCGGAGACAGGGCGATTCAGGTGGAGCCCTTCACCGTTTATCCGCCCTTCGGCAGCGACAATCCGCGCGAGCTGTGGAAGTGGATGTCTGCCTACGAGCAGAAAACCGGCGGCAGCGTACTGGCGATCGCACACAACGGCAATCTCAGCAACGGCCGCATGTTTCCGATCATCGAGTCGTTCACCGGCAAGCCGGTGGATCGTGAATACGTCGAACAACGGGCGAAATGGGAGCGCCTCTATGAAGCGACGCAGACCAAAGGCGACGGCGAGGCGCATCCATTCCTGTCGCCAAACGATGAGTTTGCCAATTTCGAGCGATGGGACAAAGGCAATCTCGATGGCAGCGCGGTGAAGAGCAAAGACATGCTCGAATTCGAGTACGTCCGTTCAGCATTGAAGAATGGTCTAAAGCTCGAACAGGAACTCGGTACCAATCCTTATAAATTCGGTCTCGTCGGCAGCAGCGATGCGCACACCGGATTGTCCGCGATGGAAGAGGACAATTTCTTCGGCAAGACCACGCCAGGTGAACCGAGCCCGCATCGCCTGACGGCGGCCTTTATGGCCAATCCAAAGACCGGCGTAAAGATCATGGACTGGGAGGTTTCCTCTTCCGGCTACGCCGCTGTATGGGCGAAGGAGAACACCCGCGCTTCGATCTGGGATGCCATGCAGCGCAAGGAAACTTACGCGACGACGGGCCCGCGCATGATCGTGCGCTTTTTCGGCGGCTGGGACTTCGAGGCGAAAGACGCCCAAAACCGCATGCCAGCTCAGCTCGGTTACACCAAGGGAATACCGATGGGTGGCGATCTCCGCCTTCCCTCAACACTCGACGCTCGGCCCTCCTTCCTCGCCCCGACATTTCTCGTCGCTGCGCTCAAGGATCCGATCGGCGCCAATCTTGACCGCTATCAGATCATCAAAGGCTGGCTCGATAAAGGCGGCCAGCTGCACGAAAAAATCTACGACGTTGCCTGGTCGGGCGGGCGCAAGCCCGACCCAAAGACGGGCAAGGTGCCTCTGGTCGGCACTACGGTCGACGTCGCGAACGCGACGTGGGCAAACAGTATCGGTGCGCCGGAGTTGATCGCAGTCTGGCGCGATCCTGAGTTCGATCCGAGTCAGCCAGCATTCTATTACGGGCGCGTAATTGAGATCCCGACGCCGCGCTGGACCGCGTACGACGCCAAGCGCTTCGGCGTAAAACCGCTGCCCGGCACGGCTATGACCGTCACCGAGCGCGCTTACACATCGCCGATCTGGTATACGCCGGCAGGGAAGTGAAGGAGGGGTGAGTGACGAGTGTGGAGGATCGAAAATGCGAGTGACGAGGCTAGAGGGTCGAGGGGGAAAGAAACGTGAACAGTGGTTGATCTCAGTTCACCCGACACTCGACACCCGACACTCGGTCCCCCGGTCATCAGTTATCGGTTATCAGTCATCAGTTATCAGTGGTCAGTCATCAGTGGTCGGTGGTCAGTTGACACTCGAATGCGCGGTAAAACGAACCGGAGAGGGTATTCATGAAAGAAAACAAGCAAACTGAGGTTACGCGACGAGAAGTCCTTAAAACTTTCGCAGCAGGAGCCGTGGCGGCGACGTTCGGAGATAGTCTGCAGATGAAGACAGCTGCGGTCGCGGACGCGCGTCGAGGGTCGGTCGGTGCAGCGTCCGGCGGGCCGTACAATATCTTATTTATTCTCACCGACCAGGAGCGCTACTTCCGTCCGGGAGAACTGCCGAAAGATTTTCGGCTGCCGGCGCACGAGCGTTTGGCGAAAAAGGGGATTGTGTTCGAGAACCACCGAATCAATTCCTGCGTCTGCACGCCTTCGCGCTCGGTGCTTTACACCGGCCAGCACATTCAGCACACACGGATGTTCGACAACACCAATTTCCCATGGATCAGCAGTATGTCCACGGATATCAAGACGGTCGGACATCTATTAAGGGATGCGGGCTACTACACTGCTTACAAGGGCAAGTGGCACCTGACCAAAGAGTTCGAGACAGGCAACGATTTGGCGGCGCCGGAAAAATTCTTTACCAAAGAGATGGAGGCCTACGGCTTCGCCGACTATCTGGGGATCGGCGACATCATAGCCCATACCCTAGGCGGCTATCTGCACGACGGCATCATCGCGGCGATGGCGACAAACTGGCTACGTGGCCGCGCCAAGAATCTCGCGGTTGAGGGAAAGCCGTGGTTTCTCGCCGTCAATCTCGTAAACCCGCACGATGTCATGTTCTACAACACGGACCGTCCGGGTGAAAAAGTTCAGGAGCGCAACATCCTCGCCGATATCGCGCGCGATCCGGCGCATCCCTTGTACGCCAAGCAGTGGAAATTCGAGCTGCCGGCGAGCTTCTCGCAGCGGCTCGACAGGCCCGGGAGACCGCTCGCGCACGCCGATTTCATCAAATCCCACGACGCGCTAGTTGGTCGGATCGCAGACGACGAGTGGCGTTGGCGCAAACGTCACAACTATTATCTTAACTGCCTGCGCGACGTGGATCGCCATATCGCCACCATACTCGACGAGCTTGACGCGCTTGGTCTCGCGTCGAAGACTATAGTCATTCTCACCGCCGACCATGGCGACCTTGACGGCGCGCATCGACTTCACGCCAAGGGCGCGACTTCTTATCGCGAACAGAACCAGGTGCCGTTCATTGTGGCACACCCCGCATACCGGGGGGGCAAAATCTGTAAAGCCGTCACTTCGCATTTAGACATCGCGCCGACGCTAGTTAGTTTGACCAACGCCGACGGAGAGAAGAAAGCGGCGATTACCAGAAATCTGAAGGGCAAGGATTTTTCATTTTTATTGGCGGCGCCTGAAAAGGCGACCAACGCAGCCGTGCGCGACGGCCAACTTTTCTGCTACAACATGTTTGCCTACATTGACGGAGACTTTCTTGAAAAGGCTGCGCAATACCTGCTTCAACCTGACGGGAAGGCCAAAATCAAGGAATTGGGTCTGCGGCCGGAGATCACGAAGCGCGGCGCCATCCGCAGCGTGTTCGATGGCCGTTATCAGTTTACCCGCTATTACTCGCCGAAACAGCACAACCGGCCGACGTCGATCGAAGCGCTATTCAATCTCAACGACGTCGAACTGTTCGATCTTCAGACTGATCCTCTAGAGCTCAACAACCTCGCGCTGGATGCCAAGAAAAACGGCGATCTGCTGGCGGCGATGAACGCCAAGCTGAACAAGCTGATCGATGCGGAGGTAGGCGAGGACATCGGCCAGATGCTTCCCGGCGGCGTGGATGGCGGTTGGGTGGCAACGCCTGCTGCGCGAGATCTGTAGGCGTCGGGAACTGAAATGGATCGATCTGAAGAATCAATGAAACGGAGATAGGAGATAACAGAATGGATTTGAATGGTGTTCGAATGTCGCCAAAGTTTCTTTCAAGGCTATTGTCAGGTGCTCTTGCATTGTCGATCTCATGCACGGCGGCGCCGCTGTTTGCCCAAAGCAATTACGAGCCGGCGACGATACTAAGCGCGTCGCGCATTTTGCCGCCGGAATTTCTCGCGGGGCCGAATCATCGCGTCGAAGAGAGGGTCTATAACGACGGTTATTTGAATCGATATACGATTCAGTCGAAGTTCGGCGGCTTTGTCGCGGTCTCGACGCCGATGCTCAGGAAACGAATTGAAGAGATCAATGCGATGGTGCGCATGGAGCAGATCCAGGGCACCAAGGAATTCACCGCTTCGCTCAAAGAAGCAGGGACCGACACGTTGGTCGGCTTTAAAAATCTGGTTACCAAACCGGTCGACACCGTCAAGGGCGCCGCGTCGGGGTTGGGCGTGGCGTTTAGAAGAGCGGGCGACGCCATCGCCGGCACGAAACGGAGCGACGCCGAGGACAGCAAGATCAAGGACCTGATCGGCTTCTCAAAAACCAAACGAGAATACGCTTATCAACTCGGCGTCGATGCCTATAGCGAGAATGAGAAACTTCAGGATCGGCTGAATGAAATCGCATGGGCCGGCTATGCCGGCGGTATCACCTGGGCCGGGGCGATGATGGCGGTGCCCGGGGGCGCCGGTTTGGCAATCTCGATTTCGGGAACGCACAAGCTGCTCAACGACGTTTTTCGCACCACTCCGCCGGTTGACTTGCGCCGCACCAACGGTGAAAAACTCCAGGCGATGGGCGTGCATGCGGAAGTGGCGGATGCGTTCTTGAACAATTCGGTTTATTCACCGCGATACCAAACGCTTTTGGTCAATGCCTTGGACGAGATGAAGGGGGTGGGCAACAGGGCGACTTTCGTTCGCTTCGCAGCTGCCAGTGCCGATAAAGATATCGCTTTTTTCCGAGAGCGCCAGGCAGAAATGTACGCCGGCTATCACAAAGCCGTAGCGCCTATTGAAACGTTCATCGCACTCGGTGAGTTTGCCGCGGCACGAACCACCAAGAACGAGGTCGTCTTCAATATTCCAATGGACCATCTCGTTTGGACCGAGGACATGGCACGACTGGTCACGGCGGCGGATAAGCGAGTCACCCAATTAACCCGGCCGGCGAATAAACAACTGTGGATAACCGGGACAATGAGTGCGCGGGCGCGCAAAGAGATCGAGAGCCGGGGCTGGCGAGTCAATGAGCGCGCCGAAGCGCGCTTGCTGAGCTGGTCCGAGAGTTATCCCGATTACCAGAAGCCGGAAGAGCGAATCCCCACAGGCTTGATCGCGCTGAACTTCAAGTCGGTCGGGATCGGCATCGGCGGCAGTTCCGGCGAAGGAACGCTCAGTTTTCAAGGGAAGGATTATCCCTTTACGATCTCCGGGTTGAACCTGGCCGATATCGGCGCTTCGAGCTTCCAAGGCGCCGGCAAGGTGTACGATCTAAAGAATATAAGCGACTTCTCCGGCAATTACGCAGCGACGCAAGCGGGATTCGCAGTGCGCGGCGGCCAAAGCGAGCTGTCCATGCGCAACGGCAGAGGCGTCACGATCGTGGTGCTCGCCAATGAAGGTAAAGAAGCCGGCACACGGATGAGTCTCGGCCCGGCCGGTGTGACGCTGAGTTTAAAAAAGTAATCAGTCATCGGTGATCAGTTGTCAGTGCTCGATGATGGAAAGCGACTTCCAACACGGACCCAAAGCTTACGTTTTGGCGCTCGGATTGATTTTGACGGCCGAGATCGGCGTGGCGAGTCAAGCGGAAACGCGGTACGTCAAACAGAACAAATACCCGGGCAGTTCAGAAATAGTCGTTGTTGCAGAAGGGGAGTTTGAACCGAGGAGTGTCGGAAGTTACACGTTGCGGATTTATTCGGGTGCCAATCCCAAATTTGCTTTAGATGATTACGTTACCGGTTTGGTACGACCGCGCAACGGGAGCGTCGAAGAGGTGAAATTTCATGACTTCGACGGCGATGGCCGGGCTGAAATCATGGTCGTCATCCGATCTGTAGGAACCGGCGGGTATCTTTCGGCGGATCTGTTCGCCTACACTGCTGACACCTTGAAGCTTCTGGGCTCGGTGAGTGATTTATCGAAGGGCGCGGACCTGGTTTCTGCGCTGAAGAAGAAGCTCGGCGGGGAATGAGTATGGAGATGACTCACCCCAATCTAGATAGCCAATACGAGCCACTGAACCATGACGAAAAAAATCAAGATATGTCTGATCAATCCCAAATTCGAGCCTTCATACTGGGGCTTTGACTACGCCCTGCCGCTTTATCCTGGAAATGTTCGCTGCACGATGGTTACAGGGGCGCTGCCGCATCTCGCCGCGCTCACGCCGGACCACGAGGTTTCCCTGCTCGACGAAAACGTCGAAACGATCGAATTTGATTCCCTCGAGGCTTTCGATGTCGTGGGCGTAACCGGCATGAACGTGCAAAAAGAGCGCATGCGCGAGATTCTCTTGGAGCTGCGCCGACGGAAGATCTTTACGGCGGTGGGCGGCGCATACGCCTCGGTCGATGAACAATATTTCGATGGGCTATGCGATGTGCTCTTTTCCGGTGAAGCCGATACGACTTGGCCCAAATTCATACAGCAGTTTGCCGCTGGCAAGCCTTACGACAGCATCTACCGGCAAGCGCAGCCGACGGACGTGACAAAACTGCCAACACCCCGATTCGATCTGCTCAAGGTCAAACGTTATGCTACCGCTTCGATACAATTTTCCCGCGGCTGCCCATTTCTGTGTGAATTTTGCGATATTATCGTAACCTTTGGTCGGCGGCCGCGCATGAAGCGGCCGGAACAGATTATCCAGGAACTCGAGCAAGCACGCCGGTTAGGCTTTTTAGGCGTCTTTATCGTCGACGATAATTTTATCGGCAATAAAAAAGCGGCCAAAGAGCTTCTGCGGGTGATTGTTGGTTGGCAACAGCGGCATGGGTATCCGTTGCGACTTAATACCGAAGCGAGCGTCAACCTTGCCGACGATGCTGAACTGCTCGACTTGATGTACAAGGCCAATTTTCGCGCGGTCTTTATCGGTATCGAAACGCCGCGAGCAGTGTCGCTCAAAGAGACCAAAAAATATCAGAACGTTGCGGGCGACGGTCTGGAGTCAAAGCTCGCAAGAATTCAGAATGCCGGGCTGGAAATTAGCGCGGGCTTCATCGTCGGATTCGATAATGACGACGCCGCGATTTTCGAGGATCAGTACCAATTTATTCAGAGCAACGGTATCGCAATGGCAATGGTGGGGATGTTAACGGCGATTCCGAAGACGCCGCTCTATGAACGCTTGAAAAGAGAAGGTCGGCTGCGGTCGCACGACATCAATTGCAATTTCGTGCCCAAACAAATGAGCCCTGAGCGATTGCTCGAAGGATATTGGAATCTTTTGCGGCGACTTTACGCTCCGGAAGCGTTTTTCGAACGCTATTTCAAAATTTTTCAATGTTCCCGTTTTCGCCAGCGCCGAGCAGCGATGGTCGCCAAGGCCAACGAAAGCAGCACCTCCAGGACGGCAGCTTACGGTGTAATTTTGACGTGGAATTTGTTCTGGGCGCTGTTCAAGCAGCGCAGTTTAAACGACGTTGGGAGAGTCTATTTACGCTACCTTGTCACCGGTTGTCTGCGCCATCAGAGAAACCTCGCGGGAGTTGTCCAGTTCATCAACCGCTGTGTGACCCACTGGCATTTTTATCGATTCACCTGCGAAGCGACGTCTGGAAAACTCCGGCTGTTTAATTCCGGGTAAGCGGACGTTGGCTTGTCGAAAACGAGCAAACCATGAAGATCGTGTTCAAACTGCTATTCGCCATCGTGCTTAGTGCGACCACGCTATGGGGAGTTGGCTTACTTTACTACTCGCCGCTCTTGCGCGGCAGTTGGCGCGCCAATGCCGCGGTGGCCTATGCAGTCATTTCCGTTCTCGCTCTCTTGTTCCTGCCGCGGCGCGGCAGGACGGCCGCCGGCGCTCTGCTGATCTTTGCGCTGATGGTCGTGGCCTTTTTTCTGATCCCGGCTTCCAATGATCGCGACTGGCAGCCCGAGGTGGCGATGACACCGTACGCGACATTCCAAGGCGATCTGATCACGATTCACAATCTGAGAAATTTCGACTATCGGACCGAAACAGATTTTACGCCCCGTTGGGAAACTCGACTCTATGATTTACAAAAGCTCGACTCCGTCGATCTCATCGCGGTGTATTGGGCCGGCAAGGCGATCGCTCATGTTATGCTGAGTTTCGGCTTCGAGGGCAAAGATTACCTGACGATTTCGATCGAGACGCGCAAAGAGAAAAGCGAGAGCTATTCGACCCTGGCGGGTTTCTTCAGGCAATACGAACTGTATTACGTCGTCGCCGACGAGCGCGACGTGGTGCGCGTGCGGACGACGTATCGCAACCCGCAGGAAGACGTGTACGTCTATCGCATCAACGGCCCGATCAGAAACCTGCGCCGGGTTTTTCTCGACTACATCAAATCGATCAACGAGTTGCGCGAGCGGCCGAGCTATTACAACACGCTTACGACCAATTGCACGACCAGCATTCTCATGCACACGCGCATCAATCCGGAGTCGCCGCCGATGTCCTGGAAGATTTTGCTCAGCGGCTATGTGCCGGATTATCTCTACGAACTCGGCCGGATCGATACGTCGATGCCTTTTCTCGAGCTGGAGAAGTTCTCACGCGTGAATGCGCGCGCCCATGCGGCGGACAAGGATCCGAATTTTTCGCAGCGAATTCGCGAGGGACTGCCTCAGCCGGCCCCGCTGCCTTGAGCGTGAAGGTCTCCGCCGCCAGCATATCCAGGCAAGCGCTAAGAAAGACTGAGCTGCAATGTTGGTATGCTACAAATCAGCGTGATTCGATTGCTCGGTACAGAGCATCGCGGTCTGCTATATCTACGAGAGTTCCGCCGCTCCGAAATTTCGGCAGCGGAGCAAGACGTTGCCGTTTATTTTGCGCTCCAAATCTTATTCGCAGCGCTATTTCGACGACCTCGGATACAGTACATTCCCGGCGGGCGGCTTCCTTTTTGAGCTGTGCCATGATCCGCCGGTTGATGTTTAATGTCAGTTTCATCTCATTAGTCCCACATTACATGGCCAGATTGGAAAGAAGCTTTTTTCATTCTGGCCATTCTCTCTCGTTCGCAGCCAATATTGGACCAAGGTCCAATATACCGCCAATTAGTTGTTCGTTAAAACTCCACCAGACCTACATTTGACTTGGGGCGAGACCATCGATCCCGCGGGAGAATTCAAGGAGGTAAATTGAAATGCGGCAAAAGTTTTTCACGCGAGCCGGCGTCAGTTTAGCGATCATTTTATTGATCGCGGCGACGAGTTCGAGCCTTTATGCGATCGACAGCAACAATCGTTTCTTCGCCTATGGAGTCGGGCAGCGAACCTGCGAAGACTACATCCGGTTCAGGGAGCAAAAGCTGGAGAAATTGGAGCAACAGTACGAGCGTTATACCAAAGAGGAGCTGTACGAGATTGTCAACTGGGTCGTCGAACACTGGATCGCCGGATTTCTCACGGCGCATAACCTCTATGTCAGCGACACTTACGATGTCGTGGGCAAGTTGACGATGGACGACTTGAAAGCGCGCGTGGAAAAAATCTGCCGGGCAGACAATAAGCAGCACTTTGGCCAGGCGATGATTACACTCACGCAGGAACTCCACCCGCAACGGGTGAGAGCGGATGGCGGGAAGAAGTAAGAGTCGAGTGGCGGGTGTTGAGTGTCGAGGCCAGTGAGTGGTGAGTGACGCGTCATGGGAGTGATCGGTAATCAGTGATCAGTGATCAGTAAACAGTGATCAGTAAACAGTGATCAGTGGGCAGTGATCAGTAGATACGAACCGGCCGATGTCTGATTACTGATGTTTACTTGAGAGCGTGAATAAGGAGCCAGAGATGAAGAAAAGCGGATTAACAGTTGCAGCGGTTTTTTTGATGATCTTATCGATCGGCTGCTCCGAGCCACTGACGACCAGGGAAAAAGGCGCGGTTTACGGAACCTTGGGCGGTGCCGGACTGGGGGCGATTATCGGCAGCGCGACAGGCAACGCTGGCGCCGGTGCCGGCATTGGCGCAGCCGTGGGGCTTCTCGGCGGTGCACTGATCGGTGATCAGATGCAGCAGCGGCAGAATCAGGACGCGGCCGTGCAGCGACAGCTTTCGACGCAGCAGGCCGAGATCGAGCGGCAGCAGAGAGAGCTCGAGCAGCTCAGACGGCAACAAGCGAGGTAGGAAAAGGGGCAGTGATCGGTGATCAGTCATCAGTTAACAGCAAAAACGCTCCGGAAGTCCACTACCTGATCACTGACCACTGATGACTGATCACTGATCACGGTTCCGCCGCCGGCCGCTAGTGTTTGCCTTTTCAATAAGATTCGACATAAAAATATCCAAATACGTGTTGTGTAACGTATATGCAACGCCACCGCCTAGCAAAGTGTTTAGTTTTGGTCGTTCAGATTTTTTCGGCGTTGGCTTTCGTCTTTGATGCACAAGTGTCTGCCGCCGAGAATTCACCGGAATTTCAGTTCGCGGCGGCATTTGAGTTGCCTAAAGTGCCCGGCCTGCCTTCGCTCACCGGAGCGTCGGCCGATTGGCGCCAGTTCGACTCGTTTTTCACCTTTGTCGTCAAGCGCTTCGGCGACGATGTGCCGGGAAATCTAAAAGAGTCCTTGAGCGATGCCTTCTTAGATTCACGCTATGAGTTAACCAGTGCTATCGCGCCCGGCAAAGGCGGCAACCCGGTGCCGGAGTTGTTTATCAATTCCTGGAAAAGGTTGTCGCCGATTATGAACCAGTCGCTAGGGGCGTTGCCCAAGCAGACCGCGAGTCTCTATTCGAATTTTATCAGTGCCGCGGATAAGCTGGCGCTAACCGGAGGAGCCGGCATCAACTTGACTCCTGACGCGTTAAGAGGGATGGCTCGCATTCTCGCTCCGACGAGCCCGGCGGATCCCCTTGCCTATAGCACTAACGTCGATGCGGCTCTGCGGAATCTTCTCGGATTCGGCGCCCCGCTCACGGCTCCCGGCAGGCAGAGTCGGCTCGACAGGAGAATCTTTTTCCCGGGAGCAGAAACCGCATCGGTTTCGTCTTTTGGGCTGGCTGGTTCGGCGCTCGCAGCCGAGCCGCGGGCTAAGAACCTCAACCAAATGTTGCCAGACCTGAAAGATTTACAATCGTATCTAGGCGAGGTGAGGAATTTGCTCGTAAACCTGAGCGACAAGATCGCGGCGAAATTCAAGTTGAGCGAGGAGCACAAGACCCTTTACCGCCAGATCGTCTTCACCGCGGCCTGGCAGGAAAGCTGCTGGCGCCAATACATCAAAAAGGGCACGCCGCTCGCATCCGCGACCGGTGATCTCGGCCTGATGCAAGTGAATCGCAATACTTGGCGCGGCGTTTATGATCTGAAGGGGTTGGGAGGCGATATCGAGTACAACGGCACCGCGGGCGGCGAAATTCTGTTGAATTATTTGACGCGCAGCGCCATCAGAAAAGGCGAGGACAAGCAGCCCGGAGGACATCTCGGGCGAGCGACGTATTCCGCGTACAACGGCGGGCCGAGCGCCGTGGGGCGGTATCGCGGCGTGCGCCAACGGCCGGAATGGAAAAAAGTGGACGAAGCGTTCTGGGAAAAATTTCAGCAAGTGAGCGCCGGCCGCGAAATGGATGTACGGCAATGCTACCAAAAATAGCTGCACATGTGCGCTAATGAGTCTGCCCAATCTCATCCTATGTCCCGTAAGAAAAACCCGCGCGCTGAAAGCCATTCATGTAGGCAAAGCCGAAGCTTCTCGCGACAGCGACGCGACGAAAGTTTTCATCGAGTTGCGCGACGTTAATTATCCCGGATCGACCTATACTCTCGATTATGAACCTGCGAACGATCAGCTCAAGGGCGTTTACTATCAAGGTAGAGAGATAGGGCTTCCCCGTGGCGTTCGCACGGATGAAGCGAGTCCATGTGCCATCCGCCCCTGCATCACACTGCTCGCATCCGTATTGGACCAAAGGCCAATATACAGGCGTTTTACCTTCCGATAAAAAAGCTCCCATTAGCGGAGCGAGAGTTAGTCCCAATCAGTCATCAGAAACAACCGCAGCGGCTCAAGCCGGAGCAGAAAGATGGTATTGAGTTTACTGGCGGAGCGCGGTTTGCCTCCAATCCACCGAATCTACCGGCCAAGCAAAAAAGGTCTCGGCGGCGCGAGCTGAAACGATAGAGAGAGGGTGAACGACGGTGATTTATGAAGATCGAAACTCTCTGCCCACCAATACATTACTTATTTCTGCTTGTGTTCAGCGTTTTAGTGTCCGCATGCGGTAGTACTTTTCAAGCCGGTAGTGGCGTCGCCCAAGGGCGACAGGCGCTGTTTCGCGGCGATTATTCGACTGCACTTGAGCTGTTTGAAAGCGCGGCTCAAAAAGATCCGAACTACGTATTTGGCACGGAGCTGCGCGAAGGAACCTTAAGCTTTCTCGGCCGAGCGCAATATCTGAACGGCCAACTGGAGCCGGCGAAGGACACTCTGCAGAAAGCTGTGGCCCAACACAAAAGCGACAATCTAGCTCGATTGTATCTCGGCCTGACTCAGGGGCGTCTGGGCGACCGTAAATCAGGATTACGCGATATCGAAACCGGCATGAAAGGCATCAGCGGATTTCTCAACTACATCACCACGCAGTTCGCCTGGTCGTTTGGCCAATTTTGGGATCCGGGCGGCAACCTTCGGAAAACCATCGATAGCAACCTGGCGATGATCGCTAAGGGAGATTTCGATTGGTCCACCCTCATTGCTAATGGCGAAGCGCTCGCCATGAACGTCGAGCAGGAAGAGGACCGCGCCCGCCAAGACGAGGAGCGGGAACTGCAAATGAAGATGCGCCGCTGATCGATGACGATAGAGGGCGAGGATGGGAGGGTCGAGGAGAAGAAGAAGTTATCAGTGATCAGTGAGGAGAGGGTCGAGGATAGAGCGTCGAGGGTAAGACCTGGATAGGGACGAGGGTCGCGGGTCGAATGAGAAAGAGAATGTTACCAGTGATCCAGTGTGCGTTTCGGTGTACTCGTCACTCGACACTCGCCACCCGACACTTGTCACTCCGTAGTCATGGGAGCACAGCAATGAAAAGAATGGCAAGAATGTATTCGATCGTCTTGGCGTTGGTTGCGATCTTCCTTTCGGCGTGCGGTGCTAATTTTCAAGCCGGTAGCGGCGCAGCCCAGGGTCGAGAGGCGTTGATTCGTGGCGATTACCAAGACGCGGTCAGCTCCTTTCAGAGCTCCGCCCAAGCGGACCCGAACAAGACATACACATTCGGGCCGCAACTGAAAGAAGGAATCTTGAGCTACTTGGGCCGGGCGCAATATCTCAACGGTCAGTTGGAGGCGGCGCGCGACACCCTGAAAAAGGACCTCGCACAACAGGGAAGCAATAAAAACTTCGCGCTGACGCAGCTCTACCTTGGCCTTACAGAGGCTCGCCTGGGCGACCAGCAAGCCGGATTGCGGGATATCGAAAGCGGGACGAAAGGCATCTTGGACTTCTTGAATTACGTCCAGCAAACCTTCCGTTTTGATATTGGCAAATTGTGGGATACGGGTGATCTGATTCGTAATGCCGCCAATGCCAACCTAGCGATGATCGAACGCGGTAATTTCGATTGGCCAATGTTGGTTTCAAGCAGCGAAGCGCTCGCGATGAGATTTGAGCGCGGGTGGAAAAATGAATAGAAACGGCTGCCAGGAGCAGCAACAGGCATTGGACAGCGTCGGTGAAAAAATGCGTTGCAATCAAATTACCTTAAATAAAAGTAAATTGAAAAAGGGAGCGATGCGGATGAATAGATTGGCAGCCGTCTTAATTTTCATTTTTTACTATTTGACGGCTTTTACCGTAACTGCACGAGCGGGCGAAGCGCCGCCGGCAACTCCGTACTCAGGTGATCTCTGGACGCGCTCGACTCTGAGCGGCGACTGGTGGGGGGTACGCAACGACCTCGCTGCCAAAGGCGTAACCATTGACATGAGCCTTACCCAAGCCGCGCAAGGGATCGTTCACGGCGGCAAAGACACGGGCTGGCAGTATGGTGGAGGGCGCGGTGACATCATCCTCAATCTTGATTCGCAGAAACTCGGTCTCTGGCCCGGCGGTTTCTTGAATATGGAAGCCGAGGGAAATTTTATTCCGGCGGACAATTTATTCAAGTCGCTAAACGGCAAAACCGGTGCCCTCATGTTCGTGAACAGCAACCAATCTGTTCCCACGCCCGCCGGCGACAACTTCAATTTACCGGCTTTGAATTTTACCCAATTCCTTTCACCTTACTTTGGTTTAACTATCGGCAAGTACGCCACGATCACGTCCCATTCCGGCGACATGAACGAATTCGCCCATGGCAAGGGCGACACGCAGTTTATGAACATGGCACTCAACTTTAACCCGCTCATAGCGCTGACCGTACCTTACTCCACTTTGGGCACCGGCGTGATCGGGTTACCCACAAAGGATCCGAGTCAGGCGATCGTAAGTTTCTTCGTGATGTCCGCAACGGGTAAAGCGAGCACGAGCGGGTTCGACGACTTGAACGACGACAATCTGACGTTTGCCGGCGAAGGGCGTTTGAGAACAGATTTTTTTGGCCGCACAGGACATCAGCTTTTCGGTTTCACTTACTCGAACCGAAGATTTACTGCAATCGATCAAAACGCGCGGCTTATCTTTGAGAATGGCGTCTTTGAGGGGAAAAAGGGTTCTTGGAATATTTTTTACAACTTCGATCAGTATTTATATGAGCCGAAAAAGGGCTCCGGTGAGGGTATCGGTATTTTCGGCCGGTTCGGCGCTTCGGATGGCAATCCTAACTTCATGCATTATTTCTACAGTTTTGGGATCGGCGGCAAGGGCGTTATTCCGACACGGGAACGCGACCGCTACGGCTTCGGCTTTTACTACATCGATGTCAATCATCCAGAACTTCAGGGTACGCTGCCCGGCACGAAGTTGTTGCGCGACGAGTACGGTTTCGAGGCCTTTTACAATTTCGCCATTACACCCTGGCTGCAGCTCACGCCGGATATACAGATTGTCAGAGGGGCCCAGAAAGACAAAATCACTATCGGCACTCTGCCTGCACCGGTGGGACTGCCCTTCATCTCCAGTCGAAAGAGCATCGGCACAGCGACCATTCTAGGTCTGCGCTTGCAGATGGTGTTCTAAGAAAAGGCCAACGAGGGTCGAGGGAGGGAAATGATAGTAGTCAGTGATCAGTGGTCAGTTAACAGTGGTAAGCGGGACGAGGGTCGAGGGTCGAAGGTAGCGAAGCATTAGGATCAGGACACTCGATCTTGACACTAGGAACGAGTTCGGACTGGAGCGATTTTATGAAGATGCGGCTAGTTTGTCTGATCGTGTTGCCGTGGACATTGGTTGTCGTGGCAATGCGGGCGAGATTCAACCGGCGCCCAGCGGTGTCAGTGCGCGGGTATTTAACTCTGCTGATATCGCGGTTGCACCGTCAAAAGGCGACGAGTGGAAAACGCTCAACTTCGATTCAAAGCGCTGGGACACTGCGCAACTTTATGATGCGGCAGCGAATCCGGGGCGGCTGAAAGCGCCGGTAGCGGGCACCTACCACATATTTGCCAACGTCATTTGGGAAAGCCCGATCGGCAGCGGCATCTGGGGTTTGCGTTTGTTGCTAAACGGCAAAACGGTCATTGCGGAACAGACTATGCCGAATCCGGAACTGCCTTTTCGTACTTCGATGGCTGTCGGAACACTTTATGCGCTTGCCGCGGGCGACTACGTCGAAGCGCAAGTATTGCAGATCAGCGGCGCCGTGTTGTTCATCCGCCACGTTTCGGCTACATCGCCGGAATTCGGCATGGCGCGGATACCCTGAGGGCGGCGAGGGTGGAGGATAGAGGGTCGAGGAAAAGAAGAAGTTATCAGTGATCAGTAGTCAGTGATCAGTTCACTCGACATCCGACACTCGACACTCATCCTCGAGAACGAGTTCGTGATATGCTGCGCTCGTTTTACTACGTAGTTGGCACATCGATGGTCGCCGTTTGTCTGTTGTTAACGATCGCCGCCTTTGCGGCGGAGCAGCAACGCGCCGATGCGACCAAAACCGAGGCTCCCGCTGCTCCTCCGCCGCCCACGGAAATCGCACTCGCGGATATCGCCGCGCGGGCGACGGACGTCGCCAAGCTTCTCGACAGCCTGACCTCGGCTACAGCACCCGACCCTCAAGTCGAAAATATCGCGAAGTCCCTTGCCGATCTCAGCGCTGCGCTCAGCGAGCAGGCGGCTGCGACGCAAACCACTTTGGAAACGGAGCCGACTCTCGAAACGCTCCAAGCTCTGGTGCAGCAGTGGCAGCGCCGCCAGTTGGATACTACGGCATGGTTAAACACACTCACTCAACACGCGACCAAGCTGCAGGACGGCTTGAAACAACTTGCGGATCAGCAACAACTCTGGAACAGCACAAAAAAATCCGCCGAGGCATCCAAAGCGCCCGATCCGATCCTGCAACAGATCGATGCCACGCTAACCGCGATCATCGTGACACAGGGAAAAATTCAAGGCGAGCGCGAGGTTATTTTGGACTTGCAGAGCCGGGTCGCTCAGGAGGTTACCAAGTGCACGGCGGCGCTGACGGCCCTTAACCGATTTCAGCAGAAAGCCGTGGCCGGAATTTTTGTGCCCGACGCGCCACCGCTCTGGCGCGTGGATTTATGGGCCGGAGCGTTCGGCGCATTGCCCGAACACGTGCGCAACGTCCAACACGCGCGTTGGTCGGAGTTCGCCAAATACGTGCGCGAGCCGCGCGAGGGAAGCGCTCTGCATGCGATTTTCTTTATCGTTCTCGCTCTGATCTTTCGCGCAGCACGGAGCAAAATTGCTTTCTGGCAGAAGTCCGGCGTTGCTATATCGGAGCCGCTTTTCGTGTTCGCGCGTCCGTACTCCGCAGCCTTGGCGAGCGCACTGCTGATCGCGACTTCGCCCTTTTTCCAACTATCCAATCCGGTCAGGCAGATAATGACGCTTACGGCGCTTGTGCCGATGCTGCGTTTGTTAAAGCCGACCGCAAGCCCAGCGATAGTGGCGGCTTTGTATACCGCTGGTGGGTTATTCGCGATCGAAAATGTGCGCCAGGCCTACGGCGGCATACAAGTGATCGGGCAGGCGATTCTTGTTGCGGAAACCCTCGCCGCTCTCGTCGCGATGTTCTCGCTGCGCCGCCATTACCGGCAAATTCTTGCGGAAAGAGCCGAGTCTTCCTATCTCATTTTACTCCGGGCGGCGCACTCTCTGATCATCGTGGTGCTGGTATTTTCATTGCTTGGCGGGGCGGCAGGCTATGTGCGTCTCGCGCGGCTATTGACGCCCGGTATTCTAGTCGGCGGCGTCCTAGCGTTGGCTGCGTATGCTTATCTGCGCGTTGTCGGAGGCGTTATCGCGTTGGCCTTTCGCGTCTGGCCGTTGCGCCTTCTGAAAATCGTGGAAGTCCATGGAGAGCAGCTCGAACGCAGTATTTATCGCTTCTTAATTTGGATGGCGGTTATTGGATGGACGACCCGTTACCTTGCCTACCTTGGGCTGTTGGATACGGTGTTGTCGCTGGCAGGCGCCGTACTGACAAGCAAAATTGAGCGCGGTACCCTTTCGATTTCGGTCGGTAGTATTATCGAATTTCTGCTGGTGGTTTATGCGGCATACCTGCTGTCACGCTTCCTGCGCTTCGTCTTGCAAGAGGATGTTTACCCCAGAATCGATCTCGCTCCGGGGATGTCGTATGCCGTTTCCAGTTTGCTCAACTACATCATCCTTGCTCTCGGATTCGTCGCCGGACTCGGGGTATTGGGAGTGGATTTCTCAAAGGTTAGCGTGATGGCGGGCGCTTTCGGCGTCGGCATCGGTTTCGGCTTACAGAGTATTGTTAATAACTTTGTCTCGGGCTTAATACTGCTGTTCGAGCGACCGATGCACCTGGGCGATACCGTCGAGGTGGGAAATCTGCAGGGTACGGTGCGTCGCATCGGGATTCGAGCGAGCGTGATTCGTACTGGCGCGGGCGCGGATATCATCGTGCCCAATTCACAGCTCATAACGGATCGAGTCACCAACTGGACGCTCAGCGATCGTTTGCGGCGGGTCGATCTTCCGGTCGGCGTAAACTACGGCGCCGATCCCAAGATAGTCATTGAAGTGCTTGAACGGACCGCGCTCGCGCATGCTGATGTTTTGCGCGATCCTGCGCCCCGCGCTCTTTTCATCGGGTATGGTGAAAACTCGATCAACTTCGAACTTCGTGTTTGGCCGAAAAACTTCAATCAGGCGGCTCAAGTCAGGAGTGATCTGGCTTCGGCCGTGTACCATGCCGTGATCTCGGCGGGCATGTCGTTCCCATTTCCCCAACGCGAGGTGCGCATACTCTCCGACCCTACTTCCGAGTCAGCCCCAACGCTTGGCAGCGCTGGTATTAGGAAGGATTAAAGGCGGGGTGTCGAGTGTCGAGGGTGGAGGGTCGGGTGTCGAGTACCGAGGGTCGGGTGCCCAGTGCGAAAAATGCCATGACTCCCACGACAGCAAAGTATCTTTTATGAAGATGGGTTTTCGCTTGCTTTTCGTTGACAACCAATACAACAAATCCCCCTCCGCACCCCTTTGCAGGGGAATGAAGGGGGGATTTTCATGCGCTGTGTTGTACCGACCGATACATCGATTACTCTCCAAAGTTTGGCGCTTTCTCGTGTGCACTGCCTTAGCGCTAGCCGGTGGCTTCTATTTAACCGAGTCTCATGCCGGCGAAGCCCGTGCACGGGTACAGTCTCGAAGAATGCTCAACTGCGGCGTCAGCGACGGGCGTGTTGGCTTCTCCTCTCGCGACGCTAAGGGCCGCTGGTCTGGGCTCGACGTCGACTTCTGCCGAGCGGTCGCGGCGGCGGTCATAGGCGACGGAGAAAATGTCAAGTTCGTGCCGCTGCTGACGACAGCCCGATTTCTTGCCCTGCGTTCCAATGAGATCGACGTGCTTTCGCGCAATACCACATGGACGATTGGCCGTGAAATCGGCCTTGGTGTCCATTTCGTTGGAACGCTTTATTATGATGGGCAGGGTTTTATCGTGCCAAGAAAGTCGCGTGTTAAACAAATCGCGGATCTCAAAGGCGCACAGATCTGCGTTATGGAACGAACCACGACTGAAGAGAACCTCGCCGATTATTTTAACGCGCGCAATTGGAAATACGTGGCCGTTCCCGCGAAATCCCTTGAAGAGGCAACTCGAGACTTTTTTGCCGGTCGCTGCGCAGCCTATACGGCGGATCGATCCAGTTTGGCCGCCGTGCGTCTGCGCGCGCCGCGTGCGCCAACAGATTATGTCATTTTGCCGGAGCAGATTTCCAAGGAGCCCTTGGGTCCGGCAATCAAACACGGCGATGAAGACTGGCTTGTGCTGTTGCGGTGGATTTATTTCGCGCCGATCGCTGCGGAAGAACTCGGCGTGACCAGTCAAAACGTCCGGGCGAAGGGCCAGAGCAAAGCTGATCCACGATTGGCAAAGTTTCTCGATGTGAACGGCGCCTTCGCCAAGCTACTCGGAATCGAGCCCGGGTGGGTTTCGCGCATCCTTGGATCGGTCGGCAACTACGAAGAAATGTTCGATCGCAATTTGGGCAAGGACAGCGCGTTGAAACTTGATCGCGGGCCGAACCGACTCTGGAACAAAGGCGGTTTGATGTACTCGCCGCCATTCTTATGATTGCTGGATTTCCATGACCGAACTGCAAGTGCTTGTTACCGTATCGGTGTTAGCTGGACTGATTTTAGTCCTGCTTTTTGATTGGATCGACATGACAGTGGCGGGGCTGCTTAGCGTCAGCACACTGATCATTTTCGGTATCGTATCGCAAAAGGATATCCTCAACGTAGTGAGCTCCGGCGGCGGAGTTCTCGCCCTGCTTTTCGGCGGCATGGTTGTGGCGCGGACGCTTACGCCGACTGGCCTCTTCGAGTATGTCGGCGCGCGGTTTTTGCGGCTGACCCGTGGCAGCGGCAAAAGATTTCTCCTCGGACTCGTTCTGCTGATCGCTCCGGTGTGCGCCTTTTTGCCCAACGCGACTGTCGTCATTCTACTTGCCCCAGTGATTATTCGTGTCTCGATCGCGCTGGGGGTCGATTTCGTTGCGCCGATGATCTTGGCAGCAATCATCAGCAACTCGGCGGGCTTGCTGACTTTAGTCGGAGATCCGGCAACTTTTCTGGTGGGCAGCGCCATGGGGATGACTTTCATCGAGTACCTCAAGCGAGTAGCGCTCGGCGGGCTGCTGACCGTGATCGCCCTAGTGCCGCTGTTGCCCAGGCTAACATGCAATATCTGGTACGCGAAAAAGAGCTTGCCGGCCGAAGGAATTTCGGTGGAGCCGCTTAAGGAGCCCTTGCTCGCTGCTCTCGCGGTGTTTCTGCTGTGCGCGATGATGTTGTTGTTCCTGTTTGGAGAGGTCTTGCCAATCCAAATAGTGCCACCAGGCGTGGCGATCGTCGTGTGCTCGGCGGCGCTGCTGATGGTCTATGCGGCAAAAGTCGAGCCGGTGCAAAAAGTTCTCGGCGAGATTGACTGGAAAACCCTGATTTTCATCGCCTGCATGTTCGTGCTTGTCGAAGCGCTTGTTAAAGCCGGTTTTCTCCAGACCCTTTCGGGTGATCTGTTCAGCCGCTTTGGCACCAACCGTCTAGCGGTCGCTCTCGTGCTCTTGTTAGGCGTCGGTTTAGTGTCAAGCTTGTTGGCCAATATCCCCGTCGTGGCTGCTTCCGTCCTGATGGTCAAGGGATACTTCGTCTTGTCTCAAGTCGTACCCGAAGAGGCTCTGGGTGCGGGGTTTTTTGACTGGCCGATGACGACAGTACCAGTTTTTGTGGCGATGATGTTCGGCGGCACTTTGGGCGGCAACGCAACTCTGATCGGTGCGTCGGCAAACATCGTGAGCGGTGGTATTTGCGCGGCCCATGGCAAGCCCATTCGATTTAAAGCTTTTCTGCGTTATGGCGTGCCGATCACTTTGGCGCAAATCGCCGTGGCTGCGGTCTACGTGGTGACGTTGCAGTATCTGCTGTAACGCGAGTTGCGAGAGTCGCATGTTTCGAGGTCGGTGTCGGTATCGAGGGTCGAGGGTCGACGGGGGACAGAGTGATGGGTGATCAGTGAACGGTAATCAGTAAACAGTGATTAGTGACCAGAGCGCGAGGTTCGGGTTTTCAGGTGTCAGCTCAGGAATTTATGGAGCGGAGAATTGGTGCGGTCAGAATAATTCACCATTTCTCAAAAGATTACAAAATTCTATCGCGGGAAGGATAAGAATCCCGTCCTCCGTACGCCGCATTTTGTGCTCAAGGCTGACGATGAGACGTTGTTTGACGCGGGGATGATCTTGCGCAAGAGCGCGTAATCCCCGGAGATGATCCGCCGTCACTTTGGAAGTGGCCTTGGCTTCGATTGCAATCTGCATGTCGTTGACAATGAAATCGACCTCGATTCCGCTGGCGAGGCGCCAGAAACTCAGAGCGGCGAAGGCTTCAGTGTAAGCGTTATGGGCGCTCAGCTCATGGAAGACCCAGTTCTCGAAGGCTTTGCCGTACAGTTCCGAACCCGGCAGCAGTTCGCCACGTTTGGCGAGATAATTAACCACGCCGATGTCGGCGAAGAAGAACTTGGGCGCGCCGATGACCCGGCGCTTGGGACGCTTCGCGTAAGCCGGCAACCAGCGTCCTAACAACGTATCTTCGAGAATCTCGAAGTAGCCGCGGATCGTCGGACTCGACACGCCGCAATCGCGAGCGATGGTTGAAAAATTGACTAGCTCGGCGTCCGAAAGCGAAGCCGCATTGAGAAACTCGGAGAACACGGGAAGATTTCGAACCAAGCCTTCTGCGGCCACTTCTTCCTTTAAGTAGTCGGCGACATAGGAGTTGAGCAGACGCTTCGGACTTTCGGACAGGTACATTGTCGGCAAGTAGCCATGGTTCAAGATGCGGTTAAGCTCGAACTCACGGCCAATCTCAGTTGCGGTCAATCCGTGCAGTTCGTAACGTACGGCTCGTCCGCCCAACAAATTGGCGTGACCGCGTTTGACCTTGCGCGCGCTCGAACCGCAAAGGGCGAAGCGGATGCCGCGGTTTTCATGTAACCAATGGACCTCGTCCAGTAACGGTGGAACTTTCTGCACTTCATCAATGACAACCTGACGAAGAGTCTTATCAGCGGCGACTTCGCCACGAAGTAATTCGGGATTCTGTAGGTAACGGCGGTATTCGTCAGCCTTGAGCAGATCGATCCATTTAGAATTGGGATAGACAGTCTTTAGCAACGTCGTTTTACCGGTCTGACGCGGTCCCCAAAGAAAAAACGTTTCGGTCCCTGGCTTCGGGAGGCTCAATGATCGTATAAACATACACTTTAAATTATCATGATTATTTTAAATATCAATTTATATTATCGTGGGGCGCGCATTTGGCGGGGCGGGATCCCCCGCCAGCACGATTCTCATTTGGCGGTCGCGCGTTCTCCTTGACGGCCTAACGAGCCGTGAAGCACGCGTGACCTGCGCCGTCGCTCCAAAGCCGGATTCTTTTGACACGAAGTGATTCCTATTGGACCAAGGTCCAATATCGCCCCGCGCGCGATTTGGTTTAGAAAATTTCCAGCGTTCACGCCGGTACGGCGTTTATCGCTCCAGGTCACGAAAACAACTGGAGAACACCATGAATCGCATAGTCATCCACGTATTTGTCTTTTTGGGGTTCTGCTTCCTAGCCGCAACTTTCTCCTCCGCTGCGTCGGCGCCGGACGGCACGGTTAAAATAACCAGCCGATCGGTTTCTCCCGGCATCGGGCTCTCCTGGGGCGACGGCGTATTGACCTACAAAGGCAAGGATTATTCTTTTACCTTTCAGGCGAAAGGACTTTTCCGAGAAGTTGACGAGAAGGTTACTGCGACAGAACTGTCGGGCGAAGTTTTCAACTTAAAGCGGCCGGAACTTTTCAACGGCACTTATCACAAGGTTGACGCAGGCAAAACCGATGTTGGCGGCGGATCTCGCGCCACCATGAAAAACTCCAATGGCGTCACGGTTAATCTGGTGTCCGCGGTGGAGGGCCGCAAGTTCAATCTTAGCCGTGACGGCCTATCGGTCAAGCTCGAAACGCCAAAACGCTGACGACGTAATCGCAGTTGAACGCTTCGCTGGGAGGTAAGAATTCCGACTGAATTCCAGCTTTGGATCATCCGCCCCAAGTTAGCAGGAGAGAACGGCGATGGATTTTTTGGTAACGGCGCTGCAGCAGAATCCTGAACTGGCGATCTTTCTTGCGCTGGCGATCGGTTTTGCCATCGGTCGCGTCAAGATCGGCGGGTTTAGTTTGGGCACCGTCGTCGGCACGCTTTTCGCCGGCGTCTTGGTCGGTCAGTTGGATATCAAAGTACCTGGGCTTGTCAAGACGGTCTTCTTCGATCTTTTCCTTTTCACTACAGGCTACAAAGTGGGGCCGCAGTTTTTTCGCGGTCTCAAGAGCGATGCCTTGCCGCAACTGGCGCTCACCCTGGTGCTATGCACTACCTGCCTTGCGACGGCTTATGTTGCGGCACAGCTTCTCGGCTACGATATTGGAACCGCCGCCGGACTGTTGGCGGGCGCCTTTACCGAGTCCACTGTGATCGGCACAGCCGGGGACGCGATCAACCGGCTGGCGATTTCGGCAGAAGAGAAAGCTCGATTGCTCAACAATATCCCGGTCGCGTACGCGGTGACTTATCTGGTCGGGACCACAGCGGTGGTTTGGTTTCTGCCCAACATTGGACCGAAGTTGATGGGAGTCAACCTTAAGGAAGAAGCGAACAAGATGCAGGCGCAGGTGTCAGGCGGGACAGAAGCGCAGCCCGGAATCATATCGCACTCTCGGGCCTTCGACGTGCGCGCTTACCGGGTGACTAACGAAGCATTAGTCGGGAGGACGGTCGCCGAGCTGGAAGCAATGCCAAAGGAGACTAGAGTTTTTATTCAAAAAATTCGCCGGGGCAGCGAAATTCTTGAGGCGGAGCCCGGCACCGTCCTCCGTCAAGGGGACGTGATTGCGATCATGGCACGGGGCGAGGTTCTGGTTGAGCGCAGCAGCGTACTTGGTTCTGAAATCGACGACAAGGAGCTGCTCGACTTTCCGGTCCAAGTTTTGGATGTCGTCCTGACGAACAACAAGCTGGACGGCAAGAAGCTCGGGGAACTCGGGGCGTCAGAGCCGTGGCGTAGCAATTTTCGCGGCGTGTTTTTGCGCAAGCTCAGCCGCTCCGGACAAGAAATTCCGGTCACGCTTGCGACCGAGCTCGACCGCGGCGACGTGCTGAACTTAATAGGCGCCAAAGCCGATGTCGACCGCGCCGTATGTGTCATCGGTTACGCTGACTGGCCGAGCAGTGCAACCGATATGATCTTCGTGGGCACGGGGATTTTTATCGGTGGGCTGGTCGGGCTGCTTACGGTAACCATTGCCGGGCTGCCGATCACTCTAACCGCAAGCGGCGGGGCGTTGATCATGGGCTTGGTGTTCGGCTGGCTGCGCTCGGTGTTTCCGGCCTTTGGCCGCATTCCCGACGCAGCGATGTGGATCTTCGACATGGTGGGGTTGAGCGTATTCATCGGCGTCGTCGGCTTGACCGCGGGACCGAGTTTCGTCTCCGGATTGCAAAAATCGGGTGCCAGCTTGGTTTTGGTCGGCCTGATCGCGGCGATTTTGCCCCATCTCGTAGCGATCGTCTTCGGACATTATGTCTTGAGAATGAATCCAGTCATTCTTCTCGGCGCTTGCGCCGGGGCCGGCACAATGACCGCGGCGCTCCGCGCAATCCAAGATGAGGCGCAAAGCAAGCTACCGGTTCTGGGCTACACCGTACCTTATGCGGTCGGTAATATTATTCTCACAGCGTGGGGCCCCGTCATCGTTGCTCTGATGTCGATAGGCAAGTGAACGACTCAGCGATGGGGATTCAGCCGACCGTTCGTTTAGCCTGAGCTTGTGCGGAGGGGACCGGAGTTGTCGACGATTTTCTCGCCTCGCTTTCCAAGCGGTATTTAGTTATGGGTCGCGACGATTTCTGACATCGATACGAGAACGGGCAAACCAGCCATGCTTGCGAAGTTACGATCGCTGAGCTCTTCCAGCAAGATCGTGGTGGGGCTTTTAGCCGGTGTTTTGGTCGGCTTATTTTTCGGCGAGCATGCCGCCGTTCTCAAGGTAGCGGCGGACGGGTTCGTCAAGCTACTGCAGATGACCGTGCTCCCTTATATCACGCTGTCGATTATCACCAGTCTGGGCGGCTTAAGTTTTGCGCAAGTGAGAGTCCTCGGACTCAGAGCCGGCACGGTCCTCATCAGCCTGTGGTGTCTCGCGCTGGTTTTTACTTTCCTCATTCCGTTTGCGTTTCCTGCGGTGGAGACTGCGGCATTTTTCAGCAGCGCTCTGCTCGAACGACGCGCGCCCTTTAACTTCATCGATCTCTTTATTCCTTCCAATCCCTTTTATGCGCTGTCCAACAACATTGTGCCGGCGGTCGTGCTGTTTTCGGTCTTTGTCGGAATCGCGCTGATCGGCGTGGAACGCAAACAGATCGCGCTGGACGTATTCGGCGTTGCTAAAGAGGCGTTGTCCAGCGCGACGCGCTTCATTGTCGGTCTGACTCCTTACGGCATCTTTGCTATCGCGGCCAGTACGGCCGGGACGATGAACCTCGAACAAGTCGCTCGCATTCAGGTTTATCTCATCACCTACGTTATCGTCGCCCTGCTCGTGGCCCTGTGGGTCCTCCCGGGACTGATCTCGGCATTGACTCCATTCACCTACAAAGAAGTGCTCGGGCCGACCCGTGACGCCCTCATCACCGCCTTCATGGCCGCCGATCTGTTTATCGTTCTGCCAATCATTATTCAGGCGTGCAAGGAGTTGTTGGAGCGGCACCGCCTTGTCGATGCAACGACGCGGACTCTCCCGGACGTGATCGTGCCGACCTCCTTTAATTTTCCCCATACGGGCAAACTTTTGTCGATCAGTTTTATCCTGTTCGCCGGATGGTATGCCGATGCTGCAGTCCCCGTGGCCGACTACCCACGGCTCGCTCTCACCGGTCTGTTAACTTTTTTCGGCAGCCTGTCGGTTGCCGTGCCATTTTTATTGGATCTGTTTCGCATCCCGGCCGATACCTTTCAGCTCTTCATTGCGACGGGTGTGGTAAACTCGCGCTTCGGTGCGCTGTTAGCGGCGGTTCACACGGTCGCCGTGGCTTTGCTCGGCAGCGCAGCGATCGTCGGCTCGCTGCGCTTCAGCGCACGGCGCCTGGCACAATACCTCGTCATAACGGTCGCGCTATCCGCGACGATTGTCGTCGGACTCAGGGCTTTATTTGCCACCGTCCTGATGCCGGGCTTTGCCGGCGAGGAAATGGTCTACGGCATGCGGCCGCTGTTGACCCCAAACAACGCCCGTCTGATTCAAAAGGCGGATCTCGGCGATAGCAAAACGGAGGCAGGATCGCTGATCGATGAGATCAAAAGACGCGGCACGCTTCGTGTCGGCGTTTTCACCGATCGCCTGCCCTTTGTATTTTTGAATGGCGCTGGCCAACTGGTCGGCTTCGAAGTGGAAATGGCCCAGCTCCTCGCTCGCGACCTTGGCGTCGAGGTTGAATTCATCGAGGCGAAAGAATTTAACGAGCTGCCACAGTTGCTGGCGGCGAACCGGTTTGATGTTGCGATGGCGGGCATGGTGGTCACGCCCGAGCGCGCCGCCGGCATGCATTATTCCAATCCTTATCTCGATGAAACCTTCGCCTTCGTGGTGAAAGACTACTTGCGCGAGGAATTTTCCAGTTGGGCGAATGTTCGAGGCCTCGGCGCGTCTACTGTCGCGATTCCCGAGTTGCCGTACTTCATCGAGAAGGTCAAGGCGCGCGCGCCTTCATTGAAGCTCGACATCGTCGGGAACATCAAACAAATCGAAGAGGGGATGAAATCCGGAGCCCTCGATGCCATAGCGTTGGCGGCGGAGCGCGGCTCGGTGCTTACGTTGCTTTATCCAAAATATACCGTCGTTGTGCCCGAACCGGGGATTATCAAAATTCCGCTTAGCTATCCGGTGGCCGGGCGCGATCAAGATTGGCTCCGATTCATCAATACCTGGATCGAGTTGAAGCGCCGCGACGGTACCATCGACGCGCTCGACGGGCATTGGATTCTGGGTAAGCAAACCGCCGCTCGCAAACCGCGCTGGTCGATAGCGCGAGACATCCTGCACTGGGTCGAGTGACGGTGAAGGCGATGATCGATCGTCGGTGATCAGTTATCAGTGATCAGTTATCAGTAAGCAGTAAGCAGTGATCAGTAAGCAGTGATCAGTAAGCAGTGATCAGTAAACGGTGCTCAGAACGTAATGCCACCGCTAGGCAGTGATCACCGATAACTGATGACTGCTCACTCCTAAAATATTGGACCAAGGTCCAATATACACAAGGCCACCCCGGAAGGTAGGTAAGACGTGCGGACGCTGCGGTTTTTAACCAACAAGCGCAGCGCGCTTTCGGGCCGAACTCGACGGCGCAAATCATTGAACCATCACGGGAGTTAACGGTTTTGGAGGACACGTGAAGGCTACACGGCTGGGTCCATTAGCAGCGGTAAGGAAGCTCGCGTTAGTGCTGCTGGGCTTCGCGGCGGCCTGTTCGAAACAGGAGCCACCGCCGCCCCCTCCGCCCGAGGTTCAGATCGCCGAGGTGATGCAAAAAGACGTGCCGATTTACATCGAGTTGGTGGGCGCCACGCTGGGCTCGGAGGATGTGGAAATTCGCGTCCGGGTCGAAGGCTACCTGGCCTCGATCAACTTTACCGAGGGCTCATTCGTCAAAAAAGGCCAGCTGCTTTACAAGATCGATCCGCAGCCTTTTGAAGCGGCCCTGGCACAAGCCCAAGCCAACATGGCGACGGCTCAAGCGAGACTGGAAAAAACCAATAACGACGTCGCGCGATACAAACCGCTGGCGGCGCAGAAGGCAGTAAGCCAACAAGAACTCGACAATGCCCTATCGGCTCAAGAGGCAGCCCGATTTCAGGTCGTTGCGTACGACGCGCAGGTTGCCAAGGCCAAGCTCGATCTCGCCTATACCACGATTAGTTCGCCGGTTGACGGGGTGATCGGGACGACACAGCGAAAAGTCGGCAGCCTCGTCGGGCGCGGTGAAAACACCCTGCTCAATACCATTTCACAGATCCACCCGATTCTTTTTCGCTGCGCGATTGCCGAGGCGGAATATCTGAGATTAGCCCGGCGTGGCGCGACTGGCGATGCGAAGTCGTTTGAGAAACAATACGGCGTCGAGCTCATTCTCGCCGACGGAACGGTGCACCCGTACAAGGGAGTTCTCGATGCCGTGGAGCGCGCGGTGGATCCGACCACCGGCACTCTGACCGGCCAATTCAAATTCCCGAATCCGGAGCGCATTTTGCGCCCGAACCAATATGGCCGGGCGCGCTTTGTCACCGATGTCAAGGAGGGTGCCTTGCTGATCCCGCAACGCGCGGTGCAGGAGATCCAGGGTCTTTACAGCGTGATGGTGGTGCAACCGGACAATACGGTGGAACAACGGATGGTGAAAGCGGGCGATCGGGTTGGCAATCTCTGGGTTATCGATTCGGGCGTCAAACTCGGCGAAAAGGTGATCGTAGAAGGGGTTCAAAAGGTCCGTCCCGGTATCAAGGTGAACGCTATCCCGGACAAATCCGATGCGGCCGCCGCGATAGGCGAGAAGGCGGCGCCGGCCGATGTCGCTTCAAAGGATGCCAAAAGGAAATAGGCGATGGCTAATTTTTTCATTCGCCGGCCGATCGTCGCGATCGTCATTTCCATCATCATGGTGCTAATGGGTCTTTTCACGTTGAAAGGGCTGAGCATCGAACAGTACCCATTCCTCGCGCCGCCAACCATTCGCGTTACCGCGACCTATCCCGGTGCTTCGGCGGTAGCGGTCGAACAATCGGTGGCCACGCCCATCGAGCAGGAAGTCAACGGCGTCGACAAGATGATTTACATGAAATCGTCGAATACGAGCGACGGCCGCATGCAGCTCGACGTCAATTTCGAAGTCGGCGTCGATCAGGATACTGCGAACGTGTTGACGCAAAACCGGGTTTCGTCAGCGCAGGCGCGTCTGCCTCAAGAAGTCGTGCAGCAGGGCGTGACGGTCAAGAAGCAGAGCCCGAGCATTCTGATGCTCATATCGCTCTACTCGCCCCAGCAAAGCTACGACGCCAACTTCCTCATCAACTATTGCGGCATCAATCTACGCGATCAGATCCTGCGCATTCCTGGCATCGCTCAGGTCGATCTTTTCGGCGGCGCCGATTACGGCATGCGCGTCTGGCTTAGACCGGACCGACTGGCACAGCTCGCACTCACTCCTTCCGACGTCATCTCCGCCATCAAAGAGCAGAATTTGCAGGCCCCAGCGGGACGTGTCGGTATGGCGCCGTCGCCGAAGGATCAGGAGTTTACCTGGACCGTGAGCGCTCCCGGGCGGCTCGTCAACCCCGAGGAGTTTGAAAACATCATCGTGCGGCAGACCGAAACCGGCGCGCAGATACGCGTGAAAGATGTCGGCCGGGCCGAGTTGGGCTCGCAGGACTACAACTCTTTCGGCCGCCTCGACGGTAAAGCTTCCGGCACCATGGCAGTCTACCTATTGCCCGGCGCGAACCAACTCAACGCGTCCGAAGCGATCTACAAAACCATGAGAGAGGCGAAGGCGCTTTTCCTGCCGGACATGGACTACAAAATCGTCTACGACACCACACCGGCGGTGGAAGCCTCCATCGAGGGAATCGTCCATACATTCCTGGAAGCGGTCGTTCTGGTGACCCTGGTCGTGTTCATCTTCCTGCAGAATATGCGCGCGACCATCATCCCGTTGCTCACCGTGCCGGTGTCGCTGATCGGTACGTTCATTTTTTTCCCCATGCTCGGTTTTTCGGTGAACACGCTTTCGATGTTCGGCCTCGTCCTCGCGATTGGTATTGTCGTGGACGACGCTATCGTAGTGGTCGAAGCCGTGATGCATCACCTCGAGCACGGCATGAATCCGCGCGAGGCGACGATTCAGGCGATGAAGGAAGTTTCCGGGCCGGTAGTCGGCATCGCGCTGATCCTTTCCGCGGTCTTCATTCCAGTCGCGTTTTTGGGCGGCCTCACCGGCCGCATGTATCAGCAATTCGCCCTCACCATCGCGATCTCCGTTTTGCTTTCCGCATTCAATGCGCTTTCGCTCTCGCCGGCGCTGTGCGCAATGTTTTTGCGCGCTCCCAAACCGGCGCGCGGTCTTCTGGGAAAATTTTTCGGCGGCTTTAACAAGGCGTTCGACCGCTCGACCAAAGCTTATGTCGGGACGGCACAGTTGCTCGTCCGGCGTTCGGTTATCACGATCGTGATCATTGCAGCCGTGGCCGTAGGCGCCGGACTGTTCGGCAGCGCGCTGCCGGCGGGTTTTATTCCTGAAGAAGATCAGGGGATCTTCGGCGTTAACGTCACGCTTCCGCCGGCCGCTTCCCTCGAACGCACCAGCCGAGTTTTAGCGCAGGTCGAGCAGATCCTGGCCAAAACCGACGGCGTCGACTCTTTCACCACCATCGGCGGCTACGGCGTCGTCACCAGCACCTATCAGCCCAATTTCGGCACTATCTTTGTTCGACTCAAACCCTGGGAAGAGCGCAAATCCGAGGCCCTGCACGTGCGCGGGGTCATGGGCGGCTTGCAGCCGAAGCTGGCGAAGATTTCGGAGGCGATTATCTTTCCCTTCAATATTCCGACGATCTCCGGTTTCGGTGCGTCGGCCGGCTTCAACTTTTTGCTGCAGGATCGCAGCGGATCACTGAGCGTACAGCAGCTCGGCGACCTGTCGCGGCAGTTTCTCGACGCAGCACGCAAGCGGCCCGAACTGGCCAACCTGTTTACCTCCTTCGATCCGCGCTATCCGCAGGTCAAAGTGGATCTCGATCGCGAGAAAGCGCGCAAAATGGGAGTGCCGGTCAATGAAGTGTTCCAGGCTTTGTCGGCAGTCATGGGTGGCACCTACGTGAACGACTTCAACCGATTTGGCCGGCTGTTCCGCGTGTACGTTCAGGCGGACGCGGATTATCGTCGCAAACCGCAGGACATCGGAGCTATTTACGTCCGCAGCAACAGTACCAAAGGCATGATTCCGCTCTCGACCCTGGTTAGCATCACGTCGGAGAGCGGCACGGAGGTCACTAATCGCTTTAACTTATTCCGCTCGGTGGAGATCAACGGCGTGCCGGGCCGCGGCTTTACTTCGGGGCAGGCTTTGGCCGCGCTTGAAGATGTTTTCAAAGAGACCATGCCGAAGGAACTGGGTTTTGCCTATTCGAGCTTATCGTACCAGGAAAAAGTGGCGCCGCCCGCGGGTCCGACCTTTGTCCTTGCCATCGTGTTCGTTTTCCTATTGCTCGCCGCGATGTACGAGAGCTGGCGATTGCCCTGGGCGGTATTGCTCGGCTCTCCGCTGGTCGCTCTAGGCGCCTTCTTCGGCGTCTGGCTGATGGGTTATGACAACAACGTCTACGTTCAGATCGGCAATATCATGCTGATCGGACTAGCGGCGAAAAACGCGATTCTGATCGTCGAATTCGCCAAGGCCAAACACGAAGAGGGCATGTCGATCGAAGAGGCGGCGCTGGAGTCGGCGCGCTTGCGCTTTCGGCCTATCCTGATGACCGCTTTTGCTTTCATCCTGGGCGTCGTGCCGCTGATGATCGCCAGCGGCGCTGGCGCCGGCGCGCAGAACGTGATGGGAACCGCCGTGTTTTGGGGGATGCTGATCGCGACCCTTCTCGGGGTGTTTTTGATTCCCGGCAACTTCGCGTTTATCGAGGGGATAGGGGCAAAAAAACGAGTTCATGCGCCCGTGGTTGCGGCTGCGCCGTCACATGAGGGGGCGCACTGAGATGGGGCCACATCGAGTTTCGAGTTTCGAGTTTCGGGTTTTGCGTTTCGGGTTTCGGGTTTCTGGAAGTGTTTTGAGCGCGTTGGTTTCTTTCCTGCTGACCGGCTGCACGCTAGGTCCGGACTATAGTCGGCCGCCGGTTCTGACTCCGATTAGTCATCGTGGTGTTGTCGGCGCGCCCGCGGCAGAGTCCCTCGCGGATCTCCCCTGGTGGGAGCTTTTCAAGGACCCAGTGCTCCAGGAACTGACCCGCGAAGCGCTGCGGAGTAACTACGATTTGCGCACCGCTGCCGCGCGTGTCGAAGAAGCGCGCTCACAGATCGGGGTGGTGCGCTCTTTTCTTTATCCGCAGATCAACTTCAACGCCGGCGGCAGCGCGGAGCAGGTATCGCGAGCGAGCGAACCGCCGCAATCAATCGGTAACAATCGGACGTTTCAAAATTGGCTCTTCGGTTTTGGTATGATTTGGGAGATCGATGTCTTCGGCAGGATCCGCCGTTCAGCGGAAGCGGCGAGCGCCGTCTATGCCGCCACGGAGATGGATCGGCGCGGCGTCTACATATCACTGGTTGCCGACGTGGCGCAATTCTATTTTAATTTACGCGCGCTCGATCTCGAACTGGAGATCGCCCGCCGTACGCTCAAAGTCAACGATGACACGGTCCAGTTTTACCAGACTCGGTTGAATGGAGGCGTCTCCAACATGCTGGAACTGAACCAGGCGATTGCCAACCGTTCGCGTACCGCAGCAGTGATTCCGGACTTGGAACGGCGCATCGGGATTCAAGAAAATGTCATCAATTTTCTGCTCGCACGCAATCCCGGGCCGGTTTTGCGCGGCACGGCACTGACCGATCAATATTATCCGCCGGCCATTCCCGCCGGTTTGCCGGCGGCTCTACTGGAGCGGCGTCCCGACGTGCAGAGCGCCGAACAATTGTTGCTCGCTGCGAACGCTAATATTGGCGCGGCGAAGGCGCTTTTCTTTCCCAACTTTTCATTGAGCGCGGCGCTCGGTAGCACGAGTCATGATCTGTCCAACATCGCCGACAAGCGCGCAGCGATATGGTCCGTTACCGGCGGTTTGCTGCAACCTATTTTTCAGGGTTGGCGGCTGTTCTGGAATTATGAAGGAACCAAGGCGCGCTTTGACCAGGCGCTGGCTCAGTACGAGAAAGCGGCGCAAAACGGTTTTCGGGAGGTCGCCGACTCGTTGGTCACGATCGACAAATTGAGAGAAGTTCGTGTCGAGCATGAGGAGAGCGTGAGGGCTCTGCAGGAGGCCGCCCGTCTCTCACGGCTGCGTTACGATACCGGGCTCGCGAACTATCTCGAAGTTCTGATCGCCGATCAGCAGCTCTTCGATCAGGAGTTGTTGCTCGCGCGCACCCGCGGCGATCAGCTCAACGCTGTCGTGCAGCTCTACCGCGCGCTCGGCGGAGGCTGGCAGCCGTAAGCACAGCGGCACGTTGGAAACCGATCTTCCAGGGCCCTCGCGATCACTTATCACCGAATGCCGAGATCGAACTGCGGACGCGGATTTCGGCGCCTCCAGGCGAGTTTCAACCGGCTCCTTCGCTCATGGCCCAAGACGCAAAATCAACTCGGCGGGCGGCTCGATGATCTCGATAAACGGGATCGGGACCGTCGGCTAATTGGACGGGTTCGATCTTCGGCCGGCGTACTCGGCTGCGCCGGTCCGATGACCGGGCCGGTCGCGGCTGCGGCGCCGTCGCTTGGCGATGGATGATGCCCTAAGAACGTTTCAGCCTGACGGTAGAAACACCGCGGCGCGTGAGGTATGGGTGTAGGGAAGTGATAGCAGCATCGAGTCTGGATTCCAATGAGTCAACAGAGGTCGACCTCTCGGTAATCCTGCCGGCCTATAACGAGGGAGAGCGCATCGGCAAGACGCTGATGCGAGTGCGCGATTACCTGACGGCGTCCGGTTTGAGCCGGGAAGTTTTGGTCGTGGTTGACGGTGCCGAAGACTGTACGGCCGAGGTGGTTCGGCAACAAGCGCGGCAATTTCCCGAATTGCTCCTCCTCGAGCGCAAGACCAACCGCGGCAAAGGGTTCACGGTCCGCGAAGGCATGCTGCAAGCGCGCGGCCGCATCAGGCTGTTTACCGATGCCGACAACTCAACCGACATTGCGCACTTCGAAAGCATGAAACCGCTCTTCGCCTCGGGCTTCGAGGTCGTGATCGCGTCGCGCAATTCTCTGGACGCGGGGGGTGCGGAGCAGGCGGTGCCGCAGGCGTGGTACAAACGCGCTATTGGCAGGGCGGGCAATCGGCTGGTCCAGCGGCTCGCCGTGCCGGGCATCTGGGATACCCAGTGCGGCTTCAAAGCCTTCAAAGCCGAAGCGGCGGTGCGAATCTTTTCCCAGCTGACGATTGATCGTTGGGGTTTCGATATCGAGGTGCTGGCCTTGGCGCGCGCCATGAATCTCCCGATCGGCATAATTCCAGCGCGCTGGATCAACGACGAGCATAGTCATGTGCGCCTGACCGATTATTTGCGTGCGCTCGTTGATACTTGGAAAGTGCGGGGCAATTTAAAGGCCGGAAAGTACCGGCTTTAATGGGATCGAGGCTTGGAAGCTGGCGAATTAAGGACGGTGGATGGGGGCGTGATGTTCGACCGCTCTCCTAGATGCGCGACTCGATCGCTTCAATGGGTGAACCAGGTTCCCATCCAGCTGACGATTAGGCCCAAGGACAAAAACAGCAGCGTCATGGGGTTGCGCTGCTCGAGGCGATGGACCTGCGGCAAAATATCCGCGGTAGCGATCGCCAGGAACGTGCCTGCCGAGACGCCGATGGCAGCGGCGACGTTTTCCGGTCCCAGTGAGCGAAAAAACAAAAAAGCGATCAATGCGCCCGCCGGCGTGGTCAGAGAAAACAGCAGATTGAGCCAGCCGATTTTACGCCGGTCCCAGCCGGCGGCGAGCAGGATTGAAGAGATCGACATGCTGTCGGGCATTTTGTGAATGATCACGGCGAGGAGGACCACCGGGCCGAGCTGAGGCAGGATGAGACCGGCGCCGAGAGCGATGCCGTCGAGAAGGCTGTGCAACGAGATGCCAAGGAAGGCGGGCAGGCCCATTTGATGGATGTCGCAAGTATGTTCCTCGCAGGCGTGCACGAAAACGAACCTTTCCATCACGAAGATCAACAGAAAGCCCGTGAGTATCGGCCAGCCGACGCGCTCATTGAGGACCTCGGCGGTTTCCGGCAGCATATGAAAAAATACCGCGCCGAGCAGCACGCCGGCGCTGAAACTGAGCAAGTGAGCGAGCGCGCGCTGCGACAATGTCCGGATCAGCGGCAAGAAGCCGCCGAGCAGGGAAACGAACATAACCGTCGGTATGTAAATTCCCAACGCCGCCATAGAATCAACCGCGGCTGGAAGCTAGCATACGGCCGGGGGGGTAGCAAACCGCCCCGATATTTCTGTAATTCAAACAAACCGGAGGCGACGATGATCGGAAAAATGATTTCGGCGGTCGCGGCAGTGAGTTTAGCCGTAGGCTGTTCAGCGGGAAGCTCGGGGCTGCGCGCGCGCGCCGACCTCAAAGACAAAGACGGACGGGCGGTCGGTCGAGCCCTGCTGAGCGAGCGTCCCGGGGGTATTTTACTCCGCCTCGAGGCGAAGGGGTTGACGCCCGGCTTACATGCCATCCACGTCCACGCAGTGGGGAAATGCGATGCCCCGGCCTTCACGAGCGCAGGGGGGCACTTCAACCCCACCGGTAAAAAACATGGCCATAAGAACGCCGAAGGCGCTCATGCGGGCGATCTTCCCAATATGTTGATCGGCAAAGACGGCGCCGGCCGTTTCGAAACCGTAACCGACGGGTTTACGCTGCGCGCCGGCGCGCTTTCGCTATTCGATGCCGACGGCAGTTCCCTGGTGATCCATGCCGGTGCCGATGATTACATGACGGACCCCGCCGGCAACTCCGGCGATCGGGTCGCTTGCGGTCTGATTGTCGCCGATTGAGATTAAGAGAAGTCCTTAGCACGGCAAGGGAGTCGACGCTCAGCGGTCGATCGTGTTTCGACGGAGAAGAAGGCTCGGCCACTAGGCGAGATAATGCAGCCGAACGCGGCCCTCGGCCATCGCTGCTTCGGCTTGGGCGATGCGCTCCGCGGTACCGAGATCTTGCCAGAAACCTTCGAAACAATAACCGTAAAGCGGCTCGCCGGCGAGCAGCAAGCGCGGATAGGTCCGGCGCGTCGTGCTGAATTTCTCCGCAGCCCCGGCGTCCTCCATGTAGTCAAAAATCTTGGGTTCAAGCAGCTGCACGCCGGTAAACATCAGCTTGCGCACGGGACCGGCGGGTTTCGGCTTGATCTCGGTGTCGAGAAAGCGTTGGATTCTGCCCGCGCCATCGACGTCCATCGAGCCATACCGATCGGCTTCTGGATCGGGGCGGAGCACCAGAGTGGCCGTCGAGTTACGCGCTTTATGAAATGAAATCAGTTCGCTCAGGTTAACGTCGATCAGCGCATCGGTGTTGATGACGATGAACGACCCGTCCTGAAGGAATGGTTTGGCTTTGAGCAGGCCGCCCCCGGTGTCCAACAGCTCCGGCTCATGAGAGTAGCGAACATGCAAACCGAGCTGGCTGCCGTTGCCGAGATAGCGTTCGATCTGTGCACCGAAATGGTGCAGGTTGATGACAATTTCGTAAATTCCATAATGGCGCAGCAAGGACAACGCATAGTCGATCATCGGCCGGCCGGCGAGCGGCACGAGCGCTTTCGGCACGCGCTCGGTGATCGGCCGCAAGCGCGTGCCCTGACCGGCGGCGAGCACCATCGCTTTCATGAAAATGGAAGATGACAAATCGAAAACTGACAACGGTCGAGAATCATACACCCGCAAAGTGACTGGCCGGCGGCCGAATTTCACTCTTACAGCATGGCCTCAAAATGGTCGGCGAGCAATGGCACGATCGCTTCGGTTTGCGCCGTGAGGGCGAGGTTTCGTTTCAGCCGGCGCGCCGTTGGCGGCACATACCGCATATAGCCCGGCTTGCCCTTAACCAGATTGAGATAATAAAAACGGCCGATGACTTTAAAGTCGCGCTGGATCGCCGAAAGGCGGTAGATTTCCTGGAATTGGGCGAAATCGTCGCGCCGATTCTCGAGCTCGCACTTGCGCTCGAAATAATAGCGCACCAGACGATCTTCGAGCGGCGGTTTGACGACCCGGTCAGTGATGCGATCGTTCAGCAGCGAGGCCAGATCGTACTGGAGCGGCGCCAACAAAGCATCCTGAAAATCGATCACCCGGATGGCGTCGTTGTGCACCATCAGGTTCCAGCTGTGGTAGTCGCGGTGGCTCAAATAGGCGGGCTGGCGGTCGAGGGTTTCTGCGATGCGGGCAAAAACTTTCTTCAGCCGCTTAAGTGTTGTCGCCACGACTTTAGCGTCGGGCCGCTTGAGTAAGCCCCAGTCGATAAAATGGTCGAATTCCCACAGGTACAGTTTAAGGTCGAAGCGCTGCTGAAAGGCGATGCAACGAGGGTCGCGCGCTGCAGTACCGCGCAACTGCAAGCGCAGCAGTTCGTCGATGGCCCGTTCATACCAGCTCATTACCTCGGGGTCCGCCGCTCCCTGCACCCGGTCCCAAAGCGCCGTGTCGCCGAGATCTTCGAGCATTAACAGGCCCTCTGTTTCCCATTGGCCGTAGAGGTGCGGCACCGCGACGCCGATGGCGGTGAGAAATCGGTGCAGATTCAAAAACGGCAACTCGGCGGGACCTTCCTTAAAGATCGCCAACTCTTCACTGGAAAGCGGCAGCGCGCTGCCGCCTGGGAGTTCCATAATAATAAGACTGCGGGGATCGTCCGAGCCGGTTAGATGAGCCCGGTAATAGCGCCGGCTGGAAGCATCGCCGGCGAGCGGGACAAGCGAGCCCAGGGTTACGCCGGCGCCGAAGACGCGGAAAATTTTTTCGCCGATGCGAGCGGTTATTGAGTCCGTCAAAATAGTCTTACCTGGGCGCGCGGGTGGAGCGCTTTAGCGCTGAGCTGCCGGTGTATGCGTCGCCGGCAACCGCCGGCGTTTTAGACCTCTCACGAACCGCCAAAGCCGACCGTGACGTTGCCGGCTTCGATGATGACCGGAATCTTGCGCCGTCCTTTGGTGAACGCGAGCATGCGTTCGAGGCCGGTTTCATCCTCGAGCACATTGATGTATTCAAACGGGATTTTGCGGCGCGCGAAATCCGCACGGGCCGCCGATGTATAGGGGCAGAGATCCTGTCCGAATATGAGTACCTTTTCGCTCATCAAACGATCCGCGGCAATGAAAAAATAAGCGGCTACGGTCCAAATTGCAAGTAAATTCAGGCCTTGTTAGGTTGGTGACTGCCGCGGGCGATCACGGGCTTTGGAGCGAAGTGAGATAATCTTTCCATGTTGGATCCTACCATCCTCTGGTCGAACTAGACAAATGGCCGGGGCCCTCTACATCGTGCCGACGCCGATCGGCAATCTGGAAGACATCACGCTGCGCGCGCTGCGCGTGCTCAAAGAAGTGGACTTGATTGCCGCCGAAGATACCCGGCACACGCAGCATTTGCTCAACCATTTCGGCATCACGACAGCGCTCACCAGCTATCACGAGCACAACGAGAAGGAAAAAGCCGGCAAGCTAGTCGAGCGGATCAAAGCCGGCGCGACGATCGCCTTGGTTTCGGATGCCGGCACGCCGGCCATTGCCGATCCGGGTTTCCGGCTGATCGAAACTGCCATCGCCGCCAACGTTGCCATCGTGCCGCTGCCCGGCGCAGCGGCGCTGCTAACCGTACTGAGCGCCAGCGGGCTGCCCACCGACCGGTTTTTTTTCGCCGGCTTCTTACCGGCCAAGAAATCGGCGCGCGCGGCCAAGCTGTCGGCGCTTAGCGAGCAGAGCGCCACGCTGGTGTTTTATGAAGCGCCGCACCGGCTGCGTGAAACGCTCAGCGATCTGCTTCGTCTGCTGGGCGATCGGCAAATCGTGGTGGGCCGCGAGGTCAGCAAGCTTCATGAAGAGTTCCTGCGCGGCACGGTGAGCGAGGTGGCGGCCCGGCTTGCCAGCCGCGAACTTAAAGGCGAGATCACGATCGTGATCCATGGCGCCAGCGCACCCTCGGCCGTTTCGCGGGCCGAATTAAGCAGCGCAATCGAGCGCCTGGCGAGCGGCGGCGCCGGCGTGAAGCAGGTCGCCGACATGCTGAGCGAACGCTATCGCCTGCCGAGACGCGAAGCCTATCGGATGGTCCTGGAGAGCAAGCACCGGAGAGAGCCGAAATAGGCCGACTAATGACGAATGGTAAAGCCGCGAAAGGTATTTTCCGCGGCTTCCCAGTTGACCTCCACTTGGGCGACGCGCGCCTCGCTCGGACCGCGGTGGCACCAGGCGATAAACTCGTCGAGTTTTAGCCTCGGCCCTTCGGCGATGGCTTGCACCGAACCGTCGGGGCAGTTCATCACCCAGCCGGTCAGTCCCAGGGTTTGTGCCCGCTGCAGCGCGGCTGCCCGATAATACACGCCCTGCACGCGGCCGGTGATTTTCAGCCGAACGCGAAAAATCCGCTCGTTCTCGGTCATTCGCGATCACCGGCGGCCCTTTTCGGCCGCCGCCCCTTCCGCTGAGGATCGATGGATCCTTGCCGCTACTGGTTCTGTATCGGGCTGAAAAAGATTTGACAAGCGACCTTTGACTTTTGTACGCTGGCGCCGCTTTTATGGGTCCGGTGAGCGAAGAGCGTGCCGCGCGGTTTCCGGTGGTAACACCCGTCTGAGGCCCTGCCCTTTGGCTACGTCGATCCCGCGATTTCGAGCAGGCGTGTTTCAATCAAGGAGGGCAGGATGGGAGCAAAGTTATACGTCGGAAACCTTCCCTACAATGTGACTGAGGACCGGCTGCAGCAACACTTTGCGCAGCATGGCTCGGTGCTGAGCGCGCGCATCATCACCGACAAATTCAGCGGCCGCTCCAAAGGGTTTGGCTTCGTCGAGATGAGTTCGGAGCAGGAAGCCGCCAAAGCGACCCAGGCGCTCAACGGGACCGACTTCGAGGGACGCAGCATCGTCGTCAGCGAAGCCCGGCCCCAAGCGGCGCGCGAGCCGCGTCCGGGTGGACGGGGCGGCTTCGGCGCCGATCGGCCGCCGCGCCGCGATCGCTACTGAGTACGCCAGAATCGTGTCTCTGCCTTCGCCGGGGAAAGACTTCAGTGGCCTGCGCTTTAGGAGACAGGCTTAGGCGGCCGGCTGTGCGAGCAACTGCAAAAATTCTTCTTCGCTCAAAACGGGCACGCCGAGTTCCTGGGCTTTCTTGAGTTTCGCACCCGGGTCGGCGCCGGCGACGACGTAAGTCGTGTTCCGGCTGACGCTTGAGACGACCCGCCCGCCCAGGGCCTCGATCCGCTTCTGCGCTTCCGGCCGAGACATACTCTCCAAGCCGCCTGTGAGAACGAAAGTCGCGCCGCTCAACGTACCGGTCTTTTTTTCCGCGGGCTTAAATTCGACCCCGGCGGCGCGCAATTTCGCCAGCACCTGGCGATTCTCGCTCTGGGCGAAAAAACGCGCGATGCTCTTGGCCACTTCCGGACCGATCTCGCGCACTTCAACCAGCTCATCGGGCGATGCCTCGACGATTCGATCGAGCGTGCCGAAATGCTCGGCGAGCAACTTCGCCGTGGCTTCGCCGACGTGGCGAATACCGAGGGCGGTCAAACAGCGCGGCAAGGCGGCCTCCTTGCTGCGCTCAAGACCGTCAAGCAGGTTTTGCGCCGATTTGTCGGCCATTCGATCCAGACCGGCGAGCTGCGCCTTGGTGAGCTTGTAAAGATCGGCAAGATCGCGCACGAGACCGCGTTCAACCAGCTGGTCGATCAGCTTTTCACCCAGACCTTCGATATCCATGGCGCTGCGCGAGCCGAAAAATTTCAGACTCTCTTTGAGCTTGGCCGGGCAGGAAAGGCCGATACAGCGGTAAGCGGCTTCACCCTCTTCGCGATAGACCGCGGCGCCGCAGACCGGACAGCGATCCGGCATGACGAAGGGCCGCTCCGCGCCGGTGCGCTCTTGCTTGCGGACCTCGACGACGTAAGGGATCACGTCGCCCGCGCGCTCGACGACGACCCGGTCGCCGATGCGGATGTCTTTGCGGCCGATCTCATCCATATTATGGAGCGACGCGCTCTTAACCATAACGCCGCCAATGTGGACAGGCTCCAGACTAGCGACGGGTGTGAGCGTCCCGGTGCGGCCGACCTGGGGCTGGATGTCGAGGATACGGGTTTCGGCCTGGCGCGGTTTGAACTTATAGGCGATCGCCCAGCGCGGCGAGCGGGCGATCTCGCCGAGCCGGCGCTGCAGCTCGGTGCTGTTGACCTTGACAACCAGCCCGTCGATCTCGAACGGCAATTGATCGCGCTCGGCGGCGATCTGATCGCGGTAGACTAGCACGGCGCCGAGGCCGCGGCAGAGCGCGCCGCGCGGCATCGGCTTGAGGCCCCAGCTTTTCAGCGCCTCGCGAAATTCGAAATGGCTGGCGAAGTCCGCGCCTTCGATACCGCCAAAGCCGTAACAAAAGATGTCCAGCGGCCGCTTTGCGGTGATCCTGGAGTCGAGTTGTTTGAGCGATCCGGCGGCGGCGTTGCGTGGATTGGCGAAAACCGGCTCGCCTGCTTCCTCGCGTTCGCGGTTGATCCTTTGAAAGGCGGCGCGGGACAAGAAAACTTCGCCGCGCACTTCGAGGCGGCGCGGCGTCGGCCTCTGATCGGGACGGAGCACGAGAGGAATCGAGCGGATGGTCTTCAGATTGAGGCTGATGTCTTCGCCCTTGAAGCCATCGCCCCGGGTTGAGCCAACGGTAAATTTGCCGTCGATATAGACCAGCTCGACCGCGAGACCGTCGATTTTCGGCTCGACGGCGTACTCGATCGTCTCGCTCAGCTTGAGAAAGCGCTGGATGCGCGCTTCGAATTCGCGCAGCTCCTCTTCGCTCATCACATTGTTCAACGACAGCATGGGCAGCGTGTGCTGCACGGTGGCGAACTTCGCCAAAGGCGGCGCGCCGATTTTCTGCGTCGGCGAATCCGCATCGGCCAGTTCCGGATGCGCCCGCTCGAGCTCGACGAGCCGGCGAAAGAGCCGGTCGTACTCGGCATCGCTGATCAGCGGATCGTCGAGCACGTAATACTGATAATTGTGTTGGTCGATCTGTCGGCGCAGCGCGCTGATCTCGCGGGCGCTGTCCGCTGCTGTCTTGGCCATGAGGATCGGCTGCGTGCGATCGTAAGTCGCCTTTGGATTGCCTTGGTTTCGTCGCGAGGGCCATCAAGCTCTCGCATGCACAATGCGGCAAAAGCTAACACAGTTGTGCGTTCGAATGAAGTTTCGCGAAACTACATTGACCCCCTCGGATGAGCATGTTAAAGCATCGATCATGGTTCGGCGCCGTTTTTGCGCATGTTTTCTCTGGGCCGTGCTGACCGGCTGCGCCACGACTGCGCCTGAAATCCAGTTGCCGCCGGACGGTCTGTCCTGGGCTCCCGAAGCGCCCTTTCGCAATCAGCCGAAGGCGGAAATCCCCGCCGACGCGGTCGCTCTCAAGCACTTTCTCAGGGGGCAAATCCTGCTCGGCGAGGGGCAGTTCGAAGAAGCATTGAAGGAATTCGAGGCGGCTTCCCGGATCAATTCGGATGATGCTTTTCTCCGCTTCCGTTTGGCCTCGCTTTACCTGCGCAAGGGCGACCTGAAGCAGGCCCTGGCCGCCGCCGAGGCGGCGGTGAGGGCGGATCCGCAGAGCCTGGACCACCAGCTGTTGCTCGCGGGACTCTACTCTTCCTTGGGCGAAAGCCAGAAGGGTCTCGGCGCGTATAACGAGGCGCTCAGGATCGACCCGAAAAATCAGGAAGCGCTGCTCTATCTGGGCGCGTTGTATCTGCAAACCGACGATTTGGCGCGGGCAACGCAAAGTCTCGAGATGCTGCTGGAGCTCGACGGCAATTCGTCGCTCGGCCACTATTATCTCGGCCGCGTCCGCGCCAAGAGCAAACTGTATCTTGCCGCCGAACAGAGCTACCGTAAGGCGCTTGAACTGAATCCCAAAGCGGATGCGGTGTTGATGGATCTTGCCCTGGTGTACGAGTTGCAGGGCAAGAGCGAGGACGCGATTCAAACTTATCAGCGGCTGCTGCAACTCAATGCGCAGAACGTCTGGGCGCGCCGGCGTCTGGGCGAACTCTACGTCGGCCAGAACAAGCTCGATGAGGCGCTCCGCCAATTCGAAAGCCTGGAGGGCGCCGAAACCGATCCACGCGAGACGCGCATCAAGATCGGCTTGATCTCTTTCGAGAAGGGCGATTTCGAGCGCGCCGCCACCGAATTCAATCTGGTACTGGCCGGCGATCCGGACAATGATCGGGCCCACTACTACCTAGGCGCAACCTACCTGGAGCTCAAGGCCGACGACCGGGCTTTGGCGTCTTTCGAGCGGGTGGCGGAAAAGAGCGAACTCTACATCGACGCGCGGATTCAAGCCGCCTCCATTTACGACCGCAAAGATCAAGCCCAGAAGGCCATCGAGATGCTCCAACCTGCGCTCAAAAAGCGCGCCGATCGCAAGGAACTGCACGGCTTTCTGAGCGCGCTCTACCGCAAGCTGAAGGACTATCCGAGGGCGATCCAGGCGATGGAGAGGGTTGTCGTGCTCGACCCGAAGAGCGACGAGGCCTATTTCCAGCTCGGGGCGCTGCACGATGAAAACAAGAACAAAGAGAAGTCCATCGCCTCGATGAAACGAGCCATCGAGCTCAATCCGAAAAATCACGCCGCGCTCAACTATCTCGGCTACACGTGGGCCGAAATGGGCGTTAGACTCGACGAAGCCGAGGAACTCATCATTCGGGCGCTCAAGCTTTCGCCTAACGACGGCTTCTACATTGACAGTCTGGGTTGGGTTTATTATCAGCGCGGCGATTATCCGCGCGCGGTCGAGCAGTTGGAAAGAGCCGTCGAGATTACCGTCGACGATCCGACGATCATCGAGCATCTCGCCGACGCTTACGACAAAATCGGCCGGCCGGACCGCGCCGTCATCCGCTATCGCGATGCGCTCAAGCGCGCCAAGGAAGCCGATCAGATCAAGCGCATTCGGGACAAAATTCAGCGCTTGGAGAAGAAAATTTGATCGCCCGGTTCGCCCACCCGGCCGCCGTTTCATTGAGATCGCCGCTTCTTATCGCTGTCGCTCTAGCCTTGGCTCTGGGGTTCTGGGGTTGCGCCACGGTGGCGCCGCCGCCGGCCCCTCCGGTGGAGATCCCGCAGCGGCAATCGGCTGAATTGATCGAAGCGCTGCGGCAACGCAGCGAGCAGTTTCGTTCCCTGCGAGCTTTGGCGCGGGTCAGTTATGCGGGGCCGGAAGGCAAGCACGGATTCGAGGAAGCGGTTCTCGTGCAGCGGCCCGATCGCCTCCGTCTGGAAACGCTGACGATGCTCGGCGCGGTTCTCATCGTCACGGCCAACGAGCGGGAAATCATCGGCTATCATCCCCGCGAAGGGGTGATGGTGCGCGGTCCGAGCTCGAGAGCCAACCTGCTTCGCTACACTAAAATTCCGCTCGAGTTGGAGGAAATTACGGCGTTGTTGACGGGGTTACCCCCGGTGGACGCGTCGAACTCGTGGCGCCAGGAGGGTCATGCGCTGCTGTTCGCGTCCAACGGCCGTCTTAGAGATGCGGTTGCGTTCGAAGCGCCGCAGCCGGTGCCGACGCGTTGGCAGCGCTTCAACGGCAACGGCGCCGTGGAGTTGAGCGCGCTTTTTTCAGATTACATTCAAACCGCGGCGGGATGGTTTCCCTCTCGCATCAACGTCGAGGCGCCGCTGCAAAGCAAGAAATTGGAAATCCGCTTTCAAGAGCCGGAGTTGAATGCGACGATCGCGGCCGAATCCTTCTCGCAGCAAAAACCGCCCCACGTTCAAGAGATCCCGATCGAGCTAATCGGCAGTTGAGCGATGTTGGAAAAATTGCGCCTTTTGCTTTTGCCCTCTCTGCTGCTCGCCGGCTGCGGCGACCGGACCGAGGTCAAAGTCGCGGAAGTGGAGCCGGCACGGAGCGCTCATGAATCCGGCAAGCCGGTCGTCGGGGACTGGCTGCTGGTTCACAGCCTCAGCGATCCCGAGCAGTTGAACCCGCTAACGAGCAACGACGCCGCCGCCAGTGCGATTTTGCAGTATGTCTTTCAGAGCCTCTTGACGCGCGATCCGCGCACGCTAGCGCTGGCGCCTTTGCTGGCCGAGCGGCCGCGCATTTCGCCGGATAAATTGACTTATACTTTCACCATCCGGCGCGACGTCCATTTTCAAGACGGCAAACCGCTCACCGGGGCGGATGTGCTTTTCAGCGTCAAAGCGATCAAGTGCCCATTGGTGAACGCGCCTTTTCTGCGCGTCTATTTCAACTCGGTGGTCGATGCTCGACTGCTCGATCCCTACACGATCCAGTTTACAACCAGCGAACCCTACTTCATGAACGAGAGCGTGCTGGGCGGCATCGACGTGCTACCGCGCCACTATTACGATCCCGACGATCTTCTGAAGGACGTCTCCGTGGCGGAATTGGCTAAACCCTCGACGCAGCCGTCCGAGAACGTCAAAAAATTCGCCGACAACTTCAACCGGAATTATAGCCGCAATCCGATGGGGAGCGGCCCATACAAGCTTTCCAGCTGGAAGACCGGTCGAGAGATCGAGCTGGTGCGCGATGAGAATTACTGGGGGCGTGGCAAGCCGGGCATCGATCAGCCTTACATTGCTCGGCACAAATACCGCATCATCAACAACATGGATGCCGCACTGGTGACGCTGAAGAGCGGCAGCCTGGATTACATGGGCTTGACTCCGATTCAGCACGTGCGCGGCACGAGCAGCGAGCGGTTCAAGCGAGAATTTTCGAAATATGAATACTTTGCGCCGAACTATAGCTATTTGGGGTGGAATAATAACCATCCGATCTTCGGCGACAAGCGCGTGCGCAAGGCGATGACCTATTTCACCAACCGCGAGCAGATGGTGAAATCGATCCTGTTCGGCTTGGGCCAAGTGGTTGAAGGTCCGATTTACTTTTTTCGGCCGGAGTACGACAAGAGCTTGCCGCAGTACCCGTTCGACCCGGGCAAAGCTCTGGAGCTATTGCGCGAGGCCGGTTGGAGCGATACGGATGGCGACGGCATCCTCGACAAAGTCATCGATGGACGAAAAGTTCCATTCCGATTCGAGATTAAGGTCAATTCCGGGAACACCACGCGCCGAAGCGTCGCGCTCACCCTGCAAGACGAACTCAAAAAACACGGCATTGAGGCGAGCGTGCGCGAGATCGATTGGACGATTTTTCTCGGCGACGTCAAAGCGCGCAAATTCGATGCTATTATTCTTGGCTGGTCGATGTCAGTGAGCGAGCCGGATGCTTATCAGGTCTGGCATTCTTCGCAATCGGAGAACCGGGGTTCGAATCACATCAGTTACAAAAATCCCCGCGTCGATCGCATTCTCGAAGAGTATCGGCGCGAATTTGATCCGCAAAAACGCATCGAACTGTATCGAGAGTTTCAGCAAATTCTCAGCGATGAACAGCCCTATACGTTTCTGTTCGTCGGCAAATCGGTTGCAGCCGTGCAACGGCGCATCGCCGGTGTAGAGGTTTTTGCCGGCGGCCTGCGGGCGATTGACTGGTGGGTGGCCAAAGCGAACCAGCGTTATGGGCAGGAGCTCACGTTAAACTAAGTTTGTCGTGATGGCCTCCTACGCTCTCCAGCGGCTGCTTCTCATCGTTCCGACGTTCATCGGGATCACCTTGATCGGTTTCTTGATCATGCGTCTGGCGCCGGGCGATCCCGCCGAGCTGCGGGCGGCGGGTGGCTTGGCGGGGGCGGGCGGCGCGGGCGTGTCCATCGATAAGCAGGTTTCGGTGGACGAGGCGGTGGCGCAATGGCGCAACCAGTACGGTTTGGACCGGCCGCTCCAGGTGCAGTACGCCATCTGGCTGAAGAACCTGGTGACGCTCGACTTCGGCGAATCGTTCAAAGATAACCAACCCGTTTGGGGCAAGATCGCCGAACGGCTTCCGGTGACGATCAAACTCAACATTCTGTCGATTCTGGTCGTCTACCTGGTGGCCATTCCGTTGGGCGTCTACTCCGCAACTCATACCCGTACCCTCGGCGATCAGGTGACCACGATCACGGCGTTCATATTATTCGCGGTGCCGACGGTATGGGCCGCGACCATGGCGCTGGTGTTTATCTGCGGCGGCGATTTTTTTTATCTGTTTCCTCCCGGCGGCTTGAGTTCCATCGACTACCGTCCGGATTGGCCGTTTTGGCGCAAGATCAAAGACCAGGCCTGGCATCTGTTCCTGCCCGTGGTGCTTTTATCCTACGGCGGGTTTGCCGGGCTGTCCCGCTACATGCGAGCGAGCATGCTCGAAGTCCTCGGCCAGGACTATGTCCAGGTAGCCCGGGCAAAGGGTTTATTGGAGCGGGTCGTCATTATGAAGCATGTGGTGCGCAATTCGCTCATCCCCCTGGTGACGATGTTGGCATCCCTGCTGCCAGCGCTGATCGGGGGTAGCGTGATCATCGAGACGATTTTTTCCATTCCCGGCCTGGGCCAGCTTGGTTATGAATCGGTGCGAGCGCGGGACTATCCGACGGTGATGGCGCTTTACAGCGTCAGCGCGGTGCTGACCTTAATCGGCATTTTGCTCTCGGATCTGCTTTTGTCGGTCGTAGATCCGCGCATCGCGTTCGGACGCAGGCAGGCATGAATCCGACGCGGAGCGAGAGATCAGACGCTGTCGCCGGCGAAGACAGCGCCGCGCATGCAAGCGGCGGCGCCGGACTGTGGTCGAGCGTATGGCGGCAGTTTCGCCGTAACCGGATCGCTCTGATAGGTTACTGGGTCGTGCTATTTTTGGCGCTCGTCGCGCTGGGCGCCGATTTCCTCGCCAATGATCGGCCTCTCTACCTGCATTACAGAGGAAATACGCATTTTCCGATTTTGCGCGGCTATCTGGTCGGAATGGGGCTCGCTCAGTGGCCGGCGGATCTTCTCAACGTCGACTACAAGAAACTCGAGGGGGCCACCGCGATCTTTCCACCGGTCCCTTATCGCCAGACCAATATCGACCTGTTCGCCCCTTTGGAGCCGCCGTCGACGAAACACTGGTTCGGTACGGACAAGTTAGGGCGCGACGTGATGGCTGGGATGATCCATGGCTCACGGATTTCGTTATCGATCGGTTTTGTCGCCGTTGGCATCGCCGTGGTCATTGGCGTTGTGCTCGGCGCTTTCGCCGGTTATTTCGGCTCGTGGGTGGATATCGTGATCTCGCGCTTGTTCGAGATCATGATATCGATTCCGACGTTTTTTTTGCTCATCACCGTAGCGGCGCTCTTTCGCCCGAGTATTTTCATGACCATGGTGATTATCGGCTTGACCAGCTGGGTCGGCATCGCTCGATTCACCCGGAGCGAATTCCTGCGCATCCGCAACCTCGATTACGTCACCGCCGCCATCAGCATCGGGGTATCGAATCGCAAAGTGATGTTTCAACATATCCTGCCCAACGCTCTGGCGCCGGTTATTGTCTCGGTGGTGCTTGGCATCGCGGGGGCTATTCTGGTCGAATCGAGCCTGAGCTTTTTGGGGATCGGCGTGCCTGCGGAGCTGGTTACGTGGGGATCGATTCTCAATGAAGCGAGCGGCGCGACGTTTGCCTGGTGGCTGGCGGTGTTTCCCGGATTTGCCATCTTCATCACCGTGCTTTCGTATTATCTCGTCGGCGAGGGCTTGCGCGAGGTGCTCGATCCGCGCCTGCGCGGCTTGCGCTAAGCGGGTTGTTTTTGTTAAGCCGGTCGAAACTGCGCGCGCATCCCGACAGGAGAAACTCTATGGCGGAGAAAACGCTGGCGGAGATCAAGGCCGACATCGCGCAACGGGCCGGGCGGATCAATCCCTTCGAGCGGGTGAAGAAAACAGACGTGGAGCAGCTGCTGAAAAATCTCACCAGTCTCGACCCTGAGCTATGGGGTCATGAATGGGGCAAGCTTGGCGCCAAGTACGAGGCGGCGGCCGAGGAGCAGGAAAGGCAGGGCAAGCCGCAACCGGCGGGCGAAAATTATTATCTGGCCTACGAATACTACCGGATCGGCCGTTATCCGGTGCCGAGCAGCCCGGAAAAAAGACGCTGCTACCAAGGCGTGCTCAGGACCTTCATCAAAGCCGGGGCAGCCATCGAGCCTCCGGTCGAGCGCGTCGAAATTCCCTTCGAAGGGAAAAAGGTCGTCGGCTATCTGCAAGTGCCCCAGGGCGCGGCGCGCCCGCCCGTGGTGCTGCATTGGGGCGGCGTCGACGGTTGGAAAGAAGATCGGCGCACGCATAATGACGCCCTGCTCAAAATGGGCATCGCCGGTTTCACCCTGGATATGCCCGGCACGGGAGAAAATCCCTGCCTGGGGCAAGAGCCGCGCGCGGAGCGGACCTTCTCGGCAGCGATGGACTATCTCGAAACACGCGCCGATCTCGACGGCAAGCGCATCGCTTGCATGGGCGGGAGTTTCGGCGGCTATTGGGCGGCCAAGTTGGCGCATACGGAAGCGAAGCGGCTGCGCGGCGCGGTCAACTGGGGCGCCGGCGTGCACCGAACTTTTCAAGAGGAGTGGCTGCGTCCGGCTTTAACGCTGACCGCGTCGCAATATTTGATGGGTCCGGCGAGCCTGCTTGAGGCGCGGTCGTACATCTTCGGGGTCAAGACTCTTGATGAAGTGCTGCAAATCGCCCCCTCGCTTTCACTGGTCACCCAGGGCCTCATCGACCAGCCATGCGCGCCGCTTCTCTGCATTAACGGCAAAGAAGACGACCAACACCCGATCAGCGATCTTTATCTGCTTGCCGAACACGGCAGCCCGAAGGATCTACGGATCATCGCCGGCGCAGGACATATGGGGCGGAAGAAAGGCGAAGCGAATGACGCAGCCATCCATATGATCACGCAGTGGCTGAGGGAGAAGCTCGCGGCGTGATCGGGCAACCCGGAATCTCGAATCGACCATTCGAAGGAGCGAACATGGCGAGGATCGCGACGATTACCAAGAAAGAAGAATTGTCAGCGGAAGGACAGAAGGTTTTCGACAACATCGCGGCGAGCCGCGGCGTCGTGGGCGGGCCCTGGCAGGCGCTGCTGCACAGTCCGGAAATGGCGCAGCGAACGATGCATCTGGGCTCGTACGTGCGCTTCGAATCGACGCTCGATCCCAAGGTGCTCGAATTCACCGCGCTAGTCACGGCGCGGGAGCTCGACTGCAAGCATGAATGGGCGGCGCATGCCAATCACGCGCAGAAGGCCGGCATCGCGATGGAGACGATTCGCTCGGTGCATGCGAAAAAAGGCACGGAGGATTTTTCTACCGAAGAAGCGCAGATCGTCAGCTTCGTGCGCGAGATGATCCATACGCATCGGGTGAGCGAGCCGACGTTTCAGGCGATTTACAACCGCTTCGGCGAAAAGGGCATGGTCGAATTGACCGCAACCATCGGTTATTACGCCATGCTCGCCTGTACGCTCAACACCTTCGACGTCTACACGGCTACGGCGCCGGCGGATTTGAGAATATAATCCCATTCTCCCGCAAGGTGGTTCATGGTACCACGCAGACGATGAAAATCCCCCTTCATTCATTTTAGCTAAGGGCACAAAGGGGCGTTGTCGAACAAGAGTACGAAAGCAACTATTTTTCATAAGAGAGACGCAAAGTGAGTTAGCTCGCTTGTCTCGCCTGGCCGTCTAACCGCTGCCCACTTAGCTTGCTGCATAGTTTTTCAAACCAACCGAATCATGGCCCAGAAACGTTCCGCGCGGCGCCAAACCGGTCCGGCGCCGGCTCCCGCTGAGCAGCCGGGGCCAAGCGCGCTCTTTCGCGTCTGCATGACCGCGGCGCTGCTGGCGCTCTACGCCGCCCTGATCGCTAAACCGATCGATCTCACGACCAGCGACCTCGGGCGTCATCTCAAGAATGGCGAGCTTTTTTTTCAGCGCGGCTTGATCGCCGGCACCAACCTTTACTCCTATACCCATCCGGATCACCCGTTTGTGAACCATCATTGGGGCAGCGGGGTCATTTTTTATCTCATCGAAAGCGCCGCGGGATTTTCCGGACTGTCGCTGTTTTTTATCGCCGCCAGCGCGGCGGCGTTGTGGCTGTTTTTTGCATCGGCAGCGCGCCACGCCAGCTTTGGGCTGGCGGTGATGCTCACGGTCCTCGCGCTGCCCGTGCTGATAACCCGCCACGAGATCCGGCCCGAGCTGTTCAGTTATGTGTGCAGCGGTTTGTTCTGGAAGGTACTCTCGGATTACCGGGAGCGCCGCCGCGGCGCGGCATGGCTCACGGTATTGCCGTTTCTGCAGCTCCTCTGGGTGAACCTTCATATCTATTTTTTTATCGGCCTTTTGTTGATCAGCGCCTTTTTGCTGGAAGCGTTGATCGCGCTGGTGCGCATGAATTCTACCGCGCTCGGCGTTGACCGGCGTCGCTGCGCAACTCTCGCGACGCTTTTGTGCGTTTGTGCCGGCGCGAGCTGCGTCAATCCAGCGGGGCTGCGCGGCGCCCTCTATCCGTTGATGATCTTGCGAGAATATGAATTTCCGGTGATCGAGAACTATTCGGTGCCGGGGATCTTAGCGGCGGGGTTCCAATTTCTGCCCCTGATCTATTTCCTGCTCCTCTTTGCCGCGCTTTGTCTGAGCTGGCTCTATGTCGCGCTCAAAGACCGGGCAAGTTTCTTTTTGGGCCATCTGCTCCTGTCATCGTTCTTCGCGGCGACGGCATGGGCGACGATCCGCAATTTAGCTCTGTTTGCGTTTTTCGCACTGCCGCTGACGGCGGCGAACTTGCGCGGCCTATCGCGCGGATCCATGCGCTGGCTCGGTTCGGCCTCTGCGAGCGCTGGAGCCGCGGCGGCGCTGGCGCTGTTGCTCGTGCTCTTGCAGCCGGATTATTTCGGCGCCGGGCGCGGCGGTTTGGGCATCGGTATCAAAACCGGCAATCTTGCGGCGATGCAGTTCATGCGGCGCGAAAACTTGCAGGGGCCGATCTTCAACGGTTATGACCTGGGCGGTTACTTGATTTACGCGCTCTTTCCGAGCGAGCGGGTTTACGTGGATAACCGGCCCGAGACTTACCCGCCGTCGTTTTTTGCCGAAGACTATTTGCCTCTGCTGGTGAGCGAGGAGAAGTGGCGCGCTTATCGCGAAATGCATCGATTCAACGCCATCGTCATCAACCCGGGCGGGCGCTCGGCGGCGATGGAAAATTTCGCCGTTCGGCGCATGTTTGATCCCGATTGGGCGGCGGTGTTCTTCGATAAGGACATCCTCGTCCTCGTCCGCCGCTTCGGTCCCAATCAACCGATTATCACACGCCACGAACTGCCGCGCGACGCGGTGCTGCGCAAAGTCGAGTGAAGATCGGGTTAGCGCCGCGCAGAGTTGTGTGCGAACGCCGTAACCCATTCGCTACGTTGAGTAACCCTCCTGTTACTTCGAGCGACGCTCGTTGAGTCGGATTTCGTCACCGGATTCCAAACGAATTTGGCGGGTTAGCGTCAATCCCTCTCACCGGTGCGAGCCGGCACGTCGTTTGCGCTCAGTGGATGCAGGCGTTCACGCGTACATCGCAATCGATAGTTGGTGGGCTGACGATGAAACCGAAAAAATCTGCGATTATGACTCAAGCGAAGCTCGCGAAGCTTTCGCAGCGATATTAAACCGCCGCCAATTTCTCGGCAGGTTGGGCCAAACAACCGCGCTTGCGATGGGGAGCGGTTTGCTGGGCGCGCCGCGTGATTCGGACGGTGCGGCGGCTACACCGCGGCCACTTGGCAGCACCCAGTTATCATCCAATCAGCGCCGAAACCAGGCCTACGAGTTTCGCCACGAAGCGGCGCTGTATCATCTGAAGGTTCTGTCTCTGCCGCAGCGGAGCAACGGCGATGAGGCGTTGTATCGAAACAAGATCGCCAGCTACTCGAAAGGGCTGCCGCATAACGGCCGTGGAGAAGTCGATCTTAACGCTTTCAATGCCATGACTCGCGCGCTGGCGAGCGGGGTGCCGGCGGACTTCGAACTGATTCCGATGGGTTGTGCGGACGGATCGCAGCGGCGACGGCTCGTCAATCCACAGGCTGGGTTGGCGTTCGAATTAGAAGGCGCCGATGTGCATGAGCTGGCGATTCCGCCTGCACCCGCCTTCGCGAGCGCGGAACAGGCGGCCGAGATCGTTGAAAATTATTGGATGGCGCTGCTTCGTGACCTGCCGTTTCACGAGTACGACTCTCACCCAATGGCTCAAGCGGCGGCTTCCGATCTCGACCGGCTCTCGGGCTTTCGCGGGCCACGGTCGAGCGGACGAGTCACTACGCGCACCCTATTTCGCGGCTTGACGCCGGGCGACGTTAACGGACCGTACCTGTCGCAGTTCTTTTGGCTACCGGCTCCGTATGGCGCGAACTTTGTCGAGCAGAAGCTTCAAACCATCGTCGCCGGTCTCGACTACATGACATCCTACGACGACTGGCTCGCGGTGCAAAACGGCTGTCAACCGAGGGAAAGCGATCGCTTCGAGCCGGCGCGCCGCTACATCATCAACGGCCGCGACCTTGGCCAATGGGTTCACATCGATGTGCTGTTTCAGGCGTACTTCGTCGCTTTACTGTGCATGGTCAAGTTGGGAGTGCCGCCCAATCCCGGCAACCCCTATCTCCACTCGGCTACTCAGGAAGGATTTGGCACGTTTGGCGGACCGTATTTTGCCACGCTGCTTTGCGAAGTAGCGACGCGGGCGCTCAAGGCGCAGTGGTTTCAAAAATGGTTTGTTCATCGCCGGCTCCGCCCTGAAGCCTATGCGGGGCGTGTACATCTGACGCTCACGCGATCAGCTCAAGACCCGATCCACAGGGAATTGCTTAACTCTTCGGTGCTGCCGCTGATCGCCGATCACAACGCCGCTCTCAACGGCGGCACGGCGACTTATCTCTTGCCGCAGGCTTTTCCCGAAGGCTCGCCGCTGCATCCTTCGTACGGAGCGGGCCACGCGACGGTGGCCGGCGCCTGTGTGACGATCCTCAAGGCGCTCTTTGACGAGTCTTTCGTCATCACCAATCCGGTCGTGCCCAATGCAACCGGTTCGGCGCTGATTCCCTACACCGGACCGGCACTTACCATCGGCGGCGAATTGGACAAAATCGCTAGCAACGTGGCCCTCGGCCGCAACATCGCCGGGGTCCACTGGCGCTCCGACGCTACCGAGTCGCTCAAGCTCGGCGAAGCTGTTGCGATCAATATTCTGCGCGACCAACGCGCTTCTTACAACGAAAATTTTGACGGCTTCACCTTCACCAAGTTCGATGGCGCGAGGGTAACCGTGTAACGAGGAGAAAAAGGTAAAACAAAATTAACGGGCGCCAAAAAGAGGAGAAACGACAATGAAAAATGCTGTCTCACGATATTCGCCGACGCGATCATGGCGATCTAATCACGAGGAGAATCTACCAATAAGAAAACTACTTGCCGTTGCGGCAGCCGCGCTGTTTTTAGGCGCCTTCGGTTTTACCCCGCAAGGTGGCGTCAGGAGCGCGTCCGCCCAGGGCGCGACTCATGAAACCGAAACGGTCTACACGACCCCGGATGGTTTTTTGCTCGGCGATCCCGTGCCGGGCGCGTATGCGACACTGGTGAGAAACCGTAACGGCCTCACAACGAGCGTGCACACGTTGGTCGCTTCCGGGCCCGGCCCATATACTCTTTGGTGGATCATATTTAACGATCCGGCAGCCTGCGTGACCTACCTATGCACGTTCGATCTACCCGACCTCGCTGTCAACGCGGCTGGTAAAATTGTCCCCCCAGGAGGCGTGGCAAATTTCACTGGTCGGCTCAGCCCTGGAGGTCCGTACTCTGGAGAGGTTGTAATTGGTGACCCCGATATTGGCCTTACGAATCCAGCAGGCGCCCTCGTAACGCTCGTCATCCGCTACCACGGCCCAGCGATACCCGGCATGATCGCGCAGCAGCTCACTTATCACTCCGGTGATTTCTGCCCCACAGCCGGATTCCCCTGCATTGACGAGCAGATAGTGGTTTTTCCAGGTGAATGCGGCAGCAGCGATCCATGTTCAGATCCGAATGCACTTTAGGACGGATGCGTTTGAATACCATCAGCCTGACGGTCATCGATCCTATGGAAGGATACGGCAAATCGTCTGAACCATTGCCCCGGTTGGATTGTCGGCTCCATGCATCTCTGAGTGGTCGCAAATCCGCAGCTCGGCGGATTCAATCCGCCGAGCTGCCGGCGGCTGATCGAACCGAAGTCGAGCCTCGCTGATATTGCTGATCGCATTCTGGGTTACCTGTAGGGTCAGGAGGAAAATATTGACTGGTGTCGCAGTCGCGACAAACAGGAATCGACCATGACGTTTATCAAAGTTCACCCGGAGAAATTGCCGGCATCGCTTCTATGGCTGATGTTTGCCGGCTGTGCTCTTTCAGGTTGTGTCGGGTCGGAGTTACGAACCGTAACACCACCGAACGCGCCGCCGGATATTTCGCATCGGATGCCCGCAGACGATGCACCGCCGCATCAAGGTATAAGCATAGGAGGTCGTGGTTACTTTGGTCATGTAATCATTGCTCCTGCCGACGGGCTTGTTGTCTACAGTGAAGGAAATCATGTCAGAATCCATCATGGCCTTGATTCAACGAGGCAAGACATATATACGGATCATTTTCATGTGCACGGACCGTTGGTAAAGGAGAGCGGTAGAGTCATAAGAGGACAGACTTTAGGTTTAATCGGGGTGGGCAAAAACACGAGTCTTCCCCATTATCATTACGTAGTGATAAAAAAGGGAGGTCCGGGAACTTTTATCGCGTTAGATTCAATTAATTACTGGTTCGGCATCGATCAATACAAGGAGAAACTGGAAAAAGGCCTCGATGTTGGGCCGTTTCAAATTTCTTGTTTTGATGCAAATGCGAATTACCCAAAAGAACCGTTAAGGTTCACGTATCCAGTCAAATGCGAGTGATGGGGAATTTGGTTACCTTACGTTGATCCTACGAACACAGTGGCTTCTATCGCATCGATGGTGGCGTGTACGATCTCCTTCTCAATCGTCGAGCGAACGTCTTTTTCATCAGCTCGCTCAAAACTCAATCACTTAGCCGATCCATTAGACTAAGGCACCGCGCCGAGGTGTTTGACAGCTCTCGAGGCGAGATTCTAGGGCGGTAACCCAGTCGCTACTTGAGGTAACTGAGTCGTTACCTCGATTGACTCCTTCTAAAGCTAAACACATCGATCTCCTCGCGGGACTTCTAACAAAATTGAATCGTTAGCTTTTGTCGCTGCTGCGCTTGTCCAGTGGCATTGTGCTTGCGGAGGAAAGCCATAGTACAGGGCCGTTCAGGGGAACGCGCCGTCGATCGTTGGTACATCAGCCAATGGCGGCATCCAAGCGAGCATATGAGATCGACGCGGCGGAAAAGATTTCCATGGTTGGAAAGTGGAGTCTAGCGATGAAGACAATGAAATCGTTAGTCATGGCGCTGGTAGGAACGTATAGCCTGCTTCTATCGTGGTCTGAAGCCTGGGCCTGGGAAGTCAAGATCGCGGGTGGTGGAGCCAATGCGGTTGCCGTGGACGGTGTGGGCAATGTGGTGGTCGCCGGCGGCATTCTGAACGGTAATGGCGCAAGCAGTTTCACTGTGATCAAATTTAATGGAGTGAGCGGTGCAGAGCTTTGGCGCCAAGTAATCATTGGCACTGCCAACAGTAATGGTGGTGCAGGTGCGGTCACCGTGGATGCTGCGGGCAACGTGATAGCCGCAGGTATCACCAATGTCATTAATTATATCTCCAACACCATTACCGTCGTCAAATTGGACGGTGTAAGCGGAGCAGAGCTATGGCGCGAAGACATCCACGGTAGCGCCAATGGACAAGATTCGGCCGATGCGATCGCCGTGGATGCCGCCGGAAACGTGGTGGTCGCGGGTAGTACCGTTAACACCGGCAGCTCTTCCGACTTTACCGTGGTCAAATTTGATGGCGCCAGTGGCGCAGAGCTTTGGCGCCAGGCAATTAATGGCACTGCTAATGGCCCCGATTGGGCCAATGCGGTCGCCGTGGACGTTGCAGGCAACGTGGTGGGCGCAGGGGTTACGTATAATTCTGGCGGCTGGGACTTCACCGTGGTCAAATTTGATGGGGCGACTGGCGCCAAACTTTGGCAGAAAGATATCAACGGTATTGAAGATGGCTTTGATTACGCTAATGCCCTCGCAGTCGATGGAGCTGGTAACGTGGTAGCCTCGGGCGCTACGAGTGACGTTGTAGACCCCGTCGGCGACGAGACCTTTACAGTGATTAAATTTGATGGCGTGACCGGGGTGGAGCTATGGCGCAAAGTGGTGATTCCCGGCACCTTCCCGGGATCGGTTCTCGCCAACGGATCGGGTTGGGCCAATGCGGTCACCGTGGATGCTGCGGGGAATGTGGTGGCGGCAGGCCATATCCATGCGCATAACACTGGCACTTCGAGTGAATTCACCGTGGTCAAATTCGATGGGGCAAGTGGGGCAGAGTTTTGGCGCAACATGATCAACGCCGGCGCCAATGATTTGGCCAATGCGGTCGCCGTGGATGCTGCGGGCAATGTGACTGCCGCAGGCATTTCCGAGAATCCGAACACCGGTATTGACTTCATCGTGGTCAAATTCGATGGAGCGACTGGCCAGGAGTTATGGCGGCACCTGATCGACGGATCCGGCCCCGATTCTTACGATAATTACGATTCCGCCCATGCGGTCGTTGTAGACGCCGCGGGCAATGTGATCGCCGCCGGTCATACCTACAACGCTGGCACAGGAAATGATTTTACTGTGGTCAAGCTTCCGGGGACTCCCATGAAATATTTGGGACTCACAGCTGACCTAACTTCACCGCAGCCTGGCGGCACAACGATTACTTTTGCCGCCGCAACCATGGGCGGACTAGCGCCACTGCAATACAAGTGGTGGGTGTATGACGGTTACTCGTGGTCGCTAGCTAAAGACTGGTCGACGAGCAGCAGCTTTACGTGGACAGCGGGAGTTGGTGGCAACTACTACATCGGGGTTTGGGTCAAGAGTAGTCTCAATCCTGCCGATGCGCCGGAGGGCAGCGCCTATGGTAGTGTTCCATTCGACATCAATCTGCCTCTCGCGCTGATTTCTTCAGCGCCATGAAATCGATATGTACCTAGGATCTTTGATCACGGGAGACCAGAAAAATGATTCGCTCGAAGGAGACTCGCTTTTATCGCGCCGCGCTAGCGACTCTTTTGCTGAATGTTTTTTCCGCTCTCGCACAGGAGCAAGCTGAGGCGCCGAGCTACAGAGACGGCGAGAGCTGGCATTTCAAGATGATCGAGAAGGGGATATCGGTTCAAACTGCTGCCGCAGTCGAGCGCAAGTTTACAGTTTCATTTTCCGCCGGGGGAGTTACGGCTCGCCCCGGTTTCGTGGATGCTAGACGAATGTTGGCGATTCAGGATGAGAGGCAGTATCTTCATTTTCCGCTTTTCGTCGGGAAAAGCTAGTTCGTACGGTACGCCGACGGTGGCACGGTGTATATGCGAGGCAGAACAAAGGTAACGGGCATGGAAGACATAACGACTCCGGCGGAAATGTTTCGGGCATTCGTCATTGAACGGCACGCCACCGGATCCCGCTTTGGCGGCGATTCTGGACGCGGTGAAGGGGTGATCCGCGGGTCGTTCGTCTGTAATTTACTATTACAGTCCCCAAACGCGCAGCATTGTGAAATATTATCTTTGGTTCGGAGTCGGCGGCAACGGGGGAAGCAGAGAAATCGAGCTGATCAAGTTCGGCGGCGATCGTTGATCTATCTCTAAGGCGGTTGCAATCCGTCGCCTTCGGCGTGAATTAATTGACCTGACTGCCAGTTGGGAGATTCTGTATGCACTATGCTGCACGCTCCACGAAGACGCGGTCTTGGATCGCTAGTTTGGCGATCGTCATCGCGCTGTTGGTTGCTACGCCGGAAGCTTTCTCGCAGGGCTGAGTGCCGGCACGACTTATGGCACCCAGTTTGTGTGCCGGGGGGAGCACCAGCCCAGAGGGCGGGGCGTATTTGGCGCCAGAGGAATGGCTGGTCACGGGGTCCTATCGTTTTTTCAAAGCGTTCCGCGATTTCCGCGGCAGCGAGAACATTCCTTTTCCGTCGCCAAAGGAAATCTACGCCAAGAATTATATCAACACATTCGACGTGAGCGTCACCTATGCGTTGACCAAGAGACTGAGTTTGACCTTGGGGCTACCTTTCGGCTATGGGACGCGGTCGACCTATCTAGAGCATGATGGCGTCAATCGCCACACCATGCGCAACGGCGGCGTCGGCGATCTCCGCTTGATGAGCTACTTTTGGCTGCTCGATCCGGAGAAATATCCCGGTGGAAACATGCAGCTAGGCCTGGGCGTAAAAGCTCCCACCGGCGATTATCGCGCCAAGGATTATTCCTACCGCGAGACCGGCCGGGTGTTGCGACCGGTCGATCCGGCGATTCAGTCGGGCGATGGGGGATGGGGGATTTTTTTGAGCGCTCAGGCATTTCAAAAAATTTTCAGCGACACCTCGATTTATTTCCAAGGCACCTACTTGAGCAACCCGCGCGAGATGAATGGCACGCAAACTCCTTTCGGCGACATCCCGGAGATTACCGGCGGAGACATCGGCTACATCATTGACTCCGTGCCCGACCAGTATGTCGCGCGACTCGGTTTGTCGCACACCATTTGGCCGGAGATGGGATTGTCGGTCAGTCTGGGGGCGCGCGCTGAGGGTGTGCCGGCGCATGACCTGACCGGCGGCAGCCAGGGCTATCGGCTTCCGGGACATGCCGTGTCCGTTGAACCGGGTCTGTCGATCGCTCTGGGTAAAAACTTTTTCGAGTTCACGGTGCCCGCCGCCGTCTACCGACATGCGAGCAAGAGTCTTGCGGACAGGCGCACGAACAGCCCGTTCGCGGGAATCGCGACGTTCGCAGATTTCCAGGTCATCGTCAGCTATTCGCGGCGGTTTTGAGTCTTATCCCCGCAGCTTGCTGCGGGCACAAAATTAATGGGGTTTCCAAGGGGGGCGAACATTCCCTTTGGTCGTGAGTGGGTCCAAACCCCACTCACGATGTTAACTTGGTAGGTTGACACGAGTCCCCGGCCAGAAGGATAACTGACGGCGGGCATCGATCAGCAACACTGCGGTAGAGCGGTGATCATGAACAAACTAGAAAATATCGCTTGGAGCAGGCGCGAGTTCCTCATCAAGTTCGCTGCCATGGGAGCGGGTGCGTACTTGGGGTTGGATCCCCAGAGGGTCAACGCGGAGCCGCCGCCGGAGACGAAAAGAATCCGCATTATCGACGATCCTTATGCGTGTCTCACACCCAGTTATCTCGCCCAAGAGTTTCTCCGTGCGGAAGGCTTTAGCGATATTCAATACGTCAAAGCCAGCGGCACCAATCAATTCGATAAGCTTATTTCCGGCGAGGTAGATTTTACTCAGGATACTCCTGTCGGCTTTCTTGGGTTCATCGACCGCGGCGCTCCCGTGGTTTTTTTAGCCGGTATCCATGCCGGCTGCTGGGAACTTTTTGGCACCGGGCGGGTGCGAACCGTCCGAGACCTCCAAGGCAAAACAGTCGCGGTGGATTCATTGGGCACGGGCGACCATTTGTTTTTGTCTTCTATGCTGGCCTATGTCGGGCTGGATCCCCGTCGCGACGTCCATTGGACTGCCCACGAACCTGCCGTTTCCGTGAAGCTTTTGGCCGACGGCAAAGTCGATGCCTATCTGGCATTCGCTCCCCTGGCGCAGGAACTCCGCGCGAAGAAAATTGGTCACGTCGTAGTCAATACCTCGACCGATAAACCTTGGTCGCAGTACTTCTGTTGCATGGCGATCGCTAACCGCAACTTCGTGCGCCACAATCCAGTTGCCACGAAACGGGCGCTGCGCGCCCTGCTGAAAGCCGCCGATCTGTGCGCCCAAGACCCGGCCCAGGCCGCCCGATACGTTGTGAATAAGGGATACATCTCAAACTATGAGTACACGCTGCAGACGCTACGCGAATTGCCCTACAAAGTTTGGCGCACCTACAGTCCCGAGGACACGCTGCGCTTTTACTCATTGCGCTTCCGCGACTTGGGACTGATCAAGACCAATCCAAACACACTCGTCAGCAAAGCGTCGGATTGGCGATTTATCAGAGAGCTCAAAAAAGAACTGAAGGCATAAGCAAGCGGTCGTCGATCGAAAAGGGCAGCGATTAAGAGAAAAGCTTACTTTTACGTTTCAACAGACACTGACATCCGTGCACTCGGTCGTTTTCAATTCGACACGGGCGCGCGCGGCAATGCCCCAGCGCCTCGCCATCCTCGCGTTGATAGGTATGCTTGCGATCGTGAGCAGCGCCAGGGGCGAAGCGCTGCCCAAGATCGGCGCGGCGCCTGGGTTCACGCTTACGAGGCAGGACGGTAAGCGGTTGGCGCTCAATGAACTGCGCGGGAAAGTACTCGCCATCACATTCATCTTTGCGAGCTGCGCCGATACCTGTCCATTGTTGACTGGCAAGTTGGCCGGGCTACAGTCCCGGCTCGGAGTTCTTTTTGGCCCGCAAGTCTATTTCCTTTCGATTACAGTCGATCCGCAGCACGATACGCCGGAGGTTCTTGGCCGCTACGCAAAGGCGCATGGAGCCAACCTCGCCGGCTGGGCGTTCTTAACCGGCACCTCGGCTGAGATCGCTGAGGTCGCAAAGCGCTACGGAATTTACTATAAGAGGACCCCACGCGGGGACGTTGATCACTCTTTTCTAACCTCCCTCGTCGATCAAGGCGGTATGCTCCGTGTGCAGTACCTAGGCGTGCGGTTCAATCCGGACGAGATGCTGAGCGATCTTAAGAGCCTATTGCAGGAAAGAGCGCAATGATCGGCTGGATGACAGCATGGCTGCCGCAGCTGGTCGCACGCCTGCCGGCGACCGTGCAGAAAAAGCTCGTCGCGGCGTTTTTGGTCATCGTCGTTTTGCTCATCATAGTCGGCGCCGGCGGTCTGATCGTGCTACGCCAATCCAACCAGCGCACCCAAACAGTGCTCGAACTGCAAAGGCAAGTCGCCGCGTTTCGCCAGCTCCAACATGATACGACTGGGCAGCTTTACAGTGTCGCGGCGGCGCTGCTCACTCCCGACGAGAGCAATCTCGATGTCACGCTGCGGCAGATCAAACAGTTCGGCTATGACCTGGATAGGCTGCAATTTGTCACCAAGGATGAAAAGGAACTGTTCAACCGGGTGCGTGAGAACTATGAACGATTCATCAGCGGCGGGACCAGGGCAATCGAATTGATTCGCGCCGGCCGGGCCGCCGAGGCGCGGGAACTTCAGCGCATTGAAATCGCACCGTTGGCCAACGAGCTCGAACGACTGACGAACGAGCTGGCCAACAATGCCGAGGCGAAGATGGTAGCCAGTGTCGACGCAAGCCATGACGCTTATTTGATGTCCCAATGGATCGTCGGTGGATTTGTCGTCGGCAGCATTGCCTTGGCGCTCGTGCTTGGCTATGCGATCTCGTGGTCTTTGATCGGTCCGGTTCAGCAGATGGCGGAGCGCTTCCGCGAGATCGCGGCGGGCGATTTCTCGCAGGAAATCACACTGCCGAACCGCGATCAGTTTGGCGATCTGGCGGCCAATCTCAATCGAATGAGTAAAGAATTGGGCCGGCTCTACGAGCAACTGGAAAAGCGCAACCGAGAGCTGGCCGAGGCGAATCAGAAACTCGATGAAGCCAACCGGCATAAGTCGCTGTTTCTTGCCAACATGTCGCACGAGTTGCGCACGCCCTTGACCGCGATAGAAGGGCTGGCGGCAAATATGCTCGATGGCATCACCGGGCCGTTGAACGACAAGCAGATCGAATATCTTGCCGATGTTCGAGCGAGCAGTGATCGGCTCGCTCGCCTGATCGAAGATCTGCTCGACCTTTCCATCGTTGCCGCCGGTAGAGCTGAAATGAAGCCTACGGCCATTTCACTAGATGCTTTGGTGCAAGAGGTAGCGGTTGGATTACGCATGATCGCAAGAAACAAGCGTACCGATCTTGAAATAGTATCCGTGGCGCCGAATCTCACCGTCTGGGCCGACAGGGACCGGGTCGCGCAGGTGCTGACCAATCTCATTGGTAATGCGATCAAGTTTACCCCACCGGCAGGAAAAATTACGGTCTCGGCTCACAGGAATGGCGGCGCGTGGGCCGAGGTGGCGATCGCCGATACCGGAGCGGGTATCGCTCGCGAAGAGGCGGGAAAGATCTTTGACGAATTTTATCAAGCGACCCGGCCGGGGAAAGACAAATCGCAAGGAGTCGGACTGGGATTGGCGATTTCGAAGAAGCTGGTTGAAATGCACGGCGGGAAAATCTGGGTGGAAAGCGACATCGGCAAAGGTAGCGTGTTTCATTTCACATTGCCGACGCAGCCGTTAATAAAAGCCGGTGATGGCTCAGAATAGATTCAGACCCGATTTCGGGTTGTAGGGGCAGACCCCTGTATCTGCCCTCTCGTAGGGCCGACCCCAGGGGGTCGGCCCCCTACGTAAATCGGTCGAGGCGGGAAGGAGACGCGAGCGCAATCGTGGAAGCTGCTAACGAGACGATTCTAGTTGCCGATGACGATCCTTATATCGGCAAGATTTTGACCGACCGATTGGAATCCCTCGGCCATAAAGTCTTGTTGGCGGTGAGCGGCAAGGGCGCGCTGGAGTTGATAGAACGGCACGACCCGCAAGTCGCGCTGTTGGACGTCGCGATGCCAGATATCACCGGCATGGATGTGCTCAAAGAGATCCGCCGGCGCGGCCGCGATTTTCCAGTGGTGATGATCACCGCCTATGGTTCCATCGATCTCGCCGTCGAAGCGATGCGCGAGGGCGCTTACGACTTTATCGCCAAACCGTTCAAACCGGATCATGTCGCGCTCGTTGTCAGCAAAGCCATCGCTCAGCAAAGACTACGGCGCAAGGTGGAGGCATTGACCGATGAGAGCGACAAACGCCATCAGCTGCTGATCGGTAAGAGCGCCAAGATGACTCACGCGGTCGAAGCAGCGAGAAGAGCGGCAACCGCCAAAGCGACGATATTGCTGCTGGGCGAGAGCGGCACCGGCAAAGAACTCTTCGCGCGGGCGATCCACAACTGGAGCGAACGGAAAGACGGACCGTTCGTCGCCATCAACTGCGTCGGACTATCAAGAGATCTCTTGGAGGGCGAACTTTTCGGCCATGAGAAAGGAGCTTTCACCGGCGCTCACCAGATGAAAAAGGGCAAGATGGAGCTGGCCCATGGCGGAACCGTTTTTTTGGACGAGGCCGGCGATGTGTCGACGGATGTGCAAGCGAAGCTCTTACGCTTTCTGCAAGAGCGCGAGTTCGAATGGGTTGGCGGGACGAAGACGATCCATGTGGATGTGCGCATCGTGGCGGCGACCAATCGTGATCTGGCGGCCAATGTGCGCGACGGACGGTTTCGCGAAGATCTCTACCATCGCTTGAACGTGATACCGATCATGCTGCCGCCGCTGCGAGAGCGCAAAGAAGACATTCCCGAGCTATGCCACTTTTTTCTCAAGAGATTTTCTCTGGAGGCTAAAAAGAACTTTAGCGGCATCGCCGATGACGCCATGAAAAAGCTAACCGCCTATCACTGGCCGGGAAACGTGCGCGAGCTGGCCAACGTGATGGAACACGCCGTCGTTCTCAGCCAGGGCGCCATGATCAGCAGCGCGGATTTGCCGCCGACGGCGCGCGGCGATGCGGCGGGCGCGCCGCCCGACAGCGCATCCTATCGCGACGCCGTCGACAATTACCGGCGCGCCTTGATTCAAAACGCCCTCGTGGAGAGTCGCGGCAACCGCGTCGTCGCGGCCAAGACCTTAGGCCTGCACGAAAAATCGCTGATTCGACTGATCCGAGCCTTGCGAATGCGCTAACGCGGATTATTCATGACGTAACGGCGATCGAGGCGCGACCCTTGCGGAGCGCTGGCAATACAGTTCAGCCTAAGCGGCGAACGAACGAATTGATCGCGCGGTTACCAGTAAAAAAATTCACACATTCTGCCACGGCGAAGGACGCGCTGGAGCATTTGCGCCGGTGCCATCGCTCCTCCAAGGTCACACCTCGATCGACACAGTGTCAGCGGTTTCCCTCGTAGTGTGAAGAATCGAGGCTAACTCATTGGCTGGCGCCTGCGGCGCGTGAATTTTCTGGCCAGTTCGAACCGTTGACCGCTCGAACGGCGTCGGATAGGCTTCAGCGAAATCCAAATACGATAAGGTGAGTTAACCATGAAGCTCAAAGATCAAGTGGCGCTGATTACCGGCGCGGGGCGAAATATCGGCAAGGCGATGGCCAGGCTCTTCGCCGCGGAGGGAGCGAAGGTCATCGTCGCGGAAATGCATCAAGGGCGCGGCCAAGCGGTGGTCGACGAGATCAACCAGTCGGGCGGCCAGGCAGCGCTGGTGCTGGGCGACGTGTCGAAATCGGCCGATGTCCAGCGCATGGTGAAAGAAAGCGTCGCCAGGTTTGGCGGCATCGATATTCTCATCAACAACGCGGCGCTCACCGATCATGCCAATATTTTCGACAGCACCGAAGAAGAGTTCGACCGAGTCATCGCGGTGAGTCTCAAGGGGCCTTATCTAGTGACCAAATATGTTGCCGAGCAGATGCGCAAGCAAGGGCGCGGCGGCAAGATCGTCAATTTTGGCTCGACCTCGGGATTGGTCGGCCGCTTCGACGGCATCGCTTATGCCGCGGCCAAAGCCGGTGTGATCAATATGACGCGCGCCATGGCGGTGCAACTCGCCGAGTACGGCATCCGCGTCAATTGCGTGGTTCCCAACCGCTCCGGCTCGCCGGTGGGCTACGACGACGATGTGGCGGGGAGCCGAACCTTTCAAAATCTTGCCGGACGGCTCGGCACGGCTGAAGATCAGGCCAAAGCGGCGCTATTTTTGGTTAGCGACGATTCGAGTTTCATCTATGGTCATCCGCTAATCGTTGACGGCGGCGTGATGGCGACGGCGAACTTTCCGCGCGAGCAGTTTCAAAAATAGCTTCCGAAGCCGTTCCAGCGGGAGCAGAGATTGTCGGGCCGTCGGTAAACTGACGCGCGCGCTAACGATAGAACGATAGAGCAGCGATGCGCCGGTCTATTTCCGCCATCATCTTGTTGTACTCAGCCCCCTGGATGCCACCGAAGCGGCGGTGAAACTCGGCCTGCGGCATAAACTCGGGAAGATCGGCCGTGACCGGCATGATGTCGCGCTCTTGGATGCCGCCCGCGAGCTTCTTTTGCAGCATCGGGGCAGTGATGCTGCGGGCATACTCGCCAAATTTGCTCCCCGCCCGATCGGCGGCGATGTCGTTGAAGGAAAAGCCGCTGCCGCCGCGCGCGTCTTCGACTTCTTTGTACAGGCCGACGGCATCGGCCAGCGGGCCGCCCGCATTGGCGGCAATGGCGGCGGAAATGATGAAGTGTTTGGGAAAGTCTTCGCGTTGATTGAGGATGATTCGGCGGCGCGCCGGACGGGGCCAATTTTTTGCCTCGGGGATGAGCGGGTCGAGGGTCCGGCCGTTGATATAAAGCGTCAGGACAAGTAGCGCGGCGCGGACTTCGGCCACCGTTGCCTGGGCGGGAGCACGTTCGGCCGCGAGCTTGAGAAGTTCGGATAACGGCTCGACCATCGATGAACTTTTCGGCAGCCCCCGGCTGACCTCGACCAAACGCGCCTGGTACGCGTGCAGGCGCTCCTGCTCGTCGGGCGGCACCACCAGCATGCGAAGTTGCTTTGCCAGCTGTTCTTGCCACTCGTAGGTGAGCGCCAGCCGGGTTTCGCTCAACTCAATCTTTTTCACCGCATCCGTCCACGCCTGCACGTTCAAGTCCGGATGCTCCAACACGAGCAGTCGAAGGGCTACCCAGCGGGCGAGCCAGGGCGGCACTGCTAACCGTCCGATGCGCAGCGACTCGAGGCGAACCAAGGGCGGCTGTTCGACCAGCGACATGTCGAGATTGAGAAAAAGCGGCATCGGGATGAGGGGCACTCGAAGGCTAGCGCTCACCTGCGCGCCATCGGCCTGCAACCGAACGCGTGCGCTGCCGCGGCCAAACTGATGCGCCAAGTAGTTGGCCGCCAAGTCGAGATCGACGGCATGGGTTGAAACGGTGCGCCGCTCGCCCGATTTCAATTTGCGCGGATCGTTCTGGCTCAGAATGCGCTTGGCTCGCTCCATGCTCGCCTGGGTAATTTCGGACTTTCGGTCTGCGGTTCTCGGATGGGTTTCAAGCGCCAGGAATAAAACTGTCCCGACCACCACAGGAGAAACAAGAGCCGCAAGAAAAATCAGCTTGAGCAATAAGCGCATCGCGTAATCACTGCAAAGAGTACGCGATGGCGAATCTTTTTTCCAGGAAAACAAGCCGAGCGCTCGCGGCAATGATGGTTTCTCCTGGTTTATTGATCGGCGTCCGGGGGCGCACAGGGGAGCGCGGGCGGCCTTGCTTGCGCTTGCGTGCGCATCTGGTTATCTTTCTCGCTTGTCGATATTGTTGGCACTCGCCGGTTTTTAATGCTATGGGAGATGCCATTCGCGCGCCCGGATCCAGCGCTGATGCCGAAGCGGTCATGCGAATGCGTGCCAGGGGAGCGATGCAGCGCCGCGGAAGGTGCTTGCCGAGACGAGCGCTCGAAGCCGGCGCGACGAGCGATAAGCAGCAGGATGGCTGATTTACTTCGAGTCCAAAACCTCCAGACCTCTTTTTTTACGCCGGAAGGCGAGGTGCGCGCCATCGACGGCGTGAGTTTCGAGATCGGCGAAGGCAAGACCCTGGGGCTGGTCGGCGAATCGGGCTGCGGCAAGAGCGTGACCTCGCTCTCGATCATGCGCCTGATCCAATCTCCTCCCGGGAAGATCGTCGGCGGCGAAATCCTTTATCGGGGCAAGGATCTGCTCAAACTCAACAATGAAGAGATGCGCAAAATTCGCGGCAACGAGATCTCGATGATTTTCCAGGAGCCGATGACTTCGCTCAATCCGGTGTTCACCGTGGGTAATCAGATTGGCGAGGCGATCAAGCTGCACCAGGGATTGGGCAAACAGGAAACCCGCGCTAAGACGATCGAGATGCTGCGCCTGGTCAAGATCGCCGATCCGGAATCGCGCGTGGACTCCTATCCGCATCAGCTTTCCGGCGGTATGCGCCAACGGGTGATGATCGCGATGGCTTTGTCGTGTAATCCGTCGTTGTTGATTGCCGATGAGCCGACCACCGCTCTCGATGTAACCATTCAAGCGCAGATTCTCGAATTAATGAAAGAGCTGCAGCAAAAGATGGGCATGGCGCTGCTGTTGATTACGCACGACCTCGGAGTGGTCGCGGAGCAGGCTGACGAAGTCGCGATCATGTACGCCGGAAAAATCGTCGAGCGCGCCCACACCCGGGCGATTTTCAGCAAACCGTTGCATCCTTACACGGTGGGTTTGCTGAATTCGCTGCCGAGCACGGGGGACGAAAAAAAGAAGCGCTTGGACGCGATCCCCGGCGTGGTGCCGAGCCCGCTCCACTTGCCGAGCGGCTGCCGTTTCCGCGACCGCTGTTCCAGGGCAGCCGACAGCTGCGCACAAGCGGAGCCGCCTCTGGTGGAAAAAGAGCCGGGACATACCGTGGCGTGTTATTTTCCGTATTCCGAAGTGCGGTCGGGGACGTCGGGTTGAATTGAGTATGAAGCTCGGCGATCGACAATTGCGCCCGGCGATTCTCGAACTTCGATCCTTCGCCTGGAAATTTTGCCCATGAGCCTTTTGGAAATTCGCAATCTCAAGAAGCATTTTCCGGTCGGCGAAGGTTTGTTCTCGCGCGGCAAGGGGGCCGTGAAGGCGGTCGACGGCGTCAGTCTCACCATCGAAGAAGGGGAAACGGTCGGCCTCGTCGGCGAATCGGGGTGCGGCAAATCGACTTTAGGCCGAACGATTTTGCGCTTGATCGAGCCGACCAGCGGAGAGGTCAACTTTCAGGGCAAGAATCTGCTCACTCTGGCGCCGCGCGAGCTGCGCGACACGCGCCGCCAGATGCAGATCATCTTTCAGGACCCTTACGCTTCGCTAAACCCGCGTATGCGCGTCGGCGACATCGTTGGGGAAGGGCTGGAGATCCACAAGCTCGCCAGGGGCAGGGCCAAGCGCGACCGGGTGATGGAGCTGCTGCGTCAAGTCGGCCTGCGCGAAGACCATTACGACCGCTATCCGCACGAGTTCAGCGGCGGGCAACGCCAGCGAATCGGCATCGCGCGCGCTTTGGCCGTCAGTCCGAAGTTCATTGTCTGCGACGAGCCGGTGTCGTCGCTCGACGTGTCCATCCAGGCCCAGATCATCAACCTGCTGCAAGAGCTGCAGGAAAAAATGCATTTGACGTATCTTTTCATCTCGCACGATTTGCGCGTGGTCGAACACATTAGCCATCGGGTGGCGATCATGTATCTCGGCAAAGTCGTCGAGATCGCCAAAAGCTCGACCATTTACCGCGACGCGAAACACCCCTACACCCGGGCTCTGCTTTCAGCGGTGCCGGTTCCGGATCTGTCGCGCAAGAAAGAGCGCATCGTGCTCGAAGGCGACGTGCCGAGTCCGGTCAATCCGCCGCCGGGTTGCACTTTTCACCCACGCTGCGCCTTTCGCGAGCCGTTGTGCAGCCAGAGCGAGCCACCCCTTGATTACACCCGTGAGGGCCACGGCGTCGCCTGTCACGTGTTTGGACCCGTGAAACGGGCGTAGTGTTCTTGTCCGCGCGCAACGGCATGGACAAGTCAAGCTCTGCGCCCAGCCAGGAGTTGATTTAACGGCCCTCGATGGTAATATAACCCAGCGCTGAACAGCTAAGCTTGATGGACCGTGTTCTGAAGGCCTCTCGGGAGCGATTCCGAGGGGTTTTTCTTTTGTCTGACTGTGGGCTTTTGGCGGTGATTGAAGTTACTTCCCGTGAGTTAATCTTCAACTGGAGATGACGTATGGCAGACGCAAGCGTGCCGATGACAAGCAAAGGCTATCAGTTACTGGTCGAAGAGCTAAAGCGTTTGAAAAGCGTCGAACGGCCGAAGAACGTCCGTGAGATCGAAGAAGCGCGCGGCCACGGCGATCTCTCCGAAAACGCCGAGTTTCACGCCGCCAAAGAGCGTCAATCGCTGCTCGATTTGCAGATTCGCGAGATGGAGGACAAGCTCGCCCGTGCTCAGGTCATCGAGGTTGCCAAGCTGTCCGGCGACAAAGTCGTGTTCGGCGCAACCGTGTCTTTGGCCGATGGTGACACGGGCGATAAGGTGGTATATCAGATCGTCGGGGATCATGAGGCGGAACCGAAAAACGGCAAAATTTCCATCAGCTCGCCCATCGCGCGCGCCTTGATCGGCAAGAGCGAGGGCGATGAAGTCCAGGTCCGCACCCCAACGGGTGTCCGCAGGTTCGACATTCTGAGTGTCGAATACATCGATTAGATCGCGCAGCCGTTGGGGACGGGCGTTGGTGGTAAGGCAGCATGTCCTTTTCAGCCGCAATCGCAGCGTCCGATACGCTCCAGCAACCGCGCAGCGCTGTGTTGAGCTGCGTTGGGTTAAAAGCAGTTCAAAATCCAAACTGCAAAGCGCAAAAAGCAAAAGGAGCCGGCTCACAGCCTCACTTTTCATCTTGCCTTTTTCATTTTTTATTGTGCCTCGCGGTTATTTTATTTTTCTCGCCTGCTCCTTTTTCACCTGCCGAAGCTGAAATCTTGATTGAGCCGCGGATCGGGTTTCGCGGCGTTTTCCAGCTTGGCCGGCCTTTCCCGCTGGAAGTCGAGCTAAGCAACAGCGGCGCGCCGGCCGAGGGCGTTCTGGAAGTGCAAGTCTGGAAAGGCGGCGCGACCAAAGGGGGGGCGCCGTTCCTAGTCAACTATCGGCGCGATGTCTTTTTGCCCGGGCAGGCGCGCAAGACTGTCCACTTTACCGTCGATCCAGACTTCATCAGCCGCCCCATGGCGATTGGGTTTACCGGGCCGTCGGTCCGGACCATCAAGGAAGTCGACCTGCGCCGTTACTTCGCCCCGGGACCGTTGCTGCTGCTGTTGAGCGAAAGCCATCTCCTGGCGCCGTTTACGGACGCGCCGCAAAGCCGGTTGATCGCCATGTCACCCGGGGAGCTGGCGCCGGACCCACGCGCTCTCCTCGGCGTCTCTCACATCATCCTTTATGATCAGTCCTTGCGTGATTTATCGCGCGGACAATTTTTCGCTCTAGATACCTGGATCACCGCCGGCGGCAGCTTGGTGATTATCGGCAGCTTGAACTTCGCGCTCTATCAGGAAGCGCAGCTCAGCCGGCTTTTGCCGGTGCGCGTGACCGGCACCCGGCGGATCGAGTTCGCCCCGCCGGCCGCAAAGGGCGCGCGCCCGACCAAAGTCGCCGGAGTCTTGGCTCAGGAAGCGAGGCTGCTAAACGGGAAAGTTCTGGCGGAGGCCGACGGCATGCCCATCGTGGTCGAAGCGAGCCGGGGCCGCGGCCGGATTACCTACCTCGCTCTCGACATCGGACGTCCTCCGCTATCCCACTGGGAGGGCCTGCACGGGTACCTGCGGCATTTGTTAACGCCACGGGAGAGCGAGGATGTCGCGCCGCGGAGCGAGTGGAGCGATGCGGTATTCGCTCAACTGGTCGCAAGTCCGACCTTCATTTCGACCTATGTGCCATTCGCATCCCTGTTCTTCGCCATTCTCATTTATCTTGCCGGCATCGCGTTGATTCCTTGGCTGGGTCAAAGGTTTCGCTGGACGCTCAGGACGATGCTCTGCGCTTTGGTGGCGTTCGTCGGCGCCGGAACCGTTATCGGTTATCTCCATTTCCTGAGGGGCGGGAACATTCCCGACGGAGTTTTGATGTCATCGACCGTGCTCGAGAGCAGCGGCGACGGCTATGTCGAGGCGCAGGCGAATCTCGCTCTGTTCTCGACGCAGCCGCGGCCCTATGACCTGCGCATGGAGCGAGGCTGGATGGAATTGACGCCGGTTTCGAGCCGGCTTAGGGAGAATTCAGAGCCGGCGCTGGTGCATCAAGAAGGCGGCGGCGCGAGCCGCTATCACCTGCCGCTGCGGGAGTGGGACTACCGGCTTTTTCGCATGCGACGGGTGGATCGGTTTCCTCTCAATGTGCAGTTTGAGACCCTCGGCGACAAACTCACGATGCGAATCGATAATCAGAGCAATAACGATTTGATCAACTGTTGGCTGCTGGTGCCCGGTCAGCGTTTCGAGCTCGGCCAAATAGCGCGCGGCGAGAGTTGGACCAAGATCTTTCCGTTACGCCGGGATGCGCGGGCCAGCGGCGATCCGGCGCGCCCCGCTGATGTAAGCTTCCGCGATCTCAGCTTTGCCGACAAGACCCGAGACATACTGTTCCATTCATCTTTTTTCCCGCGCGGCGGCGAAGCCCGCTGGGCAAGCGGCGCGGCGGTGTTTTTCGCCTGGGTGAAGCAGCCTGAAGCGCGCGTCCATGTGGACGATCCGCGCATCCAAACTCAGGACTTCGCTCTGTTTCGCGCTATCGTTCCGCTCGGCGGCGAGGAGGAGGAATGAGCCGTAACCCGGTTTGGCGCGAAAGCCTCGCAGTGTTTTTTTTCGACGGTCACGGTTATCAGGTGTATTTTTATTTGCTGGCCATTTTAGCACCGGTCGAGTTTCTTTCCTTATATGTGCCGTCGCTGGATGCGCAAAAATGGACCGGCTCGGCCAGTCTGTTTAAAGTCTCCGCGGTTACGGTGTTGCTGCTGCTGATCTATTTCAGTATGCGCGTGGCCAATCAGGAGTTCGCATCCTGGCGCTTCAAACCGCTGCGGCACTGGTTGCGCGAACAGGGCCAAGGCGCTGCTTCGGTGATTCAGGGGCAGCTGGCGTTTCTGAGCGCCCATATAGGTCTGTCGCTGCTGCTTTGCGCGCCTTTATTGGCATGGGCGGGCGCCATCTCACGCACGCCCTTGGAGCGCGTTGCGCTGACTTTTTTATTGTTGTCGTTCTATGGTTTGGCCTACGGCGTCTGGGGGCTGGCCGCCTTGGCGTTATGGGAACGGCGCGTCGAAAACCGCCAGGTGTTCATCCGCTGTTTGTTCGTCACGTTTGTCATTCTCTCGGCGCTCTTCTATCTGCCGCTCAATCCAGTGGGCTTTTTGCTCGCGTATCTCAGCCGCCAAGAGTTGCCGGCCATGACGCTGTTTGGCTTCGCGTGGCCGGCGCCGTGGGCGCACTTCAGCTTTCACGTGGCGTTCGCCGCCGGCGGCCTGGCGCTGCATCGATGGGGCGTGCGCCGGGAGGCCGACTCATGAGCGCGCCGCAAAGTACAGTGCGAAGACAATTGGAAAACTTGATCACCTGGGAACGGCGCAAGCATAACGAACAAAGCATACTCATCAGCGCCGGCGCCGCGTTGGCGTCGGCGATCGTGCTGCTGCCGCTGCCCAACTATTTGCCGCTTGACGGACTGCGTTGGTTCATGCCCGTGTTTTTTATGCTGTTGATTGCGCCCTGGCTTCTCCGCCGCCGGCGTTGGCGTGATCGAGACTCGGCGCGCGCGCTGGTCAGGCTCGATAAGACGCTCGACTCGGCCGAGCGGGCGACCAGCGCGTGGGAGTTCTCCGCCGACGAGCCCACCCGCGCCGCCCATCAGCTCATTTTCAAGCAGGCGCATGAACGGATGAGCGGCTTCGACGCGCGCCGGCAATTTCCCCGTCACTGGCAGTGGCCGAGTTATGCAGCGGGGCCCCTGCTGGTGCTGTGGCTCGCTCTCCTTTGGTTTGAAGTCGACCGCGCGCTGGTGCAGCAAAATTCGGCCGCGTTGCCGTCTCTGGCGTACAAACTCGGCGAGTTCTCGCGCGAGCTCAAAGCCAAGGCGAAAAGCGAGGGGCTCAGCGAAAGCCTCAAGGTCGGTCAGGAGCTGGAGAAGGTGGCGCGCGAAAGTATCGCCGGGAAGCGCAGTGACGAGCAGTTAAAACGGGAGTTGGCCGGCATGGCCCAAAAGCTCGAGCGCGCGGCGAAGTCGGGCTCCCCCGAGTCGTTTACCGCGGGTGAAAGCCAGCAGGCTTTGCAGGATCTCAAGGCCGAGGTGGAAGCGGCGCGCGACCTTTTCAACCTTGCAGAGTCGGCCAAGCCGAACCAGGCTTTGCCGCCACAGTGGATGGACCGCTTGGCAGCGCTGCCGCAGCTCAAGCGGCAGCTGGACAAAGGCAGCCCGGGCGCGATGGGCGGCGGCGCGAGCGAAATGAGATCCTTTCTCGACCGTCTCGAGCGAGAGGCTACCGGAGAGCTAGATCGGCGCACCTTGCTGGATGCGCAAGAGTTTCTCGAACGGTTGGCGGAGTCAGGACAGAACAGACGCCAAGAAAATGACCTCAAAATGGCCGGACGGGGCGACCGTGAGGGGGACGGCGAAGGGGCCGAGGAGAAAAAGTCGGGCAGCTTACCGGGCAAGGAACCGGGTAAACAGGATGGCGCGTCATCTCTGCCGCAATTTCGCGGCGGCGCACCCACCCAGGTCAAGGGTTCACTCGGCGAAGGCGACAGCAGCGCGGTGGAACTCAAGGGAAAGCCGGTTCCCGGCAAGAGTCAGCTCGGAGAGGAAAACGTCACCGCGCACTACCGCCGCCAGGCGGAACAGGAGCTTCATTCCGAGCGCGTCCCGGAAGCGCTCAAGGAGACCATCAGGAATTATTTCTTGTCGTTGGAGGAAGGGAAGAGGCGGTAATCAGTGATCAGTAAGTAGTAGCCAGTGATCAGTGATCAGTAAGCAGTAGCCAGTCATCAGTGAGCGGTAACTGATCACCGATCACTGATCACAGATCACTGATGACTGATCACTGATGACTGGCCCGCGGGAGTCGCATTATGGAATCTGTCGCCGATATCGAAAAGCGCATTGCCGACGCGCGCCGGACCTTCGACGCAGTAAAGGACGAGATCGGCCGGGTGATCGTCGGCCATGCCGAGTTGATCGAGCAAGTCTTCATCGCATTGGTATGCGGCGGTCATTGTTTGCTTGAAGGGGTGCCCGGGTTGGGCAAGACCCTGCTGGTGCGAAGCCTCGGCGAAATTCTCAACCTGAGTTTTTCCCGGATCCAATTCACGCCGGACTTGATGCCCGCCGACATCACCGGTACCAGCGTACTGACGGACGATCCGTCCGGTCGCAAGGTTTTCGAGTTTCAGCCCGGTCCGGTGTTCGCTCATATCGTCCTCGCCGACGAGATCAACCGGGCAACGCCGAAGACGCAATCCGCCTTGCTGGAGGCGATGCAGGAACAGAGCGTCACGGTGGGCGGCAAAGTGCACCGGCTGGGCAATCCTTTCATGGTCCTGGCGACGCAAAATCCGATTGAAATGGAAGGCACGTACCCGCTGCCGGAAGCGCAGGTGGACCGGTTCTTCTTCAAATCATTGCTGCTGTTTCCGAGCCGCGAGGAGCTCGGCCGCATCGCCGACCGCACCACTGCAGCGCCGCCGGCTCCGCTGCGCGAGGTGCTGGACGCCGCCGGCGTTCTGCAGATGCGCCAGTGGGTGCGGGAGGTGCCGCTCGCCGAAGTAGTCAAAGACTATGCGGTGCGCCTGGTGCTCGGCACGCATCCGCACGGCGAAACCGGGCCCAACGGCGACTCCTTGGCGCGCCGTTTTGTCCTGTACGGTTCGAGTCCGCGCGGTTTACAAAGTCTGATTCTGGCGGCCAAAGCAAAAGCGCTGCTGGACGGCCGGCCGAACGTCTCATTCGAGGATATTCGGTCGATGCTGTTGCCGAGCCTGCGCCATCGGCTGATTCTCAATCTGGAAGCCGACGCCGAAGGGATCAACGCCGAACGAATTCTCAACGAGTTGGTCTCCCGGGTGGCGGAAGTGGCGTGATATGAGTTTCGAATTTCGGGTTTCGACATTCGAGTTTGCCCGACGACGCATCACCGGCGCGTTATCGAACGCGGCGCGGAATGCCGGAGTTCGGATTGCCAGTTTCGCGCGAGAAAAAAAAAGTCCGAGCTCAACTGCAGCAGCGACGATTAGACAACCCGAAACCCGAAACCCGGACCCCGAACCTTTTTTTGGCACCGACTTTCTGCGCAAGCTCGAACGGCTGCACTTGATTGCCAAGCGGCTCAGCTGGGCGGCGATGAAGGGCGAGCACGCGGTTTCGCGAAAAGGCTTTAGCCTCGAATTTTCCGATTATCGGCGCTACCAGCCGGGCGACGATCTGCGCTACGTCGACTGGAACATCTACCGCCGTTTGGACCGTTTGCTAGTCAAGGTGTTCACCGCCGAGGAAGAGATGAATATCTACCTGCTGGTGGATACGAGCCGGTCGATGGCCGAAGGCGCGCCGCTCAAGCTCGATTACGCCAAGCGCGTCGCGGCGGCGCTCGGTTACATCGGCTTAAAAAATCTCGATCGGGTCGGCGGCGCGGGCTTTGCCGCGGCGCTCCAGAAACCGCTGAACCTCGGCCGCGGGCGCAAACAGATCCTCCACATGTTCAATTTCCTCAACCAGTTGTCTGCCGCCGGCGAGACACACCTGCACACGGCCATTCATTCGTTCACCAAACTGTTTCCTCATCCCGGTTTCGTGGTGATCGTAAGCGATCTGTTCGACCCGGCGGGCTGGCGGCGCGCGCTGGAAGAACTGACGGCGAAGGGTCATCAGGTGTTGGTCATTCACGTTGTCGACGAGAAGGAGCTCCGGCCGGCGCCGTGGGGCGATGTGGCTTTGGTCGATGTGGAAGGCGGACGCGAGCGCAAGTTGTTTCTCGATGACGATTTGGTGCGGCGCTTTCAGGCGGAATTAGATAGCTATTTCTTGGAGATCGAAAGCGTATGCGCCGGCCGGCATATCGATTATCTGCGCACTTCGACCCAAGTGCCTTTCGACGAATTCGTGCTGAAAACGCTGCGGCAGGTGAGCAGCGTGGCGTGAGATCATTGGAGAGAAGATGCTCGCCCCAAGTCGCAAAGACCCGAAGGTAAGCCGTAAACTTTGCGACGTTGCGCCGGGCCGGACGATATCTCGGGTTCGCCTTAGCCCTTATACGACATAACATTCGTCATGATTTGGTCATTGCCCTCCGCGCTGCTGTTGCTCGGCGCCGCTCTACCGCTGATCTTGTTCCTTCATAGCCTCAAGCCGCGCGGTATCAAGATCGCCACAACCACGCTGTTTCTATGGGAACGGGTGCTGCGCGAGCGGCCGCTCGGCACGCGCATCGGCTGGCTGCTGCGCAAGAACTTGCTGTTGCTCCTCCAGCTGCTCGCGGCGATCGCCTTGATCGCGGCCTTGGGCGATCCATCGCTGCGCCATTTTATCGCGCACTCCGGCGATATGGTGGTGGTGCTCGATCTGAGCGCCAGTATGAAGGCCAAAGGCAAAAACGGCACCCGGTTCGACGACGCGCGGCGAGAATTTCTCGATTTGATCGATGCTTTGGCCGCAGGTCAAAAAATGCTCGTGATCGGCGCCGGCACGCAACCGCGTTTGCTCGCCCCGTTCAGCAGCGACAAGCGCCGGCTGCGCGAGATCGGCCGCGCCCTGGAAGCGACTGAAGCGCCGGGGCGAATCAAAGAGGCGATCCTGTTTGCGCACGCCTTTCTCAGGCGTGGCGGCGCCGACCGGGTCGTCGTGATCAGCGACGGCGCGTTCGTCGGCGCCGAAGAGTTTGCCAAGCCGCCGGCGCATTTGCGCATGATCAATATCGCCGCTTCGAGAACGACCAGCGCAGCGCCGGTCAACCTAGCGATCGTCGGCTTTGAGCTACGGCGGCAGCCGCAGCGGCCAGCGAAGGCCGAGGTCATGGTGCACGTGCG